>OOIF01000049.1_pt1 | contig 122773 bp, 104 predicted proteins | sample 1691961 | NCBI WGS metagenome assembly OOIF01 (sample SAMN06348146, study PRJEB24527) | human gut metagenome | biome: human gut; feature: ankylosing spondylitis patient; material: feces | host: Homo sapiens | place: China | collected 2015-10 | reverse complement strand
TATTGCTCGAAAGGAAGTCTATTATTCACTTTTACACAAACTTTTCGGCGGTCTCCTTAGTTGCATAACAAAAGCGTAGCAGCTAAAAGCCACTACGCTTTCAAGTCTAACTTTTGGGGTCACCACAAAATTTGGATAACACTTTTTAATGGAGCTGATAACGGTGGCGGTTCTTTTCAGGCTTACTACCTCGTTTATTGCGGCTTGTTCACAATCATACTTTCATCAACTCTACGCCCTAAAAACAGTACACCGTACTGTTTTCTTAACGGGCTTTCAAATCCCGTTTTAAATTTTCATTATAAATCAAAAAGAGATATCATCTATAATTTAGATAATACCTCTGCTTGGAGCTGATAACGGGATTTGAACCCGTGACCTCGTCCTTACCAAACCGTTTTATTGCTTTTTGCCACTTTTAGCAATCTTTAATAAATGGCTATTTTATGTGGTTTTTCGGTGGTTGTGTTTTGGTAGTGTTTCGTAATTTTTGGGGTTTATTCGTTAAATTAAACCCCAAATAAACCCCAAATAAACCCCAAACTTTCCGCTGCGGATAGGTATATATTTTGTGGGAGCGGTTAAGCTGATTTGCCATTAAAATATAATCTATGCAGCGGTATTGTTGTGCGTGGGTGCCGATGTAAATTAAAAGGTCGTGTTTCCGACCTTTCGGGATAATGTAAACTCGAGTTTACACAAAAGCGTTGTTAAATTTATGGGATTTTGTCGCCTGTTTGTCAACTGCGTATCTGTCGGCAGTCCCACAAAGAAACTAACCGCCAAACTTTTACGCTATTATGCCAATACTTCCTCCGTGTGGCTCTGTTGCCGTAAGATAGCAAAAGTTATATGCTTTACCCGTAAAGTCTTGTTATGGGCTTATTCTGTGGCTGTATGAGGTATCAGAGGACAAAGAAAAGGCAACGGCTATTGTACCGCTGCCCTTATTCTAAAAACTCTGACATTTTCTAACATTTAGTGCGTTGCGCTCTCACGCCCTGCCTTGTATGCCGCCGCTAAAAGCACCACATAAAATACGCTGTGATTTGCGTTCTCATATCGTTATGAGCCTTGCAGAAGTCAGACACTGCATTTACCACGCCGTCAAGGTCGGAGAGTGACACGCCATAGTTAATGCAAGTATCTTTTATTACGCTGTCGAACTGTTCAAAATCCATTGTTTACGCTCCTTTTCGTCTATACATTAGCTTTACAAACGCAAGCACTGCGACTAATGCTTTTAAATCTATATCCTGTAAAAATTCGTTGATTTCTGCTATATACTTTTCTTTGCTCTTCATACCGACACCCTCAAACTTTCAGATACACAAAGCATATGTAATCAAAAATCTTTTTTAATCTCTTTTGACTCTCGATTTTGTCAAGCATTTCAATAATCATTGATTTATAGTTATGTTCCATACCTTACACCTCAAAGCTGACCGCAAGGCTTTAGTGCCCTGTTCTGCTTGGCTTGGTACTCTCTGCCGGCACGCCAAACGGCGATTACAGCTAATTTCAAAGCCATTTCCTTGCTTATCACGCCGCTTTCCGCTGCGGCGTATTCTTTGTGCAAGCTGTTTACGAATACATTTTCTGCCTGCGTGGTTTCCTGTGCCGTGGGGTAGAATTCGTCAAAATTCATTTTTTGTCTGTCCTTTCAAAATTAAGTCTTGAAAGAGTTACCCGTAAATGCTATAATAAATTTGCAGTAAGGGTTATACTCTTTCTTGTGACAACGGTAACTAATCGCTTTGGTGGGTGGGTAGTTACCGTTATTTTTTTGCGTTCAAAAGCAGATGTACACCTTTTCGGATTGCCTCGCCCTTAGTCAGATTATTTGCTTTGCAATACTCAATTAGTTTCTTATCTGTTTTAGCGTCCAATCTAACACTTGTGCGAATGTTTATAGGGTTGTCTGTTTTTGGTCTGCCTGTGCGTGGGCTCATTATATCACCTCACTTTAAGCACACATAAATTATACTTTATGTGTGCTTAAAAGTCAATACTTTTTATAAATTTGTTCCGTCTATTTGTCCACAAATATTATTCCGATAGGTCAAAAGTTGTAAAGTTGTAAAATGAGGGGGATTTTTCCGCCCCTATATATATAAAATAAATTTTTATTCCCATATGTAAGGATAGGAAAATCAACCCCTAAAACGCAACTTTACAACTTTTTGCGTTATACTTGCACCATTTGCACCCTGTGGCTATTGCTCATATTGAGAGTGTGAGCCTTAAGCCCTGCACCATATCGGCGTAGAAACCGCCTGTAATTGCCTGTAAGCGTGCGTTTATGGCTGTGATATTATCAATTACGCCACTAAGTAAACACGCCACAGCAGCGGAAATATAGCCCATTTTGTACGGCTTGCCGTTGCCCACACTTGCATACACTGCAATAGCATTGAGGTCAAAGCTGTTTTGCTTTTCTCTTAACAGGCTAAAGCTGACCGTTTCGGGGCTGTATCTGCGTAAATGCTCGATTACCTCTTGTCTGCGTTCTTTGGTAACACCTGCAACCTTTACGCTTGCCTTGCCCTTAGCAAGTTTCCACGCCATACGGAACGCCTGTGATAATGTGTAACCGCCTTTGCGTAATCTGTTTGCTACCTTGCAGATAATCGAACGATTTAGCATTTTTATTTCCCCTTTCCTTAACCTGTGACTATATTATACACTATTTATTAGTGTTTGTATAGTAGTAATATGCACAAATATTTAGTGTTTTATTTATTTAAAATGCACACTTGTAATTAGTGCAGATTTGTGCTATAATGATTACAGTGGAAAAGAAGCGTTATTAACAAAGGGGTGCAGATATGCCGATAAAATATAAAATTGATATTCTTAACGCATTAAAAGAAAAGGGCTTTACTTCCTATCGCATACGAAAAGAAAAGTTATTCGGTCAAAAAACCTTACAGGATTTTCGCAACGGTAATGTTGTATTATCTGCCGATTGCCTTGAAAAGTTGTGTAATATTCTTGATTGCCAAATAGGCGACTTGATAGAATATGTTTCAGATGAAAAATAGCATATTCCACACTAAGAACAGCCGATTTTCTCGGTGAAAGCCTCTGAAAAGGTGTAAAGGGGGTATTTTATGCCAAATACAGTTGAATATTATTTGTCACAAGGCTTTGACCGTCCAATGGCTGAATATTTTGCAAGTGGCAGAAAAAAACTCGCTGCAGTTACTCCACAAAAAGATTTTTCGCTTTTACTTACTTATGAGAACGGCGAAAAGCGTGTGCTTGATATGAAAAGTACACTTGAGCGTGGCGGGGTTTTTACTCCGTTCAGAGAATATGACAATTTTAAGCGTGTGTATATTGATGACTGCAATAGCGTTTCTTGGGATATTGACCCGAATGTTGACAGTAATGTTGTGTGGAATAACAAGGTAGATATTTGCCCCGACAGCTGTTATATTGACAGCGTTCCGTTATCTGAATACAAGGCGGTGATATAATGGCGGGCAAAACCGAATATAAAAATAAATGGCAATCCGAGAACTGCGAAAGAATTTCCCTTGTTGTCAAAAAAGGCAAAAAGCAGATAATCAAAGACTTTGCAGCGGAAAACGGTTATACTCTGAACGGCTTTGTTAATTCGGCTATTGACGAAAAAATGCAAAGAGAAACGGAGAGCGGCACATAAATGATTGTGAAATATTCAAAGGCTGCATTAAAATTTCTTGCAAAGGCTGACAAGCCGACAATTACAAGAATCAGAGCAGCTGTTCAAGGATTAACACACACGCCGCCCGAGGGTGACATAAAAGTTATGCAGGGCTTTTCTGACGGCAGGCAAAGGCTTAGAGTAGGAAAGTACCGAGTAATTTACAGATACGGTCTTGATAATCAAATCGAAATCGTATATATTATTGACATAGGTTCTCGTGGCGACATATACAAATAAGAGGTGATTTTTATGTCTGAAAAAGCAGTACAAATCGCAGAAATGCTCGATATGCTCCCCGAAAGCGACCAACAGCTAGCGTATGAACTTGTAAAAAAGCTCGTGCTTGCGTGGGACCCTGATTTTACAAAGGTAACCGAACAGGAACGCAAGGACATTGAAAACGCCGAGCAAAGCGGCTTTGTAGATGAAAACGCTATTGATTGGGATAATCTTTCAAATTACGAATAAATAACAAAGCATAACACAAGGGCAAGTCTTGAAATACAGGCTTGCCCTTTCTGTTTGTTTTGTGCAGCGGAATAACACCAATCCCCCCCCATAAAAAATTGAAATGTTCGCAGCCACAGGACCGGGGGGCGTAGTTAGATTTTTTGCGTGCCTCGTGTATGACCCCCCTCCCTATTTTTTAGCCGCTGCGTTTATACCGATATTCAACGGTGAACATTTGTTCGGGGGTATGCCTCTTCACGGCTTTGTCACGGCTTTAATAGTGAAACTTTCCCCGAACAACGGCATTTTCTATATTCTCCACATTTCCCCCACATTTTCATATATTGCCGCTGCAACTGCTTAAACCCTCTACAATGCCGCATACATTGGCAGAATTGACCTGTAAACGATTTTTGTAATTTTATAGAGTAATTTTACATTTAAGTTATAAAGTACAATGCAGGGCGTTTAAAAACCAAATAAAGCACACATCTCGATACTTGCCTTTTTAAGGACTGCGAAATCTGCGGATATTTTTCTTTTAGGAATGCCAAAAGTGCCGAATAGCTCTTTTAAGGCAGCCAAAACAGCCGAATACTTTTAGGACCTCCGAAATCTCCGATTAATGTATTTTTTATCTGCTGTATAAAGCGAGTAACTCTCGGTTACTTCCTTTTGCTTTAACAGCTCCTATATTCTCCTATATGCTCCAACAAAATCCAACAAATGCCATTTCTGTTGCAATAGCTCTTACTTTCGTAACAATAACCCTTGTTTCTGCAACATTTATGCGTAAACTGAATTGCTTTGCCGCTCTCTGATATAGTTTTCTATGTACCTTGTGCGTTGCGCCGCAAGTAGTGTTTGCTCTGTGCCATAGCTGATATATTCGCCCTTGGCTCTGCGTTCGTCTAACTGTGCCTTGGCGGTTAAATACTCGGGGGAATACTTCCACATTCTCTCCGCACTCTCGAATATCCAATCCTTGCCCTTTCGGTGCTGCCGCATATCCACATAGCTTAGCCTAAGGCTTTTATCCTGTCTAAGCAGTTGTAAGCCTTTACGCCCTTTCTCGGCTATTAACGGTTGTGAACAGCCTTTTTGATTTGCTATACTCTGATAGCTGACACCCTGCAAAAAATGCAAGTCGATTACTTCGGCTTTGTCCTCGGGCAATCGTGCCACTGCCTGCCGTACTTTCTGTTGCAGGTCCGAAAGCTCCACCTTTTGAAAATCGTTTGCTTTGGTATTGTCTGCTATGAAGTCAAGCAGTTCTGTTTCTTCGTCCTCGTCAACCGTTATGTTATACGATACCTCGGCAGCGGCTTTTGTGCCGATGTTTGAGCGTATAACTTTGCGTATGTGATAATCAAGATAAGTGTTGAATTTATACGGCTTTGTATCGTCATAGGCTTGCACAGCCTTGCAGAGTGCGAAATAAAGTTCCTGCACCATATCTTTTTTATCTATATAGTTTGGCAGCTTGTAGCTTGCAAGATAATTAAATAAAATCTTTATCATTAGCTTTTTTACCTGTTCCCACAGTTCGGCGTATAGGTCGGACGCTCCTAACTGAATTTGTACGGCTAATTCTTCATTAGTCATTGACATCACCCCATAACATACAGTAAAATAACAGTAGTGTTCGGCTGCTCCGCATATGTTGGGGTGGCTGTTTTTGTTTTACAAGTAATTGTAAAGCTCCTTACTTACTCCGGCAACGCTTTTTGCGATTTGCTCCAAACGCTGAATTTTTACGATTTCCAAAGCCTCGGCAAATGTCAGCTTTTTATTCTCTGCCGCTGCCTCGTCCATAAGGCTTACTGTTTCGTTTATTATGCTAAGCTGTGCAATTAAATTTCTATCCATTGTATGTACCTCACTTATTGTAAAATATTTGTATTGTATAGTTGAATGTTTGCGTTACACGCTTTTTACACGCATTGCACACGCAACCGTAACACGCCAAAAACGGCTTGGTTATGCGGTTTTTAACCAATACACGCTTTACACGCTTTGTTTGAAATTATATATATATAATATATTATAATTTATCACTTATTTAATTTTCTTTTGCTTTTGGAAAAAAAGTATAAAATATAAATATAAGCGTGTAATGCGTGTAAATGTGTGTAAATGCAGTTAATTACTGACTTTTTCGATATTGCCCAATGCGTGTATAAATCGTGTAAATGCCTTTAATGCGTGTAAAATAGATTAGTGCGTTATCTCAACATCTACACCTATGCCCTCAAAGCCTCGTGCTCGTTTTCCTCTTATGTTTACATTTGTACTGTATTCTATGCCTTTCTTTTTACCTTTTGCTTTAACTGCCGAAACAAAGGTTTTTTGTTTTAGTGTGGTTAATAGGTTGTCGTCGCAAAAATCTTGATAAAATTGGTAAAGAGTGTAGCTATGTATTTGCAGTCCGGGCTTGATTATAAAGCTGTCGCACTCCTCAAGAAAGCAAAGTACGGAGTCCTGCTGCTTTTTCAACTCCTCGCTTTTCTCCTGTGTGCGTTCGCTGACATAGATTTTAAAACTTCTTTTGATTAACTCGTTCAAACCGTCAACAAGCCATTTTGCCACGCCCTCGCTCTCGGTTTCGATTATTTCACGGTCAATAAAGGGGTTGTCTGTTCTGTTTGTGTCTTTGGGCTTTGCCTGTAAAACAAGCTGACGGCGAGAAAAGCCCTCGGAAATATCATACAAGGATTGCAAAGTAAAATTACCGAAAATTAAAAAGCGGATATATGACTTAAACTGATTGTTTTGTACGAATTTCTTTTCCGCTGCTATTGTGGTTTTATTTGTAACAAGGTTTTTAAAGGTTCTTGCGTTAGTCAAGGCGTTTTCGCTCAAATCGTCATCTATAAACAGCAATTTGTTTTCTACATTTGCTACGCCGAAATTCTTTTGTAAAACGCCTATGCTCTCGTTGTAGCAGTTGTTTTCTCCCAATATGCCGTTAAGTACAGCGCCTAATACGCTTTTACCCTCGCCACCGTCACCGATTATCAGCAAGGCTTTTTGCAGAATTGTAGTAGGTATCAGACAATAACCGCAATACTGTTGTATGGTTTTTCGGTCATCTTCATAATAAACAGTTTTCAAATAGTCAAAGAATTTTGTCGGCGTGGGTGCATTAGGGTTGTAATTAACTGCAAGGCGGTTTATACAAAACTCTTTTTTATCACTCCACACTGTAAAAAGTCCGTTTTTGTCCCTTGAAAGCGTGCCGTTCTTAAAATGGATTTTGTCAAGCGTTGGCGTTGGCGGCTCGGTGTAGCAATATTGCTTAATTCCTTTTAAGAGCTTTTCGGCTTTGTCGCCGACATTTGAACGAACATAGCCTTTTATGTCTTTCATTATGATGTGCTTTGCTTTATCGTCTGACATTTTGCCGTCAACAGAATACAAAACGCTGTTAATACACTTTACACCCTGTTGTTCTGCGAAAGCCTCTATATATTGGCTCTCGTCAATTTTCAGCTTGCCGTAATCGTCTTGGTACACCCAAAGAGGGGCGTATTTAATATTGCTTTCGGGTGCTTTTGTTTCCGTGTCCTCGGCTTGTGTCAAAGGCTCCGCAACTGCCGTTGTGCAATCCTTTAAAGCCTCAATCTTATATTTTACGGTTTCTGCAACGGTCTTGCCTCGGCTTGGCTGTTCGCTCTCGTAAATATCGGTGATGTCTCCCTTTTCTTTCAGATTTTCCCATTCTGTGCAAAGGTCAAGCACCTTTACGGAATGTGCAACCGTCAAAAGCTCGTTTGCCACAAGGCTTGCAAAGTTCCTGCCTGCCTCGTCATTGTCAGGGATAATCACAACATTTACACCCGTAAAGAGTGAATTGAAACGCTTGTCCCACTTTTTGCCCTTGCTGCCCTTGGTTGCTCCGTCGGGTGCAGAAACAGCAAGCAAGCCGACTTTGTCGGTCATTGTATCGGCGTCCTTTTCACCCTCAACAATGTAAACGGTATTATCGGCAGCGGTATTACTTAAAATCTCTTGATTATACAATGGTGGATTTATGCCGCCCCTGCCTTTCTGCCAACTGCCGTTATTGTCTTTGTGCTGCCAACAAAAGGACTTTTGCCATTTGCCGTTAGTCCACTTGTAAAAGCGTATTTTCTTGAGCCTGTCGCCGTACCTGTATTCAATGCTTGCAGGCTTTGGCGGTTTATTGCTCTGCTGTGGTGCTTGGAATAGGTCACGCATTGAAAGTCCTATTGCTCTTGTTATGTCCTCAGCTCTACACCCGGCAAAACAATTCAAAAGTATTTTGCCGTTGTCCTCAGATATGCAAAGGCTCTGTGTGTTGTCATTGTGGCAAGGGCAGGTTACCATATAACTATTATTTCCGTTTGGCTTAGGACTGCGAAAATGTGAAATAATATCCTGTAATTCCAAATTCCCACCCCCTTAATAAATTGGTCTGATTCTGTTATTCTCGGCAGCGGAATTGTTTTCGGCTGTGCCGCTGCACGAAAGATAATTTATAAGCCCGTCAAGGTTGATAAGTCTTTTCCTGCCACACATCACAACGGGAATTTTACCGCTGATTGCAAGCTGTCTTATGTAATATTTACTAATGGCAGTGTTTTCGTCTATCTTTTTGATTTCGTTGTAACACTCGTCAAGTGTTCGCATTCTCGCTAAAGTAATAATAAAGACTTCCTCTCTTACCCACAGCCGATTTTTTAAAGTATTTTTCGGTTATCCGCTGTAATTTTCAGCGTTGTTGTGTTATAATAACCGTAAGACTGCGGATTTATTTTTACACTTGTAGGCTTTAAACAACGAAAATTGCATTAATTAGGCTAATCTTTGCAAAAATTCTTTGAATAAAGCGTAAATTTGCGGTCTGCCGTTGGCTTTCGTGGTGGTTAGTCAACGGCTTTTTCTTTTGCGATTTCCTCAATGATTGAGAAAATGCGTTCTTTTTCCGCCTGCGGCAATTCGTGGCGGAGCTTGCGGCTGAAATTGCTATCGGTAATACCCAACTTGTCGGCTATTTCCCACAGCATAACTGCGTTGTGTAATGCTGCCTCTCTGATGTCTGCATTGCGTTTCATTGCTTTTTGCTCCTTTCTGTAAAGTTGTTGTTGACATTTCATAACAAAATCGTTATAATTTGATTATAGCATAACAGCAACAACAAGTCAACATAAATGTTATGTTACTTTTTAAAAATATCACAATGGTTATATAAAGGGGATCACATAATGTCTGATGAAAACAATTTATTAAATTTCGCAATAGGCAATAAAATTAGTATTTTGCTTGAAAATCAAAACAAAAAACAAAAAGACCTTGCACTATTTTTAGATGTGAACAGTAACATTATTTCGTATTGGTGTACGGGTGCAAGAAAGCCAAATTTAGAACAGATTATACAAATCGCAAAGTTTTTTAATGTCACAACCGATTACCTCCTTGGCATATCTGAGAATAAAACAACAGATATAGAATTAAGGGCAGTTTGTGAATATGTAAAACTTAATGACGAAACAGTACAAGCCTTGCATACAAGCAGCACAGAAATAAAGCGTTTTCTTGATTTTGCTTTATGTTCTGAAAATATAACGGCTTTTTCTGATATGTGTTATAGTTTCAGTAACTATAAAAATGTTATATCTGAGTTAATTGAAAAGCAATTTGATTTTATAATGGATAGACAAATACACACAAAAGAACATTTTATGCAGTTTTATAAAAGCTATAAATTGGCGGAAGAGAAAATCGATTTAAACGAGTATAAAACATCAAAGGCGTTTATAAATTTGCTTTCTTTGTATAAGTACAAAAAGTTTAACGATAGCGATACAAAAGAAATGCAAAAAGATTTTAAGAAGAAATGGGATAAATTCATAATAAAATATGAGCAAGACGGTGATTAAATGGCAACTATTGAAAAGCGAAACAACGCATACCGCATAACCGTATGCTGCGGTTATGACATAAACGGCAAGCAAATACGCCGCCGTATGACCTACACCCCCGACGAAAAAATGACCGCAAAGCAGATTGAAAAGGAAGTGCAGCGGCAAGCTGTGCTGTTTGAAGAGCAATGCAATAACGGCACAGTCGGCACCGACGGCAGAATGAAACTTGCCGACTTTGTACCTATCTACCTTGAAAACGCAAAGCACCGGCTCTCCCCTGTTGTATATGAAAAGTATTGCCATATGCTCGACATCTGCATTATCCCAATGCTCGGACATCTCAAACTAAAGGACATCAAGCCTATTCACATACAGCGCTTTGTAAACGCCCTTGAGGAACGCACAACGCACCTTGACGGCAAAGAGGGCAAGCTAACACCCTCTACCATTCGCCGTTATTACACAATGGTTCAATCAGTTTTGCACAGTGCTTACAAGTTGCAGCTTATAGGCGTAAATCCTGCCGACAGCGACAGAATAACGCTGCCAAAGGCTGAGGAACAAACAACCGACATTTTCACACAAGAAGAATTAGGCGTAATGCTCGACAAATTGGAAACAGAGCCGCTGCAATTCAAAGTATTAATACATCTTGCGTTAAACACAGGCTGTCGCCGTGGTGAGCTTGTGGGGCTGAAATGGTCTGACATAGACTTTACAACGGGCATTGTGACCGTGAGCAGGAGTAATTACAAGCTGACAGGCGACAAAGAAATTAAGAGTAAATCAACAAAAACAGGCAAAAGCCGTACAATTATGCTGCCGCCGTACTGCATAGCCTTGTTAAAGAAATATAGAGCAGAACAGACACAAGAGCGGTTCTTACTCGGGGACCGTTGGCAGGGCGACAATTGGATATTTATACAGGCAGACGGCAAGCCTATGTACCCCACTACGCCGACATTGCAATTTACCCGATTTCTCAAGCGTGCAGGACTTGAGCATAAAAAGTTCCACGCACTCCGCCACACCTCGGCAACGCTACTGTTGAGCAACGGAACGAATATCAAAAATGTCGCTGCAAGGCTCGGGCACGCACAGCTAAAGACAACAAACCGCTATGTACACGCTGTGGAAGAGGCGGAAAAACAGGCGGCAAACACCTTTGAAACCCTATTGAATACAAACCGCAAACACGCATAATAAAAGCCGTGTACTCACAAAACACAACGAGTACACGGCTATATTTTATATCCGAATATTTAATTTTTGGGGTAAACAACCGCAAAAGTGGGGATATTCTCTGCCGATATTTTACGCAGAGCAAAGCAGCGGAATAAACCCCCGAAAAATGAATTTTAAAGACAATAAACCCCAAATAAACCCCAAAACGGCTTATAATTCATTTAAAGCAAAAAGAAAAACCGCCCCCAAACCCTAAAAAACGGCTTGGTTATGCGGTTTTTCCTTGGAGCTGATAACGGGATTTGAACCCGTGACCTCGTCCTTACCAAGGACGCACTCTACCTCCTGAGCTATATCAGCAGATTAAATTTTATTATTGTGATAAACAACATTAGTATTATATCACATCTGTTTTAAAAATTCAAATGTTTTTTAGTATTTTTTTTAAAAATCGAGAAATTTTTTATGGTAAGAAAATTCAGACAGTTATATCTAATTTTAAGTGTCCGTAATTGCATAACACAAAAGGCAGGGCTGTATTATCATCCCTGCCTTATAGATTAATATTTAATTTATTACAAGTTTAACATTCAAAACATTGAGGTAGGAAAACTAATGATTAGATCACTCGGATTCCAAGTCCACGCATAACATTGAGTGCAGAAGTATTGAGCGACTCATCGTTTGAGGCGGTTGCATTGCTGTCAACTATTAATTGTGCATTTGGCAAAGCGGTTCGAGCGAGAACGGCATTTGAAATAACGCAGATATTAGACACAAGTCCGCAAAGCTCGATTTCCTTGTAGTCGCACTTTCTGAGATAATCAAAAAGTCCCTCACTGCCATAGGTACACTTTTTAAAGACTTTGTCGTTTGTTTGCACCATTGACTTAATTTCGCCATAAAGTTCGTGACCCTTTGTGTATTCAATGCAATGTTCGATTGGCAATATTTTGCCCTCAAAGGTTTTGAGATAATCGCTTTGGTGGGTATCGAGAGTAAAGATTACATCTGCACCCTCTGCCCTATACTCAGAGATTTTGCGAGCTATTGTATTTTCAAGTATTTCAGCCCCATCAAAGCCAAGTGTTCCGTTTACAAAGTCCACTTGATAATCAACTACAATCAAGCATTTTTTCATAGTAAGCTCCTTATTTCCACGGGCGTTTTTTGCCGTCCCAGCCTTTGTTGTGCCAATAGTCGGTATCTGCCTCGTTCCAGCCGCTTTTGTGCTGAATCATTCGCATAATTTCAAAAAAGGCTTTGGTCTTGATTCCGACCTTCACCTTGCCGTTTTTCGCCTTTATTTTATTGGCGATGTCGGTAGTCTTTTTGTCAATTTCCGCTTTCGTCTTATCGCTAATTCTGCTATATGACATAGCACGCACATTCACACCATATTTGTAAACTTTTGGTACACCCCAAAAGAAAAGACTATCTGCGATGTCTTTATTCGTTGACTTTGTGCCTGAGCCGGCGGCTGTGGAAATACAAACTGCCTGCTTTGAAAACATCTTCTTTTCAGGACGGTGTACCATCCAGCGGTAGCCGTAATGGTCAAGAAAACTTTTCATAGCGCCTGTTACATGATAAACATAAACAGGACTTGTAAAAATAAGAACATCTGCCTCATCAATAGCATTTGTGAGCTTTTCAAGCCTTTGATAATGTGGGCAAAGCTGTTCGCTTTTTAAAATGCAGGCGGTACAGCCAATGCACATATCACCGAAATCCTTTGGCAAAAAGTACTCTGTTACCTCACCGCCGAGCTTGTCGGCAAGCATTTTGCCGATGTGATATGTAGAGCCTTTATGACTTTGACCGTTGACTACTGTAATTTTCATTCCTTAATCTCCACAGGTTTTTCGTCAAAGCCTTTTATTTGAAAACGAAGTCCGCAGGTTGAACATTCGTAGTACGGTTTGCCGTTGTTTTTTCCGTCATCTACGATGAGCATAGGACTTTCGCAAAATGGACAAAGTTTAATATCTTCCATAGTTATTCTCCGTTCGGTAAATTTTAGTGTAATAATAAGTGGTCATTTGTCAAAAGTTGAGGTGAATTATGTTTTAGCTAACAAAGTACAGCTTTATAAATTTAAAATTATCGCAAATTTTAATAGCCAAATGGCTTGCTGTTTGGCGGCTGGAACACAACGGTGTAAACCTTTAAATGCGATAGCAACAAAGGGAAAGCCACGCTACCAAACTACTAATTTGCCACTTTTCAAAGGCAAATTAGCCACACACAAAGACTTTTACATCCTTTAAAACATCTTTTCTCTACTGATATTCAAGTATAACTGTCTTACTTTCTGCCACTCATTAGTCTTGACTTTTATTTTGTCTTAAAATCTTGATTAATCTAAAGTTTAGTTATTCTACAATATAATTGCAACCGTTTGTTTTTTTATGGAAAATCAGTGCATTTTATTATTTTGTGGGCTCTGCCCACAACCTTTAAAAAGGTTGACCAAACTTTTATATTCGTGACAGAAAGTTTAACTTTTGCTTTACTTTGTTGCCCGACCGAAAGTATTTTAAACTTTTTAACATTATTATAGTAAAATGTTAAAAATCAGCTTAAAAACAATTTAAAAATCTTTAACTGACCGCTTTCGTTATCGGCAATGCCAAGACCTAAAAATTTTCCCTGTCTGTCGCTTACTCTGATTATTTCCTTATCTTGCGCTTTGGACTTTGCAAGTGCGGTTCTTGCCATATCAAGCTCGCCGCCGTTTGAAAATCGTTTTGCCTGAGCGTCAGACACATAGATTTTGCGGTAGCTTTCAAAAAGGCTTTCTGTCTGCATAATATGCTCCGAGATTTCGCCTTTTTCTGCTAATTCTCTTGCATTTTCAAGCGTTATGCTGTCAGCAAGATTATATCCGCAGGCAGAGGTTCGGCACAAAGCCGTCATCACTGCACCTGTACCGAGTGCTTTGCCTAAATCGTCAATTATTGTGCGGATATATGTTCCCTTTGAACAGCTTATGCTCAGTGTTCCGCTCTGCGTTTCTTCGTCAAAGTCCTCTAATGCAAGGCTGTATATCGTAACCTTTCTTGACTTTCGTTCAACCTCTTTGCCCTGTCTTGCAAGGTCATAGAGCCTTTGACCGTTCACCTTGATTGCCGAATACATAGGCGGCAGCTGTTCAATTTCTCCTCTGAAATTGTCAAGCACTTTCAAAATATCCTCTTTTACTGCGGTGTTTCCGCTTTCAGAAATCACCTTTCCCCATATGTCGAGGGTATCGGTTATAATTCCTAAGCGGAATTTTGCAGTGTATGCCTTGTCGTGGTTCGGCACAATGTCCTGCGCCTTTGTTGCATTGCCGAAAAGTATCGGCAACACACCAGTTGCATTAGGGTCAAGCGTACCCGTATGCCCTATTTTGCGCTGACCTGTAAGTTTGCGCACCACTGCCACCACATCAAAGGAAGTAAATTCCTGCGGCTTGTTTATAATTATTACACCGTTCATAAAGTTTCTTCCGCTGCTTTTATAAGCTGACTGCGCACATCTTCAAGACTGCCGTTTATTGAACATCCTGCCGCCGCCTTATGTCCGCCGCCGCCAAACTTTGAGCAGAACTTTGCGGCGTCAATATCGCCGTTGGTACGAACGGAAATTTTGAAAAATCCGCCCTCTTTTTCTTTCATAGTAATGCCTATCAATACACCCTCAATTTGACGAGGAATAGAGGCAAGTCCCTCTATTTCATCCTCGCCGATGTTAAGGCTTTTGAGCATATCGAGAGTAACCCACACAATGGCGCACTTTTCATTTGCGCAATAGGTAATGGTATCGTAAACCTCCCGCTCAAGCATAATTTTTTCTTTTGACTTTGTTTCAAACATAACCTTGTTGATATATGCCGAGTTGCAGCCGAGCTCAACAAGGCTTGCGGCAATTCTAAAGGTATCGGCGGTAGTGTTTGTGTAGCGGAAACAGCCCGTATCGGTAGAAATACCCGTATAAAGGCAATTTACAATCTGCTTTGTAAAGTTTACGCCCATACGCATAAGAAGTTTATAGATAATTTCGCAGTTTGCCGCTGCGTATTTATCGACAAATTTCTCCTTAGCGGTAACGGAATTAGAGCCATGGTGGTCAATGCAGATGTCAATTTTGCCGAGATACTTTTCCATATTCGGCGCTAAAAGGCTGTCTGCCGCAACATCTGTACTTATAATGTAGTCGGCGGTAAAGGACTGCTCCTCTATTCCGTCTGTAAGGTACTTGAATTTTTCGGGCAGATTTGCGGTAATTACCCTTGCATTTTTGCCAAGCTGTTGGAGAGCAAGGCAAAGCGCATAACCACTGCCGAGGGTGTCGCCGTCGGGGTAGTTATGGGTTAAAATTTCGTAATTATTATGCTCCCTGAGGAAAACGGAAATATCATACAGATTCATCTTCGTCCACCTCATCATCGGGAATGTCTAAATCGTTTAAAATTCTGCTGATGTTTGCGCTGTACTCAATGCTGTCGGTAGCCTTAAAAATAAGCTGCGGCACATATCTGAGCTTGAGGCGGTGCGAAAGCTCTCGGCGAATAAAGCCTGCTGCGGATTTAAGTCCCTTAACAGCCTCGTTAGCACGATCAAGCCCCTCCATAGCGCTTACATAAACCGTACAATAAGAAAGGTCATTTGTTACATCAACACGAATGATTGATATAAAAGCCTGCTGCACACGAGGGTCTTTAAGCTCACGAAAAATAGCCGTAAGCTCACGCTTTATATCCTCGGTAGTGCGTTCTAATCTATGCCCTGCCATAATATCCTCCAAATATAATTCATAATGCGTAATTCATAATTCATAATTATTCTGAATTTCATTACAGATTATAGGGTTGTGGTCGATTAACTAATGCTGTAATTTAATAAAAAATCAGCTTATGCCTTAGTCAATCCTATAATATGATTAGTGGCAAAGCAAATACTTACTCTGCCCACTAACCACTGATTACTTATTAATCACGATACTCCTCGATTGTGTAAGCCTCGAACATATCGCCCTCTTTAATATCGTTAAAGCGCTCAAGACCGATACCGCACTCGTAACCCTCGTTTACTTCCTTAACGGCATCCTTAAAACGCTGTAATGATGCGATAGTATCCTCGGCGATTACAATGCCGTCACGAATAACTCTAACGCCTGCGTTTCTGACAATCTTACCGCTCTTTACATAAGAACCTGAAATTGTGCCGACCGACTTAATCTTGATAACATTTCTGCATTCTGCTGTACCGAGAACTACCTCTCTTGTCTTAGGAGCGAGCATACCCTTCATAGCAGCCTCTATCTCCTCAATGCAATCGTAAATAATTCTGTAAAGACGCATATCAACGCCTGCACTCTCGGCATTTGCAGCCGCAACGCTGTCCGGACGAACATTAAAGCCTACGATAATTGCGTTTGACGCCTCGGCGAGCATAACATCGGATTCGTTGATTGCACCAACGCCGCCATGAATTACATTTACTCTTACCTCGTCATTAGAGAGTTTTTCGAGCGACTGCTTTACAGCCTCAACAGAACCCTGAACATCGGCTTTAACGATAATCTGTAATTCCTTAACCTCGCCTAACTTCATCTGGTCAAAGAGGTTGTCGAGTGTAACCTTAGTCTGAGCCTTGAACTGCTCCTCTTTCTGAGATGCCTTTCTCTGCTCAACAAGCTCTCTTGCAAGTCTTTCATCAGAAACAGCGTTGAATATATCTCCGCCTTGCGGAACTTCTGCAAGACCTGTAATTTCAACAGGAACTGACGGACCTGCCTCTTTTACTCTCTCGCCCTTATCATTTACCATTACTCTTACTCTGCCAACGCAAGTGCCTGCGATAACGATGTCACCCTGATGAAGTGTACCGTTCTGCACAAGTACGGTTGCAATCGGGCCTCTGCCCTTATCAAGGCGAGCCTCAATAACAGTACCCTTTGCGGCTCTGTCAGGGTTAGCCTTAAGCTCTTTCATCTCTGCAATAAGTGTTACCATTTCGAGGAGGTCATCAAGACCTTCCTTTGTCTTTGCAGATACAGGAATACATGGTGTATCGCCGCCCCACTCCTCAGGAACGAGCTCATACTCTGTGAGCTGCTGCTTTACATTCTCAGGATTTGCGCCGACCTTATCCATTTTGTTGATAGCAACAATTACAGATACGCCTGCGGCTTTAGCATGGTTGATAGCCTCTACTGTCTGCGGCATAATACCGTCATCGGCAGCAACAACAAGGATTGCAATATCTGTTACCTGCGCACCTCTTGCTCTCATAGTAGTGAAAGCCTCATGACCGGGTGTATCAAGGAAAGTGATAGGCTTGCCGTTAATTTCTACTCTGTAAGCACCAATGTGCTGAGTAATACCGCCTGCCTCGCCTGCTGTAACATTTGCATGACGGATAGCGTCAAGAATTGAAGTTTTACCATGGTCAACATGACCCATTACAACCACAACAGGTGCTCTCTCTACGAGATTTGTATCGTCATCTTCGCTGTCATCAATAATTCTCTCTTCGATTGTAACAACAACCTCTTTCTCAACCTTAGCGTGGAACTCCATAGCGATAAGTGAGGCTGTATCAAAGTCGATTGTGTCGGTTGCTGTTACCATTGTACCCATAAGGAATGCCTTTTTAACAACCTCGGCAACAGTAGCCTTTAGTCTTAAAGCAAGCTCCTGTACTACGATTTCGTCAGGAATCTGAATTGTCATCTGCTTTTGCTTACGCTCAAGCGCAATACGCTTTAAACGCTCCTGCTCGGTTTCTCTCTTGCCCTGTCTTCTGCCCTTCTGCTTTTGAGAACGGTTAGTAAACTTCTGCTTTTTAACAGTGTTGTCTGTACTTCTCATCTTTGAAGATGCGTTTGCAAGGTCATCGTATTTTTGGTTGTAACGCTCAACATCAACATTAATAGCACGAGTATCAATTATTCTGCGCTTACGGGTTGAGGTTTCTTCCTCACTTGTAACCTCAACAGGCTTTGCCTCCGGCTTTGTTTCAGCCTTAGTCTGCTTTGCAGGCTTATCCTGCGGCTTGCCCTGCTTTTTACCCTCTGCTCTGTTATCTTTATTCTCAGGCTTACGGTCATTTTTCTTGCCGTTCTTGTTATCTCTGCCCTTATTGTCCTTGCCGTTATCCTTATTATTAGCCTTTTTCTCAGCTTTAACCTCTGCCTTTGCAGGCTCTGCGGTTTTATTTCTTGACGCAAAATATTTATCAAGATTAGCCACATTGTTCTTCTGAGTTACTGCGTCAAAAACAATATTAAGCTCGCTCTCCTCAAGAGTAGCCATAGCCTTTTTTGTTACACCGCAATTCTTCTCAAGAATATCTGAAATTTCCTTTACACTAACGCCCAAATCCTTGGCAACATCTCTTACTTTGTATTTTATCATATTATTCTCCTCTCTGTTCACCTTCAATAAGCATAGCAAGCTTATCTGCAAAACCTTTGTCCTCCACCGACAGCACTCCGCAAAGCTTGCCGAGTGAAAAACTGATTTCATCTTTAGTTCTGTTTACCTCAAGCACACGCACACTTTGCTTATGCGCCTGCAGCAAAACAGGCTTTAAGCTGTTTTGTGAAAAATCGTTTGCATATATTATAAGTTTTGCCTTGCTCTTTGCCATTGAGTCAATGCAGGGGTCAGCTCCGATTACCAGCTTTCCTGCACGACGGCACAATCCGAGCAAAGACAATATTCTGTCATTCATATACGATTGCCTCCCTTAGCTGTCCGCTTTCAAACTGTTTTCAAGCTGTTCATAAACCTCATCGGGGATTTTGCAGGAAAACGCTCTTTCAAAGCGTCTTGCCTTTCTCGCCTTTTCAAAGCACTTTATATCGTGGCAAACATACGCACCTCTGCCTGATTTTTTGCCTGTAAGGTCAAGGCTTATTTCGCCCTTTGAAATTACCTCGCCGTTTTCGCCTTTGGTATCGGGTGCTTTAACAACTCTGACAAGCTCTCGCTTTTCCTTCATCTCGCCACAACCTGTGCATTTTCTCAGCGGCTGTTTTTTCTGTGTCATAAAATCCCTCCCTGCATTTATATATTTATATTTTATATAAAATTATTCTTCGTTTGTATTCTCGTCAGCCTGAACATCAGCCTCGGCAGTTTTCTCGCCGTCAAGGTCGAGTGCCTCTGTATTCTCTTCTGCTGTATCGTCAAGCTCAAGTGTATCTTCAGCTGTTGTATCCTCTGCAACCTCGAGTTTTTCGTCCTCTTCGTCCTCGCCAAAGAAACCGCTTTCAGGGCGAATGTCAATCTTCCAGCCTGTAAGTCTTGCGGCAAGGCGTGCGTTCTGACCCTTGTTGCCGATAGCAAGTGAAAGCTGACCGTCAGGAACAGTTACTCTGCACTGCTTGCCCTCAAGGTCGGTAATCTCAACATTGAGCACCTTTGCCGGAGAAAGTGCGGCAGAAATGTACTTCTGTGGGTCATCGCTGTACTCGATAATATCAATCTTCTCGCCGCCAAGCTCATCAACAATGCTGTTTACACGAGCGCCCTTTGTACCGATACAAGCGCCTACTGCATCAATATCAGGATTGTTGCTGACAACAGCCATTTTAGTTCTTGAGCCTGCCTCACGAGTGATTGACTTAATCTCAACAACGCCGTCAAAAATTTCAGGTACTTCCTGCTCAAAAAGTCTTTTAACAAGGTCTTGGTGAGATCTTGAAATAATAGCACGAGGACCTTTTTCGCTTGTCTTTACATCTGCAATGTAAACCTTAATGTGGTCGTCCTCTTTAAGGTCATCGTGGCCAATCTGCTCGCTCTTAGGGAGCATAGCCTCGCTTTTGCCGATTCTGATAACGGCAGCACCGCTCTTAGGGTCGATTCTCTCCACAGTAGCTGTAACAAGCTCGCCGAGCTTGCTCTTGAACTCTGAGAGTGTCTGACCTTTTTCGCCTGTACGAATACCCTGACGAATAGTATTTCTTGCAGCGCCGATAGCGATTCTGCCCAAATCCTTAGGGTCAAGCGGAATAGCAACCTTATCGTCAATATTGATTGCTTTTCTCTTAAGAATCTTCTGCGCGTCCTCAAGCGAAATCTCGTAATCAGGGTCAAAAACTTCTTCAACAACAGTTTTCTTAAGTCTTACATCAAAGATATTTCTGTCCGGAAGAATTTTGAAAGCTACTTCGTCATTACCGCCGTAATAATTCTTGCAGGCAACCTCAATGCCCTTTTCAATGTTTTCAATCATATAGTCCATTGGAATGCCTTTTTCTTTTTCGAGCATTTCAAGCGCAGCAAAAAGTTCCTTAGTATTCATTTTTCTGATCATCCTTTTCTCTTATCTTAAATTATTTAATAAACTGAAATTACATATCAAAGTCGTCAAGTTTAATCCAAGACGCATCTTTTTTGTTGATTGTTATATGGTTCTCGCCGTCATGGTCAGAGATGGTAACCTCGCCGTTTTGATAGGCGTCAAGCACGCCGCCAAATTCTCTGCCAATGCCCTCAATCGGGCGGAGCATTTTAACCTTAATGTCAGCGCCGATGAACTGCTCAAAATGCTCATCACGCACAAGCTCACGCTCAATGCCTGGGGAGCATACCTCGAGGCAATACGCACTCTCGATAGGGTCAAGTTCATCGAGCGGCTTGTCAATCGCACGAGAAACATTTTCGCAGTCGGTAATATCAATACCCTCAGGCTTGTCGATATAAACTCTTAAAAACCAGTCAGCGCCCTCTTTAACATAGCGTACATCCCAAAGTGAAAGTCCAAAGCCTTTAACAATAGGCTCGCAAAGCTCCCACACCTTGCTAACGGTAAGACCGCCTTTTTTCTTTGCCATAAATACCTCCTTATGAGCATTTGCAACAAAGCATAACGCAGTTGCAAACAGAAAGGAGTGGGCTCACTTCCCACTCCTTACTTTACAATACTTATTATATTTAATTATAACACCATTAATATGAGATTGCAAGTGTATTTTTTAAATTTTAAAGAAAATACGGTACTGTTTGATTATAGTGATTACATTTATTTAAAAATATCTGCCTCGCCTATTGCGGCTTGTTCACAGTCAAAGTATCATCAACGCTCTCTTAAATGTTTTCCCGTCTGAAATATAGTCGCATTGCGTTGTATATAAATGAACTTCCTTATGCTCCTTATTTAAGACAGTGCTTTGCTCCCTTTATCCGCCACAGGCGGCGGTCGCAAGACTACCACCGGACTGTTTTCTTAACGGTCGTACCCCAAGGGCACTTCCTCGCTTTGCTCAGGCGCAGTCATTCTGCGTTAATTCCTTAACTCTCATTACAAAAATAAAAACCAATCTTTTTTTGTAAGATTGGTTTCCTTGGCAGGGGCAGAAGGACTTGAAGCGGAATAGGAGCATATTTGAATATTTTTATATAATCACTTTTCTGCTTAAATGCCCTTAAACTGCGGATTGTCATAAAATTAAAGGGAATCAGTAACAACGCCTAAATCTGTTTGATAAATGATTTTGGTAGAAAAATGGTAGAATTTTTGATTGATGAACGCCCGCTGAATTATTTTGAAACCGGAGTTTGAATTATGAGAGATAAATATCATATTTACCTCACAGCAGAGGAACGCAGAGCTGTTATCAACAGCCTGATTGATTTGAGAAATGATCTCATCTCACGAGGTAAATACACCGACATCATAGATGAACTCATAATCAAGTTCACTAAAGCTAAAGTCAAGAAAATCAAAATTAAGGAGGTCTAATAATGGAGATTACATATACACGTCAAGGAGATTATTTGCTGCCGAATTTAACACTTCCCGAACAGGATAACCGACCAATCGGCTTGTGGGGACAACAACACCTTCGCTATATCAAACGAAGCCGCCTGATTCTCTACACCAATCTTCTCACCAAATGCAAACTCAACGAATACCTTGCCGATATTGATGAACAGGCGCAGAAGAAGTACGACAAGTTTGTACAGGCTTTCGCAAAAGAGGAAGGCTGCACTGAGCAGTTAAAAGCTACCGATCAAATGCTATGGGTACGCAAGATGAATAACGCTGCCCAACGAGCGAGAGAAGTCGTCAATGCAGAAATAATCTATAACTAACACGAAGGCTGATGTGATCCCAAATGGGTTACAACAGCCTTTTATGCTATCAATTATATAGTGGTAGCAATTGAATATACATTTTGCAAACGAAAGATTTCCATTTTGAGAAAAAAGTTTCCAAAATTTTAAAATAATTCCAAAAGCATACGTTTGATTTCCATTTTTGTGATTTATTTCCAATTATAGCAAATTAATTTCCGATATCTTCTATTTTGTTGAATTTTTGGAAAGTCCGTGTTATGATATAGACACTTTACAAAGGAGTGATAAAAATGGCTAAGAGTAATATATACGGTGGCAAAGAGGAGCGTGAATTTTACGGGAGAAAACTTAAAGTTATCCGTGAAGAATCCAACGTAACTCAGAAGGAAATGGCAGAAAAACTTAATTGTACTCCATCAGTTATCTCAAAATTAGAAAAAGGCGACGTAGTTGATATCGAGAGATATGCTGAACTGTATGCACTTTGTTTGAAATACTTGGACTTTGAAGAAAAGCCAGAACTTAATTCAAATAGCAAGAATTATAACAAAGCTCTTGCCAAGAAGTATAAAGAAGAGCTTGAACAGTTCTTTGATAATTATATTAACATTTCCACTTATGCTATTCCGGATACTAACGTCATTGAGAATAATCCGAGGATAATTGAAGAACTATTAGGCGGGGATAAACCTAAATACCATAAAGTATTTGTTCCCGATATCGTAATCACTGAACTGGAGTATAGAAAAAAATACCGCACTATGCTTCAGGAAAAGGAAATTGCCAAAGCAGTAAACTTAATCAGTGAGAACCCTCAAATTATCACAATCGAGACAGATAGGCGAATATTCGGGAATCACGATGATCGTATTATTGATGTTGCAAAAACTATAGTAAAAGACTACAACTGCAAGATTCACATCATAACAAACGATAAAGGCTTTAAGGCAAAACAAAAAATTAATTCCGATATTTCTATTATTAGGTTGTCTGAATTTATGCAGGGACGGTATAGCGTTCAGAATATGATGGGCTTATATCAAATTGACAGAGCAACCAGTAATTACGAAAAACAAAAAGGGGTAAATATGAGAGCATATTTACCAAATGGAAAAACATTAATCACCTCCACTCTTGCTAACAAAAAACTCTCAGATGAAGAGGCGATAGCCAAAATAAAATGGCTTTGTGAGAACGGAGCTGATATTAATCAGCGTGAGAGCTCAGGAAACTTTTTTCCACCTTTAACCATAGCAATACAACAAAAACGAAAAAAGCTTTTTGATTTCATTTTACAGGAATGTGGTGCGGATCCAAACGCTGGTAGTCGTAATCCCTTTTCGTTAAAGATGGTTCGTCAGCAAAACGAAGGCAATATGCCGCTAATGGTAGCGGCTCGTAGCGGATTAGTGAGTTATGTTGAGACTCTTTGTGCTCATAAAGACATTATTTTGAACCAACAAGATAGTAATGGATTTACAGCTTTGATAAAAGTTGCGTTTAGACTAAAAGAGTTACAAGATGAATATGGCAGAGTAAAAGGTTATATGAAGTATAAGCAATGCTGTGAAATATTAATTGATCATGGTATTGATTATCGTATTATTGATGTTGATGGACATAGTGCTGGTTATTATTTCGATTATATTACCAAATATATTCAAAAAAAGTCGGAAAACAGTGATTAATCAGAATTTTTATTATACATTTTTAGGAGGTAATATTTATGACAATTCAGAACAGAGTAAATGAAATTCTTGACCAGATGACAGCATTCTCTAAAGAGAGCTACACTAAAGAAGAGTATCTTTCTGAGTTGTTGAAGCTCCAAAGTGAGATTGTACGCCTTACTTTTAATGACGAACACGCTGACAAAGCAAAGTTTCGCTTATGGGATGCAAGTGATCATCTCAAGATGATAAACACAGAGTGCGGTGGAGTTGACGATCACGAGCTACACAAGTTTTTGAACTCAAGTAAAAAAATCAGTGGCGAAATCACAGCAGAGATCTCTGGTTTCAAGGGCGAACAAATAGTATTTAATGCTTTAGAGAGCCTAAGCTGTTATAACGCAATTCTTCGCAACGTCGAACTTGAATATGACGGCAAGCACACAGAGATTGATGCGATTGTATTTACTCATCGTGCAGTATTCATTATTGAGATAAAAAACAGTAAAAAGAATATTTTTATTGATGAAGAAGGTGGTTTTTACCGAACAGGTCAATCAATGCATTATGATTGCAATATTGCTGATAAAATGTATGACCGATATACAATGCTTAAAAAAGCGCTTGATACAGCAGGGTTAGGATTTGTTAAGATTTTTAATATAGTTACATTTACTAATCCCCGAATCGACGTTGAAAACAAGTATTATCGTTTGAAGGTTTGTGGAAGCAACTACCTCCCGACATATATCGATAAATTTCAAAGTGACAATTGGTACTCGGATGAAAATATCGTAACAATGGTTACGGCTGTTGAAGATGCCAAGTGTAAGGAGCCGTTTCAAATGCCCGTAAATATGGACGACTTCAAGTTGAATTTCGCTACCTTGATGGCGACGCTTGAATGTTCCAAAGAAGAGAAAACTGCCGATGCCGAAATTGATGAAGTTCAGGCAAAGGAATCGCCTCAAGCAAAAAATGACGAGAACGAGACCGTTCATATCTTTCGTCCGTCAAAATTTAGAAGAGGAGTAGTTGCTGCTTCGGTTGGTATCGCATTATTAAATATAGCTGAATTTGGAATCAACGCCTTGTTAAAAAGCACACGTTGAGAATCGGAAAGTGCCTGATTCTTATCATACATAACTTCAATACACGAAAGGATGGTCTTTATGAAAAACATTTATGCCACAAATGAATGGAAAGGTTACGGCAAACAAAATTACTACCACAACGAATACCGTGACGAGGGTGACGAAGTAGTAAAATACAAGTGCCATCGCCAGAAGTTCTTTGACGGTCACGAAAGCAGTTGGGAAACCGATGAAAAAGCTGTGGATTCTTGGAAGAAGGACGATCCCGATATGCCTGACTGGTTGCACAACTATCTTTAATCTTGAAAACGCATAACTAATAACTAATGGAACGCAATCCGTAATCAGACGTAGACTTGGTTGCGGGTTGCGGCAACCCAATTTAGGAGGTTGAGAAGTGATAAACAGAATATGTATATCAATCAATAACCGCTGTAATCTTGCCTGTCGTTATTGCCACTTTAGAGAGAAGGGCAAAATCGAATCCTCCGATATGAATGTCTTTGAAATTCTTGATAATGTTAAGGCGTATGCTACGCAGAAATTTAAAATCGGTTTTGTCGGCAACGGAGAAGGTTTTTTAGATTGGGAGCTTTTGAAAAGCTACATCAAATACATCGAAGACAATCCTTTTATCAGCGCATACACTATCACAAATGGCACGATTCGCCTTCCGGATGATGATATTCGATTTTTAGAAGATCATCATATTAATGTCGGATTTTCGATAGACGGAAACAAGGAACTACACGATTATTACCGTTGCAACTCTTTTGACAGCGCAGTTTCCAATGTGGAGTATTATAAAAGCATCACAGGTCATTATCCCACATTTAACGCCACTGTCGGCAAAGAAAGCCTTGAAAATGCCGATAAAATTATCGCATTCTTTTCAAAGTACGGTACAAGAGTAACTTTTTCACGTATGATAGGTAAATACGGAATCACGTTGAAGCAGTATCGAGATTTTCTTGCATATGCAGAGAAATATATTCCTGTCAGACGCGGCGGAAAGGATTGCACAATGTACGGCGGTCAATGCGGCGCAGGCACAAATAACTATTTCTTTGCTAACGGTAAAGTATATTATTGCGGCAACTGTATTGATTTACCTCCCTTAGGCTCAAGCAGTATGACCTTTTGGGAGTTGGAAAAGATTAACTTACAGTTTGACCGAAATTATTGCTATAAGGAGGCGCTATGAGGATTGGATTATACGGAATGCCCACATCGGGTAAAACACATATTTTGGATAGGATTGACTTTTTCGAAGTTCTTGTAGGCAGTAAGCTTCTCCGTGAATACGATCCGGATTTTGACAAACAGCCCGAATATATTCGTGAGCAAGACCGAAAAGCAGTAGCATATATTATGCTCTCAAAAAAAGATTTCATAATGGACGGACACTATGCTTTTGGAGATACCATTGCTTTCACCGAAGAAGAAGGCAATATGTATGATGTCTACTTGTACTTATATATAAAGCCGGCGGTATTGAAAGAACGAATCAACAACTCTCCCAAAAACCAAAAGTACGCCCAGTATGATGTCGAGAAATGGCAGCGCCGTGAGATTGATGGCTTGCGTGAATATTGTCATAAACATAATAAAGATTTTTATGTTGTGGACAATCCTACCACCAATACCTTTGAAGATGTTTCTCAGGTTATTGAATTTATTAGAGCCATTAAAGATGGGTACAGTTGCGCAGAATACGCCAAAGAATGTGCAGATAAAATTATCGAACACACACCTGTCGGTATTGTCTATCTTTTGGACGGCGATAAAACCATTACCGTTGAAGATACAAGTAGCAAGATTCTTGGCTATTCAACACATTTATATGACGGAAATTTTTACACGGGTTATCAGGCGTGGAAGCAGCGCAAGGAATTCGATGATTATATATGCCCTGACTTAAAAAATACGGCAATTGAGTATAATCGACAGATATTAAATCATATCCACAATCCTGCATACATACTGACTTCCGGCAATGAGACCATCTGGAAATACATCTCGCATATATTGGATATTCCGTGCTTTGACGGAGCAGAAATGTCTGCTGAAACCAAATTGTATATCACTAAGCATCTGCAGGAAGCAGGATATACTGTTATTGCATATGGGGATGGAATGAATGATTACTATATGCTCAAGCAGGCAGATAAAGGTTTTTTGAAAACAAAGCCGAACGGCGAGGTTAGCCGTTCGCTAAAAGGAAAGGATTTGGAGGGATTGACATTTGTTTGAACTTGAGCATACGGAACAGGTGAAGCGATTAATCGAGATTACAAAGTCGAACTCAGGCATTTCAGGTCCTGAACTTGCAAAAGCACATATCGAGCTTGGCAGGCTGCTTTCCGCTTATCTTCCTGTTGAACCTATGGATACTACGGTAATAGCTATGATGCGTGGCGGTATATTCTTTGCACAGGGAATTTACTTTGGTCTTGGATGTAAGTTTCAGCTTTTTGATCCTAAAAAGGATCAATATATCCGACCTCAAACAAAGTATGTCATTGTTGCGGATTCTGTCATCAACACAGGTTCAACAATCAAACCTATCCTTGAACCCGATACACTTATAGCTTCTTGTGTGATTAATGAAAAAGCTGTGCTGTTTTTCCAAGATCAGCTATATACCGTAAGAGTATCTAAAAACTCCTATGTCGGCAGCAACGTAAAGCAGCAGGAAGGTGGAAAAGGGCCTGATACAACAATGCGGTTGTTTAACCTTATCTAATTCAGTACAAAAAATTAAAAGAATTGTATTGTAAATAATTATCGGTGTGATATAATTAAAGTAAAATATTTAGAAAGAGTGGGATTTATGAAAAAGTTTGTGAGTATTGTCTGTTTGCTTGCCTTTGTTGCTCTTATGTTTTCAGGTTGCAAAAGCGGAGAATATGATAAAGGTGTAAAACTTCAAGAAGAAGGAAAATATTCTGAGGCGGTATCTGTTTTTGAAGGAATTGACGATTATCAAAACTATAAAGATACGGCTGATAGAATTGAAGATTGTAATGCTATGATAGCAGCAATTGATAAGTATGACACATCAAAAAAATCGGCTGAGCAAAAGAACACTTCACTTGATAAAGCTGTAAGTGACGCAGATGCAGTTATAAAAAAGGGCGAGAAAGCCTTAGATGATACGCTTTACTCAAAATTAGAAACATCTGTTTCTTCAACTAAGGCAGCTAAACAAAACATCCCCGAAATGCCATCTACTGAGGAAGAAATACTATCGACCGTAAATAAAATTGACGCCATAGATTATACAAAGGTGTTAGAGGATTTATCAGCAAGTCAAAAAGCTTTAGAAAAAAGCATAAAACAATACGCATTAGTAAACGCACCAACAGAAGCTTATGTGATTAAATGTTTAGAAAAAGTTGATCATATTACCGGTATCTCTGCGGTTACGGAAGATAATGATCCTAACGGAAACTTAAACAAAGCAGGTGGATATACTGCCACTGTATATTTTGCTGACGATAGAGTTCCTGCCGATAAGGTCGAATCCAAAGGAAAAACAATCATCGATAAAGGCACTGATGGTGGCGGAGCGATTGAAGTTTACGCCAACGAAGAAGATGTGAAAAAAAGAAATGATTATTTGGCAGGTTTTGATGGTGGTATTTTTGCATCAGGATCCCATAAAGTTATCGGAACGGTGCTTATAAGAACCTCAGATCATCTTACTGCATCACAGCAGGAAGAGTTAGAAACAGCTATAGTTGAAGCATTAACTAAGGTAGATTGACGTTATGTCAAACAGCAAATATGACAAACATGTCTACGCCGGTTATTACAAGCGATACGACGGAAAGTTATTCTATGTAGTCACTATGGCAAAAGACGGAGTGACAGGCGAAGATATGGTAATCTATATGCCGTACTCTATAAGGAATGATGAGAACTATTTAACAATAAGCAAAAAGCAATTTTGTGAGCCTGTTATGGTTAACGGAAAGCTAAGAGCTCGGTATAAGCGGCAAACGCAGATGAGAATTTATTGATTCATTAGAGAATGATCTTCTTCCGACACCAAAGCGAAAACGAGTTTCAAGACCTGATGAAGAAAAATACAGAGAATATCGTACTGCTACAAACTACTATGATTACGCAAAAGATTTATGCGTGAACTATTTAGTTGATTTGAGAAAGTATAAATTCTCAAAAAACTATTATGATGATTTCATAGCTCTATCTAAGAAAGAAATGGAAATAGTTTACGAGGATTTGAAGTTTATAAAAACGTGCTTCCAAACGGTACTTCGGGATTATGCTGAGTTTTTCAATGAAAGGTTTATAAAACCGGTTGTCCATCAGAAAATATGCAGAAGCTCACAATATGAATCGTGGCAGCGTTGAAAATATACAGCGGAAGATGTATAAAAAGCTATCGGCATTATTGTATGAACGTGATCAAGCCGACGGAAAGGTTCGCATAAAAACAACTGAATAATTTGATTAGTAAACACTTGTCTTTTTGACAGGTGTTTATTTTTTTGTCTTTATGCTTATGACAGGTTTATGACAAAAAAGAAGTGTCCTTGGGAACGGGTGAAAGGGTTAATCCGATTTCACTGTCGCAATGACACTTTTATGACAGAAAACAAGTGTTTTTGCGTGAAGGGTGAAAGGGTAATTCTTTCACTACAACTGAATAGCTGCCAAGCGAAGGATAAACCGCCACGACCTCTACGGAGCGAGCGCAGCCGGAAGGCTGACGGCACAGCGTCGAGCAGGATTGCCTGTCAGGAAAGTACGCTTTGGCAGTGCTGACACATAACATACAGTTTGATGTCACGCTTTTTAAGGCTCACAAGCCGCTCATAATGCGACCTCTGAGCGACGAAACGCACGAAGGAGAGTAATTATATTCCCCATCGCATTTTCAGACTTATTAAGCGTGACAGGAAAGGAGGTCAAATGCTCATTGAAATTAAGGCAGGACAGTTTCGGAAGGTCAGCCGCTTGGTCAGGCGGGAGTGCTGCAACTGTATGGACGGCAACTGTCTGTTGCTCGACGACGGAGAAACGCATACCTGTGTGCAGTTGATTTCCAAATACCACATCTTCTGCAACCATTTCAAGGACGCTGTGCTTCCTCTCGACAAGGAACTGTATCGGGTGCTAATCTGCGACAACGATTACAAGCGTTGTCAAAGCTGCGGCTCACGCTTTTATTCCAAGGCTCGCAACAAACGCTACTGCGACAAGTGCGCCGAACGAATCAAGCGGCAGAAGCAGCTCCTATATATAAATAACTAAATAGACAAATAAAAAAATAACTAACCGAAAAAGAAGAAGTTTATCTTAACATACCTACCTATATGGGCGACAAATCTTTTCTTTTTCGGAAAGTGGAAAGGAGAAAACAAGAATTGTTCACAACAAATGATTTGTCTCGATTTTATAACGACTTACCTCCAGCGGATCAAAAGAGTATTGCAAGAGATTCTTTTAATACTATTCCTAGAAAACTGATAACGTGGCTTCACTGTTTAACAATTCTCAGAAATTATTGTGCTCATTATTCTAGATTGTATTATACTTTATTTACTGCTACACCACTTGCTCCAAAAGATTTTTCTTACGATAAAATGTGGGTGCAGATATTTGACTATATTCTTGTATTAAAGTTTTTGTACCCATATCCCGAGAGATGGATAAAGTCGGTGTTAACTCCATTATATGCGTTAATTGAGGAATTTAAGGATAGCATAAAAATGAAAGATATCGGGTTTCCAGAAAATTGGAAAGACGTTTTAGAGGAACAGGTTATTAAGGATAACTAATATGATTATTTACGCTGATGTAGTTTGAAACTGGATTGTATCAGTTTGTTTTCTTCGTACAGAAATGCAAAACTGTAACCGAAAAAAGAAAGCGCTGAGGTAACAGATTGCTTTCCCTATAAAAGTAAATCGAAAAAAAAGAGCGTGTAAGCAGGTGTTGTCTGCTTACACGCTCTTTATCTTTATTTTGAGTTGGGAATCGACATCAATTCCCGTGCTCTCTTTGAGATTTGCGTTTCAATCGCCGTCAGACGTTCTTTGGGTAAGTTGATGGATGGGTGTCTTGTGAAAGTGAAATTCAGCAGCCTGCGGAGCTGAGATTTTTGTTTGCTGCCCATAACAGCCTTGCAAACCTCGTCAAAGGATACACCGTGGGGAGGTGTCCTTGTCTTTGCGTATTCGCTGAGATTCGCCAAATCGTCTGCCATTGCGAAATTGAACAGCGATAAGCCATTGTCGAAAATCGGAGCGGGCTTTATGATCTTTCCTGTGTGATTGTCACGCAAAATACCGAAGTTTCCGAAATGTCTGTCCTCGTTGTAAATCACAGCATCGAACACCAGCATACTGCAAAGCTCGTCATAAAACTCTTTGCCAAGCCCGGCGTAATAATCGAGGGCGTTTTTCAGTGTTCTGTCTTTTATCAGCCTGCTGATCGGCACAAAAGCGGTATTGATATCCGTAAACAAACGGCATTTTGAAGCGAGGATACCTTTCCAATTTTCAAGGTCATATTCAACGCAATTCAAGCCCATAGCCATAGCGACCTGACAGGCGTAAAACTCGCTGTACGGCTCATTTCCGGTGTTTGCAGCGCCTTCTGTGCCGCCTTTGTAAAGATATATTCCGTCATCCTCGATATGCCTCCAAGCCTTGCGGAGCATACCGTTTGTTGTGAACTCCGGAGAGGTTGAGAACGTTTTTTCTGCGCTACCCACGCCCGTATAGGCAACAAGCGATAACGCTTCCGAGAACGGATTTTCAAACAGATTGTAATCGGCAAATTTGCCTTCAAATTCAACAGGCGTTACCCAATAGCTGTCGTTAAGTGACAAGCCAAGGCAAATATCAATAATGCCCTTTGTGTCGTTTACGCTCAATCCAAACGTCTTTAGTATCTCGTCAACAAAGGCTCTGTTCTTCGGGATAACACGGTTGGAAAACCACTTGATAATACCTTTGGGAGTCAGTTCCATATTGATTGGCAAGAGGTGTTTTTTGCTTTCGTCAAATGAAAGCACCTCAACGACCAATCCATCCAAGCCCTTCTCCTCAAGAGAGAACGTCACAAGAATATCGTCATATAGTTTCAAGTGATACACGTTGCTCATTTCAACACTCTTTTCTTCCAATAAAACGCTGATATCCTTGCCGAGAGCGTCTGTAATCTTGATCAATAAATCGAGGGATAGATTCTGACCGCCGTTTTCAATGCGGCAGATATTCGACCGTTGCGTACCGACCATTTCGGCAAGCTGTGCCTGTGACAAGCCCTTTTCCAGTCTTGCCTGCGTTAGTTTTGAAACAATTTCCTGGCGCTTGCGGATTATGCTATTACTGTCTGTCATAACGATCACCTTCTTTTATTATATGTTATCATATATGATAACGGCGGTCAAGAAAAAATCGTCAATTTTTTGATAATCCGCTATTTGATGAAACTGAACAAGAGATAAAATGAAATGAGCGTGTAAACAAGAGTTGATTCTGCTTGCACGCTTATATTATTATTTAATCAGTTATCGTCATTAGTAGAGTTGGCTTTCTTGGATCAAGCTCAAAATCCATTAACTCAACTCTGTAGTTAACAGGATCACCGCCCAATTCAATGTCTGCTTGTAAGGATATTTTGTTTTCATTATCAACATACAATAGGAACGCCCGTTCAGGGTTGATTATTGCGTTCTTATATGTATCTCTATCAACAAATTGTAACATACTTATTACCTGACTTTTATGATATTTTATCCTTTAGTTAATTCTATCGCAAGAGAGAAAACTTGACAAGATTACGTTGATTATTCCGGACACTTTCTTAAGATTTAGGATTATTGATCTTGTGATTTGATCATTAAATGGTATAATAGGATTAAATTATTGACTCCCGAAGGTGACGTTATGCTCAAATCAGGACTATACGAACAAATCATAAATCAAGGTATAAACGAAGAACTGAAATCAACTGATAAGATTATCAGGCTGAAAAACATTGATGAAGGAGAATCATCAAAGGTTTTAGCACAGTATGCTTCTGAGATTATAGAAAAAGGGCTTAATCAATTAGGTGATGATAAGTTGCCCGAAAAAATAGAGCTTATTAATAAAATGATCGAAGTCATTCGTGCTAAAACAGGAGACGAAGATTTTACGTCTATGTCGGTTGATGAACGCGCCGAACAACTGCTTGCATTGCTCGATAAAGAGAATAGTAAGTATGCCATTGACCAAAACAGTACCGTTATTCGTCCTGAGACATCTATTGCGCAAAGCTCACTTTTTACAAGCGCAGTAAACGAGCCACAACTATTAGGAGAATTGAAGAAAGAAATTGTCTCGGCTGATCGTATAGATATGATTGTATCTTTCATAAAATGGAGCGGCGTAAGGCGTATCATCAATGAATTGAAAGATTTTACTGATAAGGGCGGAGAGCTTAGAATTATCACAACATCGTATATGGGTGCAACTGATGTGAAAGCCATAGAAGAATTGAGAAAACTATCCAATACGATGATTAAGGTGAGTTATGATACGAAGGTAACACGACTGCATGTGAAATCGTATGTGTTTTATCGTGACACTGGTTTTACAACAGCGTATGTGGGCTCATCAAATCTTTCGGGTGCAGCTATATCAACCGGTCGTGAATGGAACGTAAAGGTTACGAATAAAGATTTACCTGACACAATCAAGAAGATCAGTGCTACCTTTGAAAGCTATTGGAATTCAAATGATTTTGAATATTATTCTGAAACGCAAAAGGAGCGATTAGCCAGAGCGTTAAAAGCCGAAAAGTATCACGATTCAAATGACGCTTCACGCTACACGGTAGATATAAAGCCGTATGCGTATCAGCAAGAGATTCTTGATAAATTGGAAGCGCAGCGAGAGGTCAGAGGTAATTATAGAAACTTGATTGTAGCTGCAACGGGTACCGGTAAAACTGTTATTTCGGCGCTTGATTATAAGCGTTTTGTGAAGAAAAATTCTGATAAAAAATGCAGATTGCTTTTTGTTGCCCACAGAAAAGAAATCCTCGAACAGAGTATCTTTACTTTTCGGGCTGTATTAAAAGACGCAAATTTTGGCGAGCTGTTTGTTGGACAGTATAAAGCAGAAGATATTGACAATCTTTTCATTTCAATTCAAACATTCAATTCTCAGGATTTGACTTCAAAAACAAGTAAAGACTTCTACGATTTTATTATTGTGGACGAATTCCATCACGCAGCAGCTCCAACATATCAAAAGTTGCTTGAATACTATGAGCCGAAGATATTGCTTGGCTTGACAGCTACTCCTGAGCGAATGGATGGCAAGAGCATTTTGACCTATTTTAATGATCGTATTTCGGCAGAAATCAGATTGCCGGAAGCAATAGATAGAATGTTGCTTTGTCCGTTTCAATACTTTGGCGTAACAGATAATGTCGATTTAAGCGAACTGAAATGGTCGGCAGGTGGTTATGACAAAACAGAACTTTCAAATATCTATACAATTAACGAAGCGTATGCCCAGCAACGTGCAGACTTGGTCGTGAATTCCCTGTTGAAATATGTTACGGATATTGATGAAGTGAAAGGGTTAGGATTTTGCGTTACCGTTGCACATTCTGAGTTTATGGCAGCGTATTTTAACGCTCACGGAATTCCTTCGATTTCACTATCCGGGCAAAGCTCTGACGAGGATAGAGACAAGGCACAGTCTCGACTGGTAAAAGGTGAAATCAGATTTATCTTTGTCGTTGATATTTATAATGAAGGCGTAGATATTCCGGAGGTAAACACTGTTTTATTCTTGAGACCAACAGAATCATTGACCATCTTCTTACAGCAACTTGGTCGTGGACTGCGTTTGGCGGATAATAAGGAGTGCTTAACAGTTCTTGATTTTATAGGTCAGGCAAACAAGAAGTACAACTTTGAAGATAAATTTGCTGCACTGCTTTCAAATACAAATCGGAGTGTTACCAAAGAAATAAAGAATGGATTCGTGTCTGTTCCAAAGGGATGCTATATTCAACTTGAAAAGATGGCTGAACGTTATATTCTCAGCAATATTCGTGCTTCATACGGAAACACTGCCGGATTGATTTCTAAAATTGAATCGTTTGAAGAAGATAGTGGTTTACCGCTTTCTCTTGCGAATTTCTTAGAATATCATCATCTTGACGTGAGATCAGTTTACAAATTCAATTCCTTTTCACGCCTGTGTGCAAGGGCTGATGTGATAGATGATTTTGAATCGCCCGTTGAAGAAACTATAACAAAGGCATTGAGTAGATTATCGTATGTTGATTCACGTCGATTTATCAAATTCATCATAAAATTATTATCAGAAGATGTTTCTGAGTTTACTGAATCTGAAAACAGAATGCTGCAAATGTTCCATTTCACCATTTGGCAGAAAGAGTATCAAAAATGCGGATTTAGTAAGATTACAGATGGAGTACAGAAAATCCGAGAATGCCCCGTGCTTTGCAATGAGATAATTGAGCTTCTGGAGTATAACTATAATCAAATTGATTTTATCGACAAACCGGTTGATGTAGGGTTTGACTGTCCTCTTGACTTGTATTGTACATATACTCGTGATCAGATATTATCAGCATTAGATTATCTGAGCCCATCATCTGTGCAAGCAGGAACGTTTTTCTTGGCTGATAAAAAGATTGATATTCATTTTATCACTCTTAACAAAAGCGAGAAAGACTACTCCCCAACGACAATGTACAACGATTATTCTATCAATAGCGAGCTGTTCCATTGGCAAAGTCAGGGAGCAACGTCTGATACAAGTAATACAGGTACAAGGTATATCAATCATCAGTCAATGGGTGTCAAGGAATTGCTGTTTGTACGTGAAAGAAAAAATGATAATATCACTGGAAAAGCGGCCCCGTATTCTTTTATCGGATTGGCTGATTATGTCAGTCATACGGATTCTAAACCTATGAATATCATTTGGAAAATGGAAGAACCTATTCCTGCAAAGTATCTAAGAAAAACCAATAAAATGATTGTTGGATAATAAACAAAACGAATCTGTCCCGCTTACAAATTGTAAGTGGGACTTTTTGCGCTTGTCTTTATGGCAGGCGCTATTTTTTTGCAAAAAATTTTTGAAACAGACTTAAAAAATGACCTTTCCCATTGGGTATAGGTGAAGGGGCAAATATTTTTATAAATATTTTTCTCGATAGCCCTTTTGAAAAAGAAGCAGATTTTCAAAAAACTTTTTGAAAAGGCTTATAATTTCCCTGATTTTTTTGTGTATAGGGTGAAGGGATATTTAGAAAGGAGGTGATGTCCACCGAAAAAAACATACAACTGAATAGCTACCAAGCGAAGGATAAACCGCCACGACCTCTACGGAGTGAGCGCAGCCGGAAGGCTGACGGCACAGCGTCGAGCAGGATTGCCTGTCAGGAAAGTACGCTTTGGCAGTGCTGACACATAACATACAGTTTGATGTCACGCTTTTTAAGGCTCACAAGCCGCTCATAATGCGACCTCTGAGCGACGAAACGCACGAAGGAGAGTAATTATATTCCCCATCGCATTTTCAGACTTATTAAGCGTGACAGGAAAGGAGGTCAAATGCTCATTGAAATTAAGGCAGGACAGTTTCGGAAGGTCAGCCGCTTGGTCAGGCGGGAGTGCTGCAACTGTATGGACGGCAACTGTCTGTTGCTCGACGACGGAGAAACGCATACCTGTGTGCAGTTGATTTCCAAATACCACATCTTCTGCAACCATTTCAAGGACGCTGTGCTTCCTCTCGACAAGGAACTGTATCGGGTGCTAATCTGCGACAACGATTACAAGCGTTGTCAAAGCTGCGGCTCACGCTTTTATTCCAAGGCTCGCAACAAACGCTACTGCGACAAGTGCGCCGAACGAATCAAGCGGCAGAAGCAGCTCCTATATATAAATAACTAAATAGACAAATAAAAAAATAACTAACCGAAAAAGAAGAAGTTTATCTTACACACCTACCTATATGGGCGGCAAAAACTTTTCTTTTCGGGAAGTAGAAAGGAGAACCAAATGAACGACAACTCAAAGGTTTTTTCGCTCATTGAGATGAGAGAAATGATGATCGACACCTCGGGCTATCAGATGATGGAGGAGGTCGGAGAGTTCACCGGAACGCTTGAAATGAAAGCGCAGGACAAAGAAAATCTTCCGACGAGCGAAACCATAACGGTGTTCACGCCGGAAGAGATTAAAATATTCAAAGATGAAGCGTTCAGCACTTTCTCAAACGGTAAAAGAAAATATCAGCAAGCCGCCGCATACATTCTTATGCTGAATACAGGCTTGAGGACAGGCGAGGTACTCGGACTCCTTAACAGCGACATTGACCTTGAAAACAGGGTTATGCACCTTAACAGAGGAGTTAAGGAAATATCAAAGCGTAACGGTGTCACAGCAGAAAAAGGACGAGAGGTTAAGATCGGCAAGCTCAAAAGTGCCACAAGCAAACGAGATGTTCCGCTGAACGATACTGCGATTGAAATGATACTCGACCTTAGAAAAGAATTCTATTTAGGAGATAACTCACCCCTGATACCCGATGAAAAAGGCAACTTCACCAGACCTGTCAACTTCCGCAAACGCTATTACAGAATCCTCAAAGCCACAGCCATAGAAACCAAAGGCTTGCACTCACTCCGACACACCTTCGTCACTAACCTCGTAAATGGCATTAAGCAACCTGACGGTTCAATAAAATCCCTCACGCCTCGACAAGTAGCAGATTTGCTTGGACATACAACTTCTGAAATTACAGAGATGTATTATGTCAAAAGAGATTTGACAAAGCTGAATGGGATAACGGATGGTTTTAATCTGTAAAAACAACACTTCGTGATTTTAAGTGATTATTTTACTCATTTTTCTGCATTTTGGACAATAAGGTCGTTCCAAAAGGTGATCTGCTCTAATATCCCATTCATAATTGCAAGTAAGACATCTTGCTTTGAGGTAATCTCTTGAACCTACATAATTTTTGGCAGTAATTTTACCATTGCTCTTTTCTATTAATTTTGTAATATATCTTGATTCTCTTATCTGTTTCTTTTGTTTTTCATTCATCGTTTGTTTTGTAACTTCCTTTTGACAAACAATTGAATTACAAAAGGGACATTCTGGATGATTTATAATTTTATAGCGTGTAGATTCCCATTCATGTTCACATATATTACATTTAAATTTGATTTTAGATTTTGAATCGGTATAATCTAATACTGTTATATCATCATTTTTTATTTGTTTTTGCAGTTTATCAATTTGAATAATTTTTCTGTTATTATCTTTTGATTCTTTTGGAATAAAAATTACTCTTGATAAAACAAAAGTAATTCCATATGGGATATTAGTCCAATCTAGTTGTAAAATATAGCATGTTCTACCGTTAGACTCATAATACAACTGTTCCTTATATGCTTCAATATTATAGTAATTTGTTTTTACTTCAAGCACAACATCTTTAGAAGATAAATCACATAAAGCTAAAATTCTTTTGTTTTTATGTATGACTAACTCCTGTGACATAATTCTGGCTTCTGAAAAAATATTTTTAGATATGTACGTAGTTAGAGGCAATAATTGCTTTTTCAATGAAGAAATAAAAGCGTTTAGTTCTTTTTCCATTTGTTTGTCTTTTTTTGAGACAGCACTTACAGTTCCATCAGATTTAAAATCAAAATATACTTTATTGTAAACAGATGGTAGTTTTCCAATATATTTCAATTTCTTTTTATTTTCTAAGAGAAATTTTGAGGAATTTATTTTTTTACTTTTAGCATGGTATTTATTAAATGTTCAATTACTATACCGTTAAAGTTGGTTGGAAATTTTCTGATTTTATCACTTGTTATTTCAAATTTCTTAATAATTGTGCTTTCTACATTTACATTAAGGATATCATTTATATGGTATTTAAAATTCGTATGAGTTCCTAAATAGCTAGCAGGAATAATGTAATTATCATTAAATTCAAAAACCTTATCTTCTGTAATGAATAAATTATTTCCGTTCATTTTTTCAAATAATTGCCATTCCAATATACAATCATTATGTCCTGTATGGGTTGCAGTAACATTTTTTATACCATATAATTTACATAAATTATCTTTAGTAATGTTTCCACCTGAAAATTTTGAAGAAATAACGTTTCTTTTAAAATTATAAAAATTAAACCGTTCAAAACCATTTATATTATGACGTTTGAAGTAATTTTTTATAAATTTTTCATCTAAACTACCATAAGTTAGAATTATTCTATTGTCAATATCAAATTCACTTATTATATTGTTTACGTCTGATTGTGATAATTCAGTTGCATCTAGTAAGTCTTTTTTTGTTATGCCATTGATATGAGTAGTTAAAACTTCATCATTTAATTCTAAAGGCAAAAATTTATTATATACTTTTTCGGTGTCAGGTTGAAAAATAGATATTGAGAGCAAATCATGTTTTAATGAAGATAAGCCATTTGTTTCAACATCCAGAACTATGTATTTAGTTTTATCAATCATATAATCGCATTCCTCATTTGTTATAGTGGATTTGTTTGATGCTATTTTGATGATGTAGCAGACGGAAACGTTGGAATTATTAGCGCCTGTTGAACATTTTGATGCCTGAAATGAGCATCAACAGCGGAAATTCAGACCGTGCTCCGTAATAAAAATATATCAAAAAAACGGCTTAAACGCAGTGTTTAAGCCGTTTTTCTTTGGCAGGGGCAGAAGGACTTGAACCCTCGGCACGCGGTTTTGGAGACCGCTGCTCTACCAACTGAGCTATACCCCTATATCTATTTTATTTTCAAGACAAGATGTATTATATCAAACTTCGCATAATTTGTCAAGGATTTTTTGAAAATTTAATATTTATTTTGTATCTAAATCAGAATACCAAATAGCATACTATCAAACGGATTGATACTTCATAATATGCAAAGCTAAGCACATCATATTAAAGAACAGACAATATCTTTGCTTTAGGAAAACAAGGGAATGCGCAAGAAATTCAAATTGCGTCAATCCCTTTATTTTATACTTACACATTCCTATAATATTCATCCAGCTTTGTATCGCAAACGGTTAAGATATATTCTATATCCGACTTGGAAAGGCGATTGTATATTTTGGGGTTTAAATATATGTATTTTTGATTGCATGAGATTTCCATAAAATTCATATCATAGAATCGTTTAAACGGAAAGCGTAGGATATTATTTTCAATCTGTTTTTTACTGCAATTATTTGAAGAATAAATACTTCCCTTTTTCTCGGCAACGAGTCCATTATTTCTGCGTTTTTTATAAAACTTATCAAAATAATCTACAATATCAGAAAATTGTGCCTTACCCTCATCGTCAGCAAATCTAAAAAATGCTTTCAAAAGCAACGGCTTATAGGAATAGGTCATCTGCATGATACTCTGCAACTTCTTCGTCAAGCATTTTGTCCAACATTTTAATATATTCTTCATCATTGAGAATTTCTATTGAACACTCATCTCCGTTTGATCTGATTATTTCCGGAGTGCGGTCACGAACAAGTTTATTATAGATCTTTTCACCCAAAAGCTATCACCACGCTATATAATATATGTAATATTATAACATAATGCAGTGAATTTTCAATAATTTTTACGAATAGTGCAAAATCATCACCTTGATTTTCTACACTATTACATCTATTATTGTTTATTTCCCCTTTAAAATATGTATTAATGCCTTGGCAATCTTTACTGCCTCGTCGGTTGTGTTGTCTTTGCCTAAAGATATTCGGATTGTACCCCTTGCATATTCATTAGGTGCGGCGATAGCTTTCAGTACATGAGAAATTTGTGTATTTTGGCTGTCGCAAGCCGAACCCGTTGACACCATTATTCCCATTAAATCAAGGCGGTGCAACAACATTTCCCCTTCTGCGCCTCTAAAAGAAAGACTGAGATTGCCGCTTATCTGCGGTTGTGCGCCATTGCGAATATAGTCAATTTTTGCACTGCTCAGCAAATGCACTATTGTTTGCTCCAATTTTTGCAAATGCTCTGTATTCTCAGCTATTGCGGCAATATTTTTCTCCAAGGCTTTCGCCATTCCTACTACCGCACTAATATTTTCCGTTCCGCCACGCATACCGCCCTCTTGAGCGCCGCCGTTTATATACGGTTGTATTTCAACTCCATTTTTAATATAAAGGAAACCTATTCCCTTAGGCCCGTTGAATTTATGCGCTGAACATGACAGCATATCAATATTTAAGTCTTTTACATCAACTCTGATATGACCTAATGCCTGCACTGCATCGGTATGAAAAATCAAACCATTTTCATGGGCAACGGCGCACAATTCCTTTATCGGCTGAATTGTTCCGATTTCGTTATTCGCCATCATAACCGAAGAAAGCACTGCGTTTTCTGATATTGCGCTTTTAAGGCTTTTTGGAGTTATAAAGCCTTCTTTTGTAGGGCGAATATACTTTGCTTTGTATCCGCAGCTTTCAAGATATTTGCAGGAATTAAGCACTGCGTGGTGCTCAAACTCAGAGGTAATAATTACACTGTTTGGCTTGTGTAAATTCATAATTCCTTTGAGCGCCCAATTATCGCTTTCTGTGCCGCCTGAAGTAAAAAATATTTCATTAGGTTCGGCATTAATACATTTGGCTATACTTTCCCTTGCGTTTTTAAGCGCCTTTTTTGATGCTTTGGCAAACGAATAAGGCTGAGAGGCATTGCTGTAATCTTCAAGCAAAAACGGGCGCATTGCATTAAAAGCATCTAAGTCTAATTTTGTTGTAGCTGCATTATCGGCATAAATCATTTATAACACCGCCTTATTCAAATAATTTGCAACCCTCGTCTTTAAATTCTTCTATCTTATCGAGCAAATCCTCTACCGTTGTATCCAAATACTGAGCCAAACAATCCAAGCAATAAAATGTATCGACCTGTGTGCCCAAGAGTTTTTTATTGATACCGACAGTATTTTTGTCAAGATTTTGTAATCCGCAGCTTATGCAATATTTTTTCATTAGTAGTCCTCTTTAAGTTTGAAAACAGGCATTTTTTTACTTTCGGTTTTGTATTCCTTTGGGTCAAGTACCTCTAACTGCAACTGCACAATCGCCCTCATTTTTACCGCAGGGCGCAAGCAGTAATTTAAAAATAAACGCCTGTTTATATCCTCAACGGTGCGGACATTTGGAAACAATAATTTTAAATATGCCGTTGTCAGTCGCTTTACTGCCTCAACATGCCTTTCGTATGCACCGTCAGATACCTCTACAATTTTATCGACTATTGCACGATAGCTGATGTCGTCACGCAACAAATGGAGAACCGAACAGAAATACTCTGTATTCAAAGCCCAACCTGAAATTTTCAGTTTTGGCTGCATTGGCGGAATATCCCAACCTCTGATAAAGCCGTGCATTCTGTCCACAAGAGCGCTCTCTCTGAATAATGACGGCAGCTCCACAAGCATATTTTTGTACTCGTCCATATTGTCTGACTCAATATTTCCGAGGAAAATTATACCTGCATCAGACACTACCTCATGACCGTTTACATCACATCTTCCTCGTTCCATATATCCTTGCATTACAGAGCGCATTTCGTTTACATCGCCGAATTGTACGAGCTTTACCTCGTCAATCGCTACATAATCGTGCCCCACCACATAGCCGGGATGGAAAACCGGCATTTGGAAATCCGCCAAATAAATCTACATCTTTTACGCTAACATAATCTCCGATACAAAATTGCTCCAATACATTATCGGTAGCGATAACATCAAATTTCGCCTGCGATTTTGAAACAAACTCGTCTTTACTTATTCTCAAGGAATTTTCATATACAGGCTCAAAATAAATGGAAGTATCGAGATCTTCTTTTAAGATATCAGGCTGTTCTAATGTAAAATGATTGTGATTTTTTGCAAATGTTGCAAAAACATCGCTCATAGATAATTTTTCGCCAAAAGTGCTGATGATCTTACCCTTGAACGAAAACCTATCTTTGAGTTTATAGCCAATTACATCTCTCAGTCCAATACCGGTTAAATACGGATACCTCTCCATAACAGACGGCAACTCACTTTCGATAGTATCGGTAAGTTCCTTGCCTCCCATATACTTTTTATCTGCAATAGATAAGCTTATCCGCCTTGCAATTAAATCTATTTCATACTGAGTAAGCTCGACAATATCTGCATGGAAATACTCGCCCTTTTTATTTCTGATAAACTCGTCACTGTTTGAACCCGAAATTATATTCTTTATTTTGCTGTTTGAAATATGAGAAAGCGCCAAAACAATGTCCTCTGTTTTTACAGGCATTCCGCTTGATATTAAAAAATTACGAATTTCCTGCGCCTCATCTGCCTCAACATTTTCTCCGCTTGCAATGTAGTTTTTCTTTAAAAAATACATATTTGAGTGATTGATATATATAAGATATGTTTTCAGCATATCAACACTATTTATTCTGCCTTGTGCAAAATCGTCTGCAAAATTGCGGTAAAGCGAATCATAATAAATTATATTTTTGCCACTTTCAAAAGTGTCACTGATATATTTCAGCAACCTCTGCTTTGCCGCTTCACCAAGCATATCTTCGGGAAGATACGCCATATTGCCATATTTAATGGTTATGCTTTGAATATGATCACAAATTGTTTGATCATCATACTACAACTCGGTTTCAAAAGTATTTTGCCATTGAATACGAAATCTTCGAAGACTTAATTTATCATTAAGCCTAAAACCTTTTTTATAATTAGCCGACAAAATCTTTCTGTACTGCTCTAAAACAGCATTAAAAAAGGCTGTTTGACCAGCACAAGAAATTTTATCTGTTTTATCGCCAATGTTTGGATTACTTTTCTTATCCAAAGCATAGCTCGAAATATATTTTATAAAAAATCGGTAATATTCGTTCAAGGCGCTATCAATTTTTTGAATTTGCCTACTGTTTCTTGCCCTAAAAACCACATCTTTATTAACGACTTTTATCACCTTATATACATCATCTGCGTTGGTAACTTCAAATAGCGAATAGCCGAGTTTTCTGTTACTTTTACTGTATGTATCAACTAAATCACATAGCTTTTTAACACGAGGAATATCGGCTGAACGGACAGAACTATCAAGCCATTTATAAAACTCCTGTTTAGTTTCTGCCATAGTACTCTCTCCTTTTTTGATTTCATCTGAATAACCGTTACATAGTCGTTATAAAAATTCACAATTTTTGTATAGATTATATTATTTAAGCATAGTATAATATGTATTATTTTATCATTTTTTACAATTATTTGCAATAACCCGTTGTTACAAAATTTCACCATCAATTTTATATAATATGTTTAATATAAAAATAACGCAAATTGCTACTGCAATTTGCGAAATATAATTTTATTATTTATCACTTTATTAAACCTTTTGAAATTACACTATTCTCAAACGAAAAAATCAAAAGTGATATTGAGCTTGTAGTTTTACTACCTTATGAAATTACACTATTCTCAAACCGCATTATGTTTTCTCCTTGATTTTTATTTGTTTTACTACCTTATGAAATTACACTATTCTCAAACTGTATCAAGACTGTTTATTATATCTGTATCGTTTTACTACCTTATGAAATTACACTATTCTCAAACTGTCTTGAAATGTCTGGTTCCGGTTGCCGTGTTTTACTAACTTATGAAATTACACTATTCTCAAACGCTTAAGGCAGATAGAATTCTATGTTGACGGTTTTACTACCTTATGAAATTACACTATTCTCAAACAGCAAAATTCTGCAACGACAAGCAGTATGCGTTTTACTACCTTATGAAATTACACTATTCTCAAACCTAAAAATTGAAAATAAAATGCACCCACTATAATGTGCATGGTAATTTCATAAGATAATTGTAAAACATTAACTAATTTTTGTCAACAATCTCGCATAAATCTTTATCAATTACTATAAGACTTTCTGATTTAGAAATTTTGGCAGGAACAGAATTTTCTATATCTACAATGCAAATATTATGTGCAACTGCCGATGATAAAATCATTTCTATTTCTTCGTCATTAAGATACAAATGGAGATTTTGCAACAGAAAACATTTTATGCCGAGATAATTTTTAAGAAGTTTCAAATATCTCACCAATCGTTCTGCGCTGTTTTCAGAATCGTTGCGTGGTGTAAAAGCAAACAATTTTAAAAATGCAGATGTTTCTATATTATTACAAAAATCAAAATCGAAGTCATACTCTTTAGCCAAACTTTCGCATATACTGTTGCAACACTCACGCAAGTTATTAATTTCATTAAAGAAATTAATATTGCACATATTTCGCTGATATGTATTTTTGTAGTGCTTTCAACATCTCGCACCACCAAATGCCCCATACTATAATCGAGCTTTGAAGTTTTAGTAATTACAACTGTTCGCCAACTCACCGCTGCTCGCCTCCTTTTATTTTATCAAATATTTAATAAATCAACTTTTGATTCAAACAAACCTGTTACAGATTGATTTATAAGCTTAATTGAATTGATGCCCTTTAAATCCGTCACTACCATACCAAATTTTATTGCCCCTGCTTTCTTAGCCTCATTAATAAATGTTAAATCTCCTGTAACAACATTACAGTGTATTATTTTTAAAATTTCACTTAAAACATAACACTGCTTTCTGACATCAAGCGAAACAAATTTATCTCTATGAGAACTGATTTTACTTCCCATATCGGCAAATTTCACTTTAAAAATGGTATTTGTCATCTTGTCAACAAAGGCATCAAACAAAGCGATATTTTCATCTTCACTTATTCCGTCAAAGCTCGTTATTTTCCATTCTTCGGGTTTAGACAATAACTTACTTATTTTCTTGACATAAGCCTCCTTATCTGCGCCTAAGACAAGCTGAGTTGCAGGCTTGCAGGAAATATATTTTCCTGTTTTAGCACTCATATGTACTCTGAAACCGTCAATTTCTATACACGAATTATATTTTACTATTGGAATAAGCACAACAGGATTTTTTAGTCCGAGCCTTGCAGTAAGATATTCTGTCGGATTTTCTTCATAGTATTTCTTTAAATAATTATCAATAGCAACGAGCTGTCTACATTCCTTGCCCTTTTTACCATCGTATTTAACATATGAAAAATATGCTGCTGTCGGCTTATCGTATCCGCCATATTTACTAATATCACTTAACGGCAAATCTTTTTTCAAAGGAGCTTGTCCGTTACCTTTCTTTAAAGGATTGATTTTAAACAAGCCGCCCTTCTGCACATAAGAATATCTTGTAAATAAAATATTATTCTTATGCATACTCTTTTTAAATGTGGAAATAGATTTTGAATTTTCTATATCCCATGTTCCCTTTGTTTCAAATGTGAACATTTTATTTAGGCTGTACTTTTTAGTCTGCAAGCCTTTGATAAATGTAGATTTGTTGTGTGTGTAGCGAACATTGTAAACATTTCCCACCACTATATTGAGATATGCGTCTTTTGCATGGTGCAAATCGTTGACATCTCTGCACTTGGTAAACTTATACTCGTTACGAAATTCGCTTACCAAACCTGCCTTAACATAAACTATCTCTGTATTCGGATACAAAGTTTTAAACAATGTTGCAATCGCTTTTGTTGATTGAGAAGTTTCTACGAGCTGTCTTGCGATAAAATCCGAAAGTTCATCATCTGTAAGAGGAGTAACTCGGGTCAATCTTTCGTATTTCTTTTTTGATATAAAATTATGCTGATACAAATACTGCCAATGATTTTTCATCTTTTTTCTCGTACTGCCATCGAGAGGATAATCGTTATCCTTATGAGCATTTATCTGCTTTTTTACAAGCACGCGATTATCAAGACTGTCATCTTTGATTTTTGAGCGAGGGAAAATATGATCAATATCATAAAGATTATTGGTGAAAAGATCCTTTAGCTCAATACTTTCGCCCGAATACATACACCTGCCCATTTGAGTATAATACAAGTACAACTTGTCCTGCTTAAATCTGTCATCCTCTGTTTTTTCAAGTTCTTCCCAAAGTTCTCCGCTGTCCTCTTTGCATTTTTTATAGAGTTCTTCAAGTTGTATTTTTCTTGATTTTGTACGACCTGCATCACCTTTTGTGCCATCATGTCTTGTCATTTCAACAAAAATCTTTTTAGGCGCACCGCCTTTTACCTTAACGATTTCCTGCATAATTTTCATAGACTGATATACAGGGCGCTTAACCTTTGGCGATACATACATATCCTCTATCATTTTTTCTATTGATGCTTTATGTGTAGATCCCAACACTGCATTTTCTACACTTTTGGCAAAATTATATTTTGAGCCGAGCAGCTCCATAAGATTATCGTTTGTATTCCAAAGAGTGTTGATAATATTGTCCTTGCACTCGCCTGTTGTGGTATCAAAGTCATATATTTCTGTTAAAAATTCACGAGATAATCTTCCCCAATCTTTATATTTTAGTTTGCAGATTTTCTTAATTTCATCTTCCGATAATTTATCGGAAAACTTCATTTTTATTCGTCTTTTTAACAACTTCTTGTCATCGCCAAAAATAGTTATAGCTTTGATTATGTCTTCCTTATCCTGCTCTGTTAAATTATAAATACTAAGCTCCAGCGCAGAACGCATATTCGCCTTAAAATCTCCGTCAATTCCTGTGATTTCGGGAGTGTTGCCCGTCTGAGCTTTAATGTAATCCCTCAGCGCCTTTTGTGTAACTTTTTTCCTGCGCATAAACAGGTCGTTAAATACTGCCTGCTTGAAGCTAACATCAGGTTTTTTGCCGTCAATTTTTAAGTTATTGAGTTCGTTAAGCACCATAAATTTGCAGTACAAAATCGAGTTTTTAGGTATAACATCTTTATCAGGCAAATAGGTACATTTTGCAGTAAGATTATTTATAAATTCTTCTGCCGATTTATCCACATCAACAACACTCTTAAAATTCCATGGATATATTTTACCCTCTTTGCGCACAAGCCATGCCTTGTCACTACTATTATTCAAAGGGCCAACATAGTATGGAATACGAAATTCAAATATTTGCAAAATCTTATCCGTAACGGTAACTCCGTTTTCATCTGCATCATTTAAGAAATCAAGATATTCTGACGCATTTTTAAGAATTGCCTTAACCTCGCTTTTGTTCACCTGCATAGGAATTACGCCGTTATCCTTAATTACTATTTTAGGCATAAAAGTTGCGTTTTCAATTTTTTCAAACATACTTTCATAGCCTGTTTTATCAAGCTTATCAAATTTTCCCTTTAAATATTTGCAAAAATCAATCTGATTTGTTCTGTAAATAATAGCTCCGTTTTTTCCGTCCTCTTTAAATTTTCCGCAATAAGCTGTGTAATTGTTAAGTTTGTCCTTTGTTTCTCTGAAAATCTCATTGTATTCCGACTTGCATTTTTCTTTTACAAAACTCTTTAATTGCTGTAAATCGCTCTTATGTTCTTCATAGGTCTTTACCTTTGCAAAAGAAATATACTTTTCTCCCTTTAGAATATCTGCAAGGACTGCCCAATCATATAAAGCCTTTACCTTTTCAATAAGCTCAAAACGCTCTAAAAGCAAGTCACGATAATATTCTTCATTATCATCGTATCCTTTTTCAAAAGTAATTGACGGCTTTTCTTCGTTATTATAGCTATCGTCACCATACAAATCTGCCAGCTTTACAGATTGTCCGCATAGAAGTAAAATTACCGCCGTCTGCTTTGGGTGAGTTTTTTTACTGATACCAAGCATTTTACAAATTTCGGATGATTTTGCGGTTTTCCTCTTAGTTTTATCCTTTAAAATCTCGGCAATTTGAGTACAGTCGGTACACTCAAGACTAAGCTCATATTCGGTACAAAGGTACTCCTGTAAATTAGAGAAAAGCACTTCAAACGATGACTCTTTTTCAAAATCTGAGCCCATATTATCAAACAAAAAGTGACCTCTGTTCTTTATAAGATGGTGTAACGCAAGGTAAACAAGTCTTACATCGTGTGGCTCACTGCTCAAAATCAGCTCTTTACGCAAATGATAAATAGTCGGGTAAAGATTATGGTAATCTACATCTGTAAAATCTTCATCTGCGAAAACCGCATAAGGTACAGCTGTCGACTTGTCTTCAAGGTATAATTTACTTTCCTTAAGCCTTTGAAAAAACGCTATATCTTTCTTAGCAATCTCTGTATCAAAAAGCATTTGCAACCATTCAATGCGTTGCCTTTTTCTTTCGGTTCTTCGCCTTGAGGTGCGAAAGCCCCTCCTCTCTTCGGCAGTATTGCTTTCATCAAAAAGTCTAATGCCCCACATAGCATTGCCCTTGAATTTACATAAATTATAGTCAGGGTCGGTTACCGCCCAGCCAACAGAATCTGTACCCATATCAAAGCCTGCATAATAATCATTCATAAAATTAACTCCTTTGTATTGACAAATTGATTTTTTAGATATATAATTAGATAATCTCAATACCTTATGAGATTACACTATGAGTTCAAATAAAAATTTATTCAAATCGTTGCTTTTGCAACCATCACAGTGTGTGATTAAAGGATCTGATTTATCAGGTCCTTTTTATTTTGTCATATTTCCGCCCCTTGCTAAATGTTGTCATATAAAGTCCTTTTTGTTATATGATGTCACCTCTTTGCAATAAAATCAACATAATTTTATTTTTTTACAGCCTGTTTTTATATATTATTATAACTGGAAATATATTTAATGTGCTTTTATTTAACATTTATATTTACTCTTAAATACACTCTGATTAATTATATCATTTTAGCTGTCCAATAATCAGGACTTTGCTCGTATAATTTTAATTTTTTATAAAATAAAAATTGATTAACTTTACCTTTACAATTTATGCAAACAATTCAAATTGAAGGATATATGAGCGGAAAAGATAACGAAAAGGAGCTTGACTGTTGCTTTACTTGTGAGGGCATTGGTTCAGGTACAGAGAGCGGCGGCAATTATAATTGAAAACGGATGTGTACTCTTTGCAGGCAACGAAAATGAAGATTACTACTCTATCGGCAGTGGAGTTCATACAGGAGAAAGTGCTGAAAGTGCTGTTTTGCAAGAAGTTTTTGAGGAAACGGGTATTCATTATGAGATAGAAAGGCTTACGGCGATTCATGAAAATTTCTTTAATAATAACAGTGGATCACTTACGCCATTTGTTTCAGCCACCAAACGGCGAGCCGTTTGGCTATCAAAAATTTGCAATAGATTAAAGTTTTGTGGGCGTTGCCCACACCCACAGGCTTTGAAAAGGTTGACCAAACTTTTTTGTCTTTTGGTACGAATAGTCTTGCTTTTTTCTTGCTTAGTGCCCTACTGAAAATAAATTAAACTACATTTTTCTAAACCATTGACCTAAATTTTAAATTTTTAACTAAAAATCGACAACACCGCTAAGTGTTGCCGATTTACTGATATAACAATATTATTTTTTAAGAAATTCAACAAATTTTTCGCCGAGAACTTCTCTGGAATAAACCTTGCTGATTTTATCGTAGTTATCTCTGAGCTGATCGTCTGTAACCTCAGGGAACTTGCGGATTTTGTTAAGCAAGTCCTCATATGAAGTATAGATACAGCCGTCAATGCCGTTTAATACTTCTCTTGAACCTGTGTTCTCTGTGCAATATACCATTTTGCCGTTGAGTATTGCCTCAATGTACGGCATACCAAACGAATGATTGAGTGTGAAATCTACAACCGCATCGTGATTTTTCATCTGATTTTTAGGGTTCGAGGTTTCGCCGCAATAGCAAATGTAGTCCTCCACCTCGTTGTCAAAAATCTTATCGAGGAACTCGTTGAGATAATCACCTGTTCCGTAAACATCAATTACAATATCGTCAACCTTCTGCTCTTTAAGATATTTTGCAAAGCCGATAAGGTTGTTAATATCAGCCTCACGCTCGTGGCTGATTCTGAGCAAATACATACCGAGGAAATAATCACGCTCCGGCACATCAACTTTCTTTTTATTATCGTCCTCTTCTTCCGCTCCTATGTCCTCTCTTGCCACACTTCGACTTGACTCAAGAGTATTGCCGAGCACGATATAATCCTTATAGTTTTTAAAATTAAATTTATCAAGGTAAAGCTGACGGTTTTCTTCACTTACAAATACAGCCTTGCCGATGTCGATTTTCTCCATTTTATTAACAATGTCGGGGAAAAGCTCATTTACAAGTGCGGCTGTACAATGGAAGAAATAGATTTTCTCCTCAATTTTCTCCGATGTAGCGTCATTAAGGAAAAGGTGGAGAGATTCTCTTGTTGAAATTACAGTCTTACTGTTTATATTCTCAAGTTTCTTTCTCATTGCCATACCTGCATACGGAGAAAGATTCTGCTTACTGCAATCGCAGTCAAGGTGACCGTAAAGTCCTTTCCATCTGAAAAAGCCACGCTTTAAAAGCTCAATCTTACGGCGTGAATTTGCCTTATAAAGTGCCGTAAGCTGTAAACCGTAAGGCATTTCCTTTGGCTTTGCCGTACATTTAAGCGACAAAAGCTCTACAAGGTAATTTTTCTCAAGCAAAGCCTCTGCAAGCGAACGAGTAGCAAAAACAGTACCGCCCACACCGTAGAAATTGTAGCCGAGAAATGTAACCTTGTTCTTCTGAATTGTAGAAAATTCCTCATACATTCTGTCAATATGAGCGCCGCTCTCTATAAAGTCATAGTCGATTTCCTCGGGAAGTCTTGACTTAAAGAACGGGTTTATCGTATAGGTTTCGTCGGCAATAGCGTCAACAAGCTGTCTTGCTTTTGTGTAAGAGCACTGCTCAAGCTCCTCTACCTCGCAGTAAAGGTTACGCTTTGCAAGGTAATTCTTCAAATCAGGCTGATACAAAATTACAGGCTTATTGAGCACCGTAAAGTCAAAGCCTACCGAAGAATAGTCTGTAATGAGAACATCATTTTTCGCAAGTTCGTCAAGCACATCTGTTTTGTGCGAATGAATGAACTTGATCTTGTCGGTTTTAATGCACTCTTTAAATTCTTCGATTTTTTCCTCATCAAAGAACTGGTGCAAACAAACCGTAAAGGTTGAATTTGTTTTTTCAAGATAATCGGCAAGTTTTTGGCTCGAAAGCACGCCCTTTATCTGATGCATAAGCATCTGAGTCATATAGTTGTCGCCGAGGTACTCTCTCCAAGTCATAAACCAAAGAATATCCTTGCCCTTTTTCGGCTCTGAGTGGTAAGCCTTGTGGCGCTTTACAAGCTCAATGTAGCGTGGCGGATAAATACCGTAATAAAGCTGATAATCTTTAAATTTGTTGTAATCCATAAGGGTTGGCTTTATGTTCTTGTTGTAATACAAAAAGCGGAACATATTATTGTTGTAGCCATAGCCCTTATATTCAATAGCTTTAATGCCGAGTGTGCCGTGCTGTAAGTAAATAAGAGGCTTTTCTATGAAAAAGTCTGTCTTAAAAAAGCCGAGCTTTGTAGGAGTAATATCCTTGTAACTCAAAGAAACAAAGTACATATCGGCATTTAAGTAAATCTTAAAATGCTTTACTGTGTTTTTCCAAACAACAAAACTCTTTTCTTTGTCAGAAAGAGAAGAGTAGGTTTCTTTATTGGCGGCATTTTTTTCAAGTACAAGGTACTTGTCAATACCATCTCTGCGAGCTACTACCTGTTTCCAAAAATAATATGAGTTATTATTTGAGGTTGCGGCAAGATTTTCGCCGAACAGCCATATAAAATTTCTACCCATCAAATTACTCCTTTAGTATATGGTCTATGCTTTGGTAAACTACCAAAACCGCAAAATACAAAACAAATAAACAAAATTATATTACAGCTCAAAAGATGACTTTTCAGGCAAGAGCTTTTCAAATGCGTCTATAACGCCCTGCTTTTTCACCTCAAAATCCGTAGTTTCGGCTGTATCGTTAATACAAATCATATTATGCTTTTGTGAAGGAATGTCCCTGCACAAATCGGGATAATTATACTCCTTGACATGATAACAGTATGCAAAGCTGTCCTTGCGGACTGTATAATTGCCTGCCGCCAACTGCCAGAACTTCATAAGCCACTGGTTTACATTGCCTGTTTTTCTGAACTTATCCTTACAGGTTGCGTCAAGCGTTTCAAATTCCTTTTCCCAAATTTCTTCAAAGGTTGATTTCATAAAACTTGACGGTGTGTGCTGATAATAAAATCCCGGAAACCAATGCCAAGGCAACAACAGAGTTGTTTTTAAATGGTTTTTAAATCCGTTTTTGCTGTCGTACCATTTTTTCCAATCACGCTTAAAAACTTTTTCTTTATCAAAATGGTCATTGATTACAGAAACATCTGCGCCGTTAAAAAAGCCTGCGCTGTCCTTATTAAAGCAAATGCAGTCAAGCGCAAAGGTATCGCAAGGCTTGCCGTCTTTGAAAAAATCATCCGGCTTAGTAGGTGCTGTAATGAACATATCGTCATTAAAATACACAAACTGCTCGGCAAGTCCCTCTATGCGGTGCAAATTAAGCTCAATAGTGTGCGAGTTAAAGGTTGGAAGATACTCCTTTGGAATGTAATCCTTATGGTTTACGATGTTTAGTTTTGGGTTTGAGGTATCAAGCCACTTTGGCAAATGGCCCCATGTGACAAAATGGATTTTATTTACCCAAGGGGCAAACTTCTCCACTCCCCTAAACCAATACTGAAGATTGTCCCAATCTCTGAAACGCACCTCGCTGTTTGCATTGGTAATGGTTTTGCCGTCATATTTAGCTTTTTCTGCCTGCCATTGCTTATCGTTTCCGTCAACCCAAATTATGACAAAATCAATAGGCTTTATGTTCTCATCTTCCATACATAACCTCACTGCCATCTTTCTTTGACAGCCTCATAATTTCTCTTTGAATTTTGTGTATCGTACAAATCAAAAAATGCCTTGTGTCTGTTAAGATACTTTTCTGTATTGGCAAATGAAGTTTTAGCCATTTGCTCAATATAATTCATAAGTCCCTGCTCATCGTTATAAACAGGGCCAAAGCCGTCATCGGCATAGTCAAAATAGCCTTTGCCGTAGTGCTGTTCTGAAAATCTTTCGTAATCAAACTGAAAATACGCAAGCGGCTTTTTCATATAAGCAAAGTCAATCTGCACGCTTGAGTAGTCGGTAATCATAAATGCCGAGCTTTTCATAAGCTCCTGCACTGTATACTCGGGATATTTGCAAATTGCAAGGTAAGGATTGCTCTTTGAAAAGCAGTCAATAAATCTCTGCATATCCCTATGCGGGTAAAACATAACGGTACAGCCGTACTTTTCGCAGATCTCTTCAAGCCGCTTGCTGTTTATGATTTTACTCCAATTTTTAAAATAATCGCTCTCGCAAAAAGCCTTTTTATCATCTTCAATGCTTTTTGAAAGTGCGTCCGTACCAATCCAATCTCGCCATGTAGGCATAATAAGAATTTGATTAGGCACTGTTTTAAAATCGTGAAGTTTGTCCCAACGAGGAAGTCCGAGCAGCTTTACAGTACCCTCGGGGTAGCCGTAATTTTTGCTTACATACTCCCACTCCCTGTATGTGCTGGTAACAAACATACTCATTTTTGTGTTTTTATAATAAAGAAAGTCAATATTTGTAAGAATTACACCATGCTGTAAAAAAACTCGGCTGTTGTGCAAAATTCCGTAAACCTCAAGCAGATAGCAAACGGCATAGTTTGGCTTGCCGCCTTTTTGCGAGCTTATGTTTACCTTTGCGGTAAGGTACAAAATCCAATGCGCAAAACTGCCGTACTTTACGGTTTTGCCTGTTTTTTTAACATTTTCATAGTCCACGCTGCTTTTATAAACAGCATAAACGCAATCCTGTTCGGGATGATTTTTGCATACATATTCAAAAAAGCAAAAGCCGTTGTCGGTAGCCTCTACACCGTTGTCGCACACAAGCCACAAATCTTTTCTGAAACGCTTGTAAACAAGTGCGATAGGCAGTGCGAAAATAAACAGGAAAATATGAAGTATATCCTTAGGCTTTACATCTTTGAGTTTTTCAAAAAATCTTGACATAACCCACCATTAAGACATAAATTCTTCGTACAAAGGCAATACTTCCTCGGTAGTACCCTGCATTTTAACTTCGCCCTCGTGCAGCCAAAGAATGTTGTCGCAAAGCTTTCTGAGTGTGTCTGAGCTATGAGATACAATAACAACCGTTCTGTCTTTATTCATAATAAGGCTGCGCATTTTTTCGTAGCTCTTCTTTTTAAACTTTGCGTCACCAACGCTCAAAACCTCGTCAATAAGCATAATTTCGGTTTCAAGAATAGCTGTAATTGAGAAAGCGAGCTTTGAATACATACCGCTTGAATATGTCTTTACAGGACGGTCAATAAAGTCGCCAAGCTCAGAAAACTCAATGATTTCGTCAAGTTTTTCTTCAATTTGCGGTCTTTCAAAGCCTAAAAGCATACCCGAAAGGAAAATATTTTCTCTTCCGCTCAGCTTATTCTGAAAGCCAACGCCGATAGAAAGCAAGGAAATCGAATGGCCGTGCAAGTCGATTTCGCCCTCATCAGGTGAAAAAATGCCTGCGATTGCCTTAAGAAGTGTAGATTTACCGCTACCGTTTTTGCCGACAATACCCAAAATCTGACCCTTTTCAACCTCAAAAGAAACACCCTTTACAGCCTCAAAATACTCAATTTTCTTATTCTTTCTCGGTGCAAAAATAGACTTTAAAAGCGAAACCTTTTTAAAACATCTGTATTTAATTTTAACATTTCTGACTGAAATTGCTGATTCTCCCATAATTAAATCACCTTTACATAGCTGTTTTCGTGCTTATAAATCGTTCTGATGCCAATAACACTGATAACGATGCCAACAACAAACCACGCAAGCAATGCTACCCAGTGTGGATCCTGATTATAAATAAGCACTCGTCTTAAATCGCAGATAATAAGAGCTATCGGATTACATTTAATCAAAAGCTCACCCAAAATACCGTCAAGTTTATTTTCGATTGAATAGAAAATACCTGAAATGTAGAATCCGAGCTGCAGCACAATGGTAATTACATTGAGCAAGTCCTCAACAAATACGCCAAAGTGGAGCATAATTGTACTGCAAGCAAATGTGATTACCACCAAAAGAACCATAATCGGCAGTGCCCAGAACATACGCCAGCTCAAAGGCACTTGGTAAATAATCATCAAAAGAACCGTAAGAGCATAGGATACGAGCATTTTAAAGCCGTAAACACCGATTTTTTCAAGAATAAATATGTGCTTAGGTATATAAACTTTCGTGACAATCATCTTTTTTGACTGCACGACTTTTACGCAGCTTTTAACAACCTTGCTGAAGAACTGCCAACAGTTAAGACCGATAAATACGAATACCGGGAAATACGGCTCGCCGCTCTTAAATACAAGGATTGCGATAAACGAATACACAAGCATAAAGAAGAACGGATCAAGAATCCACCACAGCCAGCTCAAGAAAGAGCCCGCTACTTCGGACTTAAGTTCCGCCTTTGAAGAAAATACCGTGTAGTTAAAGAATTTTTTGATGTCCTTAAAAAATCTGCTCATCTTTAATAACTCACTTCCAAATCTGTAAAATTTTAATTCTGACACATAATTATCTATTTTGCATTATAACATTATACTGTCAATATTTCAAGTATTGTGTATTTTTCAGGTGACGAATTTTGCAGGCATTTTTGCGATTTTTCTGTTAAAGAATTTGCAAATAATACACATAATCCTTACATTGTCTTGAAATATCATAATTTAGTTTTCAATATTTCCTTAATAGTATGCTAAAAAATGCGAATTTGTTATGGCTCGTTTTATGCCCAGAACAGAAAAAGCACCCTGCATTTACGCAAAGTGCTTTGGTCTAAAATTCATAATGCGACCACATAGAAATAATTTTTATTGTTTTCTTAACGCTCGTACCCCAAGGGCACTTTCTCGCCTTGCTCGGGCGCAGTCCTGAAAGATTGTACATATAACACTAAAGGGTATTAATACTTTTGTACTAACACCCTTTTTCTATGGTCGAGGTGACCTTTTTAAGTGGCTTAAACGCTGACTTAATCGCAATTGACTGCGGTTTTGACAGCGATTTTTTTATTTTCATGCGATTTGCAGGTTGTTTGCTTTCATATATTCGTCGGCAATCGCAAGGTGCTCGTTTTTGAACTTTTCAAAGACAGAGCAATAAACATTCAGCGTGATGTTTATGTCCGTGTGTCCTAAAAGCTTTTGAAGCACCTTTGCAGGCATTCCGCTTTCAATACACCTCGTTGCGTATGTATGCCTGAGTGAATGTAAATCTACCCTACCGTACACCGAGCTGTCAAGAATGTTGTAATTCTTAATCACATTTGAGTAAACATAGTTGACTTGGTTTGATGTGACAAGTCCGCCGTTGCTTGAAGTAAACAGCAGACCTCTTTTTCTGCCGCCTAAACATTCTTTCAAAAAGTCTGCAACATCATCGCTGATAAAAAGCGTTCTCATACCTGCGGCGGTTTTAGTGTCGTTGATTACGGTGTTTCCAAACTCGCCTCTCGAAACGGTTTTACTGACAGTTATTGTTTTGTCAGTAAGGTTAATATCCACTGCCGTGAGGGCACAACACTCGCCGATTCGCATTCCCGTAAACATTGACAACAGCATTATATCTCCGTAATGTATGTCCTCGGTTTTCAGCACATTCAAAAGCCTTATCTGTTCATCAACCGTCAAGGCTCTGACAGGTATTTGCTTTTTCCTCGATTTCGGGCACTTGATGTCGCTCAAAGGATTGCTCTCAATGAGCTTTTTGCTGATTGCCTTTACAAACACTGCTCCCAAAAGCTGATACATCTTGTTTATGCTCGACTGTGAATAATCAAGCTTTACCTTGAAAAAGCCGATTATATCGTCCTCGGTGACTTCCGTAAGCTGCTTGTCAGAAATATCGGAAAGCATTTTCAGAGTTTCCATTTTGCGGTCATACGTTGACTGCCTGATTTCATTCAGAGCAAGCTGTTCCTCTATCATCTTTTCGGCAAGCTGATGAATTGTTTTTATCTCAACCTTGTTACGGTTGCGCTTTTCAAGGTTGCCTGCGAGAGCCTGAATTTGCAGCTCACGCATTTTGTCCTTGACGATTTTCTTTGTTTTTCCGTAAACGGTGCGGCGTTCCTTTTCACCGTCGATTGTCAAATAAACCTGACCTGCAAAGCGCTGACGGCTTTCTACAAAATATATTGAGCCGTTGCCGTAGGTTTGTTTTTTCTTTGCGTCTTTAGCGTTTATTGTAATCCGTCCTTTCAAAACCTAAAGACAGCTTATCGTTATCCGACTGTATTTATAATACTCCAAAAGCGATAAGCCGTCAACAGATTTTCGCCTTATTTTATACTCTGCGCTTGCTGCTCCATTCTATAAAAGCCTGCTCACTGACCTTGAAGTTTTTGCCGACTCTCACCAACGGGAAATCAGCCCTCATCATAATGTTTCGGGCAGCCGGCAGACTGCATCCGAGTGCCTCGGCAACTTCTTTTGTGCCTAAAAATTTTATTTTTTCATCCATTTTGATTTCCTCCCTAATTACCGTACAAGCAGTCGGTTTCCATAGTGTCAATTGAGTTGTAGAGAGTCGTAAGCAGATAGGCTCTCATATTTTTGATTTTGCTTTTATTCTTTTCAAGCGAGCTTATTACATATTCGATATGCTCGGCGGTTACCATTGACAGTCGTTTGCGAACAGACTGTATGGGAATTTGCCGTTTGTTAATCCGTACAGTATCACTAGCGCAGCAGTAAGTATCCGTCATAAGTCTGACAATTTCGTCGAGTACTCCGCCGTAATCACGCTCCACCAGTACATCATATTCAATTTGGAATTTTATTTCATTCTCAACCTCGTCATAGTCGATTGATAGATTGGTATTACTCCTATCGGTATTATTAATTTCAGTTTTATTTCCTGCTGATTTTCCGCAGTCAGGTACACTTAATTTTTGCACTCTGCAAAGCGTATTTTCCGCACTCTTGAATGAGGTTTTTTCGCTGTCAAAGAAGTTATCGACATAAATGATGTCAGGCTTGCCTTTGCCCTGCCTTAGCCTATGTATAAGCTTGAAGCGTTCAAGCTCACGAAAAAGCTTCGTAGCCTTGTCATGACTACATTTCAGCTTTTGACAGACTTCGTTGTTCGTGAAGTACACAATCGTCCTGCCGTTTGAGTCAGTCATACTGTTCTGCTCCGAAAGCAGTCTGCGGTCAAGCAGAAGCGAGTAGAGCAGCTTTGCACCGCACGATAAGTCTATATATCCATCCTCAAAGAGAGCCTTGGGCAGTTTGATAAATTTGGATTTCATATGTTACCTTCCTTTTCTTATTTTTTTCCGGGGTTTTAGGGGTATCCACTAACGAGCTTTTACTGTTTTATCCGCTTGTGGATACAAACAGTCTGCTCGCTAAGATTTGTCATAGGTTTCCTTGGTTTACTTTTTCTTTCTCTCTTTCGAGTACTGACACATTGAAAATAAGCGTTTTTCATTGTTTAGATTCACATCCTTAGAAAATAATTTGTTAATGAATTTTCTCGAATTTGATAAAGAAAATTAAAAATATATTTCTTTATCCCCTTCACTTGTATGGACAAAATCAGTATTTTGGAGGGGGTGTATTTTCAAAAAATTTCAAAATACCCTCTCACTTATTTGGACAAACACAGGCGTTTTGTCAGGGTATTTTTGAAAAGTTTTTTATTTTTTTGTGCTATAAAAAATGAATTTTCCGTTTTCGTTTGATATTCAAATAAATATATCCCTCTACTTATTTGGAGTGGGCGAGCCTGAAATTCAACCCATGTTCTAAAAAAATTTTCTCAAAAATGAATTAAAAAAAATAACACCTGCCTTACAGCAAGTGTTGAGTTAAAAGGTTTATGCAGTTTTGCACTATCGGTGAAATATTAAAATTCTTTAGCTACCCGAAAAAGGCATACCGTAATTTGCAGAACAAAAATATATTATAGATTTTAGTACGTAGCTTTTAAGAAATACAGCTCCGTTTTTAACTAATTATGTTAGTCATATTCCCGTTCTTTTTTTGGTATAAATCGCCAATATTTGTTGATTTATGCATTGAAATATGCTATATTATAATAGTATATTTTCAATAGTTGTATTTGACGAAACAATATGATGTTTAGTAGATTTCGACATTGAATAAGTTGATAAAAAAAGAATTTTCGATTATGTAGGTGTCAGCCGTAATACCGTTTTCACTTGGATGTAACACGGCAAAGCAAAAGCAGTATATATGAAAATAGGAATACTATAATATTATATCTTTATTTTACAAGCCATAGTTTATAGATATCATAATCATAAAATCTATAGATATATGAATGACGATTGAAAAATGTCAATAACTTAAGCTAACTAATCAGGAGGGTTCTCGACTTTGAATAACACATTAATTAAACAATACATTGATTCTCATCCGATTAAGGTTGTACCTAAACTTGATCTTGCTGCAGAAAAACTTGAATATGACAAAATTGTTCAGTGTCAAAAACGCACAGAAGCTAAGCCTGAAGAACTTTGTCGTGCTTTTTTATTAACAAAACTAGTTAACGAACTCGGTTATGCTCCCGAAAAAATTGAAATTGAACATGAGTATACTGCCGGTCGTCCTCACACAATAACAAGTCGCATTGATGTAATTGTAAGAGACGCAAATGGTGATGCATTCTTGTTTATTGAAGTTAAAAATCAAGAGGAATATGCAACCATAGATAAGGATAGTGTTATTGAAGAACAACTTTTTAAGTTAGCAGGCATGGAGCGAACTGAAGGGCATGATGTTAAATACTTAGTCCTATATACTACTAACGATGCAACAGGCTCAATAACAGATGAATGTATTATCATAGATAATAAAAAACATTCTTCTTTCGCGGATTGGGTGACTTCCCGTGACTATACCAATACTATTCCTGCTCGTTATGGCAAAGCACAAAAGACACCTTATGTGAAATCATCAGCAAAAGACCTCGAAACAGATTTCACCAATGAAATGTTGAATCAGCTGCAGTCTGATTTACACAATGTTTTATGGGGCGGAGGCGGCACAGATGATAATGAAGTGTTTGCTTCTTTAACCAATCTAATTCTTGCAAAAATCCAAGATGAAGATGAGAAAGAAGATGGCGATACATATGATTTCCAATCTATGACCTTTGCCAAAGATGGAGATGAAGAATTTGAAACAAATGAACAGCTCTTTGAAAGGATAAATGAACTTTATCGCCGTGCTCTTAAATCTAAATTGTATATACTTGATGAAAACGAACTAAAAAAATCTTATGTAATAGACACAAAGAAGTTTTCTTTAACTAAGCTTAAATATGCAGTACAAAAGTTAGAAGGGCTTTCCTTTGTTGATGGAAAAAACAGCCTTAGCGGAAAGGATATTTTAGGTGATTTCTTCGAGGGAATCATTCGCAATGGTTTCAAGCAAAGCAAAGGACAATTCTTTACACATATTAATATTGTCCGTTTTATGCTTTATGCTTTGCAAACTGATAAATTAGCAATCAAACGCATTAAAGAGGACAAAGAAATCCCATATATGATAGATCCTTCTGCAGGAAGCGGAACTTTTCTTATCGAATATATGAAATTTATTACAGAGAATATGAAATATCGCAATAGAAACGATAATGGGTATAATGCAGAACTCGGAACAGCCAGAGCTGTAAAAGATAAGGTACTTTCTGATTGGTTCTATCCGGATCATCGTGAAAACAAATGGGCTCAAACATACATTTATGGCTCAGAAATTAATTTTAATCTTGGAACTGCAACTAAAGTTAATATGATTCTTCACGGAGATGGTTCTACAAATATTTTTGTTAAGGACGGTTTGCTTCCGTTTTCAAAATACGAAAAAGAAACTGCGCCAAATGCTATGAAAGGTAGTGATGAAGATGCTTTATATCAAAACAGAGAGGTTAATGGACAATTTGATTTAATTCTTACAAACCCTCCTTTTAGCGTTGAGCTTGACAATGATACAAAAAAGACTGTTAAAAAAGATTTTATGTTTGGTGCAAAGAAAAACTCAGAAAACCTTTTCATCGAACGCTGGTATCAATTACTTAGAGAAAACGGCCGTTTAGCTGCGGTTCTTCCTGAAAGTGTGTTTGATACCACAGAAAATAAGTATATCCGTTTGTTCCTATATAAATACTTCAAAATTAAAGCGGTAGTATCATTACCTCAGCTTGCCTTTGAACCATATACTTCCACTAAAACCAGCATTTTGTTTGCTCAGAAAAAGACAAAGGCCGAAGTTAAAGAATGGAATACACTATGGGAAGAAGCAAGCAGTGATTGGCAAAAATTAAAAGTTAGAGTTGAAAATCTTATTGCTGTCTTTGATGGTAAAAAGCAAAAATCAAAACTACCGTCGGTAAAAGCTCTTACACCTGATGAAGAGAAAGATATTATTAGAAGAATGCTGAAATCGTATATCACAATTCGTGATGACGGTTTATCAAGTTCTGAATTGATTTCAAAATATTATTCAGAACTTGAAGAACTCTGTAAGTATGACAAAGATACTAAGGATAGTTTTGGGTTTGTTAATACTTGGTGGGTTTTTGGAGAAGTTGCTTCTAAATCTGATTACTCTATCTTTATGGCTGAGGCTGACAACGTGGGATACAAACGTACAAAACGTGGCGAAAAACAAATGCCTAATGAATTATTTAGAACAGATTCCAATGGCAGAATCTTAATTGATGATGGGGTTAATGATACAATACTTGATTATATGCGTGCATTGCATTGGGATTGAGGTAATGAATATGAACATTCAAACAATAGATATTTCAACTATTAGTGCTGAAAAAACGTTACGTCAAGACTATGATTATCATAAATATAAAACCAAACTCAATGGTTTGATATATTCATTTAGCGAATTATTTGAAATTGTACCCAAATCGAAAATAGCACTTAGTCAATTAAATCAACAATTTCGCTATTGTGAAATAAGTGATATAGACAAGAATGGTGATGTTTTTCCTCAAATATTAAACTTTGAAGAACGAAATTTGCTACAAGAGAACTACTATAAAAAAATAGAAAAAGGAGATATAATATCAGTACAAGAAGACGATATACTAATATCTAAAATACGCCCGAACCTTAAGAAATATGTTCGCATAACAAAAGAAAATGAAGATATTTATTTTACCTCTGCCTTTATTCACTTAAGAGCAAAAATGATGCCTGAGATTCTATATTATTGTTTTCGAAGTAGCTTTTATGATAGTTTAATTGCTATTTCAAGACAAGGAAAGGGTTATCCAACTTTAAATGAAAACGATCTTAAATTGCTTAAATTTGATAAAATAATGATAGATTTACTATTCAAAAATCAAAAATTAATCAAATCTAAAATTGATAGTATTGAAGAAAGAGTTAGAGAATTAAAAAAGCAACTGCTTAATGAATCGATAATTATTGATAATGTATTTTCTCAAAGATTCGTATTTGATTATACTAAATTTTCAAAATTGAAAAAAATCAAGCAATTTGATTGTAAGCAATCGGATTTTTCCAACAATCCCGACCTTAGATTTAGTGCAAAGTTTCATCGTAATGCAGGCACTTTTGTTATGGAACAACTTAATGCTATTACGGATAAAAAAATTAAACATTTTTTATCTGAGCCAATTGTCCTTGGTGCTAGTATATCTCCTGAAGATTACTCTGATGAAGGTGATTATTACTACATTTCAATGGCTACTATAAAAGATTGGTATTTCAATCCTGAAGGAGCAAGTATCGTTTCGAAAAAATACTCTAATGCCAAAAGCGAAAAGTCAGTTCAAAAGAATGATATTATTTTAGCAAGATCTGGAGAGGGTACCATAGGTAAAGTCGCTCTGATCAATAGTGATGAGATAAATGGTATCTTCGCGGATTTCACTATGCGGATTAGGCTAAAGGACTATAACCCGGAATTTGCTTATTTTTATTTTCGAACAAGTTACTTTCAGTATCTTGTTGAGATATATAAAAAGGGCCTTGGAAACAACACAAATATTTTTCCAACCGTTGTTCAAGAATTCCCAATGATTGATATCCCAATTGAAGAACAACAATGTATTGTAAATGAAATTAAACTTCAAATTAAGAAGCAAGATAAAATAAAATCAGAAATTTCTGAACTTCGTGCAAAAATCGATGAAATTATTGAGGAAACTATAATACGAGGTGAATAAAATTTTCTCAAAAAATATAAAAATGAATGCAAAATACCATACTGAAAATTCTTTGGAGTATGTCAGCAAACTTTGGTCTATTATCATTTGGGACGATAAAAAGCATGTAAACAGTAGCTGATTCCTGATACGGTTTTAGTGCATTTAAAAAACAATTGTAGGTACAACAACTTCAATAATTAACAGGGGTAAAATTCATTAATTATCACCTAACCTTTGCTGGACAAAAACGCATCGTCGCCAAATTGTAAGAAATCCTGCCGCTATGCGAAAAGCTAAAACAATGTTAATAAAACACGAGTTATTTTTTAGCACCAGTATCTCTCGAAATAAATCATATTTAAAAACAAAGGAGTATAAAAATGTCTTTTGAAGCAAAAGAAAAATCAGTAGATAAATTACTAAATGACGCTATTTACTGTATACCAAGGAATCAGCGTAGATATGTTTGGAACACACAAAACTGGGCAGACATATATGACGATGTTGAATTAGTAGTGGATGGTATTTCACAATCCCACTTTATAGGAAGTATTGTTCTAAAAGATGAAGGAAAAGATGAAGGTTTACAAAAATACACAATAATTGACGGTCAGCAAAGAATTTTAACACTCACAATTTTTCTTGCTTCTATTATGTTTATGCTAAAAAAAAGAGGAATGTTAGACGATTTTAATGGTACATTAAAGTATCTCATTGCAAAAGATATAAAAGCAAAAGATAGAGAAATTGTTTATCCTGAATATCATCTATCTTTGCCAAAAATAGTAAATAAATTGAAAGATTGTTCACAGAAAGATTTATCCTCATATAGTATTACGGCATTTGCCAACCTGTGCACCGTTTCCCAAGCAAAAGACAAATCCATAATAAATGCTTTCAAATTTTTTGCAGGAAAGCTTCAAAATTTAGATGATGAAAAATTGCTCGCTACACGAGATGCATTGATCGGAATAGGATATGTTAATATTATTTCTTCTACAGATGAGGATTCCTATACTATATTTGAAATACTTAATGCCCGTGGTTTAGATCTGGAAGATCACGAACTGCTGAAAAACTACATAATGAGATATCTTCAGCCTAAAGAAAGAAGAGATGATGCCAAACGCATTTGGGAAGAGATTGAAAATAATTTAGGCAGTAGCATTGATGACTTCTTAAGACACTATGCTCTTCATAAATACAATTACAATAACGATAAAAAGCAATCAATAAGTGTATATAAATCATTGCAAAATGCTACCCGTGGTAGGAATGTTGACAAACTATTAGATGATATAAAATTAAAATCTGATTACTATACTGCGTTCATTAACCAAACTAATTGCTTGCCTAAGGAAAAAGAAGTATTTATGTTTTTCAAAACAAAACGAGTTGTGGTTTTTCGTCCACTCCTATTAAGTTTAAGACATCTATTATCTTTAGAAATAATATGCGAAAATAGATACCTCGAGATTTTAAATTTTATATACAACTTTTATATTTGTTATAAAATAATCGGGCAAGAAAATTCAAATATGCTAAGCGATACAGTTTACAAATATGCTTATGTATTAGAAACAAATTTCTCAGATGATAATCTTGAGGAATTTCTCAAAAACATGCGTAGTAAATTACCAACTTTAGAAGCTTTTACTAATAGCTTTAAAAACATTGGCTATTCACACTGTTGGCCAATATATAGTGATTCAAAATGCAAAGATCGTTGTCAACTTGTTTTGAATTTAATTGAGAAATACATTTCAAACCGTGATGTTAATTTGGAAGTTACTATAGAACACATTTTACCTGATTCTAATGGAATAGAAAATGCACAAATAGGAAATTTATTTTTATTGGAAGAGAATTTAAACAGACGGTGTAAAAATAAGTCTCTTGAGGACAAATACAATATTTATAACGAATCGGCTCTAATGTGTCCAAAAGGTTTTGTGCAAAGATATAAGGGAAAGACTTTCAATCCCGTAAGTAGAACTGAATTTTTATCAAAACTAATATATAGTAACATATTAGGAATACCAGATGAGCAAAACTAATGATTGTTTTGTAAAACGATATTCTATTATTCAGATTATTTCAAAATAGTAAAAGGCACGTGAGTTTGTTCGTTGTGTCTGTTGTTGTTTCAAGCATTTAAGCATAACCTTAATCTGCTGAGACAGTACATTTTCCTTGAGAAGTCAGTTTTTGCAAAAAAGCATATTGGATAATCGAACAATGTTGGTGCGATATAGAAAGCGTTTCTTCAAACTAACACTACCTCTTAATTTACCACTTCGGTTACTTGTTTTTGAATATTGGTGGTCATCCGCTTTTTCGCCATTGGTACAGAGATATATTTATGAGCTATAATTGTATTGTACTATGTATGCTATATTCATTTATTCAAATAATGTTCGCATTATAAAACCTCCTTGGGTGCGGTTACTGCATCACAAAGGAGGTTTTTGTTACTTTGAATTTTAAAAATTCAAATCTTTTGTATTAGGTGTGTTTTGAAAAAACATAATATAATAAATCGGGAGATATGTTATCTTTCCGTTGTGCGTAACGGTTCTTTCATTTGAGAGGACATACGCCTTTTTGATATGATAATCCTCATTCTGAACAAAGGTGTTCAGCGCACTGTGAACGGTGTAATCCTTGCCGGACTTTACCTCTATAGGCACGGCGGACAGGCTGTTGTAATCATCAATAAGATAGTCAATCTCACCCTTACTGCGGTTATCGTAATAGAACAGCTTATAGCCGTGAGCAATTAGCTCGCTTGCGACAACGCTTTCATAGACTGAACCGAGATTAACGCTCTTTTTATCATCTAAAACAGCACGGATATTGTTTCCGTACAAAATTCCCGTGAGAATTCCCACATCGTTCAGATACAGCTTCAGCAGGTTTTTTCCGGTGGATTCAATCAGCGGAAAAACCGGATTGGAGATTGCCTGAACATTCAGAGCAATACCGGCACTTATGAGGTACTCAAATTCATCGCTGTAATCGCCGAATGTTTTGCCTCTTTTATTTTCAATGTTTTGCGCCACCACACGCTTTTTCTTGTTTTCCATATTGGACGGAATAAGGTCATAAATGCGCCGGATTTTCAGTTTTTTCTCCTCGTCATACTTGGAAGCGTCAGCGGCATAATAGTCGTGAATTTCGCTTTGAATGTCACGGACAAGCTGAATGTTATGGTCATTCAGATACGAGTTCACAGCGTCCGGAAGACCGCCCACAAGCAAATACTTTCGGAACAAGTCCATCATTTTATTGTGTGTAGGCTCATCAAGTGATTCTTCACACTCAAACTTTTTACGCATTGCCGATATGGCAAATTCATTAAGTCCGTTTGCATAGAGGAATTCTTCAAAATCCAGCGGAAACATCCGTACCTTGCGGATGCTACCCATAGGGATTGAGGTCGTCTGCGACAATGTGACACCCAGCAGTGAGCCGCTTGCAATAAAGGAAAACTTTCCGTCTTGAGAAAGAAATTTCAAAAGCGTGAGCAGAAGAGGATACGCCTGAATTTCATCAATAAAAATCAGCGTATTTTCTTTCTGTTTCATCTTATTACCCGCAAGCATACTGACCTGAAGATAAAAATCGTCAACAGTCTTTACCTCGGCGAAAAGGCGTTCACCCAGCGAATCCTCCACCATATTCAGCTCAATAAAGTTTTCAAACAACTTTTGCCCCACATAACGGATGATGTATGTTTTGCCGACCTGACGAGCTCCGTCAATCAGCAAAATCTTCTTGGTATCGCTTTTCAGATGTTCTTCTATCAACGTTTCAATCTTTCGGAATAACATGCAATCACCTCAAATCTGACTTTTCAATAGAATTATAGCACAATATCAATGACTTTTCAATAGAATTATAGCACAATATCAATGACTTTTCAATAGAAGTAAGTCGATAATTTTATGACATTTCAAATTATGACGATTTATATTGGCTTATTTGTAAATCAATTCTTTGTTGACAATTTCCAATGCTCTGTTGCGGATTGAGTTCATCCTGCGTATCCATTCTGCTTGGTTTTCAGCTTTTAGCTGTTCAGTCACATTTTCTTTTTCGGATAGTTGCTTTATAAGCGTTGTAAACAGTTCATTCGCCTGATTATCAATATCGGATAGATACTCCACAAGTTTGCCTGAAGTCAGCAGATTATAATATCTTATCTTGTGGTATCGGAGCAAATAATTTTTATGCCGCAGTCCGAAAACGCCGATTTCGCATTTCGATTGTTGGGGGAGTTTTAGGTCTGGTAAAAGATAGTCGCCTTGTTGAGAGTAAGTAATTTTAGTATTTGTCATAATGTTGACCTCCAAAAATATTTTTTCAGTCGGACAAACGATAAGCGAATTTAGGCTGTTTTTAGTATTTTGCGTGCAATTTTTAAAAATGACTGCACTTTTGAAATTTTGAGTGTTCATTAAGCCGCTTACTGACTGCGTTTTTGACAGCACTTTCGACTGCGATTGACAGCAATTTTGACAGCACTTTATCTTAATTCAAGTGTTTTCAAATTTACTCAAATTAACTGAACAACAGCTCATAACCCCAGTGTTTAAGCCACTTTTAAGGCATTTTAAGCAATTTTGGCAAAAAATAAAAGGCGGTTAAAAAACCACCTTTTTTGGTCGAGGTGACAGGACTTGAACCTGCGGCATCTTGGTCCCAAACCAAGCACTCTACCAAACTGAGTTACACCTCGAAATTTATTAATTTTTGTTGCCTCAATTAGTCAGCTTAATTATTATATAACACGAAGTGCGATTTGTCAACAATTATTTTTAAATTTTTTCAGATTTTTAAAATATTTTTTGTTTTTCTTTAATTGACATACATTGCTGTGAGGTATAAAATATGATTACACTATTTTAAGGGTGATTATATGTCTGAAAATACTAAATTAAATCCCTCAAGCGGTTTGCCTGAGAATAAATATACTACCAAGAGCAAGTTTGTAAACATATTCTTGCTTGTTATGTTTACGGTTTTTCCGCTGTTCTATACCGATTATTATTACAACATAAGGCACGATAAATATTATTTCTTTCTGTTCGCAACCGATGCGCTCCTGCTTATGCTCGGCGCTGTTGCCGTTACTAAATCCGATTCAGCCAGCGCAAAAAACGAAAAGAAAGCCATACCATGGTACAAAAAGCTGTCTTTCACCGACTATGCGTTTGGCGCTTTCATTTTAGTATGCACAATATCAACTGTCTTTTCGCAAGATCCGTATGACGCATTTTTCGGCATAAGCGGCAGAAACAACGGCTTATTCCTTATGCTTTATTATGCGGTTGTGTATCTGTTAATTACTCGGTTTTATCACTTTAAAAGCTATGTTTTTGTGGCGCTTGCAGGATGTTCGATTATAATTTACCTGCTTGATATTCTCAACTGCTTTTACATTGATCCTCTCGGAATGTTTGCAACGCTCACCGATGAGCAAACTATTGCAAACTTTACCTCTACTATCGGCAACAAAAATCTTATGTCGAGTTTTATCTGCGTTGTAATGCCTGTTACCATTGCCTTTTCTGTATTGAGCAACAAGCGCAACCACCGCATTATCTATTATATATCTTCAGCATTCGGCTATATGGCGCTGATGACAGCCGACAGCTATTCGGGCATTTTGGGACTTGGGGCAGTATTTGCCGTACTGCTTGTATGGTTTTCACGCAAGGTTGCAAGGCTAAAAAGATTTTTTCTTGCAACAACAATTATGCTTTTGAGCGGAAAAGCACTTCGATTGTTTTCGTATTTTATGGGCGACAAATCAAAGGGAATTTCTGAATTTCAAAGTCTGCTTGTATATTCAAATGTAATATGGGCGGTAATAGCCGTATTTGCTGTTATTACTGCGCTTTTGTACCTTGCGGCTTATAGATTTCCATACAAAACCATGCCGATTGCTATACCTATTATAATAGGAAGTATTTTTGTTCTTTCTGTTTGTGCAATGTTTTTTGCGGTGTATTATTTCAGCGTGATAGACACAAAAACCGACCTCGGCTTTCTTAAAAGCTTTCTTCGATTCAATGACAGCTGGGGCACTCATCGTGGTTATATGTGGATTCGCTCGTTTTGGATATTCGGCGACTTTTCATTTTATAACAAGCTGTTCGGCAGTGGCCCTGACACATTTGCCACTGTATTTGAGCCGTATTTTGAGGGACTTATGCACTACGGCGACAGCTCCACAAACTGTGCGCATAACGAATACATAAACTACCTTGTAACTACGGGCATTTTGGGACTTGTCTCTTACCTTTCGATACTTTTCGGTGCGCTGAAAGGTGCAATAAAGTCCGCCGCAAAAAATCCGCTTGCAATTATTTTTGCCGTATCTGTTATCAGCTACGCCGTGCAGGCAACTGTAAACCTCGCCCAGCCGATTACAACACCGCTGTTCATTATATTTGTTTCGCTTTGCGAGGCGGTTTCTCGTCAGCAAAAGGCGGTCAATAATTAATACTAGTATAACCGACAAGACAGACCTAAAAATCTGTCTTGTTTTTATGCCGTTTTTCTGTGCGACACTTGTTTTACCCGGCAATTATTTGCTGAATATTTGTGGGCTTTCGGCTTTCTGAAAATTGCTTTTACAGGGTAGCGCATTGCATAGCTTATAATTACAAAAATACACACATTAACATATAAATTAGCGTCTGTCATATTATTAACTCCTTTTATGTCTTATTTGTTATGCTTTAATTATATAATTTTCAATGGGCCATAATCAGGACTTTGCTCTGAATTAAGAATTTAATTTTTTAAGTTATACTTAAAAAATATCGTTTCTAAAGAGCAAAGGGAGTTTTTTGGGACACCTTATTATTTATAATATAGATAAAGATAAAGAAAGCAAAACCATATTTTTTAAATAATAAGGAGGAAAAATTATGAAAAATCTATATGTTACAATTACAGGCACAAAGTACTACTATGGAATGACGCCTTTTAAGATTGGCAAAAAGCTCACCTGTAAAAAAGAGCCCACCAATCCGCATGACAACGAGGCTATTAAGGTTACGATGAAAAACATCGGTACAATCGGCTACATAGCAAACTCACCGTACACCAAGGCAACAGGAACTCTCGGCGCAGGCGGTATCGGCTGTTATGTTAAGAAAAAGTTTAAGGTAAAGGTAATGTTCATCACCTCTACAAAGGTGATTTGTAAGGTTGTAGACGGTATTAAGGATAAGTACTTAGAAAAAACTGACGAAGTAATCAACAGCAATGAAGATTGCTTGGAAGTTTGAGGAGAAGTTATGCAAAAATCAAAAGCTTACTTGGATTTAGATTTAGATGGCATAAGATTATTTTTAAAAATAGACGATTATGTAAATTGTGCAAACAAAAATGATAGCATTTACGATTATTTATGTTATACAGAAATGTATTTCGATTTTGAAAAATCACATATTCGTTTTTCACCTTTTTCTGACTGCTTGTTTTGCTTTGAAATTGACATTCTTGTTGATATGATTACAAAACACTTAAAAAAAGAATACGATGATATTGAATACTATGAATGTGTATCACCGGATTTATACTTTGTATTTTATCCACAAGACTTTATTCCGACAAAGCGAGAAAGAATTATTAACAAAGAACTAATGATGCTAAACGCTAAAACGAATAGTTACAACTGTATGGAGCTTTATCTCACCTTTGTGCTTAACGGCTTATATGGCAATCATCAGCTAAAGGTTGTATTCAGCGATGAAAAATTACAGTACTTATTAGTCTTTCTTGACCTTGTTAGAGGCAAAAACAATATTCATTCTGAAAAAGTACAAGAATTAATAAACAAAGGAATTATACACCCTTTATATTCTTAATATCATTGTTAAATTCCCAGATATATGCTATAATCAGAAAAAAATAAGCGAGGGATAAATATGGTAAGAGAAATTGTAAGAGATCCTATGTTTTTGCAGAGGAAGTCGGTTGACGCAAGTATGGCTGATATGCCCGTTGCTATTGATTTGCTTGACACCTTAAAGGCTAACTTTGAAGGCTGCGTGGGTATGGCAGCAAATATGATTGGCGTATCTAAAAGAATTATTGCGGTAAGCGACAACGGAAAGTATATTCTTATGTTCAATCCCGAAATCATCAAGGGATACGGCGAATACGAAACCGAGGAAGGCTGCCTTTCGCTTGACGGTGAACGCAAAACAAAGCGATTTAAAACCATAAAGGTTAAATACACAACAGACAAATTCAAAACCACAACACGCACATTTACCGATTTTACATCGCAGATAATTCAGCACGAAATTGACCATTGTAACGGTATTTTAATATAAAACAATCTGTAAAATGTATATTTACAGTCATACTTTAATTTTATGATTATTAAGCACTAAAATATCTATATACCGTTTAATTGTTATAAAATTGTGCATTATTGTAAAGAATGATTGACATTTAAGTGCAAATATTCATTGACAAAATTCACCTTTTATAGTACAATTTTGAAAAGATATTTTTATATATCATTTTTAGTAAAGGGGAATAGACAATGAAAAAGAAAATTATTTCAGCGTTGCTTTCCGCTGCATTGGTTGTGACAAGCTTTTCTTCAATTACTGCCATGGCAGCAAGCGACACAATAGGCGGTACAACCTATCAGCAAAAATCATTTACCGCTAACAAAATCACTCATCCCGAAAACGGATTAAAAGCTCCTGACGGTATTGTTGACTACATTGGCAACAGCACTGTTACAGACGAGATAACAGGTGTTGGCGATCGTGCCCAAAACTATGCGTGGTCTGCAATCGGCTACGGCGACTGGGTGTATATCGGCACTTGCCCTAATGCCATGACTCAAACCCTTAACTTTATGGGTACAATTCTTGGAAATAAATTTGACAAAGAAATTATGACAGCTACCCTAAATGCTATGTTCAACGGCGCTTTCTTTACAGCTGAAGAGGACGGCGGAGATCCTAAGGGTATTCTCGTAAAAGTAAATACAAAGACAGGCGAAGTTAAACTTCTTATGTCAAAGGCTACCACAAACACAAATGTTCAGTTCAGAAATGTTGTTGAGTTAAACGGCAAATTCTACTTCTGCGGCTCGGTAAACGGCTTGCCAACGGTTTATCAGGTTGACCCTGCAACCGACGAATACAAAAAAGTTTATCAGAGTATAGATCAGGCAGATTTTTACAAGGCTTATCAAATGGGTATCAGCGTTGGTATCAGAGGTATAAGCACATTTGAAAACAAGCTCATAATAAGCCTTGTTGGTCTTGAGGGCGCATATATCTGCGAAAGTGACAATCCCGAAGATCCCGATTCATTTAAGGTAATTGCTACAATGAGCGATATGTTCAATTATCCTGCTTACCGCTATCAGGACAGCATCTACGGCGGTTCAATTTGGGATATGGCTGCATATAACGGTTCTTTGTATGTTTCTATCTGCACAGGTACTCCTGAAAACAAGCCTGACGATAACACAATGCAGTCTTTTGCGCTTATCAAGGGCGACAGAGATGACAACGGCAAGTGGACGTGGACTTCGGTTATCGGTGACAAAGAAAAGGATAATGCAAAGTACACCTACGGCATTGATCCCGAAAGGACAAGATCCGGTGCGGCTAACCTCTGCATTTATGACGGCTACCTCTACATTGGCGAGTACAACGATGAGGAAATTGCACTTGAAAGAGTTTTGTTTGACAAAAGCTGCGGTTTTATGAATTCTAACCTTGAGCAATCCGTAAATCTTTACAGAATGGACGAAAACGAGGAAATTCAGCTTGTTGTGGGAGATGCAGATGAAATGTTCCCCGACGGCGGTCTTACAGGTTTAGGCTCCGGTTTTGACCGCAACGAAAACCAGTATATTTGGAGAATGCAGGTTTACAATAACAAGCTCTATGTAGGTACATTTGATACAAGTTCACTTCTCGAACCAATCGGACAACTTACAAACGGTGACCTTCTCAAAATGACAGACGAAGAATGGCAGTCACAAATTGAATACATTAAGGTGCTCGCCGAGCTTATTCTTAACAAATATAAAACGCCACAGCTGCCTGTTGCCGCTCCTGCCACACTCTCTATATCAAGAGATGATGCAAGAAATATGGCTAAAAGCGTAAACAATGCAGGCAAAATCAGCCGAGCAACAGCAGCAAATGCAGAAAATGTAATTGAGCTTGCTCAGGAGATTGAAAACACAGCTGACGAAAAAGCGAGCGAAGAATTTATTGCAACATATACAGAGCTTTCTAAAGCATCTAAGAATATGACAATCTCAATAGGTGAAATTATCGGTAAAATATTTACAGAAGAAAACATTGCAAAAATGACTTCATTTGTAAAATGTGCGGCTTATATGAGCACAGCCGAAAGAGGCTTTGATATTTTCACCCTTGACAGCAATCTTAATGTAAAGACCGTTACAACAAACGGTTTCGGTGATCCTTACAACCATGGCTGTCGTACATTTGCAATAACCGATGATAACCTCATTGTAGGCACAGCAAACCCATTCTACGGCACTCAGATCTGGACATTATCGGATAATAAATATGACCTCAATGAGGACAGCAAAGTTGATGTTCAGGATGTAACCTTTGCTCAGTGCGTTGTGGCAGGCACAGAGGAAAAACCGTCTGACTTTGACGAAAGAGCTGACTATAACAAAGACGGTAAGGTAGATATAAACGATATTACAGCATATCAGATTTACCTTGCAGAAAACAATAATTAAGACTGAATTTAACTGTCGGTTATAACAATTTACCGCTCTGCAATTTTTGCAGGGCGGTTTTCTTATGCTTTTTACTGTGATATAATGAAAATAGAATTTACTTAGTGTTGGGCAATATTCAGAGGTTCTTTATAGGAAATTGGGGTAAATTATGGTTTAGAAAGCCTTGAGGAAAATTGCCCTGCCGCCGCAAAGGTGTGTAATGATTTCTGTATAAGCGTTATCCCGGCTTTTATTAGCATTATGAAAGTTTTATAAAATTTCTTGCAAAATTAAATATTCACGCTATTTGTGCTCGAATTTATTTGTAATTAAAAAATTTTGAATTTCAACTGATTTTTTTGCAAAAATCTATTGACAAAGGGCAAAAACAAGGCTATAATTCAACTTGTAAAGTAAAGTTTCCGGAAAACTTCTTATTTTCGCTTATTTTTAAAATGAATATTTCAGAACAAAGAGGTTCACCCTGCTTTTGGTAAATTTGCAATTTATTTTTATTTTCTTGCAATTTGCAAAGGCGTGGTGAGCCTTGTTTTTATTCATTCGGTTTATGTGGAGGTTTTAAAAATGGATGCAGGCAACATAGCTTTTATGCTGATATGCTCGGCTTTGGTGTTCCTTATGACACCCGGTCTTGCAATGTTTTACGGCGGACTTGTTCGCAAAAAGAATGTAGTAAACACAATGATGACTTCAATTTTCATCATCGGAACAGGCATTGTAATGTGGGTGCTTTTCGGCTATTCACTTTCATTTGCTCCAAGCTCAAACGGAATTATCGGCGACCTTAGTTGGATAGGACTTGAGGGTGTATCTCTCACAGAGGGTTACACAGACGGCGCAGCAATTCCGAATATGGTTTTCTGCGGATTTCAGATGATGTTCGCAATCATTACACCGGCGCTCATTACAGGTGCTGTTGCAGGCAGAATGAAGTTTAAATCACTTTTTGTGTTTATAATTTTATGGTCATTAATCGTTTATTATCCTCTCGCCCACATGGTATGGGCAGACGGCGGACTTCTCGGACTTGACGGTATCGGCGCTCTCGACTTTGCCGGCGGCGATGTTGTTCATATCAGCTCCGGTGTATCCGCTCTCGTGCTTTGCATTATTCTCGGCAAGCGCAACGATTACGAACACGCAATTTACAGAATCCACAATATTCCGACAGTTGTTCTCGGTGCGTCACTGCTTATGTTCGGTTGGTTCGGATTTAACGCAGGCTCTGCACTTGAGGCAAACGGTCTTTCGGCTCACGCATTTATGACAACAGCCGTTTCTGCCGCTGCCGCTATCCTTTCTTGGATGCTCTGCGATGTAATCAAAAACAAAAAGCCTACGCTCATCGGCGCAAGCACAGGTATGATTGCCGGCCTTGTAGGTATTACTCCGGGCGCAGGATATGTACCGATTTGGGCTGCAGTAATAATCGGTCTTACAACAAGCCCTGTTTGTTACCTTATGATTTCATTCGGTAAAAAGAAATTCGGATTTGATGACGCACTCGACGCATTCAGCTGTCACGGTACAGGCGGTATCTGGGGCGGACTTCTTACAGGTGTTTTCTCAAGCACAGCAATAAACGCTGACGCAGGCAACGGTCTTGTATTCGGAGAGTTTGCTCAGTTTGGTGCACAGGCTCTCGGCATTGGCATAACACTTGTAATTGCGGTTGCCGGCACACTTATCTGCTATGGCTTAACAAAAATTCTTACAGGCAAAATCAGAGTAAGCAAGCGTGACGAAATGCTTGGACTTGACATTACTCAGCATGGTGAATCAGCATATCCGTCATTTAACGGTCTTGATAACTAACGGAGGATTAAACATATGGATAACAATAACGAAGTTCAGCTTATAAAAATTGAGGCTGTTGTCAGAGAGGAAATGTTCCTCGATGTAAAAAAAGCCCTTATGGACATTGGCGTAAACGGCATTACTGCCTATCAGGTTGTTGGCTGCGGTATTCAGCGAGGTATGGCTGAATATGTAAGAGGTCAGAAAGTTGATGTGCAGGTTCTCCCGAAAATCAAGTTTGAAATCGTGGTTTCGTCTGAGGAATGGGAGGCAAAAACCATTGAGGCGATTAAGAAAACCGCTTTCACAGGCAACCCCGGCGACGGAAAAATCTTTACCTACTACCTTAAGCAAGCAGTAAAAATCCGCACCGGCGAAACTGGCTATGATGCAATCCAAACGCCAAACTTTGATGACTAATTAAATATTCCGATTAAAAATCTTTCTTTAAATTTTAAATAATCCCCTTAGAGTTGATATTAAAGTCAAATTTGATACTGCTCTTTGGGGATTATTTATTTTGCTTTTTTGATGTGTGGGTTTAATGTGTTATGATTAACTGATTTATGCTCCGGTTTGGATAGATTTATAGGTGACTGTGTCTCCAATTTTCTTTGCAACTCTCGTATTTAAAATCCAGTATGGATAGATTTATAGCGGAATGGCGTAGTGAACCTTGACTTGCGAGCTTGAATTTAAAATCCAGTATGGATAGATTTATAGTTTACCAAAGCTAACCATCTCACCTGTTGTACGGTATTTAAAATCCAGTATGGATAGATTTATAGCATTGCTTTTATCATATTAAAACTCCTGCTTTCAGATTTAAAATCCAGTATGGATAGATTTATAGTTTACCAAAGCTGACTAACTCACCTGTTTTCTTGTATTTAAAATCCAGTATGGATAGATTTATAGAGGTAAGCGATCAGGAAGTTTCACCGACAAGAAAACATTTAAAATCCAGTATGGATAGATTTATAGATAATTCAAAGTGTTCACCTCTTTATTTAATTTTTATTTAAAATCCAGTATGGATAGATTTATAGAGCAACAAGATAGTTGCAGTTGCAGAGCTTAATAAAAACTTTAAAATCCAGTATGGATAGATTTATAGTATATATCCCCTTAAAATTATTCAACATATCAGGTATTTAAAATCCAGTATGGATAGATTTATAGTGAATAATATGGATGTTTTCGGCGAGATTTGGAATATTTAAAATCCAGTATGGATAGATTTATAGCGCACTCAGTCTTGAAGATGTACCTAACAACCTTATATTTAAAATCCAGTATGGATAGATTTATAGAAAGTCATTTGATGAAATGATATACAAACTCTGTGATTTAAAATCCAGTATGGATAGATTTATAGTAAGTTTAAGCGGTGAGGGGGTGGGGGTTGCCTCCATATTTAAAATCCAGTATGGATAGATTTATAGCTTGTGTAGAGTTTCAATGTTTTCAATGTTTTCAAATTTAAAATCCAGTATGGATAGATTTATAGTTTTTCACCACGAGCAATTTTTGTAATAATATAAGCATTTAAAATCCAGTATGGATAGATTTATAGACATTCGGTTTAGTGTTAAATAAAAAAGACAAAAACAATTTAAAATCCAGTATGGATAGATTTATAGATACCGCCGTTCGAGGAAGAACCGCCTGTAATGTATTTAAAATCCAGTATGGATAGATTTATAGTCAACACCGCTTGCGTATGCCTTGAGCCTGTCGCAATTTAAAATCCAGTATGGATAGATTTATAGTGCGTCATATATAACAGCTCCATAGCCGCCATTATCATTTAAAATCCAGTATGGATAGATTTATAGACCTAAATAAACTTGCTTGCCCGTTACGGAGCTTGATTTAAAATCCAGTATGGATAGATTTATAGTTCAAACTCTGCATAGAATCACTCCTTATACAGTTTATTTAAAATCCAGTATGGATAGATTTATAGTTAGGGATTTACGCACATCAGACTATCAATACATCGATTTAAAATCCAGTATGGATAGATTTATAGTTATTAAGTGCTGTAAGTACGCAGCGAAAAATTAAGAATTTAAAATCCAGTATGGATAGATTTATAGACAATATTATTCAGGCTACTGTTTCAGTAGCTGTATTTAAAATCCAGTATGGATAGATTTATAGTTTTTGCTATCGCTGATGTTGTAACCTGTTACCCAATTTAAAATCCAGTATGGATAGATTTATAGTAATGGTTTTCATACAATTTCTTACTTCCGCTTTTGATTTAAAATCCAGTATGGATAGATTTATAGATTTATTTTGAAATTTTAGTCAAAAAATATCGAAAAATTTAAAATCCAGTATGGATAGATTTATAGTACAATAAAAAATTAAATAGCACAGCGTTGCGAAAATTTAAAATCCAGTATGGATAGATTTATAGGGCTGACGAACTTCCACCTCGCAAAGATTATGGCAATTTAAAATCCAGTATGGATAGATTTATAGAAATTCAAGAAAAATATTTGAAAAATCCGCAACTGCATTTAAAATCCAGTATGGATAGATTTATAGCGGTTAATGATATGCGAAATAGTGTTTATAGCACATTTAAAATCCAGTATGGATAGATTTATAGACAAAGTAGATGTTGTACCTTGTCCTTATCAACAGTATTTAAAATCCAGTATGGATAGATTTATAGAATAAATCAACAGCGCCACCTGCACCAACATTTGTGCATTTAAAATCCAGTATGGATAGATTTATAGCGAAGGATACCACGCAAAGCATTACCGGAATAAACATTTAAAATCCAGTATGGATAGATTTATAGTACGCAAGATATTGAGCAGTTGTGTGGGCAAGCAAATTTAAAATCCAGTATGGATAGATTTATAGGGAAAACCACTATCAGCTTGCCTGAAAAAATAACGATTTAAAATCCAGTATGGATAGATTTATAGCAAGCTCTACGATAAGCTTCTGATATACTGTTGTCATTTAAAATCCAGTATGGATAGATTTATAGATTTTCTGCGAATTCAATAATATGATTTCCTCTTGCATTTAAAATCCAGTATGGATAGATTTATAGATGTAGAACCGAGTATCCTAAGCCTTGACAGATTTTATTTAAAATCCAGTATGGATAGATTTATAGTATTGTGAATTAAACGCTTGCTTTGCGATAATGAGATTTAAAATCCAGTATGGATAGATTTATAGTCATCACAAATCAGGCTTGGCAAATCCAAATTAAATTTAAAATCCAGTATGGATAGATTTATAGCACAAGTGCTCTCTGATTACATACAGCTCAGCCGTATTTAAAATCCAGTATGGATAGATTTATAGACCTTGCCGAAAACAGTCCATAGCTGTTCAAAAATATTTAAAATCCAGTATGGATAGATTTATAGCAAAGTTACCTTTAAGAAACGACTTAAGACTTTCAGATTTAAAATCCAGTATGGATAGATTTATAGGCTTATTTACTGACTTTTACTTTGGCTCCCCCAACATTTAAAATCCAGTATGGATAGATTTATAGCGAAAATATGGGCATATGTGTTGAGTTGTCGGGTAAATTTAAAATCCAGTATGGATAGATTTATAGTTTTTAAGTCTATGAACTACATTTACAAGAAACTTATTTAAAATCCAGTATGGATAGATTTATAGAAATTCAAAATAACTATTGACAACCCACCATTATGGATTTAAAATCCAGTATGGATAGATTTATAGCAGACCGCTCTCACTTGAGGGCGGTTTTGCTTTGCGATTTAAAATCCAGTATGGATAGATTTATAGTGCGTCAAAGTGGTCTTCAATAATGCCCTTTCCTCTATTTAAAATCCAGTATGGATAGATTTATAGTAATTTATTTAATTTTTATTGTAAATAACACCGTAATTTAAAATCCAGTATGGATAGATTTATAGTTTGGTGTTGTTGACTTTCGCACCATATGGTGCTAATTTAAAATCCAGTATGGATAGATTTATAGGTTACAATTAAACAACTCAATACATCTTTTTTGTTTATTTAAAATCCAGTATGGATAGATTTATAGCCGTGAACTTGATTGCATTTTTCGTCATAGTCGAGCATTTAAAATCCAGTATGGATAGATTTATAGGATCACGAGGTCAGAAATTTGACTTAGTCAATCACGATTTAAAATCCAGTATGGATAGATTTATAGGCTCGCCAGCCTTACAATATTGTTGGACTTAATAAATTTAAAATCCAGTATGGATAGATTTATAGGATTTATCTATAATCTTAAGTAAGCACGACCAAGAATTTAAAATCCAGTATGGATAGATTTATAGCCATCTGCTGTGCTTTATCAAGTTGCTTTAACAAATTTAAAATCCAGTATGGATAGATTTATAGCATTGTAAAGAGTATCAACCTCTTGTATAATGTAGATTTAAAATCCAGTATGGATAGATTTATAGATGAACGATAAAATTTTAATCAATCCTAAAACAGGACATTTAAAATCCAGTATGGATAGATTTATAGTTTTTGGCTTTAATTAAACAGAATCCAATAGCTATATTTAAAATCCAGTATGGATAGATTTATAGTTGGTATAGATTCTTATGATATTTCAAATGTATTATTTAAAATCCAGTATGGATAGATTTATAGTTTTTTGAAAGAAGCTGAAAAATATGTATAATTACATTTAAAATCCAGTATGGATAGATTTATAGGTAATACTCAATACATGCTTAAGTAGCATATCCTTATTTAAAATCCAGTATGGATAGATTTATAGGAAAGCGCAGGATAAAATTCTCAAGTATCTAAATTTATTTAAAATCCAGTATGGATAGATTTATAGATTGTCGATTTATAAAAATTGCACATCCTGCAAGCATTTAAAATCCAGTATGGATAGATTTATAGCTGTAACTGCACAGGAACATAAGGTTATGGTAAAAAAATTTAAAATCCAGTATGGATAGATTTATAGGGGATTAACCACTCCTAAACAAATTCGTATGCTTGATTTAAAATCCAGTATGGATAGATTTATAGGCACGGAAAATGGCTTGTGAAAGATTTTGACTTAAATTTAAAATCCAGTATGGATAGATTTATAGCCGCGTGGAATTTCATAGTCGGAGTATTTCAGTCCGCAATTTAAAATCCAGTATGGATAGATTTATAGAGGTGTTGCACCTCTTGAATTTGAGGTTATGTCAAAATTTAAAATCCAGTATGGATAGATTTATAGCGAGGCAGGAGCGTGGATAAGGTTTAATCCGTTAGAATTTAAAATCCAGTATGGATAGATTTATAGCCTGTTGCAAGATGTGGAATAAGAACAGGTTCGTTATTTAAAATCCAGTATGGATAGATTTATAGAAAACTTATCATTGAAAGGCTCAATAATGTTGCGAATTTAAAATCCAGTATGGATAGATTTATAGCTCGTCGATTCAATGTTTTCCCAGCGAGCAATCATATTTAAAATCCAGTATGGATAGATTTATAGCCACTGACCGTCTGCATACACCCTGTAAGTCAATGTATTTAAAATCCAGTATGGATAGATTTATAGCTGTTGCACCGTCCCACTTAATAACTGTTGCGGCTATTTAAAATCCAGTATGGATAGATTTATAGACCTTGCCGAAAACAATCCATAACTGTTCAAAAATATTTAAAATCCAGTATGGATAGATTTATAGTTCATCGCTTTGCCTGTTTCGGAACCTTCGTGTATGATTTAAAATCCAGTATGGATAGATTTATAGGTACTGTGGTGTCGCATAAAGAATAACCCTGTCGAGATTTAAAATCCAGTATGGATAGATTTATAGCGTGAATGATTACACCCTGCTTCATAAGTTCGTCAAATTTAAAATCCAGTATGGATAGATTTATAGAAGTCTATGAACCACATTTACAAGAAATTGCGGAATATTTAAAATCCAGTATGGATAGATTTATAGCATTACACCCGTGTAGTGTTTTCCATCCTATCCTGTATTTAAAATCCAGTATGGATAGATTTATAGCCGAAAACAAGCCGTTTTTACGAATTGCAAGCCTTTAATTTAAAATCCAGTATGGATAGATTTATAGCAGTTGCAGAGATATATGTATATACGCTTAACAGATTTAAAATCCAGTATGGATAGATTTATAGATACTTTGAATATTTCTCAGTACCGTATTAAATACATTTAAAATCCAGTATGGATAGATTTATAGAGCGTCTGCACTGTCCATACCCGTAGTTTTTGCAAATTTAAAATCCAGTATGGATAGATTTATAGAGAAAGTTCTCACCGGCTGCGGCAGAAATAGAACAAAATTTAAAATCCAGTATGGATAGATTTATAGTAATTACAGAGTCAGGATAGCCACTCTTGAAGCAGATTTAAAATCCAGTATGGATAGATTTATAGCGTTCTCTAAGCGTATCATATGTAGTTTTGATTATTTATTTAAAATCCAGTATGGATAGATTTATAGTAAAAACAGCCCCTCAAGTACCAGAACGGTATTTGATTTAAAATCCAGTATGGATAGATTTATAGCTCTTACCACCCTCCCAATTCTCGATTGTTCGCAGATTTAAAATCCAGTATGGATAGATTTATAGATTACCGCACTTGAGCACCTTGCAAATGCAATGGGATTTAAAATCCAGTATGGATAGATTTATAGACGCAGGCAATGACAACGAAAAGGAGCTTGCGCTTGCACAAATTTAAAATCCAGTATGGATAGATTTATAGAAAACATCGACAAACTTGCACAAGCATTGAAAGTTAATTTAAAATCCAGTATGGATAGATTTATAGGAGCCAAGATGAGCTGATTACCTTCTTGCTATTCGCATTTAAAATCCAGTATGGATAGATTTATAGTTGTTACAAAGGCTTACATCTTATTGCCGAAAAAAATTTAAAATCCAGTATGGATAGATTTATAGGAGCAATCCGAAAAGCTCTCTGATGTGTTCAGACAGTATTTAAAATCCAGTATGGATAGATTTATAGAACATAAATGCTGTCAATTTTATCGTCCTTGCCGTTATTTAAAATCCAGTATGGATAGATTTATAGATATTTCAATTTGCCGCCGGCACCGACTTCGTGGTGATTTAAAATCCAGTATGGATAGATTTATAGTCAAAATATCTCTAAATTTCTGCGATGTTTTAACAAGATTTAAAATCCAGTATGGATAGATTTATAGCGGTGTAGGCAACAGAGTTTACGAGCTCGAAACGCATTTAAAATCCAGTATGGATAGATTTATAGTTTCGATTGATTCTATGTATTCGATTATTTCTTGCATTTAAAATCCAGTATGGATAGATTTATAGTATCCAATATGTTTCACATCCTTTCTGCATAAAATAAAATTTAAAATCCAGTATGGATAGATTTATAGTGAACTGCTTGCCGAATTTTTGGGCGTTCGTTTTGATTTAAAATCCAGTATGGATAGATTTATAGATTTTATATAGCCGTAACCGTATGTTTCCTCAAAAATTTAAAATCCAGTATGGATAGATTTATAGCATCTGACAAGCCAAAAAGCAGGCGCAGAACGAAATTTAAAATCCAGTATGGATAGATTTATAGAAAGTCCTGCGTAACCGTCCTGCTCTGTGTCTTTTTATTTAAAATCCAGTATGGATAGATTTATAGATATGAGTAGAAAATGTAATACTCGTCTTGCCCGTATTTAAAATCCAGTATGGATAGATTTATAGCCGTGGGACAAAAGCTTAAGTAATCATCGGCGTTATTGTGGTCTGTTTTGTCGACATATTAAAATATACTTAAGAATTTATTATATCAACACATACAAAAGCCTAAAACATCGATGATTGCTTGATAAAACAGCTCTGTCAACCTCCCCGTATTTTTTAGCTATGTAAGGTCGACAATAAAATGCCTTATAAAAAATTTGATGTTTTATCATCAACAATTCCGAGAAAATCTTTGCTCATCCATCGCTCTTCACGAGTGTGAAACATTATAACGGAGTCCTTATCCTTTCTGATATGAACATCAAGTTCCTTTTTTAATGCAAGGGCATTCACTTTGCTGATATTGCCCTCAAAAACGGAATTTTGAATATGCACAAGGTATTTTTTGCAAATCTTAAATACCTTTGGCAAAATCTTTTTGCCTTTTTCATCGCATATTATATCATACACAAGTATTACATACAATATTTACCACCACATTTCAAAGCCTTTATACTCTTTTTCGCCTATTATATGCTTAATCAGTTTGTAAAGCTCAAGCCGTATTAAAAACTGATACGAAACATTTTTATTAAGCTCTTTGTGAAAAATAGTTGTTTTGAGTTTCTCATCAAATTCAGAAGTAATTATTTTTGAGGCTTTTTCTGTTAGCTGTAAACCGTTCAATCCCTGCACAAAGCTGTTCTCTGTTATCTGCTTGCGGTTGAGCAGTGAGAAAATTAATCTGTCGGCTATTAGCGGCTTAAAAATCTCAGACACATCGAGCGCAAGAGAATATCTCCTTGTACCGGGCTGATGCAGATAACTGATTGTAGGATTAAGTTGGGTTTTATAAATTTCGGCAAGGGTTTTGGTATACACAAGTGAGTTTACATAAGAAATTAAACTGTTTATCATATTATCCGCAGGGTGATAAACTCTTTTGTCAAATTCTATATCTTGGTCAATTATGATGTTCCATGCCTTGTAGTATTCTTGACGGATATTGCCCTCAATTCCCATAAGCTCCTCTATGCTCTGCACATTTGGAAGTTTCTTCCTCAGATTTTCAATAGAACTCATATATGCTGACACATCTTTGCCTCTGCCGTTGTAATATCTCAGATTTCTGTAAATATTGTATGATGCGGCGACTATAAATTCTCGTGCTATTGAAAGTCTGTTTACAGAATCTCCGTAAGCGAGCACCTGCTTTACCAAAAGCTGACCTGCAAGTTTGGTTTCTTTAGGGCAAAAACTGCCAATGTAGAACTGATAGTAATTAAAGAAATGCACAAGTATACCGTATTTTGAAAATAAATTCAGAAGTTTTGAGGTAACCGTTATCTCATTCATAATATAAATTTCTTTTATATTTTCAATCGGCAAATCCTTTACATTTCCGTCAACCGTCGTAAATCTGAGCGTGTTATCCTTTTGCGTTAGGTTGCCTGCTGAATATATGTAATAGCTCTCCTGCATTTAATCACCTCAAATACAACACAAATCATAATAAGCACATGATTTGCATATCTTTTTATTTTCATATTGTGGTGGCAAATCAGCCGATATGATTTTTATAATATCGGCTGTCGCACTTTCAAGTTCTTTTTCGTCTTCTTCGCTAAGCTCAATATTAATACTTTGCTTTAGCAACGGATAATCAATCCTGCCTCTTATACCCTCTACCCCTCGTTTTTTAAGATAATAAATATAGTATTTTAACTGAGCAATGCCTGCCTCTTCGACTTTTCGGCTTTTCTTAACTTCATGCAAAAGATTGTGCTCAGATATGAAATCTATATTAATTGTATTGTCAATCATAATATGCTTTTTATTTTGCTTATAAGTGGTTTCGTCAATCAGCTTGCCGAGTTTTACATTTTCGTTTTCACTCTCCATAGCCAACCCGTTTGAAAAATACCACAGCTTTCTTTTACAAACATAATAATAGTATATATGCATACCCGTAACTCTGTTTTCGTCCATAGTGTTACCTCATAGAAAGTTATCAGGTTCTTCTTTTTCGCCTAACTCTTCTTTTTCTTGCTCTGGTGTTTTCTTTTTCTTGTCAAATCTAATGCCACATTCAGAGTCATAGATACAATCAATAATCGGAAGTTTGTTGTACTTCATATCAATAAACTTACCTGTATTGTTATTGTCAATTCTAAACCGATTTACAGAAACAGTGAAACCGAGTATTGTTTCGCTTGCTTTTAGTTTTTCAACAGGGCTTACTGATTCTGAAATGAGCACTTTTAGAGCATCATTAATAACGCTTTCGTTTTGATCAAACACCTCAGCAGGAATTGCGTCACTTCTGTCAATTCTTCTTATTCCGTCTTTTTTCAACTCCAAGTAGTCAAAATTATCTTCATACCTTTTTAAATTTTTGCAATACTCATCATAATATTTTGACTGCACTATTTTTTCGGTTGAAAGGTAATTGTCAATCAGTTTTTTCTTTTCCTCCTCAGAAATCACACCGTCAACATTCAGTACAGCTTGCTTTGAAAGTGCATGGATGGTATCATCAACAAAGTAATGAGCGTTGCCCTGTATTTCTGTAAACACAAAGCAATTATATGTTGAAAAATCTTTTTTAGCTCTTCGGTTGACTCTGCCAAAGCGTTGGAACAGGGAAAATAAATCCGATAACTCGGTAATAAGAATATCAAAATCTATATCAAGGCTTGCCTCTACAACAGAGGTTGAAATCCATATTTCAGGAATATTCATACTTTCGTTAGGTTTTTCAGAGGCTTTTAAAATTTCATTTTCCTTGTCTTTTCTGTCATTCTTAGTAAAATTCGAGTGAAAAAGATTTATATCTGCATTTATCTCTGAATTTTTCAATTCAAGATACATTTTGTTTGCAATATCTATCGAGTTGCATACAACAAGATATTTTTTTACTTTGTCGCACTTAGTATCATTGAAAATTTTAATAATATCATCTGATTGCAACGCTTTTTCTTGCACCTTAACATTGTGCTTTAATTTTCCTTTGTCCGAAAAATCAGCTGTTTTTACATCTTCTCCAAAGATTTTTTCAAGCTCATTTTTCACAAACGGCGGTAATGTAGCGGTCAGCACTGCCACCTTGCCGCCAAGCGTATGAATCATTTTAATTGCGTAAATAACAGCTGCCAAAACATCGGGTGAATACATCTGTATTTCATCAATAATAAACTTTGAATATGATGCTACCGCAAGTTTATATTCATAACCTGCATACTTCAAGGCAAAGTCAAATATTTGGTCGGGAGTGCATACTGTAATCGGCAAAGAAAGTTGTTTGCTGTACTGAGCATATACAAAATCATAATTTTTTCCGTTAATTATTGAATCTTCCAAATAATATGATTTCATATCGGAGTGAACGAGAGCCACCCTTTCTTTAAAGTCTTTTCCGCAAAGATCTTTTATTCTGCCATACATTGCATTGATTGCCGTTTTTAAAGGCAAAACAAAAAAGCATTTGTTGTCGCCACACCAAAGCAAGCCTGCCTCGGTTTTGCCCATACCTGTCGGTGCTGTTACAATTAAGTTGCTGTCCGTATTTTTAATACAAAATTCTTGCAATTCATTGTAGCTGACATTTTCAGCTGTTTCCCATTCATTAAGTGAAGTATTAAGAAAATCATTGACCTTTTCACATTCAATGCCTGCACTTGCACTGTAATCGCATTTGTGCAAAAAGCCTTTTAACAAAACAGCGTATTGTTTTTCGGGTTCGCTGAGTTTTTTGTCGAACAGGTCTTTAATTTTCTTAACATTGCGTTTCATCTTATTGTACGAAGCGGTTTCCAAACCAAGTTCAGAAATAAAGGTTTCGATAAGCTCTTTATTTTCACCGAAAACCGTAATAGGAGATTCCTTATTATCGTGATGATACATCACTGCAAAATATACACTATCAGGCTTATTGCACTCGGATTTATCAATGTAAAATATTGAAAGCACATTGTGCGGAATTTCAAGCTCCGGCTGAAATTTGCCGCCCCTTTGCACTCGCTTTTGAAATTGAGAGTTTGCCTTTCCGTAATCGTGTTTTTTGCACGCAACAAGTAAATCTGAATATAACTCATCAGATTTTATATAGCCGAGCTTATAGAGCAGTTTTGCCTGCTCTATAAGCTCATTTGAATGTTGTCCGATAGTTTTGTCGGGTTTTGCAAATTTATCTTCTATATTCATATAAATACCTCAAGCTAAAAGCACTGTATATATTCCGTTCTCTGATTTATCAAGCATTATACCTTTACATCCGCTGTCAAGGTAATTAATCTGACAGAAAATAACAGGCACACGATTAAACACTCGTTTTCTCATACCGCCCTTTATTTGCTCAACCACATAATCCTTTGGCATAAAATATTTTGTGCCTCCTGCGTATCCACCGTCTGTTTTTGAAATTATATCCATATCGGATTGATTTTCCTCATAATACTCAACAGGCATATAAACATCGAAATCATTTTTTTCGTAATCAACATCTTCATCAACCTCAGTAAGCTCTGTTTGAGCACACTCGAGCACTTCTACAAAGTCCTCTCCTCTGCCGATTGCAGTAAGGTTTCCGATATTCTCCATAATATCATTCATAGTATTGTCATCAGTCACAATATGAATTACAAGTTCAATGTCGCAAAGAATTTCATAATACTTAGGGCCTTTTGCAAGGGTTCTGAAATGCGAATACGGAATGGTATGTTTTACTCTTTCGTACTCATCATATACAGCCTTTATATGTTTAATGCGCTTGTCAAAGGCTTTTACTTCATCAACTGAAATGTTTGCATCGGCTTTCATTTCTTTAAGCTGAACTTTCATTTTATTAATGATTTTTTTATGTTTGTCTATTCTGCGCTTGGTGCGCTTTAAAAAGCGGTATTCCTCGAGCAGTTCGGCATTAATCACATTAATTGTAATTCCATTTTCAAAGCTGTTGCCCTGAGTTTTTTGTGCCGTAGCCACCACCTGATATGCACTTGAAAGCATATCAGGATTTTTCATTTTTACAAGGGTATTACGGTCATCGTTAAGACTGTTAAGAAAACAATCGTCCTTATACATTTTAGTTTTTAATGAACCGTACTTTCCCTGTACGCTTACCTGCATAGGGTGATAGGTTGTATAACCGCATGCCTTGTGAATTGCTCCGATAACAGTAGAATATGGCGGCAAAGGATATGTCATACGGCACTGCACCGTTTCTTCTTTTTTATAATTTGCGCTGTTTTGTTTTATATGAAGTCTAATTGCTTTCATATTAATTCCGCCTTACTCTGAAAAATACTCTTTTACCTGACCTCTGAGATTTTCAAAAAATTCAGTTACGCTTGTTGGGTTAAGCTCTCTTACAATTTCATCTTCGTTTGAAAGCTCGCCGTTGCGCATAAGTGCACAGCTGTAACCCTGAGCAAGTTTTTCCTTGACAGGCTCAATAATAAGCTTTTTTCCTGAAATAGAAACCGCATTTTCAAAGATGTGGGTTTTGCGTGGTGAAAGTCCGCCTGCAACAAAGATTGGCTCTGCGTTGTCGAGGTTGCCCTTAACAACAAGCGAAAGATTTTCCACTGCATCAATAAGAGCAATAACTCTCTCGCATTTTTCGTTGTTGTCTGCCTCTGCGCCAAAGTTTTCGTCTTTGCCGATTTTTTCAAGGTCAATGGTAAGGCTGTAAATCTTTGTTGACTTGTCATATTCATACTGATATGGCATAAGTCCGCAATCCTTGGCGTTATTCTGAACATTCAAACCATGTGCCTTTGCATAATTTGTTGCGAGATAAAGATTGTTGTGGAAACGGGCATCATTAATAAAAGGTTCTGTTGCTACCGCATCGGTAAGATAGAAAGAACTGTTGCGAATATATGTAACACCTTTTGTATACATATATCCACCCTCAAGAGCCCTGCAAGTTGCGGCATTTATATCAGCATTAACAAGCTTTTGCATTGCTCCGTCAACAGAGGTTTGTAAATCATCATAAAATCCAGACTGAACGCAGATGGCATTTTTCAGGCTTTCTCTGCTCCTTGTTGCGTATTCTTTGCCGCCTCTGAATACCTTTTGAACACTTGAAATATTGCCAAGGCTTTCGCCATAGTTACTTGTCATATTTGCGATTACTGTAAGAGTTAAAGCTTTGTTTTTCATAATAAAATCTCCTTTATATTAGTCATTATTCTCTGAATTTTTTGAATTGGTTTCAGTTAAAGCGCTTGCAAAAGCAAATGCAATATCTTTGTTTTCCTCTGCATTTTCAAGGAATTTGTAAAAGAATGAAAATTCCATACCTACATATGCCGACAAACTGAGAATTACCTCTTTTGCTCTGTCATAGTCGTGTGCGCAGAGTGCGCTGATGATTTTCTGCTTATAAGAGTTAATCTTATTACTGCTTTTCAATCTTATGAGTTCTTGTGAGGCTTTAAAGCCGCAAATTCTTGCTGAATTAATTTCGTCCATAATTGTATTTCCTTTCCATGATATATTTATGTCTATGAGTAAATCTGTTCTGCTTTTTATGTAGCCTTTGTTGCTGTTATCATCAAAATAAAATTTTAACATTCTGAGAATAACATCATCAAGCAACACATTATTAAGGCAACGCATATACACTTCTTTTTCGAGATTAAACCAATAATCGTCATTAATTTTTTTCACAAGATATAATGATTTACCCGATAACTCTCTCAATTTTTTCAATCGTTCAAGTCTTACAAAAAGTGTAGAATAAAAAGCGTCATCTTGAGATTTAGAGATTATCTCAACATCATAGCTGATATAATCTTTTGAATTTTGCAAGACAAGCAAAAGTTTATTTTTGTCACCTTTGCCCTCTGTATTGCTGAGCTGCTCTGAAAAAGCACGATTGGTATTTACTAAAGTTTCAACCGAAAAATTATTATTTACAAAATATGTTTCTCGCATATCGGGATTTGAAAAAGCAAACGGAATAAAGTCAAATTCCAAAATATCGTTAGCGTCAAAACTTTCTTTTGAAAAGCAAAAGCCGAGAATACTTGTTTTTCGATCCTTGTCAACATTGTAGCCTCTTAACCTGCAAGTGCTGTTATCATCAGTAAAAATAAGGCGTTCATTACAGTAATTTTTATAAAGATTATTGCCGTTCTTAAAAATAGTCTTTATAATTTCTTCCCTGTTTTCCTCAATAGTTGAGATAAAAACAGCCTTGTTAGTTCCGTCAAATTTTGTCTTGCCCAGCAAACCTTTAAGAACAGTTTTGCTTTTTACAAGGTCATTAACCATTTTAATCTGCTCATCGCTAAACTCATCATTGCCAAGAATACTCAATATAGTTGAGTGCGTCATATATTTTTCAAAATAACTCTCAACAAAATCGAGATACTTTTCTTTGGTAATACTATCGCTTTTATAAATAATTCCGTCAAAACCATGAATATAATTTTCAGGCTTTTCGTCAACATTATAAAGAATTTTATAGTCGATTCTAAAATGGTCAAAATACTTACACAAGCCTACAACTGCCGCCGCAGCCCTCCAATCGGTAGGTTGCAGCAATGTATCATAACCATAGTAGTTAATAGTTGTTTTCATCAGTTCGTTTCATCTCCTTCGGCTATAAGTTGGGCAAAACCAAATCCTGCGGATTTTCTAGAGCCGATACCGCTTTTGAGCAAGTAATTTATTACCGCCCTGTCACCGCTGATAATAAAAGTGCCCAAACTGCACTCTATATAATTTTTGTAGTGGTACACAACAGTCTTTTTGGCATCTAACGGTTTTATGCCGAATTTTGAAAGTATCTTTTCATTAAAACCGTTTTCGTTAAGCTGTCTTTTTATTATCTGCTCGGCAAGCTCGTTGAAATTTTCATCTGCAACAGAAACATACTTGTCCGAATTACTCTCTGCGTTATGTATTCTCAAGCAAAGCGGACTGAGCATTTTTACAAGTGCGGAATTTGAACTAACCGTCTTTTCCTGCACCTGACTAACGCTTGTAAGAATCATTTCGTTGCCAAGCGGTGCAGGAATATGCTTGCCCTTTTGCTTTATAAAAGCAGATGCAAAAATATATCCCGTTGTGCTGTCGGCAGTAGAAAAAGTGATACTGATTTCATTCTTGCCAAGCTCTATTTCCGTTTTTGAAAATTTAGGCATCGGCAAATTTACCGCAAAGGTAAAATTTCTGCGTTCGGGTGTAAAATAATACTTTTCAAAATACTTTCCCTCGGCAATCTCTGACAGTGACCGCTTAAAATAAGAAAGACATACTCGCCGATAGTCAAGCGGAAACTTGTTATGCTTTGTAATAAATCGCAATAAGATTTTCATATTTAACCTCCGTTTTTTATCTTTTATAAAAAGTTACTTTGTTTCACAACTTTAATTACAGTATACACTTCACAATTTTGTTTGTCAACCCCTAATATATGTTTATTTAAAAATTTTTATTAAAATTTATTTTCTCTTTAATTCCTTTTTGTTTCACTTTGCTTATTTGATATATTTATAAAGTTATGATATAATTATATAGATATTTAATCTTTCCAAAATGGATTTTAAACAATATTTGTTTTAACCCATTTTTAATCTATCCAAAGTGGATCTCATTTTCAATTATCATAGCATATTACCTGTCCAATAATCAGGACTTTGCTCATAAGTTTGAAAAAATTTTCAAATTATTTCACGCAAAAGAAAACACCCCTAAACAAGAGGTGTTTTGCGGGTATTCGGATAATTGATTACAATTTTACATATGCAACACCGCAGGCATTTGAGCCGATATGACTGCCAATGACTGCGCCTATTTGCATTATCTTAACACTTGCCGCCGTTGGCAGGTGTTTTTTTATGTCTGCCGCAAGCTCTTTTGCAAGGCTTTTGTTGTCAGAATACATTACATACAATGGAAAATGCGGATTGAGTTCTTCCCTTTCGAGCCTTTGAGCAAGACTCTTTAGTCCTCTTTTAATGCTAAAACTCTTGGCAAGCAATTCCACCTCGCCGCCACTGAGCCTTATTACAGGTTTTATATGAGCGACCGCCGAAAGCATTGCCTTGGTATAATTCACCCTGCCGCCACGATGCAGATACTCAAGTGTGTCAAGGCAGGCAAGCAATGATATTTTCGACTTTACGCTCTCAAGTCCGTCAAAAATTTCTTTTGCGGTTTTGCCCTGTCCGCGCAGTTTGACAGCATATTCCACAAGCAGTTTTTGTCCTGCTGAGGCGGTTAAAGAATCTACTATATACACATTTTTACAGCCTGTCATATCACAGGCAATCCTTGCCGTATTTGCCGTTCCGCTGATTTTTGATGACATAAAAATTGCAACACCGCCGTCTTTGCCGCTGTTGGCAATCTCAAGCTCCTGCACTATATCGTGAAGTGACGGCTGAGAGGTTTTTACGGGCTCTGTTGTATTTTTCAGCTTTTCAAAAAAGTCATTTTTCGAGAGTTCTCCGTTATCCTTATGCTCATCATCACCAAAATTTACTGAAAGCGGCACGCAGTCAACCATTAATTCTTTCAGCTCCGAAGCCTCAAAATCCGATGCGGAATCTGTTATTATTCTTACCATTAAAGCACCTCTAAAAAGATTTACATTAATAGTATAGCCAAATTTTTATAAATTCTGCATACAAAAAATCGGCACGAAAACGCACCGATTTAAAATTAATGTGTATTTAAGTATTCAAGAAATTCCGCCGTTTTTGACCAATATTTTATGCCCCAATTTTCAAAATTCCACTCCTCCATATAGTCGTTACACTCGTAATCAATGTAAAAAAGTTTTTCATTTCTAACTACGAAATTGGTCGGAAAATAATCTATATTTGTATTGTTTGCGTACAACAGTGTGCACATATTCTTTACCTGCTCTATATATTCGGGTTTCACGCTGTCCGTTTTCACCATTTCAAAAACAGTGTCGCCCTCAATATATTCCTTTAAAATACGCTCGTTTTCTATATCTATGTCGAGCATTTCAGGCATTGTAATACCGATTTTCAAAAGACGGTTATAATCGTTTAGCTCGGACTGAATTTTGTTGCCAAACTTATAATAACTGCATGGCTCGTGGTGGATCTGCTTTAGCACATAATTGCTTATGCCGTCTGTTGCAAGGTAGGAATATCCACCCTTTCCCCTGCCGAGCAGTTTTATTATATTAAAATTCCTGCCGTTTACAGAAAGTTCGGTTGGCATTGAGTTTTGCATACAATCACTTCTTTTTATATTATTCGGTATATTTACAGCACAATTATATCACATAAAATTGGTTAAGCAAGTATTTTTTCAAAATACTCAACTATTTGCATAGAATCCGGAGTATCAAGATACACAAACCTAAAATTGCGTACGGTCTTGTAACCGTCAATATAAAAAGGAGCGAGTGCGTCACTGCTTTTCAAAAATGCTTTATACGCAAAGGTTATTCCGATATTTTTTGCAATTAATTTTGACATCAATCCAAAATTGCTTACGCACACATTTCGCCTAAAATTCTCAACGGTGTAATTATGTTCAGACAAAAGCTGTTCGAGGATTGTCCTTGTTCCCGAACCCTTTTCACGAATAAACAATGTTTGAGAGAAAGCTTTTTCAAGAGAAATTGCTTGGTTTGCAAACGGATGATTTTTACTGCACACACCGATAAAATCTTCCTCCTTATAAATTTTGCTTGCAAATTCCTTGCTGTCGAAAAAGCCTTCAATCAGCGCCAAATCAAGCTCGCCTTTCTTGAGTCTTTGCAAAAGCCTTACGGTGTTGTCTATATCAATCAGCAGGTTGTTGTTTGGATTTTTTAAATAATCTGCAAGTTTTTCATCAATCACAAATTCACCAATTGTTTTTGTTGCGCCTATTCTTAGCACAGGCTTTCGCTCTGTCTGCATTTTTTCAAGCAGCTTTTGCTCCTGAAAAATCACATTTTCAGCATAATTTTTAAGCAGCTCTCCGTCACCGGTAACTTTTAGCGTATGTCTGTCATATATAAAAAGTTTACACCTATATTCGTTCTCCAAAAAATGAATATGCTGAGTAACGGCAGGCTGTGTCATATTCAAAAGCTCTGCTGTTTTTCGATAATTCATCGTATCGCAAAGCACAAGAAACGTTTTTATTCTGTAATCTATCATAATAGCCTCATAAATTTTACTTATTATTTCATATTAAATCATAATTATATTTTATTACTAACTTGTGTTACAATCAATAGGTAATATAAATTTGGAGGGAAATTTATGACATTTATTAAGAAAAATTGCGGCGGAATATTGCTTTGCACTATAATTGCGGCTTTTGCCGAAATTATGTGTATGTTCGGCATTGGCGGATTTTCATTTGAACTTATAGGTGTGCCGGTATTTGCTATTATAACAGGTATGATTATTTCACTAATCTCGCCTACTCTTGCAAAAAAATCCACATTTGCCGGCGGAATTAAATTTACATCTAAAAAGATATTGCAATGGGCAGTTATAATTCTCGGTTTTTCGCTTGACCTCAATACCATTGCTGTTGTAGGTGCAAAAAGTTTGCCTGTAATTATCTGCACTGTTTCAACATCGCTGATCGTTGCTTTTTTAATGATGAAAATTCTTAAAATCAACTCAAAAACCGCCTGTCTTATCGGTGTTGGCTCATCAATTTGCGGTGGCTCTGCCATTGCCGCAACCGCACCCGTTATTGATGCAGACGATTCAGATGTGGCAAGGTCAATTTCTGTAATCTTCTTTTTCAATATTCTTGCCGCACTTATATTTCCTGTTTTCGGATATTCAATAGGGCTTGGCACAGAGGGTTTTGCTGTATTTGCAGGCACTGCCGTTAATGATACCTCATCTGTAACAGCCGCTGCGTCTACCGCCGAAAGCATTTACAATACAACAGGTATTCTTTCTGCTGCTGTAACCGTAAAATTGACACGCACACTTGCAATTATTCCGATTACTCTTTGTCTTGCCATTTACAGAGCAAGAAAAGCAAAACAGTCAGACAAAGGCGAAGGCTCGTTTTCGTTTAAAAGAATTTTCCCTTGGTTTATCCTATTCTTTATCGGTGCGTCAGTAATAACAACAGTTGTGGGAATTATTCCGGAATGTAGTTTTACGCTTTTTTACAGCCATTTTATTACATTTACAAAATGGCTTGCAAAATTTTTCATAGCTATGGCAATGGCAGGCATCGGGCTTAACACTAATATTGTTGACCTGATAAAAAACGGCGGAAAGCCTATTTTACTCGGCCTATGCTGCTGGATTTCTATTACTGCCGTATCTCTCTTGGTACAAAGCCTTACAGGTATTTACTCATCAAACATTTAATTCATACAAAAATCACCGCCAAGTATAACCTGACGGTGATTTTTTGTTTTGCACAAAAGTGTATATATTAAAATTAATTTCAAAACTATTACGCATTTGCTTTGAGCGCAACTCTTTTTATTTTACCGCTTATTGTCTTTGGCATTTCATCGGTAAATTCAATGTACTGTATCCATTTGTATGATGCAAGGCGCTTGTTTGAAAAAGCTTTAATGTCATTTACAAGATTTTTGTCGGCATCGCATCCGTCAACGGTTTTTATAATTGCCTTGATTGCCTGTCCACGACTTTCGTCTGGCACACCGATTACGGCGCACTCAAGTACGGCAGGGTGTTTCATAAGCACATTTTCAATTTCAAAAGGGCCAACTCTGTATCCCCTTGTTTTTATAAGGTCATCAGCTCTGCCTACATACCAATAATATCCGTCCTCGTCCATATATGCAGTATCGTTTGTGTGGTACATTCCCTTTCTCCACGCATATTGATACATTTGCTCGTCACCAATGTAATTTGTAAATATTCCGTACTGCTTTCTGTTCTTTGGAGGTATAACTACAATCTCGCCTGTTTCGCCCTGCTTTACCTCGTTGCCGTCTGAGTCAACAAGTCTTATGTCATACATTGGGCTTGGCTTTCCGATTGAACCCGTTTTGCCATGAGTGCCGTTAAGATTTGCAATGAGCAATGTAGTTTCGCTCTGACCGTAACCTTCCATTGGGTGAAGTCCTGTCTGCTGATACACTGCCTCTGCCACAATCGGGTTGAGTGCCTCGCCTGCTGTTGTGAGATATTCAAGCGAGCTTAAATCGTACATTTGCATACCTTTTTTGACAAAATATCTGTATGCGGTAGGCGGTGCGCAGAATGAAGTAACCTTGAATTTTTCAATAACCTTGAGGATTTTTGACGGTGAGAACTTTTCAAAATCAAAAGCCATAACCGCACAACCGCAAAGCCACTGACCGTAAATTTTACCGTATGAAGCCTTTGCCCAGCCTGTTTCGGCGATTGAAAAATGAAGTCCGCCCTCTTTAACATTTTGCCAATACTTTGCTGAAATTATATGGCACAAGGAATAAATGTGGTTATGCACCACTGCCTTTGGATAGCCTGTTGTGCCTGAAGTAAAGTAAATGAGCATAGGCTCGGTTGCCTTGGTTTCTACTCGTTCAAGCTCGGCGCCTGCGCTTTCGATTTCTTTTGTAATATTTACAGTGCCGTCAAAATCTTTTCTTGCCACAAACACTGTTTTTAATGAATTTCCCTTATTCTTTGCCTGCAAAATATTCTCTACGGTGTCGCTGTCGGGTGTGCATACCGCCATTTTAATATTTGCAACATTTACTCTGTAACTTATGTCCTCGGCGGTAAGCATATTTGTGGCAGGAATCGCAACCACGCCCAGCTTATGGAGCGCTGTAACTATGTACCAATACTCATAGTTGCGCTTGAGCATAAGCAATACTCTGTCACCTTTTTTTATGCCGTATTTCAAGAAAACATTTGCCGCCTTGTTGCTTAGTCTGCTTAAATCCGCAAATGTAAAAATTCTTTCCTCACCCTCGGGATTTGTCCACACAAGAGCAATATCGTTTGGTGCTTTTTCTGCCATTTGGTCGAGCACATCGTATCCGAAATTATAGTTATCTTCAAATTTTAACTTAAAGCTCTTTAATGTATTATCGTTGTCAAATTCTTCGGTGCAAAATTGCTTATACAACTGCATATTATCTCGCCTTTCAGAATAAACCTAAAATTATTACAGATAAAATAATATCAAAAATAGACTGATTAGTCAATAAATAGCATTATTCTTATTTTATTAATAAATCAAACAGTTATGCAAAAGCTGCATAACAATGTAAAATAATCAGCACTTCGTAAATATTACCGCTATTGCAAAAATACAGTATTTTTGGTATATTTAGAGTATATAAAAGTATAAATAAAAATTTAACAGGGCGTGATAATATGAAAAAATTTACTCTTGCGGAAATAGCTGCTGCCTGCGGCGGTAAATATGTGGGTGACGAAAATTTAAAGCAAACCGCAATTTCATCAGTTGAGCGTGACAGCAGATGCATTAAAGAAAATTCACTTTTCCTTGCCATTAAAGGCGAGCGAGCAGACGGACACGATTTTATTGAAAAATGCTATGCTGACGGCGCTGTATGTGCTATCTGCGAAAACGCACCGAAAAATCCTACAAAGCCGTACATACTCGTTGACTCTACCCTTGAGGCGGTTAAAAAAATAGGTATGGCATACCGCAAAAAGTTTGACATTCCGATAGTCGGCGTGTCGGGCAGCGTGGGCAAAACCTCTACAAAGGAAATGCTTTATGCTGTGCTTTCTCAGAAATTTAAAACCCACAAAACGCAGGGCAACCTAAACAATGAGCTTGGTGTGCCTCTTACACTTCTTGCAATGCCGGAAGATACCGAGGCGGCTGTAATTGAAATGGGAATTTCAGATTTTGGCGAAATGAGCCGACTTGCGCAAATGGTTCAGCCAACCATCTGCGTGATTACAATAATCGGCTGTTGCCATCTTGAAAATCTTGGCGACCGCAACGGTGTATTAAAAGCAAAAACAGAAATGTTTAAATTTGCAAGCGAGGGTGCGGAGTTTGTGCTCAACGGTGACGATGACAAGCTCTCAACCGTAACAGAAGTAAACGGCAAAAAGCCGATTTTCTTTGGACTTGACAGCAAAAACGAATACTATGCCGAGAATATTCAAAACAATGCAGACGGCGGTGTGCTTGCCGACCTTTGCTTTGGCAACACAAAGCTTTCTGTAAAAATTCCTGCTATCGGCAGTTATATGGTATCAAATGCGCTTGCCGCCGTTGCAGTAGGCAAACTTTGCGGACTTAGCAATGACGAGCTGATAAAGGGTGTGGAATCCTACAAAACAGTAGGCAGCAGAGCAAATGTTATTAATACTAAAGATTACAAAATCATAGATGACTGCTACAACGCAAACCCGACCTCGGTTATGGCAAGCATAGATACACTTGTGAACTTTAAGGGCAGAACGGTTGCGATTCTCGGCGATATGAAAGAACTCGGCACAAACGAGCTTGAAATGCACCGCACAACAGGAGAGTACGCAAAGGAAAAAGGCGTTGACCTTGTAATTGCAGTAGGGCCGCTCGCAAAATCACTTGCCGAGGGCAGTGGCGGAAAATGGTATGCAGATATTGACTCTCTCTTCCCCGAAATTAAAGATCTGCTTAAAAAGGGCGATACAATTTTAGTAAAAGCCTCACATTCAATGCAGTTTGAAAGAATAGTTGCGTTTTTGAGAGGAGAATGAGCTGCTCTGTTTCACTTATTGTGGTTATCTTTTCAGGTTCTGTTTTAAATGTTGGGGTAACATTGTAAATAATGATTTAGCCGATTTTTGATCGGGCAACAAAGTAATGCAAAAATAAAGCTCTCCGTCCCAAAGTTAAAAGTTTGGTCAACCTTTTCAAAGGTTGTGGGTGTGGGCAACGCCCACATATGCTTTATGCTATCGCAAATTTTAATAGCCAAACGGCTTACCGTTTGGCGGTTTGAAATAACGGCGAATGCCATTAAATTGCGATAGCAAAAAAGAAAGATATTCTTAAAATTAAAGCCGTCAACGCATAGCGATGACGGCTTATCTGCTGATTATTTCTTTTTGGTTCTACGATAAATGTTTGGGCAATGATGTTATCCTAAAAATTTCAACAAGCTAAAAAGCCTTCTACTTTGAGGGGAAGTTGGCATTTTCTATGGAAAATGACGGATGAGGTGTCGCCGTTTACGGCGTTTTTCTTAATCTAATCTTTTATATAAGAGAACTCTTAACGAGTTCTACACCTCATCAGTCACTTGCGTGACAGCTTTTTTCTGCGAAAACGGCTAACCCTTTGTCGCTATGCGACATTTCCCTTTACAAGGGAATACCTCAAGGTGAAGCCTTGATAACTCTGTTCTTAGCCCCAACTATTGACAAAGAATCCAGAAACTTTAAGCGTTTCCGCAATCGTATTTTGCATATATTTGCCTATCAATCGCAAAAACAAGCGACAGTTTAATTTTCTGCCACTTGTTAAATATCTCTATTTCATTTTTCGGATTACCCCAACTATCGACAAAGAACCGAAAAAAAATAACACACCCTGTAAATCAAGGTGTGTTATTGGCGCGCTGGAAGAGACTCGAACTCCCGACCTTCTGATTCGTAGTCAGACACTCTATCCAGCTGAGCTACCAGCGCATATGCGGTTAATTATTAACCGCAAGTAGTATATTACCACATTCTTTTAAAAAAAGCAAGTGTTTTTTGAATTTTTATTTATTTATTTTTTTAATTTTTATCGTCAAAGAAAGCAAAGAATGCTCTGTAAGCCATATAAACATCAACCTTTGATACGATTTCAAAAGGTGCGTGCATACAAAGTACAGGCACACCGAGGTCTACTACATCAACATTCATATTGGCAACATACTTGGCGATTGTTCCGCCGCCGCCCATATCAACCTTGCCGAGCTCGCCTACCTGCCACATTACATTGTTTTTCTCAAGCAAAGCTCTTACCTTGCCCATATACTCGGCAGATGCGTCCGAAGTATCGTACTTTCCGCCATGACCTGTATATTTTGAAATAACAACACCCTCGTTAATATAGCAAGAATTCTTTGCCTCGTAAGCCGCTGCATAGGTTGGGTCATATGCTGCGCTTACATCTGCTGAAAGACAAGTGCTCTTTGAAAGTGCCTTGTATCCGTCAATGCCATCCTGCTTTGCAAGGTCATACACAAAGTAACGCAAAAAGTCGCTCTGCATACCTGTATTGCCGTCACTGCCTGTTTCTTCCTTATCGGTAAGGTAAGTAATACAGGTCTGCTCAGGAGTGTTTACATCAAGAGCCGCCATAACCGCAGGATAAGCACAAACCTTATCATCGTGACCGTAGCCGCCGATCATACTTGCGTCAAAGCCGATATCTCTTGTCTTAAATGAAGGAATAAGACAAAGCTCAGCAGAAAGAAAATCGCCCTCTACAATACCGTATTTCTTATTAAGAATTGCCATTACATTGAGCTTTACAAGGTCTTTTTCGTCTTCGCCGTCAGCATATGGACGAGAGCCGACAAGAACATTGAGGTCTTCACCTGTAAACACCTTTGCAAGCGGCTTTGAAACCTGATCCTTTGCAAGGTGTGGGAGCAAGTCGGTAACGCAGAAACATGATTCGCCCTCGTCATCGCCCCAAGTGATGTTTACCTTTGTGCCGTCAAGCTTTACGACTGTGCCATGGAGAGAAAGCGGAAGCGCTGTCCACTGGTACTTTTTAAGACCGCCGTAGTAGTGAGTTTTGAAAAGTGCAAGGTTTGTGTCCTCGTAAAGTGGGTTTGGCTTTAAATCAATTCTCGGTGAATCAATGTGAGCAATCGCAAGTCTTGCGCCTTTCTTTACGCCGTTTTTACCGATAACTGCAAGAGCAATCGCCTTGTCACGATTTACATAATAAACCTTGTCACCTGCATTATATGACGCATTTTCGTTATACTCTGTAAAGCCTGCTTTCTTTGCAAGCTCAAGAGTGTAGCTTACAGCCTCACGCTCAACAGGAGAATGGTCTAAAAATTCTTTATAACCTACGCAGAAATCGTCTGCCTTTTCAACTTCTTCGGTACTGAGGGTAGCCACGCCCTTTTTGCCTTTCATAAAAATTTCTTCTTTAAGAAGAGTTGCCTTACTTTTTTCGTCTGCCATAATTATCTTCCTTTCATTTAGATGTACCATATTATTTTATGAATAATATAACTCAATATACTTTGCTTTTGCGTCCGTTACCCTTTCCACATATTCCTTTGTTTCGGGATACGGTATATCTGTAAGCGTTACGCCGTCTGTGCTGTAATCGGAATTATCAAGCCAGTCAGACACCACAAAACCTGCGTTGTACGCTGCAATAGCCGATGTTTCTGTTCCGTAAAAATCAAGAAAATATTTTAAAAGATACGAGCCGTAGTCTATACAGATTTCGGGATTAAACAAGTCGTCTTCTGTGTATTTTCCCTCGCAGTCTCTCACCTGCTGCAGCCATTCAAACGAACTCGGCATAACCTGCATTATTCCGCAAGCGCCTGCGTCCGACTGAGCGTCTGCATTAAATCCGCTTTCCGTTCGGATAACGGCATAAATAAGCGACTCATCAAGCTCATAATCCTTTGCGGCTTTTTGCACATATTTACTGTAATCTCTCGGATAGCTAAGCTCAAGCAGCTGTTCCCTTGCGCTGTCATAACAATTAAACACAAACAGTGCAAGCAAAATTGCCGCAAGCACAATACAGCCGCCGACTATAAAGCCTTTTTTCTTCTTTTGTGGTTTCTTCCTGTATCGTGGATTTGCCGCCATTAAATCACCTGCCGTAAGTATCCGAGCAGTCCCTCGGCTTTGCTGATAAGTTCTTGCCGAGAGCCGTTATTTTCAAGAATAAAATCCGAATTTTCTTTGAAATAGCTTTCGGTAAGCTGAGCGTTTATACGGCTGTCCGCCATTTCTTCTGAAATATTATCCCTCTGCATTATGCGCTGTTTTCTTATATTTTCATCTGCGGTAATGCTGATTATGAAATCGCAAATCACATTTGCCCTGCTCTCAAAAAGCTGAGGCGCATCAAACACAATCAGCTTTTTGTCGGCACTTATACACTCCTCGGCTTTTTTCAGAAAAAGCGAAAGCACAAACGGGTGGATAAGCTCGCCTAAAATTTCTGTTTTTTCCCTTGTTGCAAATGCCCTTTGCGCAAGTTTTTTGCGGTCAAGAGTTTTGTTTGGCAATATTATGTCACTGCCAAACTCCGCCGAAAGAATTTTAAGACACACCGAGTTTGGTTCATAAAGCTCTGCCACAAGACGGTCTGCATTGATTACCGCCGCACCGCTTTTGGCAAAAACCTCTGATACAGTGCTTTTGCCTGCGCCCGTCTGCCCTGTAAGTCCTAATATTTTATATTTTTTCAAGGTCAATCACCTCATAGCCGGCGGCTCTGATAAGCCTGTTATACAGTGCCATTCCAACGCCCTCACATGACGGCAGTCGGGAATACGCCGTATCTATTCCGCCAACCTCGTCAACCTCTCGGAGCATATCAAAAAGTCTGTGCGCCTGCTGTGCATAGTCTTTTCTTTTGCCAAGCGAAAATGTTTTTACTTTCAGCTGTGAAATATCCTCGTCACAACACAAGGCGGCTGTTTTGCCGTCAGCCTTGCTGTTTACATAATTAATATATTCTTCATCTGTGCCTTTAAGAAGTATAACCCTCGCTTTTGGCGAATAATGCTTGTACTTCATACCCGGACTTGCCGCCTTTTGGTTAGGGTCGAGCTTGTCGAGCACCGCCTTGTTAAGCTCAACCTCGCCAATGGTTTCTCTGAGCTGTTCAAGAGTAATTCCGCCCGGTCTTAAAAGGCAAGGAACTTCGCCCGCAAGAGTGATAACCGTACTCTCCACACCAACTTCGCTTGCGCCGCCGTCAATAACAGCCTCTATTTTGCCGTTCATATCATTCATTACATGAGTTGCGGTAGTAGGGCTTGGCGAACCTGACAAATTTGCCGATGGTGCGGCAAGCGGAGTTTTAGCCGCTCTTATGAGCGCCCTTGCAACAGGGTGTGACGGACATCGGATTGCAACGGTTTCAAGTCCTGCCGACACTTCATCAGGAATAATATCCGATTTTTTCATTATAATTGTAAGAGGACCCGGCATAAATTTTTTGGCAAGAATTTTTGCCTTTTCGGGAATTTCTGCGGTTAAGCCGAATTTTTCTATATCCTCAAACTCTGCCACATGAACAATAAGCGGATTATCCATCGGTCTGCCCTTTGCCTTGAAAATTTTTGCGACTGCCTTGCCGTTGAGAGCGTCTGCCGCAAGTCCGTAAACGGTTTCGGTCGGCATACCTACAAGTCCGCCGTTTCTCAGGATTTCTCCTGCTTTGTTTATGTTTTCCTGTGTACTTTCGAGCAATAATGTTTGCATATTGTCACCTTGATTATGAATTTTCCATACTTTTCTTGAGCTTTTCGGCTCTGTCTGCTGTAACAAGCGCATCTATAACCTCGTCAAGATTGCCATTCAATATATCTTCAAGCTTGTATAGCGTAAGTCCGATTCTGTGGTCGGTAAGTCTGCCCTGCGGATAATTGTAGGTTCTTATTCTTTCACTTCTGTCGCCTGTGCCTACCTGTGACTTACGGTTAGCGGCAATTTCACTCGCCTGCTTGTCCTGCTTTTCCTTTAAAAGTCGGCTTTTAAGCACCTTGAGCGCCTTATCCTTGTTTTTGTACTGACTTCTTTCGTCCTGACACTCAACAACAGTGCCTGTGGGCAAGTGGGTAATTCTGATTGCGGAGCTGGTTTTGTTGATATGCTGACCGCCTGCACCGCTTGAGCGGAATGTGTCTATTTTCAAATCGTTAGGGTCAATTTCAAGCTCGACATCTTCTGCCTCCGGCAAAACGGCAACCGTTGTGGTTGAAGTATGCACTCTGCCCTGACTTTCGGTTTCGGGCACTCGCTGAACACGATGCACGCCGCTTTCATATTTAAAACGAGAGTATGCGCCCTCGCCCTCAATCATAAAAGAAATTTCCTTGTAGCCGCCAAGCTCGGTTTCGTTTGCGTTTACTATTTCGATTTTGTATCCCTTTTTCTCGGCATACATACTATACATTCTGAAAAGCACCGCACTGAAAAGCGCCGACTCCTCGCCGCCTGCGCCGCCACGAATTTCCACGATAACATTTCGCTCATCATTCGGGTCTTTTGGCAAAAGTAAGATTTTCAGATTTTCCGAAAGCTCCTCAATATTTTGCTTAGCCTCGTCAAGTTCGAGCTGAGCAAGCTCCTTTAAGTCGTTGTCACTGCTTTCGTCAAGAATTTCAAGACTTTCTTCCTGCGCCTTTACCGCCTTTTTGTAATCACGATATGTAAGCACAATTTCTTCAATCGACTTAAGCTCTTTCATTATTTTTTGATACTGCTCGGGATCTGCCGCAACCGACGGCTCATAAAGCCTTTGCGAAAGCTCGGAGTACCTTTTGTCAAAAATTTCTATTCTTTCAAACATATTATTTTTCCTTATCGGTTAAAATTCTTTTAATATTTTTTTCAATCTTATTGCGTGGCACCATAACCTCTCTGCCACAACCGAGGCAACGGATTTTAAAATCCATTCCAATCCTTAATATTTCAAATTCTTTACAACCGCAAGGGTGCGGTTTTTTCATTTCTACGCTGTCACCGACATTAACATTCATACTAACACTTCCGATTATATAAAAGCTAAAAACTCAAGTAAAACAGACGCTTTTCGGCATTTTTAAACAATATTTTGCAAAAAGCGCTTGTCAGCATTTTGTTTTATGCTATTATTGATTTTTATTATATATCAATACTGCCAAAATATCAAGAGTTTGCTTTAACTGCTTTTACAAAGATTACAAATAATTACAATAATATTAAAAATTTATTGCCTTTTTATCATAGATGTGGTAAAATAGGCTTTGATAAACAGAAATGTAAACATATTTGACAGAAAGGAAGATTTAAAATGTTTTATAAAAAACTCAAAAGAATTCCGGCAATGTTCTTAGTTTGTGCATTACTTTTTACCACAGTATTTTCGTATTCAATGATTGCTAATGCGTCATCGTCTTTCACCTCAAGACTTGATGCACCGTCATACAGCAATGATTATTATTACAGCAATAAAAATATCTATTACCAATACGGCTATGGTATGCCAAACTGCACAGCTTACGCTTACGGCAGAGCATACGAAATTCTTGGCAGAGATCCGGGACTTTGCCACTATGACGCTTACGAGTGGTATGACTACAACGATGGTTACAGCAGAGGTCAGACTCCAAAGGTTGGCGCTATTGCTTGTTGGGAATATTACAGAAACGGCGAAACAGGCGGTCATGTTGCCGTTGTAGAAAAGGTAGAGAACGGTACAGTTACACTTTCAAACTCAGCTTGGGGTTGGAAAAACTTCTACCTTACATATGCCGATGTTAATGACCCGACAATGGGTGAGTCAGACTGGACATTCCAGGGATTTATTTACCTTGGCGACTTTAACAAGGGCAGTGACAGCGATAATGTTGTTACAGACTACAAAAACGGTGTTTATGAGGTTGAAGTAAGCGACTATCTCAATATGAGAGAAACCGCAACAACTTCTTCAAAAACAGTTTCTCAGCTCTATAACAACGATCAGGTTTATGTTACCGATATTAAAGCAAACGGCGGCTACACATGGGGTTATTCAGAAATAATCAAGGGTACCAACAAAGGCAAAAAAGGTTGGGTGGCTCTTGACTTCTGTAAGTTTATTCAGGACAAGCCTACAAGTGATGACATAGTATACGAGATTGGCGATATCGACTTAAGCGGTGAAATCAATGTTCTCGACACCACCGCTCTCCAGTTGTATGTATCTAAAAACGGCGACCTTACAGACGCACAGCTAAAGCTTGCCGATCTTGACGGCGACGGTAAAATTGATGTAGGCGATGTAACAGCTTTACAGCGCATTATTTCAAAACGAAAAGCACTCTAAAACTACATAATAAAATTACGGTCATTCGCAAAATGTGCGAATGACCGTTTTTTGGGTTTAAAATTCAATTGTACATGTATCCTCATACAAAGCTCTATCTCCCGAAACTCCGCTTGCCCATGCGTGGGTTTCAGAATCTTCTTCTATCATTCTGAATTCTAAAATATTTTTTCCCGATGCATTTTTGTACTTTTCAATATCCTCTTTATCTACTAAAATATAATAATAGCAATTCATATCAGCGGCACAATACTGTATTGTATATGCTGTAGTATCGTTTCCGTTAATCTTTGCACTGAGCATCTCAAACTTTACAGTTTTATCTGTTTTATTATGTGAATATAATCTTAATCTATCATATTTTTCTGATGAGGTGTGGTCTGTATCTAAATACAATAAAGTACCGTATTCATTGTCAAAAACAACCTGTTCGGTATTTGTATTTTCTCTTGCCGGCGGAGTGATTTCGTCAGCTGTTTTGCCTGTTGGATACAAATAAAATATTTGATTACAATAAAATGTTTCTTCGTCAGAATGATTTTCAGTATTATATACCTGTAAATTAAATGCCACTTCATCAATAGAATTTATACCGCATTTTTTAATTTGTTCAAGATCAAATTTTATGCTGAATGAATCTGTTTCGCCCGGATCTGTGCAACCATAGCCAACCCTACCAATATCATGGCAATAATACCTGTTTACATAAAAGTAATCGCCAAAATCTGTATCAACTTTTATTTCTTCATCTGTTGTTTTATTTTTGAGTTCCGCTTTTACCTCAAATCTGTTACTATACATCTCACAACCCGTGACAGTGACAGTACACTTGTCGTTATCAAAAAGCACCTGTTCATCAAGACTGTAATCAATTTGAGTTAATCCGTCTTCTCCGTTGTCAGCTCCGCTGTTCTCATCGGAAATATTGCTGTTTATTTGAGAAACAACATCATCGATGTTTTTATCCTTATTTTTGTTATTCACTACCACCGCAGCCGTAATTCCGCCAATAACAACAGCAAAAGCTGCAACTATTGCAAAAAGTTTTAAAAGAATTGATTTTGACATTAATTTTCCTCCAAATGCGCCTATATTTTTTTCTGCTTTTAATGTACTGCTTTTCGGTTCTAAATTTTGAGATGCTATACTTATCTTCGGAACAACTGAGTTTTTTGCCTCTGTAATGAAAAGAGAAGTAAAAAACGGAACGGGTACAATAATGTGCAATTTATCGTTGTTTTCCTCTTCATACTTTAAAATCGCCTTTTTCATTTTTCCTCTGGCAAGATTAAGGCGTGACATTACAGTACCCTCGGGGCAATCTTCAACCTCTGCAATTTCTGTTATTGACATTTCATCAAAATAATACATAAAAACGGCTCTGTATTGTACTTGCGACAAAGTATTCTGCATAATTTCTAAAATTATTCTGCGATTTTCATTATCGGTTATATATTCCTCGGGAATTGTTATTTCCGAAGTTTCAGAATAATTCTCAAGAATTTCATCATCAAGCTGCAGTTCCTGTTTGGCTTTAAAAAAGTCCTTACATTTATTTACCGCAATTTTCTTAACCCATACAGGGAATTTGGCGTTTTCTTCAAGAGTATTCAGCTTTAAAAATGCGGTAACATATGTATTTTGCATAATTTCCTCTGCGTGAGTTTCGTTTTTCAACAAACTTATGCAGGTAAACCACACCTCTTGCTGTGTAAGATAATACAACCTGTCAAATGCCGTATTATCACCGTTTTTGGCTTTAATTACTAAACTACTTATTTCTTCCATAAATATCTCCTTTAAATCAGTATAAAAAGCAGTACATAATATAGACGATTGAAAATCAACTTCCATTTAATTTTTTAAAATCTTTAATATTTTTTTAAATTTTTTGATTTGTGAGTCTTATTATTTTTGTGTTAAATTTTATTATATCATAAAAACGCTGTTTATGGGTATTTATTTTTTCAAACTTTTAATACGAATAATTACAAATGACTTTTTAAAAATTTTTTGTAACTTTTACATAAATTTTACTTGAAATATTTAAGATTTAACAATATAATAAGAATAATAAGGAGTGATATAATGACTTCAACAATTGATGTAAAAAAGAAACAAGATTTAAAAAAATGGCTTGAAATGCCTTACAATAACAGAGAGCTAAGCTGGCTCGATTTTAACGCCCGTGTACTTGAAGAGGCTTTTGAAAAGGAAAATCCTATAATGGAAAGGTGTAACTTCCTTTCTATTACAGCGTCTAACCTTGACGAATTTTTTATGGTTCGTGTTGCAGGCGTACTTGATAATATTCATCGTGGCACAAATAAGCCCGACCCGTCGGGACTTACCCCTAAAATGCAGATGAAAAAAATCAGTGAAAAAGTACATGCCTTTGCCGAAAAGCAGTACAACTGCTACAATCGTTCCATTATTCCGTCACTGAGAGCAAACGGTATTAACTTTGTTAAGGCAGATGAAATGACCGACGAGCAAAAAGCATTTGCAGACGATTATTTTCAGAGAGTGGTATTCCCTGTTCTCACACCGATGGCGGTTGACACAAGCCGACCTTTCCCATTGCTTGCAAACAAAAGTCTTAACATTGCAGTTCTGCTTACAAATGCCGAGGGTGAAGAATTTTACGCACTTGTGCAGGTGCCGTCAATCCTTCCGAGATTTTTGGAACTTCCCGCAAAAGGCAAGCGTGACTTTATAACCCTTGAAAGAATTATTACTATTCACCTCGGCGAACTGTTTGAGCTTTATAACATCAAACAGTCGGCAGCTTTCAGAATCACAAGGGACTCTGACCTTGACATTGACGAGGACACAGAAGACCTTATGGAGGAAATTAAAAAATCCATTAAAAAGCGTCAGCGCGGTGTGCCTGTAAGACTTGAATTTTCTAAAAAATGCCACAAGTCAATCCGCCAATTCCTTGTAGATGCATTGCATGTAACCGAGGACGAAATTTATGTACAGCACGGTCCGCTTGACCTTACTTTCCTCTCAAAATTTGCACGAATTAAAGGCTGCGAAAAATTCTGTTTTGAGCCGATTACACCTGTTAATCCGCCTGCCGAATTTTATGATTGCGACGATATTTTCGAGGCTATTCGTGAAAAAGACAGACTTGTGCACCACCCATACGAGAGCTTTGATGTAGTGGTTGACTTTGTTAAAAAAGCCGCAAAAGACCCCGATGTACTCGCAATCAAGCAGACATTGTATCGTGTAAGCGGCAACTCTCCTATTGTAGGCGCACTTATTAAGGCTGCCGAAAACGGCAAGCAGGTTACCGTACTCGTTGAGCTTAAGGCTCGTTTTGACGAAGAAAATAACATTCAGTGGGCAACCAAACTTGAAAAAGCAGGCTGTCATGTAATTTACGGACTCACAGGTCTTAAAACTCACTGCAAAATCTGCCTTGTTGTACGAAAAGACAAAGACGGAATCCGCCGTTATCTGCATATGGGTACAGGTAACTACAACGACAGCACCGCAAGGTTCTACACAGACATCGGTATGTTTACCTGCCGTGAAGAATACGGCCTTGACGCATCGTCATTATTCAACACACTTACAGGCTATTCTTTACCGCCCGAATACAATAAATTTATTGTTGCTCCTCAAGGTATGCGACCTTTCTTTGAGGAAATGATAAGAAAGGAAATTGAAAACGCAAAACAGGGACTTCCCGCATCAATCACTGCAAAGGTAAATTCACTTGTAGACCCTGCAATTATCAGCTTGCTTTACGAGGCATCGCAGGCAGGCGTAAAAATTGAGCTTATCGTGCGTGGAATTTGCTGTCTTATTCCGGGATTAAAAGGCTGGAGCGAAAACATAAAGGTAATAAGCATTGTAGGACAGCTCCTTGAGCACAGCCGAATTTTTAAATTTGAAAACAACGGCAATCCGCTCTACTACCTCGGCAGTGCAGACTGGATGCAGAGAAACCTTGACAGACGAGTTGAACTTGTGTTCCCTGTTGAGGACGAAGACATTAAAAACAGGGTTGAACAGATTTTAAAAGTTACGCTAAAAGACACGGTAAATGCAAGAAAGCAGTTACCCGACACCACATATCACCTTGTAGATAAGCGTGGCAGAAAACGACTTAACAGCCAAAAACATTTTTCAAAACTTGCACAACAGGCACAAAATGCCGTTAAAAAACAGACATATGTAAGAACAGTAGGCACTCCTATAGTACCTGCAAAGGAAGGAGAAAAAGCAGAATGAAAAGAATCGGTATTTTAACAAGCGGCGGTGACTGTCAGGGACTTAACTCTACTATCCGTGCAGTCGCAAAAACACTTTATCAGAATTACGGCAATGACGGCGTGCAGATTATCGGCATTATTGACGGCTACCGAGGACTTATTTACAACGAAACAAGGATGATGAAACCTGACGATTTTTCGGGTATTCTTACAAGGGGCGGTACTATTCTCGGCACATCAAGACAGCCGTTCAAACTTATGAGAGTTATTGACGAAAACAGCGTTGATAAAGTTGCCGAAATGAAAAAGAACTATAAGAAACTTGAGCTTGACTGCCTTGTTGTTCTCGGCGGAAACGGTACACAGAAAACCGCAAACCTCTTGCGTGAAGAGGGCTTGAATGTTGTTTCTCTGCCAAAAACAATCGACAATGACCTTTGGGGTACAGATAAAACATTTGGTTTTCAGAGCGCCGTTGACATTGCAACAAATGTTATCGACTGTATTCATACCACCGCAACCTCACACGGAAGAGTTTTCATTGTTGAGGTTATGGGGCACAAGGTTGGCTGGCTGACTTTGTATGCAGGTATTGCCGGCGGTGCGGATGTTATTTTAATTCCGGAAATTCCGTACGATATTAATTCCGTAATTAATACAATTAAGAAAAGAACCGAAAGCGGAAAGAAATTCTCAATTCTCGCCGTTGCAGAAGGTGCAATTTCCAAAGAGCTTGCGGCTATGCCGAAGAAAAAAAGAAAAGCCGCTATGGCTGAAATCGCATATCCGTCAATCTCATACAAAATTGCAAAAGAAATTCAGGATGCAACAGGACAGGAAACAAGAGTTACAGTGCCTGGACATTTCCAGAGAGGCGGAAGTCCTGACGCATACGACAGAGTGCTTTCTACTCGCTTTGGCATTGCCGCCGCTGAGCTTATCATAAACGGTGACTACGGCAAAATGGTTGCACTTGTAAATAATAAAGTAGTTGCAGTTCCGCTCGAAGAAATCGCAGGTAAACTTAAAGCCGTTCCTGCCGACCACGAAATAGTAGCCGCCGCAAGGAAAATGGGCATTGCCTTTGGCGATGAATAATAATTAACATTTTGTGTTTGAAATGTTGAAAAAAAGCGTTCACCACTTTTTAAGTTAGTGAACGCTTTTAATTTATTGGTTGACCAAACTTTTTTGCTTCGGGACGGAAACTCTTGCATTTTCATCACATTGTTGCCCGATTGAAAAAGCTAAACATAATCATTTACAAAGCATAAATAAAGTCCCTGTTAATTTATTTCCTATTAAACTTTTTAACCTTTTCAGAAAGGTTTTGCAACTCTTCATTTGAAAGTTCCGGCAGATGTTCGAGGTCATCAAGAAATTTTGCGATGCTTTCTTTCTCTCTCAGCCTTGTGCTTTCAATATAATAGCTCGTTATTATTCCGGGTACAACAGCGATTATGAGGATTGAGCAGATAGAAAGGAATATTGACATGGCTCTGCCTAAAATTGTAACGGCTGTTATATCTCCGAAACCGATTGTTGTTGCCACGCTAAAGCAATACCATATACTGTCAAAAATGCTTTTTATATTAGGCTCTATTATCCATACACCCACGCTCACACAAGCAAATATGATTATGTATGTAGTCAAAAATTTTAATGCGCCTGTTCGTTTTAGCACAATTTTTATAAGCCGAGTTTTTTTCATAATTCCACCGCCTGCCTTATTTAACAAAATTATATCAATATTGCCCGATTTAGTCAATAAAATTAAAAATACGATTTTTATTTGTAAATTTGCTCATTTCCCGTATTTAATTTTAATTACGGTATTGGTCGGGCAGCAAATTTAGCAAACAGCTTATTATTTGTCCCGAATATAAAAGTTTTGCTTTTGCTTTACTTCGTTACCCGACCGATGATTCGCTAAACCAACATTATAAAAAAGTCCGACCTTTAAAAGTCGGACCTTAATAACTATTTAGCCTTTTACAAATAACTGTTCCCAATAATAAACATTATTGTCGACATAGCAGGACACACCGATTTTGTTATAATTGCTGTTCATAATGTTTTGGCGGTGTGACGGTGACTCCATCCAAGCTTTTACAACCTGAGCAGGTGTAGTCTGTCCTTTAGCAATATTTTCGGCTGCCGCACTAAAGAAAACATTGTTTTCAATCAGCGCTGTTATCCAGCTTGTTTCATTTGGGCGCTGATGAGAGAATAGTGTAACTGTTTCCTTTGCTCTTGTGTCTGCCGCATTAGTGATTGTAGTATCATTTTGCAGTGCCGGAATACCCTCTTTGGCTCTTTCGGCATTTATAAGCTCAATTACCTTATCGGCAAATTCTCTGTTGTAGCTTGCCTGCGAAACAGGTTTTGTTGTTGGCTGCGGTTGTGTTGTTGGCTGAGCGGTGGTCGGCTGAGTGGTAGGAGCGGTTGGAGTATCTCCGCTCGAAATCAGCATTTGTGCTGTGGTTACATCTTGAACATCAATTTTGCCGTCATTGTTGTAGTCGGCAATTATTTTCTGTTCATCGGTTAATTGACCGTCGCCCGATATGTTGATCTGCAAGTATGTAACATCAAGCACATCAAATTTTCCGTCACCGTTTAAGTCATAGTCTTGCAAGTCTTGCGCCGATACCGACACCATCGCAGTTGAAATTACCGCAGCAGCCGATAGAATTACGGCTATAATTTGTTTAAATTTTTTCATATCTGCACCTTTCGTCAGCTTTGATAAATATTGAGGAGAATATTTTTAATATCCCAGAGCTTTTTGGAAAGGTCAACATAGTAGTTATGCGGATTTTCAAATCTCTTAACCTCGTCCCAAAGAAGTCCAATCTGGTCTTTACAGTATTTAGCAATTTCTTCAATGCTTGGTGAGTTATACACACACTCGCCATTTTTAAATATCGGCACAAGAAGTTCTTTCGCTGTAAAGTCAGTCAAAGTCTTTGTTTTCCAAGTAGCATTTTGGTCAAAAATTGTATGCGGCTTAGAGAAATCCACAACTTCGTCATACACACAAAGCTCATCGGCAAGCGCTTTGCCGCTTTCGTTATCATAGTAACGGTAGAGCTTTTTAAAGTGCGGATTTGTGATTTTTGTTGTATTTTCGCTGACCTTGATTTTAGGGATAATCTCGCCGCTTGTAGGCTCTTCAACAGCTACAAGTTTATATACGCCGCCAAATACAGGCGAGCTTGATGAGGTGATAAGTCTTTCACCAACGCCGAAAACATCAACCCGAGCGCCCTGCATCATAAGGTCACGGATAAGATACTCGTCAAGAGAGTTTGACGCAACAATTTTGCAGTTCGGCAACCCTGCCTCGTCAAGCATTTTTCTTGCTTTTTTTGAGAGGTACGAGATATCGCCCGAATCAAGACGGATTGCAAACTCGTTAATTCCCTTTGGAACGAGCACTTCTTTAAACACCTTTATTGCGTTTGGAACACCGCTTTTAAGTGTGTTGTAGGTATCAACAAGCAATGTAGGGTTTTCGGGATAAAGCTCGCAGTAGGTGCGGAAAGCAGTGTACTCGTTGTCAAACATCTGTACCCAGGAATGAGCCATTGTACCGCCGGCAGGAACACCATAGAGTGCGTCTGTAAGCGTACAGGCTGTACCTGCACAACCGCCTATATATGCCGCTCTTGCACCGTCAACAGCACCTGTTGCGCCCTGCGCTCTGCGTGAGCCAAACTCAAGCACTGTTCTGCCCTGAGCCGCACGAACGATTCTGTTTGCCTTTGTTGCAATAAGCGTTTGGTGGTTGATTGTCAGCAGGAGATAGGTTTCAATCAGCTGAGCCTCAATAGCAGGCGCTTTTACAGTGATAATCGGCTCGTTAGGGAAGATAGGAGTTCCCTCCGGTATAGCGTAAATATCGCCTGTAAATTTAAAGTTTGCAAGATATTTCAAAAATTCTTCGTCAAAAATTCCTTTTTCTCTGAGATATTCAATATCGCTTTCAGAAAAGTGAAGATTTTTGATATAGTCAATTACCTGCTCAAGACCTGCGGCAATGGCAAAACCTCCGTTGTCGGGCACTTTTCTGAAGAAAAGATCAAAGTAAACATTCTTTTTGTAAAAGCCGTTTTTAAAATAGCCGTTTGACATTGTAAGCTCATAAAAATCGCAGAGCATAGAATAGTTAGTTTCTGTCATTATAAATCACCTGAAATTTTAATCCCAATTTATTCGGACTTATCAGCTTTCAATCTGTTCAAGATTTGCTACGCCCTTTTTAAGGCAAACTTTTTGTGCCGCAACAGCAAGAACACACATTACTATAACAAGTCCAAGGTTAATTATAGCAGGTTCAACGCTAAAAATCCATAGTAATACAAGAGAAATTGTGCAGATAGCGGCGGTAATTGCAATAATTATAGCCGCATTTATTACTGTGTTGTAGTTGCCACGCAGTGCGTTTATTTCATCGTCCCACACAAGCTTAGGATTTATGGTGTCTAAAAATATTCCGAGGTAGGTAACAAACACAACGCAAATCAAGCTCAGGGCAATGTGAATAAGCGGAGTTACTATGAAAACAAACGGATTAAATGTTGTTGCGAGTATTGCGCAGTACACATTAAATGCTATTACATACAGCACCATAACCGAGCCGCTGATTATTATGCTTGCGAGAGCTTTTGCGTTGATTTGCGTTCTCAGTCCAACAGGAATGTAGCGCATAAACTGAAAATGCTTGCCTTCTCTTGATATTGAGGACGAGGCAATACTGTTGATTGCCGTAACAAGTGCCGAAATTACAACGGCGGATACAGTGATGATTGTAATGCTTTTCCGGTCGCCTGCAAGGTACGGAGTCAGCACACCCGACAAAAAGTTTGTACTTCCCTGCAAAATCATAATAACAGCCATAAATACAGGCCACAAAAGATTTATGGCAATGCAGTCCATAAAGAACGGCGGTGTTCTGAAAAGCACCAAAAATTCCTTTTTAAGGTAGCTTGCAAAAATGTCCTTTTGAACAGATTTTTCAATAGCCTGTCCTGCAATGCTTTTACTGCGCTTTGATTTTGTTGTATTAATATCCGATACGCCCTTGATATACATTTTTGAGGCGAGAAAAAGGAAAATTGCCACAACTACAACATTAGCAAGCAGATACAAAATTAAAAGACAGGCTCCGTCACCGGCGATAGAATCCATCATAAGAGGAATGTGCGGAAAAATAATGTTCATTACATTTAAAAATCCGTTGTCGGCACTTGCAAGTGAGCTGACGATTGCCTCGGGATTAAATCCGCTCACGCTCACGAGGGCTACCAATGAGCCTACTATAAGTACGGCAGTGCCGATACCTGTGATTTTGTTGAGAAAATCACGATTTTTTACCGAATGGGTAAAATACATAAATATAACGGCAATAATTCCGCAGTAGGCAAGAGGAATTATAGGAACGGTTAAAATGCCGATTAATGAGGCAACTATACCCGTAGCCGAAAATCCATGCGCACACATAAAGCCTGCACAAGCGCCGAGAATCAGGATAAACTCCATAATGTTCTCAGAAAGCAGAGAATAGGCAAACTTAGCGCTTACAATCTCCCTCGGCTTTAACGGCAGAGGAATTAGATTTTCAATATCGTTTGAAAAGTAAAATATATTAATGATTACATTAATGCCGAAGATTACCGACAAAATGGATATAATATGTAAAATTACATTTGCGCCCTGCGTTGTGCCACCGTAAGACATTACGCCGAGAGTGAGCGCATAGGTTATTATGCCGACAAGCATTCCTGCGGGAATCATAATCAGCAGAACAACGGCAGTGCCCATAATTTTATAAAAGTGCTTTGAGCGCTTTTTTTCAGCCGAGGTAAGCTCGGTTGTTTTTATAAAGGTTTTTAATAAAGTTAAGAAATTACTCATTTTCAGTCAGCTCCAAAAAGATTTGTTCAAGTGATTTGCCTGTGTTCTGACTGCAAAGGTTATCAAGAGTGCCGTCATACAGCGACCTGCCCTTTTTAATGATAATAACCTTGTCGCAGAGCTTTTCCGCTACCTCAAGTATGTGAGTAGAGAAAAATACACAGTTGCCCTTGTCGGCGTGTTCACGCATCATAGACTTTAGTTCAAAGGCACTTTTTGGGTCAAGACCGATTAAAGGCTCGTCAAGAATCCATACATCGGGATTGTGAACAAGTGCGGCGGCAACCATAATTTTTTGGCGCATACCATGCGAATAGCTCAGCATAGGAGCTTTAAGGCTGTCGGTAAGACCGAATCTGTCGCAAACCTCGGTAAATCTATTTTTGCGCACATCGGTGGGAACTTTGTATATGTCGCCTATAAAATTGAGAAATTCAATTCCTTTAAGCCTTAAAAACATATCGGGACTGTCGGCAATGTAGCCGATGCTTTTTTTAGCCTCAAGCGGATTTTTTTTAATATCGTAGCCGTTAATGCTGATTTCTCCGCTGTCGCTTGATAAAATACCCGTCAGCATTTTTATTGTGGTGGTTTTTCCCGAGCCGTTTGGCCCGATAAAGCCTACAATTTCGCCCTTGTTTACATTAAAGGACAAATCGTCTACCGCTTTAAGGGTGTTGTTAAACACCTTTGTAACATTATTGAATTTTATCATAATTTCAACCCCTTATGTATTTGTATTTATATAAATATTATAAAATCATAGGCTTGCATTGTCAATTATTTTTATAATGTTTTTAAATATTGACGATATATAATGGTATATTTATTGTTTGCAAAAGAAAAAATAAAAATTTTGTCCGTATTTGTCCCAATGTTGTCATAGTTGTGTCTGTATAATAAAGGCATAGAAAATCAAACAGACAAACTTTCATTTCTTAAAGGAGAAATCATTATGACAACTTACAAATTCAATCAAAACCAAACACAAAGATCATCAACATTATTTAGCTCAAACCCTGTATTAAGAAGAATGTCTAAATCAAGCGCAAGAGCAACCGATTCGAGCTGCGCAACATATAAGGGCATATTGGTAAAGACACTTTATTTCCTCGCTGCAACCGTTGCAGGCTTTGCTTTATACTTGCTTATCTCTCCAATGCTTGCATTTGGTCATCATATTCATAGCGGAATTTTTGATTTTTACCTTCCGCAGATGATGGTTACAGGCGTTGCAGCTATCGTAGGCATAATCGCACCGTTTGTTGCTATATTTGCTCAGCGTACAGCACCTGTAAGCGGTACACTTTACACACTCAGCCAAGGCATTATTATTGCAGGAATTTCAGCTTTCTATAAGGGCGCTTATTCAAATTTAATTGTATGGGCAGCAGTTATTACTCTTGTAATTGTATTCGCTATGCTTTTACTCTTTACTTCAGGCAAAATCAGAGCTACCGACAAGTTCAAAGCTGTTACTCTTACACTTTTACTTTCAACAATCGGCATTTCAATTTTTGGCTTTATCGCTTTCCTTATTCCTGCAACAAGAGGTTTTGTATTGGCTTTTGCAGGTAATCCAATCTTCGGTGTTGTAATGTCAGTTGTATTTATTGTAATTGCAGCTTTATTCCTCATCAGCGACTTTCAGGTAATTCGTGAAACTGTTGAAAATCATCACCCAAAGAAAGACGAGTGGGCAGTATCATTCGGTCTTGCATTTACAGTAATTTGGCTCTACTTCAAGGTTCTTGACCTCTTAATGAGAATTTACAGCGCAAAGAGCTAAATCAACTTTTAAGGAGATACGCATATGAGCGTAATTTTAGAAAACTATCAATTATCAAACATACAAAAAGGTCGTTTAAGACAACATTTTCTGTTGGTTAAGGAAATGGAAGTTTGATTTTATATATTGCAAGAATCCCATTCCGATATTGGAGTGGGATTTTTGCTTTAATATAAAAATATACACAAATATAGTTGCGGATATTCTCCTTGTGCATATTGCGGTTTAGTTGTATAATAGTGTAGAAAATAATTTGTGGGGTGTTATTTTGAAAAAAGAGTAGGCTGGGCATCAGCCTAAATGTAGTATTTTGCATTACCGCAAAAACATTTGCTACAAGCAGCGGCTATTCCGTTACGCCTGTAACTCTTACGGGCGAATACACAACCGACAAAGGCGATACCTTTAAACTTGACAGGGATCACCCGTTTTTAAATAATAATTATAAGTCGATAACTTTTAAAGAAAAAATCAATGCTTATGTCATTCCTCGGCATACTCACATTCTCGCTTGCAGGTGTGCTTATGAGAAAATCAAAGCTGCAAAATTTCAGCTTTGCGCTGGTAGCTTTCTTCGGCGGTCTTTATTTTCTCTTTGATACGCTCAATTACTATATGCCGCTTATCATTGACAATCCACAAAACCGAACCCCGACACATCTCGGCATTGAAAACATTAAAGAAAGAATTTCAACAATGTGCAACGGCGATGTTACCATTGAAAGCGAGGCAGGCAAAGGAACTGTATCTACAATTAAAATTTTTAAAGACACAAAGGAGGATTAATTATGAAAATACTTGTAGCAGATGACGAGGCGCTTGCACTTGAAATGCTTGTTGATTCTATCAGAGAGGTAACGCCTGACGCAGGCGCTGTAAATTCATATATGAACGAATATATGTCGCAGTATTATTGGGCAGAGTTTATTTAGTAAAATGAGAAAGGGTAAATATTTATGAGTAAAAATGGTAGTAAACGATTGACAAATGCAGTTGTTCAATCCGACAGCGGAGTAAACCTCAGCTTTAAACTGCTGTCGGCAATAGGAATTATAATTATAGTTTCGGGACATTGCTACAAGGGAGGAATTTCCCTTGCGTATGATTGGTTTCCGATTTATTCCTTTAACCTTGCCTTGTTTGTGTTCATTTCAGGTTATTTCTACAAGGACAAGCACGAGGATAATGTATTAAAGTACATATGGGGCAGAGCAAAAAGACTGCTTATCCCTGCATATCTTTGGAATATTGCATACGGTATATTTGTAATTATTATGAAAAACTGCGGATATGTTTCAGGTGCAGATGTAAACCCGTATAACCTCTTTATTATGCCGTTTGTAGACGGTGAGGCATTCCAATACAACCTCGGTTCGTGGTTTGTATATCCTCTGTTCTGCGTGTATATTATCAACATACTTTTCAGAAAGCTGTTGAGCCTTGTAAAACTCAATAACGAGTATATCATTCTTATTGTATATTCGGTGGTTGGTATGGTTGCCGTTCAGACTTCAATAGAAACACCTAACGGCTTTCACGGACCAATGCTCTTACTGTTCAGGACTATGTTCTTTTTGCCATGCTTTGAATTTGGCAAGTTCTATAAGGCAAAGCTTGAAAAGCACGATAACCTCAACAGCTTTGCGTATTTTGGCATTCTCTTTGCGGTTCAGCTCATTTTGCTTACATTCTTTAAGAACCTTGAGTACACACCGTCAAAGTGCAATCAGTTTGAAAACGGATGTATAATTCCGTACATTACGGCAATTACAGGCATTGCCTTTTGGCTTAGAGTGTCAAAGCTCATTGCGCCGATTATCAAGCATTGGAAACCGATTTTGCTTGTAGCCGACAATACATACAGCATTATGATACACCACCTTACAGGCTTTATGTTGGTAAAATGGCTGTTCTATTTAATAAGCCGCATAACTCCGCTTTTCTCTGATTTCAGTATTCAGACAATGAAAGAAACTATCTGGTATTTCTATATGCCAAACGGAGTTTACAGTTATGCTATAATCTACCTTGCGGTAGGAATTTTCTTTTCTGTTCTTATCGGAGTTATTCAGAAAAAGGTGTGGAAATCCATTAAATCCGCATTCACCCTCAATATTTCAAAGTCAAAAGCATAATTTAGGAGCGCTCGGTATGGGCGCTCTTTTTACATTATAAAATCAGATACTGCAATAATTCCCAAATAAAAATACTAAAAATTCAAGTGCTTGTGCAAGTAACTGAATTGCACAATTTTGTATTGACAGTAAATTTCATATTTGCTATTATTTTTATTGTATATTGAGAAGTATATAAAATATTTTGTTATAATGACAAGGAGAGAAAATAAATGAAAAAATTTTTAGCATTAATTATTGCTGTGGTTTTAGCTGTAAGCGGGTTATCTGTGATTTCAATTACAGCAAATGCGGCAACTATTTTTATAAGCGGCAACTATGAATATACTGTAAATTCAGATGATACCGTAAATATTGCGGGATATAAGGGTATAGCAACCGATATTACAATTCCGTCACAAATTTTAAATAAAAATGTTGTAAAAATTTCTGATAATTCTTTTTACAACAATAGCACATTAACTTCTGTTAAAATACCAAATACAATAAAAGTTGTCGGTTCAATGGCATTTCACAATTGTACAAAACTTTCAAAAGTTACATTACCAAGCAATCTTACGGAAATTGGCTATAATGCATTTGAAGGAACAACAGCACTTACAACAATTACAATTCCAAAAACAGTTACAACAGCCGGTAATAATGTATTTAACGGTTCGGCACTTAAAACAGCCACTATAGAAAATGGTGCAACAGCAGTAGCAGACAATCTTTTCAGTAACGCTAAAAATTTAACTAAAGTAACAATTCCGAATACAGTAAAGAAAGTAGGCTCAATGTCATTTTATCATTGTGAAAAACTTTCGTCGGTAACATTGCCAAATACTCTTACCGAAATCGGCTATAGCGCATTTAACGGAACAACAGCGCTCACAACAATTACAATACCGAAGACTGTAACCAAAGCAGGCAATGATGTGTTTGAAGATTCGGGACTAAAAACAGCCACTATAGAAAACGGTGCAACAGCAGTAGCAGACAATCTTTTCAGTAACGCTAAAAATTTAACTAAAG
>OOIF01000047.1_pt1 | contig 124439 bp, 112 predicted proteins | sample 1691961 | NCBI WGS metagenome assembly OOIF01 (sample SAMN06348146, study PRJEB24527) | human gut metagenome | biome: human gut; feature: ankylosing spondylitis patient; material: feces | host: Homo sapiens | place: China | collected 2015-10 | reverse complement strand
AACTGATTATTAGCTAATAATAACTGTTTTAAAGAATTTTCTCCGGACAGCAATGTTTAATTAATTTATAATTCTAATAATCTCTAGTGAGGAACATCCTCCAATTTGTGGTATTAAGAATAATAATTATCTTTGCATCGGTAACACCTCCTTTCTTCGATTGGATAGGTTTAACATTGAGTGGAACATGATGTTCATTGTTTGCAGACACATAATTCATGTTTCCACTCTTTTTTATCTCTCACTTCCTGACAGTACCCCAAAAGTCCAAGGTAAAGGACTTCTCGGGGATATTGCCATATATCGTTATGGTGCGCCAGAAATCCCCTGGCTCTTCTGCCTTGTAATCAACCGTCATTGCAGCTTTCCCTCCGGGCGGAATCTCATTCCAGTCATATTCTGCAGTCATACAGTCGCATGATGTCGTTGTTCCTTTTATTCGGAACACTTCCTTTCCTGTGTTATGCAGGACAATCTTCTTGCTTGCTGTCATGTTTTCGCCTACCACACCATAGTGATACTCTGCAGAATCAGCTTCAATTGTGGTTAAAGACAGTGATTCAGCTTCTATTCCGGCTATTTCCTTAAGGTAAAGGTCCTTTACGGACAGGTTGTGGATGGGGTTTCCTATCACTTTCACACGGTTTTCAGAATCTATAAGGAATGTCTGGAACATCATTTCCTTAGGAAACCGGTTCAGTTTATAGAAACTGTCTTCCGTGTCTATACATACAGGATGCGAAAAATTGTCGCGCCTCAAGATGTATCTCAATTCACGCACATCCTTTGTCTGGAAGAAGAATACAAACGGTACATTTCCGTCACTAAGCGAATCCACCTCGTGCATGAACTCCTTCCATCTTGGTAGCTGAAGCTTGCAACTGATACATCCCACAGAGTCTACAAAGACTACTACCTTATAGTCCGACTTAGGAATCCTATAAGGAACCGTATCTGTAACAAAACGCGTGAACACAGGATTATCGGGGAAACGGATTTCCTTGTTGTTCCATTCCTTAACCAAAAATTCTATCTTTGCACGCTCATTCTTCTGGCAGGACATAGCAAAAAACAAGAGACAGATGAATGATATCTTTATGAAACCATAGACAATAGAATGCTTTATTTCCATAGGTTCAAGAGTGACTTATTCGTTAAAACTCCAACCGGACACGACATATTTTACTTTTATTGCATTAATTGGACAATCGACGCATCCCAGTCCCGCACAATGAACCGGGGTTAAATTTTCTCCACCAGCTAAGGCTTCTACATTCTGCATTAAAATATTGTATTCTGTCTTCTTGGGATAATGTAGAAACGCAACTGTACCCACAATACAAATAACGATAACCGTAAATAAAACCAATGTTCTCTTCATCTTAATTACATTTAAAATTTTGTCATGACGAAATTAAGTATAAAAATTGTCTTTATAAAAATTGTTCAGGACCTCAATCCATACAAGAAACACAATCCACTATAATACAGATACATGCAATCAATAAATGTCAGTTCATGTCAGTTGAATCCAAAGGGAGAATCAGACGATAAGCTCCGTTTCCGTCACTATGCAACGTAACGGATGAGAATTGTTTAAGCTTCTTCCTAAAGCGTTCAATCATTTTATAAAAGCTGTCCAATGAATATTCTTCAAGGTCTTTACCCATAATCTGATAAATCTCATATTTGGTCAATGTATGGTCGGATGCTTTGAGAAAGTGCTCCAACAGCACAGACATGGCAGGGGAAAGTTTCTCAATGACACCGTTACCATCACAAAACAAACGCCGTTCGGCATCAAAAAACACATCGTGCTCCAGTCTGTAGACACGGGCCTTTATATGTCTGGGCTTATTGCGTAATTTGACAGGAAGTGGCACTTTTTCGACTATCTTTTCCACCACAGTTCGTTTCGAAACCAACTGATTCAGTCTGTCGTAAAACAACCAGAAAAAAATATACATACACCAAAGAAGGACAACCGTTATAACCATTCCGCCCGGTAGAAGACTCCACCAGGAATAAGAAATATAACCGGATAATTCCATTTCCAGACGATAACCCAAATAGGTGGAGACCAGACTATCCGACGGAACAAACTCTTCCATTGCTCCCGAAACAAAGCTCGAAACTTTTCCCGACAAATCGGTTATTCTGGAACATACCCCTGTCTTACCTTCTATATCGGATAATGCCAACTGCTTATCCCAGGCATAGTGCAAGGAATCAAAAGGAAATGGATATTTCTCAAGAATTAAGCTGAGATAAATATTCTTATCTCCATCTTTAAAATAAGCGTTATTCCGCCTGTGTAAAGGAAGATGATAAACATGAGTTCCATCCTGTGATGCAAATACCACAGAATCTGGAATATCGGTTTCTAAAGTCTTTTGCTGAAATAAAGAAGTGACAGTATGAAAACCATATATCTCCATTTTATCCAATTTATTCAGTTCGTTTCCCACTGCCTCAAGAAAAACAGCTTTAGCCTGCCGGCTCCATGCTTGCTCACGTTGCTTACACGCATTGAATATTAATATACCATATACTATAGTAAAAAGCATACAAGCAACTAGTACTCCTATCCTGATAATATTCTTTCTTTTAACTATATATGTCATATTCATTATTGGAGCTCATTATTTCTTTAAATCAAATCTCGTTATCAGATTGTCTGTAAACACGTCTGTTGCAAGAAATAATTTTTTTACTTCATCCACCCAAATTCCACAAACAGGCTTGTTAAGTTCATAACACTTTACAGGTAATCCAGTCAATGTAAAGGTATAAAGCTTACTGCCTCCGTCAGGCAAATGTATTCCTTGCTTCTCACTCCGGGCAATTTCCTTGAATGAAATCCCCTGAAAAACTGCATAAATCAAATGTTCTGTTACTTTCACATCGTGGAAGCCCATAATGCCGATAGGTAAGCCATATCCTTGTGATATATGAAATAGGGGTTCCCCATGTGGACCGTAATAAACATAGTGTTCTCCGGTCTTTAAATTAAATATCTCTATGACTTCGCCCAACTGGGTAACCATGGCCAGCACACCGTTTTTCGGATTATAATCCACGAAACTGCGCCATGCCTGCGCCAAAGCAGTCTTTCCGGAGTCCTCCATACTTCTTTCGCTGGGTATGGCGCCTATGCTCTCTTTAATCTGCCCGTGTGCATCCAATACATGGTAACGGTAATTACCGGTATAGTCTGTTACCAGAAATCCTTCATCTGTCTTGCAAAAGTCCAGGGTGCGTATAAGGCGCTCATCCAAAAGTATTTCTTCCGCACGTTCGACATTGCTTGACGAAGTGGATATACGCCAACGGGTTATCTGTCTGCGGTTGGAATCAAGCACCCACACAGAATCGGGAGAACAGATTCTGACGCGTTCGGCAGAAAGTACCTCTTCCGGTCCTTCTCCACGTCTGCCGAATGAAGTGATATACCTCCACTCCGGATAGGTGAATGCATGGAGAAAGCAACTGTCAGGATGCAGGTCAAGAATGACCGCAAGACTGTCCTTTATTTCCACCCGGTAAGGATAGCGCAGGTAAACGCTATCACAAGAGATGGCTTTCGCCAGCGACAGAGTTCTCACTTCTGGAAAATCCATATAACGTGGATATACTTCTTTGGACACGAAATGGCAATTATAAAACAATAACAACATTCCGATCACTATAATAATTTTCTTTTTCATAAAAATTAATCACTCATTTTTACAAATTAACTCATTTTCTAAACAAAATACAAAAACAAATTGAATTTCCTTTTGAAAATAAAGACATAAAATATTTTCTAAATTAATCTGGCTTCACAATATTTTTTATAACTTTAGACACTCGAAAAACACAAAGCGGAATCGTTTGTCTATTTATCGGACCTATTAAATAAACATATTACTGTATTTTTAGCGACAATATAAAAACGTAATTAATTAACTTATATATAAAGTTCAATTTCAATTAAATAATTATGAATACAACAAAAACAACACTCACCCTCTTGTTTTCTATATTCTTTATTTCTTGTATACAACAAGATTCTGCTTATTTTCTAAAGCATGCTCTCAAACAGGCAGAAAATAACCGAAAAGAACTGGAAAAAGTTCTGAACAGATACAATAAAACTCCTGAAGATAGCCTTAAATATAAGGCTGCATGTTTTTTGATAGAAAACATGTCTTCACACTATTTTTTTGAAGGAAAGTTACTCGATCAGTACACAAGTTTCTATACTATTTTAAGAAATACAGAAGGCTCATCCAATCCGGCTCAAATTGCTGATTCTATCCGAAATTTATACCCGCCTTTTAATATAAGAAACCTACAAATAAAATATGATATAAAAACTATAGACTCAGCATTCATTTGCAAAAATATTGATCATGCATTTAAGGTATGGAAAGAACAACCCTGGGGTAAATCTGTATCTTTCAACACATTCCTTCAATATATTTTACCATATCGCATTGACAATGAAAAGCTGACAGAATGGAGGGAGGTTTATTATAACAAATTCAACCATCTGTTAGATAGTTTACGCTCTTCAAATTCTCAAGATAAAGGAAATCCGGTAGCTGCAGCAAAAGTTTTAACAAAATATTTACAAGATAGCACACATACTTATTTTACAACTTATGCACCGGCTTCTCTTCCACATATCGGGGCCTTGGCAGCGCTACAGCAATGCGGAAGTTGTAGAGAAATTTCAGATTTCTTAGTTTACCTGTATCGCTCACTAGGAATTCCATGTGCTGTTGACAATATGCCTATACGTGCAAACGATAATGTCGGACATTCATGGGTAGTATTATGGGACAGTCAAGGCAAAGAATATTGTCAAGAATATATGGACGACATACAACCAATCGAAGAAAATGGGAACAGAATCGCTTCTACAAAAACAAAAGTATACAGAAAGACATTCAGTCTGAACAGGCAAATGGAAAAAAGCATGACTGAACTTGAAAAAGAAATTCATCCGTTCTTTAAGCATCCACATTTTATAGATGTGACATATCAATATGCCCCCAATTATAAACAATATTTCTTCATCCCGGATTCTTTGCTATATCCCAATCATCCAACTTCCGGTATTGCTTATCTATGCAATGCAGTACAATTATCATGGTCGCCTGTTGCCTGGGGACAAGTTGATGATCAGGGCATAGTCTTTCAATCTATTGAATGTGGAGGATTAGTGCGTGCTGCTACATGGATAAAAGGACAACAAATATTCCTGACTGATCCATTTATGATAAATTCCGACGGAACACTAGATATCTTCAATAAGCATGAAAAGAAATGTACAATAAATCTATATGCCAAATACAATACCCAAGATGAACCTTTTGGAGCATTGATGATAGGAGGAGTATTCCAAGGGAGCAATGATATTCATTTCAACAAGAGCGATACATTATACATCATTAAAGAAGCTCCTGTGCGATTGAACACAGTTGTAAAAGTCCAAACCAGCCGCAAGTATCAATACGTCCGCTACTATGGCCCCCAAAATAGTTACTGCAACATAGCAGAAGCCGTTTTTTTCGGAAAAAGCGCCTCTATACCTTTGAAAGGGAAAATAATAGGAACTCCAGGGTGTAAAGAAAATGATGGAAGTCATGAATATACAAACGTCTTTGATGGGAAAAGCTGGACTTCATTCAATTACAAAAACAGTTCCGGAGGATGGGCTGGTCTTGACCTCGAAGAGCCAAAGCAAATAACACACATCTCGTATACTCCACGCAATAGAGATAATTATATCCGTCCGGGAGATGTTTATGAATTGTTATATTGCGATAAAAATTGGATATCTGCCGGTTTACAAACAGCAACATCTGATTCATTAACATACAACAACATACCTCAAAATACATTACTTATCCTAAAAAATCATACTAGAGGACAACAAATAAGACCTTTTGTCTATAAAGAAGGAAAACAAATATGGCTATAAAAAGCAATGACACTGAAAAGCCTTTTTTCTTTGTACAAAAAATAAAAAAACATGCTGATATTTTATGACATTTTTCAGCATGTTTTATAAAACTCTTCAGCATGTTTTATTTATCACTCTTTCATCAACCAGTCGTGCTGCTCCACCACCATGATGTCCTGCCAGATTAGAACCGAAGACAAATACCTCACCCGGTTTCAGCGAGGAAATCCGGTCAGGGGTATATTCTCTGGTTTTTGCCGGAGTGTATCCGGCTATATATTTTGCGTAACATGAGGCATAAGCTCCGTCTGCCAACTGCTTCAGCAGACTGAGAAATTCTTCAGGTAATAAAGAAAGTACCTTGTCCGCTATAAACGAGGGAATTTCCTGATAGTATGCTTCGGCCACTGCCCCCGTGATGCAGGTAAGTGTATCGCTGTCGCCGCCCATGGAAACTGCCATGCGGAGTGCACTCTCCATGTCCTTGCTTTCGAGAAAAGCAATCAGTGCCTGCGGAACCGTGCCTTGGCAACTCGAATCCCAACGGTAGGTTTGATGCAAATGTTCCCAGCTTTCATTCAGGTTGTAACCGAAGCGTTTTTCGATATATTGTTTGATTTCTTCTTTTCCGCTGCCGGTACGTGCCAGATAGATGACTGCCGCTACTGCCTGCGCACCTTTTATTCCCTCGGGATGATTGTGTGTGATAGAAGCCGAAATGCCGGCCACTCTCTCGGTTTCTTCTAACGTATCAAACAGCCAGCCTATGGATGAAACTCGCATGGCAGAACCGTTTCCCCAGGAATTGTAAGGACACCGACGTACTGCCGGCTTTCCGGTTGTGTCGTCTGTCAGGCTTTGAGGATGAAAAAGCCACAGACGGAACTTACCTCCGTAACCACCCATCGGACAAGGATAAGCGTTGGCTACTTTTACCATACACTCTTCCAGTAGCTGATGCGGGTAAGCCGTTTCGCCTGCCGCCTTGCACTTCATCGCCCAATCGGCAACTGCCATGGTCATAACGGTATCATCTGTATAATTACTGGAAGAAGAAAACATCGGAAAATTGTAATCGCGGGTATTGTGAAACTCGTACACGGAACCCACTACATCACCTATAACTGCACCTAACATAGCATGATATTTTAAAGATTATACAAATGTAAAGAATTTTTCTTCCAGTCAGACAAATAATACGCACTATTTATCACGAGATATTGCCAAGAAAGGTTCTCACACTATTTATAATTCTTAAAATTTATGTTAATATCACATTTCAGGTATCTACTCAGACGCGATATTGCTTTACTTTGTACTTCAAACAAGAGTGCACTTAAACAAGATCCGAACGCCTGCCATATCCAGACAGACTCAGGATGTAATCACTAAATTGAAAAGAATGGACTTAACAAACAAACTCTATAAGGTATTTTTAATTGCTGGAAGTGAACCGCTGGGCACGGCGGGCATGCAGGCCGACATCAAATCCATATCGGCATGTGGAGGATATGCTGCCGGAGCAATTACCTGCATAGTCGATGAAGATACAATAAAGGTAAAAAGTATTCAGACCATCCCTGTTGAGATGGTTGTCAGCCAGACTTATTCGTTTCTGGAAGACGTAGGGGCCGACTGCATCAAGACGGGTATGCTATACTCTCAGGAGTTGGTAACGGCTATCGGGGATGTGGTGAAAAAACAGTCTATACCGATCGTGGTAGACCCCGTGATGGTTTCTTCTGCCGGCGACAAGCTGCTGCAGGACGATGCAATCCAGGCCTACAAGGATTGTCTTTTCCCCTATTCTACCATCATCACGCCCAACCGGAGAGAAGCCGACCTGCTACTGGGAAAGAGCCTGACCAAAGATAACATGAAGGAGTATATTCCCGAACTAAGCAAGTGGGGAAACTGTGTCATCGTCAAATCCATAGAAGACGGAGATTACCTGATTGATGTATTTTACAACCCGATCAGCAAGTGCTTCAAGCTGTACAAGAAGGCACGCATACAAACCAAGAACGTAAACGGCACGGGAGATACGTTTGCTTCTTCCATCGCAACTTATCTGGCAAGGGGATACGACATGAATACGGCTGTCGACAAGGCAGAGAATTTCATCTACAATGCGATTCTCTACGGATCGAATGTCAAGTTCGGCTCCGGATATGGTCCGGTCTATCCGTTTTACGAAAATTTAAGCAACTTCCTGAAAGAAGATATCCAGTATGCAGCAGCCATACAGGTAGAACAATATATTCTCTGAAAGACAGCAAAGCAGACAAAAAATATTCGCATAAAAATTATAATACCCCTTACTTTTCAACTATTTTCAAAAGTAAGGGGTATTTTTTATCTAGCCTGATTTATTTCAGAAGGACTTCTTCGATTCCTTTCTCCAAGACTTCCTGTGGCAAAGCACCTTGTGAAACTTGTGGCGTATCTCCCAATGGGATGAATACGAGAGTAGGCAGACTTGTAATGCCGAAGGCTGCTGCAAGCTCACGCTCCTTATCGGTATTGACCTTATAAATTACAATCTTATCCTTATATTTTTCTGCCAGCTTCTCCAGTACGGGGGACAGCCTGCGGCAAGGTCCGCACCAGTCGGCGTAAAAATCGATGATGGCTGGTTTGCTTCCCTCATAAACCCATTTGTCTGGATTCTTCTTATAGTCGTATACCTTTTCTATAAACTCCGACTGGTTGATGTGAATAACTTTACCTGTCTGTCCGTAAACCAGACTGCCTGTCATAAAAACAGATACAATCAGCAATAATATCTTTTTCATATCAATTTTCTTTTATGGAACATTTATTTACCACTCAACAGTACATTCTGAATAGCTTCTACCAGTGTTTTCTTAGGAAGTGCTCCCTGTGCCATCTGCGGTGCATCCGTCAACGGGACGAAAAGCAAGGTAGGTACGCTTCTGATTCTGAAAAGAGCTGCAAGTTCTTCTTCCTCGTCTACATTTACCTTATATACGTCTACCCGACCGGCATATTCTTCGGCAATTTCATCCAATATGGGAGCCAGCATCTTGCATGGACCGCACCAGGTAGCGTAGAAATCGATTATTGCGGGACGTTCACCCAAAAACTTCCATTCGGGATTTACTTCATAGTTTGCTACTTTATTCAGGAAATCGGCTTTTGTAAGGTTTACTGCTTTCATATTCTTTTATCTTTATGGTTTATACTTTACTATCGGAACAAATTCTTCTCATTTTCAATGATCAGGTATTTGTTTCTGATGCAAAAATACAATCTGCCTGAAAGGTTTACAACAGCTTTTTTCTATCTTTGTATAGATAAAATCTATTGATGTATGACTTTACAGCAAATGGAATATATAGTAGCGCTGGACAAGTATCGTCACTTTGTGCTGGCTGCCGAGGCTTGTGGTGTGACTCAGCCTACTCTGAGTGCCATGATCCAGAAACTGGAAGAAGAGTTGGATGTGAAAATATTCAGCAGGGACCGGAAGAATATTTCTCCTACTGCCATCGGAGAAAAAATAATAAGGCAGGCAAGAATAGCCTTGAACGAAACCCAGAGAATCAGAGAGGTGGTAGCTGATGAAAGCAGCAGCATGAACGGCAGTCTGCGTATCGGCATCCTGCCAACCATCGCTCCCTATCTTGTTCCCGACTTTATCTATCATTTCAGAAATACATATCCCAATGTGAATCTTTCCATCGACGAAAAGGAGAACAAATCGCTGGTTCAGGATCTCAGATTCGGGAATCTGGACATTGCCATCACCACGCCTCCCGAAGCGCAGGCCAACATTCTGGAGATTCCGGTATATGTGGAAAAGTTTGTTGCCTACTTCTCGGAAAGATGCAGTAAAGCACGGCAGATAATCGCAAACGGCAATCTGCCACCGGAACACATGTGGATTCTGAAAGAGGGACACTGCCTTCCCAACAGTGGCATAAATTTCTGTAAAAACAAAGATATAGGTAACCATATCTATGAGGCGGGAAGTATTGATACGCTCATAAAAATAGTAGATAAAAACGGTGGATACACCATTATTCCGGAACTGCATATCAGTACATTGAGTGAAGAACAGAAAAAGAACATACAGACTCTCGACGTCAATCCGCCTGCACAAAGAAATGTCTCGATTCTTATAAAGGACGATTTTATAAGGGAGAGGATGGTAAATGCCGTACTCGATACCATAAAGGCAATCATACCTGCACACATGATGGATGAACGTTTCAACAGGCTTTCCATCAAACTGAGATAAACAGTCCGTTTCACTCAGGAAAATAAAACGGGGGGAAACCAAACTTCTGCTCTCATGACAGAAGATACGGCCTCCCCCATAAATAGTTATTTAAAGAAACAAGAGAGCATCTTTATTCATCACAGCATCCTCCGCAAGAGCATTTGGGAAGTTCCTGCTTTTTGACTTCCGTGAGATAGAAACGGGCAAAGGCGTTTTTAATCTCATCGCGCACACGACGGAATTCGGCATCTATAAACTCCGGTGTCCCTACAGCATGCGAAGGATCGTCGAAACCAATGTGAAGGCGTCTGCCTACTTTTCCCGTAAAGGCAGGGCAACTCTCATTGGCTCCTCCACATACGGTTATTACATAATCCCAGGCCTGGTCAAGATAAGTATCTACATGAGTGGGAATGTGACTGCTAATATCGATACCTGCTTCTTTCATCACTTCCACAGCCTTGGCATTGACACAAGCTGCGGGGTGAGTTCCTCCCGAATAAACTTCAAGAGAAGCATCGAACGATTGCAAAAAGCCGTGCGCCATCTGGCTCCGGCAACTGTTTCCTGTGCAAAGAATCAATATTTTCATAGAATACATGAATCTGATTATTACAGAATTAGATTAAACAAATATCCTGAAAGGATAATAAACAATGCGACTGTACCGAAAAAAATGCCGATAAGACGCCAGGTCATGACCTTCTTGAGTAATGTGGCTTCCGGCAAAGACAGACCGACAACTGCCATCATGAATGCAATGGCTGTTCCCATAGGAATACCCTTTGCAACAAATACCTGGATGACCGGTACAATACCGGCGGCATTGGCATACATCGGAACCGCAAAAATTACAGAAAGCGGCACAGCCAGCCAGTTGTCTTTCGAAAGGTAGGCTTCAAAAAATCCTTCCGGCACAAAACCGTGCATAAAGGCTCCGATACCGATACCTATCAGTATATATATCAGTACTCCTCTTACTATACGCCAGGCATCGCGGACGATAGACGGAAGCCGTTTGAAGAAAGAGATATGTTCTTTCTCCCACTCGTCTGCCTGAGCAGAAGAGTCTGCCTGGATCTGGCGGACCCAGTCGCTCAGATAAGGCGACAGATTCATCTTTCCCAAAACAAATCCTCCGATCACTCCGAGCAGTATGCCGCTGATAACATATATAAGTGTCACTTTCAGTCCGAATGAACCGAGAAACATTGCCACAGCAACTTCGTTCACAAGCGGAGAAGTTATCAGAAATGCAAATGTAACTCCAAGTGGAATACCCCCTTTCACAAATCCGATAAACAACGGAATGGATGAACACGAACAGAACGGAGTGATGGCTCCGAATAAAGAAGCCAGTAAATACTGCAACCCATACATTTTATGAGTAACCAGATAATTACGCAGCCGTTCAATGGGGAAATAGGCGTTGATGATGCCCATCAGCACACTGATGAAAAACAGCAGAATAAGAATCTTGACAGTATCGTAAAAGAAGAAATTGACTGCTATACCCAGTGAGGTATCTGCACTTAGTCCGAAGATGTCGTAAACCAACCAGTCGGCAAATCGTTGTATCATATATTTACCATCAAATACCTAACAGTCTTTTCACATCACTTTCCGAAGGGACCTGCCCTTTCATCTTCACTTCACCGTCTACTACTACAGCGGGAGTGGTCATGATATTATAACTCATCATTTCCATAATATCGTCCACCTTTGTAAGCTTCACGTCTAAATTGTTCTCTTTTATTACCTTTTCTATCACCTGAAAGGTTGTTTTGCACTTGGCACAACCCGGTCCTAAAACTTTTACTTCCATTGTTCTAAATGTTTTTTAAATGATTATTTATGATAAATACATGATATAGCAATAATACATGCCAATAATGACAAAAAGCACTCCTACCACCAGATTCAGCCATCTCTGTATGACCTGCATCTTTCCATAAAAAGTGCCCAGACGCTGCACACTGAACGCCAGTACCCATGCTACAAGCAGTACCGGAATAGCAGTTGCTACAGCAAAAACCACAGGCAAAACATAGCCGGCAGTTGCAGTAGCCGACATCGGAATCAGCATTCCAAAGTAAAACACCCCACTGGTAGGACAAAAGGCAAGAGCAAACAGAATGCCTATCAACAAAGCACCCCACCCTCCTTTTTTGGCCAAGCCTTCGGCATTTCCACTAAACCCAAACTGAGGAAGGTTCAGTCTGCTTCCGAAAAGCATGAACAGTCCGATGAGTAACAACAGCGGTCCTAACAGCCATTCACCGTATGTACCTATTGTCTTTTGAATCCCGAACATGCTGGATCCCTCCTTCAGTACAGTAATCAATATAGTTCCCAGTAAGGTATAGGCAACAATACGCCCCAGCGTATAAAGCAAGCCGTTACGGAAAATCTGTCTGCGATTTTCAATATCTTTTCCGATAAAACCGATAGCAGCTATATTTGTTGCTAACGGACAAGGTGAAAGGGCTGTAAGCAGACCTAATAAAAAGGCTGTCAGCAGGGGTGTCGTACTATTATCCAATAATGTCTGTAGCCAGTCCATAATGAAATCAGTTTATCATTTCATTAATTTTATCCACTAATCCTTTCTTAAATTCTCCCGGAGATTTACGGGCATTCGAAAAAGCAAATTCAGTCATGTTTTCGGCTTTTTCCTGTCCGTTTTTATGACTGACAATATAAAGAGAAGACCATGTTACCTGATATTTCTCGGCTATTGCCTCATTTTCCGGTTTCGAGATGTCTATAATTCTGAAACTCAATGTACCGTCTGCCAGTCTGTCTGCAAAAGCACTGTCAATTGCTGCCCTTGCATTTTTTTCGATTGCAATACAGGTAGCACAGCGTTGCTTGCTGTGGAAACAAAGAACTTCTACACCATCTGGACGAACTGTCGTTTCTTTTTCTGCCGGCAAAACGGTTCCTTCAGTCTTGGATTTCATCCCGCAAGCAACAAAAACAAAGCATGCAGCTAATAAAAATAAAATCTTTTTCATATTTACATATACTTAAAGTTAGTCTTTCGTAGAATAACGAACAATAAATAGAAAAAAAGAGCCGGCTTAACCGCAACAGCTCTCTTTCTTGCACACCTGTTGTCCGAAGAAACCGGCAAACATTTTCTGCGCCAGTGCCCAGTTCTCCTTATTGATGCAATATTTCACTTTAGGAGCCTCTATTTCTCCTTGAATCAGACCTGCTTCTTTCAGCTCCTTAAGATGTTGTGAAACTGTAGCTTTCGCTATAGGCAGTTCTTCGTGAATATCACCAAAAAAACAGGTTTCCTGGCGGAGCAGAAACTGCAAGATGGCCATACGCGCAGGATGTCCCATCGCTTTGGCAAAACGGGCTATCTGTTCTTGTTCGTCTGTATATTTCTTATCAGCCATAGAATATTTATTATTTGTTGTTCGCAAAACTACGAATAAAATAATTATCCTGCAAATTCTTTCTGAATTTTAACTGTAGGGATATTGCACAACGAGTGCTTTACCATTATACTCCTTCCCTCGCATACATGCAGTAAAGAGCATAAAAGTAAACAATAAATATAATTTGAAATAAGATATGACTTCCAGAATGAGAAGCCAGAGAAAAGAAAATCAACGGAAGGTTATCCACTTGTTGCTCATGAAGTTGATTGCACCGTACACAAAAAGTCCAAGGAACTGAGCAAGATACTCATTACACCCGCAAATTTCGACAAGAAACAAAAGAAACAGGAACTGCGCTGCATACGCTACCGCAAAAGCACAGGCAAAAAACAAGATTTCATGCCAGATGGTATTCTTTTTCCGGTCAGCATCAAAAGGGAAAATCCAGAATTTACACCATATAAAGTTATGAATCTGCGCCACTACATAAGCCACTACATTGGCTATCATGTAATGTTCACCCTCTATATGCATGAGCAATCCTACAATCAGTGCAGTTATCAGGGCGTTCAATGTACCTACTATGGCAAAACGTAGAATACGGACAGACTCTCTCATCAAAAATAATCGGGAAAAGGCATAAAAAGATTTCGAGGCAAAGCAAGTACAGTCGTCGCGACTATCTTGCCTTGCTCGAAATTATAATATCTGAAAATAACTTTATTTTATTCTTTTATTTCAACTTTCAAGTTAAGCTCGTCGAGCTGTTTCTGATCGAGATAACCCGGTGCATCCAACATGACATCGCGTCCGGAATTGTTTTTCGGGAAAGCAATACAGTCGCGGATAGAATCGAGTCCGGCAAACAGCGAAACCCAACGATCGAGTCCGTATGCCAAACCACCGTGAGGAGGCGCACCAAACTTAAAGGCGTTCATCAGGAAGCCAAACTGTTCCTGAGCCTTTTCGGGAGTGAATCCCAAAATCTCAAACATCTTGGCCTGAAGCTGTGAATCGTGAATACGGATAGAACCACCACCTACTTCTACTCCATTTACTACCATATCGTAAGCGTCTGCACGGACAGCAGCCGGATTAGTATCAAGCAACGGAATATCTTCGTCCTTCGGATGAGTGAACGGATGGTGCATTGCCATCAATCGGCCTTCTTCTTCGCTCCATTCGAACATCGGGAAGTCTACTACCCACAAGCAAGCAAACTGGTTTTTGTCGCGCAAGCCCAGCTGGTTACCCATTTCCAGACGAAGTTCGCACAACTGCTTGCGAGTCTTCATGGCGTCATCACCGCTCAAAATCAGAATCAGATCACCCGGTTTAGCACCGAAAGCTTCCTTCATCTGCTGAAGCACTTCCTGACTATAGAACTTGTCAACGCTTGATTTCACATTACCATCGGCTTCCACACGTGCATAAACCAATCCTTTCGCACCAATTTGCGGACGTTTTACAAATTCTGTCAGCTGATCGAGCTGCTTACGTGTATAGTGCGCTGCACCTTCGGCACAAATACCGCCGATATAAGCTGCATTATCGAATACAGAGAAACCGTAACCTTTCAGGATATCCATCAGTTCGACAAACTTCATACCGAAACGCAAATCGGGCTTGTCGCTACCATAGTATTTCATGGCATCAGCCCATGGCATGCGGATAAACGGTTCTGTCAGTTCCACGCCACGCAATTCTTTAAACAAATGCTTAGCCATACCCTCGAACATCTGGATAATGTCTTCCTGTTCTACGAAACTCATTTCACAGTCAATCTGTGTAAACTCAGGCTGACGGTCGGCACGAAGGTCTTCATCGCGGAAGCATTTTACAATCTGGAAATAACGGTCGAAACCAGAAACCATAAGTAACTGTTTCAGTGTTTGAGGCGACTGCGGAAGTGCATAGAACTGTCCCGGGTTCATACGAGAAGGAACAACGAAATCGCGTGCACCTTCAGGAGTAGAACCAATCAGCATCGGAGTTTCTACTTCGAGAAATCCCTTGCTATCAAGATAACGGCGTACTTCCATCGTCATACGATGACGCAATTCCAGATTTTTACGGACTGCCGTACGGCGCAAATCAAGGTAACGGTATTTCATACGGAGGTCATCGCCACCGTCGGTATTGTCTTCGATTGTAAACGGAGGAGTCAGTGCAGTATTCAGCACATTCAGTTCTGAAACAATGATTTCAATATCTCCTGTCGGAAGATTGGCATTCTTGCTTGAGCGTTCGCTAACCTGGCCTTTCACCTGTATGACAAACTCACGGCCCAAATGATTGGCACGTTCGCACAATTCTGCATTCACATCTGTATTGAACACCAACTGAGTGATGCCATAACGGTCGCGGAGATCAACAAATGTCATTCCGCCCATTTTACGTGTACGCTGTACCCATCCGGCAAGTGTCACGTTTTTACCTGCATCGGCAAGTCTTAACTCGCCGCATGTATACGTTCTGAACATATCTTTTTCTATTTATAGACACTTATAATTTGTGACAAAGGTAGCACATGTTTTTGATTTATGCAATAAATTTGCGCCTGCAAAAGAGGGAAAGGGCTGTATGGCCCTTACAAATTAGCAGTAAAAATGAATTTACATTATAACAGAGCAAACGATTTAACCCAAGGCAGCATCATGGGAACGATGCTGCGCTTTGCCGTTCCGATGATTCTGGGCAACCTGCTGCAGCAGTGCTACAACATAGCCGACACACTGATAGTAGGTCATTATCTGGGGGCAGATGCACTGGCTGCCGTAGGATCGGCTTATACGCTTATGGTATTTATCACATCGGTGTTTATCGGTCTGTGCATGGGCAGCGGCGCTGTCTTTTCGATACAATACGGAGCTAAAGATTATGAAGGTATGAAGCAAAGTCTGGTTTCATCGCTGGTGCTGACAGGAAGCGTCACACTGGTGCTGAACATAATTGCACTGGCTGGTATCCATCCTATCATCCGCCTGCTTCAGACTCCCGCAGAAATAGAGGGCCTGATGTTCGACTATCTGTTCATCATATTCCTGGGCATAGCAAGTACATTCATTTATAATTATTACGCATACCTGCTGCGCGCACTGGGTAATTCAATAGTACCTCTCTATTTTCTGGCAGTTTCTGTAGTATTGAATATTGTGCTCGACTTACTTTTTATTCCGATATTTCATTGGGGAGTATCAGGAGCAGCAGCGGCTACTGTCATTTCGCAAACCATAGCAGCGGCAGGACTTTGTATCTATGCATTGTATCGTTTTCCGATATTCAGACTGAAGCGTAACCAAATCCGCCTGCACCGGAAATCGGTAAAAGAAATTGCTACTTATTCGTCGCTAACGTGTATGCAACAATCCGTTATGAATTTCGGTATTCTGATGGTACAGGGACTGGTTAACAGCTTCGGGACAAGCGTCATGGCAGCTTTTGCTGTTGCGGTAAAAATTGATTCGCTTGCCTACATGCCGGTACAGGATTTCGGAAACGCCTTTTCTACATTTGTAGCACAGAACTTCGGTGCCAGACAAAAAGAACGTATCCGGCGAGGTATCCGCAGTGCTGTCAGTGTTACAACGTGGTTTTGCCTGATAATCTCGGCAATGGTGTTCATCTTTGCCCGCCCGCTGATGCAGTTCTTTATCGATAACACGGAAACTGAAATTATCAATATCGGAGTCGAATATCTGCGAGTAGAAGGCAGCTTCTACGTAGGTATAGGTTATCTGTTTCTTTTATACGGGTTTTACCGGGCTGTACGCATGCCGGGCATGTCGGTTGTACTGACTGTTTTTTCACTGGGTACACGTGTCGTTCTGGCATATGCACTGGCAGCAATACCAGCCATAGGCGTTCACGGCATCTGGTGGTCGATTCCTGTGGGATGGATATTAGCCGACTGCTTTGGTGTTTGGTATTACCATAAAGCTGTCAGACACGGTCTTTGGAGTTCAGGATATGGCTCTGTGCAAGATACTCGGGAGTAGCGGCATAGATATACATCACACTTCCTCCTTTGATGGTATCGATAAGCGGTCGGGAAAGTTTTTGCGGAACGGCAGGACATCCGAAACTTCTTCCTAGCCTACCCCCTGCACGAATGACGGAAGGATCGGCATAGGCAGCTCCATGTACTACGATGGCACGCTCACGGGCGCGGTCGTTTATACCTTTCTCCAGTCCGTCGAGTATCAACGAATAACCGTTCTTTCCCTGATAAGTAGAAGCCGTAAGATAGAATCCCAATGAACTTTTGTACGAGCCATATTCATTGGAGAAAGACGTTGCATATACTCCTCCGCTATTCTTTCCATGAGCTACTACCGAAGAAAAAAGCATTTTCTTTTCTTTCATATCAAATACATACAGACGCTTTTCGGTAGAAGGTTTGGAAAAATCTATCAGAGTCAGTATTTCTTTTTTGCGCTGAGCAATCCGGTAATATCCTGTTACCGCCTGACGAAAAGCGGTGTAATTCACTTCACCCTCCAATTGCATTTCTCTAAAAAGTTCAGCACACCGGTCGGGTTTTGCCATACTTTTAACTTCAGGTACGGCAGATGCTCCCTCACCCAGTCCGGTAAAGGAATACAAAAAAGAAACTAACAGGAAAAATACAGTTAATGATATACGCAGCATGGTCTTTCTTAAAAATAACGGCTGCAAAATTACTCATTTTATCTGTAACTATTTATTATCAGATAGTTAAAAGCAACAAGTTTTATTATTTATTCACTCTATTACGACTATCAGCGTAGCTTCGGCAGGCATATTGTCGAATATAAACTTGGAATGTGAAGTAGCATTACGCACACACATGTGCGAACGGGGAATGGTTCCCAGCGACCAGCTGTATTCTATCATTGCTGTACGGGGTACATTAACGGGCACTCCATGTATATATGCCCCGTTGGTAAACCGTGAGGCATAAGGAGCATATCCGCCCGTAGCTGAACCTCCGTCTTTCAGGAACACCATTTTTGTTTTCTTTTCCTGAAGCAGAAACATTCCCAATGGCGTTTCCTGAGCATAAGGCGGACGATGTACGCCTGTAGTAGCCGGATTCATGCTTCGTATCACCCACTCACCTTCTGACAGACGTTCTAAAGTTGCTATATTCTGATCGCCCCGGTCGACAAAAACGACATAGTGAAAAACAGTGCTGTCGGGCAAGACACGAAGATAGCGCGGCGGCACAAGATATTCTTCATCTTCCACCACCGGAGCTATACGCAGGAAACTGCCAGCCTTTCCACGGAGATATGCCAGCGAGCCGTCACGTCCATAACGTTCCGGGACAGAAGAATCTGTCGTTAGATACAAGGGAACAGACTGATATCGCTCCACACCAAGTGTATCGGCGACCCGTCCATAAGCATTCCGTATATAACGTCGTACCAGAGGAGCCTCACTATTTAGGTTTTTATAGTTTCGCAACACTACCCATTGCGACGTATCACGATGCATGTTTTCGATAAAGGCAAGACACTTCCGTATCGTTTCCCATTTGAAACTGCGCACGGTATCACCATAGGGATAAGTATCCTCAAGTGTATATTTATCGTAGAGCAAATCCTTGGTCAGATTGATATCAGCCGCAACGAGAAGTTCCGGAGTATGAGCCGGAAGAACCGGAAGAAGAAGACTGTCGGGAGTTAGTTCTGTTTCTTCTGACAGACGGGGCATACCGGTTTGTTGTTCGCCGCAGGCAAATAAAAACAAGCAAACGGTCAACAGCAATATGGAGAAGCCCTTTTTCATAGCAAGGAGGTTAATGTTCATTGTAAAAGTAATAAAAAAATTTCAAAAAAAGAATCTTTTACCTAATAAACAAACCACTTTGCCTGTTTGTTGCAATTCCTTTAAAAAACACTCCGGAGCAAACGGAAAAACATTCATTTTTCCCGTCTGCTCCGGAGTACCCAGAATAGTTACAAGTATGACCTTATCCCATTTTTCCTGTCAGATAAGCACGTGTACGCTCGTCTGTCGGGTTATCAAACATCTTGTCTGTACGGTCATACTCTATCAGTTCACCCATATACATAAACATCGAATAGTCGGATATACGCATAGCCTGCGACATGTTGTGGGTAACGATCAAGATAGTAACATCTTTCTTCAGACCGTCCATCAGTTCTTCTATATACTTGGTTGCAATAGGGTCCAAGGCAGAAGTCGGTTCGTCCATCAGCAGCACATCCGGTTTCAACGCAAGCGAACGAGCGATACACAAACGCTGCTGCTGCCCTCCTGAAAGGAATGTACCACGTTTGGTAAGTGAGTCCTTCACTTCATCCCACAGAGCAACACTACGCAAATTACGCTCTACGATTTCATCTTTTTCCGATTTGGAAAGGCGGATTCCATTCAATAAATAGCCAGCCAGTACATTATCGTAAATATTCATGGTCGGAAACGGATTCGGACGCTGAAATACCATACCGATACGGCGACGTTCTTCCATCGGTTGCATCTGAAGCACGTTTTCGCCATTCAACAGAATTTCACCTGTCACACGAATATTTTTATAGAGTTCGTGCATACGGTTTACGGCACGCAGTAAAGTACTCTTTCCACAACCCGAAGGTCCCATGATAGCCGTAATTGTATTTTTCTGAATGTCTGCCGACACATGCTTCACAGCCATCGTACTGGATGTATATGAGATACAGACATCCTTTATTTGTAATATCGGTTCTTTTATATTTTCCATTTCTTTGCGATTCGTTTTGCTAATAAGTTCAGACATAGTACAAAAGTAAGCAGGAACAGTGAGGCTCCCCAAATCAGGCTCTGCAAGTTAGGATCATTGAAGAATTCCCAGATAAGCAAGGGAACGGCCGACATCGGCTTAGTCATATTCCAGCTGATAGCAGCTCCTCCCAGTGCAGTAAACATCAGCGGAGCTGTTTCACCTACTACACGCGATATAGCCAGCAAGATACCTGTAAAGATACTTCCCAAAGCAGAAGGCAGCATTACCTGCAGCATAACACGCCAGTAACTACCTCCCAGCGCCAGTCCGGCCTCTTTCAATGTTTCCGGCAGCACTTTCATTGTTTCTTCTGTAGAACGGATGATAAGAGGCAGCATCATAATGAACAGTGCCACGCTTCCGGCTATAGCCGAATAACCTTTCATCGGCACTACCACCCAGATATATGTAATAATACCGATAATGATAGAAGGAGTACCCTGAAGCAAGTCAGTAAGGTAACTGACAATCGTTGCAAACCAGTTTTTCCGATATTCAGACAAACAGATTCCACAGAACACACCCACTGGTATAGCAACTACGGCAGCAAGCATCAGCATCAGGAAAGTACCCACAATTCCATTGGCAATACCACCCGGAATATCCTGCCCCGCCGAAACAGCCTGCATCGCCTTATATGCATTGGGAGTTGCCTCGGTAATGAATGACCATCCCAACTGTTTCCATCCTTTTATCAGCACTTCTCCCAAAATAGCAAGCAAAGGGATCGCTGTCAGTCCGGATAGCACACACACCAGCACATAAAGCAACCGATTCTTGAATATACGGATTCGAATGTTATTATCACGTACCATTTATACAAATTCTATTTTATAGATTACACATGTCTTGCCTTGCGTATCAATATTTTTCCAATCATATTGATAACGGCTGTTATAAGGAACAATAACAAGCCGATGGCAATCAATGACGAAAGTTTCAGTCCGTCGGCTTCACCAAACTGATTGGCAATGATACTGGCCATCGTATTACCTGTAGTACGCAAGGTCTCAGGCATCTGATTGGTGTTACCAATCAGCATTGTAACTGTCATCGTTTCTCCCAAAGCACGTCCGATAGCCAAAATATAAGCGGAAAAGATACCCGATCCTGCCATAGGGAAAACCACTCTCCGGATAACTTCTGCACGGGTTGCTCCCATAGCATATGCTCCTTCTTTCAAATCGGAAGGAACCATTTTGATAAACTCCGAACTCAGAGAAGCTGCATAAGGTACAATCATAATAGCCAACACAAAAGCCGCAGTAAGGATTCCCGAACCTTGCGGAGAAAGGTTTAAATGCATGAATACGTTACGCAATACATAAAATCCCCACAAGCCATAAATAATAGAAGGAATACCAGCCAGCAGATCGGTAACGGTTCCCAGCACTGCTGCAATTTTCTTTCCACGGAAATACTCACCTGTAAACAAGGCAACCGGCAAAGAGAACGGTATACACATCAGCAGAGCAAGAATTGTAGTAAGCAATGTTCCGGTAATAAACGGAAGTGCTCCGTAGCTTTCTTTTCCTGCCGTCGTTACCCAGTCGTCGGAGAAGATAAAATTCCAGAAACCAAAATGTTCGAACGCTCCGGAGGCATCGGCAGTGAGGGAATATACGATTCCCCCACCGATGATAGGAATAACAACAGCCGACAGAATAAGTAAAACTCTAAAAATTTTGTCTTGCATAAAATATCAGCTTTGCAGTAATAATCTATTATTTCAGAATCGGCTGTCCCTGATAAGTAACAGTCTTAAGGTTTGCCAGACTTTGTTCAACAGCTTTCTTAGGCAGCGGAGCATAGTGTACGGTAGCAGTAGTCTGCTGTACGCTGTCGCTTAACATATATTGCATCAAATCCAATGTAGCTTTAGCCTGTGCTTCCGAACGGTCTGAATAATTCTGTTCCTTGTAAATCAGCAACCAGGTAAAACAACTGATAGGATAAGCTCCTGCTGCATCGGCATTGGTTATAGAACAACGAGTGTCCTGAGGAATATCACCGGCAGCAGCCGAAATACTTTCTGTAGACGGAGTGATCAGCTCACCACGCTGGTTCTTTACAGCTGCATAAGGAATTTTCTGTGCGAAAGCATATTCAGAACCAATATATCCCAATGAATACGGAGTCTGTGCAATGATACCAGCTACACCCGGATTACCTTTTGCAGCCTGTCCGACAGGGAAATCCACTGTTTTACCTGATCCGAAAGTATTTTTCCAGCTTTCGCTGACTTTAGACAAATAATCGGTAAATACAAATGTTGTACCGCTACCATCCGAACGATATGCAAGAATTATCTTCTTTGCAGGCAATTTCACATCCGGATTCAGTTCCTGCAAACGTGCATCATTCCAGTCTGTTATCTTTCCAGCATAAATATCAGCAATAACATCACCCGACAAGTTCAATTTAACTACATCCGGTAAATTGTAGGCCAATACCACAGCTCCCATACATGTCGGGATGTGTACTACAGGTTCCATTTCTGACATTTCCTTATCGCTCAAGAAAGCATCACTTCCGGCAAAGTCTACGATACCATCTTTCAGGTTACGTACTCCACCACCACTACCAATGCCACCATAAGAAACTTTATTATCGTGTGTAGCACCATATCCTTCAAAGCTCATGTTATAGAAAGGTAATGGGAAAGTTGCTCCCGCACCAGTTAATTCTACAGATTCTGTTGATGATTTTTGTCCACCACATGCAGTAACGGCAATAGCCATTATACCTGCCACCAAAGGCAAATAATGTTTTTTCATTGTTTATTAATTTAATAAATTGAATTTTCTTATATTTAAAAATCTCTTTGATAATTTCATAAGGAGAAAGAAGCGTTCAGATAAGCATAATATGAATTGGGCATACTTCCTGCCTTGGGCGACCATATCCGGAAGTTAGGAGAAAGTTTTATGTATTTTCCAAGCCGGAACTCCGCTCCTACAAGTCCTGCCATACCATCATCTTTTTCATTCCATTTGTTTTTTGAAGTAAGATAGTCCCAACGACCAAAGACTCCGACTTTCTTAGACAAGTTGACCGTTGCATAGGCTGACACACCGCTCTGGTCTTGTCCGTCTGTGTAGCTGGCATTTTTCTGATAATTATATTCTGCCGCCAGAGAAAATGACTTGTGTTTATATCCGATGAAAGAAGCCAGATTTGTTATACCTTTACCTGATTCTTCCGAAGCTTCATTATAAGAACCATACAGACGGATAAAAAGATTCTTGACAGGCATCAGTGTCACTCCTGCCCCATATTGCAGACCGTCTTTTACCTGAAGTTTTTTGTAACCTTCGCCATTGGCAAGAATAACGTCTGCCGATACATAATCGTTGAAATCGTAAGCTGCCGATACAGCAAGATCGGCACTGCTTCCGAACTTATACTCATCCTGGAAAGATTTCATCACATACCGCTTACCCCAGAAGCTTTCCTGAAACTTAAACTGGGTAGTAGAAATCAAACCTGCGTGTAATGTCCACTTTTCACGTTTCCATGATATCTGGGCATTCTTAACAAAACCTATACGCTGATGATCATCAACACTTTTAGACTGTCCGAAATCGGCAACTACCTTTAACTGAAGTTCTTTCGACAAATCATACTGATATCCCAAGTACGCTCGGTCCAAATTAAAACCACGGTCATCATTCACATGACCAAAGCCGGAATGGATATCAGAAAAAATCGTAATAATAGCCTTGCCTTTCGGGGTTTCTTCTTTGTTGCTATCTTCGGCATGCGCCGGCATAGCCACACATCCTAACAAGCCTGCGATAAAGGCACATCGTGTTTTTAAATTTTTCTTATTCACTATACTTCTGCTTTTTATTTCGATAGCAAAAGTACAAGGCACACGTAACTTGATTATGTCATAATTATTACAAAGATGTTACATCGTCTTCGGGGAAACGAAGTGTTTCTACCTTTTCCAGACGAGAACGCAAACGAGGCATCAAAGATTTGCGGATGCGAAGGCGCATGAAACAGTCCATATCGTACGACTGCTCCAATATCTCGGGAGATTCTTCTTTTACAATACGCATTACATCGTTCATGAAAGGATATTCAAAAGCAACCGTCACATCCTGATCTACCGTTTTTTCTATCACCGTCGCTTCGGCTATTGCTTGTGCGGCTGCTGTCCGATAGGCCACAATCAATCCACTGGTACCTAATTTAATTCCTCCGAAATAACGTACCACAATAACCAGAATATCGGTCAGTTCATTCGAATTGATTTGTCCTAAGATAGGCTTTCCGGCTGTACCTGAAGGTTCTCCATTGTCATTAGCACGAAAATCTTTCCGTTCAGCTCCAAGCATATATGCATAGCATACATGGCGTGCATCATAGTACTTTTTCTGGTACTCTTCCAAATATTGTTTTATTTCGGCAAGTGTACGCACTGGGATAGCAATGGCTATGAACTTGCTTCGCTTCTCTGTATAAACAGACTCTGACTGTCCTTCAATGGTTTTATAAGTATCTTCCAAAATAATTCGTTTTTATATCAGATTCAAGTATTTATTTATGCAATACATGTACGCGGATTCTGTTAACCAGCGACTTTCCTACAATAATCAGTGTAACGGCCGACAGCACAAGAATAATTCCTAAAATAATGCGTGGCGTAAGGCGTTCACCAAACACCAAGACACCGAAGAATAAGGCTGTAATCGGCTCCAAAGCACCTAAAATAGCCGCGGGAGTAGAACCTATATAGTGTATAGACTTAGTCATGGCGACTAAAGATATTACAGTCGGGAATAAAGCTAACCCTATCGGATTGATCCACAGCCAAGGAGTACTGATAGGATCGAGATGCGTACAGAACTTCAAACGGACAACAAATACGCTCAAGCCAAACAATAAAGCATAAAATGTAAGTTTTGCAGTAGGCATGTCTTTCAGCGACGAACGATTCACTCCTATAATATAAATAGCATACGTAAGTGAGGATATAAAGACAAGTAAAACTCCGATTAAGCTTAACGTCTTTCCACCTTCACCCTTGTACAATAAGGATATGCCAACAAAAGCCAAAGCAATAGAAACAGCTGTTATAACAGAAACTTTCTCCTTAAAGAATACAGCCATAATAACAGCAACCAATACCGGATAAACAAACAGAATGGTAGAAGCAATGCCTGCATCCATATAATTATAACTCTGAAAAAGAGTAAGCGAGGAAAATGCAAACAGCATCCCCATAACAAGTAAAGGCAATACTTCGCTACGATGCAATGCAAACGACTGTTTCTGCACCTTCATCAGCAAAGCAAGCATCACTACACCTAGTCCGTAACGGTAAAACAATACCGAATCAGCACTTACTCCATCAGCATAAAGAGGCAGAGTAAATAGAGGATTCAGTCCATAACTGGCAGCTGCCACTGCTCCATAAACAAAACCTTTGAATGTATTACTAGCCATGAAATATCTGTTACTTTTGCAAAACCGGATGCAAAGGTACACAATTTAAGTAAAAAACATTTGGCACAATCATAAAAAAGGTCAGGACATTTTCGCTAAAATCTCCTGACCTCACTATATATCGGATTAATCTTTGCCGAAAAGAATATTTCCCAGTACAAGCTAACTGTTAAAGTTGCTATTATCACTCGCCAGTGTTGGCCGGGACTTACTGCAGCAGCATAAAAACATAAGCCAATTCTGCTTTGCAATTTTATACAGCAAAAGAAATCCCATATAAAACTAATATTATTCCATCATACACTTACTCCAGCTTATGTATCACCAGACCGGAGCGAAGCTTAGGTTCGAACCAAGTAGTCTTAGGCGGCATAATATTTCCGGTATCTGCAATGTCCATTAATTGTTTCATGGAAACCGGATAAAGTGCAAGCGCTATCTTCATTTCACCACTGTCTACCCGCTTCTTCAGTTCACCAAGTCCGCGAATACCGCCCACAAAGTCGATACGCTTATCTGAGCGCAAATCCTTGATGCCAAGAATCTCATCCAAAATCAAGTTAGAGGAAATCGTTACATCCAACACTCCGATCGGATCGTTATCGTCGTATGTACCTGGCTTTGCTGTCAGGCTATACCACTTACCCTCCAGATAAAGAGAGAAATTATGTAAGGCGGCCGGTCTGTAGATGTCCGTACCTTTTTCCTCCACCACAAAGTTCTTCTTCAACGCTTCAAGGAAGGCTTGCGGAGTCAGTCCGTTCAGATCCTTCACGACACGATTATAGTCGATAATAGTCAGCTGCTCTGCCGGAAAACACACTGCCATAAAGTAGTTGTATTCTTCATCACCCCGATGGTTCGGATTCTGAGCCGCCTTTTCAGCCCCTACCAGTGCTGCTGCCGCACTACGATGATGTCCGTCAGCAATGTAAAGCGAAGGCATTTCTTTGAACGCTTCTGTCACAGCTTCAATATCCTTATCGTCATCAATTACCCAGAACTGATGGCCGAAGCCGTCATCCGGTGCCACAAAGTCGTACACCGGTTTCTGAGCCGTATATTTAGCCACCACGGCATCCAGCGTCTTGTTTTCCGGGTAAGCAAAGAACACCGGTTCGATGTTCGCATTGTTCACCCGCACATGCTTCATACGGTCCTCCTCCTTGTCACGGCGCGTCAACTCATGCTTCTTAATAACCCCGTTCATATAGTCGGGTACATAAGCTCCTACCACCAGACCATACTGCGTCTTGCCGTTCATAGTCTGGGCATAAATATAATAACACGGTTTGTCGTCCTGCACCAGCCAGCCTTTTTCCTGGAACATTCGGAAATTCGCTACCGCCTTATCATACACACACGGATCATGTTCGTCTGTTCCCTCCGGGAAGTCAATCTCCGGTTTAATGATGTGATACAATGATTTCTCGTTGCCTTTCGCCTCTTCGCGGGCCTCAGCCGAGTTTAACACGTCATAAGGGCGGGAAGCTACCTGCTCCACCAAGTCCTGCGGCGGACGAACACCCTTGAAAGGTTTAACTATTGCCATAATGCTTGAAATTTCGTTTGAAAAATAACACTAACGTACACAGCGCATAAATGAAACACATCAGTGCCATGCCGCACAGAAACCCTTTCCAGAAATCATCCAGAAACGACCTGCACAAAGAATTCACCAGCAGCAAGGAAGCTCCGATCCCCAATGGGATCAGCGAATGCCGTTCGTATGCGGTCAGTTTCATTTATGCACAAATAAAAGAGTTACTTTTTATTTACACGGAATTTCTCACAACCATCTTTCAGGAAGCCCACAATCTGACGAGCAGCTGCGATACCGGCATTGATATTTGCTTCAGCTGTCTGTGCCCCCATCTTCTTCGGAGTAGAGAAATAACGTCCCGGAAAATGATCGGCAAACTCTTCATGATGGGCCGGCATAATATCAGTTACATATTTCAAGTCTGGACGGTCATTCATGAGGCGAAGCAAATCCGCTTCATTAATCACCTCCTTACGGGCAGTATTAACCAGCAGACCGTTTTTCGGCATACGATTTACCAAGTCATAGTTAATCGAGTTTTTGGTTTCGGCAGTAGCCGGAATGTGCAAAGACACCACGTTACAAGTGGCATACAACTCTTCAGCAGAATCAACCGGTTTTATACCATCAGCCTCCATCACCTCTTTCGGACAATAAGCATCATAAGCATAAATATCCATACCGATTCCTTTTGCTATACGAGCCACATTGCGTCCTACATTACCGTATGCATGAATACCCAGCTTCTTGCCCATCAGTTCCGTACCCGATTTTCCGTCGTAGAAATTACGAACCGCCATAATCATCATACCGAAAGCCAACTCAGCAACTGCATTTGAGTTTTGTCCCGGAGTATTCATCACACAAACGCCATGTGCAGTAGCAGCCTCCAGATCGACGTTATCGTAACCAGCTCCAGCACGAACTACGATCTTCAGTTCGGGAGCGGCATCAAACACTTCATTATCAATAACATCACTGCGGATAATAATAGCATTGGCATCTTTTACAGCTTCAAGGAGCTGTGCTTTTTCTGTATATTTTTCAAGTAAAGCCAGTTCGTAACCAGCAGCTTCTACTTCCTTACGAATACCGTCGACTGCAACTTTTGCAAACGGTTTTTCTGTTGCTACTAAAACTTTCATAACTATCAGATTTAATATAAATAAAAAAGGCACACATACCCGCACACTATCTATCCGTGCAGGTCTGTGTGCCTTTATAAACGACTAATAAATTAATGCATTTTTTCGAACTCCTGCATGCAGTCTATCAGAGCCTGAACGCTTTCTACAGGCATGGCATTGTAACAAGAAGCGCGGAATCCACCTACTGAGCGATGTCCCTTGATACCAACCATTCCATTATCTGTAGCAAACTTCAAGAAGTCTGCCTCCAAATCCTTATATTCGTCTGCCATTACAAAGCAAATATTCATATAAGAGCGATCACCTTTATCTGTAACCGTTCCGCGGAACAATTTATTACGGTCGATTTCAGCATACAACATATCTGCACGTTGCTTAGCACGGCGTTGCATTTCTTCTACTCCACCCTGAGCCTTTATCCAGCGCAATGTCTGCAAAGCCGCATAAATAGGAACTACAGGAGGTGTATTAAACATAGAGCCTTTATCAACATGAGTCTGATAATTCAACATGGTAGGGATATGACGTGAGACTTTGCCCAAAGCTTCATTTTTCACAATGACAAAAGTAACACCTGCCGGTGCCAGGTTTTTCTGTGCACCGCCATAGATACAGATATATTTTGAAACATCAATCGGGCGAGAGAATATATCAGATGACATATCGGCAACCATCGGAACATTCACATCCAAATCGGCATGGAGTTCTGTTCCATAAATCGTATTGTTTGTAGTAATATGGAAATAATCCACATCTGCCGGTACTGTATAATCTTTCGGAATATAAGTATATCCGTCTTTTTCGGAAGAAGCTACTTCAACTGTTTCACCGAATGCCTTCGCTTCTTTCAAAGCTTTTTTTGCCCATGTACCTGTATTAAGATATGCAGCTTTCTTTTCAAGGAAATTATAAGGAACCATACAGAACTCCATACTTGCTCCTCCACCCAGGAAAAGTACCGAATACCCTTCCGGAATATTCAGAAGTTCCTTAAACAAGGCAACAGCCTCGTCTACCACCGGCTGGAAGTCTTTAGCGCGGTGACTGATTTCCATCAACGAAAGTCCCGAACCATTAAAGTCAAGAATAGCCTGAGCTGTTTTTTCGATCACTTCGCGAGGCAATATAGAAGGTCCCGCATTGAAATTATGTTTTTTCATTTGGAAGTTTGTTTTGGTTAAACATTTGTTCGTTCTTACAATTGCGAATATAGCGATTATTTTTAGACTTCCAAAAGTTTTTGTAATATTTTTCTAGCAACTCAGGGTTTTTAATAACAAATTACACAAAACAATGCGGTTTAATTTGCAAATTGACACAAGAAGTAAGTTCTATGACTTTTGAACAGACTAGAGTCATAGCATTTTGAGAGAATTTCTTATCGAAACAAGGTTTTATTGACACAAAGTTATCATTTAGCCAGTTCTATCAAAGCTTTTACCCCCTTAATCTTTTCATTTTGCACAAGTTTTAACACTTGTTTGTATTTAGAGCGAGAAACCGCTGCAAAAGCATAATGATCTTTCACATCTACACGGCCAATATCCTCCTTGCTTAAATTTCCTTTTTTAGACAAAAAACCTACAATATCTATTTTATTGATTTTATCTTTTTTCCCCTTTCCTATATATAAGGTAACAAAATCAGGCAGGGCAGGTTTAGGAAGCACAGCCGGCAAGAGATATTCCTCCGGTTCTTCCTTTATGTAAGAAGGCAACTGTTCTTCAGAATGAAGAATGATATAAGAACTACCATCAGCTTCCCAGCGTGCCGTACGTCCGTTCCGGTGTATAAACCCGTCTTCTGCAACTGGAAGATGATAATGAACAACATTTTTTATATCGGGAATATCTAAACCACGTGCTGCCAGATCGGTCGAGATAAAAATATGACAGCTACCATTACGAAATTTATATAAAGCTCTTTCCCGGTCATCCTGCTCCATTCCACCATGAAACGTTTCGCAATACACTTTCATGAAATGTAAATATTTACCTACACGGTCTACACTTTCACGATGGTTGCAAAAAACCAAAGTAGACTGATTTCCCAAACAACAAAGCAACTTATATAAAGTTTCCAACTTATCTTTTACAAGAGAAATCACTTTATACAAATGCAAACGTTCAGAAACTCCTCCATCAGGATCAAGAAAATTTAATTTGACGGTACTGTTCAAACCGGTAAAATGAGGAATCTCTTCAGCATCTGTAGCCGAAAGCAGAAAACGACGACGTAATTTCGGCAATTTACTTATAACATCCGACATTTCTTCCTGAAAACCGAACTCCAGACATTTATCGAATTCATCAATCACCAAAAGCTTCACTGTAGAAGCATCAAAATTTTGTTTTTCCAAGTGATCGTTCATTCGTCCCGGTGTACCGACAATTACTGACGGACAGATACCTTTCATTGTACGATGTTCGTCCATTGCCGGGCGCCCTCCGTAACAACTCATTATTTTAAATCCCGTATTCATAGACTTAAATACTTGCTCTATCTGTAAAGCCAACTCGCGGGATGGGACTAAAATAACAGCCTGAACTCCTTGCTGACCGGGCTTCAAAGAAGAAACAAGAGGCAATAAATAAGCCAAAGTCTTACCCGAACCCGTAGGCGAAAGCAGGACTAAATCACCTCCTTCACGATAGGCATCGACAGCTGTTTGCTGCATCACATTCAACTGTTCTATTTTCAAATTCGCAAGTATTGTTTGTATATCCATAAATTCCGGTTTTTAATTATTCTACGCAAAGATAACCAGAAGTCATGACATTATCAAAGAAAAAGCAGGTACAGGCAGCAGATGATGATAACGTTTATCACATTTACAGAAAAAAGAAAGTGCCCGACCTGCTTATTCTTTTAGTTATGATGAACAAAATTTCTGAATCTATCTAATCCTTCTGTTAGCAAGGCCCTCGGACAAGCTATATTCCAACGCATAAACCCTTCGCCTTCTGCTCCATACATATCTCCAGAATTCAGCCACAAATGAACATTTTCCTTTAATAGACATTCCAGTTCCTTGGATGGTAGAAGCAACTTCCGGCAATCCATCCAGACCAGATACGTACCTTCTAATTCAGCAATAGGAAAATCAGGCAAATATTTTTCACAATAGTCTTTCATGTATTGGTAGTTTTCAAACAGATAACTACACAACTGCGCCAACCACTCCTCACCCTCATTATAGGCAGCTATCGTGGCAATAACGCCAAAAGGATTAACGTCGCAGACTTCATTAATATTAATCGCTTTATCTATCTTATGGCGCATATATTCGTCTGCACAAACAATATTAGCAATTTGCAAGCCTGCGATATTAAAAGCTTTGCTAGGAGATACACAAGTAACAGCATGCTTCTGAAACTTTTCAGAAAGTGAAGCAAAAGGAGTATAGACATTTTCTGGAAAGACCAGCTCACAATGTATTTCATCTGCAATGACTGTCACCCCATTACGAATACAAATCTCTCCGATGTGACACAAGTCTTGTTTGCTCCACACTCTGCCAGCAGGATTATGCGGATTACAAAGCAGCATAAGCTTCACTTCCGGATCCGCTGCCTTTCGCTCCAAATCGTCAAAATCGACAGAGAAAGTTTTTCCATCCCACAGTAAGGGACTACTTACTATCTCACAACCATTGTTTCTGATAGAGGAAAAAAAACAGTTGTAAACCGGTGTCTGAACTAAAACTTTATCTCCCGGAACCGTTAATGCCTTTATGATGGCGGATATGGCCGGAACAACTCCCGAAGTATAAATAATCCATTCACGATCTATCTGCCACCGATGCCTCCGACTAAACCATCCTACAACAGCACTATAATACTCATCCGGAACGCGAGTATATCCAAAAATGCCGTGCTGTACACGTTGCTGCAGCGCACGAATGATAGCTGGAGCTGTCCGAAAATCCATATCCGCTACCCACATCGGCAAAATATCCGGCAGCGTCGCACTATCCCATTTATATGAATTAGTATGATGTCGCGAAACTATTTCGTCAAAATTATATTTCATACTTTATTTAATCAGAAAAACAAGTAAGTCCATCCCATAATTTCAGCTCACAATCACCTGGTGCTTTAATATGTTCATCAAGAATTATCTGTCCGTAACTTTCGGCAGTAATACATCCCGTACGAGGATTCTTTACACTATGTACTGCACTCTTAATCGTAGCATGCACAGAACTATATTCAAAAGCAAGATCACAATCATCAGCCATTACACAATCCTCCATTATTAACCCGTGAGCATAACAAAGAGGTTGCGTGCCCGAGATTTTACAATTAACCAAGCGTAAATTCTTAGAATGCCAGCCTAAATATTCTCCATTAATTTCAGAATCATACACCGTCACATTTTCTGTATTCCAGAACGCATCTTTCGAATTGATCACTGCATTGTGAATTTCTACATTTCTGCAATACTGAAACGAGTAGTTGCCATTCTGCATATAATCTTTTATGGTAATATTTTCACTATGCATAAAAAGATAATCAGCATTATCCACATGCACATTTTTTAAATTGACATTACGACAATGCCACAACGTTTCCTGAGCATTAGGCAAGTGTACGTTAACCAGCTCCAGTCCATCCATTTCACGGAACATTTTAGGAGCCTCCACTTTTGTATCCGTCATCTTCAAATTTTGCGAATACCAAAGTGCAGCACGTGCTCCTTCAGTAAACAGACAGTTTTTGACTATAAAGCCATTGACGTGCCAAAATGGATATTTCCCCTCAAAACGACAGTTCACTGCAATAATATTACTACATTCTTTTAAAGCAGATTCTCCAGCATGAATTGTTACATTGTCAATCTGCAAATCATGAGAAGCAAACAAAGGGCGTTCGCCTCCAAACTCTGTATTTTTTATCTGTTGCATAATTTATCCGTATTTATTGATTAACTATATGAAAGTTTACAGTAACATTACCTTGCCCAAGAATATCTTTCAAACCTGTAGTATGATCAATCCGGCCTAATCTGGTATAACTATAACTGGAAGAAAACGTTTGATAGAAAAGGACAATACAGTTCGAGCCATAAAGCATTAGGTCACCGGTTTGAATAACATCTATCTGACGACTATCTACCGGTAAACTTTGAGGGAGGTAACAATATTTTTCATTTCCGTTCAATTCAGTCATATCGACAGTAAGAGGCAATAAATCAAGAAATTCACGAACCGTTTCATTATTCTCCAATGTTGCAGTAAACGGAGTATTATTTATTGTCACAACAATCTGCTTGACCGGAGAACAATCTCCGTCGCCATTATCCTCCGGAACATTTGAAGACGGAGGGGAAATCGTTTCGTCAATATCAGGAATATCATCAGGGGAACAAGCCGTAAAAGACAATAGACCTGCAATAAAGTAATATTTAAAAGAAACAATCTTCATCCTATAACTTTCACTTTTCGAATAGAAAACTCACTCGTACAAACAATTATTCTAAAGAAAGAACAACCGTAACATTCCCTTTACCCAAAGCATTTTTAAGCTCATCTTGAGTAACATTGATTATTTTGCCCAATCGAGTCAAAGAGTAGCTATTACGATCATAATAAATAACCATATAATGTCCCTGATATAAAATCAAGTCTCCAGAATCAGTTTGAATCCACTCATCATTTCTCGGCAGTCTAACCCCTAATGTTCCTACCTTTTCCATATGAGCATAATCACTCATCTCTACTGTTACATTGCATTTTGCCAATAATTCTTTCAAAGCCATTGCAGAAGAATTATTCTCCAACACAGCAACAAAAACTTTACTGCCAATATGCAGCTTAATTGTATCACGTTCCATTGTCTTACTTTTATTACAAATTTTATCTTTATTAAATTGGATTGAGGCTTTGCCTAGATTATTGCCATACGATGTAACTGCAACAAATAACAAGACAGCTATCACAGACATAAATAATCTTCCCGATAATAAGCAATATCTCATAGCATCAGGTAATTTTTATCCATTTTCCTTTTTCTAACCTTATCAAGAATATCATCCCTCTGAAACAAAGCTCAATACACATAGCCAGCCAAACTCCCTTCAACCCCATCGAAGGAGCAAGACATGAAGCCAAACTAAGACGTACAGCCCATATACTGACAAAGTTCATTATGCTCGGCATGAGTGTATCTCCCGTACCGATAAAAACTCCATAAGCAACAATTGCCGCAGCAAACATAGGCTCTGCAAATGCCTCAATACGCAAAGCCATCACACCTAATGAAAGTATCTCTGCATCAGGTGTCATTGCCCCGATTATTAAAGGAGCAGCCCAATACATGACACCGCCCATTGTTCCCATTACCAACATACCAGTTGCTACTGTTATCCGGGCAAAAGATCGGGTTAAATCTTTTCTTCCCGCTCCCAGACTTTGCCCGATCAATGTCGTCGCAGCATCAGCAATACCATACCCCGGCATATAACATAAGCTTTCTGCGGTTATTGCAAAAGAATTTGCAGCTATAGCAAAGATTCCCAATGGAGCAACAATAACAGTTGTCAAGATCTGTGCTCCGCAAATAACAATATGCTCTACACACATGGGAACTCCTATTTTGAACGATTTTATTAACACTTTCGAAGTCAAAAAGAAACTTCCAGGTCTGCCCACCAGAGCTAACTCTTTCGAACAACGACAGAGATACCAAGTCATCATAAGGGCAACCAACATCTCAGCCAGTCCTGTACCCAAAGCAGCACCTTCAACTCCTAGTCCCGCTCCAGGAACAAAGACAGATATATTACCTATCTCTAACTCCCGGGAAGGATATATCAGAAAAAAATTAAAAACAACATCCATTATACACATCAGAACATTCAGCATGCTAGGCACATGCATGTTGCCACTACATCTTAACATACCTCCCGCTAAAAAATTAAGCTGAAGGATCGGCAGAAATAAAATAAATATCAGAAAATAGGAAGAAGCATCATGCTGAATGGCAACATCACCTCCCAGCCATACAGGAAGAGGAGCACTAACCAGTACACCAATTACAGTCAGCAGTAAGCTGAATATCGTAGTTGCAACAAAAGACTGCCGAAGGACAGCACGTGCCTGACCAAATTCTTTCGCTCCGATATGATGTGCTACCTGCACAGAAAAGCCCGTAGCAGAAGCAACACATACTCCCCAGAACAACCAGGTAGAAGTAGAAACCAAACCGATAGAAGCAGAAGCCTCCGCTCCCAGACTACCAACCATTGAAGCATCAATATATTGCATAACAATATATGAAATCTGAGCTACAACTGCCGGAATACTCAAACGTATAGTAAGTTCCAGTTGTTGCTTAAATGTCATATGCTCTCCCCTGCGAATAAGTGAAAGCAGAGCTTCAGCCTTATTGGTTTGGTTTCTCATTTCCTGACACAATTATTACTTACATCTAAAATTGGCCGTATAGCAATCTTATTTCAGATAGGTATAGAAAAACCGTTCTATCTTATCGAATGGAATAACTCCTGCCTGATTATCATATAAATCTACATGACTTGCACCTGGAATAATCAGTAGTTCCTTATTATCCCCTTTTAACTTCTTAAAGGCATCTTCACTAAAATAACGGGAATGTGCCTTTTCACCGTGAATCATTAACACAGCACTTCGAATTTCATCACTATATGTCAGCAGCGGTGTATTGATAAATGAAAGGGACGAAGTAACATTCCATCCGTTATTCGAGTTCAGAGAACGTTTATGATAACCACGCTTTGTTTTATAATAATCATAGTAATCTTTCACAAACTGAGGAGCATCCTCTGGTAGCGGATCCACCACCCCTCCTGCCAGTGCATATGAACCATTCCGTGCATCTATAGTCCGCTGGGCATTCAACTTTTTGCGAAGTTCATAACGTGCATCTGCATCCATCGCATCAAAATATCCATTAGCATTTACACGGCTCATATCATACATAGTAACAGTGACAGTTGCTTTTATACGAGTATCGATAGCAGCCGCATTAAGAGCCATGCCACCCCATCCACAGATACCGATAATCTCAATGCGCTCTGGATCTACATCTTCACGAATTGAAAGAAAATCTACAGCAGCAGAAAAATCCTCCGTATTAATGTCGGGAGAGGCAACATAGCGAGGTTCACCACTGCTTTCACCCGTATAGGAAGGATCGAAAGCAATAGCCAGGAATCCACGTTCAGCCATTGTTTGCGCATAAAGCCCTGATGACTGTTCTTTGACCGCCCCAAAAGGACCACTCACTGCAATAGCCGGAAGTTTCCCTTCAGCCTGCTTAGGCTTATACAAATCGGCAGCCAACGTAATTCCAAAACGGTTTTTAAAACGGACACTTTCTACTGTTACCTTGTCACTTACAGGAAAAGTCCTATCACTATCCTGTGCATAAAGTATATTCATAAGCGTTGACATAAAAAATACGATTAAAAAACTCTTTATCTTCATAATATCTCAAATACAATTCCATTATTATCAAACTTTCTTACCCATCTCATAAGCTTCTGTCAATACAGGCTTATCTTTTATTTCTCCTACATGCCAGACTCCTCCACCGAATACTGTTCCTTTTATTATAGGATTCTCAAGACAATCGAGGAAACCACAGAAATTGTCTACAACGCGTTTCATAATTGTTTCATCTTCTTCCGCTGCTGTCGCTATAAAATAAAATTCTTTGTTTTTCATTTCTGTATAAGGACCGCAGCAACGATCTATCAGTGTTTTCATCTGTGCACTCATTGCATAGAAATAGACAGGAGTTGCCATAACAATGACATCAGCCTCCAGCATCTTTCCGATAACCTCAGCCGCATCATCTTTTTGTGGACACGGTTTTTTATGCAGGCTACAGACGCTGCATCCAAGACAAGGGTGAATCGTCTTATCACGCAAGAAAATCTTTTCTACATGATTTCCACTTTCTACTGCTCCACGCATAAACTCATCACAAAGCGTATCGGAATTACCTCCACGACGTGGACTAGATGATAAAATCAAAACCTTTTTAGCCATATTTAATATTGTATATCAGTTAGTATAAATTATCGACAATGCAAATTTCGCAAGAATACATAAGCATCTGTGTAGACAAATTACGGATGTTATAACCTCAATTACAGATTCAAGAAACAGGGTTCAATATTATCTATCGCTTCAAAAAACCGTAACTTCGGTTATACAATCAGTAATTATGGTTGTAGGGATATATGAGATTTCGCTTAATTTTGTATTCAGATAAAAATCAACTCTACATATGGACAAGATACTTAACTTAAATAATGTGGACTTATATAACCAGATATACGGACTTGAGACATTACATCCGCTGGTAACAGTCATCGACCTGAATAAAGCCACCCGGCAAATGACCTATACGCATTGGAATTACGGTGTTTATGCGCTATATCTGAAATTAGAAAAAGCCTGTGATATTAAGTACGGACGTCAAACTTACGATTATCAGGAAGGGACTGTAGTATGTTTCGCTCCCGGACAAACAACCGAAACCACACTGACAACAGACCGTGTACAACTGAATGTACTGGGAATACTTTTCCACCCCGACTTATTACATGGTACAAGTTTAGGAAAAACAATAAAAAAATACACTTTCTTCTCATATGAAGTCAACGAGGCCTTGCATCTGTCGGCCGAAGAAAGAAGTATTATCGAAGAGTTATTAAAGATTATACGCATGGAGCTGGAGCACGGCATAGACAAGCATAGTAAAACTTTATTAGTAAACCACATCGAATTACTGTTAAATTACTGCATGCGCTTCTATGAACGACAGTTTACGACACGCAGCAAAGCAAACAGTGATGTCCTGACACGGTTTGAAAATCTCCTTAACGAATACTTTGAAGGGCCTCAGGCCGAACAGGACGGGTTACCGACTGTAAAATACTTTGCCGACAAACTATATCTTTCCTCTAACTATTTCGGTGATATGCTTAAAAAAGAAACAGGAAAAAGTCCACAGGAATATATTCAGGAAAAAATCATAGAACTGGCAAAGGAACGGATCTCAGCTACAGAAAATACAGTCAGCCAGATTGCATATTCTTTGGGCTTCCAGTACCCACAACACCTATGCCGGCTATTCAAGAAACGAGTAGGCTGTACCCCCAATGAATATCGTACACAAAACAACCAACAATAAACAACTTCCACAGATAAGGACAAAAAGAATATGTTAGATTTCAAAACTGTGTACGAATGCAACTGTTGCCTTGGCTGCAAGACATTACACCCTCAGGTAAGCATTATCAATCTGGAAAGCCCCAACCTGGAACAAGACGCTGTAAAATTCGAGTTTTACGCAATCTTGCTGATAGAAGAATGTCCTGACTCCTGCTGCTGTTGCGGGCGTAAATATTACGATTATTCAAATGCAACAATGGTGTTTCTCACTCCCGGTGAAATATTCCGGATGAGTGAGAATAATACCTTGCCCAATAAAGGATATCTGCTAGCATTTCATCCTGATCTACTTTTCCGAACCTCATTGAATAATCATATAAAAAATTATACTTTTTTTTCGTACAAGAAAGAAGAAGCATTACACTTGTCCCAACGGGAAACAGCCAAAATAACATGTTGCCTGGAAAATATTGAAGACGAACTGCATCACCCCATTGATACACATAGTAGTACAATACTTTCACGCCACATCGAATTATTACTCGATTACTGTACACGTTATTATGAGCGCCAGTTTATTACCCGAGAAAACAAGAATAAAACACTCCTGGACAAAATGGAAAAACTTCTCGAGCACCACATTGCATCGGGACAACTCCAAGATGGAATAATGCCTGATCCGAAAATACTCAGTGAAGAACTGGGACTATCACCTGCATACTTTGAAGATTTATTAAAATTTGAAACGGGCAAAACACTTGAGGAATATTTTCAATTAAAGCGTTTGGAAACTGCAAAAAGGATGTTGCTTCAAAAAGATTGTATGCCAACTATTATAGCCAAGCAACTAGGATATCCCAGCGTACAATATTTCAGTTTAATCTTTAAAAAAATAACTGGATTTTCTCCAAGCGAATATCGCTATTCACACAACTGATAAGTAATAAAATAATTTTTTTATCCGCACATACATTGCATTTTGTCAACTGTTTTGTATTTTCGCATAAACAAATAACAATACAACAAACGAAATACAAATACATATGTGTGGAATAGTAGGATATATAGGAAGCAAACAAGCTTATCCTATACTTATAAAAGGGCTAAAGCGTCTGGAGTATCGCGGTTACGACAGTGCAGGAGTAGGTCTAATCAGCCATGAATCTAAATTGAACGTGTATAAAGCGAAAGGTAAAGTATCAAATCTGGAAGACACTGCATCACAAAAAGATACTTCGGGGCATACAGGTATAGCCCATACCCGATGGGCAACTCATGGAGAACCTTGCCAGGCTAATGCACATCCCCATTTATCACAGTCAGGTAATCTCGCATTAGTTCACAACGGCATCATAGAAAACTATGCAACTCTGCGTGAACAATTACAAGAAAAAGGATACACATTCAAGAGTTCAACCGATACAGAAGTATTAGTACAACTGATAGATTACTTTCAAACAACTTACGACACTGAGTTGCTAGAAGCTATACAAATGGCATTACACAAGGTTGTCGGAGCCTATGCTATCGCCGTATTAGACCGCAGACATCCCGGACAAATCATAGCAGCCCGCAAAAGTAGTCCATTAGTTATCGGAGTAGGTACAGACGAATTCTTTTTAGCATCCGATGCAACCCCGATTGTTGAGTATACAGACAAAGTAGTTTACCTGCAAGACGGAGAAATCGCTATCCTAGAAAACGGAAAGCCACTCAAGTTAGTAAACCTCGACAATGAAACACAACCTGCCGAAATCAAGAAAGTAGATATGAATATCGGTCAGCTGGAAAAAGGAGGATTTCCTCACTTTATGCTGAAAGAAATATTCGAGCAACCCGAGTGTATTAACGACTGTATGCGCGGACGAATAAACGGTACACTACATGAAGTCACACTATCTGCTGTAAACGATCATAAAGAGCAGTTACTCAATGCCCAACGTTTTGTCATTGTAGCATGTGGTACATCATGGCATGCCGGTTTAATAGGTAAACAGCTGATAGAAACATTTTGCCGTATCCCTGTTGAAGTAGAATATGCTTCAGAGTTTCGCTACCGAAATCCGGTGCTTACGAATCGTGATGTCGTAATAGCAATCTCTCAATCAGGAGAAACAGCCGACACTCTTGCTGCCGTTGAATTGGCAAAATCTCAGGGAGCATTCGTATATGGTATCTGTAACGCCGTCGGTTCATCCATTCCCCGCATCACCGACTCAGGCTCTTACATACATGTAGGTCCAGAAATAGGAGTTGCATCAACTAAAGCCTTTACAGGACAAGTTACCGTATTAACAATGTTTGCATTAACATTAGGAAAAGAAAAAGGAGAAATAAGCACAGCCGATTACAATCGTATTATCGACGAGCTGCTACAAATACCCGAGAAGATAACAGAAGTATTAAAGCAGAATGAAAGCATAGCTAGTTTATCGCGTATATTTACCTATGCCCATAATTTTCTTTATTTAGGTCGTGGTTACAGTTATCCGGTAGCTCTGGAAGGAGCCTTAAAACTAAAAGAAATTTCATACATCCATGCAGAAGGATATCCCGCTGCCGAAATGAAGCATGGCCCCATAGCCTTAGTCGATACAGAGATGCCGGTAGTGGTAATTGCCACTCAGAATGCCATGTATGAAAAGATCGTAAGTAATGTCCAGGAAATAAAAGCCCGGAAAGGACACATTATAGCATTAATCAACAAACAAGATACTGTTATCCGCAAGATCGCTGACGAGTGCATTGAAATACCAGAAACATTAGAGTGTCTCGAGCCTTTAGTTACTACCATTCCATTACAATTATTAGCATACCATATAGCGGTATGTAAAGGAAAAGACGTAGACCAGCCACGCAACCTTGCCAAGTCTGTTACAGTAGAGTAAACACACACATAAAAATACCGGATCTTACGAACAGGCATAACCTTTTGTAAGATCCGGTATTTTTTATCAGCACAATGTAATAAACTTACTCTACATAAAGCACCAGTCCTTTCAGATATTCTCCTTCCGGATGATAAATATTTACCGGATGGTCTCCCGGCTGAGTCAACTGATGAAGAATGCGCACACTACGACCACTCTGAGCCGCAGCAGTAAATACTGCATTCCGGAAATTCTCCTTATTGACAACTTGCGAACAAGAGAAAGTAAACAAAATACCTCCCGGACGAATCTTTTCGAAAGCTTTCGCATTCAGTTTCGTATATCCACGCAAAGCATTGCGCAAGGCATCACGATGCTTAGCGAAAGCAGGAGGATCCAGAATAATCAGGTCATACTGATCACCCATACGGTCCAGATACTTAAACGCATCTTCCGCATAAGCTTTATGGCGAGCATCCCCAGGGAAATTCAGCTCTACATTCTCGTTTGTCAAGTCAATAGCCTTTGCTGAACTGTCGACCGAATGAACAAGATTTGCTCCACCTCGCATGGCATAGAAAGAAAAACCTCCAGTATAACAGAACATATTCAAGACATTACGTCCTTTTGCATATCGCTCCAGCAAATGGCGGTTCTCACGCTGATCGACAAAGAAACCCGTTTTCTGTCCTTTCAGCCAGTCTACGTGGAACTTCAGTCCATTTTCCATTGCTACATTTTCAGGACTTCCTCCCTTGATAAACCCATTCTCCGTCGACAACAAATCAGCCTTAAAAGGCAATGTTGTTTCCGACTTATAGTAAATATTTTCAATCACATCTCCCATTACTTCTGACAAAGCATCGGCTATTTCCATGCGATATACATGCATTCCTGCCGAATGTGCCTGCATAACAGCTGTATGATCATAAACATCAATGATCAGTCCTGGCAAATTGTCCCCCTCGCCATGCACCAGACGATACGTATTGTTCTGAGGATTTCCAATCAGTCCTAAAGCAACACGCAAATCTTTCGCTACAGCAAGCTTACGTACCCAAAATTCATGGTCGATCGTTTCCTGCACAAATGACAATACACGCACGGCGATACTTCCAATCTGAAAGTGACCACATGCTATAAATTCTTTTTTCGATGTATATACATCTACAATTTCGCCTTCTTCGGGTTCACCCTCTACACGAGCAATAGCTCCCGAAAACACCCATGGATGAAAACGTTTCAACGATTCTTCCTTACCGGGTTTCAGATATACTTTCTTATACGACACGCTAATATCTTATTTAATTATTTTCAGTTTCCACTACTTTTACAATCTCATAACCTCCAGTGCTGCGCAAATCATCCAGGTAATTGTATATTTCAACACATGCCCAGGCATCAGTTGCAGCATAAAGTTGCTGAGCTTCCGTCAGGACTTCAGCCTCCCAGTTTGACAGACGCTGCGATTTAGAAATCTTCTTGCCGAACAGTAACGCATAAATTTTCTGCAAGCTTTTTTCCTCTATACCGAAACGAGGAACATAATCTTGCAATTCCACCCAGTTTCCGCTGCGCGGATCTTTTGTATTTCTCTTGCGAAGCATTGCAAAATCATCCTTCAGCGAAAGGCCTACTTTCAAGACATCATTTTGCAAGAACTCTTCCAGAAAATCAGGCAAACCCAAACGGTTCAACCGAAACAGGAAACAAGTGTCATGTGTAGATATCTGCAATAAAGCCACCTTATGCGTAGTTCCCTTTTTAAATGAAGGACGAGTTTCCGTATCTACACCTACAATAGAATGCGTATTCAGATAACTGATTGCCTTACGCGCCTCAGCCTCCGTATTGACAACGAAGATTCTTCCCTCAAAATTAACCTTTGGCAATGCTGCCACACTCTGCTTTGATATTTTATTTTGTAATACGACCATGCGTTTATTTTTTCCTCTTACAACTCTCATTCCCACCGGTCACCTGATCCATCGTCTTCTCCGGCTTCCAGTCCCTCATATAAATCATCCTCACTGTAACCTTCATCCTCTGCAAAAGGAGAAGACGCATAAGCATCATCTTCAGCCTCTTCATCAGTGTCAGTCTGTTTACTATACCTCACCTCATGCAATGCACGCATTACGTTTACAAGACGCTGCCCCCAGAACTCAGCAAAATGCTCCCGGCAGATTACAAGTGCATCGTTCATTGTCTGATCGAACCCCAACTGATATACACAAATAAAATCCTTCAACGGCTGATATATATCAGCTAAGTTCTCAGAAATATTCTGCTTGATAGGAGTATCACTATAAGCCATATCATCCAAAAACACATCCAGATAATCATCTTTCTCTCCCATCAATGCAGCTATTGCACACCGGACACGCTCATAATCTCCTTCGGTTACAAAAGTTTCCGGATCGAATTCGTCTATACGCTCACCCTGAGGCAGTAAAGAAGCTTTCAGATAAAGCAAAGGCAAAAGCTTGAGCGCCGTATCAACAAAGGTACGTCTCTTTGTTTCATTCACACGTTCCAGAAAGCCACAAAACTCAGCCGCTACAGTAACAAATTCTACCGTATTTTTATCAAATATAATCGGGGTATTACTTTTTTCCATAATCAAACAAATTACGTGGCAAAGGTACGAAAAAAAATAAATCTCCACAATTTATTATAAGTAGAGGCAGTCGGCGAGTTCAAAAAATATTCGTACATTTGCGTTCAAAATTTGAACATCAGAACAGAATTATGAAGAAAAAAACAGATAACAAACCCAATGTGGGAAAATCGGACATACCCAACAAGGTAATGACCGCGATTAAAGGTGAAACAGTCCATTTCATTATCGGTTTGCTATGCGTCATTTTCGGCGTTTACATGTTATTAGCATTCAGTTCATTCTTCTTTACAGGAGGAAATGACCAAAGTATATTATCCCATCCCAATCCGGGGGAATTGCTGGGAACAGGAAACCGCATACAGAATTATGCCGGAGCAAGAGGAGCCCAGCTGTCACAATTCCTGATAAATGACTGCTTCGGTATTTCGGCATACTTCATCATAGCCTTTTTAATCGTAGCAGGAATGAAATTGATGAAAGCATACGAATTCAATCTATGGAAATGGTTCGTATCATGCACAGCTTTAATGATATGGTTCTCCATTACTTTAGGATTTGCATTTGGAGGAGTTTTAGAAGACTCGTTCCTTTACCCGGGAGGATTACATGGATACAATGTAAGCCAATGGATTTGCTCTCAGGTAGGAGCTCCTGGACTTATTCTTATATTGCTGGTAACAGGAATACTGATTGGCGTATTCTTTACTAAAGGAACAATAGATGTAGTGCGCAAAGCCTTCCGTCCATCTTTGCCCAGACGAAATAAAGAAAAGGACGAAAACAAAGATTCTGAAACGTTGTCTGATAAACAAGAGTCTCCAGCAGAATATCAGGTAAAGAACAATAAAGAAACAAAAAACGAGCCGGTAGAGAATGCTGTTTCGGAGCAGACAGACGAGACTGACACATACGAGGATTCCAAACCTGTAGAGATCGAATTAGAACCAGTAGAGACAACAGCTCCCCTTCAGGTAGAAACAAGTAAACCTATTTCAAATAAAGAAACCACTCCTGCTCCCGTAGAAACAAACAAGGAGGAGGAAGACGAAAACGAATATAGTGAACCAGCATTCGAGATAAACAACGAACGAAAAGAAGAGGATGAAGAATATCGTGGAAACATAAACCAGCCCTATAATCCTCGTCTGGATCTGGAACATTATAAATTTCCAACTTTAGATCTTCTCAATTCCTATGGTGATCACGAACCTACCATCGACATGGAAGAGCAAAATGCCAACAAAAACCGTATCATTCAGGTACTACGCAGTTTTGGCATTGAGATCAGTTCTATTAAAGCAAGCGTAGGTCCGACTATCACTCTATATGAGATAACGCCAGCCGAGGGAGTACGTATTTCGAAAATACGTAACCTGGAAGACGACATAGCCCTTAGCCTTTCTGCCTTGGGAATTCGTATCATTGCTCCAATTCCAGGAAAAGGAACAATTGGTATCGAAGTGCCAAATGCTAATCCACGTATTGTGCCTATGAGTTCCATTCTGGCAAGCAAGAAATTTCAGGAAACAACATTCGATTTGCCTGTTGCTTTAGGTAAAACTATCACAAACGAGGTGTTTATGGTCGACCTTACTAAAGCCCCACACATGCTGGTAGCCGGTGCAACCGGACAAGGAAAATCTGTAGGACTAAACGCTATCGTTACATCGCTGCTTTACAAGAAGCACCCCAGTGAACTGAAGTTTGTCATCATCGACCCGAAAAAAGTAGAATTTGCTATCTATGCTCCAATCGAAAAACATTTTCTGGCCAAACTGCCCGATGCATCCGATGCTATCATCACCGATGTATCGAAAGTAGTACAGACTTTAAATTCACTCTGTGTTGAGATGGATACTCGTTACGACTTATTGCGAAAAGCTGGTTGCCGTAACATTAAAGAGTACAATGCCAAGTTTACCAGCCGACAGCTGAATCCGGAAAACGGACATCGTTTTATGCCTTACATCGTCATTATCATCGATGAGTTTGGTGATTTGATCATGACTGCCGGTAAAGAAGTTGAATTGCCTATTTGCCGAATTGCCCAGCTGGCACGTGCTGTAGGAATACATGCCATTATTGCGACACAGCGTCCTACGACCAATATTATTACCGGTACGATAAAGGCCAACTTCCCTGCCCGTGTAGCTTTCCGCGTTGCTTCTATGATGGACTCACGTACCATTCTCGACCGCCCGGGAGCACAGCAGCTGATTGGAAAAGGTGACATGCTTTATTTACAGGGAAATGATCCTGTACGTGTACAATGTGCATTTGTCGATACCCCAGAAGTAGAGAAAATAGCCGAATACATCAGTCACCAGCAAGGATATCCTACAGCTTTCATCTTGCCTGAATATGTTGATGAAAATGCAGAAAGCAGTAGTGCAGCAGATGTTGACATGAACAGACTCGACCCGTTGTTTGAAGAAGCTGCCCGTCTGGTAATCTACCATCAGCAAGGTTCAACATCTCTGATCCAGCGTAAATTTTCTATCGGATACAACCGTGCTGGAAGAATTATGGACCAGCTGGAACGTGCTGGTATAGTAGGTCCGGCAAACGGCAGTAAGGCGCGTGACGTGCTTTGCATGGACGAAAACGATTTGGATATGCGTCTGAATAACTTAAAAAACCAATAACATGAAAATGAAACGATTTACCTTTTTTATACTGATGCTTGCAGCAACCGTACACACTGTGTTCGGACAACGTGAAGCTAAAGCTCAGGCCATATTGGACAAGACAGCAGCAGCCTACCAAAAAGCAGGAGGCATAGCCATCACTTTTGGAGGGACACAGCAAGGAACGCTATTATTGAAAGAATCTTGTTTCTACCTTGACTGTGCCGGCATAAAAAGCTGGTTCGATGGAAAAACACAGTGGAGCTATGCACAGCAAAACGATGAAGTAACACTGTCAACTCCCAGTCCTGAAGAAATACAAAGTGTCAATCCATATGCATTGATCACTTCATACAAAACAAAGTTCAATTACCGTTATATTGGCTCAAAAAACCGTAACGGAAAGCAAGGACAGGAAGTTCTTCTCACTCCACGTCAGACTGGAGATATCAAATCGATTACTCTCACAGTTTCGGCAGCGTACGAACCTTTGTATATCGGCATCAGTCTCTCCAATGGAGAAACTCAGGAGTTTAATATTACCTCATATCAAACAAACCGTAATTTGAGTATCTCCGACTTCCGTTTCGACAAGAAAAAATATCCAAATGCAGAAGTCATCGACCTGCGATAAACATTCACACTAGCATACCAAAAGCCCCGTCCGATCATTTCTGACGGGGCTTTTTGCATAAAATTTCCTCTTTTATAAGCCAGATTGATTATATAATAGCATTATGTACAAAAAAAAGAAGTATATTTGCTCAATTAAAATGAATATATAATTTTTAATTTACCAAACTTAATATGACAACAGAACATGTAAAATGCCTGATCATCGGATCAGGGCCAGCCGGATATACTGCGGCTATTTACACAAGTCGTGCCAATTTATCACCAGTTCTTTATGAGGGAATACAGCCAGGTGGACAGTTGACAATCACTACTGAAGTGGAAAACTTCCCCGGCTATCCGGAAGGAGTAACTGGTCCGGTTTTAATGGATGACTTGCGTAAGCAGGCAGAACGTTTCGGCGCTGATATCCGTAACGGTATAGTAACAAAGGCCGACTTAAGCCAGGCTCCTTACCATTTCATCATCGATGATGAAAAAGAAATAACAGCTGATACTGTTATCATTTCGACCGGAGCAACAGCCAAGTACCTTGGTCTGGAAGATGAAAAGAAATATGCTGGCATGGGTGTTAGCGCATGTGCTACTTGCGACGGATTCTTCTACCGCAAAAAAGTCGTTGCCGTAGTAGGTGGTGGCGATACAGCTTGCGAAGAAGCCATTTATCTGGCAGGCCTCGCCAGACAAGTATACCTGGTAGTCCGCAAACCATTCTTACGTGCCTCAAAGATTATGCAGGAACGCGTACTGAACCACCCAAACATTAAAGTTTTGTTTGAGCATAACGCTGTCGGCCTTTACGGAACAGATGGTGTAGAAGGTATGCACGTAGTAAAACGCCTGGGAGAAGCTGATGAAGAACGTTACGATGTAGCTATCGACGGATTCTTCCTTGCTATCGGACATCAGCCTAATTCAGCAATCTTCAAGCCATGGGTACAGACTGACGAAACAGGATATATCATAACTGAAGGCAATACTCCACGGACAGGAATCCCAGGTGTATTCGCTGCAGGCGACGTAGCCGACCCTCACTACCGTCAGGCAATTACAGCTGCCGGAAGTGGATGTAAAGCTGCTATTGAAGCAGAACGTTACCTTTCAGCCAACGGATTACTCTAAAAACAAATCACTAAACTATATTATTATGAGAAGTTTTATCAGAAAAACATTCGCCGCTATCATCTTGATAGGAGGAGCAGCCAGCGTTTGCGCACAGCAGATGCCCCCTCTCCCAACCGATCCGAATGTGCGTATCGGCAAGCTGGATAACGGACTGACTTATTACATTCGTCACAATGCACTTCCAGAGAAACAAGCCGACTTCTACATTGCACAAAAAGTAGGCTCTATTCTTGAAGAAGACAACCAGCGCGGTTTGGCACATTTTCTGGAGCATATGTGTTTCAACGGAACAACAAACTTTCCGGGAAACAGCCTACGCGAATATCTCGAATCCATCGGAGTAAAATTCGGTGCGAACCTGAATGCCTATACTGCTATCGACGAAACAGTATACAATATAGCCAATGTTCCTGTTATTCGTGACGGTATCATCGATTCATGTCTGCTAATCCTGCACGACTGGGCAGACGACCTGACACTCGATCCTAAAGAAATTGACAAGGAACGTGGAGTTATACACGAAGAATGGCGTACACGTACAGGAGCTATGATGCGTATGTACGATACCATCTTCCCAAAAATGTTTGCAGGAAGCAAATATGCGTACCGTCTTCCTATCGGTTCAATGGATATTATAGACAATTTCCCGTATAAGGATTTGCGCGACTACTACGAAAAATGGTATCGTCCAGATTTGCAGGGTGTAATTGTAGTGGGTGATATCGACGTAGACCAGATTGAAGCCAAAATCAAGAAAATATTTGGTCCTATCAAGATGCCAAAAGACGCAGCCGAACGTAAATATTTCCCTGTGCCCGACAATAAGGAACCTATCATAGCCATTGCAAAGGATAAGGAACAGCAGGTAAACCAAGTATATGTTTACCACAAGCACGATCCATTCCCTGAAGACTTGAAGAATACAGTCGGTTATTTGATTTACAACTATATGACCAGTGCAGTATCAAACATGCTGAACACTCGTCTTCAAGAACTTACCCAAACCGCAACTCCTCCTTTTATCAATGCCGGAGTAGAAGACAACGACTTCGTCCTTGCTAAGACCAAAAAAGCATTTATGGGAGTTGCTATCTGCAAAGAGGGAGGTATAGAAACTGGTCTTGCTGCTTTAATGCGTGAAATAGAACGTGCACGTCAGTTTGGATTTACAGAAGGAGAATATACCCGAATGAAAGCAGACTATTTGCGCGCACTGGAAAACGTATATAACGAACGCAGTAAAATGAAAAGCGAACAGTTTGTCAGCCAATACGTATCCAACTTCATCAATGGAGATCCAATTCCAAGCATAGAAGACGAATACGCACTTATGACACAAATTGTTCCCAATATACCATTGGACAACGTAAACCAGCTACTGAAATCATTGGTTACAGACAGTAACACAGTAGTCAGCCTGTTCTGCCCGGACAAACCAGGAGTAAAACTTCCTACAGAAGCCGATATCAAGAAAGTGCTTACTGATGTAAAAGCAGAAAAGCTGGAAGCATATGTCGACAAGGTTTCAAATGAACCTCTGATGAAAGAAACTCCTAAAGGAGGCAAAGTCATAAAAACAGAAAAAGGACCTTTCGAATCGACCATTCTTACTTTGAACAACGGTGTACGTGTTATCCTGAAGTCTACAAACTTCAAGGCAGACGAAATCAGAATGTCTTCATTCAGCCGCGGAGGAACATCTTTGTTTGATGAAAAAGATGCTCTCCAGTTCAAGCAAATCAATGAAGTTGCAGGCTTAGGTGGTTTGGGCAACTTCAGCATTGTCGACCTGCAGAAAGTTCTGTCGGGTAAGGTTGCATCAGCCTCAGCATCTGTAAACACACTGAGCGAAGCCGTTTCAGGAAAATGCTCTCCTAAAGATCTGGAAACTATGTTGCAGCTGACTTACCTCAGCTTTACAGCTCCACGTATGGATGCAGCAGCATTCGAATCATACAAGAGTCGTTTGAAAGCACAGCTTGCCAATATGGAAGTTAATCCGAACATTGCCCTGAGCGATTCTTTAAGAAAAGAATTGTATGGTGATAATCCTCGTGTTCTTCGTATCAAAGCTGATATGGTAGACCAGACCGATTACCAGAAAATTATGGATATGTACAAAGACCGCTTCAAGGATGCTAGCGACTTTACATTCATTTTCGTAGGTAATATCGATCAGGCAACAGCAACTCCTCTTATTGAGCAATATCTGGGTTCTCTTCCTTCAATCAACCGTAAGGAAGACTTCCGTGATGTAAATCTGGACATCCGTAAGGGTGAGCACAAGAACGTATTCCACAGAGAATTACAGACTCAGAAAGCTACTGTATGTATCATCAGAAGCGGTGAATGCGAATACACATTAAAGAACCAGCTGATGATGAGCATGCTTTCTCAATTGCTTACAATGGAATATACAGAAACCGTACGTGAGGACGAAGGAGCATCTTATGGTGTAGGTGTATCAGGCGATATCAGCTTATATCCGAAAGTAGAAGCCACTTTGCAGATTTCATTCGATACTAATCCGGAAAAGCGTGCTAAGATGAGCAGCTTGATAGACAAAGGTATCAATGATTTTATTGCCAATGGTCCGAAAGCAGAAAACCTGCAAAAGGTTAAAGAATACATGCTGAAGAACTACGAAGCTAACCAGAAAGAAAACGGTTACTGGATGAACATCCTGTATAGCTATTTCTGGGAAAATTCAGATATGGCAACCGGATATGCTGATACAGTAAACGGTATCACAGCAGCCGATCTCCAGCACTTTGCAAAAGATTTCTTCTCACAAAACAACCGCATCGAAGTAAGCATGACTTCAGGCGACACAAAGTAATAACTTAAACCTGAAGATTATGCTCTTCCTGGAAATACGCAGAAACCGGAAGCTCGCCGCCAGGCGAAGCCCGATGTTCGAAAAGAACCGTTTTGCCAAGGTTTTCATGTATTGCGGAATAGCATTTTGGGCAGCATACCTTCTTTTTATAGGGGTAATGCTGCCCTTTGCTTTTCAAGAAAGTTTTCCCGGCATGGAACCTTACCACATCCTCAATCAGGGATTAGTCATCATTCTGGCTATTGACTTTCTGATACGCTTTATGCTTCCTTCTTCCATACAAGAAATCAAGCCATATCTCTTGCTGCCTGTTCCCAAAAGGAAAGTCATATTCACTTTTCTTCTGGATAAACTTTGGCATCCGTTTAATTTCTTCTGGCTATTCCTGTTTATCCCTTTCGCCCTGATTACCATTACACGCTTTTATGGGATAACGGGAGTTATTGGATATACGGTAGGTATCTGGCTGCTGATGGTAATGAACGGTTACTGGAGCACACTGATATGTACATTAAAACGAGAAAAATTTATCTATTTTCTCGGAAGCATACTCTTTTACGGAATACTGGCCTTACTGGAATTCTTGCCTGAAACAGGCTGGATAAGTACACTCACCATGAATTGGGGAGAAGGTTTCATACTTTGGAATCCGTTGTCTTTCGGTGGAGCAATTGTACTTATCTGCCTGTTCCTATTCATCAATTACATTGTGCAGTTACATTTTCTTTATAAAGAGCTGTCACATACAGAAGATACCAAGATCAAGCATATCAGCAGCTATAAGTTTCTCGACCGCTACGGAAATGTTGGAGAATATATGCGTCTGGAGCTGAAAATGTTTTTCCGCAATAAAGCCCCCCGCAGCCAGTTCTGGGGATTTATCTTCATCATGTGCATGTTTGCGATAGCACTTGCCAGCGACGTTTATGGCGACAGCTACATGAACAATTTCATTTGTCTGTATTGCTATTGCATATTAGGACTGATGACACTGAACCGCATCATGACGTTCGAAGGAAACTATATCGACGGATTGATGGTGCGGAAAGAGAGCCTTTACAATATGCTCCGCGCCAAATATTACCTGCAATGTATCTTTCTGGTCATCCCTTTCCTGTTCAGCCTTATCCCGGTCTGCATGGGTACAATTCCTCTGCTTATGTCGATAGCTTATCTATGTTTTACAATGGGAACCATATTTGCCATGATGATGCAAATGGCAGTCTACAACAACAAGACTGCACCTCTCAACACCAATACCATAGGTAAGCAGCAAGGCAACAACATGTACCAGTCGCTTATCGTGATATGTGCTTTCAGTCTTCCGTTGCTGATAAACAAAGCTCTCACCCTATTCCTCGACGAAACAACCGCCTACATAATACTTATCATATTAGGATTGTCGGGCTTTGTCACACACCGTTACTGGATACACAATATCTATGTCCGGCTGATGAAACGGAAATACCAGAACATGGAAGGATTCAGAAACACCCGTTAATACGAAAACAAAACCATGGATATAACAATAGACCAACTTAAAAAAGTATATGGAACAAAAGTGGCACTCGATATAGACCACTATACCATCCGTCATGGAGAAATAATAGGACTTGTCGGAAACAACGGTGCAGGCAAAACCACCCTGTTCCGTCTCATGCTCGATCTGCTGAAAGCAGACAACGGCTTTGTCCGGATAGGAGAAACAGAAGTCAGCAGCAGTGAAGCCTGGAAAGAAACAACAGGAGCTTATCTGGATGAAAGCTTTCTGATAGACTACCTTACTCCCGAAGAATATTTCTATTTCGTAGGACGCATGTGCAACCTCAACCGCCAGACAGTGGACGAACGTCTGGCAGTCTACGAACGTTTCATGAACGGTGAAATACTGGGACAGAAAAAACTGATCCGCAATCTGTCAGCCGGTAACAAGCAAAAAATCGGAATTCTAGCCGCACTGCTCAACCAGCCGGAACTGATTATTCTGGACGAGCCATTCAATTTTCTCGATCCCAGTTCACAGTCGGCATTGAAACAACTTCTGGTAGCCTATAACCAGTCAACCGGAGCAACCATTCTTGTATCCAGCCATAACCTGAATCATACAACAGACATCAGCACCCGCATAGCTCTGCTGGAACACGGTAAGCTGATACGTGACTTAGATAACAGCGACGGCAGCGCAGGAAATGAACTGGAAACCTATTTCGCCGTATAAAGACCTATTTCGCGGCATAAATTCAAAAGCGCAACAAGGCAACCTCTCCCCAACGCCTGTTGCGCTTTTATCATTAAATCCCGTTAAAATAACTACCGGCAACCTTTTAAATAAATAAAAAATAACAGTACAGTTATTCCAAAACCACCCCATTTACTCCGATTATTGTATATTTGTCCAAATGTCAATAAACAAATACATGCACCAAACCAGATACACCATACGTCTTATCTGCTTAATCGGCATCTTGGGCACCCTCCTTTTCTCCTCATGCGGAACACGTGCTCCACGTTACGATTACCGCGAGCTGGCACAAGCCGCTATCCGACTTGACATGGACATAGCCATGGAAGACAATCACCGTCTGTATATAGAATCTTCTCGCTGGATAGGAGTTCCCTACCGTACCGGAGGAAATACCATGAGAGGAGTGGACTGTTCGGGGCTGACATACAACATTTACAAGAAAGTCTACCACAAGCATCTGAAACGCAACTCCGACGACCAGCGAAAAGAGAACTGCCGGAAAGTAAGCAAAGGCAAGCTTCAGGAAGGCGACCTTGTATTCTTTCATAACGGAAAGAACAAACGTACAGCCACCCATGTAGGCATCTATCTGAAAAATAACCGTTTCATCCATGCCAGTACCAGCCGGGGTGTCATCGTCAGCCGTCTGGACGAGCCCTATTACCGCAGAGTATGGATGCAAGGCGGACGAGTAAAAGGTTTATAAAGCAATAGTTATGCCATCTGCCAGACACATAGCAACATATTTGGGATTACTGTTTCTCACGGTCGAAGCTGTTCCTCTCGCTGCACAGACAGAAAAAGAGGAAGAAGAAATCAAACTGAACGAAGACGTTATCAAAATGATACAGTTCGACTTCGCCCCCAAAGAAAATCCATACAAACCTTTAAACTCTTCGTTAGACAAGAAATGGATGCAGTTTAAAGAAGATCTTTCCATGCCACGCAGCATGATAGACTCTACCCGAGTAAAAAAAATAAAAGGATACATCCGTGCCGAACCTTACACCATCTGGACTAAGTTCGGGGAAAATCCCGTATACGATGTTATGCCCACCATCGAAAAAAAATGGACCATACAGTGGAAACTGAATCCTTTCCGCCAATACCGTGGAGAATATGGCAGAGAAATAAAACCAGTTCCGGGAGAAACCTACCTGTACGTAACTTCTCCCGCAGGTCCCGGTGCCAGCATATCTCTCGACTTCGACAAGTTACTGTTCGAGAGCCTGACCAAACGTGGACGTGCCATTAAGCATAACCGCACCCATGCTACGGCATGGAAAAAATATGCCAGTTACATCCCCACCAAGCAAGACCATGCCGGCCTTGAAAAATATATCACAAGACAAACAGAGAAAACGTCAACTGACAGCATACAGTCTGGCAATGACGAACCCATTCTTTTGTACGACGATTATATCTATCCAGACAATGATTCTCTGAAACTGGAAGCTCCCGAACTGACTCCAGCCTTTCAGTCAGTACCGCTGTTACCCATCTACTCGGCTCAGCCAGATTCCGTAAAACAGCAAACAGCAGAGAAAAAGAAAGAAAAGCAGGAGAAAAAAACAAAAGCCAAGGCTTCACAACCCGAAGCTATCCCCGACTACCAGCGTTACATCAGGCAACGCGCAGCCGAAGACTCCATCCGCCGGCATGAATTTCTAAGAAGAGACAAGAGTAACCGCAATGCATACGATGTAGAGATTCAAACGCGGCGTCTGCGTGAGCAACAGAATTAAAACCCCAAGCAGTAAAAAAACAAAAAGGTGCGCCATAAACTCAGTCATGACGCACCTTGACAATCAAAGGAAAATATTATTTCTTAAATACAAAATACACAGCCAATATCAGACATACAAAAGCTGCCAGATGATTCCATTTCAGCTCCATTTTAAAGGCAATCATAGAAAAAATGGTAAATACTGCAAGCGTTATTACCTCCTGAATCACCTTCAACTGCATGATATCAAACGGACCGCCACTGTCTTTAAATCCCAAACGATTGGCAGGAACCTGCAAACAATATTCAAAAAAAGCAATCGCCCAGCTGAAAGCGATTACTCCAATCAGCGGCAATGCAGCAAACCAGCTAAACTCTTCACGCATTTTCAAGTGTCCATACCATGCAAATGTCATAAAGACATTCGAAAACACCAGCAATACAATCGAATATATTCCTTGTGAAACCATTTTTTAAAGCATTTTTAAAATCGGCTGCAAAGATAATCTTTCCCAATGAAAAATAATGAAATTTCAGCAGGATATTTATTTCTATTCATTTCCTGGTCACGCTTAGCGAATATCCATCCGTATAAGCCGTGACCTTCATTATCTGTAATTATTATTTCTTATATCGAGCGTAACATCCATATATGTCCGCTTCCCCTCAATATAATCGGCATACAAAGTTTCAGCATCCTTTCCCTTCAAGACACGACACTTGCCACACGATTCACAATCGTGCAAACACTTCCATGCATCAATCACAAACGCCCGTCGTTCTTCTTTGGTAGATTCTTCAATTTTGGGAGGTATCATAACTTATATCTTTTATTTTTAACGGCTGCCATAAAGCATAGATGCAAATATATCATTTTTATCCAAACAAAGCCGACAGGTCAATGCTGAAATCCAATCCTCTGCCGGGTTGAAGTACCAATACGTTCATTGCGACAAAGCTCAGCAAGCAACAGGAGATCAATCGTATCCTGTCCCGACAAAATAGCATTTACCATATATTTACGACTAATATTTTCTATTTCACCACCCGACAAATCAAACTGAGAAGCAAGCGTACAAGCATCCCTTTCTGTCAGAGCAGGAAACATGGCCTGCCAGATCTGAGCACGAGCTTCCACCGTCGGACGATTAAACTCTACCTTATATAAGAAGCGCCGTTCGAAAGCCTTGTCAAGATTTGTTGTAAGGTTAGTCGTAGCAATCATTATACCCTCCAATGCTTCCATTTCCTGAAGAATAATATTCTGTATAGAGTTCTCCATCTTATCTACCGCCCGGGTAGCCCCTTCCATCCGGACACCAAGAATAGCATCCGCCTCGTTGAAAAGCAAAATCGGAGCTAAAGACGTACTCTTACAGATATTACGATATTTGTCAAAAACTTTTTTCATATTCTGTTCACTCTCACCTACCCAGCAACTCTTGATTTTATCAACATCCACCCGCAGAATATCACGCCCCGTTGCACGCGCCACCTGATACACTGTTTCCGTCTTTCCCGTACCAGGCGAACCATAAAAAAGACAACAGAACCCGGCCCTCATCCCTACATTCCGCAAACGGGACTGCACTTCACTGAAACGTTCCGCCGAAAGTATGGATGAAAGCTCCATAACCTGCTTTTTCTCAGAAACATTATAAACCAGCTTCTTTTCAGGAAACGAATCCCATTTTATCAGATCGCAATCAGACTTAGCATTAACAGTCAGGTTCAACTCCGAAAGCAGATCCGTCTTGGCATATTCTGTCAATCTAAAACAATCCGAACGTGCCATTCCGTCCTCATTTACGTTTTCAATCAACTTACAGCAAAAGAGTTCCGATGTCCGGCTTCGTAACTCATTTTTACACCAATTAGGAATTTTGTCATTATCATACAAGTTATCTATATCAGAAAAGTTAATGCGGTCATCATTGTTTTCTACAAACAAATGGGCCATATAAATAAACAGTAACCTATTTTCATTAACCAGCCCAAACCTTTTCAATGCCCTAGCAAAATGAGAATCCCGGATATCCCCAAGATACTCCTCTGTTTCTTCAAGGAGCGCTTCATGCGTCAGTTCATCATTATTCATATATTCCATAAGCTCATTGAAGCGGTCGAAAAAACTCTGAAGACCAGTTATCGGTTCTACAACATGTACATAAGGCTGGTTCTTTTTCAAGGCTTTCAATACGTCAACCGGCACACGATAGGTAAGTCTATTATACGAGTGTGAAGCCCGCAAATAATACTTATCTACCAACACATCAATCTCCGACGAAAGTCGCAGTATCTTAGTAGTACGGCATCCCGTATAAGCTGCTATGTCTGACATACGAATGGAGCTATCCTCACTCTGATCGACGAAGAGTGCCAGCAGCACAGTCTGCATCGACGACAATTTCAGCTTGCGTGCAGCATATTTTATATGGACCGATGCATTTTCAAAGAAATCTGCATCCAGACTGGAATCTTTTGCCAGCTCAACAATATATTCGAATGCTTCCAATATACTTCTGGCACGAGTCTTCGGAATATTCGGCAACACTTCCTTCTGCTGTATCTCATCCAGCAAAATATCTTCATTATCGAAAAGCTGTCTCATCTTTTATACCTGTTTAAGTTTACACCACAAAAGTATGGAAACGATGTACCATTTATCGGTACAAGTTTCCAAGAATTTGCTAACTTTACGGCAATTAACAAAAAAGAATATGACACAACTGCAAAAATATATCTGGCTTATTGATACCATCCGCCGAGCCGGAAAAATCTCTCTCGAAGAAATCTCCAGCCGCTGGGAACGCAACAAAGATCTGAGCGACTACAAACCTTTGAGCCGCACCACCTTCAACCGCTGGAAAGATGCCATATTCTCACAGTTCGGAATAATCATCTCCTGTCAACGGTCGGGAGGCTACCTCTATTACATCGAAAATCCGGAAGATATAGACGAGGACGAACTGAAAAAATGGATGCTCGACTCCTTTGCCATAAGCAACCTTATCGGCGAAAACCTTTCACTGAAAGACAGAATTATTGTAAACCAGATTCCGTCGGCCCAGAGTCATCTTGCCACATTGCTTGAAGCCATGCAAGGGAATCGTGTTGTACTAATAACTTATTGCGGATTCAACAAGAAAAGAAGCTATACATTCCCAGTCGAACCATATTGTGTAAAACTTTTCGAAAACCGCTGGTATCTGCTGGCCCATAATGTTTCATACAACAAAATCAGAATCTACGGACTCGACCGGATAGAAAGTCTGGAACTGACAGACAACACATTCAAGCTTCCGAAAGATTTTTCCGCATCCGGATTCTTCTCAACTTACTATGGCATTGTTACCAGCAATGACATAAAACCGGAACGTATCATCATCAGAGCATACCACGACCATATTCCTTATATGAAATCACTCCCCCTGCATGCCAGTCAACGACTGCTGGAAGAGCACGATGAGTATGCCGATTTTGAAGTCTATCTTGCTCCTACCTACGATTTCATCATGCGACTACTTCATACAGGTGCAATGATTGAAGTTATATCCCCGGCTTCTCTCCGACAGACAATGAAAGAATGGATATCAGATATGTATGAACTGTATAAAAATGATTAGTAACCAATTAAATCACCAATCTACAATTTTATTTATATGACATTTGAGCAAAACTACAAATACAAATTCTCATAAAGACAACACTAAATCAGCCAATAAAACAGCTATTTCAGGTTCTTCCTTAGGAGCATCTTTAGGCTTCCACGCCACTACAAACCGCACAGAAGCAGCCTTCACCTCATATCCACGTTCCTTCCATTCAGCCAACTTCTTTTGCATACTCAGCGACAACCGTGCCACAGGCCTCTGAGCTACGTCATACAATGTATAGTCTTTATAAGACAACATGTCTCCTCCTTTCAGTGCCAACACCTCCCGCTTAATCTCCTTGAAAAATCCCAAATACACATCTTTATGTGAAAGCTGCAATACAATCTCTTCGGGCATTGCATACTCTCGCTGGTCAATACAATTCTGATCGGCACTTATATTCGCAAAGCAATCACCATTTGTATGTATAAATAATCGTTTTTTAGCTCGGGTAATTCCTACATAATACCGACGCATCAAATGATCATCCCTCAAATAACCATCCGAAATCAACATATAAACATCATCAAACTCTCTTCCCTTCGCTTTATGAATAGTCGAAACTACTACATCCGATCCCGATACATCACAAAAATCTTCCATCGAAGACTCAAAGACAAATTCCTTAAAATCAGTGAAGTATTTCATCTTATTAATCTGCTCGAAAAGTTCGATGCAACGCTTTACATACGCTAAGCTTAAACTACCATTATAAGCAGCAAACGTAGCACTCTTAGCCTCCTCCCATAAATCTTCAGGAATCAGAGGTGTGCTAACCCGTTTTCCCACGTACTTCAGGAAATACCTCATTTCAGCCATGTTCCAAAACAACAGCCCTTCCATCGACTGAATCAGCTTACTACGGATACCCCGTTTCTGTAAAAGAGCCACGACAATAACTGCTTCTTCATTTGTCTGAGTGAGTACACATGTAGTACCTTCTCCCCTATGCTGAAGCAATTCTTCCACGAGCGGTTGATACATACAGGCAGACCGATGATGAGTTACTCCAACCCATCCCTCCTCCTTCCGCATAGAAATAATAGGCATCGTTTTCATTCTGCGGCCAATTGTCTTTACAAACTCGTTAGCAAAAGCCACTACATGACGTGCACTGCGGTAATTTTCGGTCATTTCCACAAACCGGCTTCCAGGTTCCTGTGTCAACCGAAACATATATCCGGCATCCGAGCCACGGAATTCATAAATATTCTGATCATCATCCCCCACTGCTATTACACGCATTTCTTCGTTATGATGCATCAAGGCCCGCACCAGTGCATGTTCTTCGGCTCCCATATCCTGTGCCTCGTCAATCACCAGCACCGTCTTACCAATCCGATTAGGTTCAACCTCGCCCTGTTCAATCATTTCCGCAGCCTTCCCCACTACATTCTTCACCTCTTCCAAATTGCCTATCAATCCCAGCAAATCAAAGCAATAGGCATGAAATGTCTTAATCTCCACATAATGCGCGGCATTACCTATCAACTCCATCAACCGCTGTTTGAACTCCGTAGCAGCTGCCCGAGAGAAAGTCAGCATCAGCAACTGTTCATGCTTTACATCCTCAAGCAGTAACAGTGAGGCAAGTTTATGCACCAACACACGAGTCTTTCCACTACCCGGCCCTGCCGCCACAACAATACAACGCGAATCCTTGTCCGAGATAATCTCCATCTGCCGCTTAGACAACTGTCCAAACAACTGCTTATACTTCTCCGGGGTCAGGTTACGCTGAATCTCGTTTACTCTTTCTCCCTTAAAATATTTGGCAATGAACTTCTTATAATCCATCTGAAAGTAATCCTGCACATACTGCAAAGCTGCCTGATAATCCTTTACCATCAGATTAGCATACTCACCCACAATGTGTACCTGCTGAATTTTCTGCTTGTAGAATTCGTTCAGCATCCGGTAGTCATCCTGTTTGTAACGCGACTTATTATCCTTAATACGTCTGATATTCATCGCATTGTAAAGAACCAGAAAGCCTCCTTCCAGCTTGAGAGCTCCAATCTTTGACAGATACAGAAGTGCTTCCTCTACATCCTCCAGCTGTAAATCATCCAGTTCTCCCAAAAGAGACTGAGCATTAGCTTTCACCTGATTCAGCAATTCCACGACTGAAAACTGTACAGCCGTCTTTTCTGTATCACTGTCTTCAATTACTTTATCCTTCACCAGCTTATACAGCCACTCCACCGCAAACCGGCTAATCACCAACCGCTTTTCAAAACGCCTGATAATTGATTCCATATCAGCACGACGAACAAGCTCCATATTATGAACTGCATCCTCCTTTTTATAAGTATATCCTTTAATCGTCAGGAAATAAAGCAATGTCCGGATATCCTTCTCTTTCGATGTCGTAATGCCATCATGCACAGCATTATCATTCAGCTGCTTACAAGATATCCGCAAAGCATCATCCGGGATATGACTGAGAATATATCGTTCCAATTTCGCAAACCGGTCCAGAAACATCCTTGCTCTTCGCTCCGAATCACCAGCATCCAGTAAATAAGCCGATATATCCTTGCTGTCGGCCAATATACCTTCCTGTCGCATCCGCTCTACTACAGATACCACCTCTTTCTTTGTCAATCCTAATATATCAGCCAGATAATCAACCCTCGATTCAGCCCCACTATCCTGCGCCTTGGCAATGTATTTCTGCGAGATCAATGAAGTAATAATCCGAACAGCCTTTTCTATTTCATCGCTATGAAACAAGACTGATGCCGTAATACGCTTTCGGGCCTCATCCATATTCTTCACCGTAATACCGGTAGCATACACATGCGGCACATTGGTTCCCCTTTCCAGATAACCACTTTGCTCCAATGCAGCCAAAGCTGTCCGCACGCGCGTTTCAATATCCGAAACCGAATCATCCCATCCAGCATTCCGGGCAATCTCCAGAGCAGAACAACACACCCGCATACGTTTTTTCGTCATGTCCTTTACCGCCTTCCAGACCTGTTGAATTTCACTAATACTCAATTTCGTCTGATTCAACAAAATGAAATGCTTATCCAGATCATTATCACTGTAAAGCACATAACAGCGTGCATTAAGATGTGGATCACGTCCGGCCCGACCAGCTTCCTGTACATAATTTTCCAACGAATCGGAAATATCGTAATGCACTACCAGTCCCACATCCTTCTTATCGACTCCCATACCGAAAGCCGACGTAGCCACGATAATACGTACCTGGTCACTCATAAATGCATCCTGATTGGCAATCTTCTCGTCCGAATCCATCTTTCCATTAAAAGGCAACGCCTTATATCCATCACGAGTCAGTTTCAAAGCCAGCTCCTTGGTACGCCGTGTCCGCGACACATATACAATAGTCGGACAAGTAGACTCCGCCACCAATTCTCTCAGTTTAGCATACTTATCCTCATCCGTTTCTGCATGAATAACCGAATAGCGCAAGTTGGTTCTCGAAGCCGTAGAAGCAAACAGCTCTAAGTCCAAGTTTAAAGTCCGTTTAAAATAATCACAAATATCCTGAACCACTTTTTGTTTAGCCGTAGCTGTAAAACAAGAAACCGGTATAGGATTTTTGCAACCTTTCTTTTCCTGATATTCCTTTATGAATTTTCCAAGATAAAGATAATCTACCCGGAAATCCTGTCCCCAGGAAGAAAAACAATGAGCCTCGTCTATAACAAATCTTACTACATGACGCATCATCAAAATCCGCTCAATAGTCTTCGAACGTAACATTTCCGGAGCAATATACAACAACGAAGCATCTCCCTCCTGTACTCTTTGAATGGAAAGTGCCCGTGTAATAGGGTCCAGCAAACCATTAATGGTTACAGCATCTGTAATTCCCTTGTCGGCCAGATTATCCACCTGATCTTTCATAAGTGACTGCAACGGAGAAATCACGACTGTAAGCCCATGAACAGCACGTGCCTCCATGAGCGCCGGCAGCTGAAAGGTCAGCGATTTTCCACCTCCTGTCGGGAAGATAGCCAGTAAAGACTTTCCTTCCATAGCAGCCCGGGCCGCCCGTTCCTGCAAGGGTTCTCCACCATACGTACGGAACTGGTCATATCCAAAAAACACCTTCAAACTATGAAGTACATCCAGCTGACTGTTACAATACGTACACCCTTCCGAACAAGGAGTATGTCGCAAAAGTTTCATCACATATTCCACAGCCGGATAATTGCGGAGCACCCATCCCGGTGTTACAGAACGATAATCAGTAGTATCAATCAGTGCCAGCGCATAGGCCATTTCACAAGGATACTGCCGGACCAACATATCTACATCGGCATGCTCGCAGATTTTTCCTTCATACAGACGGCGTATCAGTCCAGACAATCCCCAGCTCACCCGTTCAGCCTTCACCATACTAAAGAAACCGTCGAACTCTTCCTTACCTTTCAACAGCGAAGCAAAAATTTTCCGTATTTCATCAGGTAACGAATTCCAGCGGGCAATTTCATCCAGCAGCAAATCACGTGCCTTCTCACAATCGTTCACCGGATTATTCATCTGGTCGCATACTAACTTATCATCCTTCACCAGCCGATGGTATGGACGTTCCGGAAATAATAAAGGTGAGACATACAACGTATCGACCAGCGTCCAGCGACACGCTTTATCGGAAAACAGATACTGAGCATCGTGATGAATAATATTGTGTCCGCAAAGGTAATCCGTATCCCTCAGGAAATCGAACAGTTCTTCTTTTGATGCCTTATGAAAAGTCGCACCGTCTTGCCGAAGAGCTCCTATATCATGAATTTTATGATCCTTCAGTCCTACCTCCACGTCTACAATGGCATAACGTGATGTTTTATTTTTTGTGAATATGTCCCAAATTGCCATAGATTGTGTTTCTCAAAATAATCGCAAAAATAATGAAATCCGACAAGAATGGAAGGGAATAAGGGAGAATATTAATTTCATTGATGATTAAGGTGCACGAAACATTAAGATTTCTCTTTCTGATTGTCTAATCCTCCAACCTGTCGGAAAATCCGACAGGTTGAGCATTTTTAACTTTTTATTTCTTCAATGACAGCATTCATCACTCTAACCACCTTTTTATTCATAAAAGATTTAACCATACTTCTTGACTTAATTTTCCCTTTCTCAATTATCTCATTAAAGAGAAACAAGTATTATCTCTTTTACTCACTGATTTAAAACTAACACAGCAATTGAAAATCAACAAATTAATTATATCAAAATTTATCTTTCAATTCTAAAATCTTTTTATTTTCGAGTTTGGAACTGAGATTTAAAATTCTATCCAAAAATTAATATGGAACAACAGTCTGTATCACATCTGACATGCTATCATGTATATTCAAACCAATATTGGGATTAATAGATTTAGCAAGAATCTGTAATACCATACTTCTTGTGATCTTTCCTTTTCCAGCTGCAATAATATTTTTTGCAAAAAGTAATCTATAATACATTATTCTTATTTTACGTGGCGTAATCTCAACGTCTTCATGTTGTTTTAAGAAATCAGCCATAATCACCTTTATCATCGTATCATCTAACTCATTGATAGTTTCAGCAGTATCTGTTGCAACAAAACTTCTATTACCCCTATACGTACTAAAAGGAATGGAATCCACCGGATTTTCTTTACTTTTAGATTGATCTTCTGTAATTTCAGATAAATATTCCAATTGCTGATTCACATCTATACGAGGTAACCCCATGCTAAAAATAAATAGTTTATCTATATGTTCTTTAGCTTCTACTAACAATGTTGGATCGTTTCTCTCTACTCCCTTATATAAACAATATCCTTCTTTTAACTTTTTAGAATCAATACTACAAATCACGATTAACCGTTTCTGAATTTCTTTATTTTCCAATATAATTCGTAGTGAATTAATAATATGAATCATCTTATCACTTGTACATCTATCTATGTCATCAACAAATAGTAGTAATTGTTCTTCCACAGGTTTTGAAATTATAAATTTCAACAAAGTCTCAATATCACCCTCTAAGTCATTTTGTATCCCTAATATGTTATTATAAGATTTTCTTTTTATGTAGTTATTTATTTGTTTCTGTACTGTAAAAGGTTTATTAATATAAGCATATATGGATGCACTAATTGTTGTTATCCAAACCAATGGAACCTGAATAATCTTTATATACTCTTTCACATTATCTGAAATATCAGAAGCCCAAGAAATGAAGATATTAAGCCCCCAAGCAATACATAGAAAAACAAGTAATAAGAATATCTTTTTCCAAAAAGATTTCCACCAAAATATAAATTTCTCCCCACACGTCAAACTTGAATATAAATTCTCATACAAATACGCCCATATAGCTGGTGTATCTTGATATTTCCAAGCATTAAATTCTACTATTTTATAATCGATCTTTTTTTGCCCATTTAATCTCTTGTTTTGTTTAGATGTTTGTCTCTCATTAAGCAATTTCTTTATTCTATTAAAAAAATAGGTTTTACCCCTTCCCCAAGAACCAAAAATTCCTAACATACAGAAATTTTCATTGGTGTGTTTGGCAATTTCATCTAACTGCCTTATATAACAGTTAGCCAAAATATCAATACCAAAACATGGATTCTCATTTCCTGGTGCTTTATAATTCTCCGTAGGATCATACAATATCTCCACATCCGGTTTCCGTGTTTCTTCGCTATCACCCCGTACCTCTTTTGGTTCATTACCACCAGACTCTTCACTTTTTTCTGGAGATTCAATATCAACCGTATATCCTTCCTTAACCATCTTATCGGTATCTCGCAGTGAATTGATAAGTTCATCCTCTTCTGTTAAAAGATTATCTTCCACATATTCAATACCGATAGGGGTTATGTCAACTATATCAAATTTATCATTCTGATATAGATAGCCTCTAATATAACTATCACTTTTCAATTGTTTTAGTACATCTAATAGTTGCCTATCATTGTCATATATTATTTTATTTTCTTTACAAAATAATGTAGCATCTATCCTTATATGAACATTAGCTTTATATCGACTATATAAAGCTAATAAAATATTGTTTTTTAATTCTTTAAAAGTCATATTCCGTGTGTTTCATTTTTAATCAAAACATTGTTCAAGATCAAATAAATCGAACTTTTCGATTTATTCGAATAGCTCGATTTACCTAAGAATAAGTTACTTATATTATGTAAAGCATATACAACAATCAAAGTTCTAACTCACTCCTAAAACTTGAATCAAAAATCATTCTTTTATTTTCAGTAAAGAATGGCATACCCCAAACATTAAACTTCTCTGAACGGGTTGAAAAATGAATAACAGCTTTATCCTTAATCTCTTGTAGACATTCTTCTTTCCATGCATCGGTTGCTCTCAAATGGTCACCTTTAGGCTCAATGAAAATCTGAATATTATCGTATATATCATCATTACCTTTCTTACGTAAGAACAATACATAATCTGGTTCAAAAGCGTTTCCCGTTTTAAAGCTCCATAATTTCAAGTCTTTCTCATTACGGACTAGATATATATCCTGATATTTTTCCTTTAGCTTTGGATATATAGCCTCAATATATTTAATAAGTTGCTTCTCCTCAAAAGTTCCAAAACAATCATTATATGCATGCCAATTACATTTCTCCAAATCCATTGTTAAAAATATATTAGAATCTTCACGCATAGACTTTCCATATTCCTTATCTATAGAACCTTCATCTTCAGATATTTTTAACACATGATCTTTGAAAGTATCTTTAATGGGTTTAGGAGTAAAACGAATAGAGCCACGATAACCAACGCCACCTTTGGATAATTGAGGCTCAATCTGTTTTAGAACTTCTATTGCTACATAAAGTTTTTCTTTTTGTGATAAGTTCTTGAGCACTTCATCACGTCCATAGATCGAAATACTCAAATTAGCTAAATAAGAATCACTTTCTATAAATTCTTTTATTGAACTCAAATTAGGAAATGTTTCAGCTAATGCCGAGAACTTATAACTTTCAAAACGGTTAATCGCTGCGCGTATAATATGACTACCCAAATCACGCATGCGTATATTCATATATTTCAACGAAGAAACATCTTCTGCTGTAGCTTTTGCAAAGACAAGACTAGTTCTCATCTCCCCACTCTTAATCCTAACTTTATAAGTCTGTGTCAAAATATTCTCTCCCAACGAAGTTATTTCTTCATTCAGCATGTATGGTTCACGCTCATTCGTAAACACATAACCATCTTTATAAAGTTTCGTTTTCTTAAAGCTTTCTTTTAAGAACAAATTAAGTTCCTTTGTCTTGCGGGCTACGATACCAGTTTCTACTAAGGCAGAATGAAGTTCCTGCACATATCGAGAATTTTGCGAGCTATGATAATGCAATTTTTCTACCACTCTCAAACGGTTGGTTACGTCATTATCATATTTTCTTCCACCTACAGGCTTATCACCTTCCGGATCTTTAAAAGGCATATATCTCGCACCACGCCCTATAAGCTGCGCCTCTTGCATCGTAACTTTTCCCGGTTTACCATCCTTAGCATCACGAGTTTCATACAAACGCACTATATCAAACAGGTTCAGTACATCCCATCCTTCATTCAACATATCAACTGCAAAAACAGCCCTGAACTCATTGTCTTTTGCCTCCAATGTATTAAGTTTTATCTGCTTCTCTGGAGAAATGGTATTCCCATCAACCAACAATAAGTTTTCTTCTTTGAAGTCCTCCTTAATCTCCAACAAAAGATTTTCCAAAGTAATCTTTTTGCTCTCAAAATAAGAAAAAGCATCTGCAATATCACCTTTAGCCCCTTCCTTTATTCTTATCAAATCTTCAACAGACAAATGCTTGACAGTATATATAAATTGTTCATAGAATTTCTTATTCTCTGCTATTGTTCTTGATTTAAGCATCATCACTGGCTTAATATCCTGACTGATCGCAGAAAATAATTTTCTCTTATATTGGCTCAACACCACCGTTTGCATAGCCCTATCAATGGGGGATAAATCACTTTGCACAACTTCTATATCCTTTGAATATCCATCCTCACGGAATTTCTTCAAAGGATAATTGAAAATAATCTTATTTTTATATTTCTGTGCAATATTATAATCCTCCAAATCAGCCGTAGCAGTAAACTCCAAAAGGACATTAGGCAACTCACAATTATTATGAGTTTTGAATATCCTCATAACAGTGCTTTCCCAGTCTTCTGTTTCAAAGTCACTATCACTATATAAACTCAATTGCGTATCTACAGCAGTTTTCTTTCCCTTTTTCGTAGCGGTATTGATATGATGAGCTTCATCCGAAATTAGCACAACATTATATCTTGAGAAATCATCGTATGTCAAAGCATTTTCCTTCGGATTGTTTAATGAAATATGGAGTCCTTGTACTGTAGTCAAACAAAGATTAATACAATTATCATCACTCTCCTGAAAATTATCTACCATCTTTATTTCTACTTGCTTTTGTCTAATATTAATTTGCGGAGCAAACAAATATTTAGCAGAAGCAATATTAAAGAAGTTTTCCTTTGTCTTTTCTATAATATTAGTAGAATTGACAAAAAAGAGAAAGTTTCTGTAACCTTGCTCATAAAGATATAGCATAACACCTGCCATAATCAATGTTTTACCACTCCCAGTCGCCATGTGGAAAAGCAAATGAGGTAAAGTTTCCTTTCCTTCAAAACTATTTTCCCAATAGGTAAAAAAGTAACGGAAACATTCTTCCTGATAAGGACGTAAACGCATGGCAGGATTAAGAGATGTAGCAAAATAGGACGGCATAGATACATTCTCAATATAACGTTTTCCAAACTCTTCCCGCAAAAGAGTTTGTAGATTATCTTGCGATATCGTATTTGCTTCTATTATTTTCTTTACCATATATATTTATTGTATTACAACCCATAATCTTCAAATCTAAACAAAGAAATCACTCTCCTCTTTTCTTTTTCCGTCAAATGCCTTGAAATATGAGGAAATGTTGCAAGAAACATATGCTTCATACTTTCAAAAGCGTCTTTATCCAATCCATCACCTTCTTGAATTGTATTTAAAAAAGCCATTAGCTTTTTTATCCATATAGTAGGAATAAGTAAATCATCAATATCATACCAGCCTGCATCACAAAAGCCCTCTTCTCTATATTTCTTCGAAAGATAACGATCACACTGTTTACAACAAAAATATATTTTCTTTATCTTCCCATCACTCTCTATATAATTACCATCATCATCAAAAGGTGGTAATTGTAAACATACATAATTCCCATGTACAGTTTCTAAGAAAAGATTTTTCCCACATCGTTCACAAACCAATGGCTCTTGATCACTAAATATTGTTGCAGGTTCTGGGTGCTCAACCTGATATTTTTTAAATGATTTGGGAAAATATCTTGCAGCTAATCTATAACCTTCTATATTATCAAGAAGTCTACTTTCTATTTTTTCTCGATCAAAAATTTGATAATTTTTTATGCCAGACAACAACCCTGTTAATGAAGTAGCGGCAAGAGTTGAATATACACCCATGAATCCGTCACAATTATGCTGCTTTAAACGTTCACTAATATTAATTTCATCAGAGTCTTTAACAGCTGCTCCACTATAGGCGTAATGTTTACAGCTTACAAGCCATCTTATTGTATATTCTGAGGTTATACCTTTTATAATTTCATCAACAATTAAATCCTTCTTACCATCTGCTCCTCTATCAGGATCTTGCACAATTCTATATCCGAGATATGCAAGAAAGTCTCGAGTAAACAATTCAAATGTATCTTGTAAACCTCCACCAACATTAGCTTGTGGAATTTCTCTAAAATCTAATAACATAATATTAGGAATAAAACTGTTTATTTATTTTTTTATCATCATCTGAAATCCTAAATTCACTATTATCAATCTCTGAATAAGGCACATACAGCAAATTCTTATCTAGACATTCTATTAAAAACCGCTTAGCATCATCAACAGATAAATCCGAAAAATCTTTTGCATTTTCATCAATCGTCTTTGGATCGATCTTCCAACTTAAGAAACCTGTTTCTTGCATACGTTTCCATATATCGAGAAGGACATCCGATGATATTGCTTTTTCTATCTCATCTACAAAATTTTGATTTGCCTTAGCTAATTCACAATAAACAAAAGAACCTCCACCTTGCCAATTTACAATTTTAGAAACGCCACTTTGTTCACCCAAAATAACTTTCTTTAATCTTGCCACACTATCATTTTTACCATAATCTAATTGCTCAATACCTATATATCTACGCCCCATCTTATGAGCAACAGCAGCTGTAGTTCCACTACCTAAATGATAATCTAATACAATATCCTCCTTCTCTGTTGATATTTCTAATATTTGTTTTATTAATTTTTCTGGTTTTTTGCCATTTTTCAACTTAACTCCTCCTTCATTAGCAATACCCGCCCAAGATATATGACTCCAAAAATCTGTTAATAATTCAGTGACACACTGTTTTCCATCAATTTCTTGCATTTTATCTGAATAAAAAGCCAAAGCTCCACCTTGATAAAAATACATTTTCGATCCATCACCACGAACATGTTCTATAACATATCCACAATCTTTTGATGCTTTCATTAAAGACTTAACTTGTTCTGTTGGCTTGTGTGGATCTCTAACACTCACTACGGAAGAAGCATTATCATATGCATACTGAGATATCAACCCATCTTTTATAATTGTCCATAAAGATGCTCCATATAATTTACGAGCCTCATTTTCTGAAGAAAAGCCAAGACTTTGAAGCATTGCATCTTTAATTGGAATAAAAGTCCAATCTTTTACATTTTCCTTCCTAATTAGGACTTTATTATAATTTTTGTTATATCCTACGGGCACATAGGCTTTCTTAAATTTAAAATGTGATTTATTTTTTGTATAAAATAAAATGTATTCAGTAACATCTATAGGACCAGGATTCACAGTCTTGAAACCAGCAGGAGATGCCGTTTTAACAGATATAACCTGAACTTTATTATCTTTTCCAAAGATTTCATCCATTAGAAGCATAACATATGCTAATTCGTGATGGTCAATATGAACAAAAATTGCTCCATCATTTTTTAAAAGTTCTTTCGCAATAGTTATTCTATTTTTAGTAAATGTCAACCAAGATGCATGATTGAAAGAATCATTATACCCAAAACTATCATTCCCTGTATTATATGGAGGGTCAATATATATCAATTTAACTTTACCTGCATACTTTTTCTTCAATGAATATAAAGCCAACAAATTATTCCCTTTAATAATCAAATTATCATCCATGGAAATATCATTAACTTCATGCTCACCATCAGAATCATATTTTTTTAAGTTAGTTAAAACTTTAGGCTCAGTCAAACGATTTATTTCATCTGGAGCAAGAATTTCATTCCAAAAAACTTCGTTCCGTTTAGCATCCTCCTTTGTTTGTCCTCCTTCAAGCATACAATCTTTATAAGGCCAAGAAAGAACTACTTCACGGCTTTCAGAAAGAAATTCCCCATCTTCATTGGTCAATCCTATTTTATTCTTATAACTAGTGTAACTATCAGGTAGAAAACGTTTGTTCATCACAAACTTTTGGAACTTCACCTTATCAAATACTAATACACCTTCTACATTAGTAAAGAAGTTTCTCTTTAAAGCATCGTGTGACAGCAACAATTTTATTAAATCAGGACGCACAGCCAGCGCGGCCTCCACTATTGCATTTTTCAGAAGCACACCATCTTCTGTACAATATTGACTCTCCATCCGGAGTAGTTTCTCTAATTCTTGAAATAGGGTTATATTACTCATAATTATTTTATTTACTTAATGATATGTATAATGAAACAAGTGATATTAAAACAGAAATTATTGATATAGCTGTTGCTATCCAGAATTTCTTATCTTCCCATATTGTAGGATTTTTCAATTCCTTATTCCATGTAATATAGGCTATATCTTTCTTCGTTAATTGGAGATTCACAAACTTTCTTCCAGTGACTTCTGTCCCAGTAATAAGTCCATGATATATTAATACTAAAATATCTTCATAACAAATTTCGTATTTTTTATAATCGCCATTCTTTACCGCTCGAAGAATCATTTTACACGTTTTACTTAATTCTATTCGTTCCATTATTTACCTGATCCTCCATTTAATCATAAATTCATCAACAATTTCCATTTTTCCGTCAGCAAATTCATATAGCTGCGAAATTAATACATTTTTATCAGATTTGAGTTTTTCACGTTTCTCATCATATTCTTTCCATGCTAAATCACGCTTCTCATTAAGTATATCCTTTTCTCTCTGAATACCGAGTTTTTTACGAATATTACGTTCTTGTATAAATTCAGTATTCTTTTCTTCTATAGCCTTATCCAATTCTGTCAATTTCTGCTGTAAGAGCTGCCTCTACCTGATGCGGATTTAAATCTACTTTTGCTTCCGACAAAACTCCTGTCAGTTTATCATCATCAGCTGAGTTTCTCTTTCGTGAAAGTTCCCAAGCTATATATTTTTGTTGCTGTGGTGTTAGCATATTGTACTATTACTTTATTTTAATATTAAGAAGAATTACTTTTCCTATGTTCCTACCTTTTCATGATTATCATTTGAAATCATGTAAATACAAAGATAAGCAGAAAAATATAAAAAAATATTTTAAATATTTATGCATAGAAAAGAAAATTACGATACCGTCCTCACATAATTAAAGCAATAATACATCTTCTATATTCATTTGCAACATTACCGCCTGCCTCTCTACTTTTATTTCAACATTATTTCTTCCCCACCAACTTCTTCACCACCTCCACATCCGCCGGAAGCCAGTCTACAGAACCCAGTTCCTCCCGATTCAGCCAAGCTGCGTTTTCATGCTCCTTCAGCACCAGATGACCGGAACGGATAGAGCACAGAAAACAGTGCATCGTGAGGTGGAAAGCTGGATAATCACATTCTACTGTAGTGAGGAAGGTATCGACACTGATTTCCGTATCCAGTTCTTCACGTATCTCGCGTTTCAAGGCCTCCTCCCGGCTCTCGCCTGCTTCTATCTTTCCACCGGGAAACTCCCAGTAGTCCTTAAACTCACCATAGCCGCGCTGGGTGGCAAAATACTTTCCTTCACGACAAATTATTGCTGCTACAACTTCTATCTGCTTCATCTCAATATGTAAATTATTTTTCCCTTCAAAATTCAATACTATCTCCTTCCCTGCTGATGCACCAGAAAGGAATGTTTTTAGCATCTGTAAACTCTTTCATACGCCAGGCTGACTCGAATCCACTTGCCACAAAGTGCATGGGAACGAGCAGTTCTACCTGAAACGTGTCGATAAACTGACGGGCGCCACGGGTATATCCGTTACCGATACGGCCGTCTACCGGAAACATTGCCACGCTGAAAGTGTCCGTTATTTTTCGGATGTCTTTCAGTTCTCCCAAAAAGCGTTTTTCTTCTTTCTCGGGATTGACATCGATACCGAATTCGGCACTATAGACCAGCCCGCCCCGATAATCATCGGTCAGGAAACGGGCGTACCAGTTATTCAGGTCGCCTGCATGGAAGATACGCCTGCCATCAGTTTCCACTATCCACGACACACCGCTGTCGTTGCTTCCAGTTGCCGCCACGCGAATCAGTCCGTCGCTCCATGTACCTCCTTTGGCAAGCCAGACATCGGCTTCTTCTTTCTGTGCCCGGCGATGTTTCAGGATATCTTTCGAGAGGATATAGATGATGTCGGACCTCGTTTGCCGCCACGAAAAGATTTCCCGGTTGAAATGGTCTTCGTGAAAATGACTGGAGAACACGTACACTGGCTTCTCAGTTTTTAGCAGCTGAGGTACAATGCCCTCCGGGTCCATCCAGTAGTCGAATATCAGGATGCACCGATCTGTTTCGATGGCAAAGCCACTGTGAAAAATATATGTAAGTCTCATTTTTTTACTATTGTATATCGAAATAATGCAAGGTTTATATCATCCTTGACTGAATGAGTGCGAATATAGTAATTTTCTCTCGATTCCGCCTCTGTGAAACAAAAGCAAACAGTCTTAAAAAAACGCTTAAAAGAGCAAGGGGAAAGCTAAAACCTGTTACAACAAGCCAATATTATTTTTAACTTTAAGGCAGTTTATACAAACAGACATAGGCAAGAACAAATAGGACACAAAAAATGAAAAAAGGAATATTATTACTTGCTTTCCTGCTGGCTATATGCTGCGGAAGCGGACTATATGCCCAAAATGTATCGTGTAAAAGTTATTTTGAGGTAGTAGAGACAAACGATGAAAATCACCGGCTGGACGAAGTTGCAATTTATCCGCCCGTATTCGGAACGTTGCCTGAGGGAAAAAGACTGAAAATAAAAGTCTGCAACAACGACGAAAAGAAGCTCAAAAAAGCATTTTTTTATGTATATTACAAAAACAAGAGGGTAAGCAAGCTCCTCCTTCCTGACTTGAAAAAGGGTGAAACGTACGAATTTTGTGTAAATATTCACTCGAAAATGACCAGGAAAGACAGACAGGAATTACTCTTTAAAATAAGAAGAGGAAAAACGTATATAAGTTACCGGATAGCTCAGCCTCACAACAAGAAAGGATATTGATAAAAATATTTGCATACACTTTCTGTCAGACAGCTATAATTTATATCATCCATATCAATTTACTTTTTGTCAAAATGACATTTCTGCCTTTTGAGAATCTCTTTTTCGGTTACTCCCCAGGGTGCTGGAATTTATTTCTGATTCTCATAAGGCAGATTTTTTTCAGAAAGCAAGCAAAGCAGCTAAACTGGCAGATGTATTTTTCCGATAGTGCCTCAGCAGATTACTTTTAAAAAAAATGGGCCTATAAAAACTGACTTTCTGCTAAAAGAAAAACAGTGCTTGAATGTCTTTAAGAGATAAAAAAGATCTTTCCGGAGTGTCCATACAGGATACCTTTTGCCGCAATATGGGAATAGAGGAAAAACATCAGGAAGTTTTTATTTTTTTCGGCATCTTTCCATTAATCTTTCAGCATGTTTTCGCTGTTTTTTCACCGTCTTTCTTTGCCTCATTTACTGCCATAAAGCATCTTTCAAGAGTGAAAAACGAATAAAAATCTCCTTATATTACTGACGGAAGGGGAATTTTCTTCGGATATCCTGTTGAATAAATAGAAGGAATACTTACAAAAAGAAAGTAAAATATCGGAATCACAAAACAGCACTCTCTACGAAAGCCACAAAATCACCAGCCATATCAATAGAGAAACTACAGCTACAATGGTAATAAATATTAACTTTCCTCGAAAATAACTCTTTTGTTCCCACGCAGTCCGTACTTCTGTTTCGGCCTGAATCTGTTCTAGTTTTTCGGGTGAAATGTCGGACGAACGACGCTTGCCGGTAAGTCCCAGCAAACGACCATGAGTTTCGCTCATACGTTTTTTGCCAACTTTTCGCAGTTCGCGGTTTTCCTTATCGCGCTGCATCATATCGTTTATACATCCTAAAGTTCCCATAGCAGCATACATTTAACCAACTGCCTGAAGATAAGGATTTTTCTCTTCATTCACAAGAAAAGAACGATAAAGGTGTATATCTGTTTTCAGTGTATCTTTTTCAGAATGTTCTTTCTGGCAACTCTCAAGGCGGGAGTTAACGGGGAGGTATCGTCCAGCATTTCGAGTGCGGAACTGAATTCTGCCAGAAGCTCGGGATATAATCTGCATAGAAGATAGGAAAGCTTCATGCTTAGCGCCCGGACTCCTACAGAGCTTCCGGAAGATATCATCTGGTTCATGCAGAAATCGAGAAAGTCGGTACGGAGATTGTCTTCACATAATGGCTGGGCTGCAAGCAGCGTCAGCAGTAACCGGCGTTTTGTTTCGCTGGATGTACTCATGGCTTCTTGCATCAGTTCGTCGCATTTGGGGTATAACCAGCCTTGATGGGCTGCATCGAGATGAGTGAACAGCCAGGCTGCATTATCAGCAACTCTTTTCTCGCTGTCGAAGAGCAGAGTGTAAAGCTGTTCGAGTAAAGAATGATCTTCGCAGCACTGGATAACATGACACAACTCATGAATGTCGTTTTCGTGGATTCGCCCAAGAAGTCTGTTGCGAAGATTATGGGAGTTGTCAGTCTCTGCCATATTTACATGCATTTTTTAATTGCTTTCCGGCAACGGTTCAGCACTTTCTCTCCTGCCGGATGCTGTCTGGTTCCACCAAGTTCAATAGCCGATACGACTTTGAAACCGCTCCATTTTAAGATCTCACGCATAGCTTTTATTGCGCCACGGCTTTGCCCAAACAGGATATTGAAAGGGAAAGGTGTAGTGCTTGTACTTATTAATATGGCTTTTTTGCCTTTATGAAGCGGCAGAGGCAGCCCACGGGTATCTTCTCCTATCATGCCGTATACGATACGATCGAAGATGATTTTCAACTGCCCGGGCATATTTCCCCAATAGCAGGGTGCTCCTACAACCAGCACATCGCAGCTTTTTATAGCAGCAAGTACGCACTGTGCATCGTCTTCGGGCAATACACAATGGTGGGTTTCACGGCAGGTCATACAGCCGGTACAGGGTTTTACCTGCAATCGGGAAACTAAGATGGTAGTGACTTCTGCTCCTCTTTGTTCTGCTTCCTCGCGAATGGCATCCAGCATGGCAGAGATATTTCCGTGAATGCGCGGGCTTCCGTTGATAATCAAAATGTTCATGAGAAGTGGAGATGTATTTATAATTGCAGATTGCTGTGTATTATGCTTTCATGGCACGCAATGCCTTGCATAACTGATCGGGGCAGGAAGTAGATTTGTTGCCGCAATGGATTCCTTCCAACCGGCTGATTACATCGTCTACTTTCATTCCTTTGACAAGAGAACTGATTCCTTTCAGATTTCCGTTGCAGCCTCCTGTGAAATGTACGTCTGTGATGATGTCATTTTCTACCTCTATCTCGATATTACTGCTGCATGTACCTTGTGTTCTGTAATTTATTTTCATGATGTTGAAGTTTTTGCTGCTATAAAAAAACATTCCGGACAAAGCCGGGCATTCTTATAATGGCTGTTCTCACTGCCTGCTCTGCCGCTTTATCCGGAATGAAATGATGGGTAATATTATTCTTCTACCTCTTCAGGTTTCATGTTTGTATATACAGTCTGAACGTCATCAAACTCTTCCAGACGTTCTATCATCTTGTCGATGGTTTCACGCTGTTCAGGAGTTACATCCTTCAAGTCGTTAGGAATGTATGTAAAGTCACCACCTACATCTTCGAAACCACATTCTTCCAGATGCTTCTGAATTGCTGCGTAGCTCTTCGGATCACCATAGATAGTAATTGTACCTTCTTCCGGATCTTCATCGAATTCGTCTTCTACGTTGTAGTCAATCAGATCGAGAATCAGTTCTTCCATGTCTACACCATCTTTCTTCTTGAATGTGAAGACACATTTGTGATCGAACAAAAAAGCCAAAGAACCAGTTGTTCCCAAGTTTCCGCCGAACTTGTTGAATACAGAACGTACATCGGCAACGGTACGTGTTGTATTGTCTGTCAGTGTATCAACAAATACAGCAACTCCGTGAGGGCCGTATCCTTCGTATGTCATTCCTTTGTATTCGCTCTGGTCTTTACCCATTGCGTTCTTGATTGCGCGTTCGATATTATCCTTCGGCATGTTTTCGCGCTTACAAGTTGCGATAACTGAACGTAATGCCGGGTTGTTTTCCGGTTCCGGACCGCCAGCTTTTACAGCAATAGCAATTTGTTTACCCAGTCTTGTAAATGTTTTGGCCATGTGACCCCATCTTTTCAGCTTAGTAGCTTTTCTATATTCAAACGCTCTTCCCATTGGATTTATGTTTTAATATGTTTTTTATAATTGTTGTTTTCTTAATTATCTCAGTTTGGCATCCAGCTTGTTCTGCAAGTTAGCAATCAGCTTCTGCATTACCTTGTCGATCTGCTTGTCGTTCAGTGTAGCATTTTCATCCTGAAGCATGAAGCTTACCGCATAACTCTTCTTGCCGGCTTCCAGATTCTTACCTTCGTAAACGTCGAACAGTTCTACGCTCTTCAGTAATTTCTTATCTGTTTCGTAAGCTATCTTTTCGATTTCGGCAAATTGTACCTTCTTGTCGATCAGCAAAGCAAGGTCACGTTTTACTGCCGGAAACTTAGAGATTTCTTTATAAGCTACTGTATTGTTCTTGATAGCTTTCATCAGTTCTTTCCAGTTCAGGTCGGCATAATAAACTTCGTTGTCGATATCGAAGGCTTTTTGTATTTTCTTATGCAGCACACCGAAAGTTGCCAGCAATTTACCTCCACGTGTATGTACTGATATAGCTACAGAATAAATATCGTCGGTCAGGTTTCCGAATACCAGTCCACCGAAGTTTACTCCCAGACGACGGAAGATATTCAATACGTATGCTTTCAACTCGTATACAGAAGTGTTTTCATCAGGATGTGCCCAAGAGTTGCTTACACGCTTACCGGTAATCCACAAGCCTAAATGCAGTTCTTCTGAATAAGCAGCAAGAACTTTTTCCGGATTCTTCTTTTCAGCATTGAAGTGATAGCAGTTACCGAATTCGAAGAACTTCAAGTCAGCATTCTTACGGTTAGCGTTGTGCTGGATACTTTCCAAACCACCGAACAACAGTGTAGCACGCATTACGTTAAGGTCGTTGCTCAATGGATTCATCAACTGCACCAGATTTTCAGGCTTGTAAGTTTCCAGACCTTCGTAGTAAGTAGCAGCAGTAAGAGAGTTGTTCATTATTTCATTGAATCCACAACCAACCAGCTGTTCTGAAACAAGATTCTGAAGTTTTACAGACTTGTCTACATCGCCTTTTACGCTTAAGCTTGACTTCACAGATGTAGGTATTTCTACATTGTTGTAGCCATAGATACGAAGAATGTCTTCTACTACATCGCACGGACGCTGAACATCTACACGATATGCCGGTACCAGCAATGACAGTCCTTCGGGTGTTTCACCAGTGATCTTCATTTCGAGGCTGGTTACAATGCTCTTGATTGTTTCTGCCGGAATAACTTTTCCGATTAAAGCGTTAGTATATTCATAAGAAAGCTCTACCGGGAAGTCTGCTATAGGTGCAGGATAGTTGTCTTTTATTTCGGATGCAATCTCACCGCCGGCAAGTTCTTTTACCAGCAGGGCTGCTTCTTTCAGTGCGTAAATAGTACCATTAGGATCGATACCACGTTCGAAGCGGAAAGAAGAGTCTGTGCTCAACCCGTGACGGCGTGCAGTCTTACGTACCCATGTAGGATGGAAGTATGCACTTTCGAGGAATACATCTTTTGTTGTTTCTGTAGTTCCAGAATCGAGTCCACCGAATACTCCGGCGATGCACATCGGTTCTTCTGCATTACAGATCATCAGGTCACGGTCAGAAAGCTTACGTTCTACTTCATCCAAAGTAACGAACTTAGTTCCTTCGGGACAAGTTTTTACTACAATCTTACCACCTTTAATCTTGTCAGCATCGAAGCAGTGCATCGGCTGACCATATGCATGAAGAATGTAATTGGTAATATCGACAATATTGTTGATAGGACGTACACCGATAAGACGCAGTTTGTTTTGCAGCCATTCGGGACTTTCCTTTACTGTTACGTTCTTGATAGCAACACCTGCATAACGGGGACAAGCTTCAGTGTTTTCTACCACAATATCAATGTTCATATCGTGATTGTCGACCTTGAATGCATCTACCGAAGGACGTTTCAATGTTGCCTGGCGTCCGTTCTGAATCAACCATGCATACAAATCGCGTGCAACGCCATAGTGAGAGCAGGCATCCGAACGGTTAGGAGTAATATCTACCTCCAGCACGTAATCGCTCTTGATATTATAATAGTCTTTGGCAAGAGTTCCCGGTACAACGTCTTCAGGAAGTACAATGATACCTTCGTGGCTTGTACCGATACCGATTTCGTCTTCAGCGCAAATCATACCGTTCGACTCAACGCCGCGAAGCTTTGACTTCTTGATGGTAAAGCACTCATCACCGTCGTACAGTTTGGTTCCGAGTGTTGCAACTACTACCTTTTGTCCGGCAGCTACATTTGCAGCTCCACAAACAATCTGAACAGGATCGCCCTGTCCCAAATTAACGGTAGTGATATGCATGTGATCTGAATTTGGATGCGGTTCGCAAGTCAGCACTTCGCCGATAACAAGCCCTTCCAATCCTCCTTTTATCGATTGAACTTCTTCTACATCGCCTGTTTCCAGACCAATGGAAGTAAGTGCGGCTGCCACTTCATCGGGTGTCAAATCGAAGTTGACATATTCTTTCAGCCAATTATACGAGATATTCATATATGTATAGTTTTATGTATTTCTTAAATTGTCGTGCAAATGTAATATAAATATTTGGGATAGAATATGAGTGCAGGGAGTTTTTTACGTTCACTCAAAGACAGATATCCAAATAAATTACTTTATTTTCCGCCTTCTTATCATACGGATGTACGCATCAGAACGGCACATCCGGAACCGGAGCGCCAAACGGATTTTCGGGTTGCGGAGCCATCTCTACTGGAGGAGGAACAAACGATTGTCCGCCGCCGCTGTTTATTTTCGAACGGAGTACAGGAGCTGCACTTTCTTCACCCGGCATCGGCACGATCATTTCGTCATCCGGATTCTGGAAGCGGGCAAACTCGCCACGGAAGCGTAACAGCACATCGCCTACCGCACCGTTACGATGCTTGGCAATAATGATTTCTGCCATACCGTGAAGGTCGTTTCCTTTTTCATCGGTATAAATCTTGTAATACTCCGGACGGTGAATGAAGCATACCATATCGGCATCCTGCTCGATGGCTCCCGATTCACGCAAGTCGCTCAACTGAGGACGCTTTCCGTCGATACCTTCACGGCTTTCCACACCACGGTTCAACTGACTCAGGGCGATGATAGGGATATTCAACTCTTTGGCAAGTCCTTTCAACGAACGTGAGATGGTACTTACTTCTTCCTGACGGCTTCCGAATGACATACCGCTGGCATTCATCAATTGAAGGTAGTCGATAATGATAATCTTTACATCATGTTCACGTACAAGTCGGCGTGCTTTGGTTCGCAACTCAAATACAGACAAGGAAGGTGTATCGTCAACATAAAGCGGAGCATCGTACAGTTCCTTTATCTTATAGTCGAGCTGTCCCCATTCGTAAGGAGCGAGCTGACCGCTCTTGATTTTCTCACCGGGGATCTCGCACACATTCACAATCAGACGGTTCACCAACTGTACGTTACTCATTTCCAGAGAGAACAATGCAACGGGAACTTTATTGTTTACGGCCATATTCTTCGCCATAGAGAGTACGAATGCTGTCTTACCCATCGCCGGACGGGCAGCAATAATAATAAGGTCGGAATTCTGCCAGCCGGAAGTCATCTTGTCGAGCTGATGGAAACCACTCGACAAACCACTCAAACCGTCGGTTCTTGCCGCTGCTTTCTGAAGCATCTCATACGCTTCCTGGATGACAGGATTAATTTGCGTATAATCTTTCTTCATGTTCTGCTGCGAGATTTCGAAGAGTTTTCCTTCGGCTTCCTGCATCAGATCGTCTACATCCTGAGTCTCGTCGAACGCCTTTGTCTGGATGTTGCTGGTGAAAGAGATCAGCTCGCGTGCCAGAAACTTTTGGGCGATGATACGAGCATGATATTCGATATGGGCAGAAGAAGCTACCTTACCACTTAACTGAGTGATATAAAAAGGTCCTCCCACTTCGTCCAGGTCACCACGCGAACGAAGCTGTTCTGTCACCGTCAGGATATCAATCGGTTTCTGCTGTATTGCCAGATCGGTAATCGCGGCGTAAATCAACTGATTGCGGTGTTCGTAAAAAGACTCAGGACGGAGGATTTCACTGACTAGCGAATATGCATCCTTTTCAATCATCAATGCACCCAGCACTGCCTCCTCCAGTTCGGGAGCCTGTGGCTGCAAATGTCCGTATTCATCAACCGGCTTCGTTTTGGTAGCCTTCGGGACACGGGTAGTTCTTCTCGTTTCTGCCATTTCTCTCTTTTAGATTTTAATTGTGCAAAGATAGAAAAAATGATTCTTATTTCCATAATGGCGGGCATGCCAAACTTTATTGTACATGGCACAGGCTATAACGTTTTACCCTCACCTGATGTATATTTTCCGGAAATGGATGCAGATTTTAAAAACTTTACACTATCTTTGAAAAAACAAAATTTAACGATATGATTACTTTTCCTAATGCAAAAATAAATCTCGGACTAAACGTCGTAGAGAAGCGTCCGGACGGATACCATAATCTGGAAACTGTCTTTTATCCTATCAAGCTGCAAGATGCGCTGGAAGTGAATCGTCTGGAAGGTTCTGATCTTCCTTATAAGATTCATACAAGCGGAACTGTTATCGAAGGAAACCTTGAGGATAATCTGGTTATTAAAGCATACAATCTGCTGAAAGCAGAAAATTACCAGATGCTTCCGGTAGACATTCATCTGTTTAAGCACATTCCGACTGGTGCCGGATTGGGTGGCGGATCGGCTGATGCTGCTTTTATGATAAAACTGCTGAATGAAAAATTCAAGCTTGGAATAAGCGAAGAGAAAATGGAAGAATATGCTGCACGTCTGGGAGCGGACTGCGCATTCTTCATCAAGAACAAACCGGTCTTTGCGTCTGGTATTGGAAATATATTCGAACCTATAGAGATTTCACTGAAAGGTTATTATCTCGTACTAGTAAAACCGAATATATTCGTTTCTACACGTGATGCTTTTGCATGTATCAAACCTCAACATCCGGAAGTTTCATTGAAAGAGATTATCAAACGCCCGATAGAAACATGGAAAGACTGTATGAAGAATGATTTTGAATACAGTGTATTCCAGAAATATCCGGAAATTGCAGCTATCAAAGATAAATTGTACGATCTGGGAGCAGTCTATGCTTCAATGAGCGGATCAGGATCGGCTGTTTATGGTATCTTCAAGGAAGCGATAGAAAACGTAGATGAAAAATTCGGCGAATGCTTCTGCCGTCAGCGTGAACTGGAATAATTTTTTGTATGACAGACTTCATAGACGATAAAATACATTATCTGAATATTGATTCCGACGGAATAGAGCTTCCGTCGGAATTTACTTTTCCGTTTCATTATACTCCTCACCCATTAACTGTCAAAGCTGCGCACGAGGTGCAGAATTATATAGCTTCACGAACAGACTGGACTGAAGAATTGTCAGCAGGAAAAATGTTCGGGGTGCTGATTGTGCAGACTCCTGATGAAAAAGTCGGCTATCTGGCTGCATTCTCCGGGAATCTTGCAGGCAGTAACTTACACCAGTTTTTTGTACCTCCCGTATATGATCTGTTACAGCCAGACGGTTTCTTCCGCATCGAAGAAGCAAACATTTCTGCAATCAACAAACAGATTAAGGAACTGGAAGGTAGCCAGCAACTGAAGGACATGCGCTCAAGGCTGGCGGCATGTCAGGCTCAAGCTAGCCAGACATTGGCTGACGCCAAACAGCAAATGAAAGAAGCTAAACTCGCGCGTGAACAACGGCGTGCTGAAGGTATCAGTGAAGAAGAACAGAAAAACCTGATCCGTGAGAGTCAGTTTCAAAAGGCTGAATACAAACGACTGGAGAAAAAGCTGAAGGAAGAAACACAGCAGCAGGAGGAAGAGCTGAAACATATGGAGCAGCTGATCTGTCAATTGAAACAGGAACGTAAAGTACGTTCTGCCGCCCTGCAACAAAAGCTGTTCGAACAATTTCGTATGCTGAATGCCAAAGGAGAAGTAAAAGACTTATGTGAGCTATTTAAAGATACACCACAAGGAGCTCCTCCAGCCGGAACAGGTGAATGTGCGTTACCCAAGCTGTTGCAATATGCTTATCTGCACCAACTAAAGCCACTTGCTATGGGAGAATTCTGGTGGGGGAAATCGCCAAAAGAAGAGATAAGGCATGCAGGGCACTTCTACCCTTCTTGTAAGGGAAAGTGTGAACCCATTCTGAAACATATGCTTGTCGGCTTGCAAGTGGAAAAGAACCCATTGGCAGAAAACATACACCAGGACACAAAGCCTGAAATTGTTTATGAGGACGACTGGCTGGTTGTGGTTAACAAGCCTGCCGGTATGTTATCTGTACCCGGCAAAGAAGCACTGAACTCGGTATACCAGTTTCTGCACGAACGCTATCCGGAAGCAACAGGTCCTATGCTTGTACATCGGTTGGATATGGCAACATCCGGCTTACTGCTTGCAGCAAAAGACAAAGATACGCATCAAAAGCTACAGGCTTTATTTTGCGGAAGAGAGATTAAAAAGCGTTACACAGCTGTGCTGTCCGGCATAGTCAACACTGATGAAGGAACTATCAGCCTGCCGCTTTGTCTGAACTTTCACGACCGCCCGCGACAAATGGTAAGTTTCGAATATGGCAAACCAGCCATCACCCGCTACAAGGTGCTGGAACGGAAAAACGGGAAAACACTGATAGCGTTCTATCCGCTTACCGGACGTACCCATCAACTGCGCGTACATGCTGCTCATCCACAAGGACTGGCCTGTCCCATTGTGGGCGATGAACTATATGGAAAACGTGCAGACCGACTATATCTTCATGCCGCCGAACTAAGCTTTATCCACCCAGTAAGCGGAGAAGATATTACAATCTGCCGCGAGGCTGACTTTTCTCTTGAATAAACAGGAAATACTAAAATTTGTTATTCCCGATAAACCTTTCTGCTTTCTTTCTGTCATAACACCAGAAAGCGCGCTAAAAATGATTTTAGTATAAACCAAAATTACAACAACAATGAAAACAAAACGTTTATTCACAGCACTGATGATGGCTACCATGATGAGTTGCGGCATAATATTGGCACAACCCGGTCAGAAAGAAAAGAAACTTACACCGGAACAACAGATCGAAATGCAAGTAAAGAAAGCACAGAAACGTCTCCTTCTGGATGAAGAAACTGCTGCAAAATTTGCCCCGTTGTACAAAGAGTATCTGGAAGCTATGAAACAATGCAAGCCGGCTCCAAAGCAATTACAGAAAGGAGAAAAGAAAGAATTGACTGATGCAGAAATAGACCAGATGATGCAAGACCGCTTTGCTGCTCGCAAAAAGCTTGTGGAAACTCAGGAAACCTATTACAAGAAGTTTAAAAAGATCCTGAATATCCGTCAGGTAGAAGTTTTATTCAAAGACAACGGTCCTAAACGTCCTCATCGTCCTTGTATAAATAAGCCTCAGTGCCCACAAGGTCCTAAAGCTAAGATGGGAGAAGCTCCGGCACCTTGCAAGCAATGTCCGGCTTCACAAAAGTAAGTATTTACTCATGCAAGATTGATAACTTTGAAAATAGTATCAGCCTCCGGCGTAACTCACTGGAGGCTGATTTTTTATTGTCACCCGCTCCGTTTAAGGTCTTCTTCATCCTGTTTCGGAGCAGCCATATTTATTTAATATTTCCCGTCAGAATTAATACGCATGATCGTCTTCTTTCATTTCGTCTACCGTAATCGGCTTGCTGTCTATAGCTCTCCATGCATAAACTATGTAAGCCAAAACAAACGGTACGAGAATAGAAACATATGCCATAGTGGTCAGCGTAAATTTACTGGAACAGCTGTTGGCAAGCGTCAGCGAACTCTGCAAATCGGCTGTTGAAGGATAATAAGCGGTATGGTTATATCCCACACAAAGCAACAATGCCAATACGGTAAGCACCGTACCTGTTCCTGCAAACCAGATGCCCTTCGTATATGTAGCACTGAGAATACTTTTTACCAGACCAAACAATACACCGATAACTCCCACCAAAAACAATATCAGCAGATAAGGCATAGCCAGCAAATTGTTGAAGTATTTATAAGGTTCCATAACAATGGTCTGTGTTTCTGCATCTACAGCAAACCCATCCTTCAGCAACGTACGGATAACAAAAGCCAGAAAAAACAACAGGAAAGGTACTGCATCTGAAATCAGCTGGCGCCGGCAACGAAGAATCAGTCCTTCATGACGAATATTATTGATGAAATACATATTACCCAACAGACGTGCCAGGAAAAATACAGCCAGCCCTAAAATCAAATTCCAGGGATCACCAAAAGCGTCTAATCCATGCCAGCCGTTTGCCCAGCGACTGATGACAGGCATCATTTCATTGGCCATATTAGCTTTTCTGACAATGAAGTTTGAGCCATTGAAGAATGTAGCCACAGCCGCTCCCAGCAACACAGGTCCTACAATTCCATTTATCACCAGAAAATACTGATAAGTACGCTTACCCAGCAAATTACCTAACTTTGACTGAAACTCATAAGAGACAGCCTGTAGCACAAAACTGAACAGAATAATCATCCATAGCCAATATGCTCCCCCGAAGCTTGTACTGTAAAACAAAGGGAAAGAGGCAAAAAAGGCTCCTCCAAAAGTTACCAGTGTAGTAAAGGTAAACTCCCATTTACGACCGGTAGAATTTACCATCAAAGTCCGCTCTTCTTCCGTCTGTCCTAAACGAAACAGTAAAGAGTTTCCTCCCTGAACAAACAGCAGAAATACCAACAAAGCTCCCAGCAAAGAAACCAGAAACCACCAATAGTTCTGTAAAAAAATATATGTTGAATCCATAAATTCTATTATTTAAGTAATAGTTGACTTATCGTTTATTTACACCTCTTCCGGGCCTTTCTTGATAGCTTTCAGCATAATACCTATTTCAGCAATCAGCAGCACTGTAAACATAATCAGGAAGATGAAGAAAGTTGTCTGTACCGAACCGGTTTCCAGTCTGGAAATTGCAGCATTCACAGGAAGCAGGTCTTGTATAGCCCAAGGCTGGCGTCCTACTTCGGCAACAATCCATCCGGCCTGACTGGCGATATAAGCCAACGGAATACTCCAAAGTGCAATCCAATGCAGCCAGCTGGCTTTCGATAACTGATGTTTCCATGCCAGAACCAATATCAAAATAAAAAATGCGATGAAATACATACCCAGTCCAACCATTACACGGAATGACCAGAACGACAACCATACATTCGGAACGATCGAATTAGGATCTTTTATATATCCATATCCGAAATAAGGCATGTTTTCATCCAGCACCTGACGGGCACGCTGCATACCGTCCTCATTTTTTTCTTCCTTTGCCTGACGGAAATCGGCAAGGGCACTGATAGCCAGTTTTCCTCTTTCCATTTTTTCCATAACAGAAAGTGCCTGAGAACCGTCTGGAAGCGTATATCCTCCCAACAAAATATTATTGATTCCCGGAACATATCCAGCTACATCATGCGTTGCCAGGTATGACAACATTTCTGGAATCTTAAGACTGCCTACCACAGTAAGCGGTTCATGAGTACCTCCATCGTAAAGAGCTTCCATAGCAGCCAGTTTCATTGGCTGATACTTGGCTACCTGATAAGCAGATTTATCACCGGAAAAAGCAGTAACCAACGCTGCAAACAATCCTACTCCTGCCGCAATCTTAATACTGGCTACAGCAAACTCCTTTTCACGTTTACGCAACAGATACCACGCACTGACACCGATAACAAACACAGCTCCCAATATCCAGCTGCTGAGCACTGTATGCAAAAACTTCATAACAGCTACTGGTGAAAAGGCTACCGAAGCGAAATCCACCATCTCGTTGCGTACTGTTTCGGGATTAAATGCCATACCTACCGGATACTGCATCCATGAGTTGGCAACCAAAATCCACCAGGCAGAGAAAGTTGCTCCCAATCCGGTCAGCCAAGTAGACGCCAGATGAAACTTTTTGCTCACTTTATTCCACCCAAAAAACATTACGGCTATAAAAGTAGCCTCCATGAAAAACGCCACGATTCCCTCAATGGCCAGAGGAGCTCCGAATATATCTCCTACAAACCACGAATAGTTGCTCCAGTTGGTTCCGAACTGAAATTCCAGAATCAGTCCGGTAGCAACCCCCACCGCAAAATTAATTCCAAACAACTTCATCCAGAACTTGGCTGTCCGCTTCCAGAATTCATTGCCGGAAACATAATAAAGTGTTTCCATTAACCCCATAATAACAGCCAATCCCAACGTTAGCGGCACAAATAGCCAATGATACATGGCAGTTAAGGCAAACTGGGCTCTTGACCAATCCACCATCGATGTGTCAATACTTTCTAACATAAATTTCTAGTTTTATTTAATAATTGAATTACTTGAACGATTTATAAGCTCTGAACCTACATACTGCTGTTTTTCCTCATCCGTTTTATCCTTCAGAAAAGAAGGAAAGAAAAATAGCTTCAGAATAAAAAACATAATAAAGAGCTTGACCAAAATCAGCATCCAGAGTGTACGGCCGAGCGTCATTTCCCGAAATCCATCCCGATAAAACTCCCAAATTCGAATGATACAGTTTTTAATCATAGTTTATTTTTATAATGATTACAAAGTAAAGTCTTTTATCGGTAAAAAACAAGCCTTTGTCTTGATAAAATCAGGGTTAATCTAGTTCATTTGAGCCGATATATAGTATAATGTATTTTTGCATTAGAAAATTAAATAAACAGAATATGAAACAACAAGCACTATGTTTAATTGCAATCCTTTCGGCAGCCTCTCCTCTTTATGCCCAGGAAGAGAAAGAATGGACTCTGGAAGATTGTATCAATTATGCACTTGAGAAAAACATTCAGTTGCAGCAGAATAAGATCTCGTTGCAAGAGAGTGAAATAGATGTAAAAAGTGCAAAGGCTAATCTTTTCCCAAGTTTATCATTCAGCACCGGGCACAACATGATCAACCGCCCTTATCAGGAACAGAGTGCTACGGTAAGCGGCACGGAAATTATTACCAGTGATAATAAGACGACCTACAACGGGAACTACAGTCTTAATGCTCAATGGACGCTGTGGAATGGCGGCAAGCGACTGAACACCATCAAACAGGAAAAAACAAACCGGGATATTGCTGGGCTTGCCGTTACAGAAACCGAGAATACGCTACAAGAAGAAATAGCCAAATTGTTTATTCAGATTCTATATGCAGATGAATCTATCAATATAAACAAAAATACGCTAGAAGTGAGTACTGCTACATTCAACCGGGCTCAAGAATTATTCAAAGAAGGAAGTATTTCTAAAGCAGACCTTGCACAACTTGAAGCCCAGGTAAGCAATGACAAATATCAACTGGTTACAGCCGAAAGCTCCTTGCGCTCTTACAAATTACAACTCAAACAATTGCTAGAACTAGATGGTACAGCAGAAATGAAATTATCGCTTCCAGTTCTGAGTGATGAACATGTAATGCAGGTATTGCCCAGCCAGACAGACATCTACCAGACAGCACTGACTACCCGTCCGGAAATCCAAAGTAGCCAACTGAGCATTGAAAACGCTAAATTGGGTATTTCGGTTGCTAAAGCTGGATACTATCCAACTATCAGTTTATCTGCTTCCAGCTCAAGTACGACAAACAGCGCCAGTACTAATAACTGGGCACAGCAGATGAAGTACGGCTGGAACAATATGATAGGAATCAGCTTAAGTATCCCCATATTCGATAACCGACAGAACAAGAGCAACGTACAGAAAGCAAGATTACAATACAGCAACAGCCAGTATGAGCTGCAAAGCAAACAAAAAGAATTATACAGCACGATAGAGACATTATGGCTGGATGCACTGAACGCCCAAGAACAATACGCTGCTGCCGAAAGTAAACTGGAAAGCAGTCAGGCAAGTTTCGATATGGTAAGCGAGCAATTTAATCTGGGAATGAAAAATACAGTAGAGCTCCTTACAGAAAAGAATAACTTGCTCAGTGCACAGCAACAACGGGTACAAGCCAAGTATATGGCTATATTAAACAGAACACTGCTCAATTTCTATGCAGGGAATAAAATTGAACTATAAAAAATTTGAATATGAAGAATAAAAAAACAATCATCATTACAGCAGCTGCCATCATCATTATAGCTGGAGGATGCTGGATATTCGGTGGAACAAAAGCGAAAAACAAGATCGACTTTGTCACAGAACAAGTACAGAAAGGCAACGTTAGCAATTCTATCACAGCTACCGGAACGATAGAGCCTGTAACAGAAGTAGAAGTAGGTACTCAGGTTTCAGGTATCATCGACAAAATATATATCGACTATAATTCAGTAGTAAAGCAAGGCGAAGTCATTGCCGAAATGGATAAAGTGACACTTCTGAGTGATCTCCAGTCGGCACAGGCTACATACAACGGAGCGAAGGCTGAATACGAATATCAGAAAAAGCAATACGAACGCAATGAACAACTCCATAAAAAACAGCTTATCAGCGATACAGATTACGAAGAGTCATTATACAACTACCAACGCTCACGCAGTTCATACGAACAGAGCAAGGCAGAACTGGCCAAAGCAGAACGTAATCTTTCATATGCAACAATCACATCGCCGATCGATGGTATCGTAACCAGCAAGGATGTTGAAGAAGGACAGACTGTTGCATCTGGTTTCGAAACTCCGACATTATTTACCATCGCTGCCGACCTGACCAAAATGGAAGTCGTAGCCGATGTAGATGAAGCCGATATAGCAGGTGTGGTTGAAGGAGCACGTGTCACATTTACTGTAGACGCATATCCGGAAGATGTATTCGAAGGGAAAGTACGACAGGTTCGCCTGGGAAGTACAAACAGCAGCTCAAGCAGCAGTTCAACAAGCACATCGGAAACAGTTGTAACTTACGAAGTTGTCATTACCGCAGACAATCCTGACCTGAAACTTAAACCGCGTTTGACTGCAAACGTAACTATCTATACTCAGATCCGCGAAAATGTACTTACAGTTCCTGCCAAGGCACTACGTTTTTCTCCGAACAAAGAACTTGCCGGCAGCCGTAGTATCAAAGATTGCCAGGGAGAGCATAAAGTCTGGACACTGGAAAACGAAACATTCGTTGCACATCCTGTAAAAGTAGGCTTAAGCGATGGATCGCATACTGAAATACTGGAAGGTGTAAGCGAAGGAACAAGCATTGTAACCGAAGCTGTAATAAAAGGCAGCATGCCGGATATGAGTGCTATGGAAGCACAAGGAGAACGTAGTCCTTTCATGCCAGGCCCTCCGGGAAAAGATAAAAGCAAAAGCAAAGGAAACAAATAAAACTCCAACAATAATACAATGAGTAAAGTTGTCATAGAATTACAAAATATAAAACGAAACTTTCAGGTAGGAGATGAAACCGTACACGCGCTGCGAGGTGTTTCATTCTCTATCACAGAAGGAGAGTTCGTTACCATCATGGGAACATCCGGTTCAGGAAAATCTACATTACTGAATACACTGGGATGTCTGGACACTCCCACCAGCGGAGAGTATCTGCTGGATGGAGTTTCCGTAAGAACCATGAGCAAGCCTCAACGAGCTATCTTACGTAACCGCAAGATTGGATTCGTATTCCAGAACTACAACCTGCTGCCTAAAACAACGGCAGTAGAAAACGTAGAACTCCCGTTGATGTATAATTCAGCCATCAGTGCTGCCGAACGACGCCGCAGAGCTATAGAAGCGCTGATTGCTGTAGGATTAGGCGACAGACTGGAACATAAGTCGAACCAGATGTCCGGTGGACAGATGCAGCGTGTAGCAATCGCCCGTGCGTTGGTAAACGATCCGGCGGTTATTCTGGCCGACGAAGCAACCGGTAACCTCGATACACGTACATCTTTCGAAATTCTGGTACTCTTCCAGAAGCTACATGCCGAAGGACGCACCATTATTTTCGTTACTCACAATCCGGAACTCTCTCAATACAGTAGCCGGAACATCCGCCTGCGCGACGGACATGTAATCGAAGATACGGTAAACAATCATATTTTATCGGCAGCAGAGGCTCTTGCAGCCTTGCCGAAAAATGATGAAGACTAACTAAGTCTTTATCGTACGATAACTTATAAATTAAGAACAACATGAACGGAACAAACCTTTTTAAAATAGCCCTCCGTGCGTTGGCCAACAATAAGCTCCGCGCCTTCCTTACCATGCTTGGTATAATCATCGGCGTAGCTTCCGTAATTGCCATGCTAGCTATCGGACAGGGATCGAAACGAAGCATACAACAGCAGATTTCGGAAATGGGTTCGAACATGATTATGATTCATCCGGGAGCAGAAATGCGAGGAGGAGTTCGCCAAGACCCGTCTTCCATGCAGACATTGAAGCTGGAAAACTACGAAACATTGTGCAATGAATGTATGTTTCTCTCGGGCATCAGTCCCAATGTATCTTCTTCCGGACAGCTCATAGCCGGCTCGAATAACTACCCCTCTTCAGTGAGTGGAGTAAGTATAGATTACCTGAAAATCCGCCAGCTCACTGTAGAACAGGGAGAAATGTTTACAGAGAATGATATCCAGACAGCAGCTAAAGTCTGCGTAATTGGTAAAACAATTGTAGACAATCTTTTCCCCGACGGAACCGATCCGATAGGTAAGATTATACGATGCAACAAAATACCTTTTCGGGTAGTAGGAGTCCTGAAGTCGAAAGGATACAACTCAATGGGTATGGACCAGGATGATGTAGTGCTGGCTCCTTACACCACAGTAATGAAGCGTCTATTGGCACAAACTTATCTGAGTGGTATCTTCGCCTCGGCACTGACCGAAGATATGACTCAAGAGGCAGTAGATGAAATCACAACTATCTTGCGCCGTGAACACAAACTGAAAGCAAGCGACGATGATGACTTTACCATCCGTACCCAGCAAGAATTGAGTTCAATGCTGAATACAACAACCGACCTGATGACAACTTTGCTTGCCTGCATTGCCGGAATTTCACTGGTTGTAGGAGGTATCGGAATCATGAACATCATGTATGTATCCGTAACGGAACGTACACGAGAAATAGGTCTGCGAATGTCAGTTGGTGCGCGCGGCATCGACATCCTGTCACAATTCCTGATAGAGGCCATACTGATAAGTATTACCGGAGGACTGATTGGAGTAATCTTAGGATGCGGAGCCAGCTTTGTCATCAAAACAGTGGCACACTGGCCGGTATTTATACAGCCCTGGAGTGTATTGCTGTCATTCGCGGTATGTACCGTTACAGGAGTCTTCTTCGGATGGTATCCTGCCAAAAAAGCAGCCGACCTTGATCCGATTGAAGCATTACGATATGAATAACGATAAATGAGCTTGTGAAAGTTCATCTTTATAACTTTGTTCTTCATAACTTTGGTTTCCTTGTCCGGCTGTCTATGGCAATAAAAGTATTGCTACGCAGCCGGACTTTTTAAATTTTTTAGTTACTTTTGTTTGTACAGACTACATCACCTATGAAACAGCTCACTGATAACACACACCGTTCACTCGAAATCCTGATACACACCATTTGCTGGGGACTCTTTTTCGCTTTCCCGTTGTTCTTTACGCAAAACAATGACGGAACGATAAACTGGAAAGATTTCATGTTTCACTGTATAGTGCCAACCACACTATGCATTATCTTTTATCTGAATTATTTCGTTTTTATACCTCATATTTTATTTCATGAGCAAACCAAACGGTTTATCTTCATAAATGCGATAGTTATTATTATTCTGACCTTTGGCTTACGCTACTGGAACAATATGCACTGCCCTCCTCCACCGTCTCATCGCCCCATGCCGCCATCATATATCTTTTATTTGCGCGATATGGCAAGCCTTATATTCTCGGCAGGGCTGAGCGTTGCCATCTGTATGAGTAAGCGCTGGAGCCAAACCGAAGCGGAACGCCGGGAAGCAGTAAAAAGCCGCACCGAAGCAGAACTGAAAAACTTACGTAATCAGCTTAATCCTCATTTTCTGCTGAATACGCTAAACAACATTTACGCACTGATAACATTTGATACAGACAAAGCACAACAAGCTGTGCAAGAGTTAAGTAAGTTATTGCGCTATGTACTTTACGACAACCAGCAGATGTTTGTCCCACTGAGCAAGGAAATCGATTTTATACGCAACTACATCGAACTCATGCGCATCCGTATTTCTGCCCAGGTAGATATACAGACCAACTTCAATATCAAGCCCAAAAGTCAGACCCCCATTGCTCCCTTGATTTTTATCTCACTGATAGAAAATGCATTCAAGCATGGGATTTCTCCCGTGGAGCCCAGTTATATAAACATCTCCATTTCGGAAGATAATGACAAGATAGAATGTACCATACGCAACAGTAATTATCCTAAGACAAGAGCTGATAAAAGTGGTTCGGGTATCGGACTGGAACAAGTACGAAAGCGCCTGGAACTGGTTTACCCCGGAATATATAAATGGGACAATCACTTGTCTGACGACGGAAAAGAGTATTTTTCCAATATCATCATATACCTTAAACATTAACTCTCAAAAACTATAAATATGAACTTAAGATGTGCCATTGTAGACGATGAACCCCTAGCACTCGGGCTTCTGGAAAGTTACATAAAAAAGACACCTTTTCTGGAACTCTCCGGCAGTTATTCCAGTGCCATACAAGCCATGAAGTATTTACCCGATCATCCGGTAGATGTACTTTTTCTGGATATCCAGATGCCTGAACTCAACGGACTGGAGTTTTCACGCATGGTATCTGAAGACACACGAATTATTTTCACTACAGCTTTCGACCAATATGCACTCGACGGCTATCGGGTAAATGCCCTCGATTACCTGCTGAAACCCATCAGCTATTCCGATTTTATGGAAGCTATCAATAAAGCTGTAAAATGGTTTGAACTACAGCAAAAAGCAGATAAGCAAAGCACGGAAGGAGATTCAGACGAGAATAAAAAAGACTATATATACGTAAAAAGTGATTACAAACTAATACAAATAGAGCTTAACAAAATATTATACATAGAAGGTCTGAAAGACTATATCAAAATTCATCTTGAAAATGAAGACAGACCTATCCTGTCATTGGTCAGCATGCGTGTCATGGAAGAAAAGCTTCCGGCCAACCAGTTTATCCGTGTACACCGGTCTTTTATCGTACAGAAACAAAAAATAAAAGTTATCGACAAAGGACGAATCGTATTCGGAAAAGATTATATTCCGATCTCTGACAGTTACAAACAGGAACTTCAAAATTATGTTAATGAACATATTGTTTAGTCAGAGTACTATTATTTAACTTTTTTTTACTGCACATTTTGAAGTTTTTTGCGCAAAGGCTTGTCACTTCTAAATATAACCTCTATATTTGTAGAGTACATAATAAGAACAGAAGTTGTGAAACTTCTTATTTGAATAGTTTAGTTAAGTCTAGTTTAGTTTTTGTGTTGTGATACTCCTGCTGAAAGTGTTCATCAGGAGTATCTTTTTTTATAATATTTCTCTTCTATCAATAAATTCGCAGGATAAAGCATAAATTGATTATATTTTCGTATTTTTGAATTCTGTATCGCCCCGGCGGTATCAAGGAATAACTTTTAAAAGCGTTATAACCTCCGGTAAATAAAGAGATTGCAGTTCCACGCTTTTTGTATTACTTAAATGTCTTTTCGGGACTGAAGGACTGTACTTAATATTATGGAAAATCAAGAAAAGATGTCGGGCAATCCCGTACACCAAACAATTATCATTCGGGAAGAATCCAGAAAATCGAACGGTCTGGGAACTGCCGGATTTGTACTGGCTCTGCTGGCGCTTTTAGGATGCTGGGTACCTGTACTCAACTGGATATTGTGGTTGCTGGGATTCATTTTTTCGTTTATCGGCATATTCAAATCTCCCCGCGGACTAGCCATTGCCGGATTGTGCATCAGCTTGGTAGACTTAATTCCGTTAATCCTCCTTTTAGGATTCGCATCTGCCTTACTAATCTGATAATAAATAAATTACCCCAAATGAACGATTTGTTTTAAGCTTCTGATAAACCGATTTATCCCTATTCATATAATACCTAATAAAAGAAGGTAATCTTTCAATAAAAATTTGTACAATTTTTTTCAAAATATCACCTTCTTTTCAGGAAAATATCAGCATATTTTTTATTAGCATTGCTTAACATTATATCAAACCAATATAAACACGTATGAAACAATCTGTATATATCCTTGCCTGTATGGCTTTTGCCTGCATGTTCAACTCCTGTGGTGGAAACAAATTTATCTCCTCGTCAGGATTACACTCTGCTCATTTCCAACAAAAGGTAAACGGAGAAAAGACCTGCCTGTATAGGATCTACAACAAAAATGGTGTTGAAGCATGTATTACCAACTATGGTGCACGGGTAGTATCCCTCATGGTTCCCGACCGTAACGGAAAAATGGAAGATGTAGTATGCGGCTTTTCTGATATAAACAGCTACACCAGCCAGTCACAAAACTATGGTGCTACCGTGGGGCGATACATCGGACGTATCCTGCATGCTAGATATACAATGAATGGTAAGGAATACCACTTGCAAGCCAATCACGCTGACGGACATACCGCTCATGGAGGCAATCCGAATTTTGGTGCACGAATGTGGAAAGCCAGACAAACCTCTCCCTCGTCTGTTACACTGACTTATCTCTCTCCCAATGGAGAAAACGGATTTCCAGGGAATCTGCATATAGAGCTGACTTATACAGTCACTGAAGATAATGCGTTAGATATATCCTACAAGGCTACCACGGATAAACCTACCGTTCTTAACTTGTGTAACCATTCATTCTTTAATATATCGGGAAACCTGAACAGCAGCGTAGAAAATCAAACCATGTGGGTAGATGCCGACTATTTCACTCCTTACGACAGCAAGAAATGCGTAACAGGAGAATTCTGGCCCGTAGAAAGTACACCACTGAATTTCAAACAACCTCATGCAATAGGTGAACATATAAACGACGACTATGGACAGTTGCATGTAGTGAACGGTTACGATCATGCCTGGGCACTTAACCATCCGGGAGATGATACTCGCCCGGCAGCATGGATATATGATGAAAAAAGTGGACGTAAAATGGAAATTTATACTACCGAACCAGCAGTCCACATATATACAGGAAACGGACTGAAAGGCAAGGTCGAAGGTAAGAACGGCATCTATTATCCGTTCCGCGGAGCCGTATGTTTCGAAACATGTCATTTTCAGGACAGCCCGAACAACCCGCAGTTTCCTTCTACAGCATTGGCTCCGGGAGAAATATTCCAAAGCCATACCATGTACAAGTTCGTTATAGAAAAATAACAGGTCTTTGGGTGATATTCAGCAAATTGGAACAGTTTTTCTGTATAAACAGTTATCGCAATGTGATATTTTATGGCAACATTTGCATAACAAACAGAAAAACAAAAATATATGTTCAAAAAAAAGCAATATATCCATGTCTTGCATAGCCTGTTGGGCTGCTTTTTACTTGGAAGTACAATCATAGTCCAGACTGGATGCGACATGATAGAATATCACCCCTACGATTTAAACATAGAGGGAGAAACTAATATTAATGAAAGGAATATCCAGTCGATAGAAGCTAGTACAGCCGGAAAGCAAAGTATCTCGTTTGCACTTATCAGCGATACCCAGCGCTGGTATGACGAAACGGAAGATGCAGTAAATGCAATCAACGGACGAAATGATATCGATTTCGTAATACACTGTGGTGACTTATCCGATTTCGGTATGAAAATGGAGTTCGAAGAACAACGTGACCGTTTGAACCGACTGAACGTTCCTTATGTATGCTTACTGGGTAATCACGACTGTCTTGCTACCGGAAAAGAAGTGTTCAATACGATCTTCGGCAATGAAAATTTTTCGTTTACCGCTGGAGATACTCATTTTATATGCCTGAATACGAATGCGTTGGAGTTTGATTATTCGGAAGCTGTTCCAAACCTTTTGTTTCTAGAAGATGAACTGAAACACGTTCCGTCTCAAACAAAAAAGACAGTAGTAGCAATGCATGCACCTCCTTACTCTGAACAGTTCAATAACAATATAGCAAAAGTATTCCAGTATTACATTACTCAGTTCCCGTCCTTGCAATTCTGCGTGTACGGACATGTACACAGCTTTAATGAAAATGAGTTTTTCGATGACGGCATTATGTACTATTCTGCTCCTTCCATAAACAAGCGGAGCTATATTTATTTTTCTATCACCCCAAACGGTTACGATTATGAACTGGTCAATTTTTAAATATTTACTGACTCTCCTGCTGGCCATCCCGGTCAATCTGCTTGCTATAACAGATGAGCCTCAAGAGGTTTCCGATACTAAAAGATGGGACAAACGTATACACTTAAGATATGAAGGATGGGAACGAATGAAACCTACTCACGTAAAAATGCAGTATGCCGGTGGTATGGGAGTACTGTCTACCGGTGTAGGCTGGGATTATGGTAAACGCAGGCAATGGGAAACAGATGTTCTGCTCGGATATCTGCCTGCTAAATATGCCAGCGATTTCCTTCTTACACTGACAGTAAAGCAAAACTACATACCGTGGAGCATGAGTTTCGACAAGCATTGGGCACTGGAGCCTTTTTACTGCGGAATGTATCTTACCACCATTGCCGGAGAAGAGTTTTGGGAGAAGGAACCCGGACGCTATCCTAACCGATATTATAATTTCAGTACGAAAATTCGCCCGTATATCTTTATCGGGCAACGTATGAACTTCAATCTGAAAAACAGTATAGTACAACATATCTCTCTATTTTACGAGGTCAGTACCTGCGAGCTGTATATCATCAGCAAAGCGACCAACCGGAGTCTGACCATGAGAGATGTACTTCGCTTTTCTTTCGGTGCAAAAGTGCAACTGTTTAAGAACAAATAAAGGATTTTAGCTTCCCGATAATTAACAAGGCTTAAAATAAGAAAAATCGTTTCCGCCCGGTGCAGTATTTGCCTGTATCACTCATTTTAAAGATGACTAACAAAAATAATTATGATGATACAGCAAATCGAACATAAATATAGCGAGGAACATATTATGGAAAGTACCACAGTAAACAAGAAAAATACGGCAAGAACCATATGTGCCATTATCGGAGGAATCATTATACTGAATCTCCTGTGGTGGATTGCTATATTATGTATACGCTAAACATATAATGCAGAAACACTCAAAATAATCTCTTTATAAACTTTCTTCCTATATGATAAAAAAGCTTGCTCTATGTGAATAGGGCAAGCTTTTATTCAGGTCAAAAGAGAACTGTCAAACCAGAATTACCGTAACACTGCGGGCTCCGTGTGCCCCCATAACAAGCGCCTGTTCGATATCGGCTGTCTTCGAAGGGCCAGAAATGAATACGCCATAGCCATATTCGCCTGTATCGATTCGCTTATAAGCCTCGTGCATGTTATTTACCAGATTGTTTCTGTCGAGTATAATCACCAGCGCTTCGGATATAAAATATACGGCACGTTGTTCCACATCTTGTGTCAACCATACTGCTCCATTCTCACAGACTCCTATACGTCCATCGACGATTGCTACATCAGTACCGTCCAAGTCTCCCGATTTCTCTACATCGTCCGAATGGAAAGTACTACAAGTAATGGGGTGTATTGTATTTCCTGTCTTTATTTCCTTTATTGTTGAAGCAATGCGTTTGGCATCAGGATATGCAGCCTTTATCACGTCATTGACATTTTCCTCATCTTTCAGTATTACAGCCTGTCCGCCTACTTGTTTTATAACCTCGCAAAACTTCGAAAGTTTGTCTTCGTATGTAAGAGCTTCATGCTCCAAGGCGGACAAATCGGGCTTTTCATAACGCACTCTGGTATTGCGGCGTATGCTTTGCAATATGTCTTCTCTGCTACTCATACTCATTTCACTTTATTCTTTTTCCACATTTCATTGAAGCTCTCTTTGGCAAATTCAGGTATTTCACGTTCTTTACCCCAATCATTCAAGTCATTGTATATCATGCCTCGAGGCAATGAGTTTACAATCGGAGCATTTTTTAAAGCGAAGTTGAACAATGCCGGACGCGACATAAGGAATTTCATTCCACCTGACATCAGTTTCTTGGAAGAGCTGGCTACCCCCAGTGTATGCAACTGCTGTCTCCAGTGATAAATCTGATCGGCCAAATCTACCTTTGCAGGACACACGTTCTGACATGAATAGCACAACGAACATGCCGATACGTTGTCATAGTAATGAAGAGGTGCCTTCAGCATACCCAAATTGATACCGATAGGACCAGGGATAAAGTAAGTATATGAATAACCTCCCGAACGACGATAGACCGGACAGGTATTCATACACGCTCCACAACGAAGGCAGTTCAAGGCTTTTACATGTTCCTGATCGGCCAAAATACGGCTTCGGCCATTGTCTACAATGATGATATGCAACTCTCCTCCTTTACGAGGTTTCCGATAATGAGATGTATAAGTCGTAATAGGCTGTCCTGTACCTGAACGAGCAAGCAGACGGGTAAATACTCCCAGTGCATCACGGTCCGGCACAATCTTCTCCATGCCGAACGCCGTTATCTGAAGCTTGGGCTGTGATGTTCCCATATCAGCATTGCCTTCGTTGGTACAAACGACACATTCTCCGGTTGAAGCGACAGCAAAATTCGCACCCGTCATAGCAGCTTCGGCTTCGATAAACTTACGACGCAGGTTTTTACGGGCAGCATGAGTAAGATAGGTCTGGTCATTATTGCCAGGCTCTGTTCCCATCTCGCGGACGAACAACTCTCCGATTTCTTCTTTCTTAACATGGATAGCAGGAAGTACGATATGACTCGGACGTTTATGCATCAGCTGAAGAATACGCTCTCCCAAATCACTTTCTACGACCTCTATACCTTTCTTCTCAAGAAATTCATTCAGTCCACATTCCTCTGCCAGCATTGATTTGCTTTTGATAAAATGCTTCACCTGATGTCCGTTCAATATATTATAGACAATGGAACAATATTCATCGGCATCTTTCGCCCAATATACATAAGCTCCGTTGGCCAAGGCATTTTTTTCAAACTCCAACAGCAACTGATCCAGGTGGCTGTTGCTATACATCTTTATGGCAGATGCCATATCACGTAAATGTTCCCATTCAGGAACCTCTTTGCTTACTTTATCACGCTTGGCACGAACCATCCACAATGTTTCATCGTGCCATGCTGCCAGTTCTTTATTCTCCAGAAACTTTCCGGCAGCTTTTGAATGTTTCGTACTCATAATCCTGCAGCTAATACTTGAACAATATGAATGGTCTTTATAGGAAGCTTCTCACGCGAGATAATACCGTTTTGGTGCATCAGGCAAGAGCCATCGGCTCCTACAATATATTCGGCTCCAGTCGCCATGTGACGCTTTACTTTATCACGACCCATTTGCCCTGAAACATCATGTTCTTCTACGGCAAACATACCGCCAAAGCCACAACATTCGTCTGGACGTTCGGGTTCTACGATCTCGATATCCTTTACCAACGACAGCAAATCGCGTAGCTTATTATAATAAGGTATGTTCAGTTCACTGGGAGAAGAGAGTTTCATCAGACGCACTCCATGACAACTGTTCTGAATACTTACTTTATGAGGAAACGAAGCCTGAAGAGAAGACGGCTTCACCACATCGTGGATAAACTCGCAGATATCGTATATCTTGCCTTCGCTGGCACAACGATGTTTTTCTCCTTCCAGCAGATTGCCATAATGATCGCGCACGAATACTACACAACTGGCAGAAGGTCCAACTATATAATCATAACTCTCGAATAACCGGTCGAATCGCTTTGCTAATTCTTTCGATTCATTTTCGAACCCTGCATTCGCCATAGGCTGTCCGCAGCAGGTTTGGTCTAACGGATAGTCTACATCTACCCCCAAACTTTTAAGGAGCTTATATGAAGCAACTCCAACTTCGGGATAAACGGCATTGATATAGCAGGGAATAAATAATCCTACTTTCATCATTTTACCTATTTTGTTTCTGTATAAACAAAGGTATGCGTTATCATCGAATAAACAAAAAAAGAAAAATGAAAAAGTTTAAGAAATATGCGGTTTTTAAGAAAAAAGTAAGCGATGTCCGGTCTATACTGTATCAAAATTGAGCCAAAGGGATAAAGCGCGTGCACCCCGCGAATCACTTCGCAGGGTGCACCCAACTAATAACTAACTTTTTACTTTGTGGTTTTACGTAATTTCATATGACTAACACTGCAAAGATACGGTCATTTGCCTATCTCAGCAATACCTATTTGTAGGTATTTTAGAAGCATTCCAGATAAGAACGCTATATTTTCATTTTTACCTCGCTTAGTTCCACCAGCTTATTTACAATAGCATAAATAGTAAGTCCGGCCGCCGAATGAATTTGCAGCTTGCGCGTAATATTCCGTCGGTGGGTGATTACGGTATGAACAGAAATATAGAGTTTTTCGGCTATTTCCTTATTGGTCATCCCCCGTACTACGCAACCGATAATTTCTTTTTCTCTCTGACTTAGTGTATCCTGATCGGAATCATCTTCTTCTGCAAAATTCATAAGTACAGAGATTTTCTTCTCCAAAGATTCAACATCATCAAACAGATTAATGCTTTCTTCGTATCCCTTCAACTGATTGGCATCTACAAAAGTGCAGATTAATGATACAATCTTTGTTTCCAGATGAGGATAATGTTCTTTGAAAGCATCCACATCGAACCACCCTTCGAACTGAGGATTCACAATCAGAATATTCGGTGTATGTGCTTCCATACAATGCAGAAGTCCCTCTTTCGATGTCACTTCAATAGTCTGTATATTCATGTCAGGCAGGCGCTTCAGTACCGCAACCAGTCCGCTCCGGACTATCACCGAAGTTTCTGCCACAGCTATCAAGATTATTTCCTGAGATTTCATTTTTCCCCCTTTTCCAATTCCATTATGGCAGGGACAAACAAGTAATCTTCTACCCGATTATGCGATGCCAAATCTTCTTCACAACTAAATATATCGAACAATGTTGCGTTCAACAACTGATTATCGCCGTTGGCCGGATAATACTTAATGATGATATTTTTCAATTCGGTCAGCTTTGCATTTATCTGATCGTGATGACGCGCAAAGACTCCTATATTATATTGGGCGGAACGTTCACCATTCAATAAGCCGCGTACGTAGGTAAAGACCTTCTCATTTTCATACTCCATGTGTTTTCTGACCTCACCTACATAGTCATCGAAAAACTGGAGTATCAGAAACGATACTTCATTTTGAGATGAAAAGTCTATAGCCTTAATCAACTTACGGCGTATGGTAGGCAACTGAAAATCCAGGAAATACGAATGGGCCCGCTGCAGATAATCCATCAAAGCAGGTACAGAAAGCCCGGTCACGTGATCCTGCATACGATTATTTTCTTCAGTCAGAAAATTTACGACAGCAAGAAAAGTGGTACAATCTACTCCATTCATGCTGCATACCTCCTGTACTGACTTATCTCCGAATCCCAGTGATACACCAAAACGACTTAAGACTTGCAACAAAGCATAGTTTTCGCAAATCAAGTCACTCATCTTATCGGTTGGCTTATATATTTTGGTTCCGCACATATTAAAAATAGAATTCATACATTATTTTCGTTTACAAAGTAAGACAATCTATACAGGGTACGCAATCCCTATTTATAGGTATTTATTAAGTCCGGCTGTCCCTTAGTCTATCCAAAGTTTCAAAACTCTTTGCGTCTTTTCGGTTACACGGAAACGATTATCAGTACGTTCATTTACCAGCCATACAATATTCTCTCCCGAACAGACTACATACTGGTTCTCTTTTTCAAACAAAGAGTATTTACGATCGCGCAGATAGTCACGCACTTTTTTGAAACTATGCATACCGAAAGGAACAAACTTATCCCCCGACTGCCACCGGCGCAATACAAGTGGTTCTTTTACAGTATCGGCATCCAAACAGGCAAGTTCAGGATTTCGGGAAACCTCAAAACCATCTTCTATTTGACAAATTTCCTGATGTAAAGTGTAAGATTGATCCTCCTTCGATTCTTCTCTTCTTTTCAGAAATAAATAATCGCGGTCACGCAGTAAAACATAGTTTTCCGAATAAAACAATTTACCTGATTCTGTACCTAAACTTCGATATATATTCTTCAGTTGAACAGCATTGAAGCCATAAGGATGTAGTAATTCAAACAAAACGGCAAGGGGAGCTACAGCTTTCATTATTCGGGAAATACTGAATTTACCTTCCCTCTCTGTTACTTCTGTACATACTGTTTGTATCGACTTACGGTACACAGCCTCCACATCAGACAGTCTGCGTGCAGTTTCAGTTATTGATTCACAGACAGAAGGATTTATCTCTTTTAATAACGGGATAACATTGAGACGAAGCTTATTACGCAGATATTCATCTTCCAGATTTGTACTGTCGGTCACATAATCTTGTTTCAAATCGGCAAGAAAAGCCAATATGTCATCACGGCTGACGTCAAGCAGCGGACGCACCACTTTACCATTGACAGCAGCAATTCCCTTAAGTCCATTAATACCTGTCCCTCTGACTAAGTTCAAAAGAAAAGTTTCTACACTATCATCACGATGATGAGCTACAGCTATCACACTTGCTCCAACCTGTAGACGTACCTGTTCGAACCATTCATACCTAAGTTCGCGTGCAGCCATCTCAATAGAAATTCTTTTCCGGGAAGCATATCCGTTCGTATCAAAATGTATAACCTGAAGTGGTACATCCAGTCCTCGACACAAATTCTGAACAAATTCTTCATCCCGGTCAGATTCTTCACCACGTAAGTGAAAATTGCAATGTGCTGCAACGCAATTATATCCTTCCAGCAACAACACACGCAGCAAAGCAACGGAGTCTGCACCGCCACTCAATGCCACAAGTATCTTATCGCTACGATGAAACAAGTGTTTCTCATTTATATATTGAATAACCTTTTGTCTAAACATACTGCAAAGGTAAAAAATGTTCTGTAAACACGCAGGTGAATATTTCAAAAGTAGAAAAGTATATCATTGTATAACTTAAAACTTACTTTATAAGGGATGTTGTAAAAAATACTTTCCTGCAAGCAAAATAATCAAATTAAAACATTTTACGACAATAAAGTAATACATTGTTATTTTTAATAGCAATAATTAATGCATATATAAGAAACTGTAATAGAAAAATATATTTTATCAAAACTCTCTTTCACCTTTATTTGTTTTTTTGAAAGCATATATATATTTTTGCAAACACAAAGAAACAACAAACGGATATAAAAACAAAATAAGAAAGCAAATGAAAGAAAAAGGTTACATTTTATCAAATAACAGCGTAAATATATCGCAACATCAATGCGGACTATATAGCCCGGCCAATGAACATGATGCTTGTGGTGTAGGTATGATAGTCAACCTACATGGTACAAAATCGCACGATTTGATAGACTCTGCCCTAAGAGTATTGGAAAACATGAAGCATCGCGGTGCTGAAGGAGCAGATAATAAAACGGGGGATGGAGCTGGAATTATGGTCCAGATACCTCATGAATTCATTCTGCTACAAGGAATCCCTGTGCCCGAAAAAGGGAAATATGGAACCGGACTAGTCTTTATGCCCAAAGATAAAGAGGCTCAACAAGCTATCATGAGCATAATGATTGAAGAAATAGAACGCGAAAGTATGACGCTCATGCACGTACGAAGTGTTCCTGTCAATTCAAATGTGCTCGGAAAAGATGCTCTTGCAACAGAGCCTGATGTAAAACAAATATTTATTACGGCAGAGGCAGACGAACAATTTCTTGAAAAGAAACTATATATAATAAGGAAAAAGATAGAGAACAGAATCGAACACAAAGACTTCTATATAGTATCACTCTCCAGCCGGAACATGGTATACAAAGGTATGCTTACTTCCACTCAGTTGCGAGAGTATTATGCCGATCTGACACAACCCTATTTTACCAGTGCCCTAGCCTTGGTACATTCACGTTTCAGCACCAATACTTTTCCTACATGGAGCTTGGCACAACCATTCCGTATGATGGCACACAATGGTGAGATAAATACGATCCGGGGAAACCGTGCATGGATGGAAGCCAGAGAAAGCGTATTGTCATCGGAAGCACTAGGAGATATTTCACAAATACGCCCCATCATACAACCAGGTATGAGCGACAGTGCTTCGATGGATAACGTACTGGAATTTTTTGTCATGTCAGGATTAAGTTTACCTCATGCACTTGCCATGATGGTTCCAGAATCGACGAATGACAAAAACCCTATCAGCCCTGCATTAAAGGCTTTTTACGAGTATCATTCCATCTTAATGGAACCATGGGACGGACCAGCCGCCTTGCTTTTCAGCGACGGCCGCTATGCCGGAGGTATGCTCGACCGTAACGGACTCCGTCCGGCACGCTGGCTGGTTACCAAGAGTGGCACAATGGTTGTGGCAAGCGAAACAGGAACAATCAGTTTCAATCCCGACGAGATTGAAGCAAAAGGAAGGTTGCAGCCCGGCAAGATTCTACTTGTCGACACACAAGAGGGAAAAATATATTATGACAATGAAGTAAAAGAAAACCTGGCTTCTGCCCTACCTTACTCAGAATGGCTTTCTGCCAACCGTATCGAGCTCGATACATTGCGGAGCGGCCGTAAAGTAGAAAATGCAGTAAAAGAAGCCGGACGCCGGTTGCGTATTTTCGGATTCACACGTGAAGATGTAGAAAGAACGCTGACTCCAATGTGTAAAACAGGGGCTGAGCCAACAGCGTCAATGGGAAATGACACCCCGCTTGCTGTCTTATCAGAAAAGCCTCAGCTGCTTTTCAACTATTTCAGACAGCAGTTCGCCCAAGTTACCAATCCAGCGATTGATCCAATTCGTGAAGAACTGGTAATGTCACTGACTGAATACATTGGTGCGGTAGGAAAGAACATTCTTACCCCAGATGCCCTGCATTGTAAGATGGTACGTCTGCCTCATCCGATACTGACAAATACACAACTTGATATATTGTGCAACATCAGATACAAGGGCTTCAGTACTGTAAAGCTAAAAATGGTCTTTGACGCCCAAACTGGAGAAGACGGATTGCGTGCCGCTATTGACAACCTATGTAAGAAAGCAGAAGAAGCAGTCGATGGAGGAGCTAATTACATTGTACTTTCAGATCGGGATATAGACGAGAACCACGCACCAGTTCCCTCCTTACTTGCTGTAAGTGCCGTACACCATCATCTGATATCAGTACAAAAACGTGTACAGACCGCTCTGATAGTTGAAAGTGGTGAAGCACGCGAAGTAATGCACACTGCCTTATTATTAGGCTACGGTGCAAGTGCGATCTGTCCGTATATGGCATTTGCAGTAATAGACGGATTAGTAAAGAGAGGCGACGTACAACTGGATTACAATACAGCCGAAAAGAACTATATAAAAGCCTTGTGTAAAGGACTATATAAGGTAATGAGCAAGATGGGTATCAGCACCATCCGATCATATCGTGGCGCAAAACTTTTTGAAGCTGTAGGATTGAATTCGGAAATGATGAAAAGATACTTCGGTACTTGTATTTCTACTATCGGCGGAGCCGGTCTGAAAGACATTGCAAACGATTATCTGAAATTCCACACCGCTGGAGTTTCCATCACCGATGATGAAGCAGAAGCAATGCTCGATAATATCGGACAATTCTCTTTCCGCAAGGATGGTGAAATACATGCATGGAACCCTGATACCATTAGTTTGCTACAACTGGCCACTCGTACCGGAAGCTACAAGAAATTTAAGGAGTTCACACAAAAAGCAAACGAGAAGTCAGCTCCTGTATTTCTTCGCGACTTTTTCAGTTTCCGGAGTAATCCGATAGACATAAACTCTGTCGAACCGGTAGAAAACATTGTCAGACATTTCGTAACCGGTGCAATGTCATTCGGTGCCATCAGTAAAGAAGCTCATGAGGCCATGGCACTTGCCATGAACAAACTGGGTGCACGAAGCAATACCGGAGAAGGTGGAGAAGACAGTGCACGATTCAGCGCCGTATATCATTCCGACAGTGACAATGAAGACATCAGTTTATGCAGTAAGACCAAACAGATTGCTTCAGGACGCTTTGGAGTCACAACTGAATATCTGGTCAATGCAGAAGAAATCCAAATCAAAGTAGCCCAGGGAGCAAAACCGGGAGAAGGCGGTCAGTTACCAGGATTCAAGGTCAATGAAGTGATAGCACGTACACGTCACTCCATCCCTGGCATTTCCCTCATTTCTCCTCCACCTCATCATGACATTTACAGTATCGAAGATTTGGCACAACTTATTTTCGATCTGAAAAATGTAAATCCACGTGCAACTATCAGTGTGAAACTGGTAGCAGAAAGCGGTGTAGGAACAATTGCAGCCGGAGTAGCGAAAGCCAAAGCTGATTTAATTGTTATCTCTGGAGCAGAAGGAGGAACAGGTGCATCACCAGCTTCTTCGATGAGATATGCGGGTATTCCACCTGAAATAGGATTGAGTGAAACACAGCAAACACTCGTACTTAACGGACTGCGCGGACAAGTTCGCCTGCAAACAGACGGACAATTGAAAACGGGTCGTGACATCATCAGCATGGCATTGCTGGGAGCCGATGAATACGCTTTTGGTACAGCTGCTCTGATTGTGTTGGGATGTGTAATGATGCGTAAATGCCACACCAACTTATGTCCGGTAGGAGTCGCTACCCAAGACGAAAAATTGCGTGAACATTTCCGCGGACACTATCGCTACCTGATCAATTACTTCGAATTCCTTGCTCAGGAAGTACGAGAATATCTGGCTGATATGGGCTTCACACGTCTGGAAGACATTATTGGCAGAACAGACCTTATCGAGATTATTCCGCATGATAATGCTGGAAAAATAGGAGGATTAGACTTCAGCCGTATTCTCCATCAGGTAGATAACGGAACAGATATCCACCATACGGCCGACCATCCTACCGATCTTTCTGAGGTAAAAGACCGATCAATCATTGCTGCGGCACACGAAGCACTGGAAAAAGGGAAACAAGTAGAATTGGAATATACCATTTCGAATACAGACCGTTCAGTAGGAACTATGCTTGCTGGAGAAGTTGCCACCAGATATGGACACAAAGGACTACCCGATGGAACTATTAATGTCAAATTCAAAGGCTCCGCAGGTCAGAGTTTCGGCGCATTCCTTACACGGGGTATCAGTTTCCGTCTGGAAGGTGAAGCAAACGATTATGTCGGTAAAGGTTTAAGCGGCGGACGTATAGCTGTACTTCCTCCAATGGGATCTTGCTTTGATGCTTCAAAAAATACAATTGCCGGCAACACCCTAATGTATGGGGCTACAACCGGAGAAGTATATATAAACGGATGTGTAGGTGAGCGCTTTGCTGTCAGAAACTCAGGAGCCATTGCTGTAGTAGAAGGCGTAGGCGACCACTGCTGCGAGTATATGACAGGCGGACGAGTTGTTGTCTTAGGACATACCGGACGAAATTTCGCTGCCGGAATGAGTGGCGGTATCGCATATGTATGGGATCCGGAACGCACATTCGATTATTTCTGCAATATGGGAATGGTGGAACTCAGCCTGTTGGAAGACTCTGCTGCACGTAAAGAACTTCGCGAACTGATAGAATCTCACTGGAAATATACAGGTTCTAAGTTAGCACGTACACTGCTCGATAGCTGGCAGCAACATGTAGACGAGTTTATTCAAGTCACTCCTATCGAATACAAGCGCGTACTGGCAGAAGAACAAATGAAAAAGCTTCAGCAGAAAATAGCAGAAGTACAAAGAGATTACTAAAGAACAACTAATAAAACTATTGACATGGGAAATCCTAAAGCATTTCTAAATATACCTCGCCAGGAGGCAGGCTATCGCCCCATCCACGAACGCATCTCTGACTTTGGAGAAGTAGAACAAACACTGAACTCAAGCGAACGCAAGTTGCAGGCATCACGCTGCATGGACTGCGGTGTACCTTTCTGTCACTGGGCATGCCCGCTGGGCAACCGTCCTCCCGAATTTCAGGACGCATTAAGTAATGGTAAATGGCGTGAAGCTTATGAAATATTAACCCGTACAAACGATTTTCCGGAGTTTACTGGAAGGGTCTGCCCCGCACTATGCGAGAAGTCATGTGTGCTCAAGCTGAGTATTGACTCACCGGTTACTATCCGAGAAGACGAAGCTGCTATCATCGAAGCAGCATTCAGAGAAGGATATATTACAGCAAAACAATACAAAAGAAACGGATTAAAAGTTGCTGTCATCGGCTCCGGACCTGCCGGACTGGCTGCTGCCAATCAATTAAACCGTCGGGGATATCAGGTTACTGTATTCGAAAAAGACGAATATATAGGAGGTTTATTACGTTTCGGCATACCGAACTTTAAACTGCATAAACCAGTAATCGACCGCCGTCTGAAGATTATGGAAGACGAAGGTATTTGCTTCAAGACAAACTCAACAATCGACTTGGAACATTTACCCGAAGGATTTGATGCATACGCTATCTGTACAGGAACACCAGAGGCACGCAACTTGAACATCCCCGGACGTGAACTTCGCGGCATTCATTTTGCCATGGAAATACTGGCACAGCAAAACAGAGTTCTAGCCGGACAGACATTCAGCGACGAAGAACGTATCACGGCAAAGAACAAGAAAGTACTCGTAATCGGAGGAGGTGATACAGGAAGCGATTGTATCGGAACAGCCAATCGTCAGGGAGCTATCAGTGTATGCCAGATAGAAATCATGCCTAAACCTCCTGTTGGTCATAATCCCGCAACCCCCTGGCCACAATGGCCCGTAGTTCTGAAGACCAGTTCAAGTCATGAGGAAGGATGTACACGCCGTTGGAGTCTTACTTCAAACCGTTTTCTGGGAACTGAAGACGGACGTGTATGCGGCGTAGAAGTTGAAGAGGTGGAATGGATTCCCGCAGCAGACGGCGGACGCCCTCAAATGCGTCCTACTGGCAAAAAAGAAATCATAGAAGCAGATTTAGTATTGCTTGCCATGGGATTCCTCAAGCCACAATTACCCGAGCTTCCTCAAAACGCGGTAGTAGCCGGAGATGCTGCTACAGGTCCGAGCCTGGTAGTAAAATGTATAGCAGCAGGACGCCGGGCAGCCGCTGAAATTGATGCTATGCTGCAAAAGGGCAGCCATTAAAGAACATTTAAAAACAGAAACATTATGTGTGGAATAGCCTGCATTTTCAATATCAAACAACAAACGCCGGAACTCAGGCAGAAAGCCTTGTCGATGGCGAAAAAGATACGCCACCGCGGTCCGGACTGGAGTGGCATTTACTGCGGTGGAAGCGCCATACTGGCACACGAGCGTCTTTCCATTGTCGATCCGCAATCAGGAGGGCAACCCCTCTACTCAAGCGACGGAAAAAAAGTACTTGCCGTAAACGGCGAAATCTATAATCACCGCGACATACGTGCGCAGTATGCCGGCAAATATAATTTTCAGACAGGCAGTGACTGCGAAGTGATTCTGGCACTTTATCAGGAAAAAGGCATACATTTTCTGGAAGACTTAAGCGGCATTTTTGCATTTGCCCTCTATGACGAAGAGCGTGATGAATTTCTGATTGCCCGTGACCCGATAGGCGTTATACCTTTATATATAGGACATGATGCAGACGGAACCGTATACTGTGCCAGTGAACTGAAAGCTCTGGAAGGATTCTGCGAGGAGTATGAACCGTTCCTTCCCGGACACTATTACTGGAGCAGAGAAGGTAAAATGGAGCGATGGTACAAACGTGACTGGATGGAATATCAGGCCGTAAAAGACCGTTATACTTCATTGCCTGAAGCAGAAGCATATACCACTCAGGTAAACGAGGTGCGTACAGCTCTCGAAGCAGCCGTACGCCGTCAGCTGATGAGCGATGTTCCTTATGGAGTGCTTTTGTCAGGCGGACTGGACTCTTCGGTTATTTCCGCCATAGCAAAGATTTACGCCGACAAACGTATCGAAACTGATGGGAAAGCTCCTGCCTGGTGGCCTCAGCTACACTCCTTTGCCGTAGGTCTGAAAGGTGCTCCCGATCTGGAAAAAGCCCGGCTGGTAGCCGAACATATCGGTACTGTACATCATGAGATCAATTATACGATTCAGGAAGGTCTGGATGCCATACGCGACGTTATATATTACATCGAAACATACGACGTGACAACCGTCCGTGCCTCTACTCCGATGTATCTGCTAGCTCGAGTCATCAAGTCGATGGGTATCAAAATGGTACTAAGTGGTGAAGGAGCCGATGAAGTATTCGGAGGTTACCTTTACTTCCATAAAGCCCCTACAGCGGAAGCCTTCCACGAAGAAACTGTCCGCAAGCTCTCCAAACTCCACTTGTACGACTGCCTGCGTGCCAACAAATCACTTTCTGCATGGGGTGTAGAAGGTCGTGTGCCGTTCCTCGACAAAGAGTTTCTGGATGTAGCCATGCGCCTGAACCCGGCTGTAAAAATGTGTCCGGGACATACCATCGAAAAACGTATCGTACGTGATGCCTTTGCTTCTCTTTTGCCAGAGAGTGTAGCATGGCGACAGAAAGAGCAGTTCTCCGACGGAGTGGGATATTCGTGGATTGACACCCTGAAAGCAATTACAGCAGCCGCTGTCAGCGACGAGGAAATGCAACACGCAGCAGAACGTTTCCCGATCAACCCGCCACAGAACAAAGAAGAATATTACTACCGTTGTATTTTCGAAGAACACTTTCCCAGTGCGTCGGCAGCCAAAAGCGTACCGAGTGTACCAAGTGTCGCATGTTCTACAGCCGAAGCACTGGCATGGGACGCAAGTTTCAAAAACCTGAACGATCCGAGTGGCCGCGCAGTAGCCGGAGTACACGAGGCTGCTTACTAAAAAAGCAATAATACTGCATTGCCATTCAACCAACAATAAACTGATATGGAAATTGAATTTACAAAAATGCATGGCGCAGGAAATGACTATATTTATGTCAACACCCTGCGCTATCCGATAGATAATCCGGAAGAACTGTCAGTCGAATGGAGCCGCTACCATACAGGTATTGGTTCCGACGGACTGGTTCTTATCTGCCCTTCAGACCAGGCCGACTTTAAAATGCGTATATTCAATGCCGACGGCTCCGAAGCTCGCATGTGCGGAAACGCCAGCCGTTGCATCGGCAAATATTTATACGAAGAAGGTCTTACCAACAAGACAGACATCCAGCTCGAAACATTGTCGGGCATCAAGATTTTACACCTGCACCTCAACGATAAAAACACAGTAGAAAGCGTAACGGTCGATATGGGTATTCCGACAGATATTCACGAAGTAGCTTTGGGTGAAGGTTATATCGCCTCCAAAGGCATCGCCGTATCAATGGGTAACCCCCATCTGGTACTCTTTGTTGACGAGATTAACAAAATAAAGCTGGAAGAAGTAGGTCCTGCCCTAGAGCATCATCCTTTGTTCCCCGACCGGGTAAATGTAGAATTTGTTCAGGTTCTTACCGACAGCAAAGTCCGGATGAGAGTATGGGAACGAGGCTCTGGAATCACTCAGGCATGCGGTACAGGAGCATGCGCCACAGCTGTAGCCTCAGCTTTTACAGACCGATGTGGCAGAAAAAGTTCCATCGTAATGGATGGAGGAACACTTGAAATAGAATGGGCAGGCGATAATCATATTTATATGACAGGACCTGCTACTAAAGTATTTGATGGTAAAATAGAAATATAATTATACATTATGGCATTAGTAAACGAACATTTTCTGAAGCTGCCGGGAAGCTACTTATTCTCGGACATTGCTAAAAAAGTCAATGCATTTAAAGTTACTCATCCTGGAAAAAATTTAATTCGCTTGGGAATAGGTGACGTCACGCGCCCACTTCCTCCCGTCTGCATAGAAGCCATGCACCGTGCCGTAGATGAAATGGCAAACGCCAAAACTTTCCGCGGATACGGACCGGAACAAGGATACGATTTTCTGATAGAAGCAATTATCAAACATGATTTTGCCTCACGTGGCATCAGCCTCAGCCCATCGGAAATATTCATCAGCGATGGAGCCAAAAGTGATACCGGCAACATCGGTGAACTGCTTCGCTGGGACAACAGCATGGGAATTACTGATCCGGTATATCCTGTTTATGTAGACAGCAACATCATGTGCGGACGTTCAGGAACACTGGATGAAAACGGAAAATGGAGTAATGTAACTTACCTCCCATGCACAGAAGAAAACAATTTCATACCCGAGCTGCCTAAGCACAGAGTCGACCTGATATATCTGTGCTATCCTAACAATCCGACAGGCACCACCCTAACCCACGAACAGTTAAAGAAATGGGTAGATTATGCACTCTCGAATGATACACTGATTATCTTCGATGCAGCATACGAAGCCTTCATTCAGGAGCCTAACGTGCCCCACTCCATCTACGAAATACGAGGAGCCAAAAAGGTGGCAATCGAGATCCGCAGTTTCTCGAAAACAGCTGGATTCACCGGTGTACGTTGCGGGTATACTGTCATCCCCAAAGAGGTAACAGCAGCCAGCCTGGACGGACAGCGTATTCCGCTTAATCCGCTATGGAACCGCCGTCAATGTACAAAATTCAATGGAACAAGCTACATAACCCAGCGCGGCGCAGAAGCGATCTATACCCCCGACGGGCAGAAACAGATAAAAGAAACTATAAACTATTACATGGAAAATGCCCGTATCATGCGCGAAGGTCTGAAAAAAGCAGGATTCAGTGTTTACGGAGGTATAAATGCTCCATATATCTGGCTGAAAGTTCCGGAAGGTATGACTTCATGGAAATTCTTCGACCAGTTACTATACGAGGTAAACATCGTAAGTACTCCGGGAGTTGGTTTCGGTCCAAGCGGTGAAGGTTATTTACGACTCACAGCCTTCGGCCAACGTGAAGAATGTCAGGAAGCCATGCAGCGCTTACAGAACTGGATATAAAATATAATAAAATAAAAAGGAAGGCCGTCGATTACTTCTTGTTTATCAAGTGGTAACGACGGCCTTTTTTATGGCTATAAACCTGCTTATAAATAGTATTCTCACCTCTCTCCGAAAATATGCTGATGTTTTAAAAAAATATGCTGATATTTTACTAGAAACTTCTCGATGTTTCTAAAATTTTTGTACAAAAATTATATGCCCTCTGCTGACGTTATTTGTAAACAATAAGTTATCTATACCTGGAAAAAAGCAATGTTAAGTTATCTCTTCATCCAAATCGAATACAAAAAGATTCATAAAGAACGATATTTGTATCAATTTATCATATATAAAACAATTTAAGTTTCAATTTAAAACACAATACGAGTTTTTAGTTTCAAAATAAAACATATATGATTTTATAAGAAACAATTTGCTCCTTCAATGTTCCACACAAAAGCAAAAAGATATAATTTTGCAATACAGAAAAACAAAAAGAAACAAATACAAAATATTATATATAATTTAAACACAAAATAAACAAAACGCAATACAAATAGATACAAATACACTAATTTAAAAAGCAAAAGCAATGAAAACAACGATTCAACACAAACTAGCAGCAGCAATAATAGCAATGCTACCTGCAGCCTTAGCGGCACAAGAACATATCGAAGCTGATATCGGAGCCGACATCGTCAGTGGATATATTTGGCGAGGACAGGATTTGGGAAATATCAGTATTCAGCCTTCCGCTTCCATCAGTTACAAAGGAATATGGTTATCAGGATGGGGAACGGTAGGATTTGATAAAGATGATACCAAAGAGTTCGATTTGACAGTAGGATATAGCATTAAAGGCTTTAGCGCTTCAATCACAGATTATTGGTTTGACGGAGGAGCCGGTTATTTCCACTATGGCGCAAGAAATACATCGCATGTGTTCGAAGCACAAATAGGATATGATTTCGACTTCATAGCAGTCAACTGGTACACCAACTTTGCCGGAAATGACGGACTTAACAAGAAAGGAGAACGAGCTTATTCATCTTATTTTTCCCTAGCCGCTCCTTTCAAGCTGGGAGGTTTAGACTGGTGCGCTGAAGTGGGAGCTACTCCATGGGCTACAAGCTTCTACAACAAATCCGGAAGCGATGACTTTGGAGCTAATGGCTTTGAAATAGCAAATATAAGTCTGGCAGCAACAAAAACACTAGATATAGCAGAATCGTATTCATTACCGGTATCGGCTAAAGCCATATGGAATCCGGCAACAGAAGGAGCTTACTTTGTATTTGGCATTAATTTCTAAGAGAGAGAGAAAATTTAGGTATAGTTTTGACATTAAGGTTAAAAAGACAGGATAACGTTTATACATTACAAAATACAAATACAACGCTTATGAAAAAAATTGAGGCAATTATTCGCAGAACACGGTTTGAAGATGTCAAAGAAGCTTTATTGGCAGCTGATATCGAATGGTTCTCTTACTACGATGTAAGAGGAGTAGGTAAAACACGCGAAGGTCGCATTTACCGAGGAATCGTATACGACACCAGTTCGATAGAAAGAATACTTATATCAATTGTCGTACGCGATAAGAATGTAGAAAAGACAGTACAAGCTGTCATGCAAGCTGCCCGCACGGGAGAAATCGGAGACGGACGTATTTTTATCATCCCTGTAGAAGATTCTATCCGGATCCGAACCGGAGAGCGTGGTGACATAGCATTATACAATGCAGAACAGGAGAAATAAACAAACGAAACGATACAAAATACAAAACTAAACAAGAATAATTATGGATACAAACATTATACTCGACACAGGAAACACAGCATGGATGATTGTTGCCACCTTGCTCGTACTGTTAATGACAATTCCCGGTATTGCTTTATTTTACGGAGGATTGGTTCGACAGAAAAATGTACTAAGCATTATTATGCAATGTATGCTTATCGTATGTGCCGTCACTATCATATGGATCGCCTTTGGTTACAGTTTTGTTTTTGGAACAGATCTGATGGAAAGCGGCAGTCGCTGGGGATTCCTGATAGGAGGATTCGACAAAGTTCTGCTAAATGGTATCACAACAGGTAGTCTTTCCGCCGGTAACATTCCGGAACTGATATTTGTCCTGTTCCAGTGCATGTTCGCAATTATCACCCCTGCCCTTATTTTAGGAGCTTTTGCCGAGCGCATTAAATTTTCGGGCTTCCTGCTGTTCACCGTATTATGGAGCATACTGGTATATATACCTATGGCACATTGGGTATGGGGAGGAGGATTTCTCCAGCAGATGGGTGCAATAGATTTTGCAGGAGGAACGGTAGTACACATCAACGCAGGTATTTCAGCTCTTGTCATGGCCATTATGGCAGGAAAAAGAAGCGACTACAAGATTGGACACCCTATGACCCCACACAACATCACATTTGTATTCCTAGGAACAGCTTTTCTATGGCTGGGATGGTTCGGATTCAATGCTGGAAGTGGACTGAATGCCGACGGTATAGCAGCTAACGCATTCCTTGTTACCCATCTGGCCACTTGCGTAGCAGCACTTACATGGATGGCAGTCGACTGGATACACAATAAAAAGCCGACAACCGTAGGGGCATGTACCGGTGCTGTATCAGGTCTGGTAGCAATCACTCCGGCAGCCGGAACTGTAGATATCGTCGGAGCTTTCTTTATCGGCTTAATTACCCCGCTTATCTGTTTCTACATGGTAGCAGTCATCAAACCCAGATTCAAATATGATGACACACTGGATGCTTTCGGAGTACATGGCATCGGAGGTATAGTAGGATCCATTCTTACCGGTGTATTTGCCACTCAGTTCATCTCCGGAGAAGGTGGAGTAAAAGGAGCCTTGTACGGTGACTGGCATCAGTTGTGGATACAAATCATAGCAACAGTCATATCAATCGTATTCAGTGCTGTAATGACCTATATATTATTTAAAATAACTGACCGTCTGGTTGGTATCCGTGTAGATAAAAGAGTAGAAGAAGAAGGACTCGACATTTACGAACACGGAGAATCAGCATACAATCATTAAAAAAAACATATCAAACATCTTATTAATAAATTAATTAAAATCAAGGTATTATGTCAAAGTTAAGATTTAGAGTTGTAGAAAAAGCTTTCCAGACAAAACCTTTAGAAGTAACTGCTCCGTCAGAACGACCAAGCGAATACTTCGCAAAGTATGTTTTCAACCGCGAAAAGATGTTCAAGTATCTGCCTACTCCTGTTTACAGCAAACTGGTAGATGCTATGGATAACGGTGTTGCTCTTGATCGCGACATCGCCGACAAAGTAGCAGAAGGAATGAAAAGATGGGCTATGGAGCTGGGAGCTACACACTATACTCACTGGTTTCAGCCATTGACTGAAGGTACTGCCGAAAAGCACGATGCTTTCGTGGAACACGACGGCAAAGGCGGCATGATGGAAGAATTTTCAGGAAAATTACTTGTTCAGCAAGAACCGGATGCCTCTTCATTCCCTAACGGAGGTATCCGAAATACATTCGAAGCACGTGGTTACAGTGCATGGGATCCTTCATCACCAGTATTTGTCGTAGATGATACATTGTGTATTCCTACTGTATTCATTGCATACACCGGAGAATCACTCGACTATAAAACTCCGTTGCTGAAAGCACTGAGAGCTGTCAACAAGGCTGCCGTAGATGTCTGCCATTATTTCAACCCGGATGTCAAGAAAGTAGTTGCTTACCTGGGATGGGAACAAGAATACTTCCTGGTAGACGAAGGTCTGTATGCAGCACGTCCAGACTTGCTTCTGACAGGTCGTACTCTGATGGGACACGAGGCATCTAAAAACCAGCAGCTGGAAGACCATTATTTCGGCGCTATCCCTACCCGTGTGGCTGCTTTCATGAAAGATCTGGAAATTCAGGCTTTGGAATTGGGTATTCCGGTCAAGACACGTCACAATGAGGTAGCACCTAACCAGTTTGAACTTGCTCCGATATTCGAAGAATGTAACCTGGCAGTAGACCATAACATGCTTATCATGTCGCTTATGAGAAAAGTGGCACGTACACACGGATTCCGTGTTTTATTGCACGAAAAACCATTCAAGGGAGTAAACGGTTCGGGTAAACACAACAACTGGTCACTGGGAACTGATACCGGCATCCTACTGATGGCTCCGGGAAAAACAGCTGAAGAAAACCTGCGCTTTATCACATTCGTAGTCAACACCCTGATGGCTGTATACCGCCACAACGGTCTGCTGAAAGCATCTATCATGAGTGCAACCAACGCTCACCGTCTGGGAGCCAACGAAGCACCCCCCGCAATTATTTCTTCATTCCTTGGAAGACAGTTGAGTAAAGTTCTGGATCATATGGAAGACAGTTCTACCGACGAACTGATTTCACTGGGCGGAAAGCATGGTATGAAACTCGATATTCCACAGATTCCGGAATTGCTGATTGACAATACAGACCGTAACCGTACCTCTCCTTTCGCCTTCACCGGAAACAGATTCGAGTTCCGTGCTGTAGGTTCGGAGGCCAACTGTGCCAGTGCAATGATTGCTTTGAACACAGCAGTAGCCGAACAGCTCATCGAATTCAAGAAAGACGTAGATAAACTCATGGAAAAGGGAGAGCCGAAAGTTTCTGCTATCATTCAGGTTATCCGCAAATACATCAAACTATGCAAGCCTATCCGCTTCGACGGTAACGGATACAGCGACGAATGGAAAGAAGAAGCAGCCCGCCGCGGACTGGATTGTGAAACCAGCTGCCCGCTTATCTTCGACCGTTACCTTACTCCGGAAAGCATCAAGATGTTTGAATCAACCGGAGTCATGACTCAGAAAGAGCTGGAAGCTCGTAATGAGGTAAAATGGGAAACTTACACGAAGAAAATCCAGATAGAAGCACGTGTATTGGGCGATCTGGTCATGAACCACATCGTACCTATCGCTACTGAATATCAGACCAAACTGCTGGATAACGTTTATAAAATGAAAGGACTGTTCCCTGCCGAAGAAGCTGAACATCTATCATCGGAGAATCTGGCAATTATCCGTAAGATTTCCGAACATACCATTTACATTAAAGAGCATGTAGATGCAATGGTAGAAGCTCGCAAAGTAGCAAACAAAATTGCCGATGAGCGCGAAAAAGCAATCGCTTACCACGACAATATTTCACCAATGCTGGAACAGATTCGTTACCACATCGATAAACTGGAATTAATTGTCGATGACCAGATGTGGACACTACCTAAATATAGAGAGCTGTTATTCATAAGATAAAATAACCAAAAACGAACTCTAATTTTTTTATTGGATGTTTGATGGAAGTCGGGCTGTTGGGAAAACAGTTCGGCTTTATCATTTTTCAGCCTCTTAAAAAACATATTTCCTGAGATACGAGAAACTATCATATTTCTCACCAAACACAGCTCCAAGCATAGCTGAGTAAATTCCATTCAGACAGATTGAAGAGCCGATACTGAACTTAACAGTCCTAAAACTCTTACAAGTTAAATCCTTTATATGAAAAAATCTCTCTATTTCAGTCTTGTATCCTAATATGACAAACACCTGCAATAGAGAGATCTTTCCAAACGATATTAAGCCAATATACACAGTTATTGCTCATCCGGGAACGGAATCACTTCTCCCGTTGCCTTTAACGACGGTCTTTGTGCATCTCTTTCCCTCAAATAATCAGACAGTTCAGCAGTCAGTTCCTTTACTTTATCTGGCATCGTCTGTGCCAGATCATTCTGCTCGCTTATATCCTTCTTCACATTATACAACCGAATTTGGCGTGTTTCCCATGTATAAATGAGGTGATAGTCTCCTTTCAAAATAGCAGAATAAGCACCGTATCCTTCTTCTTTATTCTGAGATTCGCCCCATAAGTTAGGGAAATGCCATATCAATACTCTGTCTTTTGTTTTTTCCGGAGATTTAAGCACATCTGCAAAACTCACACCGTCTATAACCTGATGAGTGGTATATTTCTTTACTCCTGCCATATCGAGTATTGTAGGATAAAAGTCTTCGATAATAACTCGCTGGCTGCATTCTGTATTTGGCTTGGTAACTCCCGGCCAGTACACCATCATAGGTTCACGAACTCCTCCCATAAATGCAGATCCTTTTCCACCGCGTGCAGGGTAATTCTGGTCTCTGTTTGCTACTCCCTGACGGACATTATTCAATCCCTGTCCTCCATTGTCGGACATAAACAGTAAAATCGTATTCTGAGCAACTTCCGGATTCTTCTGCAAATAATCCAGAATATCTCCCAGACTCTTATCCATACCCTCTACCAATGCCGCATATTTGGCTTCATTTTCATTCAATCCAGTCTTGAGCTGTTCATCGTAACGTCCGCGATATTTCTGACTGAAACGTTTATCATCGTCATACGGAGTATGAACTGCATAGTGCGACATATACAGATAAAAAGGTTTATCCATTTTCACAGACTTTTCCATTTCTGTTATAGCTTCTCTTGTCAGTGCCTCGGTAATGAATATATCTTGTCCGTAATACTTTTCCAGTCCTTGCACTGCAAAGCGGGATCCCTCACCAAAATTTTTTGTCCCCAGATAACTTCCCGGAGCACCGTTTGCTCCTCCTGCTATATTTACATCAAAACCCATATTTATAGGGTCTGCTCCCGGCGTAGTTCTTGCACCAAAATGAGCTTTTCCACAATGAATGGTTCTGTATCCGTTTTCCTTGAGCACTTGAGGAAGTGAAGTAATAGCCGTAGAATTATTTATTTCCTTTTCCTCTGATGCAGGCTGAATACCATTATAATTCCATTCAGGAAGATCAATCACATCACTAGCTGCATCGGTCTTCTGATCGAGTTCCAATGTCCAGTTTGTCACTCTATGCCGTGACGCATTCATTCCCGACATCAGACTACATCGAGTAGGTGAAGAAATAGCACATGCATATGCATCCGTAAAACGGACACCCATTTGTGCCATTCGTTCCATATTGGGTGTAATAAATCGTCTATTCAGTGACGTGAGTTCGTTATTATAAAAAGGAACAGAAGTGTCCTGCCACCCCATATCATCAACCAGAAACATAATAATGTTAGGATGCTGAGATATTTGTGAATAAATAGATACCGGAATAAACGAACTGCATGCAATAAATGGAATAAGGTGTTTTTTCATAGGAAATAATGTTTTAACAAGTATAATTTAGTTTCGTGTACAAAAGTAATCTAAATCTGTCAACTTGTACAGACACTCCTCATAATATTCATTAAAATCAGACTGTCCTTTTAAAATATCCTTCTGCCGCAACATCATCGCTTTATATATAACCAATACAACTCTTGTTGTTACTTTTAGAAACACGACAACAGATTTTCATAATAAAGCCCCGCAACAACTTTGTTACAGGGCTCAAAATCAGTTTAAAATAAATTTTACTTTACGATAACAGAAGGTCAAATCCGTCGAAGCAACTTTGCAGGATTTCCTGCAACTATAGTATTCGATTCAACATCATGGGTAACAACGCTAGCCGCTCCAACCACAGCATTTTCTCCTACTGTAACACCCGGAAGAATAGTTGCACCAGCTCCAATCCATGCTCCTCTACAAATATGTATCGGTTTACAGGTTATTATATGACGGTATTTCAAATCATGGTTATTGGATATAAGCTGAACATTAGCAGCAATCTGAACATCATCATCAATTGTTATTCCTCCTGCTGACATCATCAGACAGCCAGGCATGATAATCACATTACGCCCGAATTTCACATTACCAGTTCTGACACCAGCAAAAGGTATTTCGATACGACAATTTTCTCCCAGATTTGGAAAAACCTTATGTAATAATTCATAGTATTCTTCCGTGTCTGGCATCGTATGATTCAGACGAAAAATATGCTGTTTCAATACTTTCGCTTTATCTAACTCTTCAGCTGTTTGATGTAAGCAGTCAATTCTTAATTCTTCCATATTTACTTAATTATCTGTTTCGCCCAGTCTTTAGCCTCTCCAGTTCCGTTATTCAACAATTTACCCTCTCCCCATTTTATCTGAGGATAAAGTTTCTTGAGATACTTTATGCTATTGGTTATCGAACTACTTCCCGAAGTAGCAAATGGAATGATGGTCTTACCAGAGAAATCATATTTCTCAATAAATGTATTAATCGGACGCGGACATAAATTCCACCATATAGGATAACCCAGAAATACAATATCATAATCTTTCACATTAAGAACATCTCCACTCAATACAGGACGCGATTGTTCATCTGACATTTCTCTAGAACTTCGACTATTCTTATCCTTCCAATTAAGATCGGCTGAGGTATAAGGATCAGCAGGAGTTATTTTATAGGGTTTTCCACCTGTCACTTCAACAATGGCATTTGCAACCTTTTCAGTTGTTCCCGTACATGAGAAATAGGCCACTAAAATTTTTTTGCCTGACTGCACATCACTGTTTACACTTTGTTTCTGTGCTCCTAACGAGAAACTAAAGCTGATAATTCCCAAAAGTGTTAATACTATACTTTTCATGACTTGTTTTGATTATTGTTTGACTATCTAATATGAAGTAGATTCATACACAGTTTTATAGATTTTAGAAAATTAAATTTTGCATTACCTTAAGTCAATATTTAATAATCTGTTTTTTAACAAGCACAAAAATAAAAGTTTTCTAATAGATATTCTTATACAAAATACTGGTTATCATACCATTTTTACTGAAAATATATAATGACCATTACAGTAAATCCATTTCTTTCGGATATTTTTATACAAGTCCTTCTCTATAATCCGAAAAATTCACACCTAAATTTTATTGAACATATCGACTAAGATAGACAAATAATAAAAGTCTAAACATATCGGAAGTCTGAACAAATAAAAGTGATTTATCTCGCAACAGTCATACTATATATATCAGATATTGTATAGCGATTTATCCAATAGCCAGCTCCATATCTACTTACTTGTTTTGATACTTCGATAGATATTTTGACGTGACACACAGACTATCAGCATAGTAGTTTCTTATGCCCTATAAGTTCCGTCTTTCAACATCTTTAAAGAACGATTCATAAGCGAAACTTTTTGTCTAGAGATTTCAATATCACTATAAATGCAGACATGAAAGTCAAAGAAATCAAGAATTACTGCTTGCATGGCGTTTACTTACTGTTTCACAATAAAAGTGATACCCTGCATTATTTATTCGCCATACCCTCAGCTTTTACGTTGTCCCGTGAACTCGAGCTTTCAAAGAATTTAAGTAAAAATAAAAAACTAGCTTATTATATTCTAATAAGCTAGTTTTCTGAAGTACACCCTCAGGGATTCGAACCCTGGACCCACTGATTAAGAGTCAGTTGCTC
>OOIF01000031.1_pt1 | contig 152835 bp, 147 predicted proteins | sample 1691961 | NCBI WGS metagenome assembly OOIF01 (sample SAMN06348146, study PRJEB24527) | human gut metagenome | biome: human gut; feature: ankylosing spondylitis patient; material: feces | host: Homo sapiens | place: China | collected 2015-10 | reverse complement strand
ATCACTTCATCTGTTGATGTGAAATTCTGACTTCTTACAAATTCTCTCATCATTTCTGTCGGTGCTTTTGCCATTAAAAAACTTCCTTTCAAGCTTTAATTTTTCTATTTCCATTATTGCTCGAAAGGAAGTCTATTATTCACTTTTACACAAACTTTTCGGCGGTCTCATATAACCTTTTAAAAGATTAAACAAACTTAATATTTTATCTTATCAAAAAGTTTTATTATCCCCAAACTTCTTCGGCAATTTCTTTTACAAGTGCGAGCTTTGCCCACTGCTGTTCTTCGGTGAGCTTATTGCCGATTTCACAAGACGCAAAGCCGCACTGCGGACTAAGGTAAAGTCTGTCAAGCGGAATGTACTTGCTTGCCTCGTGTATTCTTTCGATTACTGTCTGCTTATCCTCAAGCTTTGGCGACTTTGTTGTAATAAGACCGAGCACAACCTTTTTATTGCCGCTCACATATTTTAAAGGCTCAAAACCGCCCGAACGCTCGTCGTCAAATTCAAGATAATAAGCGTTAACATTTTCTCTGCCAAACAGCGGCTCTGCCACAGAGTCATACGCACCGCTTGAAAAATATGCCGAGTGGTAGTTTCCTCTGCAAATGTGGGTTGTAATAGTCAAATCATCAGGCTTTCCCTCAATAGCAAGATTGTTTACCTTTAAGAGTTTTTCCTTTATATCGGCAAGGTTGTTTTCTTTGCCATAACGAATTACACTGCCCTCGGCAACAAGAACACCCCATGTGCAGTCATCAAGCTGTATATTCCTGCATCCTGCGTTATACAGGTCATTTATAACCTTTTTATAGCCGTTTGCAATGTCTGCGATAAGCTCGTCATCTGTTGCATAAAATTTTCTTGTGGCGTCTATATTTGCAGGAATAATCATCTGCTGAAAAAACTGAGCAGGTGCAGGAATAGTCTGCTTTGCCACAGTGTTTTCGTCTTCAAGTGCTTTTACAAATTTATAATGTTCAACAAATGGGTGGCTGTCCACAGAAATTTTGCCTGTAAGCCATGTATCGTCAATCAATGCAGGCTCGCCATGAAAAGCAACGCCTTTTTCGGTCTTTTTGTGGGCAACGCCGTTAAATCCCCACATAAAATCGAGATGCCATGTTGCTCTGCGAAATTCTCCGTCTGTAATTACCTTATAGCCAAGCTCCTTTTGCTTTTTAACAAGCTCCGTAATCGCCTTGTCCTCTACGGCTGTAAGCTCTGCCTTTGTAATACTGCCTTTTTCAAAATCCGCTCTTGCTTTTTTAAGATAATCAGGTCTTAAAAAACTTCCTACATAATCAAATCTAAACGGTGCATTTGTTTTACTCATAATATTACCTCCGATTTCTTTTTACATTAGTATAAGGTAATATCAGCTATTTGTAAAATACATAAAAAGTGCAGTTGGCTATAATTTAAAACTATAACCAACCGCACCTGTTTAATTAGAATATCAATCTTTGTCATCTGCATTTGCCGAATAAACATCGGCTATTTCATTTATGGAGATATAGGCTTTCGGGTCTATTTCATGCACAAGTCTTTTCATTTTATCAACCTGAAAACGGTTTATTACAAAGTAAATCATCGTCTTTTTAGAACCTGAATAATAACCCTTTGCGTCTATCATTGTGATGCCGTTTTCAAAGGTTTGCGAGAGTTTCTCACAAACAGCATCTGACTTGGTTGTAATAATAAAAGCGCCTTTTGCACGGTCAAAACCCTCTACAAAGAAATCTATCATTTTAACAGCCACGGCATAAGTTACTATGGAATAGAGCGGCAATATCCAACTGCCTATTACTATGCCGCAAATGATATAGAGAATTACATTGTAAATCATAATGAATGTGCCTATGCTTAAGTGAAGTTTTTTTGCAAACATTACCGCGAGAATATCTATTCCGTCCATAGCGCCGCCAAAGCGCATTGCAAGACCGCTACCGCAGCCTGAAATTACACCGCCGAAAATTGCGCATAAAAACAAATCGTTGCCTGCAAGGGGAGATATAAAGCTGACATCTATTGGCAGAATATCTGTGATTATCCACGCCGCAAGAGAATAAATAATTACAGTGTAAATTGCATATATGGTAAACTTTAAACCCTCTCGCTTAAGACCAAGCAAAAACAGAGGAATGTTTAGCAAAATAAGTATTAATGACAAGCTGCACCACGCAGGAGTTTGCTGAGAAATAAGCATTGAAGTACCCGAAATTCCGCTGTCGTAGAGCTTTACAGGAGCAAGAAATACAACTACTCCAAAGGCATTTATACTGCCTGCAAGCGTAAGAAACAGCAGATTTACGATTTTTAATTCCTTTATTGTGCTTATAAAATTTTTCATTTATGCCTCCTTGTATGTAATGTCACTTAATATATTTGTTTAAGTGATTTAAGAATTTTTTGCAAAGCGGACTCAAATTTAATTTTTTGTGACAAATGTATCCGATACGCATATCTCCTTCCTTGCTTAATGGTATTGAAATAATATCTGAGCCGTTAAGACCGCTGTCAATTACACCACTGCAAACGGTGTAGCCGTTAAGTCCTATCAGCAGATTAAAAAGCGTTGCCCTGTCGGTTACACGAATATTCTTTTTGCGCTCAACAGTGCTGAAAATTTCCTCGGAATAGTAGAACGAATTGTGCTCTCCCTGTTCAAATGACAAGTATGGGTAGTCTGCAAGTTCCTCCATAGTTACCGAGCTTTTATTTGCAAGCGGATGCTCCGCCGTTACAAAAATATGCGGCTTTGCCACAAAAAGCTCATTAAAGCACAATCCTTTTGATTTAATGATTTTCATAAGTGCGGACTCGTTGAAAGAATTAAGATAAATTATGCCGATTTCACTTTTCATTGCAGAAACATTGTCTATTATTTCATAGGTTTGAGTTTCTCTTATAGAAAAATCATATTCGTTTTGCGGTAGTTCCTTTATCAAATCCACAAAAGCATTCACCACAAAGGCGTAATGCTGAGTAGAAACAGAAAAGCGTTGCTTATCATACGGCGAGGTTTTATAAGCACTTTCAAGCAGGTTGGCTTGTTCAATCACCTGTCTTGCATAGCCTAAAAATTGTTCTCCCTCGTTAGATACAGCAACGCCTTTGTTGGTTCTGTTAAATATTGTGATGTTCATTTCTTTTTCAAGTTCACGAATTGCATTGGTAAGGCTCGGCTGAGAAACAAAAAGCTCCTTTGCCGCCTCGCTTATAGTACCCTTTTGTGCAACCGTTATTACATATCGCAGTTGTTGCAAAGTCATATTGTTATTTCCTTATATAAATTTAATCTTTACTTTTTTGGTAAGAATTTATTACATTATAGCATAAAAAACAGTTTCTGTAAATCACCTGAGTAAAAATAATTATATTTTTTTGCTTGCGCACTTGATATTAATAAATAAATAAGCAAAAAAGTATATAAATAAAATTTAATATAATTAAATATCGGATATAGTCAATTTACAAATGGGAATATTGTAAAAAATTTAAACTTTTGTATAGACAACTGTAAGAAATCATAATATAATTAATATTACTGCTGTAATAAAATTCTTGTTCGGCAAACAATATAATAAAGGAGAAAAAATATGGGCGGATATATGGGAGTAGCAGCCAAAGAGGACTGCGTTTTTGATTTGTATTTTGGTATTGACTATCACTCACACCTCGGCACAAGAAGAGGCGGTATGGTAGTTTATGATGACGAAAAGGGATTTGACAGGTCTATTCATAACATTGAAAATGCACCTTTCAGAACTAAGTTTGATAAAGATATGCAGAGTATGAAGGGCAGACTTGGCATCGGTTGTATTTCCGACTATGAGCCTCAGCCGCTTATGGTTCGCTCGCACCATGGTACATATTCTATCACAACTGTAAGTAAGATAAATAATACCGATGAGCTTGTAAAGGAGATTTTCTCAAACGGAAATTCTCACTTTCTTGAGATGAGCGGCGGCGAAATCAATCCGACCGAGCTTGTTGCCACACTCATAAATCAGAAAGAAAACCTTATTGACGGCATTAATTATGCGCTCGAAAAGGTAGACGGCTCACTTTCACTTTTGCTTATGAATCCAAACGGCATTTACTGCGCAAGAGATAAGTACGGCAGAACTCCTATTGCTATCGGCAAGAAAGAGGACGCTTTCTGTGCCGCTTTTGAGAGCTTTTCATATAAAAACCTCGGTTACAGCAATTACAAAGAGCTTGGCCCCGGTGAGATTGTTGTTATTACAGATAAAAACTGTGTTACCTTAAAACAGCCCGGAAATGATATGAAAATATGCACATTCCTTTGGGTTTACTACGGCTACCCTGCAAGCTCATACGAGGGAATGAGCGTTGAGCAGATGCGTTACCTCTGCGGTGCAAAAATGGCAAAGAGAGATAATGTAAAGCCTGATGTTGTTGCAGGTGTTCCTGATTCGGGTATTGCACACGCAGTCGGATATGCTAATGAGTCGGGTATTCCCTTCTCAAGACCGTTTATTAAATACACACCAACATGGCCGAGATCCTTTATGCCTACAATTCAGAGCCAGCGTAATCTTATTGCAAAAATGAAGCTGCTTGCTGTTGAGGATTTAATCAGAGGAAAAAGCCTGCTTTTGATTGACGATTCAATCGTGCGTGGCACTCAGCTCAGAGAAACAACAGAGTATCTTTTTGAAAGCGGTGCAAAGGAAGTGCACATCAGACCCGCTTGCCCTCCGCTTGTGTACGGCTGTAAGTACCTTAACTTCTCACGCTCGTCATCTGAAATGGATCTTATTACAAGACGAGTTATTGAAAGACTTGAAAACGGCAATGTTACCGATGAAGTTTTAAAGGAATACACAAATCCCGATTCTGAGAAGTACGAAAAAATGGTTGACGAAATCTGCAAGGAACTCAAGTTTACTTCACTTCGATTTAACCGCCTTGACGATATGCTTGATTCCTGCGGTATTGATAAATGCAAACTTTGCACATACTGCTGGAATGGTGAGGAATAATTTATATTTTTATCAAAAGGGCAGTATTTACTGCCTTTTTATTGTTTGAACGATATGGTTATTAATATTTAGAATATTTAGAAAATTTTAATAAATGACAGTTTAATTTAATTCTTGCATATGTTATAATAATCAGTGCTGTTTATTATAACAAAAGTAAAAACAGTCTTTTATGTGACAGATTGTTTTTGTATTAAAAGTTACGGAGTTAAAAATGGGTAGGAATAATTTAATAAAATCTAACCGTAAGGTTATAAAAGAGGGTATCCGAGATGGTATTCCGATAGGACTCGGCTATCTTGCGGTATCATTTTCGCTTGGCATTGCGGCAAAAAACGCAGGTCTTAATTTTTTCCAGAGCTTTTTGGCGAGCTTGCTTTGCAATGCCTCGGCAGGTGAGTATTCAGGCTTTACAGTAATTGCGGCAGACGCTACATATTTTGAAATGGCAGTGGTAACTCTCATTGCAAATGCAAGGTATTTGCTTATGAGTTGTGCTCTCAGTCAAAGAATGAAAAGCTCAACCTCGCTCATTCACCGACTGCTGCTTGGTTTTTATATAACCGATGAATTTTTCGGAATTACAATTTCCCGAAAGGGGAGTGTGAATCCGTACTATACCTATGGTGCAATCCTCTTTGCAGGACCATGCTGGGCGGTTGGTACGGCGCTCGGCACGATAGCGGGCAATGTTTTGCCGCTCAGGGTTGTAAGCGCTTTAAGCGTGGCATTGTTCGGAATGTTTCTTGCCATTATTGTGCCACCCACCAAGGGCAACAAACCTCTTATGGGCATTGTAATAGTCAGCTTTATATTAAGCCTTGCCTTTGCGTATCTGCCTGTAATAAGTGAAATTTCCGAGGGCACAAGGACTATTATTCTTACTATTGTTATATCTGCCGCTGCAGCCTTGCTGTTCCCTGTAAAGGATGAGGAGGGAAACGAAAATGTCGCATAATCCGTATATTTATATTTTGATAATGGCAGGCGTTACCTTTGCAATCAGAGTTCTGCCGCTTACTCTTGTAAAAAAGCAGTTCACAAATCAGTTTGTAAAATCGTTTCTCTACTATGTGCCGTATGTAACACTTTCGGTTATGACTTTTCCTGCAATTATCAATGCTACCCAAAGTCCCATAGCAGGCGCAATAGCCTTTGCCGCAGGTCTTGTGGCGGCGTGGTTTGACGCAGGTTTGTTTAAAGTATCGGTAATCTGTTGCGTGCTTGTTTTTGTGTGTGAATTTATAATCTGTTAAAAGTAAAATGAAGGTTTGAGTTTTGTAAATTGCATTTTGGCAAAAAATGTAAACAGGCTCAAGCCTTTTTGCTTTATACTTAATAGGTGAAAACAGGGTGATTTTATTGAAATTTACCACTTTAATTCGATAAAGGAATTGTGAAATTGCAATCTGTAAAAATTGGTACAAAATATACCTTTATACACTAATAATCCTACTTTAATTGTTGACAAATTACGATAATAAGTATAATATATACTTATAACAGATTTTGCCTACATTGAAAGGAAGTAATATATTATGGGAAAACAGAATATTGATTGGGCAAATATCGGCTTTGGCTATATGCCTACCGGTGAAAGATTTGTAGCAAATTACAAAGACGGCAAGTGGGACGAAGGTGCAATGACAACTGACGCAACAATCACAATGAGTGAGTGCGCAGGTGTTTTGCAGTATGCCCAGACTTGCTTTGAAGGCTTAAAGGCTTATACAACTCAGGACGGAAAAATCGTAGTTTTCAGACCTGACCTTAATGCAGCAAGAATGCAGGATTCATGCAAAAGACTTGAAATGCCTGTTCTTCCTGAAAATATGTTTGTTGACGCAGTTTGCAAGGTTGTAAAGGCTAACGCAGACTATGTACCTCCATACGGCTCAGGTGCAACACTTTATCTCCGTCCGTATATGTTCGGTATCGGCCCTGTTATCGGTGTTAAGCCATCAACAGAGTATCAGTTCAGACTTTTCGCAACTCCTGTCGGCCCATACTTCAAGGGCGGCGCAAAGCCAATTACAATCAAGGTTTCTGACTTTGACAGAGCCGCACCACATGGTACAGGTCATATCAAGGCAGGACTTAACTATGCAATGAGCTTGCACGCAATCGTTACAGCTCACGAAGAAGGCTTTGCTGAGAATATGTATCTTGATGCCGCTACCCGTACAAAGGTAGAGGAAACAGGCGGTGCAAACTTTATCTTCGTTACAAAAGACGGTAAGGTTGTTACTCCAAAGTCAAACAGTATTCTTCCTTCAATTACTCGCCGTTCTCTTATGTATGTTGCAAAAGAGTATCTCGGTCTTGAGGTAGAGGAGAGAGAAGTTTACTTTGACGAGGTTAAAGATTTTGCAGAGTGCGGTCTTTGCGGTACAGCAGCAGTTATCTCACCTGTTGGCAAAATTAACGACCACGGCAAGGAAATTTGTTTCCCAAGCGGTATGGAAGAAATGGGCCCTGTTACAAAGAAGCTCTATGAAACACTTACAGGTATTCAGATGGGCAGAATTGAAGCTCCAAAGGGTTGGATTAAGGTAATTGAATAATTACACATAACTTATAAAATTTGTGCCTGAGTATTATTGCTCAGGCACTTTTTGTTGTATATTGGGTTATATTCTAAATGTTGGGGTGAAATTCAGAATAATGGTTTAGCGTAAAAAGTTTAGTTTTATAAATTTAAAATTTAGGTCAACCTTTTTTAAAGGGTTGCGGGTTTGGGCAGAGCCCATTAAAAGTTTCCTTTAAAACAAATTCGCCGGCGCAAACAGCAAAGCTGTTTGCGTACTAAAACTAAGTTTGAAAAAACAGGCGATAGCCTTTAAAGAGGGAATAATAAAAATAATGAGCTGTCATTGTATAGCAATGACAGACTGAAACAGTCCTCAATTTATTTTGAGGACTGTTTAACTTTAAATTATAAAAAATGATAAATAGCCGTAAAGCAGTGAGATTGCCATTCCTGCGAGCACATCACTTATAAAATGCACTCCCGATAGCACCCTTGAAACCATAATAAACAAGCTGATTATAAGATAAGCAATTCCGAGAGGGATACTTACATACATAAAAGCCATTGCAATTATAAAGGCGCAGGCTGTGTGTCGGCTCGGCATACTTTCTCCGCTTTTGTCTTTGCCAAATACAGACGGTGTGGCAAATTTTTCGTACGGTCGAGGTCTGTTAAATATTTTTCTGAAAAAAGTAACTATTGCAAATACTGTAAGCGGTGACAGCGTAATTCTTGCAAAAATTTTAATATCGGAAAAAAACATAAAAACAATAAGAATGCCATACGATACAAACATTATAAACGGGAGAAAGTTATAGCATAATTTTAATACGGTATTGTAAGGCTTATTTCTTTTAAAGAAACCGACAATGCTTTTATATGTTTCCGTACTTATAACAATCACCCCGTTTGAACATTCTTATGCTATTTTAACACAATATTTACACTATTTCAACATTGTATTTTTCAAACCAATAGTCAAGCTCAATAATATATGCGAGTATCTGCGGTGCTTTCATAAGCTGACCGTACCATGGTGTGGTTATGCTGTCGGGATTTTCCGCTATTTTCATTATGCTGTCTTTGTTGAGCATTTTGGTGAGAATATTTTTCTTTTGCAGAATATTCTTAACTTTTTCTTTACAAATATCAAAGTAAATCGGATTATGCGTTTTTGGATAAGGACTTTTCTTTCTCCAGCATATTTCATCGGGCAAAATATCTTCAAAGGCTTTGCGCACAATTCCTTTTTCTCGGTTATTGTAGGCTTTGATTTCCCAAGGCATATTGTACGCGTATTCCGCAAGCCTGTAATCGCAGAACGGCACACGCACCTCAAGTCCGTTATACATTGAACAGCGGTCTTTTCGTTCAAGCAAACATTGCATAAACCAGTAAAAATTAAGATAAAACATTTCTCTCATTCGTGCGTCAATTTTTGAATCGCTTTTCAGTTTTGGGGCAAGGTTAATTGTATCAAGATATTTCTGCCGCACATATTCTGCACCCTTTGGCAAAACTCCGTCTTTTAATATTGAGGAGCGGACATCCTGACTTTTTGACCACGGAAAATTATCTTCAAATAAAATTTCTTTATTGTGGTACCACGGATAACCGCCGAAAAGTTCATCCGCACATTCACCCGACAACGCAACGGTATAGTCCTTTTTTATTTCTCCGCAAAACAGCAAAAGCGAGGAATCTACATCAACATACCCCGGCAAATCCCTTGCGATTACGCTGTCATACAGTGCATCTGCAACCGCCTTATTGTCAAGTATAATTTCTCTGTGCCGACTGTCGGCATTGCGTGACATAAGCGATATATATTCAAAATCTGCATTCGGTTGAAACAGACTTTTCTTAAAATATTTCTCATTGTCACGATATTCAACCGAGTAGGTGTTGATTTTGCCGAGCTTATTTTCCTTGTAGTATTGCGAGGCGGTTTTTACTATGATACTGCTGTCAAGACCGCCCGAAAGGAAAAAGCAAAGTGGCATATCGCTCACCAGCTGACGATTTATAGCATCTGTCAGCAAGTACCTTGTTTTTTCTATACTCTGCTCAACTGTGTCTGTGTGTTCCTTTGCCTGTATGGAAAAGTAAATTTTCTTTGTCAGCTTTTTATCTTTATAATAAGCCATTTCCCCCGGCTTTAATTCCTTAACCCCCTTAAACACTCCGCACGATGGTGTTCGGGCAGGTCCTAAAAAGAAAATTTCGTAAAGTCCGTTTTCGTCAATTTGAGGTTTTACCACCTTGCTCGCAAGCAAAGTTTTTATTTCCGAGGCAAACAGAATACCGCCGTCATATTCATAATAAAACAAAGGCTTAACACCGATTTTGTCACGACACAAAAACAGGCTGTTTTCGCTTACATCGTATATCGCAAACGCAAAAATACCGTTGAGCATATCGGCGCATTTTTCCTTGTATTTTATATATGCTTTAAGCACAACCTCTGTGTCGCTGTGACCTCTGAAATGGTAGCCGCTCGCTTTCAAATCTTCTCTTAGCTCGTCAGTGTTGTAAAGCTCGCCGTTATATACAATTATATAGCTTTTTCCTCTGTGCCTTGCCGCCATAGGCTGTTTGCCGTTTTCTTTATCAATTACTACAAGCCGCCTGTGCAGCAGGGCACAGCCTTTGTTAATGTAAAGTCCGTTTTCGTCAGGCCCTCTCTTGCTGAGGGTTTGCGACATTTCGTACAGAACAGGAATCTGCTTGCTCATTTCTGTTTCATTGTCAAACCAACCTGCAATACCACACATATGAAACCTCCGTCAATTATTTCTGTAATTTTTCAGTAAACATAAAAAGCACACCATAAGTGCCGTAAGCACAATTCCCGACAGAGCAGTTTCGCCGTAAACAGAGATGCCCGAAACCGTACCCACCGAAAATACGCTTTTGGTATCGTAAAAAATAAGCATACCTATATAAGTAAAAGCCGCCGTTAATATTCCTTGAATTATTCTGTAACAGAAAAATATTATTTTATTTATCTTCAGGTTTCCGAGTACCGAGAAAATCTGAAAATGCACGCATATTCCGCCAAATCCTGCCACAAATGCAACCGCCCATACAGGCAGTTCGGCAGAAACGGCTTTTACTCCTGCGCACACCTCAAAAGTAGCGATAATCATTGCTTTTGTAAAATCATCTGTAATTAATGCGGAAATTATCCCCGTCAATGCCGAAAAAGCTATAACAAACGAGCATATCGAAAACATCCCCTTTGAGGCGTCATATACAGACTCAACAACAGATTTTGTAAAATTCATTTTGATTGTTTTATTTGTCTTTGTGCTTACGGTAATTTTGCCCCTGTTTATTATTCTATTCGCAATGCCTGTAATAAGTACCGATAAAATCTGCGAGCATAGCATAATTGTGCCGATTTTTTTATCGTTGTAAATTGACATTCCTATAAAGCTGATAAGAAATCCCGGCCCTGCGCATACCATAAACACCCCCGCTCTTTTACATTCGTCAATATTGGCAGTACCGCTTTTGTAAACTTCGTTACAGCTTTTTGCACCAATCGGATAACCGCCCGTAACCGACAGCAAAAGTATGGGCGCAAAGCAAGGACTTAGCCCGAATACGGTTTTCGTAATTTTGCCAAATGGTTTGCCTAATAAATCGGCAATACCGCTTTTTACTATAAAAGAAGATACCGCCATAAAGGGAAAAAGCGAGGGAATAAGAACATTCAGGCACATTTCAATTCCCGAAAGCGCACCGTTTGCACATTCTTTTGAAAAAACCAAAAGCATTATACACACTATAATTATTCCGGCTGAAAGCACAACAGCCGCCGATTTGTGAAAATTTGCCTTTATAAACATAGCAATCACCATTAATATATATGTATCACTCTGCATAAAAATAATAATAAAGCGTTGAATTGGGAGAGATATATTTTGCAGAGAAAAAGCGATAAGCCTAAAAATCAATCGGCAAATTCAATAGCGCTTGACCTTAATTCGGGATTGCCGATACTCGATATGCTCGGCAACAGGCGAATAACTATTGAGGGCTCAACGGGTGTGCTCAGATATGAAAGCGAAAATATCAAGATTAACACAAACAAAATGGTAGTGTCGGTATGTGGCAGAGGTCTTACGGTAAAGTGCATTTCTGCCGTTGATGTGGTTATAGAGGGATTTATAACAGGAATTGATTTTATTACATAAAGCGAGGCGGTAATATGCTGTTAAGGCTTATCAGGTGGAGTAAAGGCTATGTTGATTTTTCGGCATACGGAAAATTTCCTGAACGGTTTATTAATCTTACTACCCGAAACGGAATAAATGTGTGGAATTTAAAGCCTGTTCAAAACGGCTTGACCGCCACAATGCAGGTTTACGATTACAAAAATATACGCAGTATTGCCTCAAAATCAAAACTCAGATTGCGTGTTACAGGCAGGCATGGACTTCCGTTTTACGCACAACGCTACAAGCAAAGGGCAGGACTTCTTATCGGCGCTGTTATCGGTATAGTTTTAATTGCTGTATTGTCAAAATTTATATGGTATATTGACGCACCGCCTACAAAAAGCCTGAGTACCTCGCAGATACTTTCGGCGCTTGAGGAAGATAATGTAAAGGTCGGTTCGTATATCAATTCTATTGATACCGAAAATACAGAGCGAAAGCTGATTTTGAAAAACGAACAGATAGGCTGGATAAGTCTTAATATTATGGGCAGTACAATGAGTGTTAATATTGAGGAAAAAGCACCAAAGCCCGATACTCCCGACTTTAAAACGCCCTGCAACATAAAAGCTAACAATGACGGTGTAATTACAAGCATAAAAACCGCAAGAGGGGAAACCAAGGTGATGAAAGGCAGTGGAGTTGTAAAGGGAGATTTGCTTGTAAGCGGTATAGTTGAAACTAAGCAGGAAACAATAGAATATGTGCACGCAAGCGCAGAAATAATGGCAGATGTAATATATAAAAAGGAATATGCCATACCCCAAAGTTATGAGTATTATTCGCTGACCGACAACCGAACAGACAGATATATGTGCGGTATTCTTAATTTTTACTTTCCCTGTTCGCTTAGTTTTAAGTCATACGATGACAGCGTGTTTGCAAGCCGTAAAGAAAAGCTGAGCTTTAACGGCACAAACATACCGATAGAATTGATTACACAAAGTGAAACAGAGGTAAGCAGAACTGAGGTTAATCTTGACAAAGCAACGCTTGATAAAAAAATACTTGCTCAGTCTATGCTATATGAGGTGTTTGAAAAGCCCGAAAGCAGGCTTGTAAGCAGAAAAATTACCACAAAAACAGGCAGTGACAGCATTATTGCGGAAATCAGCTATATTTTTAACGAAAATATTGCACAAACATCAGAATTTAGTGTGACAGATTAAAATATATGTGGTATAATTAACTTATCAGATTATTATAGGGTGGTATTATGCGGATTTTATGTATAGGCGATGTCGTGGGCAGTATCGGTTGTCGCTTTTTGCGTGAAAAATTGCCGACATTAAAAAAAGTAAAGGGTATCGACTTTGTTATGTGCAACGGAGAAAATTCGGCAGACGGCAACGGAATTACGCCGTCATCGGCAAATTATCTTTTGGACAGCGGAGTCAATGTAATTACACTCGGCAACCATTCGTTTAGGCGCAAAGAGGCTTATGACTTTATTGATGAAAATCCGTTTATAGTTCGTCCGGCAAATTTTCCAGATTCAACTACTCCGGGAACGGGTATAAAAAATATTGATACTGGAAGAAAAATCATTACCGTTATTAATATTATGGGCAATACATTTATGGATAATAACCTTGACTGCGCTTTTGCGTGTGCCGACAGTATGTTGAAAAAGGCAGAGAGTAATATTATTATTGCAGACTTTCACGCAGAGGCGACAGGCGAAAAAAGAGCGATGGGATATTACCTTGACGGCAGAGTTTCCGCAATGTTCGGCACGCATACTCATGTGCAGACCTCGGATGCTCAGGTATTGCCAAATGGCAGCGGATATATTACAGATGTGGGTATGACAGGCACAATTCAATCGGTTCTCGGCGTAAAAAGCGAGATTATTATTAATAAATTCCGTACAAAATTGCCTGCAAGGTTTGACCTTGCGGACGGCGACTGCAAAATGGAATGTGTACTTTTTGATATTGATGACAAAACAGGCAAAACTTTGTCGGCAGAGTCATTGAGAATTGAATAAGGTGACTAAAATTATTATTTTACTAAATTTTTGCGATTTTCTCTTGCAAAATTTCGCTCTAAAATATATAATAACTATGTCTATGAATTAATTGTATTATAAAGGATGTGCTCGCAATGTTTAATGGCGAAATCTTAAAAAATGCGATAATTTCCGGTGCTAATAATATAAGCACTCAGAAAAATCAAATCAACGATCTTAACATTTTCCCTGTTCCCGATGGTGATACAGGTACAAATATGTCTATGACAATTATGGCTGCCGCAAAGGCTCTTGCCGATTATGACGGCGATGATGCAGGCGAGGTAGCACAGATTACAGCCTCAGCAATGCTCAGAGGTGCAAGAGGCAACTCAGGTGTTATTACTTCTCTTATTTTCCGTGGCTTTGCTCAGGGATTAAAGGGAATGAAAGAAGTAAACGGCAAAAGTCTTGCCGCAGCTCTCGGTATCGGTGTTGACGCAGCTTACAAGGCTGTTATGAAACCGACAGAGGGTACAATTCTTACAGTAGCTCGTATGGCATACGAGGAGGGCGTAGAGGCGTCAAGAATTAACTCAGACAGCCTTTATGTATGGCAGTGCATTTGCGATAAGGCAAACGAGGCACTCGCTATCACTCCCGAGCTTTTGCCTGTTCTTAAAAAGGCAGGCGTTGTTGACGCAGGCGGCAAGGGACTTTGCGTTATATTTGAGGGTATGCTTTCTTATTTTAAAGACGGTGTAATGGTTGAGTACACCGAGAAAAAGGAAGAGGCTACTGTTGACAATTTTGAGAGTGCAGCCGCTGAATTTGACGGTGATATTGAATTTACTTACTGCACAGAATTTATTGTCGGCAGAAATATTGAGGACGCTCCCGATCCGGACGAGCTCAGAGCTTATCTTCAGACTATCGGTGACTGCGTTGTAGTTGTTAATGATGAAGAAATTATAAAGGTTCATGTTCATACAGAGCAGCCGGGTAAGGCGCTTACTAAGGCACTTTTATTCGGTCAGCTTTTAACCGTTAAGGTTGAGAATATGAAGGAGCAGCACAAAAATGCTAAGACTGCCGCTAAGCCAAAGAAAGAAATCTTTGAGCCGGCAGAGCCTGTTGAAGATTTCGGCTTTGTTGCTGTTGCGGCAGGCGAGGGATTAAAGAACCTCTTTAAGGATTTAGGTTGTGCTAATGTTGTATCGGGCGGACAGAGTATGAATCCGAGCACAGATGATATTTATGCCGCAATAATGGCTACGCCTGCTAAAAATGTATTGGTGTTCCCTAACAACAAAAATATTATTCTTGCAGCCGAGCAGACTGTACCGATGGTTAAGGACAGAAATGTTGTTATCGTTCCTACAAGAACAATTCCTCAGGGTATGACAGCACTTCTCAACTTTGACTCTGAAATTTCACCCGAAAGCAACGCTCAGCTTATGATGGACGCCGCAACAGGCGTTGGCACAGGTCTTGTAACCTTTGCAGCAAGAAACAGCGAGTTTGGCGGTAAGAAAATCAAAGAGGGCGACATTATCGCTCTTGAAAATGGCAAACTGACTATTACAGAGAAAAATCCTGTTAAGGCAGTTGTTAAGCTCGCTAAGAATATGGTAACTCGTGATACTTCATTCATCACTCTTATTTATGGTAATGAAATCAGCGAGGACGATGCAAATCTTGCATTCAACGAGCTTTCAGATAAGTTCGGTTCACGCACAGACATTACTCTTGTAAAGGGTGATCAGCCGGTTTATTACTTTATCCTCAGTGTAGAATAATTCTGTAAGCGTTTGAACTTGCCCGGTGACTGAGATAAAAGTAGAAAGTGATTTGTAAAGGGCGTGTCATCACGCCCTTTTGTTGTATTCGGTGGTACTATGGCATCTCTGTATAAAATTTCTATTGATAAATTAAACGGAATAGGCAAAAAAAGAGCCGAGCTTTTTAATAAGCTGGGCATTTACAGCATTGGCGATTTACTCAGCTTTTATCCTAAGGGTTACGAGGATTGGAGCAATACCACCAAAATAGAAAGCGTGCAGGACGGTATGAATGTCTGCATAAGGGCGGTGCTCGGAACTCAGATAAGAGATGGTGTATTGCCCGGCGGACGCATAATTTCAAAGGGTATGGTATATGATGATACAGGCACTTTACAGCTTGTGTTTTTCAATAACCGATACATAAGCGCTATGATTCACGCAGGTGAGGAGTATTTTTTTTACGGCAGGGTTACAGGCGGCATTGGCGGTTGGCAAATGATTTCTCCAACCTTTTCTCCTGTCAGCGAGGGAACTAAAATTCACCCTGTATATAAACAGACAGTGGGTCTTAATTCAAAAATTATCGCAAATGCTGTAAAGCAGGCAGTGTCTTATTTGCCCGAAAAGGTAAATGATCCGTTGCCCGAAAGTGTACGCAGTACATTTTCTCTTTGCAATTTAAAATTTGCCATACAAAACATTCATTTTCCCGAAAATTATGAGGCACTCAGTCAGGCAAGGAAAAGGCTTGTTACGGAGGAGCTTTTGGTGCTTAATCTCGGTATGCGCTCGCTAAAAGAGCAAAGCCGGGGAGAGAGCGGAGCAGATATTACAAAAAGCTATTTTGATGAATTTAAAGAGCTGTTGCCGTTTACCTTGACAAATGCGCAAAGCAGAGTTGTAGGCGAGTGTATCTCGGATCTCACAAAGGGCAGTAAGTCTATGAACAGGCTTGTTCAGGGTGATGTAGGTTCGGGTAAAACAGCGGTTGCCGCCGCAGTTTGCCATACGGTGATACGCAACGGATTTCAGGCGGCTTTTATGGCGCCCACCGACATTCTCGCAAGACAGCATTACAAAACCTTTTCTCAGCTTTTTAAGAATACGGATATTAAAACGGCATTGCTGACAGGCTCAATGAAAGAGTCCGAAAAAAAGGCTGTAAGGGCAGGACTTGAGAGCGGCGAAATTTCTTTTGTAGTCGGCACTCACGCCCTGATAACCGAGAAAACCAATTTTTATAATCTTGGATTAGCCGTAACAGACGAACAGCACCGTTTTGGTGTATCGCAGAGGGCAAAGCTGTTGTCAAAGGGAAGTAATCCGCATTTGCTTGTTATGAGTGCAACCCCGATTCCGAGAACACTCGGACTTGTGATTTTCGGCGACCTTGACATATCAATAATTGATGAGCTGCCGCCGTCAAGAAAGCCTGTAAAAACCTATGCAATAAATACGCTGAAACGCAAAAACTGCTATGAGTTCATAAAGAATGAAATAAAGCAGGGCAGGCAGGCATACATAGTTTGTCCGCTTGTTGAAGAGGGCGAGCTTGAAAATGTTGCCTCGGCAGAGGAATATGCCGCAGAGCTTATGCTAAATGACTTTTCGGATATATCCGTAGGCATAGTGCATGGTCATATGAAATCAGCCGAAAAAGACGAGGTAATGAAAAAATTTGCAAATAACGAAATTTCTTTGCTTGTAGCCACAACGGTAATAGAGGTCGGAGTAGATGTTCCGAACGCAACCGTTATGGCAATAGAAAATGCCGAAAGATTCGGACTTTCTCAGCTCCACCAGCTAAGGGGGCGAGTGGGCAGAGGCAAGTATGATTCGTATTGCTTTTTGATAAGCAATAACCGCAATCTCGAAACTATGCAGAGGCTAAAGGTTATGTGCAGTACAAATGACGGCTTTAAAATTGCCGATGAGGATTTAAAGCTGAGAGGTCCGGGCGACTTTTTCGGCGAGCGACAGCATGGACTTCCGCAAATGGCTATTGCGGATTTTGCAGATACCAAAAGTCTTGAGCTTTCTCAAAAAATAGCCGATTTTATTATTTTTAATTATAAAAATCTATATCACGATGATTTAAGACTGTTGAAAGCAGAGGTTCAGCGCCTTTTCTCTTCAAACGGTCAGAATTATCTGAATTAATATATTAGGGAGTATTTGAGTTTATGAAAAGGAAATTTATCAGGGTATTATCGGTGCTTTGTACATTGGTTGTAATAGCTTGTGCATTTGCGCCAACAGCAGCGGCTGTTTCTTTTACAAACAATGTTGCAACTAAATCGGAGTCTATTTTGCTTGTAAATACGGATACAGGTCAGACTGTTTACGAAAAAGAAGCTGACACTAAGCGCTATCCTGCATCTACAACTAAGATTATGACTTACATAGTTGTTATTGAAAATGTTGACGACATTGAAAACACAAGGGTGACCATCAAAAAGGCAGTTCTCGATAAGCTGAAAGGTACAGGCAGTTCAGTAGCTAATCTTGAGGCTCACATCGGCAAAACAATGTCTGTTAAGGATTTACTTTACAGTATGATGGTGCCTTCGGGAAATGACGCCGCAATGACGCTTGCCGATTATGTAGGCGGTGGCAGTATTGACAAGTTTGTTGATATGATGAATGAAAAAGCCAAGGAGCTTGGATTAAAGAATACTCACTTTAAAAATCCTGACGGCTTGCACGATGAAGACCATTACACAACAGCAAGAGATATGTATACAATGGCTGCATACGCTTTAAAGCTGCCACATTTTCAAGAAATTACAAACACCACAGAGTATTACTGCGAGGGTGATGACGAGCCACTCACAACTACAAACTATCTTATTGACGAGTGGCGTGGCGGTGATTATTACTATATGTATGCAAACGGAATAAAGACAGGTACAACAGATCAGGCAGGCAGATGTCTTGTTACTTCTGCCTCGGCTGACGGATATTCCTACCTGCTTGTCCTTTTAAAAGCGCCTTACAAAGAGGGTGTTGATGAAGAATATTACACCTTTACAGATGCGGCAAATCTTTTCCGCTGGGCGCTCACAAGCCTTGAGCTTAATACGGTAGCCTCAGCAAAAACTCCTATTTGCGAGCAAAAGGTAAAGCTTTCGTGGGGTAAAGATTCGGTTTTGCTTGTACCTGAAAAGAATTTCAGTGCAATAGTGCCGTCTGATTATCAGGAAAAATGGATTACGGTAGAAACAAATGTGCCCGATGAGGTAAATGCTCCGCTTGATACTGATACGGTTGTTGGTACGGCTACTATATATTATCAGGACGACAAAATGACAGAAAAGCAGGAGCTGGCAACAGTAAACCTTGTGCCGAGCGAAAAGGTAGAACTTAGCGGATTCCTTTATGTGCTTGATGTAATCGGTACAATTATGAAATCATATTGGTTCTTGGTTGCCGTTGGTGTAATTGTAGTAATTCTTGTGATTTACTACATTACTTCCAAAATCAACCGTAAAAAGGCAAAAGCCGAAAAGAGAGTTAAACATTATCGCAATCTTTAATTTGTAATTAAGCCACCGCTTTTGCGGTGGCTTTTGTAGTGCAGTAAAAGCGAGATTTTTATTAAAAGTTGAGTTGTATTATAGACTTAACTTAGTTTAAGTCGGGCAACAAATCAAAGTGAAAAACATACTTTCCGTCACGAATTTAAAAAGTTTGGTCAACCTTTTCAAAGGTTGTAGGTGTGGGCAAAGCCCACAAAACTTTATGCTATCGCAAATTTTTGAGAGCCAAACGGCTTGCCGTTTGGCGGATTGAACACAATGGCGAAAGCCTTAAAAATGCGATAGCAACAAAGTAAAAGCTACGATACTAAACTACTACTTTGCCGCTTTTCAAGAGCAAAGTAGTCGCACACAAAAACTTTTGTATCCTTTAGAATATCTTTTCTCTACTAATACTAAAAAGCGACTTTCTAACTTTGTGCCACTCATTAGTCTTAACTTTTGTTTTCTACTAAAGTCTTGAATAATCTAAAGTTTAGTTATGCTAATGTGCAATTACAACTGTTTGTTTAAATTTAAAATAAGTTCATTTTTATTATTTTATGGGCTCTGCCCAAACCCGCAACCCTTTAAAAAGGGTTGACCTAAATTTTAAATTTACTAAACTAAACTTTCAGCGTTAAGCTGTAAAACTTCTCCTACAAATAAGACTTTAACTCTCCTATGTTTTCTTCCTCTGTATCAAGCATTTTTTTGGCAAGCATAGTTACCTGCGGATCACTTCCGTCATATTCACGCATATGTCTTGCCATTTTGTTTACGCCCATTGTGTTGCCCTTTATCATCATTTCTGCAATATGTGACGGCGAAGAATCTCGCTTTAAATCCCTGTTTGCGGCATAGCTTGTCATTGCCTTTGTAACAGGGCTCACATGGTGTACCTCCGCTCCACGCCTTTTCAGCATTGTGTTAGCACAATGATACAGTTTGCTGTATTTTATAAGCTGTTCGCACAGCACACCGTCAACTCTGTTGTCTTTTAGCTGTTTTCTCACTGCCGAGATACCGTTGCACCCCATCTCTGCATTTTGTAATACATAGTTGAGCATTTCATTATCGTTAATCACAAAAATCACCTCTGCAAATATTATTATTCAACATTTGGAAAATATACATCTTGCAAGAGGCTTTGATTTGTGGTTTAATATTATTGGTGATATTTTATGATTAATTCAGAATTAAAGACTTTTACACTTCCTTTTCCTAACGAGAGGGGAGAGCGTAAAATTTGGGTATATGTTCCAAGTCATAAAGAGGGCGAAACTTTGCCTGTAATTTATATGACTGACGGACAAAATTTATTTGATGAGGAAAGCACGCCGTACGGCTGTTGGAATGTTATTCCTGCCGTAGAAAAAGAGCAGAAGGATACAGGATTTTCTGCCGTTATTGTCGGCATTGACAACGGCAATGTTTATCGTGACAGCGAACTTACCCCGAAGTGTATCGGAGAAATTCAGCACAGAGAATATTTCAACGATATTTTCACTCCCGAGGGCGAGGTGTTCGACAGCTTTCTTATGGATACGGTTATTCCGTATGTTGAAAATAATTTTCCTGTAAAGAAAAATAAAGAAAGCGTTGCCGTTTGCGGAAGTTCATCGGGCGGATTGCAGGCTTTCTTTGAGGGAATAGAGCATAGCGACAAATTCAGCTTTGTGGGGGCGTTGTCGCCTGCCTTTGTTGTGTATAAGGAAGACGATTGGAGAGCGTATTTGCTTTCAAAGGTGAATGATGATATGCCGTATATTTATATGTATTGCGGAAATGCCGACCCGCTTGAGGAAATACTTATGCAAAGCACAGAGATGATGTATGACCTTTTGCCTGAAACAGGCTATCCGTACGATAGGTTTAACGAGATTTTACTTTTTGAAAATGCACATAATGAAAAGGCTTGGAGAGAAATATTCCCTGATTTTCTCCACACATTTCTTGAAAAAGCAAGGTAATAAGAGCAAAAAAACGCTCTGCCAAAAGACAGAGCGTAAATTTTGATATGGAAATATTAAAGAATAACCTCGCCGTCAACAGTGCCGCTAAGACCTGCTGCGTTTGATTCATCTGTATCAATGTGCATTGCAGGAGCGTAGCTTGGGCTTACTCTTACAACAACATCACCGAATGTTGTTGCTCTGCCTGTATTTTCGCCAACCTTAACAGAAACAATCTGCTTGTCGGTTACGCCAAATTCAGCGGCAGCCTCAGGAGTAAGGTGAATGTGTCTTTTAGCAGCGATTACACCGCACTCAATTTCACACTCGCCAACAGGGCCAACGAGCTTGCAGCCCGGTGTGCCTGCAATATCGCCTGACTCACGAACAGGAGCAGCAATACCGAGCTTTCTTGCGTCTGTAAGTGCAACCTCAACCTGAGTAGCACTTCTCTCAGGGCCGAGAATTGACATCATCATTTCACCCTTAGGGCCAACAACCTTAACCTTTTCAGCACAAGCAAACTGACCGGGCTGAGAAAGATCTTTTTTCTTAGTGAGAGTTGCGTCTGCACCAAAAAGTGTTGCGAAAACTTCCTTTGTCACATGAATGTGACGAGCAGAGGTTTCTACCATAATTTTCATATTTTTTACCACCAATCATAAATAAATACAGCCAATGGCTTTGAATATATTTTACTACTAAATTATTGAAATTTCAACACATTTACGATAATGTATTGAAATTTCAGACATATTTCAGCAGAAAAATTTTTGAAACAGATATTTAACTTTTTTTGAAAATAAAGGGATGATAAGAAAATGTATAGAACATGGGAAGAATTATATAACGAGTGCAAGGCTTGCCAAAAGTGCGAACTTTGCAAAACACGCACAAATGTAGTTGTGGGTGTGGGCAACCCGAAAGCCGACATTATGTTTATCGGCGAAGGCCCGGGAGAGAACGAGGACTTACAAGGCGAACCTTTTGTGGGCAGAGCAGGCAAGCTGCTCGACAAAATGCTTGCGGCGGTTGACCTTGACAGAAACAAAAATATTTATATTGCCAATATAGTAAAATGCAGACCGCCCAAAAACAGAGATCCAAAGCCTGAGGAGCAGGAGATGTGCATTGATTGGCTGCGTTCGCAGGTAAAGCTCATTAATCCTAAGATTATAGTTTGCCTTGGCAGAATTGCTGCGGCAAAGCTGATTAAGCCTGACATTAAAATTACCAAGGAGCATGGAATGTGGTTTAAAAAGGGCAATTTTGAGATGATGGCTATGCTGCACCCTGCGGCACTTTTAAGAGATCCACGCAAAAAGCCCGAGGCTTTTGACGATTTTCTTAAATTGCGTGACAGACTTGAAGAATTAAACAAAGGGGATAATCATAATGAATGAATCGGTAAACAAGATGATAACAAGAAGAAGTGTAAGAAAATTCAAATCTGATATGATTCCTAAAGAAGTAATTGATGAAATCGTTACAGCGGGCACATATGCGGCATCGGGCAGAAATATGCAGTCGCCGATTATTATTGCCGTTACAAATAAGGAACTCAGAGATAAAATTTCAAAAGTCAATGCTGAAATTATGGGAAAATCGGGTGACTTTGACCCGTTTTACAACGCACCTGTAATTCTTATAGTTCTTGCAGACAAGAGTGTGCCTACTTATCTTTATGACGGCTCGCTTGTAATGGGCAATCTTATGCTTGCGGCTCACGAGCTTGGTGTTGGCAGCTGTTGGATTCACAGAGCAAAGGAATTTTTTGAGAGAGAAGAGGGCAAAGACTTGCTTAAATCGCTCGGTATTGAGGGCGGCTATGAGGGAATTGGCAACTGCGCACTCGGCTATGCTGACGGCGAATATCCTCCAACACATCCACGCAGGGAGAACAGAGTTTTTTACATTGATTAAGGAGTAGTTTTTATGATTATTCTTGCATCGGCATCTCCTCGCAGACAGGAGCTTTTAAAGCTGATTACAAAGGATTTTGCGGTAATGCCGTCTGACATTGACGAGAGTGTGCCAAGCAATATTGAAACCGAAAAAAGTCCCGAATACCTTGCAGAGAAAAAGGCAAAGCATATTTTTGAAAATGGTCATAAAAATGATACTGTAATCGGTTGCGATACAGGTGTTTTTATAGACGGCAAAATGCTTGGTAAGCCAAAGAATAAGCAGGACGCAAAGGATATGCTTGCAGAGCTTTCGGGCAGGACGCACAAGGTAATTACAGGGTGCTGTATTTGCAAAAACGGCACAGTCAACAGCTTTTCGATGGTTACAGAGGTTGAGTTTTACCCTCTTACCGAAAAAGAGATTGAAAGATACATTGCCACAGGCGAGCCAATGGACAAGGCAGGCTCATACGGAATACAGGGCAAAGGCTCACTGCTTGTAAAGGGCATTGTCGGCGATTACTTTAATGTAGTTGGAATGCCTGTTGCAAGGCTAAATAAGGAATTAAACGGATAAATAAGGAATTAAACGGATAGGATAAAATGAATATTGAATTTAAAAAAGTAACAAAAAAACTTCCCGAATATAAGCAAATCAAACAGTTGTATTTTTCGGCTTTTCCGTCTGAAGAAAGAGCACCGTTTTATTTGATGATAAAACGAACCAAAAGAGAAGATGTCGATTTTCTGTCAATTTACAATGACGGCAAATGGGTTGGAATGATTTATATTATAAATTATCTTGACCTTTCGTATGTTTTCTACTTTGCTCTTGATGACAGTCAAAGAGGGCAAGGAATAGGCTCTGCCGTGCTCCGAGAGATTCATAAACTTTACAGTGGCAGAAGATTTTTTCTTGCACTTGAACAGCTTGATGAAAATGCGGAAAACTATGCTCAGCGCCTCAGCAGAAGTAGATTTTATCAGAAAAACGGACTGAAAAAGCTCAAAATTTCCATTAAAGAGGGAAATGTGGTGTATGATTCTATGGGTTTTGGTGGCGAGGTTAAACCTGACGAATATATGGCATTGATGAAAAATTACACAGGCTTTTTCCTTTCAATGCTCTATAAGGTTGAAATGTTTGAGAATTGATATTTTAAATTAGAACTGTCGCTGAACGAAAGGTGAAAGGCAATAAAATGATACTTGTAACAAAACAAAAAATTCTGGGTGATTGCAAAATAAACTTTCATATTGTTGTGTATTCAATACTGACAGCAGTCAGTGCCTTTTTTATGATTTTTCCATTTGCTTTTTCAAAGGACATAAATATAAACACAATATTCCTTTTTGTTGTGCTGTTAGCATTAGTAGGTATTCCGTTCGGTTATGTGTTTGGCTTAAAAAATTTAATCAGAACCATAAAGGAAAGGAACGCTTTTATTAATGACAGCATCAGTATTTCGGTAGACAGAATTACCGATTTATATGCAAACTGCAATCAGACTTCAAGCGAAAGCAGAGCATATCAATTAACATTGGAACACTACTCGAGGCGAACCAAAAAGAATGTTTGCGTACCTACCCTTAATGAGTTTAGAAAGCTGAGAGAGGGCGACAGGTGTATTCTGGTGTTTTGCAAAGGCAATAAAGAGCCTGTTGCAATATATCCCGGCAACGAATATGTAATTGATAAATCTTTGACAGACAAAATAGTTGATTTTTAGCAAAGCAAAAAGCTATCACAAATTGATGTGATAGCTTTTTTGACTTTAATATTTAGTTGTTGGCAAGTGCTCTTTCGAGCCAGATGTCAGCAATATCCATTGCAACAAAAAGTCCATGCTTTTCGCTTGATTTTACAAGCTGCTTTCTTGGTGAAAGGTCAGGGTCGGTAGCAAGTAACTGAACAGTAACTTTATCTGACACCTGAAGTCCGTTTACCTCGTTTTTGCTTTTTACCTGAAGTCTGATAACATATGGTTCAGACATATTGCCGTAATAAATCTCATCGCCACACCTTACGAGCGGTCTGCCCTTATAGGTGGAAAATTCCTGAGCTGCTTTTTTAGCTTCTGCCACGAAGCATCAGTCCTTTCTTAAACATTAAGGTAAGATTTTACGAGTGCTTCAAGTAAGTCGTCACGGTCAATTTTACTGATAATGTTGCGTGCGTTGTTGTAAGTTGTTATATATGTGGGATCCTCACTAAGAATATAGCCTACTATTTGGTTTATTGGGTTATAGCCCTTTTGTCTGAGAGCGTCATAAACAATGGTAAGACTTCTTTTAATAGCATCGTCCCTTTCCTCACCAAGTGAGAAAATCATAGTCTTATCCAACATACCGAAACACCTCCTGTAAATTATTCTTTTTATATTATATACTAAATCGGTTAATATTTCAAGTCCGTTTTCGTGAATTTTATGTGAATTGTTTAAAAATGCTGTTTTTTTAGTAAAAAAGCCTCCCGTTTGTGGGAGGCTAAGGTTTGTGCCACTGTATGTAGCACATAATCAGACATTAAGTCCAAAAGAAATTGAAATCGCGTCATTTATTTCGCTCATATAGCTTTGGTCAACCGAACCCATTTTTTCTTTGAGCCGTTTTTTGTCAATGGTGCGCACCTGCTCAAGCAAAACTACGCTGTCTTTTGCAAGACCGGAGGAATCTGCGTTGAGCGGAATATGGGTGGGAAGATTTGCTTTTGACTGCTGACTTGTGATTGCCGCAGCAATTACCGTAGGGCTGAATCGGTTGCCTACATCATTCTGAACGATAAGTACAGGTCGTATTCCGCCCTGCTCAGAGCCTACAACAGGACTTAAATCTGCATAAAAAATGTCCCCTCGTTTTATATTCAAGACTTTCACGCTCCAAATAATTAGATTACTGATATTTTTCCCTTCCCGAAAATTTTTATACAGTTACTACATAATATTTTTGGGCGTAAAAATTGTGAAGGCTTTTGCCGTATTTTATTAGCTCAGCGCAAGCTGATTGCGAAAATCTATTCTGAAATTTTTTGAATTTATTTCTGCCGACAATATGTATCCGTTTTCATCAACCGAATATGTGCATTTGCCTTTTGAAGTTTCCAATATATATGTATCTGATTTATTATTTTTCTGAAAAAGAATTTCTCGTCCGTCACAAATTTCAGTTGCCACGCAGTGTATAAGTTGGGGCATATTTTCATTTGGTAAATATGCCTCGTCTGCCGTACTCACCAAATCGTCAATCTCAATGGCTATTTCACCTCCGCCGTTTACTATTTTCAATCCGCTGACTGTTTGCGGATCGGTAAAAATCAATTCTGTTTCACCGTCACATTCAACTATACTTCCGCCTGCCGAAAAATCACCTTTTTTTGCCGTAAAATCAGCGCTGAAATTTGTAATTATGCTTTTTCTGCTCTCACCGCTTTGGCACGCCGAAAGCAGCGTTGCCACCGCAAATACAAATATCAAAAGCCTTAATTTTTTCATATTACGCCACACTCCTGTCTTTGTTTAATTATATGAGGGCAGTGTGTTAAAAATAATTTATATTTTTAATTGCGTAAATAAAAAGGAGCTAAGACTACTATGCCTTAGCTCCTAAATTTAATTACATATTTTCGTCATAAACAGCACGACAGCCGCCAATGAATTTCGGCCTTGTTCTTGCCGCAAGCAGGATTGCGTTGCCGACGTGGTCAAGACTTAATCTTACAGGAACGGCAACTTTTTTCAGGTGCATACCGATTAATGTGCCGCCAATGTCAAGTCCTGCATCCGCCTTAATTTCCTCAAGCGCAACAGGATTTTTAAATGTTTTGTACGCTGTTGTGGCAAACGAACCGCCTGCCTTTGGCTGAGGAACAACATTTACTATTTCAGCAAACGGAACTGCGTCACGCTCAACTATGATGGCACGATTAAGATGTTCGCAGCACTGAGCGGCGAGATAAATTTTCTTTTCGCTCAGCACTTCATAAATGCCTTTAAAAACCTGCTCTGCTACTTCAAGGTTTGAGTTTTTGCCGATAGTGCCTCCTGCAACCTCACTTGAAGAACAGCCTACTACAACTATACTGCCCTCTTTGAGCTTAGCTATATTGCAAAGCTCTTCGCAAGCCTGCTTTGCCTGAGAATAAATATCAACTGACATATATATCAACTCCTAAATTATAATCTATAATTATTATAGCATTATTTTTGCAAAGTACAAGTGTGTAGCCGTTTTAATGTGAAAGTGATGTGAATAATAATAAAATTTATATAACAATATTGATTTTTTGGTAGAAATGTTATATAATAAAATTACAAAATTTTTTGTAAAGGATGAAAAATAAATGAATAGATTTGTATTGAACGAAACTTCTTACCATGGCGCAGGCGCTATTAACTCTATCCCTGAGGAAATCAAGGGCAGAGGATTTAAAAAGGTTCTTGTTGCATCAGACCCTGATCTTGTAAAGTTTGGTGTTACAAAAAAGGTGACAGATGTGCTTGATAATGCAGGCATTGAATATACTTTGTATTCCGATATAAAGCCAAACCCAACTATTCAGAATGTTCAGCATGGCGTTGAGGTATTCAAGGAAAGCGGCGCAGATTGCATTGTTGCTATCGGCGGAGGTTCATCAATGGATACAGCCAAGGCAGTCGGCATTATTATCAATAACCCTGAATTTGCAGATGTTCGCTCACTTGAGGGCGTTGCTCCTACAAAGAACAAGGCAGTGCCGATTATCGCAGTTCCTACAACAGCGGGTACAGCCGCTGAGGTTACAATCAACTATGTAATTACAGATGTTGAAAAGAACAGAAAAATGGTTTGCGTAGATGTTCACGATATTCCTGTTGTTGCTGTTGTTGATCCGGATATGATGTCAACTATGCCAAAGGGACTTACCGCCGCAACAGGTATGGACGCACTTACACACGCAATCGAGGGCTACATAACCAAGGGCGCTTGGGCACTTTCTGATATGTTCCATTTAAAGGCTATTGAGATTATTTCAAAATCCTTGCGTGGTGCAGTAGATAATACTCCTGAGGGCAGAGAGGGAATGGCTCTCGGTCAGTATGTGGCAGGTATGGGTTTCTCAAATGTAGGACTCGGCATTGTTCACTCAATGGCACATCCGCTCGGTGCTTTGTATGACACACCACATGGTGTTGCAAATGCAATCATTCTTCCGACAGTTATGGAATACAACGCTCCGGCAACAGGCGATAAGTATAAATACATTGCCGCCGCAATGGGTGTAGAGGGTACAGAGAATATGACAGTTGACGAGTACCGCAAGGCGGCTGTTGACGCAGTTAAAAAGCTTTCTAAAGATGTAGGTATTCCTGCCGACTTAAAAGAAATTGTTAAGCCTGAAGATGTACCTTTCCTTGCTCAGTCTGCTTATGATGACGCTTGCCGTCCGGGCAACCCAAGAGATACAAGCGTAGAAGAAATCGCCGAACTCTATAAGAGCCTTATGTGATTATAATTCATAATTAGAAATTAAATAACAGATAAAACTAAAAGCCTGCGATTTCCGCAGGCTTTTGTTGTAGTTTAACGCACAAATTTTAGCTTAATAAACATAAAATTTAGGTCAACCCTTTTTAAAGGGTTGCGGGTTTGGGCAGAGCCCATAAAAAGTTTCCTTTTTAACAAACTCGCAGGCGCAAACAGCCTGCTGTTTGCGTGCCAAAACTAAGTTTGAAAAATAGGAAATAACCTTTTAAAAATAAAAAAGAAACACTAAAAAGCACTCCGCCAGCGCTATGCGTTGACGGAGTAATCTCTATAATAATGTTTTTCTTTGTTGCTTTCGCATTTTAAAGGGCTTACGCCGCCATTATGCTCAAGTAGCCAAACAGCTAAGCTGTTTGGCTATCAAGAATTTGTGATAGCTTACAGCTTTTGTGGGCATTGCCCACACCCACAACCTTTGAAAAGGTTGACCAAACTTTTTAATTCGGGACGGAAAGTTTGGTTTTTGTGTTACTTTGTTGCCCGACCGAAAGTGAGCTAAACCATAATTTATCTCAACTATTGATACAGAACAAAAAATGCAGTCAACAAAAGCTGACTGCATTTTTATAATTATTTATTTAGCTTTTTTCTTGAAAATTTTATTGTAAAGCTCTGTGTCTTTAAAGCCTTTTGGCTCTTTGTCGGGGATTTCTTTTAGTTTATTTACAACCTTTTTAACATTTGTGTAATCGCTTTCAAGAATTGTGGTCAGCGCATATGCAGCATATGGGAGGAGAAGTACAATGTATGTCAGTACATACTGCGACTTGCCCTCGAACAGCAAATGATAGCCAAACCCGCCGAGCAGTACGAGCGGCAGGAGAGAGGTAACAATATTTGTTTTTCTGTAAAGGAACATAAAGTAAATTCCGAGTGTGAACAATATAAATATTACCATCATATAGAAACTAAAGTACAATTCAAGTAACTGTCCCGTACTTCCGTCATATACTGCCTTGCCGAGTCCCTGCTGAACATCGGTATCGTGAGTCTTAACCTTGCTTACCCATATGCTTTCGTATGTAGGCTCATTCCATTGGCTGAGAATTTTGTTGCCAAAGAAATTGATTGCATATTCGGGATCTCTTGCCATTTGGCTGAGTCGGTTGTTAATATCTGTCCAAGCCTGTTGCTCGGCAGGTTTGATGTTACAGCCGTTGCTTGTATAAAGACTTAATGCGATATTATTGTACCAACCCGGTGCCATATAGGATTCATTTAATCCCATATCAAGGTAGAGAGTTTGAGAAACGCCGCCTTTAAGCTCGGTGTTTGCTCTTGCCTCATAGCTCTTTATAACAAGATTGATTGAACCTACAACCGCTATGCACAGCGCAAGCGCAAATGCTATGCTCTGCCATTTTTTAGCCTTTACGGTATGTATTATAAGCATAATCACAAAGGCAACGAGGTAAATGAGGTTGTTGTACTTTGAAAGTGCCGACACAATGAGCAACAGTGCGCAGGGAATAAGCAGTAAATATTTGTTTGTCTGAAAATATCTGATAAGAAAATATGACGCCCAAATTGCACAGCACATACCGATAATGTTGCCGTATGTAAATGCGCAGAAAAGAATTGGCTGAAAACAGCCTGCAAGTGCAAGAATTACGATAAATTCAATCTTCTTTCTGCCAAACATATGCTTTGTGATTTTAGTAATGCCAAGGTAAGCCGCCGCAACACAAAGAACATTAATTACCTGAATCGGCATAGCGCTGTCAATACCGAAAATTCTGTAAACAATTTCGCTTATAAGCACAAAGCCAAGCTGGAACGGATAACAGTTGTAGTATGAATATCCGCTGTAAAAATCCTTGTTGTAAAAATCAGAGCCGTTGTGGAATGAATTGTAGTTGCCTTGTGCAGCCTGAGTTGCGGTTTCGTAAATATTGTAGCTGTCTGCCGCAGGAATGGTTTGCACTGAGAATACCCACACAAGACCGATAATTGCCGCAAAGGCAAACAAGCCGACTTCCATATATTTCATATTGACTTTGGCAAAAAAGTCTGTATGCTTGTTTATTTTAAAGAGAATGACTGTAAATATAGCAAGGCAGAAAATATTGATTACCGATAAATCGTCCTGAAAGAGTATGACCTCTGAGCTGTAGTTTGTCGGATCAATAACGCAGGTTTGAAAAATACTCATTATTGCCACATAGCCGAAGATTAAAAACAGCAGACCGCATACAATATTAACGGCAATGCTTTCGGTCAGGCAACGCTTAGGAGTAATTTCCTTTTTAGCACCCTCGCTTTTTTGCACTTGTGTTTTATTATTTTGTGTTTTAGTTTTGGTTTCGCTCATTTTTGCACCTTCCTGTTAAAATTCTTTTTTTACAGAGCGCATAAAGAGCTTTCCAAGTGCATCTTTTGGATCTAAGTTGTCAAACAGAACGCTGTAAACACTTTCTACAATCGGCAATTCAACATTGTTGTCTTTGCCGAGCTTGCACAATGCCTTTGAGGTCATAACGCCCTCGGCAAGCTTTTCAAATTTAATACCCTTTACATAATTTTCGCCGTAACTGCGGTTGTGACTCCATTTTGAGAATAAGGTAGCCTCGTAGTCGCCAAGGTGGCAAAGTCCGTAAGCACTCATTTCGTTGCCGCCAAGCGCTTTAATCAGTCTTGCAATTTCACGAGTGCCTCTCGCCATAAGCGCACCCTTGAGTGACGCATAGCCAAAGCCGTCAAGCATACCTGCCGCAATACCGATAACATTTTTTGCGGCAGCGCCTATTTCACTGCCGATAAGGTCGGTGCCGACATAAAATCTGATAAGCGAGCTTGAAAAGCTGTTTACGAGTTTTTCTTTTACCTCGTGATTTTTGCTGTCGATTACCATACAGTTAGGAATACCTTTTACATAGTCCTGCGGATGTCCCGGCCCTACCCAAACGGCAATAGGAGTTTTTTCCTCATCAACAAAATCGCCTACAACCTGACTCAATCTCTGACCTGTTGCAGCCTCAACACCTTTCATACACAGCACAATTATTTTGCCGTCAAGGTTGTTTTGCGCAATGCTCTGCATATATGAGCGCAAATGCTGGGAAGAAATTGAGATAACAATTACTTCTGCGTGATTTACTGCCTTTGCAAGGTCGGAGGTAACCTCTATTGATTCGGGAAAAGTAAGATAGTCATTTTTGTGTGTTGTGCTGAGTTGTATAAATTCTGGTGCGTCTGCAAGTCCGCAAGAAATTACATTGTTGCCGATTTTGTCAAGATACCATGCAATGCAACTGCCCCAACGGCCACATCCCAAAACAGAAATATTCATTTATAATCACCTGAAATTTATTAATATAAAAGCCCGCAAAAGGCACATAGGCACAAATGCAGGCAAAGTCTGCTAAATTATGTATGCTAAAAAAACAAAATACCCCGCCTGACCGTATGATTTTTATAATAACCTGCCTACGAGAAAGCAGGTGGGTGCTCTCCTTTAAACATTAGGCTTCCTTCTTCCGCCAAAGCGGGAGGTCTGCACACCGATTAAAGAGCCGGGCTCCCGATTTAAGAGTTGTAGGGTTATTTTAAAATCATTCACGCATCAGGCAGGGAGTTTGTCAAATTACCATTACTTATTATATGAAAGCTAAAGGAGAATTACTCTTCTTCTTCATCTTCCTCGTCTTCGCTGTAATAGTTTTCTTCAAAGATAGCGGCAATTCTGTCGAGCTTTTCGTCATCTTCAATTTCAGCAAGCTCTTCTTCGCCGTCTTTTTCAAATACTTCCATAATGTAGTATTCGCCGGGATCGTTTACAGCGTCAGCCGGATTTTCGTAGTAAGGATAAAGAACATAGAACTTGCCTTCGTCAATCTCGATAATATCGAGAATCTCAAATTCCATTTCTTCGCCTTCGTCATTAATTAAAGTAATAAGATCTACATTAAATTCGTTATCCATAAAAAATATCCTTTCGTATGCACTTGTTAAATAATACAGCGCCAAAAACGCAAAATTGAAAAATTAAGGAAACATAAAAATAATTACCAAGCGCTGTATTAATTGGTTAAGTTTATTTTACAATTTTTTAAGCGATTAGTCAAGCATTATTCGCATTTAATTAAAATATATATTTTTTTTACAAAATATTCAATAAAAATGTTGACAAATTACAATAGATATGATATATTATAGACATATTAAACAACAATTTCCTTTTAATGTGCTTGATTACTCCATAAAATTACCTAAAAACCGGCGACTTTATAGTCGTCGATTTTTACTTTATGTAAAAAGTGTTCAGTAAAATAGGGGCTTTTTTAAATTTAATGGCAATAATTATGCTTGAAAAAATGATTTAAAAGATATATAATGCTAAATAATACTGTCTGTAAACGATTTTTGGCGTTTATAAGGCGTTGATTTTTTATTTTACGGCAAAATTGCTGTATGAAGGGTGGAACTATGAGAGCTTTTGACAAATTGCCTCCTCAGTTTCAAAATGACGAGGTAAAGCATTATTACGATATTATTGCTAAAAAGTCTGTTTCTCTTGCGCTTAAAAGGATTACCGATATTATTTTTTCACTTATTATCCTTATTATTCTTATAATACCCATTGCGGTTATTGCCGTAATTGTTAAGGCAACCTCAAAAGGCCCTGTTTTTTACAGGCAGGAGAGAGTTACTTCTTACGGCAGGGTGTTTAGAATATATAAATTCCGCACAATGGTGCAGAATGCCGATAAAATCGGTACGCTTGTTACCACGAGCGGAGATGCGAGAGTAACCAAGGTTGGCAGAGTATTGCGAAAATATCGTCTTGATGAACTTCCGCAGATTTTTAATGTACTTTCGGGTTCAATGACTTTTGTCGGTACTCGTCCTGAGGTGCAGAAGTATGTTGATATGTATAAAGACGAATACTATGCAACCTTGCTTATGCCGGCAGGAATAACCTCGCTTGCGTCTATTATGTATAAAGACGAGGAAAAGCTTTTGCAAAATGTTGAAGATGCAGACAAGGTTTATGTGGAAACTATTTTGCCTGAAAAAATGAAGTACAATTTAATGTATCTTGAAAATTTCGGAGCTTTGTCTGACATAAAACTTATGCTAAAAACTGTTAAAGAGGTACTTAAGTAACAGGTGGTGTAAAATGGAGGAGCTAAAGAAAAAACTAAAAAGCTTTTCTTGTTTCAGAAAAGTTTATATTTTTACTTTGTTTTTTTGTAATATATCATTTTTACAGATTCCGGCTTATATTTTGGTTGCGTTTTTGTTTTGCTGGGGTGTGTGGCTTACATATTATAAACAGAAAACGAACAACACTTTTTTTAAACTCAGATTCGGTTTGTGGGTGTGGGGATTTCTTGCGGTATCTCTTTTGACTATGCTGCTTAATTTCACATACACCATTATATACAGCGCATTTATGTTTTTGCATATTCTTATATGCTTTTTCATATTTTACGGTATGCATACCGAGCCTGACTTTGACTTTAAAAACGAGCTTTGTACAGTTGCACGAGGAATTGTGTATATTGCCACCATTGCAAATTTCATAGGTATTTTCTGCCTTATGTTTAACATTAGATTTGAGTGGTATTGGATAAAGTTTACAATATACGAAAACAGATTTACAGGTGTGTATGTAAATCCAAATCTGCTTGGATTTGTGTCCTGCGTTGCAATTTTCTGCTGTCATATTCTTTGCAAGCCCGATTTTCAGAATGCCGTTAATCAGAGAGGAATAAGCAAAATTTGGATTGTAGCCTGCGTTTGCACAAGCTTGTTTTCGCTTTTGCTTTGCGATTCAAACGCATCTATGGTGCTTATGCTTGCATATATGATAGTTTATATTGTGTATCAGTTCTTTGCTGCCAAAGACGGACTTTCTCCCGCAAAGGTAACTATGAGAATAGTTGCGCTGTTGCTTGTGGGCACATTCCTTGTAGGCTCATCATTAATGTTCAGAGAGATTTGCCAGCAGGGATTTTCGGTAGTTACGGCAAAGACCTATTCGTTCCTTGATGAAATTACGGGAAAAACCGAACAGCAGACCTCCTTGCAGGAGCAGACGGATAAAGAAAATGCAGAGAATAGCAAAAAAGCCGAATCCGCAAGCGAACCGCCTGTTACCTTTGAGCACAAAAACTCAAATATCGACAGCGGCAGATTTAAGCTGTATAGAGAATCCATAGATTTATTTAAGATTTCTCCTGTCTTTGGCATAAGCAACGGAAACATTGTATTTTACAGCCAAGAGTACGCAAACGGCACTTTAAAATATACTTATCATAACAATGATTTGCACAACGGATTTTTAACGATTTTGGTATCAACAGGTGTGCTTGGATTTGTTGTTTTCGGTATATTCGGTTTTCGTTTTGCAAAGCACGCAGCTCAGCATTTGTTTTTGCAGAAAAAAACATTTAAAAACGATGCTTACCCTTGTATGTTTGCGTTCTTGAGTGCGTACCTTTTCTATGCTTTGTTTGAAAAGGCACTCCTTTATGATGTTTCGTTTATGGTAATGTGGTTCTGGCTTATTATGGGTTACACAAGCTGTTACATAGCAAAGTTTGAGCCAATGCTTGAAACACGCTATCTTTTTCATCAAAAAAGACTCCACAGAAGTCTGCTTTGATACTTGTATATTTACAATTTTTAGGCTATAATAACCGTAGGTATATTTACCTGCGGTTTTTATTTTTCTGAAAAGGAATTGATATAAAATGAAATACGGATTTATAAAGGTGGCGGCGGCTACTCCTGTTATCAGAGTGTCTGATTGCAAAAAGAATACAGACGCAATTGTCGCTCAGATTAAAGAGGCGAGCGTTGAGGGAGCGACGCTGGTAAATTTTCCGGAACTGTGCATAACAGGCTACACCTGCAGTGACTTGTTTTTACAGAGAACACTTTTGAAATCTGCCGAAAGCTCGGTTTACAGAATTATTGAGGAAACCAAGAATTTGAATATAATTTCCGTTGTGGGTGTTCCCGTAGCGTTCAGAGAGGCGCTTTATAATTGTGCGGCTGTCATTTTTAAGGGCAAATTGCTTGCACTTGTGCCAAAGGTAAATATCCCGAATTATTCGGAATTTTACGAAGCAAGACATTACACAAGCGGTAAAAATACAGATTTTGAAATTGAGTATGCCGGTCAGCAAACTGTTTTGAGTGACAAGGTTTTGTTTCAAAATAAAAATATGTCTGACTTTACCCTCGGTGTGGAAATTTGCGAGGATTTGTGGGTGGCGGAGTCGCCGTCAATAGCACTTGCCAAGTCGGGTGCGGTTATCATTTGCAATCCGTCAACCTCGGACGATACAATCGGCAAAGCAGAGTACAGGCGCTCACTTGTTAAAATGCAGAGCGGTAAGTTGTGCTGTGCATATATTTATACGGATTCGGGCTTTGGCGAAAGTACAACAGACACAGTTTACTCCGCTCAGAATATAATATGTGAGAACGCATCTTTATTAAGCGAAAGCGAGCGCTTTACGACAGGCATTACTTATGCGGATATTGATGTTCAAAAGCTGATGGGCGAGCGCAGAAGAATGAGTACATTTAATTCCGGCAGCGAAAATATCAGAAGAGTTTACTTTGATATGCCGCTTACCGATACCAAACTTTCAAGAAAATTTGAGCAAACTCCTTTTGTGCCGTCTGCAAAGGATGACCTAAGCAGAAGATGTAAGGAGATTATTACAATGCAGGCAACGGGTCTTGCCACCCGACTTGCACATACAGGCATTAAAAATGTAGTTTTGGGACTTTCGGGCGGACTTGACAGCACACTTGCGCTTATTGTTTGCATTCACGCCTTTGATATGCTCGGCATTGAAAGAAAGAATATCCACACTGTAACAATGCCTTGCTTTGGAACTACCAAGCGCACAAAGTCAAATGCCGAAAAACTTGCCGAGGCTTACAATGTTTCTTTTGAAGAAATAAACATCACTGCGGCAGTAAGACAGCATTTTATTGACATTAAGCACGATGAAAGCGTAACCGATATTACCTACGAAAATTCGCAGGCGAGAGAGCGCACTAAAATTCTTATGAATCTTTCAAATAAATACGGCGGTCTTGTCATCGGTACAGGCGATTTGTCGGAGCTTGCGCTCGGCTGGGCTACCTATAACGGCGACCATATGAGTATGTATGCGGTTAATGTGTCTATTCCAAAAACACTTGTGCGCTATCTTACAGCGTATGAGGCAGAAATAAGCGACGGCGAGCTAAAAACCGTTTTGCTTGATGTGCTCGATACTCCGGTAAGTCCGGAGCTTTTGCCACCCGACAAAAACGGCGAGATTGCTCAGAAAACAGAAGATGTTGTAGGCCCGTATGAACTGCACGACTTTTTCCTTTATTACTTTGTTCGTTTTGGCTTTACACCGTCAAAAATCTACTACCTTGCAAAGCGCACCTTTGCAGGAAAATATGATAACGATACCATAAAAAAATGGCTTGTAACATTCTTAAAGAGATTTTTCTCTCAGCAATTCAAGCGCAGCTGCTTGCCGGATGGGCCAAAGGTTGGTTCGGTAACGCTTTCTCCACGCTCAGACTGGAGAATGCCGAGTGACGCAAGCGTGAGAATGTGGCTTGATGAGCTTGAAAATCAGTAAATCTGACTTCAAGGGGGCTTTTTGTGAAATATTTTATAAAAAGAGATGTTTGCGCAGATTTTGGCGCTTTTGAAATATATGACGAAACAGGCATAGAAAAATATCTTGCGGAATTTTCAAAAAGCAAACGAAGCCGAAAAATTATTATTCACAGTGCAAACGAAATTTATGTGAAGATAAGATGTTTGCAGATGTCAAATATTATTGCCTGCAACATAAAAGCAGGCGGCAAAAGAATGAGAATTCTTATGGGCGCAAACCACGACGAGCTTGTCTGTATGTGTTCGGGAGTGAATTGGAAAATCGGCGGCAATGTTGCGCAAAAATGCTTTTCAATTCAAGATGTGGACAATACGGTGATTGCGGTGCAGAAAAGGACTTTTTCAAGCACAGAAAGCTACGAGCTTGATGTTTATTCGCAGAGCAACGAGCTGTTATCCATATCGGCGGCGGTTTGTATAAATATGCTCAATACAGTTGACAATCCCGTCAGACTGGCGGTATAATTATAGAGAACCTGACTGTCAGGTTTGTTAATTCCCGAATTTTGTCGGGCAAAAGTATAAATTCACAGGGGAGGATTTATTATGGACAGATTACTTCAGCTTTTAAGTACAAACTCAGGCTTTACCACAGCCGAGATAGCGACAATGCTCGGTGAGCCGGAAGATTACATCAAGGCTCAGATAAAGGAATACGAAACTCAGGGCATTATCAAGGGATATCAGGCAGTTGTAAACTGGGAGAATACCAAAGAAAACTATGTTGAGGCACTTATTGAGCTAAAGGTTACTCCTAAAAAAGATGCAGGCTTTGACGAAATGGCGAAGATGTGTATGGCGTTTGACGAGGTAGATTCTGTTTACCTTATGGCGGGTACATATGATTTTGCACTGATTGTTAAGGGCGAATCTATGCAGGATATCGCTATGTTTGTATCTAAAAAACTCTCCACAATCGACGGAGTGCTTTCAACAGGCACACATTTCATTATGCGTCGCTACAAAGACAGCGGAATGAATCTCATCGATTTTGAAGGGTCGGATGAGAGGAGTTTAATTCTGTGATTGACTATTCAAAATTTTTAAATAATTCTATACAAGAAATAAAGCCATCGGGTATTCGTAAGTTTTTTGACATTGCAAGCGAGATGGATGATGTTATTTCGCTCAGCATCGGCGAGCCTGATTTTCAGACGCCATGGCATATTCGTGAAGAGGGCATAAACTCCCTTAAAAACGGCAAAACATGGTATTCGCCAAATCGTGGCTTTGCTCAGCTCAGAGATGAAATTTCAAACTACTATAAAAGACGCTTTAACATTGAGTATGTAGGCAAAACTCAGGTGCTTGTTACAGTTGGCGGCAGTGAGGCTATTGACCTTGCTTTCAGATGTCTTGTTTCAGAGGGTGACGAGGTAATTATTCCCGAGCCGTCTTTTGTTTGTTACGAACCGCTTACTCATATGGCAGGCGGTAAGGCAGTTATAATTAATACAAAGGCAGAGGATCAGTTCAGACTTAAAGCTGATGACCTCGAAAAGGCAATTACCGATAAAACAAAGCTCGTTGTTTTGCCGTTTCCTAATAACCCAACAGGCGCTATTATGGAGAAAGCTGACCTTGAGGCTATTGCAGAGGTAATTAAAAAGCACGATTTGTTTGTGCTTTCGGATGAAATTTACTGCGAGCTTACATACGGCGGAAAGAACCATATTTCTATTGCCGCTATTGACGGAATGTATGAGCGTACTATTGTTATAAACGGTTTTTCAAAGTCATATGCAATGACAGGCTGGCGACTTGGTTATGCACTCGGCCCTGTACCGATTATTGCTCAGATGACAAAATTGCATCAGTATGGCATTATGTCAGCGCCTACAACCGCACAGTATGCCGCTATTGAGGCATTGCGCAACGGTGATGCCGATGTGCAAAATATGCGCAATGAATACGATATGCGCCGCCGACTTGTTGTTGATTCATTTAATGCAATGGGACTTACTTGCTTTGAGCCATACGGTGCTTTTTATGTATTCCCTTGTATTAAGAGTACGGGTATGACCTCAGAGAATTTCTGTACTAAGCTCATTATGGACAAGCATGTAGCCGTTGTTCCGGGTACAGCTTTTGGTGATTGCGGCGAGGGCTTTGTAAGAGTTTCTTATTCTTACTCATTAAATCATCTTAAAACGGCTTTACAGCGCATTAAGGAATTTTTAGAGGAGCAGAAAAATGGAAATTAAGGTTCTTGCACCTGCAAAAATCAATCTCACACTTGATGTTACAGGTAAGCGACCTGACGGCTACCACGATATTATGACGATAATGCAGAGTGTTGATTTGTACGACACCATAACCATTACCGACAATGACAGCGGGCAGATTACAATTTCGTGTAATTATGACGGTGTTCCTTGTGATGAAAAAAATATCTGCTACAAAGCGGCAGAAAAATTTTTTATTGCTACTCGCAACGAGGGACAGGGCGTACATATAGATATTGACAAGGTTATTCCCACACAAGCGGGTCTTGCAGGCGGCAGTACAGACGGTGCGGCTGTTCTTATGGGACTTAACAGAATGTTTGACGCATTTTTAAGTCCGGCGGAATTGCACGAGATTGCAGAGAAAATCGGGGCAGATGTTCCGTTTTGCCTTGAGGGCGGCACAAAGTACGCAACGGGAATAGGTACTAAGCTGCAAAAAATGCCTAACTTTTCTGCGTCACATATTGTTATTTGTAAGCCTGACAATGTGAGTGTTTCAACCGCCGAGGCATACAAAAAGGTGGATGCGTTAAATCCGCACCCACCATATACAGATGAAATGATAAAGTCACTTTTCAGCCGAGATATGTTTAGAATTACTACAACACTGTTCAATGATTTTGAACTTGCGTTAAAGCTTGAAGAAGTGAATGAAATTAAAAGAATTATGTATAAGCGCAAGGCACTCGGAGCAAGTATGACGGGTTCAGGCTCGGCGGTATTTGCTGTTTATAATTCCGAGCGCAAAGCAAAAAAATGCGTTGATTCTTTGAAAGAAAAATATGATAAAGTTTTCCTTTGCCATCCTACAAAGGAAGGTTGTAAAATAGTCTGATTTTTATCAGGCTATTTTATTTTGCTTTTAAACGAGCAACAGAGAAAAAATAAAATTTTCCGCACAAGAAACAAAAAATTCAGGTCAACCATTTTTAAAGGTTGACCTGAATTTTGAATTTATAAAACTAAACTTTGTGCTCTAAACACCAATTCATTTCGTTTTACCACTCCGTTTATCTTCTTCCTCAGCCTGTATAAACATAAGCAGAAATCCTGCAAAAAGCAATATGCAGCTGCACCATATTGTGTATTGCTGCCAAAAACCTATAATTATATTTTCTATAACCGCACCGAATGCAAAAAAGAAAATTACACCATAGTATATCAGCGATTTTCTAAGACATTCCTTATCTTTGTTAAACACATAGTTAAATAAATTTTGTGTTCCCGAACGCAGATTGCCAATGCACATTGTTGTGGCAGAGGCATTTCCTTTTACTTTTCTAAAGCTCTCTACCTGTATTCCGCAGGCAAAAGACACAAGCGAGTTTGCTATCAGATTGTATCGTTGAGATATAAACCCAACCGAAAGCAAAATTATACATTCAAGCAGTACGGTGTATTGCCGCCAATGCAAAATGTTGTCTATATTGCAAAAGCGGTGCACAAGCTCGGCAAGAATTATACCTAATGCAAATGCGATTATCGGGAAGAGATATTGCAGCATTTTTGCATAGTTCCCCTCGGATAAATTTATGGCAAATAATATAATGTTGCCCGTTTGTGCGTTTGCAAATACCTCGCCACGAAAGGTGTAGGTATAGGCGTCCATAAATCCGCCCGATACAGCAAGCAATATTGCGAGTCGGCGTGATTCGGATATTTGTCCTTTTAAATTTTTCATAAATTATTCCCCTAAAATTTTTTCCATAATGTATTATAGTCCTTTTTGCAAAAAATGCAAGTGTGTAGTTGATTAATTCACAAATCATATTTGTTGCCGATACTAAATGCAGCTTGGATATAGTTTAAAGCTATATCCAACAACGATTTTTAAGTATTGGCGCATTTTTGTTTTAGGCTGTATAATATTTACAGATTTTTTGAAAGGACTTGTAAATATGAAAACTTCAATAATTGGGTATCCGAGAATAGGCAAACTTCGTGAGCTTAAATTTGCAAGCGAAAAATATTTTAGAAATGAAATTGAACAGGCAGAGCTTTTTGATGTGGCAAAAAAGCTGAGATTAGAAAATCTTGCAGAGCAAAAGAACAGCGGACTTGATTTTATTCCCTCAAACGATTTTTCTTTTTATGACGGAATGCTCGACACGGCTTTTCTTTTGAATGTTGTTCCCGACAGATACAAAAACCTCGGTTTATCTCCGCTTGACGAATATTTTGCGGCTGCAAGAGGTTATCAGGGAGAAAAGGGAGATGTTAAAGCTCTTGCAATGAAGAAATGGTTTAATACAAACTATCATTATATGGTACCTGAAATTGATGACGATACAGTTTTAAAACTTTCATCAAACAAGCCTTTCGAGCTTTTTGCCGAGGCGCTTGAAAACGGGATAAAAACAACTCCTGTTATTATCGGCCCGTACACTTTCCTCAAGATTGCAAGATATACAGGCAAAAAATCAAAGGAAAACTTTTTCGGCGGCATTACAGACTCATACATTCAGATTATCGGCAAGTTAGTGAACCTTGGTGCTGAGTGGATTCAGCTTGACGAGCCTTGCCTTGTTAAGGATATGAGCAAAGCTGATATTGAATTTTTCAATTCACTTTATACCAAAATTCTTGAAAATAAGAACGGCATAAAAATTCGCCTGCAAACATATTTTGGCGATGTAAGAGATTGCTACAATGAAATTTGCGCCCTTGACTTTGACGGAATCGGTCTTGACTTTATTGAGGGCAAAAAAACACTTGAGCTTATTGATAAAAACGGTTTTCCAAGTGACAAGGTACTATTTGCAGGCGTTGTAAACGGTAAAAATATTTGGAAAAATAATTATGCAAAAACTATTGCTTTGTTGAAAAATTTGCAGGAAAAATCAATTAATACGGTAATCAACACTTCCTGTTCACTTCTCCATGTTCCGTATACAGTTAAAAACGAAGTGAAACTTTCCGATACATACAAAAAGTATTTTTCATATGCAAGCGAAAAATTGGTTGAATTAAGTGAAATCAAGAAAATTGCCGAAACCGATAATTTTATCACCTTATCTGAATATACAGCGAATGTCGCATTATTTGCGCAGGCAAGAAGCGGCTGTAATACAGATGTAAAGGAAAAAATAAGCGCATTATCCGAAAAAGATTTTACAAGATTGCCTGAATTTGCAGAGCGTGAAAAAATACAGAAAAAAGAGTTTGGCTTGCCGCTTTTGCCAACAACTACCATTGGTTCTTTTCCGCAGACTTCAGATGTCCGCCAAACAAGATCTTCATATAAAAAGGGTAATATTTCTGAGGTTGAATACGAAAAGTTTATGAAAGAAAAAATTTCTGAATGTATTGCTCTTCAGGAAAGCATCGGTCTTGATGTGCTCGTTCATGGTGAATTTGAAAGAAACGATATGGTTGAATATTTTGGCGAATGTCTTGACGGCTATATCTTTACCGAGAAAGCGTGGGTGCAGTCATATGGTACAAGGTGCGTTAAGCCGCCGATTGTGTGGGGCGATATTTCAAGAGCAAAGCCGATGACTGTAAAATGGTCAACCTATGCTCAAAGCCTCACCGATAAGCCTGTTAAAGGTATGCTTACAGGCCCGGTCACCATATTAAATTGGTCTTTCCCAAGAGAGGATATTTCTTTAAAAGAAAGTGCATATCAGATAGCGCTTGCTATTCGTGAGGAAGTGTTAGACCTTGAGGCAAGCGGAATTAAAATCATTCAGATTGACGAGGCGGCATTAAGAGAAAAACTGCCGTTGCGCAGATGTGATTGGAACGATGAGTACCTCGACTGGGCTATAAGGGCATTTCGTCTTGTGCATAGCGGTGTAAAGGCTGAAACCCAAATTCACACTCATATGTGTTACAGCGAGTTTGCGGATATTATTGAGAATATTGATAATATGGACGCCGATGTTATTACATTTGAGGCAAGCCGTTCAGACCTTACAATTCTTGATGTGCTTAAGGCTAAGAATTTCCGCACCGAGGTTGGCCCTGGTGTTTATGATATTCACTCTCCGAGAATACCTACGGTTGATGAGATTAAATCGGCAATAAACAAAATGCTCTCAAAGGTTGCGCAAAGCAAATTGTGGATTAATCCCGACTGCGGACTGAAAACACGAGGCAACGATGAAACTGTAAAGAGTTTGAAAAATCTTGTTGAGGCTACACTCGAAATCAGAAAAGAGAATAATTTATAATTCTGTTTGAATATTTTTTAGTAACCTGTCCATACTCTAAAAAAAGAGAGGACAGGTTATTTTTTATGAAACTACTTATAAAATCACTTTGCATAGCTTTTGTACTTACTGTTATTTACTCTGCAATTCCTTTTCAAGCGGAGTGCGAGCAGATTTCAACCGAGGTGTTCAGACTGCACATTCTTGCAAATTCAGACAGTGAAGAGGATCAGGCATTAAAGCTAAAGGTGCGTGACGCCCTGCTTGAGTACACAGATGAGCTTTTCGACGATGCAAAGGACAGAAACGATGCCGAGAACATAGCAAAGGAAAATATAGAAACCTTGCAGAGTGTTGCTCAAAATACGGTGTATAAAAACGGCTGTAATTACACCGTTAATGCCGAGGTTGTAAAGATGTATTTTAATACCCGATACTATGAAAACTACACAATGCCTGCCGGTATGTATGATGCACTGAGAATAACTATCGGCAGTGGCAAAGGGCATAATTGGTGGTGCGTAATGTATCCGTCAATATGTATTTCAAGTGCGATAGACAATGACGAAAAGGTAGAAAAAACATTTTCGGAAAATCAGCAGGAAATAGTAAGGGGGAACGAATACGAATATAAATTTAAGGTGGTAGAAATATTTGAAAAAATAGTTTCGTTTTTTGAGTAATGTCCTTTAAATGACACACCTGTTATGGTATCATAATAATATAATATATAAATTTACTTTGAAAAGAGGGATATATTTGCTTAGATTTGTACTTGGAAAAAGCGGTACTGGCAAGACCGAGTACCTTTATAATAAGCTCACCGAGCTTGCACAGACGGGCGAAAACCGCATAATTATGCTGATACCGGATCAAAGCTCATTTGAAACCGAAAAAGTATTTCTTGACAGACTCGGCGCAAAAAAATGCCAGAATGTAAAAGTATTCGGTTTTTCACGATTTTGTCATTTTGTTTTTGATACAGTTAATTTTGAGCAGAAAAATGTTATTGATGACAGCACAAGAGCCGTAATTATGAGCCTTGCACTTGAGCAGCTTGATACAAGCCTTGAAATGTTTGCAAACAGCAGCGGCAAAAAAAGTGTGATAGATTCAATGCTTTCTGCACTTAAAGAATGTAAGAAAGCGAAAATTTCTACCGAGGCGCTTAGAAATGTGTCGGCTTTGATAGACGATAAAACACTTAAAACAAAGCTGAGAGAAACCGCACTTATTATCGACACCTTTGACGCTATTGTCGAGCAAAGTTATATAGATCCGCTCGACAACCTTACAAGGGTGGCGGAAATTCTTAAAGAGAAAAATATGTTTAACGGCTTTACGCTTGCCGTTGATTCTTTCAGCGGTTTTTCCGTTCAACAGCTTGAGGTGCTTAAACTGTTGTTTACTCAGTGCGAAAGCACCTATGTTGCGCTCACATTAAATCCATATGAGGATGAGGAGCAGAGCCTTTTCAGCACAACTAACGATACATATAAAAGGCTTAAGGCAATAGCAAAATCAGAGAATGTTGAGATTAAAGCGCCTGTAAAGCTTGAGGAAAATTTCAGAAACGAAAGCGAAGAACTTAAAATTCTCGAAAAGAATTTTTATCAGAACAAAAGCAATGAATATGAGTTAAAAAACGATTCAATCACCGCTTTTTCGGCAGATACCGTTTACGGCGAATGTGAATTTGTGGCAAGGCAAATTAAAAGGCTTGTTGTAGAGCAGGGGTATCTGTATTCCGACATAGCCGTTATTTGCAGAGATATTGCGCCATATACGGGAGTTTTGAACACAATTTTTGATAAATACGAAATACCGTATTTTATGGATATGAGCTATGATATTTACATAAAGCCGATTATAAGGTATGTGTGTTCGATTTTTAATGCGATTTTAAACGGTTGGCAAAAGGAAGATTTGCTTGCAATTTTAAAAACAGGGCTTACAAATAATTCTGATGAAGAAATTTCAGCCTTTGAAAATTATGTTTATGTTTGGAATATAAACGGCGCAGCTTTTAAAAAGCCTTTTGCAAATAATCCTGACGGCTTTTCGGAAACTATGAGTGACTCACAAACGGAGCAACTCGAAATGGCAGAGAATGTGAGAAAAGGATTAGTTGAACCGCTTGAAAAATTCAGAGAAGATATAAAGGACAAAACGGGCAGAGAGATTACCGAACTGTTGTATAATCTGCTTGAAAGACTTGAGGTTACAAAAGCCATATCCGCTATGTATGACAAGCTGAAAGCTGACGGAGAGCTTGCGCAGGCAAAGGAAGAAATCAGACTATGGAATTTGCTTATGAATACCTTTGACCAAATGGTTGCCGTTGCAGGTGATTTAAAGGTATCGCCGAAAAGATATTTTGAATTGCTCTCGCTCAGACTTTCGGTGTTGAAAATTGCGGATATTCCACGCACAGTAGACAGCGTGTCTGTCGGTACGGCAACAAGAGTAAGACTAAACAAAGAAAAAGCAGTTTTCCTTATTGGCTGTATAGACGGAGTTTTTCCTGCTGTTCCGTCCACCGCAGGCCTTTTTTCTGCATACGAATTAAAAACTTTGATTGCAAATAATTTGCCGTTTGCCGATGAGCCGGCGGAGCTTGCGGATTTTGAAAATTATATGGCTTATAAATCCGCCACTTCACCATCGCAAAAGCTGTTTGTTTCTTTTTATAAATCGGACTTAACAGGCGGTACATATATGCAGTCATCAATTATAAACGAGGTTGTAAGTATTTTTCCGAACATTGCTTTGCATAGGGAGGAGGAGTATTGCTCGGTAAAGGACAGCACATGGGCAATTTTGCCTGCGTTTGAGGAGTGCGCACGAAACTTTAACAGCGACAGCGAGGAAAACAGAGCGCTGAAAAATTATTTTGCGAATAACGAAATATTTAAAGATAAGTACAAGGCACTGCAAAATGCAAGCACTGCAAAACCGTTTGTGTTTGACGATAAAAGCAATGTAAATCTTTTGTTTGGCAGTGACCTTAAAATTTCAGCATCGCAGGTTGAAAAGTTTAGTTTGTGCCGATTTTCTTATTTTTGTAACTACGGCTTGCGTGTGCGTGAGCGCAGAAAAGCAGAGATAAACCCACTTGAATACGGAACTTTTATTCACTATATTATGGAGATTTTCTTTAGCAAATATTCTAAAAACGAATTTTCAAATATGAGCGAAGATGAAATCTATGATATTTGCGATGATATTCTTGACGATTATGTGGACAAGCATTTTGGCGGTACAGAAAAAAATACCCCACGATTTATGTATAGATTTAATAAGATAAGGGAAAATGTGCATTTCCTTGTTTTACATATCATTAAGGAGCTAAAACACAGCGGATTTGAACCGATTGACTGCGAGCTTAAAATAGACGGCGATATTCCCGGTTATGAGGTTGCTTTGCCGACAGGTCAAAAAATAATGCTCAGAGGCAGTGTGGATAGGGTAGATATTCTCAAAAAGGGCGAGGAAAACTATATCAGAATAATTGACTACAAGACAGGTTCAAAGGAGTTTAAGCTGTCCGACATTTTATACGGACTGAATTTGCAAATGCTTATTTACCTTTACGCAATTACACTTGGCGGTGAGGAGCGCTACGGAAAGGTTACGCCGGCAGGAATACTCTATATGCCGGCTACCGTAAAGCCGATTTCAGTTGACGGCGCTATTATTGATGCGCAAATTAACGAGCAGGTTTCAAAGGGACTGAAAATGAACGGTATGCTTTTAAATTCGCTTGATGTTATTGATAATTCCGATAAGGAATATATTTCTTTTAATACAAAAAAAGGAACTCTTACAACAGGCGGAAATCTTGCGAGCCTTGAAGAATTAGGTATGATTTTTAAAAAGCTCGATATGACTGTTGCCGAGATGGGAGATAAGCTTTTTTCGGGCAATGTTGAGGCGTCACCGCTTAAGGGCGGCAAGGATTCGTGCGAGTATTGCCCGTATGACAGCGTTTGCGCCTACCATATGAGCGCTTGCCGAAACAGCTTTTCGGTAGATAATGACGAGGTGTGCAAAATACTTGAGAACGAACAGAACAAGGGAGGCGAGGATTGATGGCTAAATTTACCGATGCGCAAACAGACGCAATCGTAGCGCAGGGCGGCAGTGTGCTTGTATCGGCGGCGGCAGGTTCTGGTAAGACCACCGTTCTTATTGAGAGAATAATAAGAATGATAACACGCAAAGAAAAACCGATTGATGTAGACCGACTGCTTATTGTAACCTTTACGAGGGCGGCGGCAAGCGAAATGAAGGAGCGACTTGCAAAAGCCATTAACGCTCTTCTTGAAAAAGACCCGTACAATTCATTGCTTTTGCGTCAGCGACAGCTTATGTATAACACAAGCATTTGCACCATAGACAGCTTTTGCGGTTCGATTGTAAGGGAGTATTTCCATGTGCTTGGCGTGCAAAAAGATTTTCGCCTTGCAGATGAAAACGAAATAAAGGTAATCGGAAACGATGCACTCGAAACTGTGCTTGAGGACTTTTACAGGGGAAATACACCTGAATTTAACGCACTTGCAGACGCTTTTGCAAATAAAAACGGCGATGATAATTTGAGAAACGCAGTGCTGAAAATAGCAGGCTTTCTTGCAACTCAGCCGTTTGGCGAAAAATGGCTTGAAGATATGCTGTCAAATTATTGCCCCGATATTCCGATAGAAAAATCATTGTTTGGCAAAATTCTTATAAAATACGCAAGGTCAACGGCTGACCACTCGCTTTTGCTTACGCTTAACTCAATAAAATTGCTTGATGAGGACGAAAAACTGAGAGATGCAAACCTGCCGCTCTTGCTTGACGATAGGGCATATTTTGAAAAGCTTGCCGAAAAATTTGAAGAAGGCTCATGGGACGAAATCAAAAGATTTGCCGAAACCTTTGTTAAGGGCAGAATGAAAACACCAAAGGGCTACAAAGATGACCCGATTAAAATTGCCGTTGCAAATTCTCGTGACGATGTTAAAAAATCGGTGGACAGCATTTGCAATATCTTTATGTGGGACAGCACTGTAATCAGAGCCGAAATTGACTATCTTCGCATAATAGTATCCGAGCTTTTTGAGGTTGTAAGGGCATATCTTAAAAAGTTTTCGGATATGAAATACGCAAAAAATATGCTGTCTTTTTCAGATGTTGAGCTTTTGACTGTAAAACTGCTTGCCGAGCCTTGCGATGACGGATACACAAAAACAGAGCAGGCAAAAGAGATTTCAAAACGCTTTGACCAAATTATGGTTGACGAGTTTCAAGATGTAAACGATGTTCAAAATCTTATTTTTAAATGCGTAAGCACTGACGAAAACAATATGTTTGTTGTTGGCGATGTTAAGCAGAGCATTTACGGATTTAGACAGGCAAAGCCTGAGATTTTTATTGATAGGAAAAACGAATACAATAAGTATGACAGAGAAAACGAAATTTATCCTGCAACTATAATTCTTGATATGAATTTTAGAAGTCGCAGGGAGGTTTGCTCGGCTGTTAATTTCATTTTTAAAAATCTTATGACAGAAACCTCGGCAAAAATGGATTACGGCGCAGATGAATACTTGAATGTGGGCGCTGTATATCCGCCGAGTGACAAATGTAATTTTGAGGTAGATTATATTCAGAACGAGAGTACAGATGACAGCGTGGTAAATGAGGCTGTATTTGTAGCAAATAAAATTCTCAAAATGAAGTCGGAGGGCTTTACGGTCGGCAGAGATAACAAACCGCTTGAGTACGGCGATTGTGCAATTCTTTTAAGAAGTACAAAAAATACCGCAACCACCTTTGTAAATGTTTTAAACAGTCTTGGTGTGCCTGCAACCTCAGAGATAAAGGAGAGCTTTTTTGACGCCAATGAAATTAAGGTAATGCTCAACTTTTTGCGCTGTATAGACAATCCGTCACTTGATATTCCGTTGCTTTCAGTAATGTGCAGTCCTGTTTACAGCCTTACGGTAGACGAGCTTGCAAAGATTAAGAACGGCAACAGGTACACTAATTTGTATTCGGCAGTAGTGGAATTTGCAAAAAAAGACAGCAGAACAGCCGAGTTTTTAAAGGAGCTTAGCTCGCTCAAAACTTATGCCTGCACCTGTTCGGTTGATGAACTCCTGAGCCGTATTTATGAGCTTACTTCGTTTTCGGCTATAATCTCCGCTATCAGCGGCGCAAAGGGCATAAAAAATCTTAATCTGTTGAGAGAATATGCCCGCAGCTTTGAATCAAGCGGATACAGAGGTTTGTCTGCATTTATTTCATATATGGACAAGCTGATTGAAAACGGTGCTGACCTTGAGTCGTCTTCGGGCGATAACGGCGAAACCGACAATACCGTCAAGGTAATAAGTATTCATAAGTCAAAGGGACTTGAGTATCCTGTTTGCTTTATTGCTTGCTCGGCAAAGAAATTTAATAAAACAGACCTTAGCGCAGATGTGCTTATAGACAGCAAGGCAGGACTTGGCATAAGGAGAGTTGAGGGCTTTTGCCGATACAATACCTTGCCACGAATGGCGGTAGGTGTTGAAATATCTGAAAATGAAATTGCCGAAGAAATGCGTGTGCTTTATGTAGCGCTCACTCGTGCAAAGGAAAAGTTGATTGTTATATCGTCACAAAAAAATCCAACCGATTATCTTGCAAAGCTACATTCAAAGTTGGCAGGCGGAGTGATAGACCCGTATTCCGTTATGAAAGCAAAATCTATAAGCGATTGGATAAGTATGTGCGCCTTGGTGCACCCGTTGCATAATGAATTAAGAATGAAGTTACAGCTTGGAGAAACCGATTTTACAAATTCGGCAACAGACGAATTGCCATGGGATATTAATTTTATTAAATCGGCTGATTTTGTTAACGATACAGAGGAAGCAGTTGCCGATACAGAAAATAATTCCGATAACGAAATTTACGATTCAACTGTAATTGATTTGCTTAAGGAAAGAACAGATTTTCCATATAGAAATAAATCTGTGTTAAAAATTCCGCAAAAGGTCAGTGCCTCGGATGTTGCGCATAATGAGGGCGACACCTTTGATAAAATCTTCCTAAAGCCTGCCTTTTTGTCAAATGGCAATTCCTCGGCGGTTGAAAGAGGTACGGCTCACCATAAGTTTTTGCAATTCTGCGATTTTAAAAAGGCAAAAAATGACTTGCAGGCTGAGCTTGACAGACTTTTAGCCGAAAAGTTTTTGACAGCCGAACAGGTTGCCTCAATTAATAAGAGCGAAATACAAAAATTCCTTGACGGCAGTCTTGCAAAGAGAGTAATGGACTCGCCGCTTGTTAATAGGGAGCAGCGCTTTACCGTAAATATCAAAGCAGGTATGCTTGACAGTACGCTTGAGGGCGAGAGTGCCGAAACAAGAGTGGTAATGCAGGGTGCTATTGACCTTGTTTTTAAAGAGGGCAATGAGCTTGTAGTTGTTGATTACAAAACGGATCGTGTGCGTGAAATCGGCAAGCTAAAGGAATTGTATTCAAAACAGCTCAGCCTTTATAAGCAGGCGGTTGAAGAATTTACCGATTATAAGGTTAAGGAATGTATAATATATTCCATTCATCTTAATGACTGCGTTGTTGTGGACTGCTGATTAGACAATTTTTGAAAATTGTGGTATTATTAATCGGGGTGATATTTTGAAATTAACTATACTCGGTACAGGTTGTGCAAGCGTAACCGATTGCTATAATACTTGCTTTGTGATTACAGATAATAATCAAAATTTTATGGTTGACGGCGGTGGCGGCAACACTATTTTTAAACAGCTTAAATCGGCGAATATTGATTGGAAAAGTGTGCGGCATATCTTTATTACTCATAAGCATATGGATCACCTGTTTGGCATTATGTGGTTTGTAAGAATGATTTGCCAGCATATCAACCGCAATACATACGAGGGCGAGGCATATATTTACGGTCATGATGAAGTAATAAAAATCATAAGAGATATTGCAAATCTGCTTTTGCTCAAGCGTGAGCTTGACCTTATCGGCAGCAAACTGCACCTTGTTACGGTTGAAAACGGACAGGAGCTTGAAATAATAGGGCATAGGGTGCAGTTCTTTGATGTTGAGTCGGTAAAGACAAAGCAATTTGGATTTACCATGCAGTATGGTAATGGCAAAAAACTCACCTGCTGTGGTGACGAGCCTTTTCATGAATGTGAAAGGGAATATGTGTACGGCAGTGATTGGCTTTTGCACGAGGCTTTTTGTCTGTATTCTCAGGCGGGTATTTTTAAGCCGTATGAGAAAAACCATTCCACCGTTGCTGACGCCTGCAAACTTGCGGAAGAATTGAAAATTAAAAACCTTGTTTTGTATCATACGGAGGATAAAAATTTGAGCAACCGAAAATCACTGTATTATGATGAGGGCAAAAAATATTTCAGCGGAAACCTGTATATTCCAAATGACCTTGAGGTGTTTGAGGTTTAATAAAGGGTTGATCACAAAATATATTCTACAACTTTTATTTCAATGAAAGGAGGAATGTAAAGTGAAAAATAAACATATTACAGAAATATTGGCTCCGATAATGACGAGTGTGTTAATTTTTGGAACTATGATTATTGTATGTGGTTGTTTTTTAAATTCTGATTTTGCATTTGCAGAATATACATATTGCTTATTTATGTCAATTTTTTATTTTCCACTTTTTTTATTGACTATTTTTGGTTTTGAAATAAGTGCATTAAGTGTTTTAATAACCATTCTGATTTTAGCAATGTTTTTTGTTTGTCTATATTTAGCCTGGAGTGCGTACAAGAAACCCAGTAAGATGAAATATGGAATATTAATTCTATTGCTTGTAATTGACATTGTCGGCTCTTTTGGTGTTTTTATGTTTAGCTTTATTATAGGTTTAATCAATGTCTGTTTTAAGATAGCCTTAATACTATGCTATGCCAAAAATATAAAATTGTATGACGAAGATATGTACGATTATGCCAATTAACAAACTCTGACAGCTAAACGGTTATTGAAATATTGATGAGATTTTGTGGTCAATCCTAAACATCAAGCCGCTTGGCTATCAAGAATTTGTTATAGTTAAAGCATTTGTGGGCATTGCTCACACCCACAACCTTTTACTTTTGGACTGAAAGTTTAGCTTTTGATTTACTTTGTTGCCAGACCGAAAGTGTGCTAAAACATTATTTATAATGTTACCTCAACATTTAGAATAAAACAAAAAATAACGGCTGTTGCAAATTACTGCAACAGCCGATTTTGCTATCAGTTAGCTTTTTGTGGGAGTTTTACTCGTGACATTATCTTACCGCAGGCAAGAATAAGTAAAATTTCAGGAATACATTTAACAGCCTGACTGATAAGTCTTGCTGAAAGGTAAATGAAATATGACTTGCCCGAAGAAGTGCCATACAAGAAGAAGAGCCAATATGCGGAAAGGAAGATTTCAACCGCAATGCAGTTGATAACCCATGCAATGACTACCTTTGGAATGGTTACTTCATTCTTATAAAGAAATAAACCGTAAATAAGACCTGTTAAAATACCGTTGATTGTAAAGCCGGGAAAGTATGCTCCTCCTGTTGGATTCATAATGAAAGATAAAACATCTCCAAGCATACCTACAAGCATAGCAGGCACAGGGCCAAACATAGAGCCTGTAATTGCTATCGGCAAAAATGCACCGCTTAGCTTTACATTGTTGCCAAAGAAAGGCAAGGTGCTGTTGCCAATGAATCCGAGGATGATTCTCAGCGCAAGCAGCATTGCAATCATGGCAAGTGACTTAACTGACTTTAATTCTGAAAAAGAATTAAGGAATTTTTTAGAAACTGACATATATTTTCCTCCTAAAGATTTTTTCGGTGTTGCTTTAGGAGAAAAAGAAAAGCGGACAGAAACTCTGCCCGCTATTAGTCCCAAAGTAACAGCGGGATGCGAAATCTGTACCGCAGGGTAACCTTTCGTTTTTGTGGCAACTCCCCGTCCACAAAACACTTTACGCACAAATTTCTACTCTGTTAAGCAAAAATGCTTACGAATTACATTATATCACTATGTCGAAAAATGTCAAGCCTTTTCGGCCTTAGTGTTGCTCTTTTTTGTAAAAGCAGTGTTCATACGAACAATCATATTTGAAAGCGGCTTGTAAATTATCATTGCTATAATAGCGTCAATTATGCCCTTAAATAATGTGAAAGGTACATTGAAGATAATTAAAGACTTTAGCAATGTGTCTGATGACGGCAAGAGTAATTTATACATATTTACAATTACATTCATATCTCCGCCTGCCCATAGCTCTGCATAAACAGGGTAAACTACAAAGTAGTTTGTTACAACACTGAGTATTGCCATTGTTGCCGCACCTGCTACGCAGCCGATTAAAGCGCCTTTTTTAGTTTTGTTGTACTTATAAATCATACCTGCCACAAACACAAAAATTGCGCCGAGTATAAAGTTTGAAAATTCACCTACAAACATTGAGCTTGATACAGGCAAATGAATAAGATTTTTAAGCAGGCAAATAATTATGCCGTACTGCGGGCCTAATACAAATGAGCCGATAAGCTCGGGCAAATCCGAAAAATCGAGCTTTAAGAATGACGGCACGAGCGGAATGGGCACTTCAATGTACTGAAGAGCAATGGCAACTGCTGTCAACAGCGCAGTTACCGTAATTTTTGTGGTCATAAGTTTTTGATTGGATTTTTGTGCTGTTCTCATAGAACACACTCCTTAGAAATAAATTCAGATGTCCCGAGAAAAATAAAAATCCCCGTTACTTAGTGTAACGGGGGAAAATTTCTGCACAAAAGGTTCGACAAAGCCAAATGGCAATGCCGAGAGTTTGCGTTTCTTCTTTCATCCGGACTATACCGTCGGTGTCTGAATTTCACAGACTCGGCAAGCAATGCTTGTTCGTGGACTTTAACCACCGGTGGAGAATTTCACTCCGCCCCGAAGACAACTGTTAATTATATTATATTCCGTAATTGTGATTTGTCAATACCTTTTTAGAGTTCTTAAAAATTTTTTATCCTCATCGGATACTCGTCTGCTTTCAATACATTTTTGAATAGCTTTATTAAAGGTTGCGTCATTGAGATTATTATTAAGGAAATATGAATGTGTATTTTCTCTCTGCTTGGCATATGCGGTTGCAATGAGCCATGCCTGCGCCATTAAAATGTAGTATTTATCGCTGTTTACCAAGTCGCACCGAGCAAGTACGGCATCTATAAATTCACTGTCGAGGTAATAGTCAAGCATAATAACAAACGCAAAGCGGATATACCACTCGTTTTTACTTTCTAAGTATTTTGTGAGGTAGTCAAAAAATTTAATTTTATATTTTTTAACTTCTTTAAGTCCTGCACAAAAGCCGTCACAAACCGCCCAATTATTTATTTTAGGAATAAAATTATTTACAAGAGAAATAAAGTCCTCAAAATTTTCGGTTTTAATAAGTCCCGTAACAATGGCGGAAATAATACGCTGTTCGTAATATTCTGTTTTGGAAATATTCAAAAATTCACGAGCATTTCCTTTTGAAATTTCCTTAGCAATTTTGCGCATATCAGGCATACGGATGCCGATAAAGCTGTCGCTTTCATCATCGGGTATGAGCGACGAGTGAAAGGCTTTGTATTTTAAATCGGCATGGCTTTTAAGGTATTCGGTCAGATTGTTGTAGTCATCAGCCGACCAATTATCGAGAGTAAACATCAGCGTTCCTCAGGCTTTAAGGTGTTTTGAATTACCTTGCGCCTTACTTTTTCGATTTTTTCTTTTGCGTGACTGTTCTTTATGCTTTTTTGCCAGGACGGAATTTGAATCAAACCGACTATTGTTCCGATTCCGTATGCAATGTGGAGCATAGGAAAGATGAACGGCAACAGTACAAACTGCGGCTGAATGTTTTTCATTGTGCAGCAGCCGACTGTATTTACTATGTCAAACATTCCGTAAATTGCAAGCAAAACATATAGTAACAGAGGCAAACCGAGAAATGCAAGTACCGAGCAGAACAACAGAGCCATTACGAATAGAAACGGAGCAAAGTGGAAGTATGAAAGACATCCCGGACACTCCGACAAAGTAAGACCTATCCACCTGCCGTTAGAGTATTTTTGATGAACCATATATTTAAGATTATTTCTTGCGTGCTGATAAGACACTATGTCAGGGCAACAGCACATTTTGTAGCCTGCTTTTCTTATGCGGTAGTGAAATTCGTTATCTTCTGTTCTGCCGAGGTTTTCGTTAAAACCGCCAACCTTTGCTATTACCTCTCGTCTGTAAGCGGCATGAAAAAGGCTGTCGAGGTATTCTTTTTGTGCCGAGGGTCTGCGGTAAGAGGCTACCGAACTGCCAAAAAGTGAGTCCTCTGCCGCAAGCAAGGTGAGTTTCCAAGATGAAATGTCAGAGGTAATGTTTGGTCTGCCGCCGCCCACAACATTTTCGCCGTCCTCAAGGTTCATTACATTTCTTGAAACAAAGTCCTTTGGAATACGGGCATGAGCGTCTACCCTTATTATAACATCACCACGAGCAGTCATAAGAGCGGCATTCCACGAGCTTGCCTGATTTTTTTTCATACACTGCACGATAGTCACATTGCGAAATCCGTAGCCTAATTCCTTGAATTTTTCCATCATTTCATATGTTTTGTCGGTTGACATACTGTCAACAAATACAACCTCTATCTTGTTGTGCGGATAATCCTGCAACGAAATATCCCTGAAAAGTCCATCAAGCGCATCTGCCTCGTTGTAGGCAATCATACACAGAGAAACTATCATAGTTAATTCCTGCCTTTTTCTATTGATATTAACCACTTTGCAGAGGTTGCAAATGTAGTTGTAATGTACGGCAATACATAAAATGTAGGTACTACAAAAAAGCATAGAGCAATCCAGCCGATAAAGCTGAAATATAACTTCATTGTGTTGCCAAAGTTTTTAACGAACATTTTTACTCCTTTGCCAAAGCATGAGAATACATTGGACTTTGGATCATCAACGAATAAAAACATTGCGTAGTTTATGAAAAACAAGTAAACAAACGAAATAAGGAAAACAGACACAGCGCCAAATGCCACATTCAATACAGGCTGTAACACAGCCGCAAGAATATCGTTGTTTGATACCGAATCCATAATGATTTTTATAAGGTAGTCAAAATCAAATGCAAATGCCGCCGCAGATAAAATTATGAAGAACATTAAGTTGAGGAGAATAGCTTTGAAATACAGCTTTGCTGATTTAAAAAAGCTGAATAAATCCCAGATCTTCGGTATTTCATTGTGAGCTGCGGTGTAGGCGGATTTGAAAAATCCATTTATCAGCGGACTTAAAAAGAACATTACAGCCACACTAATTCCGTTAACCAGTTCAAATAAAAATTCTTTGCCGGGCTTTGCAGTATTTGTTGTGATATCAAAAGACTTGGTAATCAGCTGTATTATAGTGCCGAAACCCGACAAAGCAATAATAACGGCTGAAATCACAAGTGCCATTGCAATGAGAATTAACCACGAGCCTTTTAATGAGTTTAGCGCCTGATTTTTAATAAGTTTTTCTTTAGTCATACAAAAATCCTTTGTTAATTAATATTTTGCCGATGCAAGTATAAAAATATTAGTTTTCGCTGTCATTTGTACCGCAGTACATTCTATACATTGCCTCAAGGCAAATCTGAGCGTGGGTAAAGAATTTTTCTTTATCAATGCTTTCGTCTGCATTGTGCATATTAACCTCGTCATCTTTGAAAGCAGGGCCAAAAGCAAGACCTTTTCCGCCGAGCTTTCTTGCGTATGTTCCGCCGCCTGTGGTGTAAAGTTCGGGGTTCTCGCCCGTAACAGCCTTGTATGCACCTGAAAGGAGTTTTACAAGCTCGCTGTCCTTTTCAATGTAAAGCGGCTTTTCGTGATTAAGTATCTTAACATTTAATTTATTATGTTTAGCCGCATATCTGAACTGTCTGTAAACACTGCCGCCTGTAACAGAAACAGGGTAGCGAATATCAAAAGCGGCTCTTGCCTCGTCACCCTCAATGTGAATATAGCCGAGGTTTACTGTGAGGTCGCCCGAAATACTGCAATGAGTTTTAAGACCGAGTGAACAGCCGTCAGTTTCGTTGCCGTAAGCAATGTTGATAAAGTCGCAGATTGCGCCTATTTCATTAGCGGCATATGCCTTTGCGAGCAGCTCAATAAGTGCGGCGGCGGCATTGAATCCCTTATGCGGCTCGCAGGCATGAGCAGCTTTGCCTCGGCTGATTACCATAAGTCCGTCTATTGTAGAGTTAAACTCAAAGTTGCCTTTTGTTGTTTTTGAAAGCTCAAGCAGATTTTGCTCATCGTAGTTTGATGAATCAAGCAGGGCATAGGCAATGTCGGGAACAGCATTTATTGCCTTGCCTGAGTGTAGCTGAGAAAGTACAGTTGCAAGGTTTCCCTTTGTACTGACTTCAATTTGGAGAATACCTTTTTCGGCATAGCAAATTCCGTAGTCGCTGTCGGGAGTGAAAGAAAGGTCAGGAACAGGCATTTTTTCAAAATATCCGTCTATATCCTCCATACCGCACTCCTCGCTTGTGCCGTAAATTGCACGCAGGGTGTTTACTCCGTCAATTCCCTCGTCTTTTAATGCTCTCAAACAATAAAGTGTAACGAGCGCAGCGCCTTTATCGTCTGCAATTCCTCTGCCGTAAAGTCTGCCGTCTTTTTCGGTGAGAAAGTAGGGGAGTACGCTCCAATTATTGCCTGCCGGCACAACATCTAGGTGGCTCAAAATACCGCAGAGTTTGCCTTTGTCGCCAAGCTGAATGTGCATACTTTCGCTTGTAACCTGTTCACCGACCAATCCAAAGTCCTTTGCTCTTTTAAGCATAAAGTCCATGGCGTTCTGACATTCCTCGGGTTTTTCGTTTGCAACCGATTCAAACCCGATTAGTGTGTTGAGGTCAGCGAGTAATTCGTCTTTGTATTTTAATATTTTGTCACCAAATATCATAGTTAAGTCCTCCGAATGTAATTATTTCCTCTTTTTTATATATCTAAAGATGTTAATTGATAAAATATAAACCAAAAATGCGGCGGCTGAAATAACAGAAATGAGTATGCCTGTTGACAGTCCCGGAGTTTTGTAAACAAATTCTATATTGCAATTTTCATTTGCGGGAATATAAACAGCCATAAGTCCGTTGTTTACCTTTTCTATTTCGGTTTCTGTACCGTTTACATATGCCGTAAAGCCGTCACTGTAAGGCACACTGAAGAAAAGCAGATTTTCATTGCCGTTTGTATTGTCAAAAACAGCGTTAAAGCCGTTGTCTGTATAATTAAATTCTGAACAAGAATTATTTTTGCGTTCTTCGCAAACTTTCTTGTAGGTTTCCCTGCCGTAAGAGTAATCGTCTATTATGCTTACAAAGTCTTCGGGTTTCTTTCCGTAAAGCTCTTTGTATTTTTCGTCTGTATAGCCTGTTATTGAGGCATATTTTTTCATTTGCTCACGACTGAGAACCATTGAATATAAAATAGTTTCAGACTTATGCGAACTTTTTGACTGCTCAAATTCTTCCTCCGTAACAAAGGAATCGTAGGTAAATCCCATAGGAATATAGCAGGTGTTCTCGTAAATTCTAAAACCGTTTTCCGCTTTTAAAAACTTCCAATACGGCATTTTTGTTTTACCGTCTTTTTCGGTAAACGAGTTGCTTATATCGGTGTCATCGCCCATATAATCGAAAAGATATTTACAGCTCAATAGCGAACGGATACCGTACATATTTGTACCGGGACGAGATGCAACATCTCTTGTCATTCCGAGCGCCTCGTAAAACTGCATAATAGAGGTTGATACCGAGCTTTGAAAACAGTTGATTGACTTAATCTGCCAAAACATTGCCGTATTGTCGGGACATTCGTAAAAATCACTTCTTACGCTGTCATCGTCAAGGTCGTCAATGTGAATTGCGTCACGCTTGTTTAAAATGTTCTCTTTAATCGGCTTTATGGTTGCGCTGTAAGCTGTACCCGTACCGATTATAAAACCGCTTGTGAGCAGAATTGTAAAGCAAAGTGTGATTGATGTTGCAATGTAAAATGCCCTTGTGCGAAAACCGAATTTTTTGAAAATAAGAACAAAGCCTAAAATGCACACCATGGCAATAAGTGCATATATCCAAAATCGTCTTGTGTCGGCGGCTACACCGACAGACCATTGCTCGGTTTCGTCATCATTTGTTGTGACTTTTGGCATTAAGCCTATTAAAATTGTCATTGCAAGGGTGATTCCTGCCGACCATCTTACGGCTCTGCCCCAATCGGCTTTATTGCTTTCAAAAGCACGAATTGTGGCAAGCGTGAGCATAAGCACGAGCATATAGTACCATCTTGCATAGTAGATAGAGCTGTTGAGCATTTGGAAAGCTGAGTTGAGCACAGGAACAAATGCCATTATTATTAACAGACTGATAATTTTCTTTATCCAATCACGCTTTTTAAGCTGGAGATAGGCTATTGCGCCTGTCATACCAACGAGCGGCATCCAGCCTGCCACAGACGCCCATTTGCAGTTTGAGTCGGGCGTAAATGTAGGATAAGCCGGCATATCGGCAGGGAAGAAGAATGCGGCGATAGAAAGCCAATATCTTTGCGAATTGTTATGAACAAGAGAGTCCCAGCCGTTTGGAAGTGTGTTAAGTCGAGGATTGCCCATAATGCCCAAAACCGATGGCAAAAGTATGAATGCAGTGGCGAGAAAGCCTATTAAAACCTCTGCAGCAAGCAATAAAAATTCTTTAACAGAAAATTTATAGGTCTTGGTAAACACGAGCATTAAGAAATAAATAACTACAAAGAGTACCTGACCTGTAAAGAAGTAGTAATTTACTACGCAGGCGCAGAATACGGCAGGGGCAAATATACCTCTTTTTTTGTCAAATAAAAATGCGTCCAGTGCCGCAAGCAGCAGAGGGAACACTATCATTGGCTCGTGAAAGTGGAAAAAGAAAATATTATAAACAGAAAATCCCGAAAAAGCGTAAAGAAGTCCGCCAATTACCGCAAACTGACGATGTCTGACATATCTTTTAAGATAAATGTATGCCGAAAGCGAACAAAACGACAGCTTTAGTATAATCAACGGCCCTATAAGATAGGGGACAGCCTCGCTTGGAAAAGGAATGGTTGCCCAAAAGAACGGACTGCCGAGCAGATAAAAGCTGTAACTTGAAATTAAATCAGAGCCTAAGTCTGTTGTGGTATTCCAGCCGAAATTACCGCTTTTTACAGCGTCATGTATCATTTGATAAAAGGGGATTTCCTGCACATTAAAGTCACCGTAATAGTAGAAAACACCGCCGTCAAAAATAATGAACGGAATAATCAGCGCACAGGCTGTAATAAAAGCAATAAAAAAGACTTGTAACCCATAATGATAATTTTTATTTCTGTATCTTTCAAGCTGCCTGCCCATATATTCCTCCACAAAAGGGTAATTAGTAATCAAAATTCTTTACAAAGCCAAGAAATACGGCTATAATTAAATAAAAAATTATAATTAATACTTATTATACCACATTACAAGGTGAAATGCACTATATTTTGGAAAAAAACAGGAGAAAATAGCTATGGAACAGTCGAATTTTTATGCTATGATGTCACGAATGAAATACATAAATCGTTGGGGACTTATGAATAATACAAAATATGAGAATTTAAGTGAGCATAGCTTGCAGGTTGCAATGCTTGCACACTGTCTTGTGCTTATTCATAACAAAAGATTTGCAGGCAGTCTTAATGCTGAAAGAGCGAGTATCCTTGCTGTTTTTCACGATTCAACAGAGATAATTACAGGTGATATGCCAACTCCGATAAAATATTTTAACAACACCATTAAGGACGCTTATAAGGATATTGAAAATGCGGCTGCCGACAGATTGTGCTCACTTTTGCCCGAAGATTTCAGAGAGGATATGGAGCTGATTATTAAGCAGAACAGTGATGAGGACAAAGAGCTTAAAAAGTTTGTTAAGGCGGCAGACAGATTTTCGGCACTTATAAAATGTATTGAAGAACTGCGTATGGGCAATGAGGAGTTCAGGCAAGCAAAAACAGGAATTGAAAAATCTATAAAAGAAATGAATATGCCTGAGGCTGAGGTTTTTAGCAAAGAATTTTTGCCTGCGTTTTCGCTTTCGCTTGACGAAATGTAAAAATTTACAGATAATATTTACATAATTTTACAAAATAATAAAATATCAGACATTTAATTCTTATTGAGAATTAAATTGTATTCAAATATGGTATAATTATTAAATTAGTTATGCTCGGATTGTAACATAATTAAATTCACTTTGTTTTCGGAGGAATGTTATGGCAAATCACGATAACAAAAACGAAATAAAAGACGGTTTTGTCGATATAAGTTCTAACAAGCAGGTAAACAAAATTTATAAAAAGAAGGGCAGGGCAATCAGAATTACCGCTATTGTGCTCTCGGTTCTTTTGCTTATCGGCGGCAGCGGACTTATCTATTATTATTCGGTGCTTAATTCGCTGAAATTTGTGGATATTTCAGATAATACCGCAACCGCAACAAAGGCAACAACAAATGCCGACTCTACTTCAGACGATATTTTTGACAAGTCGCTCAGCAATGATGAATTGCTTGAAGATTCAAAGGTACTCAATGTTATGCTTTTCGGTGAGGATAACGCAAGGGGAGAGAAATTTGGCCGAAGTGACTCAATGATTATGCTCTCCATTGATAATCGCCACAAAAAGCTGAAGATGACTTCTTTCCAGCGTGACAGCTATGTTTATGTGGACGGTTACGGATATGACAAGCTCACAAATGCATACGCTTACGGCGGCCCAAAGCTGACAATTCAAACTATTGAGTCTAACTTTGGCGTAAAGGTTGACCGTTATGCAGTGGTTGACTACGCAAGTTTTATAGATATTATTGATGTTCTCGGCGGTATTGACCTTGAACTTACTAAGGACGAAATTGATTATATCAACTATCAGCTCTACAAGAACAAGCAGTCCGATACCCGTACAACAATAACCGATGCCCCCGGTATGGTACATCTTACAGGTCAGCAAGCCCTTTGGTACGCAAGAAACAGAGGCCTTGATTCCTCAGAGGAAGAGATAGGCATTGCAGGCGATGACTGGGACAGAACCTCTCGTCAGCGTAAGCTCCTTGAAACAATGTTCAACGATATGAAGAACGCGGACCTTACTCAGATCGTATCAATCGTTGGCAAGGTAGGCCCACTTGTTACAACCAACATTAAGAAAGACGAAATTACAGCGTTGGTTTCTCATTCGCCGACATATCTCACATATTCGGTTGAACAGTACACTGTTCCGCAGGAAGGTCAGTGGTATTATATGAATGATACTCCTGTCGGTTCGGTAATTGCTTTTTCTGACCTTGAGGTGCAGAGAAAGCTTTTTGCAGAGTTTATTTATGAGGAACTTGTAACAGGCGGAACAAGTACCACAAAATCAAATTAACACAACTAATGCCACATCATACCGATGTGGCATTTTTAATAATTTAAACTGTATTTAAGGTTTTGGCTTTACAATAAATACAGGAGGGATGATTATGAGATTACTTCTTGCCGAGGATGAAAAAGAACTTTCAAACGCACTTGTGGTTATTTTAAAGCATAGCAACTATTCCGTTGACGCCGTTTATGAGGTGACGCAAGGCTTTCAGTCTGTTGCAAATTCGCAGGGAAAAACACTTACCGCCGATATTGAAAAAGACCTTAGCTATTGCGGCGATGAAAGTACGATAAGACAGCTTGTGTCACTTTTGCTTGATAATGCTATGAAATATTCCGATGATAACGGAAAAATTGCAATTTCCTTAAAATCTAACGGAAAGGGCAGAGTGATTACCGTTACAAACAGTGTTGAAAAAATCGAAAGGGGTAAACACGATGAGCTTTTTGAAAGATTTTATCGTGCCGATTCGTCAAGAAATTCTCAGACAGGCGGTCATGGCATAGGACTTTCAGTGGTAAAGGCAATCGCAAATGCTCATAAGGGCAAGGCGGCTTGCTTTAGCGAAGACGAAAATTCAATTACATTTAAAATTACATTATAATAGATAGAAAAAGTCCGATTTTGTCGGACTTTTTTACTTTGGCTGAATATTTAATTCTATATCAGAATATTTATAATTCCCAATAGGAATAATCTTGTTCAATAAAGCAAGACTTTTGTCTGAAATAATGTTTTCCTTTTGCTTTTTAGTCAGCTGTTTAATATGATATTCGAGCTTTGAGGCAGTGGCTCTGTTTTCGCTTATCCATACGGATTCAAGTTTTGCGGCTTTGTGGGTACGGGTATATTTTGCACATTTTTCGTTTTGAGAAAAATGCTCTGACATTCGCCTGTTAATATCAGCCGTAATTCCCGTATATAACGAGTTGTCACTGCATCTGAGTATATATGTGTAGTACATTTTATCACCAACAAAAGTATAGCACATTATGTTGGTTTATGACAATAAAAATCCTGACAATTCATAAGAACTGTCAGGAAATTTTTTGTATTTATGCTTTAGCAGTTTCCTTGCTGAGCTTTTTATCGTGAATTTTTCTTGCAAGATATACAAACGGAGTATCGAGCAGGCTTGTAAAGATGTAAATAACATAGCTTGAAAGAAAAATTGAAATAAGTGTAGGAATATCGTATGTACCCAAAAAAGCAAATGCAGTGAAAAGTGCTGTATTAAGAATTTGGCTGATAAGTGTTGAACCGTTATTTCTGAGCCATAAGAATTTGCGTTTGTTGCCGAATTTCTTTTCGGTAAATTTCCACCACTTGTGGTAAAGCCATACATCAAACATCTGACTTATGGCATATACAACGAGGGATGCAAGAATCATTCGTGGTGTGTTTGAAAATACAGTTTTGATTGACGGCATCATTGTGTCTGCCGAGCTCGGTGTATAGAGCATCCAGCTTTGTGAAAGCACAAGGAAAAATATTGATGAAAAAATACCTGCATATACGGCGGTTTGTGCGGCTTTTTTGCCCTCACATTCCGACAAAATATCGGTTATCAAAAATGTTACGGCAAAAAGTATGTTGCCGAGCGTTTGCTCCATACCAAAAGCATTTATCATTATTGTAACTTCAATGTTTGCAAGTATTGTGGCAATTACAGATATACAATAAAGTCCTATTTTTCCAAAAAATTTGTATCCTAAAAGTGCTGCACCGTAAATAAATACTACGGAACAGATAAGTATAAGTTCGTTTGGCATAATTAGTCACCCACTCCAAAATCAGTATTGTTAATTAAAATGTCTGCTCTGTCATTATCCTTATATAAAGGATAAATTTCCTTTTCAAAAGCCTGTATAAGTTCTCTGTCGGGCTTAACATCTGTGGAATTTTCGCACATTATATTAATGCAAATTCGCTCAAAATATTTAAGTCCAAGCTCAATATCGTTTTTTATGGACTCAATAGTCTGACCTTTAATTCCAAAAAGGAAATTAGCTTCATCGAAATTTTCAGAGATTTTTTCGGGATTCTTTTCTTTGATTCCCTTTTTAAGCACATTCTCTCTGAAATCGTAGTCAAAGCTTTCAAGACCGAGTTTCATTTTAAGTGTAAATTCAGAAAAATCTTTTCTCAAATCAGCAATTCTGTTGTTGTAAAGATAGTGCGACTCAAAATGAATTGTGTGGATATTCTTTTGTTTGCAAACCTTTTTTATAAGCTCAATGGTATTTTTGTCAAGCTCAAATACCGAACCTGAGTTTATAACTTCAAGGTTTTGGTAGATGCCCGTTACATTTTCAAGCACCTTGCTGTTCAGTCGGAAGTTTTCGTCCTCGTTTTTACAGCTGTCGCTGTAATAGTCGCAGAATGTGCATTTGGTATATACACAGCCACTGCCACGCAGAAGAACAATTTCACGACTGTTTTTTTCGTGAATGATACTGTACCTCTCCATAATTTCGGCATAAAAAAACACCCGCAGGGGTGTATGGACATAGTTCGCCCTATGCCTTTCCTCCTTAGTTTTGATTGAGCAAGCCCCTTTTGGTTAATTGCCAGAGCAGGATGGTTACGAACTGCTCGGCTAATATGTTATCACAATAGAGGCGTTTTGTCAAATTATCAAGAAAAATATATTTAATAGCAATTTTACTTGAATTTATAAGCAAAATTGTATATAATTTATATGGCAAATGATAATATGAAATTGTTGTTTGTTGATAAATATTTTATGAAGTTTTGAAAGGTGAAAAAATGAGAGATTTTGATTTTTATGGAGATACTACTGAAAAATTTCCTTTTTCGGGAAAAGAAATGCAGCAGTATAAGGAACAGATAAAACGCATACGCAGTAATCACAGACTTACAGTGCTGACTTTTGTGCTGCTTGTATTGACAATTCTTGAAACAATGGCTTTTATTGCGTTGCAGTTATTGCTAAAAAGCTCGGAAAACGCAGGCTTGATCGGAGTTATTCTTGAGGTTATTACATTTATAGTTGTTGTCGCCACAGTACATGGATACAGAAAAATGTCAATTGACTTGCGTTCGGTTGATTTAGCGGTTCTGATAATAGCGGAATTGCTGTTTGGTTTTTCCGAATTTATGATGTATGTATACAAACAGCCGTTTTATATGTATGTCATTGCAGGCATATCATTTGTACTTATTTTGTATATTCTGCTTTTTGTTAAGGCAAAAATAAAAGAAAGAGTTACTTTTGCCGCTCTGCCGCTTGTAATGCTTGTTGCGGCAGGTTTTTTGAGTATAAATACATCAATATTTACGGTAAGATATGTTTATCTTTCTTCCGACGGCTATTATAATGATGTCAGCAGCAACGATATTACCCATTTCTATTATACAGACCCTGTTAATGCGTCAGCTTTCAATAAAATTCCACTTAACGCTCAGAACGGAATTTATAATATGGCTGAGTATGAGCGCTTTTGCGATTCGTATAAAAGCACTGTTAATATGAAAGAAGTGCTTAATTTCAGCAGAACCTACAACGACAGCTTTTTTAACAACAACTGTCTTTATGTGGCGGCGATTGACCTTGAATCACCGTCAGACAGAGTAGATTTTTGCGGATTAAGCTATGTAATAAGCTCGCAAATTCCTTGTGTTCATTATCAAAAAGATACCGACGGCAAGGACGCTAAAAGCGTTTGCCTTATGCTTATTGAAGTTCCGCTGAAAGATGACGAGAAAATCAACAATATAGTCGAATTTAAAACAGACAGCGTAATTATTTCAAAATAATAGAGCTGTCACGATTAAATACGCCCATTGCGTCATATAAATACATTATAATCTACTCATAAAACAGGAGATTTGTTATGAAAGCTGTAAAAAAGGCTTTTGCTTTGTATGATAAGATATTAAAAAGATATGACCCGATAATAAGTAAATGTATTCACGATAACATTTTTGCCATAGCAGGTCAGTCGGCATTCTTTATAGTGCTGTCGTCCGTACCGCTTTTGGCGTTTTGTTTGTCTGTTCTGCAAAGTCTGCACATATCCACTGCTTTTATAGAGCAGGCATTGCAAAGTATATTTGCAGATGATTTTTTGGGACAGATAAAGTATTTTCTTACAGAAACCTATCAGAATACTATCGGTATCTCCTTTTTATCAATTATAGTAACCCTATGGTCGGCATCTCAGGGAATACACGCAATCACCAACGGTCTTAACCGAGTGTATGATGCTTACGAAAACCGTATGTGGATACAATTACGCTTGCGGGCAATGTTTTACACAGTAATATTCTTTGTGCTTATGACGGTGTCTATGGTTGTTGTGGCCCTCGGCTCTTACCTTGACGATTGGATACAACCGTATATCAGCAGTTTGCCAAATATTATTACGACCATTTTCCGCTTGAGATATTTGCTTGTATTTCTTATTCTTACCTTTACCTTTGCATCTATATACAGGAATTTTCCCTGTATATCAAAGGAGCAGAAGAAAGAATACAATTTTAAATATCAGCTCCCGGGTGCTGTATTATGCACTCTTTCGTGGTTCGTGCTTGCCTTGGGCATTTCAATTTATGTAAAAAGTTTTAACGGATTTTCTGTTTACGGAGTAATTACAGGTCTTGCAATCGTAATGATTTTGCTTTACTTTTTAATGCTGCTGCTAATGATATGTGCCGAGATAAATTTTGTTTACCACGATAAAATAAAAAGATTTTCATTAAAAAAGGGCATTGCCTTTGTAAAGCAAAGGTTGAAAATAAAAAAGTAGATATTTAATTGCGTTTAAAGCACCTTTTCAGAGTTATACTAACTTTGGAGGTGCTTTTTATGTTGAAAAAATTTACTTGTACCGTACTTTCGGTCATTGTTGCATTGCTGAGTGCTGTTTGCGTTACGGCAGCTTCAAAGGCTGATTTTTCCATTGAAAAGGCAGACGAATATTTTACACTTATGAACGGTTGTTCACGAATGTCTTTGAAAAATTACGGCAGTGACGATGTTGTAGATGTAATAGCGTATTGCGGACTTGACTTTAGTAGTCCGAAAATTATGTTCTACCTGTCTATGTTTTACATTGCAAACAATATTGATACACAAAAAATGGCCGCAGATCCTGAGTATTCCACTCAGATAATTAACAATCTGAACGGCTATTTGTTGAAAAAAGGAATAGAAAATAAGAGGGCGAGCGAATTTATGGAAAAATACAGCGGAGATATTCTTGTGAAAAAGCTCAATTTTTCCACAGTCGGCGCATATACTTTCAGGGCGAGAAAATCTGTTGCCGAAAAAATGCTTGATGACAGCAATGCGGATTTTATAATTGTGGGAACAGGTCTTGTGCTGAAAGAGTGTGATGTTAATGCGGACGGTAAAATTGATATTAAAGATGTTAAAACAATACAAAGTTTGAGTATGGAAAGCGTTGGGGACAATAGGGAAGACGAGCAAAAATTCTTGATTTATTCGGCTGACTTGAATAGTGACGGAAAAATAAATATTAATGACGCAACTTTGCTACAACAAAAATTGACAGCATAAAGCTGTCTTACATAAATTTTAAATTAGTTCTTGACAAATTAAAACAAAAAGACTATAATGTTGTAAAAGTTCGGTATCAAACAATTTAATATAAAACAGTTTCATATCAAACTTATACAAATTTTTTTGATTTGGGAGGTGTTTTTGGTGTGCGATATGTTTGAGGAGGAAGAAAAACTAAAGGCGAAACGACCACAATGTATTTATGTGGGTGACGCAATAGGTCACGAAATCAAGGCGGTAAATCACCTTATGCACAGAAAAATGCTTGAAAGTGCGGCAAACATAGGCGTGGATAAGGTAACAATTATGCATGGCTGGATAATTGCTTATTTGTATAACAACAGCGATAAGGATATTTTCCAGAAAAACCTTGAAAGCGAATTTTCAATCTCTCGCTCGTCTGTAACTAATATTTTACAGCTTATGGAGAAAAAGGGGTATATAAAGCGAGTATCGGTTGAAAATGACGCACGACTTAAAAAAATTGTGCTTACCGAAAAGGGTATAAGCATAAAAAGCTCAATAGATAAGGCGATTATTTCTAACGAGCAGGAATTTGACAGCGTTTTTACACCTGAAGAAAAGCAGACCTTTTTATTTTTAATAAGAAAATTAAAGGCGGGCATTTCAGGAAATAATACAGTAAAGGAGAAATAGTATGATAAAAACCTTATCAAAACAGGTTAAGGGATTTGTAAAAGAATCTGTACTTACACCTGTTTTTATGATACTTGAGGTTGTTTTTGAAACACTCATTCCACTACTTATGGCTTCAATTATTGATGACGGTATCAACAAAGGCGATATGAATCATATTCTCTTTGTCGGAGGAGGAATGGTTCTTTGTGCTATCGGCGGACTTATCTGCGGTATTCTCGGCGGCAGCTTCGGTGCAAAGGCATCAGCCGGTTTTGCACGAAATCTTCGCCGCTCAATGTTTGCGAATATTCAGACATTTTCGTTTTCAAACATTGATAAATACTCAACCGCAGGTCTTGTTACAAGACTTACTACCGATGTAACCAACTTACAAAATGCGTATCAGATGATACTCAGAATGTGTATGCGTGCACCGACAAGCCTTATTTGTGCAATGGTTATGGCATTTATAATCAACGCAAAACTTGCAAGTGTGTACCTCGTTGCAATTATTTTTCTTGCGATTGTTCTTGCTTCCCTTATGAAATTTACTATGAAATACTTTAATCAGGTATTTAAAAAGTACGATGATTTGAACGCAAGCGTTCAGGAGAATGTATCCGGTATCAGAGTAGTAAAGGCTTTCGTTCGTGAGGATCACGAAACCAAAAAATTCTCAAAAGCCGCAAACAACCTTTACAAACTTTTTGTTAAGGCTGAAAACTGTATGGTATCTGTAACGCCTATAATGCAGCTTACCGTTTATGCTTGTATCATTGCAATAAGCTGGTTTGGCGCAAATATGATTGTCGGTTCAACACTTACAACAGGTGAGCTTACAAGTATGCTTACATATTGTATGAACATTCTTATGTCACTTATGATGCTCGGTATGGTATTTGTAATGATTACTATGAGTGCCGCAAGTGCAAAGCGTGTAGCAGGTGTTCTCAACGAGAAGAGTAACCTTACAAACGGCGAAAATCCTGTTAAAAATGTGCCTGACGGCAGTATTGAATTTAAAGATGTATATTTCAGTTATAACAAAACAGGCGCAGAACCTGTACTTGACGATATTAACTTAAAGATCAAGTCAGGCGAAACAGTCGGTATCATTGGCGGTACGGGCAGCTCTAAAACAAGTCTTGTAAACCTTATCGGCAGACTTTACGATGTAACAAGCGGTGAAGTTCTTGTCGGCGGCAGAAATGTTAAAGAGTATGACCTTGAAAAGCTCCGTGACGAGGTATCTGTAGTTCTTCAGTCAAATGTACTTTTCAGCGGTACAATTTTAGATAACCTCCGTTGGGGTAACGAAAACGCAACGGAAGAGGAATGTGTAAATGCCTGCAAACTTGCGTGCGCTGATGATTTTATTCAGACATTCCCCGAAAAGTATAATACATTTATTGAGCGTGGCGGTACTAATGTATCGGGCGGTCAGAAACAGCGTATCTGTATTGCGAGAGCATTACTTAAAAAGCCTAAAATTCTTATTCTTGACGACTCTACAAGTGCGGTCGATACAGCAACGGATGCAAAGATAAGAAAGGCTTTTGCAGAGGAAATTCCTAATACAACAAAGCTTATTATTTCACAGAGAATTTCAAGTGTTCAGAATGCCGATAAGATTATAGTTCTTGATAACGGTAAAATCAGCGGCGTAGGCTCACACGATGAACTCTTGAATAAAAATGATATTTACACCGAAATTTATGAGGCCCAAACTAAGGGCAGCGGTGACTTTGACGCAAAGGGGGAGATGTAATGCCGGGTCCTATGGGTGGCAGAAGACGCCAGATGGGTGCAAAACCCAAGGTTAAAAATCCGGGTAAAATTCTCGGAAGAATTTTAGGATATACCTTTAAGAATTATAAAATTCATATGATAATCGTGTTTATCTGTATTATCGTAAGTGTTCTTGCTAATGTTCAGGGTACTTTGTTTATTCAGTCGCTTATTGATGATTACATCACTCCGCTTATGAATACAAGTTCGCCTGATTTTACTCCCTTGCTTTTCGCAATAGCAAGAGTAGCAGGTTTTTACTTGCTCGGTGCTGCTTCAACTTTTGCGTATTCAAAACTTATGGTTTATGTAACACAGGGTACAATGCGTAATTTGAGAATTGATATTTTCTCACATATGGAGAGTTTGCCGATTAAATTCTTCGATACTCATTCTCACGGCGATATTATGTCGGTTTATACAAATGATATTGATACTCTCCGTCAGATGATTAGCCAGAGTATGGTTCAGCTTTTCTCAAGTACAATTACAATCGTATCTGTAATTGTAAGTATGATTTCAATCAGTATTCCGCTTACACTTCTTACACTTGTTATGGTTGCGGTAATGTTTATTGTATCGGGCAAAATCGGCGGCAAGAGCAGTAAATATTTTACGGCTCAACAGGATGACCTCGGCAAGGTAAACGGCTACATTGAAGAAATGATGAACGGTCAGAAAGTTGTAAAAGTATTTAATCACGAGGGTAAGGCTGTTGAAGAATTTAACGAACTCAACGACAAACTTTTTGACAGCGCTTACAATGCAAATAAATTTGCAAATATTCTTATGCCAATCAATGCTCAGCTCGGCAACATAAGCTATGTGCTTTGCGCAATAGTCGGCGGTGTGCTTGCATTTAATCATTTTGCAGGACTCACACTCGGCGGACTTGTAGCATTTATGACATTCAATAAGAATTTCAGCCAGCCGATTAACCAAATCAGTATGCAGCTCAACAGTATCATTATGGCTCTTGCAGGCGCAGACAGAATATTCAAACTTCTTGACGAAAAGCCTGAAGAGGATGACGGTTATGTAAATCTTGTAAATGCAAAAATTGTTGACGGCAAGATTGAGCCATCTGAAGAGAGAACAGGCATGTGGGCATGGAAACATACTCATAGCGAGGACGGCACAACAGAGTACCGTCAGCTCAAGGGCGACCTTGTAATGGACGATGTTGACTTTGGCTATACAGATGATAAAATGGTTCTCCATAATATTGACCTTTGTGCAAAGCCGGGTCAGAAGATAGCATTTGTCGGCTCAACAGGCGCAGGCAAAACTACAATTACTAACCTTATCAATAGATTTTACGATATTCAGGACGGTAAAATCCGCTATGACGGCATAAATATCAATAAAATTAAGAAAGCAGATTTAAGACGCTCACTTGGTATTGTATTGCAGGAAACACATTTGTTTACTGATACAGTAATGGAAAATATCCGTTATGGCAGACTTGACGCCACTGATGAAGAGGTTATTGCAGCGGCAAAACTTGCAAATGCCGACAGCTTTATCCGTAAACTTCCACATGGTTATGATACAGTGCTTACAGGTGACGGCGGAAACCTTAGTCAAGGACAGCGCCAGATGCTTGCTATTGCAAGAGCCGCAGTTGCTAACCCACCGGCACTTATTCTTGATGAGGCTACAAGCTCTATTGATACCCGTACAGAAAAAATTGTTCAGGACGGTATGGATAAGCTGATGAAGGGCAGAACTACATTTGTAATCGCCCATAGACTTTCTACTGTAAGAAATTCAGATTGCATTATTGTTCTTGAGCATGGCAGAATCATTGAAAAGGGTACACACGAACAGCTCATTGAGCAAAAGGGTAAGTATTATCAGCTCTATACAGGTAAAACTGCATAAGTTGAGTTGAATACTTTATAATAAAACACCGACTGATACAAGCAAGTATCGGTCGGTGTTTTTTTAGTAAATATTATCAGTTCTGTAAATAGTTTACGCAGCTTAATAAAGCCACAAAACAAAAATCTACCGACAGAGTATTCTCTGTCGGTAGTTAGCTTTTAATGAAATTTTAATTTATTATCAATTTGCCTGATACCAATACTTATGATATCTGCTTTTATAAACTAAATTTCGGACTCATCTCCATTTTTTAAGTATAATTATAAATCAAATCCTTAAAGTTTACATCGGAATTATCTCCTATACAATAGTGTATCTAAATATAAACTTCCTCGTACATCGGTCTTATCTCCAATCTTTAGATTTTTATTAAATAAACTTTATCTGTACATTGGTACGACCACCATATTAACAAGATTTTAAATTATATTAAGTTGTAATCATAATCTCGGATAAACCTGATTACCTTAGAATTGTGATTACTCAAAAACTCATTTTTACGAATAATAACCTAACAACTACTTTCGCAGACAATCTATATAAAAAATATGAAGTTCTTTTTTGTATTCGTACGCTTTGAATGTAATTGTTTGATTGGTAGTAATCGGAAACCTTGGCTGAACTAAAATAAAAATATGTTTAATAACATTGAATTTATCAGCTGCCCGACAAACAAACGAGATATTATAACCTTTTCTAATGTATCAGGTTATTGTTTGTTTGGGGGAAGGCTCCGCATGAAATCTCTGATATGTCTTATGTAATGGACTTTTACTTTCATATTAGAAACCTCCTTTTGTTCCTTTTCTTTGTCTATATTATACAGAATAAATCAACGATTGTCAATAGAAATATTAAAAATATTTATAACTTTATTTTTGTAAAAACTATTGAAGTGGATTTTTGATTGTGTTATAATTAAATAGTTGGGGTATTGCAAAATACTCCTTTTATTGACTTTTTAATTCTTATTGTGTATAATAATTACATATTGATATGTTTTTTAACGGATAAGAGGTGTGGTATATGATAAAGAAGTATAATAAGTTAGTCAGAGATAAGATTCCTAAAATTATTGAAGAAAACGGTCAAATGTGTGAAACTGAAATCCTTTCTGATGAGAGATACCTTGAAATGCTTGAGTTAAAGCTCTCTGAGGAGTGCACTGAGTATCAGATTGATAAAGATACCGAGGTGCTTGCCGATATTTTGGAGGTTGTTTATGCCATTGCCAACGCAAAGGGTATGACTGACGGCGAGCTTGACAGGCTCAGACTTGCCAAGGCTAACAAAAACGGAAGATATAAAGAAAAAATATTCATTAAAGAAGTTACTGATTGGTAAACAAAAGCACGATGCGTTTTTATTGCATCGTGCTTATTTTATGTTATAAAAGTTTTTGATATGCAATCGGCAAAAGCTCTATCATATCGGTTGGCAGCATTGAAATTTTACCGAGCTTTTCAGCGGCAAGATCTCCGACTGTTCCGTGCAGAAAAACTCCTGCTGCTGCGGCATTTAAGGGATTTGCACTCTGAGATAGCAACGAGCCGATTATTCCGGCAAGAACATCACCGCTGCCGCCTGTTGCCATTCCCGAATTTCCCGTATGATTAATGTAAGCGGTTCCGTTTGGAGCGGCTATGATTGTTCCTGCGCCCTTTAAAACCGTTACCACGCCGTACTTTTTAGCAAAATTAATTGTTGTATTTTCTCTGTCAGAATTAACAGCTTTTGGTGTGGTGTGCAATAGCCTTGCCATTTCTCCGGGGTGAGGAGTTATTATTGCAGGAGCTTTAAGATGATTAAGAATTTGCGGTTCGTCACAAATGCAATTAAGTGCGTCGGCGTCAATTACAATTGGCTTGGTGCAGTTTGTTATTACAGCTTTCACAAGCTCCTTTGTATCATCACACACCGAAAGTCCGCAGCCGATCAATACGGCAGAGGATTTCTCGCAAGCGGAAAGCAGAAAATTTATATTGTCTGCCGAAACAGCGCCGATGTCGGTTTCTTTTAGAGGATAGTAAACGCTTTCGAGTATATTTGACGCACATATTGGATAAATGCTTTTGGGAACGGCAATTTTTAAAAGTCCGATTCCGCACCTGAGCGCCGCTTTGCCTGCCATAATCGCAGCGCCTGCCATTCCGTATGACCCACAAATACACAGCAAACTGCCGAGTGTGCCTTTGTTGGCGTCATCGGGTCGATTAAATACAGAATTTTTAAAAAGCAATTTATCGGTTTCTTTCATAATCAGCCTCTTTTATAAAAAATCTTTAAAACAATATCTTTTTTAAGATGACCTTTCATAGCGTTGAGAATTTTCTCGTTCGGTGCAAATATAAGCAAAGTTCTGCCATAAGCCGCCGAGTTGAAAACAGCGTAATAGTTGTTTTCATCGTTAATATCGGCACAAGCCTCAATGCGCTTTGCAAATCTCATGGTGTCAATAACCTTTTCGTCTTTATCAAGAATTTCAATGTCGCTTATCTGAAGTTTGCACATAGTTTTTCTTTTTCTGAGCGCTATAATTTTAGCAATCTCAATCATTCCGCCCGATACGGCATATTCATATTCGATTTTTTGAATACTGAACACATACCATACAATATAAATACCTATAAGAAAAATAAAGAACGCAACATATATAAGATATGCGATTTTAAGCGGAAATGCGAGAATAAAGCATACAAGCGGTACTGTAATGAGCAGTACTACCGATAAAATTTTAATAATGAGCTGTTTGGGCTTTTTGGCTCTTTTAACAAGCTGTTCATTAAATACTTCCAATTTTTTTACTCCTTTTTAAGTAGATTAATTATATAATAACATAGCTGTCGTTTTTTTTCAACAAAACTCTTGCAAAATCAAAAATAAAATGATATTATACTAATGATAACACGCTGACGAAGAGAGTAGCGTTTTGTATGCCGAAAAGAGAGCAATGTCATGGCTGAAAGCATTGTACGGCAGAGATTGCGTGAAGTTCACTTCCGAGTGGTGGGACTGAAGTAGCAGTAGGTTTCAACGGCTGACTCCGTTACAGGTCGGGAAGTGTTTGCTTCTTTAAGCAAAAATCAGGGTGGTACCACGGATATTATTCGTCCCTGCGTAAGTGATTACGCAGGGATTTTTTATTACTACGGAGGTATGTATGAACGAGAAAATTACAAGCCTTATGGGCGAAATCAACGCCAAGGTTTCAGAAATCTCTGATCTTGCAGAGCTTGACAAAATCAGAGTTGCTTATCTTGGCAAAAAGGGCAGTATTACTGCACTTTTAAAGGGTATGAAAGACCTTTCTCCCGAGGAGAAAAAGACCTTTGGCTCTGAGGTAAACCAGCTCAAGGCTATGGCAAGCGAAAAGATTGAACAGAAAATTGAGGAGCTTAAAAAGAAAGAGGTTGAGAGAGAAATCGCATCTATGCGTCCTTTCGATATTACCGCTCCTTCAAATATAGTAAAAGGCTCATATCATCCAATCACACTTGTGCAAAGACAGTGCGAGGCTATTTTTAAGTCAATGGGCTTTACTGTTGAGGATTATTCCGAAATTGTAACCGACTATGAGTGCTTTGAGTCACTCAACATTCCAAAGCATCACCCTGCAAGAGATATGCAGGATACCTACTATCTTGACAACGGTCAGCTTTTGAAGTCACAAACTTCTGCCGCTCAGAACGCTATTCTGAAAAAGTACGGCAAAAACCTTGTTGAAAACGGTGTGCCGATTAAGGCAATTTTCCCGGGCAGATGTTTCAGAAACGAGGCAACAGACGCTTGTCACGAAAACACATTCTTCCAGATGGAGGGTGTTATGGTTGACAAGAATATTTCAATTTCAAACCTCATTTTCTTTATGAAAACTATGCTTTCCGAGGTTTTCCAAAAAGATATTAATGTAAGACTCAGACCGGGATTTTTCCCATTCGTTGAACCCGGATTTGAACTTGACATAAGCTGTCTTATTTGTGGCGGTACAGGTTGTCCGTCATGTAAGCACAGCGGCTGGCTTGAGCTTTGCCCATGCGGTATGATTCATCCGAATGTACTTCGTGAGGGCGGCATTGACCCTGACGAATACACAGGCTTTGCTTTCGGTCTTGGACTTACAAGACTTGCTATGATGAAGTACGGCATTAAAGATATAAGAGATTTGAACAGTGGCAGTTTAAAGGCATTGTCACAGTTTACAGATGATAAATAAGGGGGAGAATAGTAATGTTTTTATCAATGAACTGGATTTCTGACTTTGTTGATTTATCAGGACTTGACAAGGTTGAGCTTATTCATCAGTTTTCTCTCTCGACTGCTGAGGTTGAAAACGAAATTTTCTATAAAGGTTCTGACCTCAGCGGAGTTGTTGTAGCTGAGATTAAGTCTATCGAAAATCATCCCGAGTCAAAGAAACTTCACTTGCTCAAGGTTGACGCAGGCGACAGCGAGCTTGTAGATGTTGTATGCGGTGCACCGAATGTAAGAGTAGGTATGAAAACCGCTTTTGCAAAGGTTGGCGCAAAGCTCGGTGAAATTACAATAGCACCTCGTCCGCTTGCAGGTTATACTTCATACGGTATGTGCTGCAGTGAAGCGGAAATCGGAATCAGTGACGATAATTCGGGTATTATGGACATCACAGATGATGTTGCCAACGGTACAGATATTAAGGAGCTTTATCAGATTGATGATATTGTTTTTGAGGTAGACAACAAGTCACTTACAAACCGTCCTGACCTTTGGGGACACTACGGCATAGCAAGAGAGTTTGCGGCTCTTGCAGGTAGAGAGTTAAAGCCGCTTGAGGTTGAAGATCTTACAGCTTACAACGAGCTTGCAAAGGTTGATATGAAGATTGAAGATCCGCTTTGTCAGCGTTACAGCTGTTTGCAGGTGGAGAACATTAAGAGAAATGTAAGCCCTGTAAATATGAGAATCAGACTTTACTACTGCGGACTTCGTGGTATTAATTTCCTTGCAGACCTTACAAACTACCTTATGCTTGAAATGGGTCAGCCAATGCACGCTTTCGACTCAAGAAAGGTAGAGAAAATCCGCATTAAGCGTTTTGACAAGCCGTTTGTATTTCGTACACTTGACGGTGTGGACAGAAACATTGACGAAAATGCACTTATGATCTGCAACGATAACACTCCTGTTGCCATTGCAGGCATTATGGGTGGTATTGATTCGGAAATTGTTGACGATACAACAACTCTTACACTTGAGTCTGCTACATTTAATGCGGTATCGGTTCGTAAGTCAACAGTAAGACTTGCTCACAGAACAGACGCATCTATTCGCTACGAAAAGTGTCTTGACCCTGAAATGACAACTGTTGCAATCGCAAGATTTGTTAAACTTTTAAAGACATATGACAGCGACATTAAGGTGGTTTCAAGCCTTACAGACGAGTATGCTTTCCATTATGAAAAGGTTACTCTTGAATTTGACAAGGCTTTTGTTGACCGCTATACAGGTATTGAAATCAGCAATGACAGAATCGTAAAAACTCTTGAGAGCCTCGGTTTTGGCGTTCAGCTTGCAGGTGATGATTTCACGGTAACCGTTCCGTCATGGAGAGCTACAAAGGATGTTACAATCAAGGCTGACATCATTGAGGAAATCACAAGAATTTACGGTTATGATAACTTTGCCGTCCATACAACCCGTTCACCGCTTTATCCTGTAAGAACAGGCGAGTTAAAGAGCAACGAAGATAAAATTAAGGATATTCTTGTTCAGAGATACAACCTCCACGAGGTTCATTCATATGTATGGGCATATAATGATGAGCTTAAAGCACTCGGAATTGAGGTTGAAAACAATGTTAAACTTGCAAACGCAACTAACCCTAACATTGAAACAATCAGAAATTCAATTATTCCTACACAGCTTTGTCAGGTTAAGTCAAATACTTCGTATTCAAATGATTTCGGTATTTTTGAAATCGGCAGAGTTGTAAAAGGTCTTGACGAAAACAACCTTTGCATTGAGCAGAAGAAACTTGCAGTTACACTTTTCAGCAAAACAAAGGATATTAAAACACTTTACTTTGAGCTTAGAGATATGCTTGTTGTACTTTCAGAGGACATTAAGCACAAATCGCTTGGCTTTAAGAAAGCAGAGCCGACACATAGCTATGAGCACCCTGTAAACCTCTACACAATTATGATTGACAACGAGGAGATCGGTACAATCGGCATTGTGCACCCGACTGTTGGCAAAAAGCTTGATAAAAAAGCAAGCGTAGTATTTGCCGAGATTGATATGAACGCATTTACAGACGCTCAAACCGCACCAATCGTTTACGATGAGCCGTCAAAATTTCCACCAATCGACTATGATATCAGCGTTGTTGTACCTGAAAAGCTCTTCTTTGAGGATCTCAGCAAGTGCTGGATCGGCAAGGGCGAGGGCATTTTAAAGGGTACAAAAATTGTAGATACTTACGATACTGATACAGTTCACAGTATCACAATCCGCTTTGAATTTTCATCAGCCGAAAGAACTCTTGCATCGGCTGAGGTTCAGACAGTAATGGACGAAATCATAGCAAACCTCGCAAAAATCGGCGTAAATTTGAGATAATTTTAAATTGACCCCAAACCGGCAGTGAATTAAGTTTTACTGCCGGTTTTTTGCAATATTATTGATTATTTTGCCAATTAATTGATTTTAATGTCAAATTGTTGAAATTGCTTATCAAATTATGTAATATTGTGTTAATAAATAATTAATTTGGAGGAAAACAATATGGCAGAAAATTCAAATGCGGAAAAGGCAATCAGCAAAGAGAGGATTAAGTCTAAAAAAAGCAGGGAAGATATACTTGAAATTATAGTGGCGATTTTTTTAGGCGTAACGGCACTTGCAACAGCGTGGGCGTCATGGATAGGCTCACTGCATGGCGGAAATCAGGCAACAAATTACACACAAAGTAATAATATGGCGGCTGACGGCAACTCAAGATGGAACGAGGCGTCACAAAGCCTTATGCAGGATATGATGACCTGGAATGAAATTAACCAAGCCAATCTTAATTATGTTTATGCAGAGCAAAAGAACGATACCGCCGAAATGGAAAAATATCAGTATCAGCTTGAGCAGCTTATGAATGATAACTGTTCTGATGAATTCCTTGACGCTATTAATTGGGCATTAGATCAGAAAGAAAATGTATCGCCGTTTACAAAGGACGGTTATGTTGACAGCTATTTTGCAGATGCAAATTCTGTGCTTGAGGAGTCAAACACTTTGCTTGAGCAGGGAAAAAAGGATAACGCAAACGGTGACGCTTACGGACTCGTGACTGTAATTTATTCGGTTGTTTTGTTTATGCTTGGTATTGTGGGAACATTCAAACGCTTGCCAAACAGAACTATTGTATTGTGCGTAGCAATAGCAGGTTTCTTGTTTGCAACCATATATATGATTACAATTCCGCTCCCGACAGGCTTTAATTTGTTAAGTTATTTTGGTATGGCGTAATACATTGATAAAAGACGGCAGTTTATTGAAATTGCCGTCTTTTTTGTTTTGTAAAGTGATTTTTATATGAAAAAATTACATATTATAAAAAGAAATCTTCCGCAAACAATACTATTGCGGAAGGAAATCAAGAGGTTGAACCTGACGCTTAAAATATAAAATTAATTAAAAAATATTTAACAAAAGGAGAAAATCAATATGTCAAGCAATAACAATCAGCTTAATGTACCGCAGGCAAAGGAAGCAATGGAACGCTTTAAGATGGAATGTGCTAACGAAGTAGGCGTAAACCTCAAGCAGGGTTATAACGGCGATTTAACCTCAAGAGAAGCCGGTTCAGTAGGCGGACAGATGGTTAAAAAGATGTTACCCGTACGAAATAAGTCTTACATACGCAATAACCGAAATGTCGAGGGACACCGTCAGGAGGTTACATATCAGGTAAGAGTAACCTACTGAAAACAGCTTACCTATCGCATTTTTCAAGATTTATAAAGTAATAAACGCCACTCCCCGAAAGGCAGAAATCACCCCAAGCCTTTCGGGGATATTGCTTTAAAATCAGACAGCAAATTAAAAACTTTAGTGTGATTTAATTCTAATTGCTTGATATTATTTTTGATTGCGAATATAATAAAAATATAAACCGTCAGATTATTGGAGAGATTGTAATGACATATGAAGAAATTAAAAATATAATATCACAGGGCGAAGGGATGAATATTGAGTTTAAGAAATCCACAACCGATATTACTAAAGATGTTTATGAAACCGTTTGTGCGTTTTCGAACCGTGAGGGCGGTCACATTCTGCTCGGTGTTAAAGATGACGGTACGGTTATCGGAGTGGACAGAAACCGTGCAGAGAGAATCAGAAGCGATTTTGTTACATCAATAAATAACCCGAATAAAATGTATCCTCCGCTTTACCTGACGATTGAAAATATTGAATATGATGATAAGCTGATTATTTATATTTTTGTTCCCGAGAGTACACAAGTTTGCCGTTGCGGCGGCAGGATTTTTGACAGAAACAACGATTCGGATATAGACATAACTAATTCAGGAGATTTAGTATTTAAGCTGTATTCAAAAAAGCAGGGAACATATTTTGTAAATAAAATTTTCACTTGCTTTACAATGGCTGACCTGCGTTCCGATATAATTGACAGAGCAAGAAGACTGTCAAGACTGAGAAATAAAAATCATCCGTGGCTTACTATGACTGATGAAGAAATACTGCGCAGTTCAGGCTTGATTCTTAAAGACAGTGAAAAAGGCGTTGACGGACTGACACTAGCGGCGATACTTCTTTTTGGTAAGGATGAAACTATAATGGCGGCTTTGCCGCAACACAAAACAGATGCGATTTTCAGAACCCAAAATACAGACAGATATGATGACCGTGATGTTATTATTACGAATTTATTTGATACCTTTGACAGGCTTATGGAATTTGGCAAAAAGCATCTGAATGATCCGTTTATTCTTGAGGGAGTACAAGCTGTAAGTGCAAGAGATGCAATTTTAAGAGAAATTTTCTCAAACAGCCTTGCACATCGTGATTATTCTACAGGCTATGTAGCAAAATTTGTTATTGAGAAAGACAGGATGTACACAGAAAACGGAAATCTGTCTCACGGTCATGGTGAGTTGAAACTCGACAGGTTTGAACCGTTTTCTAAGAACCCGCCCATTGCAAAGGTGTTCAGAGAGGTGTCACTTGCCGATGAGCTCGGATCGGGTATGAGAAATACTTATAAATACACAAAGATGTACTCAGGCGGAGTTCCTGAATTTATCGAGGGTGATGTATTTAAGACAATAATTCCTCTATCCTCTGCGGCAACGAGTATGGTGGGACCTGATGGCAACCAAGATACCCCACAAGATAACCTACAAGACACCCCACAAGATAACCTACAAGAAAAGGTAAATCAAGCTGCATATGAGAAAATAATTGAATTCTGTATTGAACCAAAAAGTAAAAGGGAAATTGTTGAACATTTCGGCTTGAAGGATATCCGGGAATTTACAAACAGATATATTAAACCACTGCTTGAAAGCGGAAAACTAAAAATGACTATACCTGATAAACCCACAAGCCGATATCAAAAATATGTGACTAAAAACTAAAACATAGTTTTTAGTAATTATAATTTGCCAAGCAAGAGAGTGATATTGCTTGGCAAATTTATATTTATCAAAGAATTTTTGAAAAAATTTAAAATTTCTCTGATTTTGTCCGGATTTTGTCACAGTCGGTTTGTTATGATATAGACACAGTAAATAAACAAATGAAGGGGGGAAAAGAATGACTTATTATTTCGTAAGATTTTTTGTCAATTGGGATGGACTCATTTATTAAGATAAAAACACAACGAAATACGAATGTTACAATAGATGAGGATTTGTAAATCAAAGGTCGGGTAATTCACAACGGATACCCGACCTTATTTTATGCTGAATTATGATAAACTGCGTTGTTTATCTTGAAAACTCTCTAAAAATATCTATAATTAAAGTATAGAATAAATCAGGTGCAGAGTTATGGATAAATTTGATGTTTTAAGAAAATACTTCGGATATTCCTCGTTCAGAAAAGGTCAGGAAGAAATGGTTGATTGCCTGTTGTCGGGCAGGGATGCTCTCGGCATAATGCCTACGGGTGCAGGCAAGTCTATATGCTATCAGGTTCCTGCAATTATGTTTGGCGGTGTTACTATTGTTGTTTCTCCGCTGATTTCATTGATGAAGGATCAAGTAAATGCTCTTGTTCAGCAGGGAATAAAAGCGGCTTATATCAATAGCTCGTTAACCGATACGCAATATGACAAGGTGTTGAAAAATGCGGCTTTGGGAAGCTATAAAATAATTTATGTCGCACCCGAACGGCTGGAGTCAGTCAGTTTCATTAATTTATGCAGAAGAATAAAAATTTCAATGGTCGCCGTTGATGAGTCGCACTGCGTTTCGCAGTGGGGACAGGATTTCCGTCCGAGCTATCTTAATATTAACAAATTCATTTCTATGCTCCCGAATCGTCCAATAATCGGAGCTTTTACGGCAACCGCTACGGATGAAGTAAAAAAGGATATTATAAACATTTTACAGCTTGAAAATCCTGCCGTTGTAACTACGGGCTTTGACAGACCGAATCTGTTTTTCTCCGTTTTAAGACCTGCCAAAAAGGATAGCAGGCTTATTGAGTTGATAAAAGAACGCAGGGACAAGTCGGGAATTATCTATTGTTCAACGAGAAAAAAGGTCGAGAGTGTTTGCGATTTGCTTATCAAAAACGGCTTTCCGACAACACGCTATCACGCAGGCTTGAGCGACGAGGAGCGTGTTAAGAATCAGGACGATTTTGTCTATGACCGCAAACCGGTTATGGTTGCGACAAATGCGTTCGGAATGGGAATAGATAAATCAAATGTATCCTATGTTATCCACTACAATATGCCGAAGAATATCGAAAGCTATTATCAGGAGGCAGGCAGAGCAGGGCGTGACGGTCAGGAGGCGGATTGTATTCTGCTTTACGGAGCAGGAGATGTGCAGACCTGCCGATATTTTATCGAAAATACCGAGCCGAATCCACAGCTTACACCCGAGCAGAACGAGATGTTCAAGAAGAGGGAAGAAGAACGCTTAAAGCATATGATTTTCTATTGCAGGACAAGCGACTGTCTGCGTAATTATATGCTCAGATATTTCGGCGATGAAGCAGAGGATAACTGTGGAAAATGCTCAAACTGTCTGACGAAGTTTGAAACAGTAGATGTTACGATAGAAGCACAGAAAGTTCTGTCCTGCATAATCAGAACAGGACAAAAATTCGGCGTAACAATGATAGTCGATGTTCTGCGAGGAAAGATAAATGACAGAATAACATATTTCGGACTTGATAAGCAATCCACTTTTGGCATAATGAAGGACTCAAAACCGACAGAAATAAAGTACATAATCGAAAAGCTGGAAGAACAGGGATATATCATATCAGTAGGAGCAGGCAAGCCGATACTCAGAGTAACAGAAATGAGCTATCCCGTACTCAAGGGCAAAGCTAAAGTTAATATTAAGAAAACAAGAAAGTTCAAATCTCATATCGAAAGAGTCAATATTGATGAAACTAACAGTGAATTATTTGATGCACTAAAGGTGGTAAGAACATATTTTGCTATGAAAAGGGGTGTTCCTGCTTATATAATTTTCTCTGATGCAACGCTTGCGGATATGTGCAAGGTTATGCCGACCACGCCTAAAGAATTTTTGAGAGTAAAAGGCGTAAGCAGCATAAAACTGGAAAAATACGGAGAAGCATTTATGCGAGTTATAAAAGAATATGGCAAATCCAATAATGATGAAAGAGGTAAAAAATATGATGTCGCTGAAATGAGAGCTAACGGCTTAACCGGTGCCTATGAACCTTGGACAGAAAAAGAAATAGAAAAATTAAGATTTGAATACGAAGCAGGAATTCCAATAGACAAAATCGCCAAAAAAACACGGCAGAACAAAAGGAGCAATAAGAAGCAGACTTAAAAAAGAGGGATTAATTGAATAATTGGTAAAACTTGCAAAGTAACATTGTAAGATTGCTTTGTAAGTTTTTGTTTATATATTATTGTTAAAAATGCGTTATGAATAATATCAAATATGTTGAAAAAGCAGATATTTGGTGATATACTGTAAAGGTGATATATTTTATAAGGATGGTAGTTATGAACTTAAATTCTGAATACATAGAAGTAAAATCCAGCGGAGAAATTTTTTCTAAAAAAGGCTCTAACGGCAGAACACCGTATGAACATCAAAAGCGTGCAATGGAGAATATGGATTGTATAAATCAAAGCAATTCATACAGTACGCTTGTTGTGCTGCCTACTGGAGGCGGAAAAACATACACTGCCTCAATGTGGCTGTTAAAAAATGCAATAGATAGTAAAAAGAAGGTTCTTTGGATTGCTCATCGACAAATGCTTCTTGATCAAGCGGCAGAGTCATTCCAAAAATACGCTTATACAGAAGTTATACCGCATATTTCATCCTTCAGATTCAGAATAGTATCGGGAGCGTCAATTCACGACAGGTCAATTAATATTAATCCAAAAGATAATTTGCTTATCGCAAGCAAAGACAGTATAGGCAGAAATCTCGGCAGTCTTGATAAATGGCTTAAAGGCGAGAGCGAAGTGTATCTGATTATTGATGAAGCACATCACTCAACGGCTAAGACTTACCGTAAAGTAATTGATTATGTCAAAAGCAAAGTAAAAAATGTAAAATTAATCGGACTCACAGCGACACCTTTTCGCACAGCAGAGGATGAGCAGGGCTTGCTTGCAAAAATATATTCTGACGGCGTGAAAGACGGGAAAGTGGTTCATAACGATATAGGCATTACATATCAGATAGGTCTTAAAGAACTGATTAACAGACAAATACTATCCAAGCCTATTTTTGAAAGCTATTATTCAGATGAAGAATATGGAATTTCAATGGGTGTTGATGAGCTTGAAAGTATTCAGCACCTTGATGTATTGCCTGAAGATATTGCTCAGCAAATGGTTGACAGCGCAGGCAGAAATAAATTAATTGTTCAGACATATAAGAAAAAACAGAGTGAATACGGACAGACTATTGTATTTGCAATAAATGTAGTTCATGCTATTCAATTGTCGGCATTATTTATTAAGGCAGGAATCAAAGCCGATTATATTGTCTCAGATGTAAAAGATTGCATTACAGGTGTAAAAATCAGCCGTGAAGAAAACGAGAGAAAAATTGAAGATTACAGGAATGGTCGTTTGCAGGTGATTATAAATGTAAATATCCTGACAGAGGGAGCTGACCTGCCAATGACAAAAACAGTGTTTCTTGCACGCCCGACTGTTTCATCTGTTTTGATGACTCAGATGGTAGGCAGAGCACTTCGGGGAACTGCGGCAGGAGGCACAGCGTCAGCTTACATTGTATCATTTATAGATAATTGGAATGAAAAAATTGCTTGGATTAATCCTGAAAGTCTGTTTGAAGGAAATAATGATTTCACTGAAAATGAAACCGAACGCTTTAGACGGGATGTGGTCGGTATTGCAATTTCAAAGATTGAGGAATTTGCTTCAATTCTTGACGATACGGTAGATACAACTGCTTTGGAGAAGATTCCGTTTATAGAAAGAATTCCTGTAGGAATGTATGCTTTTTCATATCTTGAACAAAACGGTATGGATCATTCTTATCAGGTAATGGTATATGACAGCACGCTGAATTCTTACAAAGAGCTTATGGATGCATTGCCTGCACTATTTGAAAGCTTTAATGCAGATGAAGAGTATCTGTCTGATGATTTGCTTGATGAAATGGAGGAGCAGTGTCATAACACCTTCTTCTGCGGAGAAATGATTCCGCCTTACGAGAAGAATGATGTCATCAATATTCTGAAATATTATGCACAATATGAGAGCGTTCCAAAGTTTTATACATTTGATGAAGTTAACAGGAGCAGGCTCGATGTTTCAAAAATTGCAAGACATATTTATGACGAAGATATGGGTGAACGAAGGAGAGCGGAGTATATCAATTCAATCTGGGAGTCATCGGATGATAATATTCTGAAACTGTTTTTCGGTCGCAAGTTGTATTTCTTAAAGCAGTTGGATATTGAACTCATTAAGATTTCACATCCTGATGTTTACGAAGATGGAAATAAAGGGGATAATATCGAATTTGATAAGAAAACTCTCGCAGAACTGCCGCTCAGCGAAATAAGAAAGATTATTCCTGATTATGAAAAGGAGCTTCGTGACAACGCTTTTGCAAAATCAAAAAATGAATATGGTGAATACCAATGTGCTGTTTGCGGAATGACGGATAAAACGAGAATTCCTTATCAGGTTGACCATATCATCCCGATGAATAAGGGCGGTAAGACTGTTCCGGAAAATCTTCAGATTTTATGCCGTAGATGCAACGGTACAAAGGGCGACAGATGATGGAGAATTTGTACTATTCACCTTTCGATTTGGCTGTAATAATCAGCAGTATGAATTTCGGTCTGCAAAAAGAAAATGAACTCATAAATTTCATATGGAAAAATGAACAGGATTTTATTCAACCCGAATATCGTAACAGTAAAAGGAAATTTGTGTTGAATATATATTATTGGACAAATTATTTGAATAATAAGGCTGATATTGACCTGGAATTTCCTGCTGTAAAAAATGATATGATATCTGTTGGTGCCGAGATAGCAGAAAGTCAGTATATCAGTAATTTTTCTAATCTCGATTTGTTCTTTAAAAGTCTTCGAATCCGCATTATTTTTGGCAATAAAAAGGGATATGTAAGAATAAAGTTTCGTACTCTGCTAAGGCAATACGGTTACCGCAGGCGTTCGGAAAGGCTTGTTGATTACATAAACACCTGCATTGATTTTTACAAACTAAAGCCTTATTTGCGTGGCGGTGTTGAATGTGATATTAGAACAGTTGATATTGATGAGATGATTACTTTTAAATTGGCTGAAAAGTCAAATGATTTGCAAATAGAGGAATTTAATAAAATGGAAATTCATGATCTTGATTATTTGTTGGATATGGTAAGAGCCAAATATTATAATTCACCCAATTTGAGAAGACCTACGATTTCTTGGACCAATGATTATCCTACAGATTATTATGGATGCTATACTTACTATAATAATCATATTGTTATAAGTCGTGTTTTAAATGACAAAAGGGTAACTACGGAAATGATTTCAATGGTGATTTATCACGAATCACTACATCAGGATTTCGCAGAACATAATGATGATTTCAATAAAAAAATAAGCCTGTTTCCAAATTATGAAAAGCTTGATAAAAAGCTTCGTGATTTTATAGACAATGTTCATGAAGAATTACAGTATCCCTCGAATTTTAATTCATTTACAAGAGGGAAAAAGAGGATAATCTATATAAGTTTACCTTATGCTGATAATTATCCTAATGCTTTTCTTTGTCGTGATGAAAAGATTTTAGTTGATTTTGAAGCAGATATCAATTTTGTGTTATCGGATTTTCAGGAAGATGATATGGTAGTTTTTTTAGTGGAAAATGGTAATCATTATCATATAGTCGGCTGGTGTACGAACGGTCTGCTTCTTCCAAAACCCAAATTTGAAAATCTCAGTTGCTATGGCGATTATGATTTTGCATACCAATATGTTTCTGATTATAAAAATACATATGTCATTCCGCCAAGCTGTTGCGGTTATATAATAGACAAATCCTTTTTGCCAAAGGAATTTGTTGAAAGTAATTGTGGTTGCTTTACAATGAACGATGAGGATATTCAACCCGATATTCAATATATCAATAGCTATTGCGAGGGGTATTTAAGAATAGGCTTTGATCCTGACAGTATGTCAGCTTTTGAAAATATATCCTTACGCACTTTAAAGAACATACAGGAAACATCTTATCGCAATGTTTGTGTCGCAAATAAAATATATCAAATGGAACCGACGATTGAAAATTTAATAAATCGTGCAAAAATAAAAAAGCAGTGTTGGTTGTTGACTTCCTCACTTGAAGATTATCTTAGAGCAAATCAACAGGACAATACAAATGTATTTTGTGTATGCGAAATAATAAAACTTTTTGTTGTCTTGCACCGGACTGATGAGGCAGTACCGTTTTACCGCAAATATGAAGACAAGCTCCCTCATACAGATGAGCAGTTAAATAGATGTTTAAAACTGCTTGAGTAATATCTTATGAATGTCAGATCTGATTGAAAAAAGCCAAAGGTCATTTTTTATTGCTATGTAAAAATTCAAACTCAAATTACGTCATATTGTAGGTGCCTATAAAAAAGAAGTTACAGAGAAAACGGATATCAGCAGAAAATGACAGAAAGCATAAATATTTCTTTATAATGGATGAAATAAACAGAGGTAATATGAGCAAAATTTTCGGTGAGCTTCTTATGACGATAGACAACGACTATAGTCATAAGCCTGTTGCTCTTGCTTATAATGGTAAGGATTTTGTTGTTCCGAGTAATCTGTAAATTATCGGTATGATGAATACAGCAGATAGGAGTCTTGCAATGATTGACTATGCTCTTCGCAGAAGATTCAGCTTTGTTGAAATGGAGTCTGCCTTTGCCTCTGAAAGTTTCAAGGAGTATCAAGCTTCATTAACCAGTCCGACATTTGACAATATTATAAATTTAATCATAAAATTAAATGACGATAATATGTATCAGATTTTTACCTATGTGAAAAATTATGATAAGAGTAATACGGGAAATGTTTCCGGAATATTGCTTTATGCAAAAACAGATGAAACTGTTTTACCTGATGAAAAGCCCTTTAAAATAGGCGGAAATACTTTTAGTGTAAAAACTCTTGATTTAAATACAGAATTTTCTGAGATATCAAATCGACTCAATGAAATTATAAAATTTATCTAGCAGAAATCTGACTGCGACAAAATGTATCCTCAATTAATAACATATAGGATGCTGACATCAAGTTATGGTAATGAAAAATTCACTTAGGGAGGAAATAATAATGCCAAAGGTGAAAACGGAATATGAAGTTGAGAAATTGTTTATTGAACGCCTTTGTGAAATAGGATATGAATACATTGAATTGAAAAACTATGATGAAGTTCTTGAAAACTTTCGTGAACAGATAGCACTGTTTAATAAAGAGAAACTGATTGAGAAAAAGGGAGAAGCGTATCTTACAGATTCTGAGTTTTCCAGATTACTTACATATATAGATAATCATACTGTATATGAATCGGCAAAGATTCTGCGAGATCAATATGTTCTTTTACTGGATAATAACGAAACAGTGTACATTGATTTTTTGAGCGATGATTCTACACGAAATATTTTTCAAGTTACACATCAAGTGACAATGGATCCGGCTCATAAGGATGATGTGGTATATAAAAATCGCTATGATGTGACAGTCATCATTAATGGATTGCCGCTAATTCAGATAGAGCTGAAACGACCGGGTGTTGAAATAAATGAAGCCATTAACCAAATAAACCGATATCGTAAGTTTTCATTCAAGGGAATTTTTCGCTATTTACAGCTTTTCGTGGTTTCTAACAGTGTTCAGACAAAATATTTTTCAAATGAAAACGAAATGGCAGGCGGAGAATATAATCCAATCCTGAAAAGCTTGGTTTTCTTCTGGACAGATGAATATAACGAACGAATTAATAAGCTCTTTGAATTTACAGGTGACTTTTTTAGAAAGGTTGCCGTTATTGATATGCTCTTGAAATATATGGTTGTAAAAATAACCGAGCCGGTTCTTATGGTTATGCGGCCATATCAGATATATGCTGTAAAAGCGGCAATGAAAAGAGTGTTGGAAGCAAACCGAGACGGATATGTATTTGCCTGTACAGGTTCGGGTAAGACGCTGACAAGCTTTAAACTTGCCCAGTTACTTCGGAATGAAAACAGGGTAGAAAAAGTAATCTTTCTGATTGATAGAAAGGATTTGGATGACCAGACCATTGACGAATATAACAGCTTTGAAAAAGATTGTGTTGACAGAACAGATAAAACATCGGTCCTTATTAAACAACTCAAAGAAAAAGATAGAAAGCTGATTGTTACCACAATTCAGAAGCTCGCTATTGCTGTGCGTAATTCTAAATATTCAGCACTTATGGATTCTTACCGGACACAAAAGGTCGTTTTCATAATAGACGAATGTCATAGAAGTCAGTTTGGAAAGATGCACGCCGATATCAAAAAACATTTTACCAATGCAAATTATATCGGATTCACCGGCACACCTATTTTTGAGGCAAATAAAGGTGCTGACGGTCGTACAACAGCGGATATTTTCAATGCAGGGAAGATGGATGCTTGTTTACATAAGTATATGATAAAAGACGCTATAGCTGACGGAAATGTTCTTCGTTTTTCTGTTGAATATCAAAGAACCATATGGGCAAATAAGATTTCGCATAAGGGTATTAATCCGGAATATATTGATAATCCTGAGTATTGCCGTCAGCATAATATTGACATAAATGAGCTTTACCATGATGAAGAGAGAATTGAAAAAATAGCTCGGCATATTATGGAGCATCATGAGCAGCATGTTCATCCGCAGGGCAAGGATATTTATACGGCACTATTTGCAGTCGATAAAATACCGACTCTGGGAGAATACTATGATTATTTTAAAAAGATTAACGAAGAACGTCCTGAAAATCAACGACTTCGTATTGCTGCAATATTCAGTTATGGTGCAAATGAAGATATGGATGAAGGGGGAGATGAGCATTCACGTGAACTGCTAGACCGCATTATGTCGGACTATAACAAAATGTTTGATACAGCATTTACAACTGATACATTCGATGCATATCGTAAAGATATTTCCAAACGTATGAAACAGAAGGATTTGCCACAGATTGATATTCTTCTTGTTGTAAATATGTTCCTTACAGGTTTTGATGCAAAACCTTGTAATACATTGTATCTGGATAAAAATTTGGTATGGCATACTTTGGTTCAGGCTTACAGCCGTACAAACCGTGTTGATAAGGTAACAAAACAGTTCGGTCAGATTGTAACATACAGAAATATCAAGAAAGCACAGGATGATGCTCTCCGTCTGTTCTCGGGTGATGGTGATCCGAATGTATACCTGCTTCAGAATTATGAATACTATGTGAATCAGTGGCTGAATCAGGTGCCAATATTGCGCAAAGTTGCGAGAACACCGGAAGAAGCCGGAAATCTAAAAAGTGAAGACACAATTCGAATGTTTATTTTGGCATTCCGACGTTTGTCGCAGACACTGGCTACATTAAAGACGTTTTCAAAATTTGATTGGAACGATCTTGCGGTTGCGTTGGATGAAGATGAATACGAAGAATTCAAAAGCTGGTATCTGTACTTTTATGACCAGACCAAACACAGAACCACAAATGGAAAAATACCTGTTCCTGTAGATGTTGATTTTGATATCGAACTTGTCAGAACTGACAGAATTAATGTTGTCTATATATTGAACCTTTTAAAAAATGTGCATAAGGATAGCACTCCCGAGGAAAAACGGCGAGATGTAGATTTGATTTTAAGGGAAATTGAAAGATCCGATAATGAATCTATGCGTTTCAAAAAAGATTTGATGATAACGTTCATTCAAACGAGATTTTTCGATTTGTCTCCTGATGCCGATATTCAGAAAGAATACGAGCAATACGAGAGAGATTCATTGAATTCAGAGATAGAAGAATTTGCTTATACAAATAATCTGGATGAGGGAATCGTGTTTGATCTTTTTTCTGAATACAGCTTCAATGGTTATATTACGGATGAGGAAATTCGTAATAAGGTGAGTTGTTTGAATCTTGGACTACTCAAATTGACTTTATTAATTGAAGATTTAAAGGAATTTATTGTTGAAACCTATAGAAAATACAAGGCAGAGGGAGAATAATTATGACGGAGAAAAATACATATCAGAGTCAGGCAAATGAGCTTTCAAATAAATTATGGGCAATTGCTAATGATCTTCGCGGAAATATGGATTCCAGTAAGTTTAAAAATTATATTTTGGGTATTATTTTCTATAGATATTTGTCAGAGCGAACAGAGTCATATATGAATGATTTACTTAAGAACGATGGAATCACATATGAGGAAGCTTATGCGGATGAGAAATTTCGATCAACAGTAGAGAAATGGTCAGTGAATAGTCTTGGTTATATTATGAAACCACAGTACCTATACAGGAATCTGATAGACAAGATTAACAAGCGTTCTTTTTCGGTTGAAGATTTTGAAAAAGCAATCAGCGAATTGACCGGTTCTACCATGGGTCAAGAATCTGAACCGGATTTTACAGGGCTTTTTAATGATATGAAACTGCAAGACCCGGATTTGGGAGACGCTGTATCCGAGCGTACAGAACTTATTTCAAAGGTTATGTCACGTATTGCTGACATTGATTTTATGTTAAATGAATCACAGTTTGATGTTCTTGGCACAGCGTATATGATTTTGATTGGTTTATTTGCTTCAGATGCCGGAAAAAAAGGCGGAGAATTTTTTACACCCACGGGTCCGAGCAAACTCTGTGCAATTCTTGCGACAATCGGACTGGATGAAGCAAAAACGGTAGGAGATTGTACCTGTGGTTCAGCTTCTATGCTGTTGGAAGTTAAGAAGCACCTGAGCAGCGGCAAAGTAGGACATTTCTACGGACAGGAAAATAATGCCAGCACATACAACCTTGCTCGTATGAATATGCTGATGCACGACATAGAATATCAGCGGTTTGATATCTATAAGGGAGATACTTTGAAAAATGACTGCTATGGCGATGTGAAGATGACGGTTCAGGTTTGCAATCCGCCATATTCGCTTAAATGGTCGGCGGACAAGTCTTTTGAGGAAGATCCTCGTTATTCCGGCGCAGGGAAGCTTGCGCCTAAAAGCCATGCGGATTTTGCATTTTTAGAGCATATGATTTACCATATGGATCCCGATGACGGTCGTATTGCAGTGCTCCTACCGCACGGCGTATTATTCAGAGGCGGAGCTGAAGAGGTAATACGAAAGTATATTGTAAAAGACTTGAATAAACTGGATGCAGTAATTGGTTTACCTGCAAACCTTTTCCACGGCACATCAATTCCGGTTTGTCTTCTGGTATTAAAATCCAAGAGAAACGGAAATTCAGGGAATATTCTTTTTATTGATGCTTCAAAAGAATTTACATCGGGAAAGAACCAAAATACGCTTGAAGATAAGCATATCGAAAAAATAGTAAATGCTTATAAGGAGCGTAAGGATATTGATAAGTTCTGTCATGTTGCATTAATGGAAGAAATTGAAGAAAACGGCTACAATATGAACATTCCCCGTTATGTTGATACATTCGAGCCGGAACCGGAAATTGATTTGAGTGAAGTTGCAGCGGAAATTCGCAAACTACAGGCTGAAATCAAAGATATTGACGCACAATTAAAACCATATTTTGACGAACTGGGACTTGATTTTCCGTTTGGCGAGGAGGGCAAATAATTATGGCAAAATTATCCTCAAGTAACGGTAAAAAGGCGAATGTACCCAAACTCCGTTTTCCTGAGTTTTCGGAGGAGTGGGAAGAAATTTCATTTTCTAATCTATTCGATTTTTTGCCCAATAATACTATAACTCGTGCCAACCTAAGCAATAATGGAGCAATCCGAAATATTCACTATGGCGATGTGCTTATTAAATTCGGAAGTGTATTAAGCATTAGATCGGATGATATACCGTTTATCAAAAATACTGATACTGTGAATAATAATGTATTTTTAAAAAATGGCGATATTGTTATTGCTGATACCGCTGAAGATGAAACCGTTGGAAAAGTTACCGAAATTTTCGATATCGACACCGAAAAAGTAGTTTCAGGGCTGCACACAATTCCATGCCGTCCTAAGAAGAATTTTGCTCCAAAGTTTTTAGGATATTATATGAATTCACCAGCATATCACTATCAACTATTTCCTTTAATGCAAGGTGTAAAAGTTCTTTCGATAAGTAAATCAAACATTGTTGGTACAGTTATTCACTATCCTGATATTTTACAGCAAACTAAAATAACAAATTTACTTTCGTTGATTGATAAAAAAATATCTGTGCAACGCCAGTTGGTTGAAGCACTCAAGAAGTATAAAAGAGGTTCATTATCAGCTTTATTTCCTAAAAAAAGAGAAATCACACCTCAATACCGCTTTGCTGGTTTTACTAACCATTGGGAACAGCGTAAGTTGGATAATATAACTGATGTTAGAGATGGGACACACGATTCACCACAATATGTAGAAAATGGGCATCCTTTTATTACATCTAAAAATGTGAAAGATGGATATATCAACTACGAAGATGTATCGTGTATTTCTGATAAAGATTATGAGGAAATAAATAAACGCTCCAAAGTAGATAAAAACGATATTCTAATGGGTATGATTGGAACTATCGGAAACATTGCTTTGGTGCGTGAAATTCCTGATTTTGCAATAAAAAATGTTGCTCTAATTAAGGATACTAGTAATGTATTTTATCGCTATTTATATCATTGCCTACAATCAAATAGTATTGCGCAGCAGTTAGGAGAAAATCTTGATGGTGGTACTCAAAAATTTATAGCTCTAAATAAAATACGAGAGCTTAATATCCCCGTTCCAACTGAGGATGAGCAACACAAAATAGGCGATTATATGGAGCAACTCGACTCCCTTATCACCCTTCATCAGCATAAATATGATATATTACTGTCCTTGAAGAATGCTCTACTACAGCAGATGTTTATATGAACATTTGCTGTAATAAAGATTCTTTTGCTTCGTTGAGCATATAGAGCATATTGGTATTTGCATCAATTAGTTTATTAATAGAATTTCCAATTCTAACAATAACCTGTTCTTCTGTTTTTGAATAAATAGGCACAACTAAAGATTTAACAAGCTCTCCTGATAAATTGCCCTGCCCACCTTGAAGCATTTTAGATAAAATATTGTTTTTGTTAATTTCAAGCCATAATGCTAAGTATTCTGATGATATTTCATTTGTTCTTATACACAAAATAGCTTGATTGATAGCTCCATCAATTTTTGAAATATCTACTTCACCGCTTGTTGCACCATATAAGGCATACAAAAGATCTCCTTTCCTTACCATTTTTGCCGATGAATTATCTAATCCGATTTGGGATAAGTGTAACTCCGTAAAATCATTATGGATTTCTCCCGAACGAATAAATGGTATTGAGCCATTATAATACTCAACAATATCTGAACGAGGTGTTCCTCCTGAAAACATAGTAGCCATTTTGCCAATCGAACTTTTGGAGACAGGTGTTAAGGTATCAAAAATTGTTTTAATTACTCCTCTTTTATACTTCTTGATAAGATTAATTAAACTATTCTGTGAAGAGATTCTTGCATTTAAGAGGTCGATGAAATGAGCTATCTTGCGTTGCTCGCTTTCTGTTGGAACCCCAGTTTCATACTCTAATATATGGTTTTTGTCACCACGAGGCATTTTAGATCCCTTGGCACCACACATAACATAGTTTACAAATCTGTCTTGCGCAATTAAAAAGTAAAGGAATTTACCATCAATGTTATCTGGTGAAAAGGCGAGAACATCAGTACTGCAAGCTCCATTAAAGTTGCTTTGCCAGACTTTTTTAAGATAGGGACGTATGTTTGCCATCAGCGTATCTCCACATTGTATAGAAATGCCTTCAGCCTCAGATAAATCATCGTAAGGTTCTATACCTGCATAGTTTTGAAGTATGTTTTCCGTGCTTATATATTGCGCTTTTTTTACTTTATCTCGACCCTTTCTATATGAGCAAACATCTTCTAGTTTAACTAAATTCCACGGCTCTTTAAACTCTGGAAAGCGGAGTTTCGGACGCTTTTCAAGACCGTTACTTGAAGATAAGATTGGAAATAAACCACCTCATGTATAATAATTATCGGAGGTGGTCTAAATGACTGAAAATACACAATTCAAGACGCTTGTAAATACTTGGTTAATAGAAAAGAAACCAATGATTACACCGTCAACACATGCAAACTTTGTTCTTATTTCAGAGAACCATTTGATTCCATACTTTGGAAGAAAGAAGATTGGCAGTTTCACTGAGACCGACATACAAGAATTTATTTCTTACTTGTACAATAACGGTCGTCTTGATGATACCGGGGGCTTGACTGTAAAATCTATACGAGATGTAATACTTGTTTTACGGTTATCTCTCAATTATGCTTATAAAGAGCGAATTATTCCTTTGCTTAATTGGGATTTGATTGAGTATCCGAAAGATACAAGTGTTAAGAAAGTCATATCTTTGTCAAAGGAACAGGAACTCGCACTGATTCAATGCATTTATATGGATATGAATCGTAAAACAGCCGGTATCTTAATTGCCTTGTTCACCGGGGTGCGAATAGGTGAATTATGCGGTATCCAGATGAAAGATATTTCTTTGCTTGACAAAACAATAACTGTTAATAAAACAGTACAAAGAATATATGATAAAAAGAAAGGCACTACATATCTGAATATAGGTCCACCAAAGACCAAAACATCAGCAAGGGTGATCCCTATTCCGTCATTATTAATGAATATTATCAAAAAATTTTATACCGAAAATCCAAATCACTATTTTTTAACAGGAAAGGTTAAACCTACCGAGCCGAGAACCTACAGACAATTCTTTTCTCGATTCTTGAAACGAAAAGGTCTGCAACAGGTAAAATTTCATGAAATACGTCATACCTTTGCGGTCAGGGCGATAGAAATTCCGGAGTTTGATATCAAATCTCTTTCTGAAATTTTAGGACATAAAAATGTATCCTTTACGCTGAATGTTTACGGAAGTGCTAATATGCAGCAGAAAGTGAAATGTATGAATCTGCTAAATGATTTATTATGATTTTTGCTGGACTTCTTAAAACAGTTGTGATATTGTTGCTTGCTGAAAGGCGGTGCGACAATGAATACACTTGAAGATTTATATTACGGAAACCTGTTTCCTCAAGAAAAATGTGCAAGACTGGATGATGATGTCAAAGAGCTATTAAAACTGCTCAACAGAAACGAAGAGAAACTTATATCAACTCTTTCTGATGAGCAGAAAGAAACCTTTGAAAAATACAAGGATTGCAATCGTGAAATTTCTGAAATCTGTGAGCGAGAGATATTCCTGAACGGATTTCGGCTGGGTGCAAGGATTATCATTGATATAGTAAATAATTAAAAAATTGGATAGGTAAGTCAATATGAATTGGTTGCCTATCCGATTTCTTTTTTTGCAACTTTTACTCAATACAAATTACATTCAATGCTTCCTCTTTGGAAATTTTATCCTCAAGATAATTATCTCTCGCAGTTCTTGCTTTTTCAAGCCAATCGTAATATTCCTCAAAACTCAAAGGCTTTTCCACAGCATACGGCGTGTTAAGTGTTCTTTCATAACGCTTATACATTTTGCCTCGCTGTGTGTCAAAAGCTTTCAGCACCTCATTTATGTTTGCCTGGATTCGGTGCTTTAATCTCGGCGCAAACTCCTTACAAGTTTTTCCGTTTTTCAGAACCCTATCGCAGTACAGGGTTTTCTTTTTTGTCTTTGGCACAAAGTATCTGCCACAAAGCTGACAGCGGCAGAGGCGGTATCCGTTCTCAACAAATAAATGTAACAGCAGAAAATAATACTCTGTCAGGTTACGGATATGGTACATCTGTCTGGATTTGTTGTCCTCAAAATAAAATACGGTGGAAATCTGTACGCTGTTGTAATTGAAATCTTCGTTAACATCAATTTCTATTTGATTTGATAAATCGCTGAAAAAGTGCAAAACAAAAAACTGCACGGTTTTTATCTGGTCAAGATAGCTTGCATATTCACGCAGATAATGTTCAGTTCCGTCGTTCTCTCCTAAAAAATCCTCAATCATAAGTCTGTTCAAAAGACCGTAAAAAGTTCTATATTCCGCCAATGCCTTTTCTGCTTTTGCAGTTAACTTTTTAATCAGCGCAAATCTTTCTTCGCTTTCATCAGGATATGTTCTGTAAACTTTTCTTATTTCATTTTGCAGTTCAGAATACTCTTCAAAATCTTCTTCTGAGAAACTAATCAACTCATTTTTGATAGTAGTATTTTCAATTAGAATCTTATTGTTATTTTCCTGCATATAGCCGGAAATATTTCCTTTGGAATCAATTTTTAATAATAAACCTTCGTGCTTTGCCATATACACCTCTGTCCTGAAGTGAAAATTATAAAAATCACTTCAATTCACTTTGTCATATATTTTTCTTGAAAAGTATGAGATTATTGTATCATACCGGTGAAAAAATTCCAACAGCTTTTGGATTACAACTGAATAACCATACCAAAGCTAAAATATTTTGAAATCATATGAGGTATGAGTAACAGGGAAAGGAGAAAAATGATTAAGAATTTAAATTTGGAGTTGAGCAGTAAGGCAAGATTTGATTCAATCGACGGTGCAAGTCTTGTTGAAAAAGATTTGCCGAGAAAAAAGTTTATAATCAATTCACTTCTTGCAGGCGGTCTTTCGATTATAGCCGGCTAACCAAAGGTAGGTAAGTCGTGGCTTGTTCTTGACTGGTGCGTTCGGATTGCAAAAGGCAAAGATGTATGGAATCTGCATACCGACAGCGGTACAACTCTGTATCTGTCACTTGAAGATGATGAAAGCAGATTGCAGGACAGGCTGACAGCGATAACCGATGAAGTGCCGAGTAATGTTCATTTTGTTACGGATTGTTCAAAACTTGATGAAAGGTTGGAAGAACAGATTCAAACTTTTGTTGATGAGCATATGGATACTGTCTTGATAATCATTGACACGTTTCAACTTATCCGTTCTGCAAAAAAGGACTCGAGCTATTCAAATGATTATCTTGAGGTGCAGAAACTCAAAAAACTTGCTGATGAGTTGAAAATTGCTATTCTGCTGGTTCATCATTTAAGAAAGCAAGGCGACTCTGACCCAATCAATGAGATTTCAGGTACAAATGGTATAGCTGGCTGTGCCGATGCTCTATTTGTTTTGAAAAAAAGCAATCGCACGCAGGGCAACGCAACTTTATTTTGCACGGGAAGAGATATTGAGGACAGAGAAATTGAGCTTGCATTTTCAAAAGAGGATTGCACTTGGAAAATGACTGCAGACAGCGCAGAGAATCCGAATATGCTTTTGCCTGATGAAATGAACTTGCTCATTGAGATGATGAAAGCAGAAAAATATTTCAACGGAAGCAATGCTGAATTTCTTGAACGATATAATGCTTATTCAGTCAAAAATCTTTCTGCTCGTATTCTGAAAAGGATGATGAACAAGTGGAAGTATGACTTGAATGATAATCACGTTTATTTCAAATCGTATAAAGAAAATAACATCAGAAAGGTTGAAATCAAATATGATTTTGAGATTGATAATTCAGATAGCGAGTATGTTAGGTACGATAAGTACGATGAAAATATAGCCGTTTGATTTATCGTTTTTATCGTCCTTATCGTCTACGATGCAGATGTTGGGCAGAATTTGGCGGTTTGTCCGACTTTCAAGAGAAAACGGATAAAGTACCCGACTGTAAGCGAAAATCGAAATTTAGGCGAAATTACGGCAGAGAAAAAACGGCTTTTGCAAGAAGAAACTCCAATATCAGGCAGTGATTTACAGGGTAGGTAGTTAAGCAGGAGAAAGTAAGGGGCACTGATGTATGCCCCTTGCGTACCACATCGGACGGCAGTGCCGACCGAAGATTTGGCTTTAGCAAGCCGTTTTTCGATAAAACACAGGATCGTTTTATGGGAGTCAAAAGGTGATACTTTTGTGGATCGTGATTTCGGGTTTGGTGTATCAGTGTATCCCGTAATCGAAAATAATCCGATAAACAAGCCGTTTTTTCAGGAGTCAGATAGTGTGTATCAGAATACTGGGAAGTGATTTACAATGAAAGATAAAAAACAGAGAATAAGCCTTTTTCTTGACAAGGATTTTGTGGTGAAGATGGATAAAGAAATCAAGTCGGCAGGCTTTAAATCGAGGAATGATTTTGTTGCCTATGCGGTCAATTCGTATTTTGCAGACAAGCTTTTGTCAGATGAAAATTCTGTTGTCAATGAAAAGCTCGCAAAGGAAATTGCAAAGGCTGGCGAGGAACAGCAGAAAAGAATTTCAAAAGGGCTGTTCCGATATGCAGTTGAGCTTGAGCTGATTATGAAAATACTTGCCGACGAAAAACATTTTTCAAAGGATAGGCTCGAAGAAATGAGAAAGGAAGCAATAAATAATGTCCGCCGTACAAGAGGCAAGGTACGGCTTGACGATTTATTTGAACGAAAAGATTATAAGTCACTGTAAATTTTAAAGAGCTATAATTCACTATGCAAGGTAAATTATTATTCGGAATGGAGGAACAAAGGATGAATATTACATTCAAAAATTCAGCATAATGAATATGAGGAAGGAGAGATAGCAATTAATAAAAACGAATGTGAAAAGCTAAGAATGCAGATGTCAAAGGAAATATGGTTGTCTTTCTTTAACGAATATTTATTCAGAAACGGGCTGATAACGCAGGAGGAAAGACTAAAAATGAACGGAAAAATCGCATCATACATCAGCCGAATAAGAAAGTGAAAAAGCCGCCGAATGAAAATCGGCGGCTAATACATAAAATAACTTGCTTATTAACTTGCTTATTTTCTTGTGTGTTCTTTAATGTGTAACGTTTTTCTTGGATTTTCAGGTGTAATTTGTAACGTTTTTCTTAAAAATTTTGAAAACATTTCCAAAAACTAATTCTGTGTTTGATATAGATATATGAATTACTATGTGATATAATCATCATAATAAAGTGATGATACAACGAAATTGAAAATAGGGAAGTGAAGAAATGGATATTTTAAAAACGAGGGAACAGCTTAGAAGTTGCAGTATATATGACCTGCCTTTGCGTGTGACATTCTACGCCCGAGTGAGTACGGAGAAGGACGCACAGCTCAACTCGCTTGACAATCAGATCAGCTTCTACTCGAATATGATTAAGAAAAATTCTAACTGGGAATATGTCGAGGGCTACATTGACGAGGGTCTGTCGGCTATCTCGACCGAAAAGCGTGAGAATTTTCACCGAATGGTAACAGACGGCGAGAACGGCGAGTTTGATATGATAATTACAAAGGAAATCTCCCGATTTGCAAGAAACACGCTTGACAGTATCAGGTTCACAAGAGAGCTTCTGCACTTTGGCGTTGCTGTGTTTTTTCAGAACGACAACATCAACACGCTCGACGAGGACAGCGAACTGCGGCTGACGATTATGTCGAGTATAGCGCAGGACGAGCTGAGAAAGCTGTCGTCACGTATCAAGTTCGGGCATCAGCAGGCAATCAAGGACCACGTTGTGCTCGGCAACAGCAGAATTTTCGGCTACCGCAAGGACAATAAGTGTCTTGTGATTGACGAGGACGAGGCTAAAATGGTGCGTGAGCTTTTTGAGCTGTACGCAACGAACGAATACAGTATGAAGCAGATTGAAAACATCTTCTGGGAGAAAGGCTACCGCAATCATAACGGAAATAAAATTGCCCACACCACAATGTCGGGTATGATTTCAAACCCGAAGTACAAGGGCTACTATGTCGGCAACAAGGTCAAGGTTGTTGATATGTTCACGAAAAAGCAGAAATTCCTTCCACCAGAGGACTGGGTTATGTTCAAGGACGAAACAGGAGAGATTGTCCCTGCGATAGTATCGGAGGAGCTGTGGGACAAGGCAAACGACGTGCTTGAAAGGCGGAGCAAGGACGTCAAAAACCGTCAGGGTAAATGCAACCACGGCAATCTTCTGACAGGTAAGCTGTTCTGCACCGACTGCGGAGCAACCTACTATCGAAGAGATGCAAAGGACAGACAGGGCAACAAAAATTCAAAGTGGATATGCAGCGGCAAAATCAAAAACGGCGCAGATAGCTGTAAATCCTTTCCTATATACGAATCCGATGTCGTGCCGATTCTGCTTGAGGTGTTCAAAGAAACCTCCTGCGATGTTGAAGAGCTGATAAATCAGTATGTTGAAATGTATAAATCCCTCAGCCAGCCCGAAGAGGTCGGCAGACGGCTTGACGAGCTGAAAAAGAAAATGGACTTGGAGCAGAAGAAGAAAAGCAAGCTCCTCGGCTATAACGTAAGCGGTCAGATTTCCGACAGGGATTTTATCAGCCTGACAAAGCAATGCTCAAATGAGATTGCCTTGTGCGAAAAGGAGATTTCCGCACTTGAAAATGAAATGCAGACGAGAAACGATTTCAAAAAGCGGATTGAAGAAATGCGCAGAACGCTGAAACGGGCGAGCGAGGATGCAAACAGCGGAGTTATTAATCACTCGTTTGTTGAAAAATACATTGATAAAATCTATGTAACACCTATTGACGAAACGCATATGGAGATGAAAATCAAGCTCTTTACCAACGAAACCACCACAAAGTATCTTGAGAATTTGCGGGTTCGTACGGGACAAACGTTTAAAAAGATGATTGAGTCATACGAAAACAGTATGAAATAATTTGATTTAAAGAATAAATCATAAAAATATATCGGAGCATATGGCAAAACGCTGTATGCTCCGATGTTTATTTTGTGCAAAAATTTTCAAAATATCAGTTTTGTTTAAAATCGTGCGATAAAATATATTTGAAAAGTGCGTTACAGCCGTTTTCAATGTCGGTGTATGTAACATCAAAATTGCCCGTATACCATGGGTCTGCAACATCTCTCGGATAGTTTGTAAAATCAAGCAGGCGGTGAATTTTCTTTTCACTGTCAAATCCGACTATTCTTTGCAAATTTCGCAAATTCATAGAATCCATTGCAACTATGTAATCGTATTCTTTGTAATCAGATTTAGTGATTTGCACTGCATGGTGCGAGGTGAAAGGTATGTTCATCTCGGTTAATTTTGCTTTCGTTCCACGATGTATGCCGTTGCCGATTTCCTCTGTGCTTGTCGCAGAGGAGTTAATCCGAAATTCATCGGCAAGACCGTTTTCGGCAACAATTTTCTTCATTACAAATTCCGCCATAGGTGAACGGCAAATATTCCCATGGCATACAAACATTATCTTTATCATAACAAATTTCCTCCGGATTTGCCGTAAAATGCCGTGATTTGCAAGGGTATTTTTGATATAACAGGAATGAGTATCATTTTTAAAGCTTCCTCAAAATACGCAAATCAAGACAAAATACGACATATTAAATTTTTCAAAAGTAGTAAAACAGTAGTCAGCTAAGGGGGCGCAGACTACTTTCAAAATCAACCGTATAACGATAGCTTTTCCACAAGGAGGTGCAAAACGGTTTTAACATCAAAATAATTCGTTGCGAGAATTATAATTTTGATTTAGCTATCATCAACGGCATTAAACAGTAATTATATTATAGCATATAAATTAACTCCAAACAATAAAAATGCACCCACACCGTAATGATGTGAGTGCTGATTTACACCGTCTTAATCTTTTTCGTAGTTTGTGCTTTCGGCAGGAATCAAAACGCAGGAGCAAAATCCCGGTTCGGGCTGATAGCAATGAATTGTTAAAGACTTGCCGATTTTGGGACTGAAATCACAAACAGTCCTGCTTGTTCCGTTCAGCGCAACATCGGCATAGCTTACCAGCCATTTTTTGTCGCCGTTTTTGAATACTTCGTAAAAAGAATGATTAAGCATTTCAGAAATAGGCAGTTCCTCAACGACTTCCATTTGCTTATTGCAATAACGAAACACAAAATCTATGCCGTGCCCGTTTTCATCAAAAACCAATTCAATGACGCAGTAGGCAAGCGGCATATCATCTAAAATACTGCATTTTCCAAAAAGCTCATCTTTGGTGCAGGCGAATCACTTGAAGATGAAAGGTCAAATTTCATTTCTTTGCGCAATTTCCTGTGAAAACTGAGATTGCGCTGACGCCCTTGAAAGGATTTTCCGCCTATCATAGTGTAAACGCCGTCATTTGAAATATGGGCAATTTGGTCACGGCGGAGCAGGTATAGGCAGCGGTTCTCACGCATCGGCAGAAAACATTACTGTTTCCGGTGGTGATGTTACAGCGACAGGAGGAAAAAGCGGAGCAGTTATAGGTAGCGGTTACAATGGTACTGCGAGTAATATAACTGTTTCAGGCGGAAAAGTAAAAGCTATCTTAAACGGCAGATACAATACTTTTCCAGTAGGCAGGGGATATAAAGAGTCCGGAAGTTCGTTAGAGTGTAAAAACAATGTGCTCAATGTCCCCGATAATACTAAGGTGTCATTTGATACAACGCTCGCAAACAGCATTACATATAAGAATTTGTTTCATTCACTTGACAGTTGTGATATGAGCAAAGAGCTTGGTTTCTATGTTGATGAAAAAGGGAAACTCTGACCGAAACCGATAACAATAACGGAAAAAAGTCCTATCAATTTAAGGGCGCAAACACAAATACGGAATATCAGAATTTCAAAAAGGCGCAAACAAGCGATGAAAAGCCTATGACAATGGAAGAACTAAAAAATGCAACCAGTTGGAAAAAGTACGAAGGCAATTTCAAATTACCGGATTTAAAAATTTCTATCGTTTATGCAAGAGTAAAGGATATTGCTCAAAATATTACTTATTAATATTTTAGGTTGTATCGGCTTTACTTGCAAAAACGCAGATGGCGAGAATAGATTTTTAACTAAGGAGCAGTGTATGCGTTATCCCCGCAGCATAACATCTGCTCTGAATGTTCCGCCATTATAAGTGAATTTGCAATAACCTCCGTTTTTTTCGGCAATGCGTCGAACAGATTGCGTACCTATTCCATAGCCGTTTCTTTTTGACGAACTGAAAATACCGCCTTTTTCGTTGATTTCGCCGTTATAATCGTTTTCGACCGACAGAATTATTATGTTGTCAGAGTGCAGGTAGGCTGTTATGCTTATCTGCTTTTTTGTTTTACCCGATTTCAGGCTTGCCTCAAGAGCATTTTCAAGAAGATTGGCGATTACGAGGCATATGTCTGTTTCAATAACAGGAAGGTTTTCGGGAAGATCTAAACTATGATTTAGAGTAATATCATTATTTTTGCATCTTGCGTAGTAGTGACCTACAATTCCATTGACCGCACCGTTTTTACATAGCTGTAGTTCAGTGTCCGGAATACTTTGTGATGCCGAAGAAAGATAATCTTCAAGTTTTTTCCAGTCCTTTTGCTCTGCAAGAGCATTAAGAACGGCAAAATGATGTCGCATATCATGCCGGGCTTGTCTTGTTTCTTCAATAGCTCCTTTTATTGTGTCATACTGAGCCTGCTGCATATTTAAAAATTGATTTTCCTGTATAAGCCTGTTGTTGTGGTTAAGACTTTTTGCTATAAAATACAGCAGTGCATAAAATATCAGGAGAAGAATGAAAAGTGCGGTGCTTACAACAATATAAATCTGTATGCTTTTATCTTCAAGCGTATTGTCTGTATTCCAAGGTACTATAAACAGGTTAATCAGAGTAAATGTTATCGGCAAAATCCAGAACACATACCAGGTCTGAGCAAGGTTTTCATCATCAAGCAGTCGGCTTACGCCATGCGTAGCAGGATACCATACAATCAAAACAAAAAGCCAGGATAATATAATATACAGAATTGCCGTATTCATTTCAAACCAAGGCGAAGTATTTTGTGGGTATGTCGTTAGGTCTATAATTCTTGTTATGCAGGCAAGACTGCAAAAAACTCCGAATACCGCAAGCGAAATGCTTGCAGATTTCCATACCGATATATTAGCAGTACAGCAGTATATTGCAGTAAGTATAATTGTAATCGGTATTACAGGGAAAATTAAATTAAGTTTGAAATAACAGCAAATTAATCCGCACAATATACATAAGCCTACAAGTGATGGAATCAGTATACCAAACAATTTTAATTTTGAGGTTTTAAGATGATTTTTTATTGGAAGATACGCAAGAATTGTGGCTGGAATAATTGCTGAAAGTACAATTATGGGTCGCAAAATATCATTCAAAGTGAGTCCCTCCTGTTAAAAAGATATTCACCGAATACATTTTTAGCAGATTTTATAAGACTGCGGCTGATAGTAATTCTCGTATTGTTGTCAAGAATAAACTCGTTTCCGTTTATATCTTTGATATGCTCCAGATTTACTAAAATGCCTCGGCTGCACACAAAGAAATTTTCATTGTTTTCAAACAGCTTTGTGAAGTCTGAAAATGTACTTCGTACGATTTTTTCTGAATTATCTGTACAAAAAATATGTATGCAGTGCTTAAAGTGTTCAGCATATAAAATGTCGCACAGCCTTATACGCAAATTGTCGCCGTGAGATGAAAGTTGAATATATTTTTCTCTTTGAGGAATTTTTTGCGATATTTCATCAAGCAGCATTTCAAGCTCCTCGCTGCTGTACGGCTTTACAAGATAGTGCAATGCACGAACGCTGAAACCGTCGAGTGCATGGTCTGTTGATGTTGTGGTGAAAACCAAAAGACATTTACGGTCAAATGCCCTCAGCTTTTGTGCTGTTTCTATTCCGTTTTCGTCATTCATATATATATCTAAAAAGACAAGGTCAAATCTGTTTTGCAATGCCTCATTTAAAAAGTCACTGCCACTATTGTAGAGGTGTATTTTAACATCGTAAGAAATCAAGAATTTGTTTTTTAAAAGTCTTTCATAAAGTTCGTTCCGCTCGCTTTCGCAGTCATCTACTATTGCAATTCTCATACTGCTCCTCCTGTATGGTTACTGTTTCTATTGTAACACAAAATTGTATAAATGTTGAGATAAATTTACTGTTTGTGCCTCTTTTTTGCATTTTGTGACAAATGTATAGACTAAAAACAATTTTTTATTATAATTATCTTGATATTATCTAACAAAGTGTGTAGGATAAAACAATATCTAAGTATTAAGGAGGAAAATTATGCCTAATAAAAAGAAAACAGGCGTCTGCATTGCGTTGGCGGCAATGCTGGCGGCAACATCCGTTCTTTGCGGATGTCAGCAGAGCAATGAAGACACTGCGGCAAAATTTAACAGTGATGTGAAAGACGCATCAAGCTATACAGCAGAACAAAATGCGTCGGTATACAAAGTGCTGGACTTTTCAGATGAACGGGAAAAGGAATTTGCACAGAAAGGTTTTATAACAGCGCCGGAAACTCTTGAAATAAAAACGGAAAACGGAACTGTTGCCTGGAGTCAGTCGGCATATGATTTTATCAGAAACTCGTCAACTCCTGACAGTGCAAACCCAAGTCTTTGGAGAAACACCGAGCTTAATTCACTTTACGGACTGTTTGAGGTAGTAGACGGCGTATATCAGGTTAGAGGATATGATGTTGCCAATGTTACCTTTGTAAAAAGTGATAACGGATGGATTGTTTTTGACTGTACCACAAGTTCTGAAACAGCAAAGGCAGCACTTGAGCTTCTTGAATCAAAGTTTGGAAAGGCTCATATTGCAGCTGTTGTTGTAAGCCATGCACATATTGACCATTACGGTGGTATCGGAGGACTTATTGACGAAAAAGATGTTGCCGACCCATCGCTTCCGCTTGATGAACAGATTAAATCGGGTAAAACTCTTATTATCGTTCCCGAAGGATATGAAAAGGCTGTTATGGAAGAAAATGTTTTTGCAGGAAATGCTATGAAACGCAGGACTAACTTCCAGTATGGCTCGTTGCTTGAAAAAGGCGAGAAAGGCAGCTTATCGGTCGGTATCGGTCTTACTCCTTCAAATGGTACAACTACCTACATATCACCGTCATACGAGGTTAAGGAGGCTACTGAGAACATTACGGTTGACGGCGTGGAAATGGTATTCCAGCTCACTCCCGACACAGAGTCACCTGCCGAGATGAACACATATCTTCCAAAATACAAGGCTTTGTGGATGGCAGAAAACTGTACCGGAACAATGCACAATCTCTACACACTCAGAGGTGCGGAGGTTCGTGACGGCAATGCGTGGGCACAGTATATTATGGAGGCAAAGGAACTTTTCGGCGACAAAACCGAGGTGGTATTTCAGGCTCACAACTGGCCGCATTGGGGTAATGAAGTAATCAATGAATATATGGCAAATACAGCGTCTGTATACAAGTACATTTTCTCACAGACACTTATGTATATCAATCAGGGATACACCTCAACTGAAATAGCCAATATGATTGAGCTGCCGGATGAGCTTAACAAGGTTTGGTATACTCGTCAGTATTACGGAACTCTTAAGCATAATGTAAAGGCTGTTTATCAGAAGTATATGGGCTGGTATGACGAAAATCCGATACATCTCGATGAACTTGAGCCGACAGAGTATTCAAAGAAACTTGTTGAGTATCTTGGCGATACCGACAAGGTGCTTGAAATGGCAAAAAAGGATTTTGACAAGGGTGAATATCAGTGGGTTGCACAGATTACAAACACACTTGTATATGCAGACCCTGAAAACCAAGACGCTCGTTATCTGTGTGCAGACGCACTTGAACAGCTTGGCTATCAGGCAGAAAGCGGTGCATGGAGAAATGCTTATCTTACAGGTGCTTACGAGCTGCGTAACGGAACAAAGAATTATCCGGATACGACAGCAGGCGGAACAGGTGCAACTGCTCTCGGTATGAGTACCGAAACAATGATTGATTACCTTGGAATTTGTCTTGACGAAAAGAAACTCGAAGATCAGAATCTTGTAATTAATCTTGAAGTAACCGACAAAAATGCAAAGTATCTTCTCCGCATTAACCATGGTGTGCTTATCTATTCTCAGGAAAATTGGGTTGATAATGCCGACGCAACAATCAGAACTAAGAGTGCAGGAATCCTTGGTATTGCGCAGAATAATCAGCAGCTTATGGACGCTTGTATTGAAAAGGTTGAGGGCAATAGTGATGTAATAAAAACTCTTACTGACAGCGTTGCAAAGTTCCCAACTTATTTCAATATTATTGAACCTTAATTAACTGAATTTGAGGGTTGATTATGAAAGTATTAAATTTTATTTTTGGTTTGTTGTCTGTAATCGGAGCATTTTACTGTATTTTTTATCCGGGACTTACTTTTCTCAACAGTGGTTGGATAGTAACAATTTTACTCGGAATGTGGGGTATATGTTCTGTTATTGATTACTTCTTAAAACGCAAAAAGTCAAAAAGCGAGCAGAGTGAAGCTGTTATGGGTACGCTCGGTCTTATTGTCGGAATTGCAGCGGCAGTAGTTTCTGTACTTGCAATGTTTATACCGTCAATCAGGCTTGTATTTGATATAACCATTCTCTGTATTTTCTCCGGCTGGCTTATTATTGACGGAATCTCATCCGTTGCAATGTCGTTCAAGGTTAAAAATTCAGGCTCGAGTGCGTGGATTATATCATTGATTTGCGGTATTCTTGTAATAATAGGCGGTATCTATGGGTTGTTCCACCTTGTATTTGCCGCTCAGACAATCGGTTTTATGATTGGTGTACTTCTCGCAGTTTACGGTGTCAAACTCATCATTTCAGTGTTTGAAAAACCGTCTGTATAACAATTATCATCACAAACCCTCAAGGCAGAAATTGCTTTGAGGGTTTTTTATATTATAAGCTCTTTGATAAAACATTTTTCAGTTGCTTTATAATTTATGTATAAAAGCTTATCACATTCGTAAAATTTCATAATAATATTACGCTGAAGCTAAGAATTATATTGAAATATGGTGTTGACTATGTTAAAATATTATAAAGATATATTAAACATCGGAGCAAATGTATGAAAGAGAATAATCGTGTCTTGTTTGTGGGTAACGGGATTGCTATGCAAATGGGAATTGCCGAAAAATGGGATACAATAATTAAAGATATTGCCAAAGATTATGATGTTAAATTATTTCCCGATACTAACAATTATTTACCAAATAATATGCAGATAGTAATTGCGACAAATGATAATGTTGATAAGGCTATGGCAGAATTTTGTGAAAAGCTAAAGGCGATTTCTCTTACCGATGAACAAAAAATATTTGGCAAAAAAATTCTTTCACTTCCGTTTGATAAAATCATTACAACCAATTATACATACGAACTGGAAAAGTCTGTTAAAAATAATAAGCTGTTTAGGTGTACTAATCCTAAAGATTTCAGATATAAAAGAAGTGATATGACTTTATTTGGATATATTCCGATAAATAAGAATAAAAAGGTTTGGCATATACACGGTCACGCTTGTGCCTACAATTCGGTTATTATCGGACATTATTACTACGGTAAATTATTATCAAGGATACAGCAGTATATTTCATCAAATATGAAAACTTGGATAGCAAATCAAAAGTACGGCAGAGAGCATAAGATTGTCAGTTGGGTAGACAGCTTTTTAACAGATGATGTATATATGTTCGGGTTTGGAATGGACTTGTGTGAGCTTGATATTTGGTGGCTTGTTTGTTGCAAAAAGAGACATTTTCCTGACAGCAAAATTTATTTTTATGTACCCAAATGGGAATTAGCTGAAAACAATTCCCGCCGGTTGCTTATGAATGCTTATGGTATCATTATACGAGAGGTGGAATGTGAAAATTATTCGGATTTTTATAACATAATTTTAGATGAATTATCTGAAATTTGATCAAAGTAACAGAGTTTATACATAACAAAAAGGTTGAAATTTATGATAAATAAACGACCCTATATTTTGACTTTCATTTATATAGCAATCGCAATGATATTTCCGATTTTAATATGGATTTCGCAGCAAATTGCTTTGCCTGAATTTATTGTTTATAACAAATTTTATATATGCGCATTTAGTGTGTGTGCCATATCTGCCGTATATTATTTATTCAGAGCAAATAAATTAAAAAAAGCAAAAATCACTTATACAAATATATGGATAAATATTATATCAGTTGTAGTATTATATCTTTACTATTTAGTTATGATTAAATTATTGCATATAAAAATATTTATTAGCGATTATAATATATTGACCTATATTTTTTCAGTATATCTTTTTACTTTATTGGCAGATGTTTGCTTATGTGTTTCGTATAGGCATATCGGAGATGAAAAGTACAAAAAGCATACGGCTCATCAACCAATTACCGATAACAATTTTTCGTATATTGAAATTGGTTATTCAAAGTCGAAAATAAGGTATTTTAGATATTTTGCTAATAGAGTTAGTATAAACAAGTATTTTAAATTATTATCAGTTTTAAATCTTATTGTCGCTTTGTTTTTGTTATATTGCATTTATCCGTTACCGCAAATATTTCGATAGAATTTATTAATGAAAATAAACGAAAGTGGGGATATTATGAATAAAAAACAAATTATTCAAATTTCTATGTTATCTGTTCATGGTATCATATTATTATGTTCGATTATTAACATAGTAAGATGCATTTTACAGCATAAATTATTGGTATTCCCATTAAGCTACGGCTTTTTTAATATTCCTCTTTATCGTTATATAAGCAGTGGCAGAGTTATAGATTTTTTCGCTTTAATAGCATTTATAATTATTTCTGTTGTATTTACCATTTTGGAATGTAAAGAAATAATTAAAGGAAAAACATCAATATTTATATTTTCAAATGGCCTTTTTGTTTGTAGTTGCTTTATTTTTTATTGCTGTGTTAGTTTATTTGAATTAGAATGGTTTTACAGAACACCTCATCAACTGATTTTGGATATATCTGTGCAGCTGTTAGGTATGTGCACTTTGGCTGTTATTGCAGTAATTCAATCAGCATATATTGTTAAAAATCGAACAGAGGAAGATTTGGAGAAAAGTAAATATATTAATAAAAATAAATTAATTATTATTTTTATTGGCTTGTTTGTATTTGTCCTGATTACTGAATATTTCATGTACTATAATGAGTTTTTTCGAGATTCAAATATTCCTCGAGGTTTATTTCAAGGCATAAATATAATTATTTTTTTTAAAAATTTAGCTTATGTTTTGGGAATTTATTTAGGTGTTGGCTCTATACTACAATCAGTAAAAAGAATATGCAAACTTAAAAAGGTAAATTTCTTAAATGGGAACGAACAAATAGCAATGTTTAGAAATGATAGAAATAAAAAAATAATTGCATTAGCTGTATTTATTTTATCATATTTTGTATTCTATCTTTTTAAGTAGTTTTAACACAAACAGTCAGTTAAAGTTTTGCTTTGACTGACTGTTTTGTTATAGTATGAAAACAAAAAGGACAGTCAATGGAACTTACAGCAAACAGTTCGGATAAAAAGCTTGCACTAAAATCAAATTTGTTTTATACTAAAGATGGAAGATTTTTGGATAAACTGTATGATCAGGACGGACAATCCGATACATATAACTATAATTCAAAACCAGGCTATCTTGACAGCGTAAACGATCTGTTTTTGCTGAACATTATGCGGTTTTATAATATTTAATCCTACATCAATTTCGGACAATCACAATGTGCGGGGGCATTTTGAAGTCTTTTCTATTGGAGCGGATGCTATCTTACTTGAAGAATATGAAACTTTGAGCGGTCTCTCATTTTCATTTGGAATCGGTGCAGGGATAGATTGGGTTCATGGGTATACTACAACTAATCAAACCATTTTTAAATCTAATGATAATCCAACAAGTAACTCAAAAAATAATATCAAAAGTAATATTAACAATAAATCAAATACAGTTAATCAAAATTCCCACAAAGTAAGATGTTGCAGAGCTTGCGGAAGACCTGACTATATCTGTCCATCTCAGGTGTATTATTAAAAAATAGTAGGGGTGCTTTTATGTTAAAATGTTTAAAACCTATTTGCTATGAGATAAATTGCTCAGATAACGATATAATTAACAGCATTATGGAAAGCTCCTGCTTTTATGGTGAGTTTTTAAATAATTCGTTTAAAATGCAGTTATTATCTCAAAATAGTATTTTCATACAAAACGGCATTAATCCTATATTTTACGGTAATGTAAATAAAAATGGAGATAGCGTAACCTTGAATATAAAATTAAAATTGAATTTAGGATGTTGGCTTTTTATCTTTATAATAGCTTTTATTCTTTTTGGCGTTATAATATTTAATATTATCAATGCTTTTCTAAAAAATCTAAATTATATATCAATAATATATCCATTAATTATTTGCATTGTTTTTTTAGCTTTTATTTGTATTATTGTAAATATGAAATATTCTGATATGAAATTTGAGATTGAAAAAATTTTAAATAAAGATTTTAAAGGAAAGTTCAAAAGAATAATATAGTTTTATTAATGCTTTTTAATATTAGTTTTATAAAGAATATGTAATAGTAATATTGAATTTATTTTTTGCTTAGGAGGAGGTTAATATGAATAAATTAATGAAAATACATATAGGCTTGATTATAGGTATAGTAATGACATTTGTTTCTTTGCTTATATTAATAATCAATTTTAATATAAAAGTAAATATATTTGTTCCGTTTGCTTTGTTTTTGACATATGAATATTTGATAATAAATTTTTTAAAGGATAATTTTTTGACCGATGATTTCAAAAGCAAGACTATAAAGGATTTAAGTGAGTATAATTTCAGAAGAGTTAATATTTATAGAAAAATAATATACTTTATTCAAGCTGTATGTATAATATTAGCTCCCATTATGTGGATACTGGTGATTTATAATGTTTAAATAATTTGTAAAAAGATAAATAGGCAACATCTTACTTTTGTAGTATTGCTTTTTGGAGTTACTTTTATATTTTTAGTTTTTGTTTTATCAAAATAGGTATCTTTAGTATATCACTGAATTAATATGCTATTATGTGGTCGACCGGATTATATATGTCCTAGTCCTATTTACTATTAATCATATAATAAAGGTGGAGAGTAAAAATGCGAAAATTATGGAAAATACATATCGGTTTGATTATTAGTTTTTTTATTTCATTTTTTTCTACTATGTTTTTAGTATTTTTTTCTAACGAAAAAATCAATGCTTATTACGGGATTGCATTACTTTTAACATATATGTATTTAATAATTAATTTTTTAAAAGATGATTTTCTAAGTAAAGAATTTAAAGAAAAAGCTAAACTTGAGTTAAATTCTCACGATTATATAAATGTTATGATTTATAGAGGAATCATATATTTTGTTTCAAGTGTATGCATAATTATTGCCCCTCTTATGTGGGCAATGGCTATAATTACTAATTAATAACCAAGGATTATAGGTATTTAGGGTGTATTCACGCTTTGGGTGTCTATACCTTCAATAGCGGCATCAATAATCCTTTTAATAAGATAATCAAAGTAAAAACAGGCTATCATGTCAGTGTTCGATTATGTAATAGATTATGACAAATTTTATAATACGACCGAAAACAAAGTAGGAACACAGGTGCTTGCAGCCTTTGATAATAGCGAAAATAACAGCATACTTCAAAAAAGAGAGCTGTACTTCTGATGCTTTTGATTAAACAAAAACTAAAAATATAAAATCAACTCTAAAAAGCAATACTACAAAGGTAAGATGTTGCCGACCGGATAAAATTTGTAAATCTCCTGTTTATTATTGAATTTAAAATGGAGGCTCTATGATTAAATTATATCGCAAAAATTATGATTACGAATTAAAAACAACTAAAGAATGTCTAATTGGAAAATTAAGAAATTCGACATTTCAGGGATTGTTTAATTATTATAAGCATTATAAAGACTATACTTTTTACGGAAAAATTTTTGAAGAAAATTTTGAAATAAAATCTGTCCCGGCAAGTAGCAGAAGATCTTTATTTAACCCTTTAATTATCGGAAAATTTTCAAGCGAAAGTAATAAAACTGTATTGTCAATTAACATGAAACTACCGTCTTCCGACTATATTTTTATTGGAATGTTTTTTGTTGTTTGTGTTTTTTTTGGTGCAATAATATACTCTTCTTCGTTAGAAAATTCTAATTTAATTCCGCTTATTTTTATATTGCCTTTTACATTTTTCTTGCTTGTTAATCTATTATTTTTCTTTTTTGCAAAAATGAATTTTAGTGATGCAATATACAATATTGAGAACATTTTAAAAGAATGTATTATAATAGATGATAAAGCAAAACCGTAAACGGAGTTGAATACACATACGAATACCCCGGCGGTCAGCTTATACACGAAACAAGGGGAGAAAAAGTATTTGACTATTGTTACGATGCAAACGGTCAGCTGTATGCAGTAAGCTACAAGGCAAATTCTTCAACCGACGCAGTAACATATTACTATGCGCATAATTGGAGAGGTGACATTACTTCAATCTATGATGCTGGCGGTAATATGGTAGCAAAGTATGAATACAATGCCTGGGGCAATGTACTTACAGTAACAGATGCCAATAATAAATCTATTACCGATAAAAACCATATAGCAAACTTAAACTATATCTTACTGGAATTCAAATTTTGATGCCCCAAGGAATCAAAAAATGATAAGTATAGGCAGTAGTTTATGGAATAAAAATAATCCCCCAAAAAGTATTAGTAAAAGAATAGGAGGAATAAGATGTTAGAACTAAAAAAATACAAAAAATCTATATTTATTCTTTTATCTGTATTCATACTCATAGGTTTTGCTTTTCAGCTTTCAGCTTGCAGTGCATTCACCTCAGAAGAAAAAATTCTGACATCTACATCGCCGGACAATACATACACTCTAGAGGCATACAGGGTTAATGGAGGTGCTACAACAGATTATTCAATTAAGGTGTATAGAATAGATAATGATAGCTCCAAATCTTTAATCTATAATAAATATCACGATTATAATGCTGAAATAAAATGGATAAGCAACTACACTGTTTCTATCAATGATGTAACCATTGACTTATCTAAAAACGAGACATACGATTGGAGAAATAAATAACCTCTATACTATATAATCTATTCCGCTATCGCAGTCATTACTATGACTCAGAATCAGGCTTATACTACCTTATGAGCCGTTACTACGACCCTGTTACTCACAGATTTTTAAATGTAGACGGATATCTTCAAGCAGGTGAAGATATTTTAGATGTAAATATGTTTGCCTATTGTGGAAATAATCCAGTATGCAGAATTGATAGTAAAGGAAACTCTTGGTGGGGAATAACTGCTTCTGTGTCAAGTGTTATAGTAGCTTCAGTTGCTGTTGGAACAATAGCAACTGGCATAGGCGTTTATGCAACAAGTAAAGCTATATCAAATTCAAAAATTACTTATAGTTCTACTACAATAACATCGGATACTCGCAATACTCGAAATGAAACAACTACAATTTACCGTTATGGTGGAACTAATCCTGGAAATTTTGTTTCTTCTTCTCGTGATGTAGAAACAAACACTGGTTTATCATTTTCAACTGTTCCAAGACCTGGTGCAGCAATGACTACCATAGAAGAATTGAACGCAACAGGTGTTGTGTATGCATATCAAGATAGTCTTACACATATTACTGTGAAACAAATTGGTGGTATTATAGCGGAATGGAGAAATCAAGGTACAAATTCAGTTTGGACTAAGACTATGAAATCTTTAGTCGTGAAATGGGATGGAAGTGAATAATTTGAGTGATATAGATACAATTATGAATATGCTTGACTGGAATAATAGTTCAGACGAACAAAATAGAGGAATTAAATTAGCAGAGAATATAGAATCAATAAATGTTTTTTTACAACCTCGTGATAAAAAGCATAACAAAAATGTTTGGGATAATTGTGCAATTATTTTATCAAAAAGATCAGACGAAGAATTGAAACCATACTTAATTCCGCTATTAGAGTGGTTGCAAGATTTGACTTGGCCGGGAGCATTATGCGTTTTAGATAGAATTAATACATATCACGATTATTCGTCACTTAAATATGCTTATGAAGAGTGTATAAAACGAGCCAAAGCCTTGAATGAAAACATATGGTTAAAAAACCTTAATGAAATAAGTGGCGTTGATTTACTTAAATAAACGAATTTTTGTTCAAGCTGTATGATCAGGACGGCAACTGTGATACATATAATTACAATTCAACCACAGGCTATCTTGACAGCGTAACAGATGACAACACAGGTGCACAGATTAACTATACCTATTACGAAATAGGCAATCCGCTTTCATATCGTGACGGTATGGAAATGACCTGGCTCAACGGCAGAAAGCTCACTACTTTACAAAACGGCAACGATAGCATCAGCTATGAGTATGACAGTAATGGCGTGAGAACAAGCAAGACTGTAAACGGCGTTGAATATACATATGAGTATCTCGGCGGTCAGCTTATGCACGAAACAAGAGGAGAAAAATATTTACTTATGTGTTTTGTATAAAAATAGCTGCGATGATTAATATAATAAAAAGTATCAAAATTAAAAATACATTACCGCAAATAATTATTTAAAAGTCATTATTTTAACACAGAAATATTGTAAAACAACCGCAGGTTTAGCATTTTAAACCTGCGGTGTTTTTTGCTGTCAATTTGGCGGTTGGTACTGTATTTATCGGAATAATCGGTAAGTTGAGTTATGAAAAAACCACCTCCGGATTGGGGTTATATCCGCAGGTGGCTAAAAAGGGTGATTTAGATTTATTCATTTTTTCTGCGTTTAATGCAGATGTAAATAATGACTGCTGATGCAAACAGAGTAATTGCAGCGGCAACCGTTAAAACAGAAATCTCTTTGCCTGTAAGCACATTGCTGTTGTCTTGTGGGGCAGGGGAGGTTTCGCTTGTTGCGGTTGGCTGAGTTTGTGGAGGAGAGTCGATGTGTGCAACCACTTCGGTTCCTCCCTCATAGCGTACAGCAGAAGTGCATAGTGAAGTTGAAAGAGCCAAAGTCAAAACTGTGATAATCAGCAGACAAATACATCTATTAATCTTAATAAGATTCATTGTTGTTAGTGTTTAATTAAGCACCAAGAGTATTTATTGCGCTGTGGAATACCTTGCCCGTTGGCGGAAAAAACACTCATTGTGTAATTACAGGTCATGCAGGTGCGTCTAATTAAAAATTTTTACCGACCTTGACAAGCTGAAAATAGGCGACAAGTTTTATGTTTATGTATTAGATGAGGTTTTGGATTACGAGGTAGAAAATATTGCGGTTGTAGAGCCGAGCGACACTTCACTTTTGCAGATTGACGAAAACGAGGACTATGTAACGCTTGTTACCTGCACACCGTATGGCGTAAACAGTCACAGACTGTTGGTTAGAGGAAAGTCAGTGCCGTATTCGGCAGATGAGGAAAAGGCTGAATTTGACAAAATTACTAAGAGCACTTATAATGAGCAGTATATTATTGCAATTATAGTCGGAGCATCTGTAATGGTGCTGATTCTTATTATTTATTTTACGAGGAGCAACTCAGCTTGGCGAAACATCCATGCCAATCGGCGGAATAAACACAAACTGCGTAATTGCAGGGCATAGAGGTTGGAACGGCGCAAGGTGTTTTCTTGATATTGAAACCCTCAGCGTAGGAGATAGGGTGTTTATAGATAATTTGTGGGAAACCTTGGAGTACAGCGTAAGTGAAATTAAAGTTATAAATCCCGATGATATAGACGCTGTAAAAATACAGGAGGGCAAGGATATGGTAACGCTTTTCAACTGCCACCCATATTGTGACAGCACCCATCGCTATGCGGTATTTTGCACAAGGGTGAACAACGATGATAGCTCAGCGCCCAAAGCAGAGCCTGCCACACAAGTTGTCACCCATAATGATAACGGCAATAAAAGTAATATAAATACAGATAATTCAAATGTCAGAATAAAAGCAGAACAGGTGTCTTACGTTGTAATTCCTTTGCTTTTGCTCATACTTGCATTTGTGCTGCTGTTAAAAAACCGCAGGAAAAATAAGAGATTAGAAAAAAAGCATTGAGGCAGAGAAAATTCTGCTTCAATGCTTTTTATTAGGTAAATACTAATAATTATTCGTCACATTTATATTTTTCTATAATTCGCTTACTCATATAATGAATTTGCCATTTGCCATTTTTTGACGCAAGCAGTGCTTGAGCTATTTTATCACTGTCCCTTACTTTGCGGGAATAATTATCAATCATAGCCTGACCTTCATTAATATCAATTAGAGCTAATTCAATGCTACCTTTTAATCGTGTGCTTAGGCATTTTGCTACACGATTTTCTTCGAAAGCAGGTTGATGTTTTATGGCAAAAACAGCAGTTTCAAAGTCATCTTTTATTCTTGGAGATGCCCACCTAATATTATTTCCATTCGTTGCTAATGCTATTCTTACAAATTCGTCATTATCTCTATAAGAAATCATACAACGCATTTTAAGTGCGTTTCCATATTTGCTTGATAATGCAAGCTTTACATATTCGGTATTATCTCTCAATTCCTTATTTACATACTGAATAGCCTCGCCGTCATCATTTAATGCAGTTCTAATAACATCATCATCAGCGTTAAAGCGCTTAAATCTTTTAAGTGAAGTTCCGATAGCATTAACCGCTAATAATACTGTATCCTTTTGATTAAATACAAAAGCAGGTATTTCTAAAGCAAGTCGCGGCTTTTCATCAAGTAAAAATTTCAGTACATTAAGCCATAGTCCTCTTGTTTTATTATCTAATGATTTAGAACTAAGTATAACAATATCATATGGAATAATTTTAAATGAGTCATTTTCGTTGTATTCGTCTGTAAAGGACTTAAATTCATTGCAATACTTTTTAGATAATCGGAATTTTTTAATTAATTCCTCATAACGATTTTCATCAAGAATTTTAGACTTTACTTTTTCTACTGCCATTTCTTCCGGATTATTTTCATCAGGCAGATTTTCATAATCACGCAATATCTCGTCCGGATATTCACCAAAAATAGTATGGTATAATCTTCTTAAATAAGGAAATGAAAAGCCATCGTATATTAATCTGTAAAACGGATTTTCAAAGTCGTAATTATCAATAATCATAGAGGCGATTTTTGATACAATATCGCCTGATAAATGATCAGGATGATAATCATCCAACTCATATTCCTCATTATAAATGTAATGGTTTCTTATATAAAGACCAAGTCCGAAATGGTTACTTCCTGAATCGGGATGGTCAAATATATAGGCTTTTTTTTCATCATCCAAGTTAGTATATACCTTATTGGCAATGCGTGTTACAACTTCGTTGTACTTTTGTACTTCTATTCTGATTTCTTCTTCATAGTTTTCAATAGCTTTTATCAGTTCTTGCGATGGTTCTTTGCAAATTATATATTTTTCAAATAAATAATCTTCATTATCTACTGTAAAATATTCCGAAAAGTCATTATAAATTTTAGTAGTATCCTCATTTTCGTATAATACAGTTCCAATTTGCACTTTTTCCATATAAACACCTCGCATATTAATTCATATATTACTCTTGTATATGTAATCATATCATAAAAATAGGCTAAATACAACACATAAAATGTGAATTGTAAATAAAAACCCCACCGACCTCAAAAGCAGGGGGACTTTTTTAGGTCGGTGGGGTTTAGAAGTATTTTATTGTTGCACTTTGGAAAAATGAGATTTTCTGATTAGGGTTGAAATGCAATGGCTGAGTAGTGATATTGCGAACATAACAGCCATATAATCCAAAATATACAGAAGCAATAATTCGTTGTCGCCAAGCATAAAGAATTGATTTTGCAAGAATAAATATCCTATAAGATTTCTTTTGAAAAATGCAAAAACACCATATGCAAATATCAGCGCCAATACGATTTTTACAACCGCTTTTATCGGCTTTTTAGGGTTGCTTTTTATCATTAGTGAAAAAATATTAAAATGCAGTCCAAGGTGCATTGATATAAATACAAATCCCCGATACACCGAGAGCATATGTATTCGGCTTGCCGTTGCCGAATATTTAAAATTCAAAAATGAAAACAAATGCCTTGAAATTATCACACCGCTTGTCATTGCCCCGATTAACGATACAAGCACAAGCAAAACGAGTATATTTTGAAAAATTCTTATCGGAGATTTCCTGCCTTGCAGATGTGTCTGTAATAAGACGGGGGGGAGTACGGCAAGACCTGCGCCGTGATTGCAGTTTGTGTATGCGCCGAGCCGGTGCTCCATTTGGTGACACTCAAAATCTGTTTTTTTGCCGGGCGCAAAGCTCTTTACCATAAAGGCAATGTTTCTGCCGAGGGTTCTTATAGTCTGCAATCCCTCTGTATCAAGCAAAACCTCCTCTGCTTGACCGCCGTAAACCATATTCCAATATTGGCTTGACGCAATCGACATTGAGCTGATAGAAAGGTATTTGTTAAGCACATCAAAAGACGCTGTGTTGCCGCCTCGGCGACAGGTAACAACAGCCGCACCGACTTTCATAATTTTGTCAATTTTTGAGGTGCTGAAAAACAGTCTGTCAAGAAAAGAAATTGCGCCGCCCACCGTGGAAGCGTAATAAACAGGTGCGCCGATTACAAATGCGTCTGCCTCGGCAAACTTTGGCGCAACCTCGTTTACAATATCGTCAAATACACATTTACCTGTTTGCGCACATTTTCTGTAAGCTGTACAGCCATGTATGTCTTTGTGTCCCACATGGATAATTTCCGCATCAATGCCCTCTTTTTCGAGTGTGTTCTTTAATTCGGTAAGGACAGTGAAAGTACAGCCGTTTGTCCTTGGACTGCCGTTTATCAACAATGCTTTCATATATACATCTCCGATCATATTAAAAAGGCTGTTATTTTTTAAGACTTTTAGTAAAATTAACGATTATATTACCATTTTTGGGTTGTAATTTGGAATTTAATTGTAGTTATCTGACAAAGAATATTCAAATCATAAAAAATACTTGACTTTTAGGTGATAAGGATATAAAATACTTGTATCGAGCAAACATACTAATATGATAGGTATTATAGGTAATACGGAGTGTGTTATGTATTATGAAAGGCAAGGGTAGTTTGTATGAAAAATCATTTTAACCGAATAAGCAAACGAATGTGCAGTTCTTTTTGCGGTAAGCCGATGTGTTAAAGCATTGCGGTTTACTATTTAATTGATTGTTAATTATTACAGCTAAAAGAAAGGTTTGATTAAAATTAAAAAGATTTTTACTAAAAAACTCGTATCCGCCCTCCTTACAACAGCACTTATAGGAACCTCCGCTTTTGCCCTTTTCGGATGCGGAAAAGCAAATAAGGATACTTCTCAGGACGCAAAGGTACATATTACCAATGTTTCTTATGACCCTACAAGAGAGCTTTATGAAAGCTACAACAAAATTTTTGCCGAGCATTGGAAAGAAAAAACAGGTCAGGAGGTAGAGGTTACTCAGTCACATGGCGGTTCGGGCAAGCAGGCACTTGAGGTTGCAAACGGACTTGAGGCAGATGTGGTAACACTCGCCCTTGAATATGATGTTAATGCCGTCAGAGATGCAGGTCTTATTAATGACGGCTGGGTAAATAACTTTGAAAACGACTCTTCACCTTACACCTCAACCATTGTATTCCTTGTAAGAAAAGGCAATCCAAAGAATATTAAGGATTGGGACGATATTGTAAAGGACGGCGTTGGAGTTATTACACCAAACCCAAAAACTTCGGGCGGCGCAAGATGGAACTACCTTGCCGCCTGGGCATATGCCGACAAGCTTTATAACGGTGACGAAAGCAAAATCGAGGACTTTGTAAAGAAACTTTATCATAATGTACTCGTTCTTGATTCGGGCGCAAGAGGAGCTACAACTACTTTTGTAGAAAACGGACAGGGCGATGTGCTTTTGGCTTGGGAAAACGAGGCTTATCTTTCAATTAAAGACCACCCCGATGAATACGAAATTGTTACACCGAGTGTAAGTATTCTTGCTCAGCCGTCAGTTGCGGTTGTTGACGAAGTGGCAGACAGCAGAGGCACAAGAGAGGTAGCAACCGAGTATCTCAGCTACTTATACAGCGATGAGGCGCAGAGAATTGCAGGAGATAACTACTATCGTCCTTACAATCAGGAAATTTTGAAGGAATACTCAGATGTGTTTGACCTTAACATTAATCTTGTTACAATAAATGACTTTGGCGGTTGGGACAAGGCTCAGAAAACTCATTTTGCAGACGGCGGAGTATTTGATAAGATTTACGAAAAATAATTTGAAACATAATTTTTCAGGTAATTGTGTTCAGTTGGTATCGGCTGAACACAATGCTTGCATATACAAGAAAAGTGGGTGTAAGGATGAACAAAACTAAAAAGGCGAAACGAGTTATTCCCGGCTTTGGCTTATCTATGGGAGTTACTATATCAATACTCAGCATTATAGTGTTGATTCCGCTCGCTTCTCTTGTGATTTATACGGCGCAGATGAGCTGGTCTGATTTTATAGATACAGTTACAAGCGAACGAGTAATGGCAAGCTATCAGGTCAGTTTGATTACGGCGTTTATTGCGTCGGCAATCAATGCGGTTATGGGTGTTGTGCTTGCGTGGGTGCTTGTGCGTTATAAGTTCCCCGGCAAAAGAATAATTGACGGTATGATTGAGCTGCCTTTTGCACTGCCGACAGCGGTTGCAGGTATTGCGCTTACTTCGCTTACGGCTGATACAGGCTTTATAGGCAGCTTTTTTGCAAAATTCGGCATAAGCATTGTCTACACAAGAATAGGCATTACCTTTGCACTTGTGTTCATAGGTATTCCTTTTGTTGTAAGAGCGGTTCAGCCTGTTCTTGAAAAGCTCGACCCTGTTTATGAAGAGGCGGCAGCACTTATGGGAGCAAAGGGACTTACCATTTTCAGAAAGGTTACCTTTCCGCATATTAAGTGGGCATTTTTATACGGCATAGTTTTGTGCGCCGCAAGAGCAATGGGCGAGTTTGGCGCAGTATCGGTACTTTCGGGACATTTGCGTGGAAAGACGAACACCCTGCCGCTACATATTGAAATTTTGTTTAACGAGTTTAAAACCGTACCTGCCTTTGCGGTGTCGGCAATTCTTGTAATAATGGCGGTTATTATTCTGATTATCAGAAGTGTAATTGAGTACAAAGGAAAGAAGGAATCTTAATGTATGTGGAATTAAAAAATATTAACAAGACCTTTGGCAATTACAAGGCATCTGATAATGTGAATTTCTCAATTGAACAGGGTAAGCTTATCGGTCTTTTAGGCCCGTCGGGCAGTGGCAAAACCACAATTCCCAGAATGATAGCAGGTCTTGAAACTCCCGACAGCGGTGAAATTATTATTGACGGCAAGGTAGTCAACGATATTCCCGCAAGCAAAAGAGGCAACCGTTGTGTCGCCAAAGATAAGCACTGAGATTTTAAGGCTTAATGTAAATACAATCAATCGTGAGTTTGCAGACGGCGATTTGGAAAATGTCTTTTGCGTTATCAGTGCTACCGATGACGAGCAGGTGAACGCACATATTTTTGACTTGTGCAGTGCAAAAAATATTCTTGTAAATACGGTAGACAATAAAGAAAAGTGCGGATTTATTTGTGCAAAAAAATTCGGTTACGGCAGGAATTACCACATCGGGCAAAAGTCCGATATACGCAAAATATCTTAAAGAGCAGTTTATAAATTTACTTGAAAGCACAAATGCCGATACGGTAGAAGTAATGTGGAAATACAGAGAGCATATCAAACAAATCACCGCAGACGAAGAGGTGCGAAAAAAAGTATTTTCAAGTCTTATGAATATGTGCCTTTGCGGCAAAAATATTGATGTTGATGTTGTGGATAAAATAATAAAGGAAAACAGCTGATATGAAAATAAAAATAGGTACACGAAAAAGCAAACTTGCGCTTGCACAAACAGAAATGTTTGCAAAAGCTTTGCAAAACAGATTTAAAAATACAGAAATTGAAATCGTGCATATTTCAACAAAGGGCGATAAAATTCTCGACAAACCGCTTGCAATGATAGGCGGCAAAGGTGTGTTTATTTCAGAGCTTGAAAATGCCTTGCTTTCAGGCGAGGCAGATATGGCGGTGCACAGCAATACTACAATGTAACCCCCGACCTCACCACCCTCGGCAAAATTGTCGGCGGCGGTATGCCGCTTGCTGTATACGGCGGCAAAAAAGAGGTTATGCAGTGCGTTGCTCCGCTCGGTTCTGTGTATCAGGCAGGCACACTTTCGGGCAATCCCGTTGCCGTAAGCGCAGGAATTGAAACTCTTAAAATTCTTGAGGAAAATCAAGACGAAATCTACACAAGGCTCGAAAAAATTTCTGCTCAGCTTGAAAACGCAATGCAGGAGTCGGGACTCAATGTAAATCGTGTCGGCTCGATTATGACTGTGTTCTTTACAGGCGAAAAGGTAAAGGATTACGATACAGCAAAAACCGCCGATACCGCTCGCTTTGCCGAGTATTTCAGACATATGCAGGACAGCGGAGTTTATACTGCGCCGTCACAGTTTGAGGCAATGTTTGTTTCTTTTGCACACTCCGATGAAGATATAGATAAAACAATCAATGCAATCAAAAGTTTAGAATAATAACGAAAAGAAAAAGTGCAGCAATTCTATAATCTTGCTGCACTTTTTTTCTTTATTACACAGCCTTAGCCTGTGCAATAATTTCGCTTTGTTTGTAATGTTCCGCAATTTCTGCCAGAGTAATGCTTTCTGCGTAATTTTGCAGGTATGATGACATTGCACTCCAGAGTTTATCGTTTATAAGCTCCATCATCATATCATTTTTATCTCGACTGTCAAAGTAAACATCGTTAAGCACCCTTGTGTCGAGAGCGTTTATAATGTCTTTAAAAGTTATTCCGCTGAAATCCTTGGCAATTACATATCCGCCGTTAAGTCCCTTTTGCCCACGAATCAGATTTGTGGAGGTGAGGGAGGGAAGTATTTGCTCAAGGTATTTTTTAGATATGTTGTGCCGCTTGGCAATATCGGGTGCGGTGACCGAACACCCGTTTTGAGAATACACCGCTATGTCGATTATTGCCATAATGCCAAATTCCACTTTTGTTGATATTTTCAATTAATCAGCTCCTTATACAGAAGAAAAGCCTGTTTTGGAGCAGAATATGCCTGACTAAGCGTATTAAATATAGATTAACATTTCTTAAGGAAAAAATCACACCTACTAAACAAATAAGCATTGTATATAATGACGGATTTTAGCATTATATGGAATAAAATTTGTAAAAAGAGGAAAATCCTACAAAACCTATTAAAATACTAAGTTAAATGCGCTATAATCTACAATATCATCTTGCAGATAAGCTTTTTGCAGGATAAGCATTGACTAAGCAAATATGATTTAAAAGGGACGGGAAGCTTATGGAGTTTAATACAGCATTATTACACAAGAATTTTAGCGGTGATAAGGCGTCCGGCTCTACTATGACTCCTATTTATCAGGTAAGTGCATTTTCGCACAGCTCTGCCGAACAGCTTGAAAAAGTGTTCAACAACAAAGCGCCGGGATATGCTTATTCAAGAATAGGCAATCCTACGGTTACTTCATTTGAAACCAGAATTGCCGCCCTTGAAAAAGGTGCAGGTGCTGTTGCGTGTTCGTCAGGTATGGCAGCAGTTACAATGGCACTTCTTAATATATTGGAGTCCGGTGATGAAATAATAGTAGGCGCAGGCTTGTTTGGCGGAACTATTGATTTGCTAAAGGATTTAGAGGCATTCGGTATAACCGCTCACTTTGTAGACGAGGTTACTCCTCAGAATGTTGAACCGCTTATCAACGAGCGCACAAGAGCAGTATTTGCGGAACTTATCGGCAATTCGAAACTTGATGTTGTGGATATTGAATCGGTATCAAATCTTGCACACAGATACAATATACCTCTTATTGTAGACAGCACAACGGCAACACCGTATCTTGTTCACCCGATTGATTTCGGCGCAGACATTGTTGTTCATTCAACTTCAAAGTATATTAACGGCGGCAGAAACGCAATCAGCGGTATAATAATTGACAGCGGTAAGTTTGAGTGGGATACAGAAAAATACAAGGGAATGAAAGAATATAAAAAATACGGTAAACTTTCATACCTTGCAAAGCTCAGAAACGGAATTTGGCGAAACTTCGGCTGTTGTCTTGCTCCGTTCAACGCATTTTTAAATTCTGTCGGTCTTGAAACATTGGGACTGAGAATGGAGCGTCTTTGCAGCAACGCATTGAAACTTGCACAATTTTTTGAAACCTGTAAAGATATTGAGGTTAATTATCCGGCGCTCGAAAGCTCAGAGTATTACACACTTACTCAAAAGCTCTTAAAGGGAAAGGGCGGTGCGATTCTTACAATAAGAGTCGGCAGTAAAGAAAAGGCATTTGAACTTATAAATAATTTGAAGTTTGCGACAAACGCAACAAATATCGGTGACATACGAACATTGGTAATTCATCCGTCAAGCACAATTTACGCACACAGTACAGAACAGCAGAAAGAGAACGCAGGTGTGTTTGACGATACAATCCGAATCAGCGTTGGTATAGAGGACATTGCAGATCTGATTGAGGACTTCGGAAATGCAATAAGTAAAATAAACAATTAGTTTTGGGGGATTCACAATGGCAGTTGATTATTCAACATTAAAAAAAGGTGGCTTTATGCGCCAAAAGCAAAAAAATAATTTTTCCCTTCGTTTAAGAGTGGTAGGCGGAAATCTTACGGCAAAACAACTTGCCAAGATTGCAGAAGTATCTGAAAAATTCGGTGACGGCTATGTGCATCTTACCTCAAGACAAAGTGTTGAAATTCCGTTTATTAAACTTGACGATGTTGAAAATGTAAAGGCGGTACTTGCCGAGGGCGATGTTGAACCCGGCGTATGCGGCCCGAGAGTAAGAACAATTACAGCTTGTCAGGGACAGGCAATTTGCCCGAGCGGTTGTATTGATACATACGCACTGGAAAAAGAACTTGACGACGGTCAGATTTTGAGTGTTAAAATGAATGACGGCGAGCCTGTTCAGAATGTTCCGAGAAGTATCAAGGAAGAGGGTCACCGGATTTTAAAACTCATTGATAACGAGGACGGCACTTATAATCTTATAGTTAAAAAGGTTGGTGATTAAATGCCGACAAGAATCAGTAAAGACAATTTTGAAAAAGAAGTTTTACAGGCAGATAAAACTGTACTCGTTGATTTTTATTCAGACAGCTGTGTGCCTTGTAAAAGACTTTCACCGGTACTTTTCGCACTTGAAGAAGAATATGCCGAAAAGCTTAAAATTGTTAAAATCAATATAAATTTTGATTCCGAGCTTGCCGAAAAATACGAGGTACAGGCAGCGCCGACTTTGGTATTTTTTAAAAACGGCGAAGAGATTTCAAGACTGCGAGGCGCAGTAAAACAAGCAGAAATTAAAAAAGTTATTGAAAAATCAGTTTAAAGGGGTTATTATTATGATAATCACAGTTGCAGGCAATAAAAAGGAAGTAGCAGAGGGACTTACAGTAGCACAGCTTATTATTGACGAAGATGTAGAAACACCGGAGTATGTAACAGTAAGTGTAAACGACGAATTCCTTGCAAGCGGTACTTTTGAAGAAACCGTACTCAGGGACGGCGATGTAGTAGAATTTCTTTATTTCATGGGAGGCGGTCAGTAATGGCATTTACTAACGAACAGCTTGAGCGCTATTCTCGCCACATCATTCTCAAAGAGGTTGGTGCAAAGGGACAGAAAAAGCTGCTCAACGCAAAGGTACTTATCATTGGCGCAGGCGGACTTGGCGCTCCTGTTGCAATGTACCTTGCAGCTGCCGGTATCGGTACTATCGGTATTGCAGACGCAGACGAGGTTGACCTTTCAAATCTTCAGCGCCAGATTATTCACGCTACAAAAGATGTAGGCAAGCCAAAAGTAGAATCGGCAAAGGAAACTATGGAGGCTATGAACCCCGATGTTACGGTAAAAACTTACCATACCTTTGTTACAAGCGAAAACATTATGGATATCATCAAGGATTACGATTTTATCATTGACGGTACCGATAATTTCCCTGCGAAGTTCCTTATCAATGATGCTTGCGTAATGGCTAAAAAACCTTTTTCACACGCAGGTATTATCAGATTTCAGGGACAGCTTATGACATATGTTCCGGGTGAAGGCCCTTGCTACCGTTGTGTATTCAAGAACCCACCGCCAAAGGACGCAGTTCCTACCTGTAAGCAAGCGGGTGTAATCGGAGCAATGGGCGGTGTTATCGGCAGTTTGCAGGCAATGGAAGCTATTAAGTATATTCTCGGCAAGGGCGATTTGCTCACAGGATATTTGCTTACATACGATGCACTCAAAATGGAATTTCGTAAGATTAAGCTCCCGTCAAACACACATAATTGTGCGGTTTGCGGTGATCATCCTACAATTACCGAGCTTATAGATTACGAGCAGGCAGAATGTGACGGTGTTCATTTATGATTAAATTATCAAAAGCTGACTATAATAAAATTGTGGCTCACGCAGAAAGCGAGCTGCCAAACGAGGCTTGCGGTTTGATTGCGGGTACGATTGACGGCGAAAACAAGGAGATTAAAAAGGTTTATCTCCTCACAAACATCGACCACTCAAACGAGCATTTTTCGCTTGACCCAAAGGAACAGCTTGCGGCTGTAAAGGATATGCGACAGAACGGTTTTGTACCGCTCGGTAACTGGCATTCACATCCCGAATCGCCGTCAAGACCGTCCGATGAGGACAAGCAACTTGCATATGACAGCAAGGCAAGCTATATGATTTTGTCACTTATGGACAGAGAAAATCCAGTGCTAAATTCATTTAAAATCAACGGCACAAATTCAGAAAATGAAGAATTGGTTATTTACTAAACAAGGAGTGTAATATGTACGACATAGTTATTATCGGAAGCGGTCCGGCAGGACTTTCTTCGGCAATTTATGCTCAGCGAGCAGGACTTAAGGCAGTGGTAGTTGAAAGAAATTACCTCGGTACAGGTCAGATTGCAGAAAGCGAGCGTGTAGATAATTACCCCGGCTTATACGGCGAAAACGGCTTTGATTTGGGCGAAAAGTTCCGTTCCCACGCAGAAAGCCTCGGTACTGAATTTATAGAGGGAGAGGCTGTTAAAATCAGCAAAAACACAACTGATTACAGCATTGAACTTGACAACGGAAATTCATTGGAAACTCACACTGTAATTTATGCGGTCGGTACGGAACGCAGAAAACTTCAGGTTGAGGGTGAAAAAGAGTTTTCGGGCAGAGGAGTATCGTATTGCGCAGTTTGTGACGCTGCATTTTATAAAGATAAAATCACAGCTGTTGCAGGCGGCGGAGATACCGCCCTCGGCGATGCGGCTTTGCTCTCAAAGTTTGCGAAAAAAGTTTATCTTATTCATCGCAGAGATAAATTCAGAGCCAATAAAACCTTACAGCAAAAAGTTGAAAATATTTCTAATGTAGAAATATTGCTTAATTCTCAGATAAAAAAGATTAACGGCAGTAATAAGGTTGAGTCGATCACAGTTGATAAAAACGGCGCAGAAACCGACATCAAGGTTGACGGTGTTTTTGTGGCTGTCGGCAGTGTGCCTAATTCGGCAATTCTTAAGGATTTGGTTGAAGTTGACAATAACGGCTATATTGTTGCAAATGAGGACGGAGTAACTTCGGCAAACGGAATATTTGTTGCAGGCGATGTTCGTACCAAAAAGTTAAGACAGGTTGTAACAGCTGTATCGGACGGTGCTAATTGCGTATTATCTGCGGAAGATTATCTTGAAAAAATAAAATGATATGAAAATAAGGTGAGTGTAAAAGGGAGAGGCGCCTATGAAAATTGAAAAATTAAGTACAGATATTCTGATAATAGGCGGAGGTACAGCAGGCTGTTATGCCGCACTCACTATTTCAGAAAATTCAGATAAAAAAGTTTTGATTTGCGAAAAGGCACACATCAAGCGCAGCGGATGTCTTGCGGCAGGAGTAAACGCTCTTAACGCATACATTGTGGAGGGCAGAAAGCCGCAGGATTATGTTGACTACGCTAAAAAAGACGCTGACGGAATTGTGAGAGAGGACTTGCTCCTTACTATGTCCGAAAAGCTGAACGAGGTAACAGACAGGCTTGAAAAATTAGGTCTTGTTATTTTAAAGGATAAGAACGGTAAGTATGTTACAAGGGGTAATAGAAACCTTAAAATAAACGGTGAAAACATTAAACCTATTCTTGCCTCGGCTGTTGAGTATGTAAACAGCCACACACAAGCTCCACAGCTGATGTAAATACAGGCGAGCATATCAAGGCAGATACCTTAAACAAAAACGGTATTGCGGTATGTAATCTTTTGCTTACCGAGCCGATTGTTGCCGACTTATTCTCAGCGCACAAAACCTTGGGCGAGCTTATCCTTATAAATCGTGTAACAAATATGACTTCGGCTTGCGGCGTGGTTGAAAAGGTAAGCCAAAAGGGTGTAGCAGGCTCTGAAAAGGCATCGTTCAAGTTTGAAAATCTTGAGGCAAGAGGCGACATTTTCGAGGAATTTTATTACGATACCACAAGCCTCAATGTACTTAAATATCAGCCTGTAAGAGAAACCTACACTGTCGGTGACGAAATTCCTACAAGCGGCGACAGCTACTCATACCCCGACAGCTTTGATATTATTGTACTTCGTGATTTGGTGGCAGTGAGCGTTCGCAATAAGGTGATTACAGCCATTACTTCGGTTGATGATTACAAATACAGCGGTGTTCCTGTTATTAACGGCAGAGGCTTTGAAATTCTTGCAGACAGCGATGAAAAAATCAAGGCTATGCTTGACGAATACAAAAATCTTGAAGATATTAACGATTCTGAATTTTTCGCAAAGTGGGTTAAGTTTAACACATACAGAAAAATCGTTATTCAAAAATTATAATAATCCCCAATACATAAACAGGTGCAGAGTTTAATGCTTTGCATCTGTTTTTTTTGGTTTTAGGGTTTAGTTAAATAAATTTGGTTCTATTATAAATGTTGTGGAATGATGCTATCTTAAAAATTTTATCAAACTAAAAAGCCTTCCGCCTGAGGGGAAACCTTGATAACTTTGTTCTTAATCTCAACTTTTGACAAAGAGCCAATAAATTTTCACCTTACTGCAAACACTTGCATATCATTTACACTTTTTATCGCTAAACATAATTTCCACTTGAAAAAATTGCAGATTTGTGGTTTAATAAGTTAGTTAAAACTAATTAAAAAGGTGGTATGCTTATGATGATAAATAAACGGCTTATTGCAACAGTCGCAGAAAGCAAAAAATATATTGCAGGCAATGTGGCGAGCCAATGGGTTTCACTCTGCTCCAATGTTGTAATTATGGGCAGTATCGCAGCATTTGTGGGCAAACTTGCCTATGCAAAACCGCAGGCAGGCGATATTGTTTTTCTTGTCGCTGTAATTTTATTGTGCGTGGCTGTGCAATTTGTATGCACCAAAATTTCCTCAAAAATGAGCTTTCTCTCTTCAAAGGAAGTTAAGCAAAAGCTGAGAAGTCTTATTTTTGAAAAGGTGCTGAGGCTCGGAGCATCGTACAACGAAAAAGTAAAAACCTCGGAAATCGTGCAGGTGTCGGTAGAGGGTGTAGAACAGCTTGAAACCTACTTTGGCGCTTATCTTCCGCAGTTCTTTTATGCAATGATAGCGCCGCTTACATTGTTTATCGTAACCTGTTTTGTAAATGTTCTGTCGGCAGTGGTACTGCTTGTGTGTGTGCCGCTTATTCCCGTTGCGATTGCCGCCGTACAGACATGGGCGAAAAAATTACTCTCAAAGTATTGGGGTCAGTACACTGCCTTGGGCGATACTTTCCTCGAAAATTTGCAGGGACTTACAACTCTCAAAATTTACAAGTCCGATAAATTTAAAAATGACGAGATGAATATAGAGGCTGAAAAGTTCAGAAAAATAACAATGAAAGTCCTCACTATGCAGTTAAATTCAATTACAATTATGGATCTGATTGCATACGGCGGTGCGGCTGTCGGAATGATTCTTGCCGTAACGCAGTTTGCAGGCGGACACATTGATATTTCGGGCTGTCTTTTTATAATACTTCTCTCGGCAGATTTCTTTATTCCAATGCGCCGGCTCGGCAGCTTTTTCCACATAGCAATGAACGGTATGGCGGCAAGCGATAAAATCTTTAATCTTCTTGATATTAAAGAAGAAAATTCCGCAAAAGAAAAAATCACAGATAATACCGACATTGAATGTAATAACCTCAGATTTTCGTATGATGAAAGCAGAGAGATTTTGCATGGTGTAAATATGAGCTTTAAAAAGGGCAGTTTTACAGCCGTTGTCGGCAAAAGCGGCTGCGGTAAATCTACTGTTGCCTCAATTCTTACAGGAAAAAACAAAGGCTTTGGCGGAAGTGTGACGATTGGCGGTATTTCTATAAAAGAAATAAACGAAAACAGTCTGATGAAATCTATTACATATATCGGTCACAACAGCTATATTTTTAAGGGTACGGTGAGGGAGAACCTTTTAATGGCGGCGAATGTTAAAGACGAAGAGCTTTGGCGGGTGCTTGAGCAGGTTAATCTCGCAAACTTTTTAAAGAGCGAAAACGGACTCGATACCTTTATTAATGAAAAGGCAAGCAATATTTCGGGCGGTCAGCGCCAGCGACTTGCGCTTGCAAGAGCATTACTGCACAACAGCGACATATATATCTTTGACGAGGCAACCTCAAATATAGATATTGAGAGTGAAAACGATATAATGGAGCAGATTATTAAACTTGCCAAAACCAGAACTGTTATTCTTATTTCGCACAGGCTTGCAAATGTTGTGAATGCCGACAATATCTATGTAATGCAGGACGGAAACATAATAGAAAGCGGAGCACACACAGAGCTTTTGAAAAACAACAGTGTGTACGCAAATCTTTATAATTCGCAAATTCAGCTTGAAAACTACACAAAGGGGGTGTGAGCAATGAAAAAGAGAAGTAATTTAAACATTATGTTCAGACTTTCGGCACTTGTAAAGCCGCTCGCAGGCTTTATGGCGCTTGCAATAGCAATGGGCATAATCGGTAATTTGTGCGCCGCCTTTATAACAATACTCGGCGGATACGCTATCCTTGATGCGCTCAATATTTCTACGGGTATTTCAATGCTCACCGCCTTTATTCTTGCAGGTGTATTTGCACTTTTGCGTGGTGTTTTAAGGTACGCAGAGCAGGCGAGCAACCATTACATAGCCTTTAAATTGCTTGCGCTTATCCGAGATAAAGTGTTCATAGCCTTGCGCAGACTTTGCCCGGCAAAGCTTGAGGGAAAGGACAAGGGCAACCTTATTTCAATCATAACCTCAGACATTGAATTGCTTGAGGTGTTCTATGCCCACACAATTTCTCCGATTGCAATAGCTGTTATCTTTTGCATTATTATGGTTGTGTTTATCGGCTCGTACAGTGTAATTCTCGGTATGCTCGCACTTGCGGCATATATCACTGTCGGGGTAATAGTGCCGATTGCGGTTTCAAAGAGCAGCGGCAGTGACGGCGAAAAATTCCGCAAAAAATCGGGCGAGCTAAGCGCCTTTGTGCTTGACAGCCTGTACGGCATTTCGGAGTTAATTCAGTTTGGCGGCGGAAAAAATCGTGCGCAAAAGATGAATGAAAAAACCGAAGAACTGCTTGCAACCGAAAAGAGAATGAAACAAAAAACAGGCACAAGTACGGCTGTAACCAATACTGTAATCTTTGCTTTTGATATTATGCTGTTAGTTGCGGCGGCACTTCTGTATCAAAAAGATATGGTGGGCCTTGACGGTGTAATTATCCCCGTACTTGCACTTATGAGCTCGTTTGGCCCTGTTGTGTCGCTCGCAAACCTTGGCAGTACATTGCAAAATACATTTGCGGCAGGCAACAGAGTGCTTAATATTCTTGACGAGTCGCCTGTTGTTGAGGAGATTACAGGCAAGAAAGATATTGATTTTAATGGCGCAAAGGCGGAGAATGTTACCTTTGCGTATGGCGATGAGGTAATACTTGACAATGTATCGGTTGATATTAAAGAAAATACCGTTGTCGGAATTACAGGCAAGAGCGGCAGTGGCAAGTCAACCTTGCTAAAGCTGTTGATGAGATTTTGGCAGGTGCAAAAGGGTGATATTAAAATTTCAGACGCAAGCATAGAGGATATAAACACCTCGAATTTACGGGATATAGAAAGCTATGTTACGCAGGATACCCACCTTTTCCACGACAGCATTAAGAATAATCTCAGAATTGCAAAGCTGGACGCAACAGATGAGGAAATAGTTAATGCCTGCAAAAAAGCCTCTGTTCACGATTTTATTATGAGCCTGCCAAACGGTTACGATACCATGGTAGGAGAACTCGGCGACACTCTGTCGGGCGGCGAAAAGCAAAGAATAGGACTTGCAAGGGCGTTTTTGCACAATGCGCCGCTTATGCTCCTTGACGAACCTACAAGCAACCTCGACAGCCTTAACGAGGCGGTTATTCTTAAATCGCTTAATGAGGAAAGAGAAAATAAAACCGTAGTGCTTGTATCGCACAGAGAGTCAACAATGAAGATTGCCGACACCGTTTATTGCGTGGAGAACGGGAGGACAAGCTGATGAGCAGAAAACTCGGTGTTGACGAAAAAAGGGAGAGAGAAAAGCAGGTCGTTTCCAAAATGATTGACCTGTACTGCCATAAAAAGCATAAGACCAAGGGCGAGATTTGCGCCGACTGCAAGGCTTTAAAGGATTATGCTCAGCTTAGGAGCAGTAAATGCCCTTTTATGGAAACCAAAACCTTTTGCTCAAACTGCAAGGTGCATTGCTACAAGCCGCAAATGCGTGAAAAGATAAGAGAGGTTATGCGTTTTTCAGGCCCGAGAATGATTTTTTATCACCCTGTTATGGCGGTCAGCCACCTTATAGAGAGCGGCAAAGAGAAAAAACAGCTTGCAAATCTCGCAAATAAAGACTAATTTTATAATAATGGTTTTTTATCAAAAGTTGGGGTTAAGAACGAATTTATCAAGTTTTCCCCTCACATAGGGGAAAACTTTAAAGTATGCTGAAATTTTTAAGACAGCATCATTCCCATTATATTTATTATAGAACCATATTTAACTAAGGCGGTGCGGCGGCTTTGCTTATGCACCGTACCGCCGCATAAAAACAAGCAATAATATACCTGAAAGTTAGCTAAAGCTAACTTTACAATAACATATCGGCTTTAATGCTTTATGCAAAAATTATTAAATTTGGAGGAAAGAAGATGAAAATAAAAAGAATATTATTTTTAGTTTTAGGCTGTATATCGCTTGCACTCGGTTGTGTGGGAATAGTATTGCCGATTTTGCCGACAGTGCCGTTCTTTTTGGCAACTGTGTTCTGCTTTGCAAATTCATCGCAAAGACTGCATAATTGGTTTGTTAATACAAAAATGTATAAAAAGAACCTTGAGTCATTTGTAAACAAAAAGGGAATGACCACAAAAACAAAGGTAAAAATCATAACTTCGGTCACTGTACTTATGACATTCGGCTTTGTGCTAATGCTGATAAAGGGCATAATTGTCCCTTGCATAATTTTAGCAACAGTATGGCTTTGCCACCTGGTTTATTTTATATTCTTTGTAAAAACGATTTCGGAATGAAATGTTCATAAACTAAGTGAATTATCCTGCAATTTTTGTATCTGATTTCAGGTGCAAAATTTTAAATACAAAAGTTAGCTTAAACTAACTAAATTTAAAGGAGAGTGAAATAATGGAAAAAGCAAAATCCCCGGCAGCTTGGATTATGCAGTGGGCAGGCAAGCAAAAAATTCTCTATGCGCTCAGCATTGTGCTTGCGGTTTTTAATGTACTGTTCAAGCTGATACCGTTTTTTATCATCGGCGATGTTATCAACAGGCTGATAAACAGTGAAAAAGGCCTTAAAGCTTATCTTATTGAAATTGCAATGATTGCAGGCTCGTTTGTTATAGCTGAGATTTTTCATTCAGTTTCAACGGCATTTTCGCACAAGGCTACTTTCAGCGTGCTCGGCTTTTGCTCAACCTTTGGAATGTTTATCGGCTATGAAGAAAACTTTAAAAATGCGGTCGAAAAAGCCAAAGCAATAAACAATCATTATGATTGCGCATAGGCTAAAAACCGTTCGCAACGCAGACCAAATCGCAGTTGTGGAAAACGGCAAAATTGCTCAGCTCGGCACACACACTCAGCTTATGCAGGAGGGCGGCATTTACAGGAGCTTTGTTAATGCCCGTCAGCAGGCGGCAGGCTGGAAAATTTAGCAATAAAAGATATTCGCTTATCTTTTAGCATAAAATTAGGTGAAAGGCGGTGAAAAATGCTTTTACAAGAAACAGCAATACTCTTAATTCCGTTTTTGGGCACTTCCTTGGGTTCTGCAATGGTTTTTTTTACCAAAAATAAAATCAACGAGAAATTTCAAAAATTCTTGCTCGGATTTGCCTCAGGCGTTATGATAGCGGCGTCTGTATGGTCGCTGATAATTCCGTCAATAGAAATGACGGAAAAGCAAAATACAGTTGCGTGGCTGCCGGCTGCAATCGGCTTTTTGCTCGGCATAGTTTTCCTGCTTTTGCTCGACAGCGTAATTCCGCATTTGCATTTAAACAGCGACAAACCCGAGGGCGTAAAAACAAGGCTTTCCAAAAACACCATGCTTGTGCTTGCGGTTACCCTGCACAACATTCCGGAGGGTATGGCGGTGGGCGTAACGCTTGCAGGAGCACTTACCGAGAATACAGGCATATCCGTTGCGGGCGCAATCTCGCTTGCCGTAGGAATTGCAATTCAAAATTTCCCCGAGGGCGCAATAATATCTTTGCCGCTCAAGGATGGCGGCTGTTCCAAAATAAAATCGTTTTATTACGGTGTGATTTCGGGTGTTGTTGAACCGATAGGTGCGATAATTACACTGATTTTTGCAGGAATTGTAACGCAAATATTGCCGTATCTTTTGTCATTTGCGGCAGGAGCAATGATTTATGTTGTTACAGAGGAGCTTATTCCCGAATCGCAAAACGGAAACCACTCAAATGTCGGCACAATAGGTGTTGCCGTTGGGTTTGTAATTATGATGATTTTAGATGTCAGCTTGGGATAGTCTACAAAAGACAGGTGATTTTTCGTCTGTATTATTGACAAATTTCGACAAATGAGTATAATATAATTATCAAAATCTTAGGAGGAACAGTTATGAAGAATTTTTTAAAAAATGAAAAATTATGGTGTGTTGTTGCAGGTGCGGCAGCAGTTATCGTTGGTAAAAAAGTATTTACTTCGCCAAAGACCCGCAGCGCAGCAGTAACAGGTCTTGCCAAGGGTATGAAGCTCCAGAAGGACGCAAAAGCTAAGTTCCAGAGTATGAAGGACGAGGCAGCCGACCTTTGCTACGACGCAAAGACCGAGGCAGGCATTGCAGAAGAAACTGAAGCAGAAGTTGAAGAATAATGAAATATTCTATTGTGTATGATAAGCCGCAGCGAATCAGATTTCGTTGCGGCGCATATGCTTTTGATAAGGCGTATGAGGGTTATATTTATAATTTATTAATTGAAAAAAGCTATGTAAAAAAGGTTGAGGTAAATGCCGAAAACGGCGGTATCCTTGTTATGTACAGCAGCGGTTATCGTCAGAATGTAATCAATGTGGTTGCCTCAATAGAGCGCAGTTCGCTTGTGCCTGTAAAGGCAAAGAAAACTGTCAGCGTTAAGGATATTGACAATAATTTTAAAACAAATCTGATTTCGTGCATTGCAAAAAGATTTTTGCAATATTTAATTTTGCCTGCACCAATCAGAACTGTAATTACAATTTACAGAAGTATCCGATACATAAAGAAAGGCTTAAAGGCTTTGTGGAACTGCAAGCTCAATGTAGATGTGCTTGACGGTGCGTCTATTGCAACCTGCCTGCTGCAAAGAAACTTTAAGACCGCAGGCACTATTATGTTCTTGCTTTCGGTATCGGGTATGCTTGAGGATTATACCCACGCTCGCACAAAGGCTGTGCTTACCGACAGCCTTGCAATTAAAACCGACAAGGTGTGGCTTGTAACCGCCGATAATTCGGATGTGCTTATTCCTATTTCCGAGCTTTCGGAGGGCGACAATATCAGAGTGCAGACAGGCAATGTTATCCCTGTTGACGGTGTTGTTGTGTCGGGTGAGGCAACCGTAAACGAGGCGTCTATGACAGGCGAGCCTCTGCCTGTTGCCAAGCGAGAGGGAATAACCGTATTTGCCGGCACTGTGATTGAGGACGGCAACATTGTTGTTAATGTAAAGGCGCTTTCGTCAAACACAAAAATCAGCAGGATTATTGAGCTTATTGATAATTCCGAAAACCTGAAGGCAGGAGTGCAGAGCAGAGCCGAAACCTTGGCAGACCGCATTGTGCCGTTCAGCTTTTTGGGATTTTTGGCAACATTAATTCTCACAAGGAATATTACCAAGGCGGTATCCTTGCTTATGGTGGACTATTCGTGTGCAATTAAGCTGTCTACTCCGATAGCCGTAATCTCGGCGATAAAAGAGGCTGCCGACCACGATATTACAGTAAAGGGCGGCAAGTATCTTGAGGCTTACGCTCACGCCGACACCATTGTTTTTGACAAAACAGGTACGCTCACAAACGCAGAGCCAAAACTCGAAAAGGTAATTTCTTTCAGCGATTATTCGGAGGACGAAATTCTCACAATAGCCGCTTGCCTTGAGGAGCATTTTCCGCATAGCGTGGCAAATGCCGTTGTAAATGCCGCAAGCGAAAGAGGACTTTCTCACATAGAAGAGCATACAGATGTTCAATATATTGTAGCTCACGGAATAGCCACTTCACTCCATGGCAAAAAGACAGTAATCGGCAGCAAGCACTTTGTGGTTGAGGACGAGCAGATTACCGTAACCGAGGAACAGCAGAATATTATTGATGAAAAGTCGGGCGCTTGCTCGGTGCTTTATCTTGCCATAGGCGGCGAGCTTGTGGGTGCGTTGTGCATTAGCGACCCACCACGGGCAGAGGCGGCAAAAGCCATTGAAATGCTCAGAAATCAGGGCATAGAAAGGGTTATTATGCTTACGGGCGACAGCCAGAAAGCCGCACAAATGACCGCAGAAATGCTCGGCATTACAGAATACAGATGTCAGGTTTTGCCTGAGGACAAGCATAAGTATGTTGAGGAGCTTAAAAAGAGCGGCAAGGGCGTAATTATGGTTGGTGACGGTATCAACGACACCCCTGCACTTGCGGCGGCGAATGTATCGGTTGCTATGCGAGATGCCTCGGATATTGCAAGGGAAACCGCAGACATTACAATCAAGGGTACAGACCTTACAGAGCTTGCAAGAATCAGAACCATAAGTACAGCCTTAATGGACAGAATTAACCGAAATTACAGATTTATCGTCGGCTTTAATTCGGCATTAATGGCATCGGGCTTTTTGGGTCTTATCTCTCCGTCAATGTCGGCATTGCTCCACAATTCTTCCACAATGCTTATTTGTGCCAAGAGTATGACTCCCCTCACAGAGAAAAAGCATAAGAGAAGAAAGACAAAAGAAAACAATTTATAATCTGATTTGATTTTTAAAATTACGGACTTGTTTTTAGCTGATAAACAGGTTCGTAATTTTTTATATGCAAAACATAGAAAAATATCGTTAAGCAACGGCAATATTATGCGCAAGTTGTCTGTTGTAAATAAAAACATACAAAATAATGTCGGCAAAACATAGCTGTCGTTTTACGCATTGTGCTTGAGCACAGTCCTTTGCGGAGTAAAGTGTGAAAATCCGTTTTTCCTTTCGTCCTCGGTAGTCGGCAGTAATTACGAAATGGTAGCCAAGGCTTTTGACGAGGGATGGGCAGGAGTAGCGTTTAAAACAATCGGTATGTTTACTCCAAACGAGGTTTCTCCGAGATTTGCTGAACTTGATAAGGAAGACACGGCTTTTGTCGGTTTTAAAAATATTGAACATATCAACCTATTCTCTTGAAGAAAACCTTGATTTTTTCAGAAAGCTAAAGGAAAATTATCCCACCAAGGTAATTATTGCCTCTATTATGGGCAGCAACGAAGACGAGTGGACAAAACTTGCCTCTCTTTGCGAAAAGGCAGGCGCAGACGGACTTGCGGCTATCAACACCATAAAAAGCATTATGAATGTTGATTTAAACGGATTTTCAACCTCGCCTAATGTAAGCGGTAAATCCTTGGCAAATGTGCCGACTACATTCTCAGAGATGAATCAAATGTATTCAGCGTGTTTGTTGATGCCTACAATGATGACTGCGTGGCAAAAATACGCTCACGAATTTATGTTTCGGACGAAAGAGCAAAGGATATGAAAAAGCGTACCGAATTTGCACTATACAGGTAAACAGATTTTTGCTGACATAACATAAAAGCCAAACATTGCAGAAAGTTTTGTAATGCCTGGCTTTTATTTTGTTATTACACAATGTTAAGTGTAAAATATTTTATAAAACTATGCTTTGCGCATTAATTCATCAAAGACCAAACCGCACCTATGCAATTACATAAGTGCGGTTTATTGTTGTAAATTCTAATGTTCTGAATAGTGGTGCGCCTTATCGAGCAGCATATCCTTTACTTTCATAAGCCTTGTTCGGCTGCTGCGGTCGTTTTCCTCAAGCTTCATTGAAATGTACTTTATCGTTTCCTGATACCTCGGTATCATAACATGCTCAAGCGAGTTTACTCGGCGGCGTGTTTTTTCAATCTCTGCCGACATCAGCTCGCAGCTTTTTTCAATCTCTGCCAAACGAATAAGGTCGGGCAATAGGTCGTTCAGGCTCATTACCGCATCGTCAAGCTCAAACGAAGTAAAAGCAAAGCCATAGGGGAAAATATCTCCCTCGCTGCTCGTTCGTGTGCTTGTGGTAAACTGCGGAATATCCACGCTCATTACATTTTTTGATGAAATTTCAAGGTCTATTCTCTGCTTTGGCGACATCAATGCGGCGTCAAGCGCCTCTTTAGACATAACCGCACTTGCGTTCACAAAGTGGTTGCCGCACTCAGCAAGCTCGTTTTCTATCTTTTCTCTGAGTGCCTTGTTCTCCTTTACAAGGTCAAGAAAACGGCGCATCAGCTCGTCACGCTTGTCTTTTAACATTTTATGACCACGAGTAGCCGTTGCAAGCTGCTTTTTCAGCTTGCTAAGCTGCATTCGGGTGGGATTAACATTTAAAACTGCCATCTGTAAACACCTTCAATGCGTCATTCTTTTCCGTAAAATTCATCGAGCATATCGTCCTTTATTCGCTTTAGCTCGCTCCTCGGCAGAATATGCAAAAGTTTCCAGCCAATATCAAGCGTTTCTTCAATCGAGCGGTTGGTGTCATAGCCTTGCGACACATACTCTCTCTCAAATGCCTCGGCAAATTCGGCATACTTTTTATCCATATCCGTAAGCGCCGCCTCGCCGAGAATAACCATAAGCTCTCTTGCGTCTTTTCCTCGTGCATATGCGGCAAAAAGCTGGTTCATGGTTGCCGCATGGTCTTTACGGGTTCTGTCAGGGCCAATGCCCTTGTCCTTTAGTCTTGAAAGTGACGGAAGAACATCAATAGGCGGAGTAATTCCCTTTCTGTAAAGCTCACGAGAAAGAATAATCTGTCCCTCTGTAATGTATCCCGTAAGGTCGGGGATAGGGTGAGTTTTGTCATCCTCCGGCATTGTAAGAATAGGAATAAGTGTGATTGAACCCTCCTTGCCCTTTAATCTGCCTGCTCTCTCGTACAGGGTGGCAAGGTCTGTATACATATATCCGGGGTAGCCTCGTCTGCCCGGCACTTCTTTGCGTGCCGCCGAAACCTCTCTGAGTGCATCGGCATAGTTTGTAATGTCGGTCATTATTACAAGTACATGCATACCCCTGTCAAATGCCAGATATTCTGCGGCGGTAAGCGCCATTTTCGGAGTTGCTATACGCTCAATGGCAGGGTCGTTTGCAAGGTTTACAAACATTACCGTTCTGTCTATCGCTCCCGTTTCTTTAAAGGACTGCACAAAGTAGTCGGACTCCTCAAAGGTAATGCCCATTGCGGCAAACACTACGGCGAACTGCTCGTCTTTGCCTCTTACGGCAGCTTGTCTTGCAATCTGAGCGGCAAGCTGAGCGTGGGGCAGACCCGATGCCGAGAAAATCGGCAGCTTTTGTCCTCGTACAAGGGTGTTAAGTCCGTCAATGGCAGAAATTCCCGTTTGAATGAACTCCTGCGGATAGTTTCTTGCGGCAGGGTTCATAGGTGTGCCGTTTATGTCGAGCCTTTTTTCGGGAATGAGCGCAGGGCCGCCGTCTATCGGATTTCCAAGTCCGTCAAATACTCTTGAAAGCATATCGGGAGAAACGGGCAGCTCCATAGACCTGCCTAAAAATCTCACCTTTGAATTGGCAAGGTTAATGCCTGCGGCGGATTCAAAAAGCTGAACGAGTGCGTTTGTGCCGTCCACCTCAAGCACCTTACAGCGGCGGGTTTCTCCGTTTGGCAGTTCAATTTCGCCAAGCTCATCATATGTTACGCCCTCAACATCGCTTACCATCATAAGTGGGCCTGCAACCTCTCGTATTGTGCGGTATTCCTTTGGCATCAGTCCTCACTCCTTTCAAGAACTTCCTTAATTTCGGCCTCAAGCTGAGCCTTAATAAATTCAAATTCGTCGTGAACCTTGTCCTCAGGCTCATACTTATATCTGCCTATGCGCTCACGAACGGGCAGATTAACAAGCATTTCAATGTCGCCGCCGTTTGCAAGCGCCTCTCTTGCCTTGTCATAGTAGGTGAGAATTGCCCTCATCATAAGCACCTGCTTGTTAAGCGAGGTGTAGGTGTCGGTCGGGTCAAAGGCATTTTGGTGCAGGTAGTCCTCTCTGATAGACCTTGAGGTTTCGAGTTTAAGTCGGTCGGGAGCAGAGAGTGCGTCCATACCAACAAGGTTTACGATTTCCTGAAGCTCGCTCTCCTCCTGCAAAAGCGACATTATTCTGCCACGCAGCTCCATAAAGTCGGGAGCGGCATTTTTAGCGAACCAGTCGGCAAGCTGATCCGTATAAAGCGAATAGCTTGTAAGCCAGTTTATAGCGGGGAAGTGTCTTTTGTACGCAAGGTTTGCGTCAAGTCCCCAGAACACCTTAACAATTCTAAGTGTTGCCTGCGATACAGGCTCTGAAATATCACCACCCGGAGGCGACACCGCACCTATAACCGAAAGTGCTCCCTCTGTGTCATCACTGCCGTTTACAATAACTCTGCCTGCTCTTTCGTAAAACTGAGCAAGTCGGCTGCCAAGATAAGCAGGGTAACCCTCCTCACCCGGCATTTCTTCAAGTCTGCCCGACATTTCTCTGAGCGCCTCTGCCCAGCGAGAGGTTGAGTCCGCCATAAGCGCAACCGTGTATCCCATATCACGAAAATACTCCGCAATGGTTATGCCTGTATAAATAGATGCCTCACGAGCCGCAACCGGCATATCCGAGGTGTTTGCAATCAGCACCGTCCTCTCCATAAGCGAGTTGCCTGTGCGTGGGTCTTTCAGTTCGGGAAATTCGTTCAGTACATCCGTCATTTCGTTGCCACGCTCGCCGCAGCCGATATATACGATAATATCTGCCGCCGCCCATTTTGCAAGCTGGTGCTGAACCACCGTTTTGCCTGAGCCGAAGGGCCCCGGTACAGCCGCCACACCGCCCTTTGCAAGGGGGAAGAGTGTATCTATCGGTCTTTGTCCCGTTGTAAGGAGAATATCGGGCGAGAGCTTTCGCTTGTACGGTCTGCCCACACGAACAGGCCATTTCTGGCACATTGTCACATCAGTAGCGCCCTTGTCTGTTTTAAGAACGGCAACCGTTTCGTCTATCGTAAAGTCGCCCTCGCTTATGCTTTCCACCACGCCGCTTACCTTGTTTGGCACAAGTATTTTGTGCAGTACAGCGTGAGTTTCCTGTACTGTACCGAGTGTGTCGCCTGCCACAACCCTGTCGCCCTTTTTCACAAGCGGAGTAAAGTGCCATTTCTTTTTATGGTCGAGTGACGCAACCTCTACACCTCGTTTGAGGTTAGTGCCTGCAATCTTCATAATTTCGTTTAGCGGTCGCTGAATACCGTCATAAATCGAGCCGATAAGTCCCGGCCCCAATTCAACCGAAAGCGGAGCGCCTGTGGACTCCACTGCCTCGCCCGGGCCAAGTCCCGAAGTTTCCTCGTACACCTGAATTGACGCTTTGTCGCCATGCATTTCTATTATTTCGCCGATAAGTCGCTGACTGCTTACACGCACAACATCAAACATATCGGCGTCACGCATACCCTCGGCAATTACCAAAGGGCCTGCCACCTTAGTTATAATTCCTGATTTCAAAATTTACACCTCAATCATTGAAGATAATGTCAGAACCGACTGCCTTTTCTACAAAAGACGACAGCCTCTTTGTGCCTATGCCCGTATTGCCCCTCACACCGGGGATAGGGATAACGGCAGGCAGCATTTTTTCTTCATATCTTTTGCGCTCTTTTTCAACAAGTTCAAACATTTCTTCGGTAATGAAAATTACCGCATAGTTGTCACCGTCAGCAATCTTTCTGAAAAGCTGCGGAGCGTTTTCGCTGTCATCGCAAGAATAAATATCCATACCGATTGCCGCAAAGCCCTTAATGCTTTCGCTGTCGCCCATAACGGCAATGTTTTTAGCCATAAACCTCACGCAGCCTTTCTTTTATAGTTTGATAGTCGGTTTTGGTGCGTATACCGCTTGCTATGATGTGAATTACCTTTTTTTCGGTTTCATTCGCAATCAAATATCCCGTTATGGGGTCTGCGCCGTCACCGCTTACTTTGCATTTTTCTTTTGTAAGGCTCATAAGCGTGTTGTCTGCAAATCGTTCAAAGGCTGACGGTGAGTGCTTGTATTCCTCTGCCGCCTTGCTGCAGCCGTATGCAGAAATTTTACTCAGAACATCGAGCAGCGGCTCCACTCCCTTTACGCTTGCGTCTATAACCTTTGTGCGAGGGAAATCCTGCACCCCGCATATTGCATTTTCAAAAAAATCTCTGTCGCAGTCCGCCTTAGCTCCTCTTATGGCTATTTTTACATTGTTGTAGAAAACGGTTGTTTTAAAATATTGAGCCATAAATTCGCTGCCCGATTTTTCCGCCGTCTTGATGATAAGCTCCATAAATGCCTTATCAAGAATTGCGTCACTGAGCCTTGCGTCCCCCGTATGTGCGAGCACTTCATAGGCTTTGTCGGCAGGGGCGCTTAAATCCTCGCCGAGGAGCGAAAACTTCCTGTTCTCAACTGCGGTTGTGAGTGTGTCAGCCGAAAAAACACTCGGCTCTGTAATGAGATGCGCATACCCTCTGCCCGAAAGCGTACCCTTTAAAACCGCCTTAATGTTGTGAACATCGTTAAGATACAAAAACGGAGTGAATACCGCAAAGTCGGGTGCGGTTCGCCTTATATAGTCCCACACGCTTTGGCTGTGCGACTTTAAAATTTCCTCAATGTCGCTGCCGTCACCGTATCCCTTGTCGCTCAGGTATCGGCAAAGCTCGCCCTCGCTTTCGCAGGCAAGCATATGCTCAATGTCGCCGTTTGTAAACAGATTTTTTTCTTTTGTACGGACGGAGCCGATGGAAAATTCATAAGATAATGCCATCCTTACCCTCCTTATGCCTTAAACAGCTCTTGATTTATAAAATCCTCGATAATATCCCGTTTTTCAGACAAAATCGCCGAGAAATCCATATTCTCTTCAATGTCACCGCATTTGAGAATAAAGCCGCTTTCAATGTCGCAGGGAGTGGGGCAAAGCTCTGCCTTTACGCCGCAGTCTGCAAGCCTTGCGATAAAATTCTTGGGAAGTCGGTTTAAATCCCTTTTGCCGAGCATTACAACTCCGCTTTTGCCGCTGAGCTTTTTGGCAAATGTGTAAATCTGTTCAAAGTATTCCTCATCTGAAAGATTGTTAATTTTATTTAAAATTTCATTGTATGTTTTGTCAATCTCCTCACGCCGCCTTTTCAGAAAGGCATTGCGTGTTTCAAGTTCGCAGCGGCTTTTGGACGCCGCCCTCATTTGCTTGACCTTTAGTTGTGCTTTGTCGGCAATTTCAGCAGAAATCTTATCGGAATCGAGCTTTGCCTGCGCCGCTGTCTGTGCGCATTTTTTATCTGTTTCGGCATTAATTTCGCTAATCCTTGCGTCACAGTCAAGTTTTATGCGATTTAAAATTTTGTCACCGCTGTTCAAAGTGATTCCACCTTTCTATCGTAATAATCATATCGCTGTTAAATATTAAGGCTCGGAACAGTAATAACAACGAGGAGTGAAACTATAAACGAAAGAAGAGCGTAAATCTCAACGAGGGTTACGGAAACCATAGCCTTTGAGAAGTTGGAGTCATCTTTTGCGCTGAGTGCAATACCCGATACGGCAGCCTTGCCCTGAGCAAAGCCTGAAATCATACCGCCGATGCCGATAGCAAGAGATGCGGCAAAGTAGGCAAGTCCCTGACCGAGGGTTGGCATATCGCCGCCGAGAACACCGCCGCTTACAAGAATAAGAAAGCCTACGATAAAGCCGTAAAGTCCCTGAGTACCCGGGAGAAGTGTGAGCACGAGCATTTTACCGAACTTTGACGAGTCCTCGGAGAGAACTCCCATTGCGGCTTGTGCGGCAGAGCCTACACCCTTTGCCGAGCCTACTCCTGCAAGTGCTGTTGCTGTTGATGCGCCTAAAAGTGCGAAAAATATTCCATTCATTTTGATTTATCCTCCTTGATTTTTATATATTTGCTGTTGAGCTTAAACGGCTTGAATTCCTTGCCGCCGCCCTCGTAAAATTTTCCGAACATTTCAACATACTGAAGTCGCATTGTGTGAACATACGAACCGAGTGCGTTTAGTCCGATATTTATTGCGTGTCCTATCACGAACACAATAATCAGTAAAATAATGCCAAACCAGCTTTTGCCAAACATAGTTGACAGCATATTGAACACCTGCGCCATAACGCCCGTTGTAAGTCCGAGCGCAAGAAGTCGTGAGTAGCTTAACAGGTCGCTGATGTAACCCGTAATGTCATACAAGGAAGCAAGTCCGCCTATAACCTTGCCAAATCCTTTTTTGTGCCTGCCCTGAGTAAGCACAAGTCCCACAGCACAAGCAATGGCAATGCCTGCGCCAATGTAAATGAGGGTTTGACCCACTGCCATACCCACAGCGAGAACGGCAAAGCCTGCGAGCATAAGCATCCACAAGCCTGTATCAAAGAATGCGCCGCCGTAATCCTTGTGTTTAAGGCAGACATAGAATTTACAGCCCATACCCACGAGAATGTGAACAAGTCCGAACGCTATGGAGATTATCATAAGCATAAGTGCGTCCTTTTGCGGGTCAATGGTGGGCCATGGGAAAATCTCTTTCATTGTAATATTTCCGCCGGTAAAGTAGTTGTAGAGAGTGGCGGGAGCGTCACCAAAGAAACTTGCAAAAATAAGTCCCCATATAAAGGTGGAAACTCCGCAATACTGAAAGAGTTTAAGGCTGTTTTTCATTTGGGTGTCGGGTTTAAAAATTTTAATTGCAAGTGCCGTGCCTATCACCATGAGAAGTCCGTAGCCTGCGTCCGAGAACATCATTCCAAAGAAAAAGTAAAAGAAAAACGCAAGCAGTGGGGTAGGGTCAATGTCATAGTGTGACGGCGGAGAGTACATATTGACAATGCTTTGCGCAGGAGCGGCAAAGCGGTTGTTTTTCAGCTTTACAGGTGCTTTTTCCTCGTCAGCCTCGCCAAATTCTATATAGCAGGAGGAAACCCTTTCACAAAGCCTTTCCAATTTTTGACAGTCCTCCTCAGGAATATATCCCGTAATGACAAATACATTTCGTGAGTGCCAAAGCTCGCCGATAACGGCATACTTGTCGGCTCTTATTCTGAAGTAATCCTGCGTGTCTTTAATTTTCTTGCGCCTGTCTGCAAAAGAAATTATCTCTTTCTTTGCGTTTTCACTGCTTTCGCTCAGCTTTTGCTTTTGCTCCGTCAGCCGTTTTGTTTCGGCAAGCGGTGTAAGATTTCCGCTTGTAATCGGCTTGGCAAACCCAATGTCACGAAGTGTGCTTTCCGCAAGCTCCCTTTGTGCAACGGGGGCAAACAGCACAAGGCAGGTAAGACCCTCGCCTGCAAATTCAATTTCAATGTCGAAGTCAAGCTTTGGAGCAATCCCGGCAAGCGCCTTTGAAAGCGATACCTCGTTGTATTCCTTTTGAATTGTGCCGATAAATACGGCGGTCGTCTTTGTGTCCTGCGTATTTATGGGTATGTCAAGATTTTTCCAAGGCTCAAGCTGAGCAAGGGCGGTTTTTATTCGTATTCGCTCAGCCTCGTTGTCGGCAATTTTCTTGTTAAGCTCGCAGATTCTGTTGCATACATCAATCACTTCTCCTGCGTGAGAGGCTATAACTCCGATTTCGTCCGGGTCAATCTCTCGTCTGCCACTGAAAGCCGAAAGAATACTTTTCTTTTCGGGAGAATATCTGTCGAGAATTTTCAAAGCGTTTTCGCTCAGATTAACATTCCTCTCAAAAATCTGAATTTGTGAGGTCATATCAATTTTGCCGTACCCTTTTTTACAGGTTCCGGTTTTTTCAATCTGCATCAGTTCCGAATCCTGCAAATGTTCGAGAAGTCGCTTTCTGTCCTGCCGCAGAGCAATAATCTGAACCGACTTCATTTTAAGTTTTGCCAATGTTTATCACCACGCTTTTTTAGCTATAAAGCAAGTATTTTAATAGCCTCGTCTATTACACGACTGCGGTTTTTGTCTGCGGTTTGCGAGAGTATTTCGCAATCAAAATCAGCCTTTTCGCAGGCTGATTTAAGCTCCTGTCTGTTCTCGCTCATAGTTTTTTCAAAAAGAACCTCGGCGCTTTTCTGAGCATTTTCCTTTGCCAGAAGTACCGCCTGCGCCGCCTCGGCTTTTGCCTGCTCTATTCTTTGTGCAGACTTAGCCTTTGCATTGGTTTCACGCTGTTTACATTCCTCCTCGGCTTGATATACAGCCTCCAGCATATCCTTTGCCATTCATATCCTCCTTTGCTAAATGTATATAAAATATTTTTAATAAAATCCGCTGTTTTGTTATCTATTCTTAAACTATAACATATTTATTTTAAAAAATCAATCAACATACACAAAAATTTGCGTATGTTTTCAAAATTTCTGCAAAATATTTATGCTCTCACAAATTAAGCATTATGCTGTTATTATGATTTATTTATTTAAAATTATAATAAAAAAGGTGTTGCCGAAAAAGCAACACCCGCTTGTCATAGTCTGTCTTTTATGCAGTTTTCAATAAATTCTATGCTCTCGTCATTTGAAAGCACCATATCCGTATCGCATAAATGCGAGGCAAAATCATAAAACGGTTTTGCAAAGCCACATTCGTTCAGTTTGAAAATTGACGGCTTTTCTGTCTTTTTTGGAAGCAGCAGTAAAAAGTCGTTGATTTGCCCTTGACCGCAGTATCTCAGATTTTTTGGAACTTTCAGCTTTTCGTCTTTTATTATATGCAGTTCCTTTGATTTTTCCACCCTTGCGTCATAGCACAATCTATGCAGTATGTTTATTCTTTCGTTTAGCGGAATCGGCTTATACACTATCTCGGGGATTTCGGCTATGCGCCCTTTCTTTAAAAAGCTCAGCACACCCTCTTTTGTAAAATACAGCTGATTGTGCTTTGCTTTATTGTATAAATCCCTGATTTCTATACAGCGCTGTATGATTTCGTCATACTCGGCAAGCTCATTATACACAAGCTGCTTTATAAGGTCAGGCTCAATATAGGGGAACGGACAAGGCTCGTACTCTATGCTTATCAGTCGGGCATTGTTGTATTTTTTGTAATGGTCAATGTAAATACCGGTATAGTCCGACAATGCGGTAATATCATTAATTAATGAATAAGATTTACTCACCTTTTCGTTAAACACGCTTTTGCTTATGTCTACAATGCTTTTGTCATCTGTAAGCATTGCGTATTTCAGGTCATAAGAAATCATAAGCGTATAGTTGTCGCTTACCAGGGTAAGTGGGAACATAGAGTTTTCCATTACCTTGTCATAGTAGTAATAAGCATGATAATCGGTATCGCTTAAAAACACCGGGTAAACCTTGCTGATAATGTCAATGTTTTCGTAATAGTTTTCAAAATTATCATTGTGCGGTTTTATGCCGATTATCTGCGTTACGGTAAGATTTGGGCGATTGAGAATTTTTGAATAAATGTTGTCAAACATATTTCCCACAGCCGATGTGTTGTAGATAAATATATTGTTTTTCTTGCTCGCTTCCGAGCTTATAAAGTTGTTGATTAAAGCGCTTGTGTCACTGCTGTTTGCAGTGGTGTATGTTCCCTCAACATTCAGATTAACTATGTTTGTGATTATTTCATTCTGAGGTTCGCTGTTGAAAATGTTATACAGCTCTTCAATAAAATTTTTAGTGTAAGTTCTGCTTTTGTACTTATCCTCTCCTATGTTTGCTATCTCCAATTCTTGGAATATAGCGTCCCTTTCGTCGGGAGTTAATGAAAGCTCTTTGCAAATTATTTCGAGCTCCTCTCTTGTGGGGAGCTTTTGACCGCATTTTATTCTTTGCAGTTTCGTCCTTTCAATTCCCGTCGATTTACTCAGACGATATATTGTTGTTTTTTCAATATGCTTTAGAAAGTCATCACGAAATGTCATATAATCTCTCCTTTGGTTATTATTATTGTAAAACAATATCTTAGCTTTTACAATAATAATATTATAATAATTTATCGCAGATTGTAAAATGAAGATGAAAGAATAAAAAAGAATATCCATAGAAACGAT